>Ga0160438_1000007_pt1 | contig 304482 bp, 271 predicted proteins | sample HID1975K_E0MG_FD_108203 | JGI IMG/M metagenome (GOLD analysis project Ga0160438, IMG submission 108203) | Enriched soil microbial communities from UW Madison campus, WI, USA - HID1975K_E0 MG | ecosystem: Environmental > Terrestrial > Soil > Unclassified | place: USA: Madison, Wisconsin...
CCGTCATATCGAGTGTAGCGTAGCGAAATCGAGATATCTGTTAATGAATCAATTGCAAATTAACGATTTAACTTCGTTGAGCCTTCGGGTTCTCCGCTCCATTTCATTACGGTCGAAATGACGGCTTTTTAGACACCTTCTTGATGCCAATCTATTGAATGACTTTTATTTCTACTCTACGGTTTAACGATCTTCCAGCTTCGGTATCGTTTGTGGTGCTGGGTTTTGTCGCTCCAAATCCTTTTGTCTCCAAAATATCAGAGCTGATACCCGCATTCACTAAATAGAGTTTTACTGAATTTGCACGGTCAACGGATAAAGCCATGTTATGTTCAGGAGATCCTTCTATAGACGCATGGCCATTAATAACGAATCTAACAGAAGCGTCTTTCTTCATTTCCCTTACTACCTGATCTAAAACAGAGTACGACTCCGTTTTAAGTACACCCGAGTCAAATTCAAACAATATATTCTTGAAATTGTAATTAGGTTTTTCAACAACGGGCTCTGGTTCTGGCTTTTCAGCTACAGGAGCTCTTTCCGGTTGTTTTTCTTCTACGGGTTCTTCCTTTTTCGTTTCTACGACAGCACTTGGCTGTACAGCTATTTTCTTTGATTTACATGCCTGCATAGCGATTGACAACAAGGCCACACAGATAATTAGCGGATAGGTTTTTCTAATATTCATCACTTATAAAATCTTTCGGTAAACATAAGAAATATTCGCGTAACCTTTGTAACAAAAAACACGAATATTGCTTACACTTGGATATCATGAAGCTAAGGCTGCGTCGATATCAGATACAATATCTTCTATATGCTCTATCCCTACGGATAGTCTTAATAGACTTTCATTGATACCCAGATGTTTACGTTCTTCGGCTGATAGGTATCTGTGTGAAGTAAGTATGGGAGATGATATCAAACTTTCTACACCTCCCAAGCTTAATGCTGAGCTTATTATCTTTAGCTTTTGCTGAAAACGGTTTGCTTCGGTTAATCCACCGGCAAGCTCAAAAGATACCATACCACCAAAAGCCGTCATCTGGCTTTTTGCTAAATGATGTTGTGGATGAGAGGGCAAACCGGGGTAATACACACTTTGTATTTTCGGGTGATCACTTAGGTGTTTTGCAATGAGTAGTGCGTTAGCATTTTGTCTTTCTACCCTTAATGCAAGTGTTTTTAGGCTTCTTTCTGCCAGGTAACATGCAAATGGCGATAATGAACCACCATACATTTTAGCCGTTGTTAGTATAAGCTCTTTAAACAATTCATCCCTTACGGTAAGCGCGCCGAAAGGGAGGTCATTATGGCCTCCCAGATACTTGGTGCCACTGTGTACGCTGATGTCAATACCCAAACGCAATGGCAATTGATTGATAGGGGTAGCAAAAGTATTGTCAATGATGGTCACCAGGCCATGCTGTTTCGCCAACTTGACAATGGCTTTGATATCTGTAATTTTAAGTAAAGGGTTGGATGGCGTTTCGATATAAATGGCTTTGGTATTCGGTTGGACGAGAGTGGCGAAATGTGCTACATCTGTATCGGCGAAGCTACAGTTAATGCCTCTTTTCGGCAGCTCTTCTGCTGCTAATTTAAGCGTGCCACCATAGAGGTCCCGCGCAAAAATGATATGGTCTCCATGATTTACTACCGCAAGAATAGACGTAGTGATGGCTGCCATACCCGAACTGAATACGGTGCCCCAAACACCCTGTTCTAAGGTCGCAATTAGTTGGCCCAGACGCTCTTGATTGTAGGTGGAATAAAACCCTGGATAATTTAACTCCGGATGTTCTAGGTAATCATAAGCAATCGCTGGAAAAACACCACTGGTAACGGCATGGTTGGGTGGTGGTGTAAGGGCCACCCCATGTATGCATTGTGTTTCAATATTTCTGCTCATATGAATCAGTATTAGTGCGTATGAGCAAGCAATTTACTATGTTTTGCTCTTTTTTTGTTAAAGAAATATCAATTGAATGCCGGTGCTCGCCAGACTTTAAGTTAATTGTATAAACTCATTTTTAGGGGCAGCACAGGTAATGCAATGATAATTATCCAATTCAGTAAAAGCGGTTCCGGCAGGTATGCCCTGTAAGGGGTCTCCATAAATTGGATGATATTGTGTACAACATGACTTACATTGATAAACCGTTTCTTTACTAACCATTGTTTCGTAAACACCTGTACTTTCTTCTAAAAACTGTTCTGAGGTATAAGCGCTATGGGTGTCATAATAAAAATGGCACAGTGCTATGAGCATCTCCGCTAATTTGCTTGTAACATTTGTTGTTCCGTAATGTATAAACTCTTTGGAATTCGGATTGAAATTTTTAGTGTAAAAAACACGAAATTGATCTGTACCTCCTCCTGGATTTTCTTTATGGATAATGATAGAACCGAATAATCCCGTTTGCTTTTGTGTCTTTACAGCAAAACACAGTTTAGAAGTACGCAGATCCGATTCTTCAAACGCCCGTACCAAAAAACGTTTTAAATGCAGCGCTTCCGCGCAGCGATCTTGCAGCTGCCAATTTAGTTCGTTGGCTGCATGCCGTACATTAATCCGATAACGGTTTAATACTATACTCCAGCGTTTACGTTCATTCTGATGTATGTTTTTTATTAAGATAGATTTCCACGGTGTAGTATACAATTGCCCAATCCGGGAATCCAGGCACAAGCAGCAAAGTTCTAATAGAAAGCTGATATCAAATACTTCATCTCTTCGATATATACCTAACCAAAGTTTCTGATTGGCGTAGCTGTTCATGCCTTCGTAAAAAGGTAATTGAAAGTCGGTATGTACCAATGGTTGGTCATATAGCTGTGTCGTTACATCTGTTTTGCGCAAAACCTTTTTAACCAATAAATCGCCGTCAATAACAGGCTGATTGTAAAAAAGATGATGCTCACTCATAATGATGGTTTCAGATACATGACACACTTCTGAGATATCACCTGTATAAATTAAAGTAGGCCAATGAAATATTCGGTTTGTTTTAGGGAACCTTACGCATAGATACCAGTAGTTGCTCATCTCAGAAGAAATGAAATTAAAGTTACCTGTGAAAAATGGAACAAGATTTTGTGCTCTATCTACGATATTCACTTTCAGCCTGGGTGCATAATGAAAGGAATCCAGAATATCTTTATATACACCCTCTGTAAGCCAAGACGGCTCAGCGAAAACTTCATCGGCTATATAGGAGCTCACGATATTTGGATAATCATCGGCATTGATTTCCATTTTCAAATTTATTTTGGATAATTGGAGGTCGAGCGTTCTTATCTGATCGTCATCGGCATAGCATAACATTTGCTGCCGATTGCCGAAGCTCACTTCGTTAATACCTATATTTTTGATAATATCCAATATTTCCCGCAGGTTACCTGCAGACACAATGCCGCCGGTAAGGTTTATTTTTAGAAGATTTAGTTGTGCCTCTGTTTTCATGTCATCCCGTTAAATGATTAGGCTGGCATAAGTTTATTATCCAGCGCTTGCATTAAAAGTCTCTTTACTTCAGGTTTACATGAGCCACAACCCGAGCCTGCACCGGTAGCTAGGCAGAGAGCTTCTAGCTTTTGATGCCCCTCGTGTATTTTCTGTTCTATATTTCCTTGTCCAACATTATTGCAGCTACATACCAGCTTGCCGATTACGGGTTCTGCTTTTTTATTATTTCTAAGTAATTGTAATCTCTTTTCGCCCAATTCAAGTTTTTTTTCTATTAATTCTTTAAATTCGATAAATTCGGATTTATCCCCTATTAAGATGGTTCCAACTAGGCGGTCCTGATAAATAATACATTTTTTATAATAGCGCTTGGCTTTGTCTATAAAAGTGACTTCTTCATAGCCTTCTTGATTGGGAGGTATGGAGGGTAAGCCAATGCTGCATAAGTCAAAGCCATGTATTTTAATAATATTCATGAAAGTACTTCCTTGATAGTGAGCAGATATATCTCCATTTAGATAATTTGCCACAACAGCTGCCTGCTGCTCGGCTGCCGTAGTTATGCCGTATAATGTCCCGTTATGTTCAGCAATCTCACCGATGGCAAAAATGGATGGATCAGCCGTTTGGAGATAATCGTTTACGATTATTCCTCGCTTATGAGGTAGTTCACAATCCTTAGCCAACTCTATATTAGGAGTAGTGCCTATAGCAATAATCAGGGCATCGCAGTTTATTTTACGGCCGCTTTTAAGACCTACGCCTGTTAGCTGTTTACGCCCATAGAATAACTGCACTTCATCATCGTAATAAATGTCACAACCCTGGTCAACCATTTCTTCATGTAAAAGTTGACTGCCTAGCGGGTCTAATTGCCGATTTAGAAAACGTGAGACCCTTTGTACAACGGTTACCTGTTTACGAAGAGCACGTAATGACGTGGCCATTTCCAGACCCAATAAACCTCCGCCCACGATCACCACATGCACATTTGCAGTGATATATTTTTTTAATTGGTCAGCATCGCTACGACTTCTCATCGTGAATATACCCTGAATCAATGGGACGCCTTTTGGAACCGTTGGTCTACTGCCTGTAGCAAGGATTAGTATGTCATAATATGTTTTCTGTCCTTTTGAATCGATGATTTTTTTTGACTTTCTGTCAATTTTTTCCACACTTACGCCACGGTGTAACTGTATATTGTATTCTCTCTCTTCTTCATCTTTCATTTTTACTAATTGTTCCCAATGTTGTTCGCCACTGATATAGTCGGGAAGCATTACGCGATTATAAAAGGGAGAATTTTCTTTGCTGAAAACAATAATCTCATCATCCGGATTTTGCTGACGGTAGCTCTTTATGAAACCAAAGGCACCTGCTCCGGCTCCAACAATTATGACACGCTGTTTGTCCTTTTTAAATGGCTCAATATGAATAGCACAAAATTTAAAATCCGGTTCCTTAGAAATAGGGTCTATAAGCGGACTGGTTACATTGTTGGTTCTGTGGAGATCACTATCGAGCATTTTCCCCCAATGCATCGGAAGAAAGGCAGAACCAATTTTTATATTATCATCTATTTTGCAAGGGACTCTCATTTCTCCTCTTCTGGAACGTACAGATGCAATATCCCCATCAACTAGTTTTAATTTTTCTGCGTCTACCGAATGTATGCTTAAATAAGCTTTATTAATATGCTGGTTGAGTTTATTTACTTTAGACGTTTTGCTGCGTGTATGCCATTGATCACGGATTCGGCCGGTCAATAATACGAAAGGATATTCTCCATCAGGTCGTTCACTGCTAAATTCATCATTAACGGGATGTATGACTGCTTTTCCATGAGGAGTATAAAAAGCGTGATCTGTAAACAATCTTTTGGTTTGATTCCCGTTTAAATAGGGCCATTGTATACTCCTCGCTTGTTTTATGATGTTATAATTTAGTTCGCTAATATCGATGTTAGTGCCAGCGGTCAATTGAGCATGTTCTTGGTATATAGCCGCGCTATCAGGAAAATCAAAGCCCTTGAAATCCATTTTTTTGGCAAATCTGCATATGATCTCGCTGTCGGGAAGGGCCTGCCCGGGCGCATTAATAATTTTTGGAAGATATGTAATACGTCGTTCAGAATTTGTCATTGTTCCTTCTTTTTCACTCCATGCGGCGGCTGGTAAGACAACATCGGCATATGCCAAAGTTTCAGCTTTCGTGCTGATTTCCTGTACCACTACAAATTTTGCTTTTTTCAGGGCTTCCTCTGCTTTGCGTACATTGGGAAGACTTATCAATGGATTGGTGCAGATAATCCAGATAGCTTTCAGTTGGCCATCAGCCAGTGCGTCAAACATTTCGGTAGCCGTTAAACCAGGCTGCTCATTAATGACCTTCCCGCCCCAAAATGTTTGTATTTGTTGTCGGTGAATTGGATTTTTAAGATCTCGATGCGCCGGCAACAAATTGGCTAAGCCACCCACTTCTCTGCCTCCCATAGCGTTTGGTTGTCCTGTTAAAGAGAAAGGACCACAACCCGGCTTGCCGATTTTACCGGTAATGAGATGGAGATTCAGTAAGGCTAAATTTTTATTTACGCCCACCACACTTTGATTTAAGCCCATAGTCCACATACTTAAAAAAGCATCGGAATGACCGATGTACGATGCGGCAATTTCTATTTGTTCTTCAGGTATGCCGCAAATGAGGCTGGCCTCTGCTATTGATCGTGTAGACACTGCCTGCCTTAGTTCCTCAAAACCCAGGGTATGTTTCTGTACAAAGGTTTCGTCTATATGGCCATTTTCTATAAGACGTTTACCTATTGCGTGGAACAGGGTGATATCTGTTCCCGGATTGATTTGTAGATGTAGATCTGCAACCGCGCAGGTGTCGGTTATTCTGGGGTCGATAACGATAATTTTGGTTTCTGGATTTTTTGCTTTATGCTGTTCAACGCGTCTCCATATAATAGGGTGGCACCAGGCTGGATTAGCTCCCGCTACTAAAAGGCAGTCTGTTAATTCAATATCATCATAGCATATAGGAACACTATCCTCACCGAGTGCTAATTTATATGCTGCAACCGCGCTGCTCATACATAGTCTCGAGTTGGTGTCTATATTGTTTGTGCCTATAAAGCCCTTTGTAAGTTTGTTAATGACATAATATTCTTCGGTGAGGCATTGTCCGGAAGCATAAAATGCGACACTGTCGGGGCCATATTTATCAATGAACGTCTTAAAGACAGCAGCGGTACGTTCCAATGCCGTGTCCCAATCAACCTGCTGCAGAGGCATGCATTTATGATAACGCATCTGTGGAAATAACAACCGATCTCTTTTATCATTAACAGTGTGATGTAAATTAAGTCCTTTACTACAGAGCATCCCCTTGCTGGATGGATGTTCTGGGTCGCCTTTCACCGTCACCCGGTCAACAGATTGTTGCTCTATGAGTACACCACATCCAACCCCACAATAACAACAGGTGCTTTTATATGTATTATTTTGCTGATCATGACTACTCATATGGATGTGTTTAAGATAATATAGCTAGTTCTTTTTCTTCAGTAGCGGTAACTTTACTGTTCTTAAAGCGTGTTATAAATATAACCAGTGCAGCCGCTATGACAATAAAGCCGATATATTCAAATGCGCGGGCATAGGTAATGGATGTCGATTTGAACAAGAATCCAAAGAGCATGCCTCCGAGATTTCCACCAGCGCCAACGATGCCGCTTACTAGTCCAATGCTCTTTTTATTTATAAACGGTACAATGCTATAGGTGACACCGTTGGCCATCTTTAAGAATAGTGCAAAAGTAAGCATGGAAGCAATGGCCATCCATAAAGAAGAGGTATGGGCAAACAGAAGAATCCCCAATCCCTCACATAAAAGCATAATAGCTAATAGTTGTCCTTTTCCCTTTATACCGGTTTTACTTCCAACTTTATCGGCGTATATACCTCCCAGTGCTCTTGCAAAAAGGTTCATAAAACCAAAAATACCGGCCCAAAATCCGGCGTTGCTCTGCGAAAGATCAAAAGCATCTACGAAATGCAGCGCAGCAACATTATCAAACGTAATTTCCATACCAAAGCACATTGCATAGGCAAATGTTAAGGCCCATATTCTCCAGTCTATCAATATCTTCCAGTCAATTTTATCTTGTGTTTGGTGTTTGTGTCCAATTTCATCAAAATTACCAGCTGGAGTATCTTTGGTATATTTCCAATAAAGGAAAGCCGTTATCAGCATCAGGAAGCCGGGAAATACCATAGCATATCGCCATGCCTCTCCCTTTGTGAAACCAAAGCCTACAATGGTAGCGAAAATGATGGGCATGATCATGTTGGTAACCCCACCGCCAAGATTTCCCCAACCACCGGTTATTGCATTAGCGGTTCCTTTAATTTTGGGAGCAAACATCATACTCGTGTGGTATTGTGTAACAACAAAAGAAGCACCGATAACACCAATCCCTAACCTGAATAAGAGAAATGTGGCATATGAATTCGCTAGACCCACTAAAAAAACAGGTATGGAACCGATTAGCAATAATCCTATTCCGGTTTTACGCGGACCGATAACATCGCAAAGTCTGCCAATTATCAAGCGGGCAACGATTGTTGACGACACGGAGGCGATAATAATATTCCCGATTTGTTCTTTTGTGAGTCCCATCTCATCCCGGATAGTAGGCATCAGCGGGGCGAGGCCAAACCAGCCAAAGAAGCAAATAAAGAACATGAACCAGGTAATGTGAAAAGTACGCATTTGCACACTACCTAGAGAAAGTAGTGGAAGATTAGAAAGTGGTTGGAGGGTATTTGACTTCATAAAAAACATTTTAGGATTAATAATAATTAACTAAAAGGCATAAAAATCTATCTCATTCATTGCATTTAAATCGGTATAGCCTGAAGGATGAAGGGCTATACCATCCGACATCAAGCCTAACCGTACATCTCCTGATCCATTAATGGGTACGGGTTCAAGGACTCCCTTTTGCCTTAATAGACGAACGGGAAAGAATTCATCCAATTTGGTTTTACCTTTTCTATTCGTTTTTAATGGTAAGCGTAGAGGTGAAATGATACTGCTATGAAGGAGCGGTTGTACAAATAAGGTAAATGTTACTAAACAGGAGAAAGGGTTGCCGGGTAAACCAAAAATAATACCACCTGATGGTAGCGTACCACACCAAATAGGTTTTCCCGGTTTGATAGCTACTTTATGGAATAGCCTTTTCGCTCCAAGTTTATGAAGAACTTCTGGAACGTAATCTTTTTCACCGACAGAAATCCCGGCGTTGACAATGATAATATCATGATTTAAGTGGTTACTTAGGCTATTGTATATATGGTCGAAATCATCGCTTAGATGTTCTTTGTGTATAGCTTCCACCCCGTTTTTCCTTAATAAAGAATCGAGTAGATAGCGATTACTGTTCCGGATTTGAGTTTCATTTGGCGTTTTATAAATGGAGATTACTTCGTTACCTGTGGTAAATAGTCCGACGCTCAATGGTCTTTTGACCATGGGCCGATGGATACCGAAAGTAGCTAATAAACTAATAATTGAAGGGGTAATCGTCATTCCATCATTGATAATTGCTGTACCCCTTAATAAATCCTGCCCCTTTAGGGCGGTATTTTCATTTAGCTTTATATCATTGTTGTGAACAGCGTAGGCATTTTCTGAAACCGCTATCAGATCCTCCAAACGTATAACGGCACTGGCCGTTTGCGGAACTGCGGCACCAGTCATGATTTTATAACAACCGCCACAAGATAAGGTATGGGTGGCTTTCTCACCGGCGTAAATCGTTTCAAGTACGTGAAATTTCCGCAGACCGTTTTTGTAATCGATGTGATTAATCGCAATTCCATCCATTGCAGAACGGTTAAACGGTGGATAGTCTCTGTCGGCCACGACTGGCTGCGCCAATTTGTAGCCAAGAGCATGTTCCAGATCGATTCTGAAGCTACTCTGGCAGGGTTGATGTTGTAGTACTAATTGAATAGCCTCTTGATAACTGATCATAAATATGATGTAACTACGTATAATACGTATTTTTTTACTTATTTATAACAAATGTATATATAAAAAAGCAAATAAAACAATAAAAATACGTAAGATAATAAAAAATACAAGTAATATTACTTAGTTTTGTGTGATTAAATAGAATCTGATGTCAATTTTTGCTAAAAAAATCTTTCCCCTTCATTATGGATTCGTATTGTCTGGTGACAAGAGCACCGCGAGCGAGCCTAACTTAAGGCCAATAATATCATCACCTATAAGCACTCAAAGGAAACGCGATGAATAAGCAGCCTAAAATCACTTTAGTAGGAGCCGGTCTCGGAGATCCGGATTTATTAAGTATAAGCGGAATGCTTGCCTTGCAGATAGCAGATGTTGTATTGTATGATGCGCTAGTAAATCCGGTATTGTTGCAGCATACGCGGCAAGATTGCCGGCATGTATATGTAGGGAAGCGTTTGGGGCATTACGCCTTTAGACAAGACGAAATCAATACGTTGCTTGTGGCCGAGGCCTTGGCATATGGTCATGTCGTACGTCTGAAGGGAGGCGATCCTTATATATTTGGCAGAGGAAATGAAGAATTACAATTTGCCCAGGCGAAAGGAATAGCCGTTGACGTAATACCAGGAGTGTCAAGTTCCTTAGCCGTAGCAGATCTAGTGAATATTCCGCTGATTTATGACGGACTTTCTGATAATTTCTGGGTGATAACAGCGTCTACCAAAAGTGGCCGATTATCAAAAGACGTCGCGCAAGCTGCACGAATGGACATTACTGCTGTTATTTTAATGGGTATGCATCATCTGTCTGAAATTGTTAAAATTTATAAAGAGTTTGGGAGGCAGGACATATCCGTGGCTATTATACAAAATGGTTCGTTACCCCAGCAAAAAATGGCTATAGGTAAAATGGCTAACATAGAAAAAGAGGTTGCAGTTTTGCAATTAGCGAATCCGGCCGTGATTATTATCGGGAGGACAGTGGGAATTGGTACATCCTATTTAAACAGCTAGTAGTGCCGTCTGCAAGACCATTGTCGATTCTGTGGTGTTTGCTTGGATGGTGAGCTCGCTATTACCTGAATCTGGGTTGATAACAACCATGTCAAGATGGTGCGGAATGCGATTTAATAAATGCTTAATACTGGTACTTATATAAGTATTGTCGCGTGCACACAATAAAACAGCTGTTGATGAACAACGGTACCGGCTTATTAGGTTTAGTACTGTCTTCAGTTGTTCGTTGGGGTTCGTGATGACAATCGTTGCGTGACTATTGGATATGGTTGCTATCTGTTGGTGTAGTGAAAGGTTGTGCGTAAGATGATTTTTGCAATCGTACACCCAAAAACTTTCATTACGACCGCGTATCGTTAATGGAAAATGATTTCTCCCGGTAATCCCATTGATGTTGCTTATTCCGGGAATGATATTGGTCTCATATCCTAATTTTTTGAAGTAATCTAAACTATCTAATTCGTTATTTCTGGTTGAACTGCACTCTTCGGTTAGTTGAACAATTTTATTTCTGGGTTTTTCGGCATCAACTATATCGCTTATAGTTGTTTTTTCCTCTTTTCTGTATATAGTGGCTTTTGTTGACGCGATATCAAATATTTTATTATCTGTGTATGGATCCGCAATGATAAATTGGGCTTCATTGATGGCTTTTAGCGCTTTAATAGTGATTAACTGATGGTTTGACGTATTCTTTATAAGAGTGAATTTCATATTTTTTCTTTTTTTAAGTAAAAATACGTAAAATAATCTAAAAATATTTGGAAATATGAATAAAAAACATTTTTTTTGAATGAATTAAGTTTTAATACGTAAAAATATGGGTCGTATGAAAATCATTATAGTAGGAAATGGCATGGTTAGTTATAAGTTTTGCGAGAAACTACGTAAAAAAGATAAGTACAACCCGTTCCAGGTAACGGTATATGGAGAAGAACATCGGCCAGCCTATGATCGGGTGCATTTAAGCGAATATTTCTCTGGAAAAACTGCGGATGACCTTTTGATGGCTCCCCCGGCGTGGTATGCCGATAATGGGATTCAACTAATAACAGGAGAGTTGGTTACGGCAATAAATCCTGTCAAAAAAACAGTTACCACCCATAAAGGTACTATCGATACCTATGATAAATTGATTTTGGCTACAGGATCCTCACCTTTTATGCCACCGTTAAAGGGGATAAACAAAGATGGGGTTTTTGCCTACCGCACCATAGAAGACTTGCAACAGATGGAGGTTTATGGAAAACAGGTGCGTAAGGCGGCTGTTATCGGCGGCGGACTTTTGGGCTTGGAAGCCGCAAAAGCCCTATTAGATATGGGCTTGGAAACACATGTGATCGAATTTGCCGATCGTTTGATGCCCAGACAGCTTGACCCCTGCGGAGCAGATATATTGAAGTGTAAATTGGAGTCGCTCGGACTTCATATTCATACGTCAAAGAGGACTAAAGAGGTATTGGGCGACGGAAGGGTTTCGGGCCTCTCTTTTGCCGATGATAGTTTGCTAACTTGTGATATGATAGTCGTTTCCGCGGGTATCAGGCCGAGAGATGAACTAGCCCGCGAAAGCGGGATCATCACGGGAAGCAGAGGAGGTATCGTGGTAAACAGCCGACTGGAAACCAACTATTCAGATATATATGCAATAGGGGAAGTGGCGCTTCATAAGGAGATGATATACGGACTCATAGCTCCTGGATATGAGATGGCTGAAGTGGTAACCTCGAATCTGTGCGGCAACCAAGAAGCTATATTTGACGGGTTCGATATGTCCACCAAGCTAAAATTGATCGGGGTGGACGTAGCCAGTTTTGGTGATGCACTTGATTCTTCGGGAGAATGTGTGCCTATTACATATGAAAACAAAATAAAGGGGGTATATAAGAGAATCAATGTTACACGCGATGGTAAATATTTAAAAGGAGGCATTCTGGTGGGAGAGGCAGATGCTTATAATATATTACTACAAGTGACTCAGAACGGTTTGGATTTACCCGAAGACCCTGCTGAGCTTATTCTTGGATCGCGCGATGCTAACCAATCGGCAAGTGGGCAGGGGATAAATGCCTTGCCCGATACTGCCCAGGTATGTTCTTGCGAAGGAGTCAGTAAAGGCGATATCTGCAAGGCTATCGTTGATCATGATCTGACTGATGTTTCCATGATTAAAATGGTTACGAAAGCCTGCAGCGGTTGTGGAGGCTGCACGCCAATGGTGGCAGATATACTAAAGCAAACCTTAGAGGCTCAGGGAAAAACAGTAAAGAAAACGCTATGTGAGCATTTTGCTTATACCAGGCAGGAGTTATTTGATGTAATTCGCGTGCATAATATACAAACATATGATGAGCTGTTAGGTACATACGGTGCTGGTGATGGTTGTGAGGTTTGTAAGCCGGTTGTAGCATCTTTGCTTGCCAGCATTTGGAACGACGTTATATTGAAGCAAAGTACTATTCAGGATACCAATGATCGTTTCTTGGCAAATATCCAAAAAGGTGGTTCTTATTCAGTTGTGCCCCGTATCCCAGCGGGAGAGATAACTCCAGAAAAGCTGCTGGTAATTGGCGATGTAGCAAAAAAATACAAACTGTATACCAAAATCACAGGTGGGCAGAGAATAGATCTCTTTGGTGCGCAACTGCACGAACTACCTATGATATGGGAGGAATTGATTGCAGCGGGATTTGAAAGTGGACATGCTTATGGTAAGTCTCTGCGCACCATTAAGAGTTGCGTTGGTTCCACTTGGTGCCGCTTTGGTGTGCAAGATTCAGTTGCTTTCGCCATCGAGATCGAAAATCGCTACAAAGGTATCAGAGCACCTCATAAATTGAAGGGGGCTGTTTCTGGTTGTATCCGGGAATGTGCAGAAGCCCAATCGAAAGATTTTGGCATAATTGCGACCGATAAAGGGTGGAACCTTTATGTATGTGGTAATGGTGGAGCCAGACCACAGCATGCACAGCTTCTCGTAGCGGATGTAGACAAAGAGTCTTGCATCAGGTATCTGGATCGTTTCCTGATGTACTATATAAAAACGGCAGAACCTTTAACCAGAACAGCTACTTGGTTAAATAAATTAGAAGGCGGACTGGATTATTTGTATGACATCGTTGTAAATGACGTGCTGGGGATTGGAAACCAGTTGGAGAAAGATATGGAAGAAATCATCGCTAATTATCATTGCGAATGGAAGCATGCCGTTGACGATGAGAACTTTAGAAAGCGATTTAAACATTTTGCCAACTGCGATGAGGGCGATCCTCACCTGCAATTTGAAGAAGTACGCGGGCAGAAAAAGCCGGTGGAGTGGGGTGCTATTTTATAACATTAAAATTGATATCGATATCATGAGACACATTGATTATGCCCACTATGTTCCTGTGAACGAACAGGAGATAGGTTTTTGGTTAAAGGTTGGGAATGCGGTTGACTTCCCGGACAATGGTGGTTTGTGTTTTAAACATGCAGATTTACAGATCGCCGTTTTTAATTTTACCAATCGAAATGAGTGGTACGCCTGTCAAAATCTTTGTCCACATAAAATGCAGATGATTTTGGCCAGAGGGATGATTGGCTCTCAAAATGGAGAACCTAAAGTAGCCTGTCCTTTTCATAAAAAGACATTTTCTCTTAAAACCGGAGAATGTTTAAATGGAGAAGATTGCTCCATTGTGACCTTTCCTGTAAAACAAGTCGATGGTTCTGTTTATGTTGGCTTAGCTCATCAAACAGAAGCTGTACTTTAAAGCACAAAATGTTTTACCTTAAATTTTATTTCTATGGACTATAACAAACCTGGCTATGTGGTTTCCTCGATGATTCAAAGTGGAGTAGAGAAAATCAATCTGTCTAATAAAGATTTGATCATCAGAGGTGTTCTTTCTGGTGCCATTCTCGGCTTCGGTACTACTTTGGCGTTAACAGCGACGGTTCAAACAGGTTTCGCCATTGTGGGAGCCGCTATTTTTCCGGCTTGTTTTATTATTGTTGTTTTGTTGGGTTTAGAGTTGGTTACGGGTAGTTTTGCTGTGTTACTAATGAGTTATCTGGATCATAAAATCGGATTGTTATCGATGATAAAAAATTTATTCCTCGTTTTTGTGGCTAATTTGCTTGGAGGCCTGTTGTACGCAAATCTTTTCTGGATTTCTATTACCCAATTTGGACATGAGGAAAAAAATGCAATGGTCCAGTTGATTGTTAAAATCGCAGAATCAAAAACCATTGGCTATGGCCAATATGGTACGGATGGTCTAGTAACAGCATTCACCAAAGGGGTACTCTGCAATTGGATGGTGACGACGGGTGTTGTATTGGGTATGAGCTCAAGTTCTTCCAGTGGTAAGATCTTAGGGGCGTGGCTGCCTATATTCATTTTCTTTGGTCAAGGGTTCGAACATGCGGTAGTGAATATGTTCGTCATTCCGGCTGGCATGCTAATGGGGGCAAAGGTATCTATCGGCGATTGGTGGTTGCTTAATCAGCTGCCTGTTACATTGGGAAATCTAGTGGGTGGAGTTTTGTTTACATCCGTAGCATTATATTACTCCTTTTACTACAAGAAGAAGCCCGCAGCTACTACCGCGACGCTGTTAGAAGACAAAGCTGCCGAATCATTTCCCGTGGAAAGCGAGATTCGAAAACAAGTATTGGAAGAACAGTTTTCCTAGTGTATGCAACATACATGGTAGATTTCTTTTCTGAACAGAGAAAAACGAACGCTTGTGAGAAGGGACAATTACTCAGGATTAAATTATCCTATTGGGAGTTCGTGAATACGATGCATTTTATCTAAGTTTGGATCATTGAATGATGGACTCAGTGGCACTTATGCAAACACAACAGCAAAAGAATGAATTCAGCAAGTTACGGATTTATTATGTGCTAGCGCTAAGCACCATTGCATTGAGCATAATAGTGGGTCAGCTTTTGGTGCAGCGCCATCTACGTACACAGGAGAGTGATGCAAGAGTTATCAATTTAGCTGGTAGGCAACGTATGTTAAGCCAGAAAATCAGCAAAATTTCTTTAAAAATCAGCGAATGGCCCTTAGAGGCCAATGACGATCTGTTGAAGGAGTTAAAGCTCGCGAATGAAGAATGGTACGAAAATAACCGCAATCTCAAAAATGGCAATGATAGTTTATTGTTGCCTATTTTAGTGGATGAGGATATTGAATCGCTGTTTGCGAAAAATGATTTGTTTTTTGATAAGATATGGAATGCCAGTTCTTCCGTTTATACCATCCTTACTCAAAAAAAAACTGTAGATAAAAATGCACCAATAAAAACGCATATCCAGGAGATTCTGGAAAATGAAGAGGCGTTTTTAATGAACATGGATGCCATTGTAAGCCGGTTCGAATATTTAGCCTCCGAAAAGATAATCAAGCTCAAACATACTGAACATCTCCTGCTGGCGATTTCTTTGGGAATTATCCTGTTGGAAATCATATTTATCTTTCTTCCTACTACCAAAAGGGTAAACGAAACACTTCTTAAACTCATCAAATCAGAAAACGATGCGAAGCAAATGAGTAAAGAAATCAGTGCGCTGTATGCTTCACTTGAAGCATCGTATGAGCGTATAACCGGTATCACTTTGCCGGTGGCCCCTCCAAAATTAATTGCCAAAACCGATAGAGGTGCTAATGTTTTGTTTATCGCAGAAAGTTATCGGAAAGACTTTTTAGATACCAATAAGAGAAATGCGCATACCATCGCCCATCTTCTTGGTTTTGATCAGGAAGCGGCTGACGATTTTAATGAGCAATTAATTGATGTAGTTGCCAATGAAGAGAACTGGCACAAAGAGCTTGTGTATCATGATAATACGGGAGATAAACGTTACATGGATATACATGTCGTACCTATTTATAATGAAAAGCAAGAGGTGGATGGTTTGCAAGTGATGGCGGCAGACTTCACCCCGCGTAGATTGGCCGAGCAGGATATGTATAAAAAAGATCGTGCCGAAATAGAAAAAAAGATAAATGAGCAAAAATTCAGATCCGTGCTGGTTTTGGAGGGGCAAGAAGAGGAAAGAAAACGGATTGCAATGAATATACACGACGGCATCGGCCAAATGCTGACTTCCCTCAAATTCCATTTAGCTTCGATAGATCCCCGGAAAATGGAAGAGGCAGCAAAAAAGCTAGAAGATATTGATGTATTAACAAAAGAAGTGATACAAGAAGTACGTAGAGTTACGTTTAATTTGAAGCCCCCAGTATTGAGTGATTACGGATTGGTGGCGGGTTTAAAAAATCTGGTACAGGAGATAGATCGCTTAAGTGAAAATAACGTAATCTTCGAAAATCACTCGCATTTTAATCAACGGTTATCGTCCAAAGTCGAGAATAATATTTATCGCATCGTGCAAGAGGCTATTAATAATGCTATTAAATATTCGCGTTCAGAAAGGGTAGAAGTGACTATAGAAGAGGTAAAAGATATTCTTTTAGTCATCGTGCGCGATTATGGAATTGGTTTTGAATATAAGCAGGTGGATATTTTACATGCCGACTACGGGCATGGTTTTCTAAATATGCAGGAAAGGGCGGCCTATATCAATGGTAAATTGGAGATTGAATCCAAAAAGGGCATTGGAACAATTGTAAAGCTTTTTGTACCTTTGGTTACGAAACCAGAAGATACATCATATGAGTAAAATTACGGTATTTTTAGCAGATGACCACGTATTGGTCCGTAACGGTATTAAGGCTATGCTGGAAACGGATGATGAAATTCAGGTGATAGGGGAGGCTGACAATGGTGTGCAGGCCGTAGAAAGAATTCAGCAATTGCATCCTGATTTGAGTATTATGGATATCCGTATGCCGGAAATGAACGGACTGGACGCCTGTGAAAAATTGGTTAAACAGGGCGTGGATACAAAAGTAGTTATGCTCTCTATGCATGATTCAGATGATTATGTGTTGCAATCATTATCCGTCGGAGCGAGAGGATACCTGCTGAAAGATACCGATAAAAATGAATTTATAAAGGCACTCAAGCAGATAAACAATGGCATGCGTTATTACAGTGGGGCGGTTTCCAATGTGCTAGCGAATCAATTATTAGGTAACATTAAAACCCCCGGTGAAAAAAATACCATAGAGCAGGATAAGTATGGTTTATCAAAGCGTGAAAAACAAATACTTGGTATGGTGATAGACGGTAAGCACAATAAAGATATTGCCGATTTTTTGGGTAAAAGTGTACGTACGATCGAAACACACCGTTTTAATATTATGAAAAAACTGGGTGTCAACAATGCCGTGGACATGATTAGTAAGGCGATGAAGGAAAGTATTCGTTTTGTTTAAGTTTTTTTACTTGTTTTCACTTTATTTTAATACGTATATTTACGTATTAAAATAAAGTGAAATGAAATATACACGAATTCTTCTTTTTTCTACGCTTCTCAGTTATTATTCGTTTAGTTGGGCACAGGTTAAGATTTCTGCGGAAATAAGACCCCGTGCAGAATTTAGAAATGGTTTTAAAAGGCCTTTGAACGCAAATGAGGGGCCTGCATTTTTTATAGAACAAAGGTCGAGGCTCTATCTAGAATTTCATGATGATCATCTCGACCTGATGATAACCCCACAGGAGGTGAGGATTTGGGGAAATACAGATCAGGCCAATAAAACCGATAAATCCCTTTTTAATATGCAGCAGGCTTGGGCCGCCTATCGTTGGAATACTTCCAACCGTATTATGGCAGGCAGAATGGAACTTGACTATGATAATGCACGTATTTTAGGTAATCTGGATTGGGCACAGCAGGGGCGAAGTCATGATTTATTGAAATACGAATATAACGGCCGCGACATGCATCTGCATATAGGAGCAGCCTTCAATCAGGACGATAGCAACCCGGAGCCCACCAAATTGGCGGGTACGTATTATTCGGGTCTGAATAATTACAAGTCGATGCAGTTTGCATGGTTTAATAGAAAACTAAAAGGATATCAATTTTCTATTTTGACGTTGAATGAAGGGCGGCAATTCGCTCCCGATACGGTATATTATTTGCAGACTGTAGGAACCTACGGTTCCGTTAATATCTCTCCATTTACAATGATAGGGGAGTATTATTTTCAAACGGGCAGGAATAGATTGGGATATAACACCCGGGCACATTTAGCTTCATTAAGCGTGGGATATAAGTTCAACAACATTTGGCAAATGGTAGCCGGTGGTGATTATCTAACGGGCGATGATGTGGAAACTGAAACGAATGAAGCTTTTGACCCACTTTATGGTACTCACCATAAGTTCTACGGATTTATGGACTATTTTTATGTAGGTAATGCCCATAAAAATGCGGGTCTAAAGGATTTATACTTAAAATGTATTTGGCAAAAAGGGTCATTGATTTTGCAATTGGATGGTCATTATTTGGCGACTACCACAAAAGTGTTAACGAGTAACGAAACGATGCTCAAGAGGTACCTGGGAACGGAACTGGATTTTACTTTTGGATATAATATTGATGAGTTCTTCCAGATAAAGGGCGGTTATTCTCAGCTCTTTTATACGGCAACTATGCGGGAAGTAAAGCAAGTCAACACATCTGGTAATAAAGCATCGTGGGCGTGGTTAATGCTAACATTCAAACCGGTACTATTTGCTCAAAAATAAAAATTTGATAACAAGGGTAAAAACAGGATAATTGCTTTTATGGATAACTTATTATACAATCGTGACTATCTTCTAAGAGTGTTTATCAAAGGAGGGATGATAGCACCCAATATGCTTCAGCATGTTTTACATGCGTCCGTACTGGCGGGTAATGATTTTGTCCTTTTCGGCTCAAGGGAGGATATTCTATTCCCAATCGCGAACGGGAAGTTGTTAGAAGCGCAAAACTATCTTGCACAGCACCACATCCATTTTGAATATGGCAATCGGGATGCTTATCAAAATATCGTCAGCAGTGCTATCGCTTTAGAAATCACGCAGAATACACCATGGTTAGATCTCGATAAATATATATCTATACTAGAATCATTTAACTATATACCCCGTTTGAAAATTAATCTGACGGATCCTAAACAAGCAATGGTGCCTTTGTTTACAGGGCATTTGAATTTTATTGCAGCTGAACGCAAAGATTATTGGTATTTGTACATACGTAATCAGTCTGACATAAGCAAACTAGAAAAATGGCCTACCCTTATCTCCAGTTGGGATCTATCTAAACTAAGTCAATACATAGATCTAAAGCTTATAAAAAACCCAAAAATGGAAGTAGCCGATTTAGTGGTTGGATTAGCAGAGCATCTACAATTAAATAGTATTGTGCCAACAAAAGAGCTGAATTTACCGAGCACATTTTTTCCGTATTATGAAGGATTAAACAATGTAGATGAGAAATATCTTTGGTTGGGGCTCTATTGGCGGAACAATTTTTTCGATATCCATTTTTTGCAGGAAGCTTGCGATATCTGTATTCAACACCATATACCTTTTATTTATATCAGTCCGTGGAAATCATTTGTCATTAAAGGAATAGCTGCTCAGGAACAAGTGCTTTGGGAAAAATTAATGGGAAGAATGGGTATTAATATGCGGCACTCCAGTTTAGAATTGAACTGGCATATTCCCGTACTTGATGAAGAAGCGCTATCATTAAAGCAATATCTTGTAAGAGAACTTGATCAGCAAGATATCTGTACCCATGGGTTAACCTTTACCATTGAAACCATCACCGATAAGTTATGGTTTACCAGTATTGTTATTCAACGCGATATTTCAACAAGTAATAGCCAACAAAGTTATTTTGATCTTTATTATGCGAAAGATTTTAATCCAAATAGCACTATTTATTTCAGATATGCCAGATGCATAACAAAAGAAATAGTGCCAGCGCTGCTAATCGAGCTGAGTAAGATGTACTATGGCGCTACTTCCTGAGTTATACATGGTTATTTCTTGCTTATATAAAATTTGAATGCTAAAAAAATTAGTGTAATTTTGAGCAGAGGAATCTTAATTGCGTCCATTAATTTATTGTTATGGCTAAAGCAGATAATCACGGAAAAGGAGAAGGAAAGAACGATGGGGAATCAATGGATTTAGATAGTTTACTGGACGGATTGTTATTAAATACACGTATTGTAACACCATCAAATCAGCAGAAAGACAGTTTAAAAGAACTTTTGGCAGCATATGGAGACGATTATGCTGATTATACGCTGCCTGCTCATCTTCAAAATCTCCATGAGATTACCGCTCATATTGACAAAAGATTAATCGATGTAAACCAATCTTTTGATGTAGATCATTATAAAATCACTTATCGCAGATCCCTTAATCCGCAACAGTTAGCGGCAGTCTGTACGATTGATAAGCCTCTATTGGTTATTGCCGGTGCCGGCACCGGTAAAACACGCGTTATTACCTATAAAGTAAGTTATCTCATCGAAAAAGGTTATGAGCCGAACCAGTTATTGCTACTGACGTTTACGCGCAAAGCTGCTAATGAAATGCTGGGGCGTGTGCAGCAATTGCTGGGTAAAGATGCTGTTATAAATGTTTTGGGTGGTACATTCCATGCTTTTGCCAATTACGCTCTCCGGAAATACCATGCGCTTATTCAACTTCCACCAGGTTTTACCATCGTAGATAGTGAAGATGTTATTGATATTATCAGTTTACTAAAAACGGAGCTAAATCTCAACCCTAAAAAAGGCAGTAAACATTTTCCTAAATCTGCTACGATACAGGCAATTTTGTCTAAAGCTAAAAACTTGGAGCTCCCGATTAACGATATTCTAGCGCTTTATTTTCCAGAATATCTGAAGAACTTACCCGATATTGAAAAATTGGATAAAGTATTGCAGGCTTATAAGCAGCGGTCAAACCTGATGGATTATGATGATTTGATTATCATCTTCAGGAATAAACTAAAAGAGAATGCTCCGTTTAAGCGGGTTCTGCAGCAGCAGATAGCCTACACCTTGGTAGATGAATATCAGGACACCAACAATATACAGCGGGAAATAGTGGAATTACTCACCATTGACAGTGGTAAAGTAACTGTGGTTGGCGACGACATACAAAGTATTTATTCATTCAGGGGCGCCAATTTTGAAAACATACTCCGTTTTCCGCAAACTTTTACAGAGGCCGGTGTCGTAAAAATTGAAGAAAATTACCGTAGCACGCAAGCCATATTGAATTTCACCAACAGCATTATAGCATCTGCCCGTATAGGATTTAAAAAAAAGCTTTTTTCCCGATTGCAGAAAGGACAAAAACCCTTTGTAAAACGCCTGGTCAGTGCTGCGGAAGAAGCAAGCTACATTGTTGATACCTTAATGAACGTAAAAGAGAATGACTTGGAATATGCTGATTTCGCTATCCTCACCAGAGCCTCCTGGCAATCGAATTTTGTACAAGCGGAGCTTATGAAAAGAGAGATTCCTTTTATCGTAGTGGGCGGTATTAAATTTGGAGAAAGAAGGCATGTCAAAGATATGGTATCTTTCCTCAAAATATTGATGAATCCGATGGATGCAGTAGCATGGCATCGGGTATTAAAACTCTTAGAAGGTATAGGGAACGTCCGTGCAAAGGAAATTATCGCTATTATTCATGAAGAGGGAGGTACCATTGATCCTGCTAAATTTGCCGATAAAAAAAATTATGACAGCTTGAACAGACTGTTCTCGCTACTCAGGCAGGTGCAGCAACAGGAGCAAGTGCCCGCAAATCTTATTCCACCCATTTACGAATTTTACAAACCCTTATTACAGCAATTGGAAGATGATTTTGAAGCGCGAAAGATCGATCTTGATATTTTTGCTGAAATTGCGGGGCAGTATGATAATCTTGAAAAATTCCTAACGGACTTTACTTTAGACCCTCCTTCTAACAGATATCAGGATAAAAACACCCCCTTTAGAGAAACAGATGAAAAGCCACTGGTGCTGTCTACGATACATTCTGCAAAGGGCTTGGAATGGCATACGGTTTTTGTGCCTTTTGCATTGGACGGCATTATACCTTCTGTCAGATCAATAGACACGATTGAAGATATAGAGGAGGAAAGAAGGCTTTTCTATGTCGCCTGTAGTAGAGCAAAAGAAAACCTATTTATCACGATGCCTGCTTACGTTTCTTCGTGGAATGCTGTGTTTACGCAGCCGAGCCGCTTTTTAAAAGAAATTGATCACGATCATTATGAAATTAAGGGCTAGCTAGTACACAGCAGTAGCAACCACACTATAGTTATTTTTAATGGAAAAGCGTTCTGTTAAGGTAAAATGCTGTCAAACCGATATTATTTTCAACGCCTACTTTTTGCATAATTGATTTTCTTATTTCCTCTATTTTTCTTTTCGTTGTAAAAAGTTGATAGGCTATTTCACGAGTGGCATGTCCGTCCATAATTAACTCCAGCACATCTCTTTCCTTTTGACTTAATAGTTGCATTTTAGAGGAGAACAGTGTAGAAGAACCTAAACTTCCTAATTTTTCAATAAATTTTAAAGAGATGGCAGGCGATATGTATTTATTACCTTTCAGAATATATTCTGATGCGAATAGGAGTTCCTCTTCTGTACAATTATCCATCACAATACCGGCAATTTGCAATTCCAGGGCCTGCGTTACCAGGGATAGATCATCAGATGAAAGTATGGCCAATACCCGCGATCTAATCGATACCGAGTCGATATTCTTCAAACAATTGATATCGGCTTCGCTTTTTAACTCCAACAGACATATATCAGCCAGTTCATCCAAGGATTCATCGCGTAATAATAATATGTCTTGTCCCTTCGATAGGATCGTCTGCAGACCACTTTTCAATAGGGAATTCCGGATTTTTAATTTTATACTAGCGTTCATGTTTTTATAAAAGGTAGACTACAAAAATTAATGTATTAAACTAACATACAGATTCTTATATTGTTTCAACCTTTTTCAACCTCCATATTTGTTTCATGCCACTTCCGTGTCGAGAGAATTTTGGTTAAGATCGTTTTAAATAACATTATGTTATCTGCCAACACTAAATTTTCTTGTAGAAGTTTGGTGTACAGGCTTATATAAAATTTAGTACACCACTAAAAATGTTGCCAAAACGAAGAGAAAGTGTTCAAAACAAGATAGAACTACATTAAATCATCTAGCGCATTGCATTAACCCGAAATAAATTTCTTTTTCCGGTATTTAGGCATCATAACTGAATTACAGTGTTCTGATCGTCGGGAGCACGATCAATTAAATAAGAATTCTTTTCAAATAAATACCATTGAACCGCTAACGTATTACAAACAAACTAAAAATAAGAGAGATGAAAGCATTAGTATTCCACAAACCAAAAGATGTAAGAGTCGAAACTGTAGCTGATCCGATTATCGAGCATCCCCGGGATAGTATTATCCGGGTTACTTCTACTGCTATATGCGGTTCTGATCTACACATATATAATGGGATGTTTCCTCAACCTACCGATATGGTATTAGGGCATGAGTTCATGGGGATCGTTGAAGAAGTTGGCCAGGGCGTAACCAATCTTAAAAAAGGCGATCGGGTGGTGGTTCCTTTTCCTATTGCCTGCGGGCATTGCCATTTTTGCCAAATGAGTTTACCCACACACTGTGAAGAGTCTAACCCCGAATATTACGGTCCTGAAGGAGGTGTAATGGATGGCAAGGGTGGTGGTTTATTTGGATATACTGATTTATATGGAGGTTATGCCGGCGGGCAGGCGGAGTATGTCCGGGTACCTTATTCTGACTATGGCCCACGTATTGTGCCTGCCGAATTAACAGATGAGCAAGCGCTGTTTTTAACGGATATATTTCCAACTGGCTGGTCGGCTATTGATTGGGCTGGACTGAAAGGGGGCGAAACGGTGGTTGTATTTGGTTGCGGTCCTGTTGGCATTATGGCAATGAAATCAGCATGGATAAAAGGAGCGGGGCGTGTCATTGGGGTAGATATTCTAAAATACCGGTTAGAATCGGCAGCCACTGCCGCAAATGCCGAAACGATTGATGGTAGTGATAGAGAAACCGTTATTGAAAAAATCAGAGAAATGACCGGTGGTTATGGCGCAGACGTATGTATAGACGCTGTGGGTTTAGAAGCTGATCGAAATCTATTTGAAAAGGCCTCCACATTGATCAAAATGGAAAAGGGAACCAAAAAAATCATCGACTACTGTTTGGATGCAGTGAGAAGAGGTGGGACTGTTTCTGTAGTTGGCGTATACGGTACTCCATACGATAACTTTCCATTACATCAATTGTTTGATAAAAGTATTAAGCTAATGGGTGGACAAGCGTGGGTACACCGATACATTGATGATTTGATCGCTCTTGTACAAAACAAAGAAGTAATTTTAGATGATATTATTACGCATAAAGTATCTCTGGATAAAGCGGCAGAAATGTATGATATCTTCAATAACAAAGAAGACAATTGTTTAAAGGTGGTATTAAATCCATAATAATATGATAGCTTCATTGGCTTATTTTTGAGTCATGTACACATTATTCATCTGGACGTAAGTATATGAAATGGTAATTGTGGAATGACAATTGAATGGGTATGCAGTATGCATACATGAAAATCAATCATATGACGGTTATCGGAGAAATTATAAAAAGAGCCATCCATTTGAAAGACGCCCTTACCTTTAACACGGATCCTGCCAAAGAACAGTTACGGGTACTCTTTCAATTGCTTGACCATGCAAAGTTAACTGCTTTTGGTAAAAAGTATGAATTTTCCGAGGTCTTGGCTCATCACGATATCATTGAGGCTTTTCAGCAAAGGGTGCCCATTTATGATTATAACAAGCTCTATGAGGAGTGGTGGCATTATTTATTGGAAGGACATCAAAATGTTACCTGGCCGGGCGGTCAGCAATATTTTGCTTTAAGCAGTGGCACTACCAGTAATAGTAAATATATACCCGTTACAGATGACATGTTGGAGGCTATTAGAAAATCGGGTATCCAACAGGTATTGAGCTTGAAAAACTTCAATCTCCCTGCTGAGTTTTTCGAAAAGCAAATATTGATGCTGGGTAGCTCTACCAATTTAGAACAGAAGGATGATCACCAGGAGGGCGAGATCAGCGGAATAAGTGCAGGAAATATTCCTTTTTGGTTTAAAAGATTCTATAAGCCCGGAAACGAAATAGCCTCCATAGAGAATTGGGATCAAAAGATCGAATTGATAGCCAGAAATGCTCCACAATGGGATATTGGAAGTATTACAGGAATACCCTCGTGGACAGAATTAATGTTAAAGGAAGTGATCGCTTTTAACAAAGTGAGAACAATTCACGAGATATGGCCAAACCTGCGTGTCTATACTTCTGGTGGCGTGGCATTTGAACCTTATCGTAAAGGGTTTGAAAAGTTGCTGGATGTTCCGCTGGTTTATATAGATACCTATTTGGCTTCCGAAGGGTATCTGGCTACTCAAAAACGGCCTGACGCCGGTATGGCATTGATTGTTGATAACGGTATATTTTTCGAGTTTGTTCCATTTGATGAGAAAAACGTAGATGCCGATGGTTCTGTTAAACAAGATGCGGAGGTACTTACCTTTTCGGACGTAAAAGAGGGAGAAAACTATATATTGCTAGTTTCCACTGTTGCAGGTGCCTGGCGTTATATGATCGGCGATACGATTATGTTTACCGATAAGGAGAAGGCCGAGATCAAAATAACAGGTCGAACAAAACACTATCTGAATGTCGTTGGAGAGCAGTTATCCGTTTATCAGATGAACGAGGCCATGCAGTTGCTGGAGAAGAAATTTAACTTAGCCATTAAGGAGTTTACGGTTGCGGCGCTGGTAGACGCAGATACGTATAAGAACCGGTGGCTTATAGGTGCTGAAGTAACAGCCGTCGACGCCGTTGAAATAGCTGACTATTTAGACGGACAACTATGCTCTTTAAATAAAAACTATCACGTAGCACGAAATAAAGCGCTAAAATCAGTTGAAGTAAAAATCATTCCCATAGATCACTTTTATCAATGGAGTGAGCAAACGAAAAAGCGGGGTGGGCAGGTTAAAATTCCGAGAGTGATGAAGCAAGATGATTTTTTAGCATTTGAAAATTTCCTGAACGGCCTACGGTAGTGTCCGTTCTTCCTCCAATATCCTAACTTGTTCTACAATTTCATCGGGAGAAGTATATAATCTTGCGATTCTATCTTTATACGCTTGTGGTATATCGGCATTTTCCAGTATAAATCGTTTGGTTTGAACAATATAACCCCCAATACCATGGTTAACGGCAAAGGTGTCTGCTTTACGTTCAGCCTTTTGAATAAATTTCCCGGAAAATAGATAGGAAATACCGAATCCAATAATACTGAGCATATTCCGCTCTTCATAATCCATGATGTGCCCCAGTTCATGTCCTATCCAGCCGATCATGATGCTATCCGGCAGTTGATGAATCGGAATAGCTGTATTGGTTAGCTGGAACAGGGCGCTTATATTTATCTTGTAAATTCTATTTTCTTTTTTTCGGAGCAGCGACAGGGCAACTGGTTGTGCCTGCATAACCGATTTTTTTATACGTTGCTTAAATATGAAACGAATATGGGTGTTTTTCAGTTCCGGATAATAGGAAAGGGCCTTTAATACATTCGTTTCAATGATAGCAGGTATTTCCTTGTTTTGCTTAAACTCAGCAAGCTGAATGGTGGTGCTATCTATCTGCAAAAGTTGTGTCATTAGTAATGCTTTCAGAAAAATATACATTGATATGGTTATTTTGAGCGCTTTAAAAGGCTATATGTAACCGCCGTAACCAACGCCCCAAATACATAATAACCTACCGTAAGTATTTTTGTTTGTTTTGTATGAGTCACCGGTTTACTTTGAAGGCCCAATTTTTTGGGCAGCACCAATGCTCCTATGCCTGCAGCAAGGCCATATAACACACTTTTCGGCCAAAGAATTTTAAATTGCTCGTTCGGTATCAAACTATAATAAAGAGAATTACTAACTACATCAGAAACCAGGGTTGTTAGATATAATGGATCACCTTTTAATTGATTTAAATGCAGTTTGTCAAGTGATTTATTAATACTTTCTTTACCCAATTCATCAATTCTCGGAGCATCTGTAATGAAACGCTTCATTATTTCATGCAGCAGGTTCAGTGCTACAGCGCCAATAACTCCTGCGATTAACTCTTTTGACGTCTGTCCAGATGAACGTTCTTTTTGACTTACCCACTCTATAGCATCCGTTATTTGATCATGTGTAAATCCCTTAGACTTTCCAGGAGCAACGTAATTAAAAAAATCGGTAAATTTTCGTACCTGCTGTTCTTCGGTAACGATGGCAATCCGCTTCCACCGTTTAAAATGTTTGATTCCTGCAATCAAGTCTTCTATCCACGCTTCCGTGGTGAAGTTCTTCACTTTCGTATCCAATACGAGCAGGTAATGGATATTTTTATATTTTTTCGCCAAACGGTCTAAACCTGGAATTAAAACCGTTTGAAGATCGGCGGCATTTATTTCTGAGGTAGCTCTCACTCCATATACATGAGCAGGAAGATTGTTGATTGTTTCCAACATAACATTCAATTTTTAATCATATCCATGCAAAATGCGTGCACAATCTAAAGCATTCGGTAATGAGGCTTCGGTATAGTTATCTTGTATAATAAACAGGAACCATTTGCGCATAGTAAACGGCTTACTCAACGAAAGGAGATAATCTTTGCATAAAAAAGCATTTCTTTTCATTAATCGGTACAACACTATGTGCTATTTAGGACACTGTTAAAAATGTTGCCAACATTTTATGGGGCGGATTTTTTATTTCTCAAGGGGGTTTATCTCCAGCAAGACAACTTTTATTTGCCTTTTCGTGGAAACGGATTAAAACTTGCTCTATTCCAGGAAATATATAAGCATGAGTCTCAAAGCACCCATATTGAAAATTTTAAATAGAAAGTATAGTCCATATATTTTGGTGGAGTGCACATTCAGACAGTATGATGTCTTCTTTAAAACAGATGCTAAAGGTAATGCCGTTATGTCTTTTTTAGGTAGAAAAACGAATAAGGGCAATATCAAAGGAGAACATTATGTACGCCGCTTGGTTTATGATGGATCGGAAAAAATTCTAAAAGATCATTGGGGCAAGAGGGGAAGGATAAATAATATATAAAAGACTAAATATGTTTATTCCAATTCTATTTGGTATCTTTTTTCTACTTGTGGTAGGAGTTGGATACTATTTTTACAAGAACCGTTAGGTATAGACGAGGATATACCCATAAATCTTGAAGTAGACGTATCTAAAAACGTTTGTCTTATGAATATAAAAACGATATTTATTCCTGCAGTTAGTGGTACCACGCTCATGTCTATTTTTAGTTATGTCGTTTCGCATTCCAAAGGCGAAAACTTCAAAGAACCCAAGTTATTGGCAGAAATTGTAATAAAAGCGTTCGATGCCCATAGAGTCAAACTTCCCAAAACAACCGGTTGGGCCATGCATTATGCAATGGGAGGCTTAATGACAATGGTGTTCCAGCATTTCTGGAAAGAAACAAACACTATTCCTGCTACCAAGCACGGGCTTATTGCCGGTATTACGGGTGGTATTAGTGGTGTACTGATTTGGACGTTTCTGTTTCGTATTCATCCCAATCCTCCCCGCATTCCTTTTATACGCTTTTCAGGTCATTTGTTGTTAGCCCATATTATATTTGCTTTAGGGGTTGCTTATAGCAGTAGGCTATTTGAACCTTTTAAACCTCATGACGAAGACTATATAAAACCAGCTGACGAAAAATAGTTTCTACATTTTAACTATGCTTGAGATGTAGGGTGTCAACAGGTTTTGATTCAGGCGATCCCTTTTGTCTTAGAAAAATTGTTAGAATAACAATGGAAGCCACCGATAAAAATTCACTTTGCCAACTCTGAAAGGTTTCAAACTAAAAAAGTGGTTCTTTAAGGAACTCTTAGGAATATAGTTAGTATAGAGCTATCCGTTTTTTATTTTTTGTCACAAAGGTTTTTTATGAATAACCATTCGCAAACCTGGAATGTTTTGTCAATTCATATCATAGGTTTTATACCGGTAAATATTTAAAAAGAAAAACAATTCTGCCCCAAAAAGGTAGGTAAAGAGAAAGAATAATATAAAATAGAAGGATCTGCTATGACAACATGGATAAAGAAGGGCGGTTTAATCTATCGCAATACGCAAATACCTGAATGATTTTCGGTAGAACACCTTTCGCTGCCTAAAACATTTGTGTGGATAGCGAGTTATAACAATATGATAACAAATAATAATGGACTATGAAACACATAAAGCCATTTACCATACAACTAGCCGTTACACCCGAAAGTACCGTGGAGGCAGAAATAGTACCGGGGAAAGATCACTTATATGAAATTTGGGTGAACGATGAATTATTAGCTACCGCACAACAAACCAGCGATGGTTGGCAATACCTGGAGCAGGGTAAGTATCCGGCGGAAGATACGGGCTTATTCATAAAACAACTGGAAAAATACTTAACATAAAATGCTTATCCAATTTTTCTTCCGTTAAAATGTAGTCAATGATTTTACGGATGGCTGGATCATTTGCTAGTATACTAATGTTCTTTTTCATAAATTATATGAAGAGCTAATTAGGCCGTTTATTACAATAGCTGGATCATTATTCAGACCACCGCAAGGTAGTGTAAAAGAAAATTTACCTCCCTTCCCATATTTGCATCGCAATATGCAGTGCTATTAAATAGCAGAAGATGAACCGTCTATGTTTATCCCGAAAGCTTTCGGGACATTTTCATTCAAGGAAATCGTCTTTAAAGGTTTCATCACACAGGGAAAAGTAAATTTATTAACGGATTTTAAATGTGTAAGCTCCATCCGGCCAATGGAAAAAAATATTTACGGATGAAAAAGAATCGAAAAAAACAAGCAGCGAAAAATCACATGCATTTAAGGCATGAATTATGTCAATAATACATAAACAATATCAAAATAATAACCTATGAAAAAGTATTTAATTTTTGCATGTATGTGTTTACTGGTTAGCCCCTTAGTTTTGTCATGTGATGACGATGATGAGACACCTGAAATGATGGATAACCAGGCTTTCGTCTCCGCTGCCGCCAGCAGCAATCAGTTTGCAATATTAGCCGGTGCTCAAGCTGTCGAAAAAGGTAGTGCTGCATCAGTGCAAAGCTACGGAGAGCATATGGTGAGCGATCACGGAATAGCAGGTGAAGAGCTAAAAGCGTTAGCGGATGCACAGGGATTTGCGATATCGACGGAGCTGGCAGCAAAAGAAAAAGCAAATTTAGATCAATTGACCTCTTTAAATGGAGAAGCTTTTGATAGGGCCTTCGCACAAATCATGGTACAATCGCATCAAGATGCGATGATCCTTTTCTCGGAGGCATCAAGTCAGAACGGGGTGCCAAACAGTGCTTTGCGTACTTGGGCAAGTGAAAAATTACCCATCTTGGAAGCGCATCTAGAAGACGCTAAAACATTGAATACAGAAATAAACCCCTAGTCCAATGAAAAGCTGAGTGCAATCGTTGTTTTCTTTCTTCATTTTAAAGAATAGCCTGATCCAGTAAAAAACAATTGAAGAAGAAGATTAGGTATCATGATCTAGATCAACTAAAATCTGTTGGGCCTTTTTGATTGTTTTAGCGAGATCAATCCCCTTTTGCAACACACCTTTAAAAAGATCGCCCGTTTCTTTTAATCTGTCTAGTGCGTTATGGATGGTGAAGTCGCGCATGGCGAGGCCGGGTTTTACTTCATCCCAGTGGAGTGGCATAGACACGGTAGCACCTGGTTTGGGCCGGAGCGAGTACGGGCCGGCAATGGTTGCCGCCGGTCTGTTCTGCAAAAAATCCAGGTACATCTTTCCTTTTCTGCTTTTTACTTTGCGTTCTAAACTGGTAAATTCGGGTAATTCCTCATGTACCAAGGTAACAATGGCTTTTGCGAACAGCTGCGATTGTTCATAAGTATATTTTGCACCCAGTGGTATATAGATATGCATACCTGTAGAGCCCGATGTTTTAGGAAAGCTAGGCACATCTACGGCATCTAACGCTTTTTTTACCCTTTGTGCAGCCTTAATAACCTCTTCAAATGTATTCTTATCGGGGTCGAGATCTATCACGCAATAGTCTGGCTGGTCTGGCGATTGTATCCTACTGAACCAGGGGTTCATTTCAATGCAGCCTAGAGAGGCCATCCAGAGTAGTGTCGCTTCGTCATCACCTACCAGGTATTCTTTCTGTTCGCCGTCGCTGGTTTGGTAGGGGTATGTTTTATTTACCCATTCGGGCGTTTTTCCTTTCACGTCTTTCTGATAGAAGCTAGGGCCTTTTATTCCGTTGGGGAACCGGTTTAATGACATCGGCCGGTCTTTCAGGTAGGGTAGCATATATTCAGCAACTTCATGATAATAATTAAACATATCCCTTTTGGTAATGCCGTCATCAGGCCAATAAACTTTACTTAAGTTTGTAAAAGTTAGCTCTTTCCCTGAAATCCGGTGTACCTGCTGTTCTTCCTGTGCGCTCAGCAATAGCGGTTGTTTCTTCTTCGTTTTTCTAGCTTTGCTTTTGTGCTTACTTTCCGCTTCTGTTACCGTTTCTTCCGTATCGGCTGCTTTTTCGAGTACCACTTCGTCCGCATCTTTATCGTCCCGCATGCCTTTGAAGGAAGCTTGCCGAAATAATCCCTCACTGGTTACTTCCGCATAATTAACTTCACATACCAATGTTGGTTTCAGCCAGGTGGGTTTGCCCCCGAGCCGCTGCGGTCGAAATCGCGACGGTTTATCCACATCGGGTTCTACCTGAAATGGACTTTCATCAATAATAAGCGGTTTAAACTGCTCTATCATTTCCTTTTGCAGTTTATCCGAGAATCCCGTTCCTACTTTTCCGGCATAGCGCAAAAATTTACCTTCATAAACACCCAATATCAATGCGCTAAAAGCTTTGGACGTTCCTTCATTATGTGTAAAGCCTGCAATGACCACCTCTTGGCGGCGTTGTACCTTGATTTTTAACCACTGTTTTGATCGAGTGTCTGAAGTATAGGTGCTATCTGCTTTCTTGGCCATAATACCTTCCAAACCAACTTCTTCCGCTGCTTCAAAGAAGTCAATGCCACGGGCTGAAAACACTTTACTTTGTCGGATACGTTTATCGTCGGTTGGGAGTATATCCTGTAGGATCGCCTGCCGTTCAATGAGGGGCATTCCCATTAAATTCTTTCCCTCGTGCCACAATAGGTCAAAAACATAATAAACCAGATTACCATCTTTTTCACTTTTCCAGTTCTGTAAAGCCCCGAAGTTGGCCAGCCCCTTATCATTCAAAACAACCATTTCTCCATCAATTACCGCGTTCATTTCCCATTCTTTCAGGAGATCGATGATTGGGTAATACTTGTCAAAAGAAATACTATTCCGTGAAATTAGCTTCACATCCGTTTTGGTGATGTTGGCAACACAGCGGTAACCATCCCATTTTACCTCATATAGCCAGTCCGGATCATTAAAGGGTTCATCAATTAAGGTTGCTTTCATTGGTTTGATCCTGTTAGGAGCAACCGATTTCGGGGCTTTTTTTAGTAAGGCCGCTACATCCAGTTTTATTTGCTGAGTGCTCTCATTTACGTCTTCCGCTAGGTTCTCCTCCGCATTTTTTACAGTCTTTTTTCGTTTTGTTTTTGTCGGGCTTTGCTTATCTTCCGCATGGCCATTGCGCCAAACCCGGCTGCTGCTCTTTTCTACCTCTTCTATCGTTTTGTTCGAAAGAACAGATCTGTCTTGTTTGGTTACATCCGTCTTTCGTGCAAATTCATCTTTATGTTTAATCAGTAGCCAAGCATTCTCGCCCATACCCTTCGTTTTCACCAAAGCAAATTCCCCTTCTAGCTTCTGGCCTTTGAGTTTGATCTTCAATGACCCTTTAGCCAGTTGCTCTAGCAAATGTTTTTCCTGCGCCTTTTTACCTTTGATCGTTTCAATAGGTTCATAGACACCCTCATCCCAAACAATAACCGATCCGCCGCCGTATTCGCCTTTCGGAATAATTCCTTCAAAAAGCCTGTAATCCATGGGATGATCTTCTACCATCATCGCCAACCTTTTTGTTTGTGGATTTAAAGACGGCCCCTTTGGCACCGCCCAACTTTTTAGCACGCCGCCCATTTCCAGCCGAAAATCGTAATGCAGGCGCGAGGCATCGTGCTTCTGTATGACAAAAGTTAGCCGTGTTTTATTCGGACTTTTACCTGCCTTCGGTTCGGCAGTTTTCTTGAAATCTCTCTTTTTGCGATATTGATCCAGTGCCATAATAATAAAATTGGAACACTTAATGAACGTTTTCTTTTTCTACTTTTCCCCGTTTTTCCCGGATAAGCGTGTATCATCGTGTTAGTATAACAAGATAGCGTATGGAGGGTTTGTCATTGGGTAATGTTTTCTAAATGTACTAAAACGATTACTCGGCTCATGGTTCTAGGAGTGCGGGGCAGCCTCCTTTACATATTTGCATGTGGATATTTACATTATCACTTAAGACAATGACCGGTAAGTGAGGATATGTCAAAAGAATTAGCCCTCTATGTAAAAGTGAAGATAATCGAAAACGGAACATGCGCGGGCAAACATAAGCATTGGAAGCTTTGTTCTAAGAAAAAAATCTTTTATGAACGAAAGTGATTTACAAGTATGCGGTACCCTGTTGAAAGACCAAAAACTAACAATCGCATTTGCAGAAAGCGCCACGGCAGGTAGAGTAACTGCCGAATTCTCCTTATTAGATGACGCGGGTTCGTTTTTAAAGGGTGGTTTTGCGTGTTATGATGTCTGCTTGAAAGAGGATGCCCTGAATGTGCCTAAAGCGCTTATAGAACGGTATACTCCCGAATCAGCAGAAGTTACAGCCGCTATTGCCATTGGCTTATCCAAACTCATCGCAGCAGACATCCATATAGGGATAACCGGCTTGACTGCACCGGGAGGTAGCGAAACGGCGAGCAAACCAGTGGGTACCATGTTCATTCATGCTATCAGATTTGGGAATTATTTCTTTTCAGATAGGGTAGTGTTCACTGGTCCTGCGAAAGAAATTGTAAGTAAAACCGTTTATCATACCGCTAAATTACTCATACATCATATGAAAATATTGAACTGATTAGAATAGGCGGATACCGCTCAAACAATGGTACACAGTTAGCTCGATTTGCAAGAGTTTAAGTAGATAAGGCGCAATCGGAGCGGTGGGCGATGACCGGAAGAAAATCAGGAAATATATGAAATGGAAATAAAAAGCAGTCTTATGACAAACACAAACAAATACGATCATATAAAGGTTTCCATAACCCCGGAAAATGAACAGGAGTTCGATTTCGAAATCGGTGGGAGCGTTGAACGTGGCCAGTTCGCTCGAATAACGTCCAAAGGCCATGAATTAGTAGTAGATGAAAATCTGGCCTATCTTAAAGGTAATATGCCTCTCGATTGGCGGGAACCCGCCATCGCAAAACTTCTGACATTGCTCAAGGTAAGAAACCATCCTGACGGGCCCTAACTGTATTTTTTAACTTTAACTAAAATTCCAATACAAAGCAGTTTTGGCGAAATATATGTTGGCACATGGCAAGCGGTATGGTACGTGTTAAACGTGCTCTTACGGCTACATTATTGCTCTTAATTAGGGTGGTGGGCAATAATATCGCATGACCACGTTATAGTAATAGATATATTTATTAAAAATAAGGAGAAATGAAGACATTTAACAGAACTATAGGAAAGTACGGTATGGCTTTCGGTACATTTGCATTGCTATTGACTATTTTGACCAATTCAGTTGTATATGGGCAAACACCTGTCCAAACGCAGCCCCCACAGGTAAAAGAAGATTTCAAGGAAAATGAGCTTGATCGTTTCCTCAATGCCAATCAAAAAGTAAGTGTCATACAAACGGAGGCCCAAGATGAAATGGTAAAGATCATTGAGAAGGAGGGAATGTCGGTAGAAAAATTCAACACGATGGTTGAAGCGCAGCAAAAGCCAGACAGCTCCACAGCGAAGCAAGATCCAAACGACGTAGCCTTATTTCAAAAAGCGGCAGAGCAAATTAACGACATGCAGCAGGGGCTAGAAGAAAAAATGACCAAGGTGGTTGAAGAAGAAGGTTTAAACGTAGAAACTTATTTGCAGATTGTACAAGCCTATCAGCAAAGTGAGAAAGTTAGAGGGATATTAGACAAGAAGATGGAAGAAAAACAGGCTGAAACAGCGGAAGGCGAGCAGAAATGAGGCAGGTGGTATGATGAAAACTAGGTAAGTAATCCTATAAAGAAGGTGCCTAAAAAGTCCATTGCCGTCATATCGAGTGTAGCGTAGCGAAATCGAGATATCTGTTAATGAATCAATTGCAAATTAAAGATTTAACTTCGTTGAGCCTTCGGGTTCTCCGCTCCATTTCATTACGGTCGAGATGACGACTTTTTAGATACCTTCTTTTCTTTTTTAATCTATTAATTTGCTACGATGAATAGATAAAAGGAGATAGGAGGGATACGTAATGAGAGAGACACCGATTTTTAATACTTCGTTTTTTGGATAGGATACCTGATAATATCCTGTAATTATTTGCTAAAATAGGCTTAAAGAAACAATGGGAATCTTTATAGTTTTATGGAAAATTATTAAACAATAATTTATCTATTTTAATGTATTGGTTTTCAGGTTTTATTCCCTGTTTTATAATAATGAAAATGTACAAAGTATTCTTACGTTGTATCCTATTTGCCGCTGTTTTTGCGGATGGTTTTAACACCGCGCAGGCGCAAAATGGCGATCAGATATTGGATGGGATTGGTGAAACGGGAATGATTGCACGTTATATATTTGACGGAGATACCAAAGATTGGTCTCGAAATAATCTGCACGGCAGATTTCAGGGCGCCGAAGTTGAATTTGTTAATGACGAGCGGTTTGGAAAGGTTTTGTCGCTCTCTGGGGGTAGCAATGATTTCGTTGCGATACCAGGAGAAGCATTAACAGATCTGGAATCGCTCAGTATATCAGGATGGATATATTTGCGTTCGGAGCAACCTGGCCAACGGTTCTTTGATTTCGGAACAGATGCTACCAAGCAATTTTTTGCAGCCCCCGTTGGAGCAAGTCTCCAAGAAGGCTTCCAAGCGTTGATAACAACGAAAGAAGGTGAAGAAAGCAGTGCAGTTTCTTCGGCTATAGAAGTGAATAAGTGGGTTCATCTTGCCATCGTGATTGATGTTCCGTCAAAATCGATGACCACCTATGTTGATAGTAAGCCGGCGGGCGAAGCTAAGGATATTCCACTGGAGTTAACAGCAATATTCGGTCGGCAACCAGACGTAAATAGACAGCTTTATATCGGAAAATCACTGTTGCCGGGAAACCCCTCTCTGAATGCCATGATACATGATTTTCGTGTTTACCGTGTTCCCCTGACGAGAAGGCAGGTTGCCGGCATTTATTACAATGCGCTGAGAAGCAACCAGGAGGGCGCGGTAAATGTAGGTAAGCCTGAGGAGAATCTTCAACAGTTTTCTCAAACCGAGGCACAGCTTTATAATGCCTATTTAGTACATGTATCCGATGTGGAAGTAGAAACAGCCGTAGGAAATTTACCACGATTACCAAGCTACTTACAGGGAACTTACCAGAAGGGAATGGATGGTCCAAAAGTTCGTGTGCTATGGCCTGCTCCTACAGACAATAGCGCTGTTCTTGAGTCCGGACACTATACCATTACCGGGCGTATCCCCGGAACTGATCTACAACCAAAGGCTATTGTCACCGTAAAAGAGTCCAACCAATCAACTGCGCCCAGTTCAAAGCTAGCCGCATTCCATTTGGATCAAGTTTCTTTGAATACCGATGCTCATGACCACGAGACTAAATTTATCGAAAATCGCGATAAGTTTATAAGCACATTGGCTACAACTGATCCCAATTCTTTCCTCTATATGTTCCGCCATGCTTTTGGCCAGAAACAGCCCGAAGGAGCAAAGCCTTTGGGCGTCTGGGACAGTCAGGATACCAAATTAAGGGGGCATGCTACAGGGCACTATCTTACGGCAATTGCGCAGGCCTATGCCAGCACAGGATATGATAAGACCCTTCAGGCCAATTTTTCCGAAAAAATGGAGTATATGGTCAATACCCTCTACGAGTTATCACAATTATCCGGAAGGGCGAAAGAAGCTGGTGGCGTCTATGTGTCCGATCCGACAGCTGTGCCGCATGGTCCCGAGAAATCAGAATACGATTCAGATCTTAGTGAAGCAGGCATCCGTACCGATTATTGGAACTGGGGAGAAGGATTCATTAGCGCTTACCCACCAGATCAGTTTATCATGTTGGAAAATGGCGCCAAGTATGGAGGGCAAAAAGACCAGGTTTGGGCACCGTATTATACCTTGCATAAAATTTTGGCCGGGTTAATGGATATATATGAGGTGAGCGGCAATAAAAAAGCGCTTGAAATAGCGACCGGTATGAGTGATTGGGTATATGCCCGTTTGAATCAGCTACCAGAGGAGACGCTTATAAAGATGTGGAACACCTACATTGCCGGTGAGTTTGGAGGCATGAACGAGGCAATGGCCCGTTTGTACAGCATGACAAATGAGCCGAATTACCTGAAAGCAGCACAATTATTTGATAATATCGACATGTTCTTTGGCGATGCCGAACATGCGCATGGCTTGGCCAAAAATGTAGATACCTTCCGTGGATTGCATGCCAATCAACATATACCACAAATTGTAGGAAGCATCGAAATGTACAGTGTCTCCAATAATCCGGAATATTACAAGGTGGCAGATAACTTCTGGTACAAGGCCGTCAATGATTATATGTACAGCATTGGAGGCCTTGCAGGTGCACGTAACCCTGCTAATGCAGAATGTTTTATCGGTCAGCCGTCAACATTGTATGAAAACGGCTTCTCTGCTGGAGGGCAGAATGAAACCTGCGCCACCTACAATATGCTAAAACTGACCAGTAACCTGTTTCTCTTCGATCAGCGTACCGAGTTGATGGACTATTACGAGCGTGGCCTGTACAATCATATCCTTGCTTCTGTAGCAGAGGATAGCCCTGCGAACACCTATCACGTACCGCTCCGGCCAGGGTCTATCAAGCAATTTGGTAATCCGCATATGACAGGCTTCACCTGCTGTAACGGTACCGCGATAGAGAGTAATACCAAGCTCCAAAATTCGATCTACTTTAAAAGTAAAGATGACCAGGCGCTTTATGTCAATCTATACATACCCTCCACACTACAATGGACAGAACGCCATGTAACGGTACAGCAAACAACAGATTTTCCGAAGGAAGACTACACCCGTCTGACAATCAAGGGTAGTGGAAAATTTGATATCCATGTGCGTGTGCCGGGCTGGGCCACCAAAGGATTCTTTGTCAAGATCAACGGTAAAGAACAAAAGCTCCAAGCTACGCCGGGCAGTTACCTGAAAATAAGCCGCAAATGGAAAGATGGTGATGTTATCGAATTGAAAATGCCCTTCCAATTTCACCTGGATGCGGTTATGGACCAGCAGAATATAGCCAGTCTGTTTTACGGACCGATATTGCTGGCCGCTCAGGAGCCAGAAGCAAGAAAAGAATGGCGCAAGGTAACCTTGGATGCTAACGATATAGGTAAGTCCATTAAAGGTGATCCTGAGCAATTGGAATTCACTATTGATGAAGTGGTGTTTAAACCATTTTATGAAACATATGGGCGTCATTCTGTTTATCTGGATGTCACGTTAAAATAGGCTTATATAGGGATAGGAAAGATTATTTTATTCTGCTAAATAAAAGGAACGTTTAATTTGGTCATATTGACATTTTTTGCCTTCACTCAACCCTTCCGTGCTCATTGCCGCACTGGCTAGTTCCTTTGTCCGCAACAAAGGAACCAAAATGCCTGGCTGGCTTACTCCGTTGCAATCCGTGGCCAACATGCCTGACGCAAAAGGAGGCACCCTTCACCACAGAGACCACCCTTCGTTCGTCTTTTGCTCTGTTCTCGTTAGCTTCGCTGAGAAGCTCAAATAGGCATGTTTAGCTGCCGATTGCTGCCTTCACAAGCTGATGCCACTGTATTTCTTCGGAACGGTTCAGCTTGCTCGTAATAGCCCTCCGTTCTGCCTAAAAATCCGCCTTAGAGCGTTGCGGTTAGCATTGGGATGTACTAGCTTCGTAGCAACGCTCTACAGCGGGAGGTTACTCACATAGTGTTTATTTTTAAGGCGTTCGTTATCTCGCGCTGCTCGATTTGCTACTTCTTCGGAAGAAAGTAGATGAAATTAAACGTTTTATTTTTCCAGCCAATATTTTAAATCATCCTAGAAAACCGAGCGAAGCGATATCCTCTAAGATACTTTACTTGGTCCCTTATATATAGATAGATAAATAGAAATGCTCGGCAGCTGGCTTCCCTAACAAACAAATGGGCGTTTGTCATAGAATGGCAATCTTAAATAATTCGTTAACATGTTTTGATGACCTGTTCGTCCTACTCATCATGAAACAACGTATAATTAGTTTGCTATTCCTTTGGTTGCTGATCGATCTATATTTCTTTTCAGCCATCAACACAGTGACCGCCAACGTTATTATCTTATATGCTTTTTGGGTGATCGATCTCCTTCTTGCCGCAGGTATATTTTTTAGCTTGGCAACGCAGCGTGCCAGACTGGCATCGACGCTTATGACAGTTAATTTATCTCTGTTGATTCCTAAACTCGTAGGAAGTACCTTTTTATTGCTGGAAGATCTGACCCGGCCGTTCCGCCATTTTCCAACGCGGAGCTACCTGCTAAGCGAAATCGTTATCTTGGTAGCCATTGTCGTTTTCGCCTTTATATTATTTGGTATTACCAAGGGGCGTCACTATTATAAGATCAGGAGGGAAACACTTTACTTTGACGATCTTCCCGAGGCTTTTGAAGGTTTTACCGTTACGCAGTTATCAGACATCCATGCGGGCAGTTTTACCGATGCTAAGGGGGTGCAGAAAGGGCTTGACCTGGTGAATGCACAGGGCAGTGATATGATCCTTTTTACCGGAGATCTTGTTAACAACCAGGCAAGCGAAATGGACCAATGGATTCCTGCTTTTGCCGGATTAAAAGCACCTTTAGGGAAATATTCCGTACTTGGAAATCATGACTATGGTGATTACATGCGGTGGGATAGTATCGATGCTAAACGGGAAAATTTGGCAAGGCTTAAGGAGGTTCATTCCGAGATCGGTTTCCGCTTATTGCTGAACGAATCGATTAGGATCGAAAAAGATGATCATTCACTTCATTTGATAGGTGTGGAGAACTGGGGTAAAGGAGGTTTCCATAAATACGGAGACCTAAAATTGGCAACCACCAATGTAGCTGATGATGCTTTCAAAATTCTCCTGTCACATGATCCTTCACACTGGGATGAAGTTACGCTCAAACATCATCAGCGGGTAAACCTCACTTTGGCGGGGCATACGCATGGTGCGCAGTTCGGGATTGAAGTTAAGAATTTTAGGTGGAGCCCCATCAAGTATGTCTATAAACAATGGGCCGGACTTTATACGCAGGAAGGAAAATACCTGTATGTTAACCGTGGTTTCGGTTTTTTGGGACTCAAGGGGAGGGTTGGTATTTGGCCCGAGATTGCCGTACTTACGTTAAGGCGTAAGGTATGACCTCCTTGCAAACAAGCTTAATACGATTTGTATATGCCAGTATGCGATGAATGGATAATTTTTATATCTTTAATTATTAAGCTATTTGAATGAAGCAAATAAAAAAAAGCAATTACTCATGTTCATTTGCTTTAAGCGGTATTCGTGAATGCAAAGCATTTTTTCTAAGTTTGACTGTGAAAGGAGAGCGTTCATGAGTGAGGAATTAAAATTTAACATGCACTCTTCTGATTTTACAGATGGCGAAATACTAATTGAAGATTTTTTTTACCGTAACCACGTATCGAATTTATGAAGAAAATAGGATTTTTATCGTTTGGACATTGGTCCAATCATCCTGCCTATAGTACCCGCACCGCGAGCGACACCTTACTACAGTCCATTGATCTAGCCGTTGCTGCCGAAGAAATCGGCTTAGATGGTGCTTATTTTCGGGTACATCATTTTGCGTCTCAGTTGGCATCGCCGTTTCCGTTGCTTTCGGCCATCGGTGCCAAGACAAACAAAATAGAAATCGGCACGGGTGTAATCGATATGCGCTATGAGAACCCGTTGTATATGGTGGAAGATGCCGGGGCTGCCGACTTGATTTCGGGCGGTCGATTGCAATTGGGGATCAGTAGAGGTTCGCCGGAACAGGTGATCGATGGTTGGCGCTATTTTGGTTATGAACTGGCCGAAGGGGAGACCGATGCAGACATGGGACGCCGTAAAGCCCTGGAATTTTTGGACAGGCTAAAAGGAGTTGGATTTGCCCAGCCTAACCCGTACCCGATGTTTCCAAATCCGCCGGGCCTCTTACGCCCGGAACCATATGCGGCAGGTTTGCGGGAACGGATCTGGTGGGGGGCTGCTTCCAATGCTACGGCCGTATGGGCGGCAGAGCAGGGTATGCACCTGCAAAGCTCTACCTTGAAATACGATGAAAGCGGCAAGCCCTTCCATGTGCAGCAGGCAGAGCAGATCAGGTTGTACAAAGAAGCGTGGAAAAAGGCAGGACACCAGCGTGAGCCAAGGGTTTCGGTGAGCCGATCCATTTTTGCGCTGGTAAACGATCAAGACCGGTCTTACTTTGGGCAGGACGCGGGTCGGGACGATAAATTCGGTATGATCGAAAAGGACAAGCGCGCTATTTTCGGACGGAGTTATGCGGCCGAACCGGATCAACTCATCAAGGAATTGGGGCAGGACGAAGCCATCCAGGAAGCGGATACACTTCTTTTAACAATACCCAATACCTTAGGCGTGGATTACAACGTACATCTGTTGTCTGCTATATTGGAGCATGTGGCACCCGGATTGGGGTGGCGTTAAGCATACGTTCATTATGGCAAACAACTTGCGGTACAAAACCAAGATAGCGGTTATCGGCGCGGGCCAAGCGGGGCTTTCCGCTGCCTACCATTTAAAAAAGTCAGGAATGGAAGTCGGTCGGGATTTTATCATCCTGGACGAAGCACCTCATCCGGGTGGTGCCTGGCAATTTCGCTGGCCTTCGCTTACACTGAGTACGGTCAACAAAATTCACGATTTGCCAGGAATGTCTTTTGAAGAAACATTGGAGACAGACGAAACAACAGTGCTTGCCAGCGTGTCTGTTCCGCATTATTTTGATTTGTACGAAAAGAAATTCGGCCTCCAGGTATATCGTCCCCTAAAGGTCGAAAAAGTCTTTCTGCATGGAGACCGTTTTTATATAGACACGGCGGAAACTTTATTTTCTGCTTTGGGCATCATCAATGCAACCGGCACTTGGTACAATCCCTACATTCCGGAGTATCCGGGTGCAAGGCTTTTTCAGGGCGAACAATTGCATACCAGGGATTTTAAGACTGCTGATTATTTTAGGGGTAAGCATGTCATCGTAGTGGGAGCCGGCATTTCGGCCATTCAATTGCTGGATCAGATTTCGAAGGTAACCACTACCACCTGGGTTACACGTCGTCCACCCGATTTCAGGGCGGGGCCTTTTGATGAGGCAGCCGGACGTGATGCGGTTGCCTTGGTGGAAGCGCGTGTGCGGCAGGGATTACCACCCATGTCGGTGGTTTCCGTAACTGGGCTGCCCGTGACGCCGGCAGTCGAAGATATGGACAAGCGCGGTGTGCTCAAACGTTTTCCCATGTTTAGCGAAATCACCAAAGATGGCGTAAAGTGGGAAGACGGACGAGCAGAAAGAGCGGATGTTATCCTATGGAATACAGGCTTCAGAAGTGCATTGGCACACTTGGACCCGGTATTGCCAAGAGAAGAAAACGGCGGAATCCTCATGGCCGGAAGGTTGGCAACCATGGTTGCCAAAGAACCGAGAATTCATTTGGTAGGCTATGGCCCTTCTGCCTCTACCATTGGTGCCAATCGTGCTGGGGGTGCGGCAGCTAGGGAATTGATGAAGACCCTTGATCAGTAGGGCAGATGCCCTTCTGTCGGCCTGAGGGTGGTGCCAATAACTAAGCTTATTTTTGAAAACATGATGGAGTTAGAAAGGATTTAATATTTGTCAAACATGTTTGAGGTCTTCGAAAAGTATTTACGAGAGTGGGTTGAAATTTCTGACAAGGAGCTGCAACTTATTCGTGAAGCTAGTAGTGAGCGAGTCTTGCGTAAATGGCAATCGATTCTTCATGATGGTGAAATATGGAAGATCAATTGCTTTATTGCCAGTGGTTGCTTTAGGCTTTACCGATTCGACAAAGATGGCACCGACCATACGTTGAGGTTCGGCATTGAGAACTGGTGGATCACGGACCAGGAAAGCTATAACCATGCTACCCCTTCGGCATACAATATAGAAGCTTTGGCGTCTAGCAAAGTCATCATCTGGACGAAAGAAAAATGGGAGGAGTTACTGGTAGAAATACCAGCTTTAAAGTTGTTTAACGAAAGACTATTGGCTAGGGCCTATGAGGCAAGTCAACGGCGTATCTTTTCCTTGATCAGCAGTTCAGCTGAGGAAAAATATATTGAATTTCAAAAGACCTACCCTAATGTTTTCAATAAGGTTCCATTGCATATGGTAGCCTCTTATCTGGGCATGTCGCGGGAAACTTTGAGCCGAATCAGGAAAGACTTTACGAGGCATAAATAACAAAGACCCCAGGGATCTTTCGGTAAGCCCACGTCGCTTCATCAATGGAAATTTTTATGCCGGGTTTTCTTAGGAGCACACAAGGAGTATAACAATTACCCCTTGCGTGTTAAAAAATTACCGATTTTAAAGGTTTGGATGAAGAGCGCTTACTGAACTCACGCTTTCAAGCAGCGAAGCGACATGAAGAATTGTTGATTCAGCCTGCCAGCTACCAACAACCTGTACGTTGATTGGCAATCCTTCTGTACTGGTACCAAACCGCATGGAGATACCCGGTAAACCGGTAATGTTGAGCGGCACCGTAGCCCCTTGTAAATAGGTCGCGTCTACTTTCTGTCCGTTGATGACGAACTCTTCAATACCATGTTTATGTGCGGGAATTGGTAAAACATGGGTAAGCAATACGTCGTATTTCTGGAAATATTCAGCAAAGCCATCGCGAAGGCGCTCCGCTGCCTGCTCCGCATCTATGAAGTCCTTCATCGAAGTATCCGGCAATGAAAGCATCGTTTTGGCCATCTTATAGATTTCATCTTCGCTGCGACCAGCCGTCACCTCCCTGAATGCTTCTTTCATCTCCATCACATGCAGACGATTGAAAACGTCCAAGGCAAAGTCGCGCTCGAGTGCCGTTATTCGAACCGCTTCCACCAAAAGACCCAGTTCCTTTAGTGCTTGTGCAGCCGATTCAACCGTTGCTGCAACTTCTGGATCCACTGGTCCAAAGCCTGGCTCAACTAACCAGCCAATGCGTAGCTGGCGATTGGGTGAGCTGCCTACTCCTGCATCGAAGTGAACGTTGCTTGTAGAAAAGGCATCCAGGCCATCTGGTCCGGATAACACTGAAAAGGCGAGCGAAAGATCGCGGATACTACGCGCCATCGGGCCGACGTGCCAGAAGCGGCGCGGTACACGTGGCCATATACCAGTCATCGGCACGCTGCCATGAGTCGCTTTTAAGGAGACAATACCGGTTTGGGCGGCTGGACCGCGAACAGAAATAGCCAGATCAGTGCCTAAACCTATCGGCGACATACCCGCAGCGATAGCTGCAGATTCACCACCGCTCGAACCGCCTGGCGTACGGGTAAGATCCCATGGGTTGTTTGACCTTCCGCTAAGTAGGTTATCACTTTCAATCCAATAGGAGAATTCCGGAAGGTTCGTCTTGGCAAGTAGAATTCCGCCAGATTTTTTCATCCGTGCAACACTGGTGGCATCGTCATGTGGAATACGTCCCTTAAATATGGGCGAGCCACGCTGGGTCAATAAGTTTGCCGTGTCGATCGAATCCTTCACGGTAAAGGGTACCCCGTGCAAAGGGCCAAGTGCATCCCCCCTCATTACCGCATTTTCGGCTGCCTTTGCTGCTTCGAGCGCAGTGTCCGCAACCGTAACTATAGCATTGATAGAAGGATTGAGGGATTCGATACGATCCAGGTGCGCCTTCACAACTTCAACTGGAGATATTTCTCGGTCACGTATCATTTTAGACAGGGTACTGGCATCCTGATAGTAGATAGGTTCTGTTTTACTGTTTTGAGTTTCCATAAAATTATTGTTTTTAACTGTTTTAAATGAGGAAAAGGGCTTGATCATTTCCTGAACAAATGTGGTGATGAAACGCGTACGGTTACGAAGCCATATGACACAATTTGACATTGACATTTGTCACGTTTTTTTAGGGTCAAAACCTTAACGTATTTCGCCAAACGGCTAAATTATTCCTTTAGCATGGCTCGTTTTCCCCCTCATATTGGCATATTAACCGTCCATTGGTCTGCGGAATTGCTACTAACTTAGTTGTGAAATATCGCTCCCGTTCAATTGGTCTGGCATACCTCGATTCCGGAAATTGCGCTCGCTATATTTTGACAACAATTGCAAGTAAAAATAACAACGGATGGATAAAAACAACGTATTAATCGAGCGGCTATTTGATGTACCGGTGGCACTGATGTGGGAAATCTGGACGAAGCCCGAGTTCATTAACCGGTGGTTTGGTTCGGATTCAAACGGGGTCGTAATTTCATCGGATATCGATCTGGTAGTAGGAGGCCGGTACAGGGTTACTTTTCAAGACTCAGATGGCAGCATTCATACAGCATTTGGCGAATATACGGAAGTCGTTGAGTTGCAGAAACTGCGATATACATGGCAGTGGGAAAGTGAAGCAGGCTATATTTCAGCGGTCATCGTAACGTTTATTCCTAAAGCAGGAAAGACCCTATTGGTATTCGAGCACATTCATCTTAACCCAAATTCGACCCATGAGTACTTTATGGGCTGGAATGGAGCCATGAATAAAATTGTTAACAAGATTATTGAAAGATAAGCTAACCGCTGAACAAGCCGATACACCCGGTCATAGCAGGAAACGGTGTATCCCATGCGCCATTGCCGCAGCCCAAATCCGCCCAATGCTGAGGACGATCCTTCTGAAATATTCCCGGTTCAATCAGCGACATGGCTTCCTGTAAATTCATTTTTCTATTGGTTATACGCTGGGTTATTTTCCCAATGGATGCCCCAAATAAACGATTATCAGGTTCAGTAATAAAAATGGTAATTCAATTCCTGCTCCTTTACTATCCTTTAAGGATAGCTGGAAACAGATAATGAGCAAAATACCTGCGGCCATCAAAAAATTACCCCATATAAATGTTTTGGGAAAAAGGATAAGTAAAGCGGCCAAGACGGTTATAGCGCCATTGATTATAACTGCTGTTTTGGAAAAACCCCATTTTCCAAAGAATTCCACCATTTCTGGTTTTCCTGAAAGCATGGCAAATCCTTGTTTAAATCCCATAAAAACGGCAAACAACAGGAGTACTGCATTGATGATTTTAATGACCATGATCTATCTATATTTGTCTGCGTTAAATTTACCTAAACTTTCCATTTATGAGAAGTGTTTTTAAACGAGCGTGCAGATACAGATTGATGAACATATTAAAAGCGCATCCTCATTGCGAGTGGATTCATCATTAACAAAGCGGTTATGAACGTATTTCCTATACTTCAGATCCGGTTGTTTTTGAATTTCATGCTATTGCGCACGCTTATTCTCTTCCTCACTGGCCGTGCTCCGACTTCGGGACGCTGCTACATTTTTACCCAAACGATAAGACAGGCTTAATGTCACGTTACGGCTTTCCACATGATGAAAAAAACCACTGTGCTGATCAAGATAATTGATTCGGATGTAGTTATTGTTGGCATTGAAAATGTCATTCACGGTCAAGCGCAAAGTTCCCATATTCTTCAGGATGTTGGTTTTAATACCTGCATCCACTTCAGAGCTGTGATTCGCCCGGTAGATACCCTGAATACCCGGACCGCTGATAGTGGCGCTGATCTCAGCCTTCAGTGCCACTCTTGGATCAATCGTGAAGGACTGCGTAAGTGTGGCATCATAAGAAAATAAATGGTAGTCAAAACTGCTGGAGAGATAAGCTGACTTTTCCTGACGCCGGTAAGCTTCCGCAAGTAAATTTATATCCCACCAGTTTGCCGGATGTACGGATGCAGATAAACGAAGCCCGGTATTAACACTAGACCCTAGGTTTGTGTGCGTCCCGTAATAGATTTTACTCGTGTTATCCTGCACATTGACGTTCGTGAATACGTCATGAATAGCACTATAATAGGCGGTAATGTTGTACTGTTGTTTGTACGTGTAACTCAATTCAATATTTTGTACAAATGCCGGTTGTAGGGTAGGGTTGCCCACATAAATATTGTAGGGCGAATAGAAACGCTTGGCCGGATTTAAGCGATTGTATTCCGGGCGCTCAATACGGTAGGCATAATTAAGCTGCAACTCGTTGTCATTATCTAGTTTATACTGGATAAAGAGAGAAGGAAAGAGCTTGTGATAATTTCGCTTATTCAAAGAATCCAAGGTGATGGAATATCCGCTGGTTCTGGTATATTCTCCACGCAGACCGGCTTGCAAAGTCCATTTACCCACAGTGCCAGAGATGCTTGTATAAGCGGCCGCCGTCTTTTCACGGTAAATGAAATGATTGGAATTCGCCGGAACAGCTTCCAACGATGATCCGTCGCGATTGTAATAATCAAAATTGTTCCGGCTTTCCGTACTGCTGTATTTAGTACCCGAGATGGACTCCCACTTTCCAAACAGTTTGTAATTATAATCTGCTTTACCAGAATAGATATTGATTTGCTGTGAACTTGGTGTGTAGATGTGAAAACGGTTGGGTGTTTGCATGCCATCAGGTAAAAACGATACATTATCTGCCAATGCATCACTTTTACTTTGATAAGGTGCGTAATCAAGATCAATGTTCAAACCTCGATTGCCGGAATCTAGCTTCAGGTTATAATTGACGTTATAGGTATATTGATTACCCGAATTTGCCGCGAAATTATCCGTCTTTAAAGTGGAATCCAGCGCCATCTGTTTGCTGGTTACCTGTGTTCCCGTATGACCGTCGGTGGTGCCATTACGGGTGCTACCCGTTACCAAAACCCCTAAAACCTGGTTAGCCGTAAGCTGATAGTCGGCACCAAAACGATAATTGTGATTGTTTGATTGATAAACATTACGATTAAGACTGCTCCAAAAGGAAGTGCCATAGTCAATATCAACATTGTGATCCTGAAAACTATGCCTGTGCGTAAATCCATAACTTCCGTAAACATTGAGTTTATCTTTCCGGTAATTGAAGGTTCCGCTACTGTTGTACGAGCTGTAGACACCCTGGATAAATCCACTATTTAGCATAACATTGAACCCATGTTTCTTTACTTTTTTGGTGACAATATTGATCACGGATGCTCCCTCTGCCTCGAACTTTGCCGGCGGATTTGAAAAAACCTCTATCTGAGATACAAGATCAGAGGGCAGGCCTTGCAGATATGCTGACAGGTCGTCGCCCGAGAGGTTAAGTGGTTTGCCATCCATATAAACCTGCACATTTTTGCGGCTTGCGGTAAGGTCATTGCTTGCATTGACCTGCACACCGGGAGCCTTTGTCAGCGCTTCCCAGACGCTTCCTCCGGATGCAATGATGCTGTTCTCGACATTGAAAACCACTCGATCAACCTTGCGTTCAATAAGCGGACTACGAAAAAAGACGTTCACTTCCTCTAGCTGTTCGCTGTCAGCCTTCATGATAAGGGTGATGCTGTCTTTTGGCAATTGGATCGTCATGTGAAGTGTATGATACCCAACAAGACTGGCGACAACAGTATAGGCTCCTTCCTCGCGGTAGTTCAAGGTAAAATTACCCAGATCAGCAAAGGTGGCTGCGATTTCTTTATCGTTCCGCTTCAAAGTAATTGTTGCCGCGTCAAGCGGATTCCCAGCCTCATCTTTTACCTTGCCTGGCAATTTTGATTGTGCCTGCGCAAGAAAAGGAATGGTTATTATAAGAAATATTATTATTATTTTCATGCTGCAAATCTACTTCGACCCTAGGTTATGGTCGGTTAAGCAATGTTAAACAAGGTTAAATCGTCTCGTTAGGAGATCATGGGAAAGATATTATCCTCAAATTAGTAGCATGAAATGGCTTTCAAACAAATATGCTTATCCACTGGTGGCGCTAGCAATGCTTGCTAGCGTTATGTTACAGGCAGCTTGGCTTATCCAGTTGTTTCGCGCTCAGCAAATTCAGGTAAAGCGCGATTTTGAGCAGGCTGTCAGCAACGCAGCCCAAATGAGTGATTACCTGAGTGTAGCTCCCGGTCATGAAAACAGCGAAAACTTTCGCAATTTTTTCCTTTCACCGGAATGGCTCCAAATTAAGCAGGCTTTTACTCGTCTGCGTGATCGTCGTTTAGGCGGCAGTTTCAGCTCAGAAATAAGGTCAGACAGCACCATTATTACCATTGGTTTACATATCGCCAATGATAAACCCAAGCTAAGTAACCGCAATATCATTCATACTTTTGATGAAGATGAAACCCTTGAATCTGTTATGGCCGCAGATAAACGTGACTTGCAACGAATGGATAGCTTGGTCAAGGCCGAGTGTTTACGGGCGCAACTTAACGTTGATACCTATCATGTATTGTACAATTATGATAGCGGTAAACCGGAATCACCAAGTATTTGGGAGAAAGCGAAAAAAGCAGATTATCGCAGCCAGCTATATGGATATAATCTTAATTTTTTTCTTCATACCTATCAACTGGTGGTACCCTCTATTAACGCCGCGGTATATTACCGCATGCGCTATTATCTGATATCGTCGTTACTGATGTTAATCCTTACTGGCCTGGCATTTATATTTCTGTTCCGGGTTATACGTACTCAGCGAATGTATACACAGGCAAGAATTGCTTTCACAGGTAATATGACGCATGAACTGAAAACGCCGGTGTCGGTAATAGAAGCCGCACTCGATGCCATTACCCGCTATCAGCTCTTTCGTGAGCCGGCGAGGTTGGAAAATTATATCGCTATCAGCAAATCAGAACTTCAACGCTTAATCCTCATGATCGACAAAGTGCTCAACCTCGATCAACTGGATCATGGTGATGTTAAACTGCGCAAGGAATTATACGACGTACAACAAGGATTGGAAAGTGTGGTATCAGCTATGCGCTTGCGTATTGCACAGGGAACAACGATCAAATACATTTCTGCTGACGAACCATGTTTTGTTGACGGCGATCCGGTACATTTGACAAACGTATTTTATAATTTGATTGATAATGCTTCAAAATATTGCGGACCTCATGCTGTTATTACCATAACCTCTAACTGCGATGCTGACAACGTTCATATCAGTTTTCAAGACAATGGTCCGGGTATTGACAAAATATATTGGGAACGCGTCTTTGAACGCTTTTTTCGTATACCCAACAATCCAAACATCCACAATATCAAAGGTTCAGGCCTTGGCCTTCACTATGTAAAACAGATCGTTGAACGACATGACGGCAGAATACAATTACGCAGTGAACTGGGAAAAGGCAGTAACTTTATCATAGAATTACCAGCTTATCATGAAGTATAAAGTTTTATATGCAGAGGATGAACCGACGCTTGCGCAGATCATCAGTGACGGATTGTTGAGCAGCGGTTATGAAGTGAAGGTCGTAGCAGACGGGCAGCAGGCATTGGACCTTTTCAAATCCAATCCTCCGGACATCTGCGTACTCGATATCATGATGCCGGTAAAGGATGGCTATACCCTCGCCGAAGACATCCGGAAGCTGAATAGTATCATACCGATTATTTTTCTGAGCGCCAAATCTTTACCTGAAGATGTGATCAAGGGCTTTAAAAGCGGCGGAAATGATTACTTGAGGAAGCCCTTTAATATGGGCGAACTATTGGTTCGCATGGAAGCTTTGCTGACACGGTTCGGAACCCCAAAAGTAAACGACGCACCATTGTCAAACCGACAGCTATTCGGTAAATGCGAACTTGATACGGTCAGCCAGCAGCTAATCACCCCGATAGGCACTTATACGCTGTCCTATAAGGAAACAGCATTGCTCGAATTGCTACTTGAACATCGCAATACCTTACTAGCGAGGCAGGTTCCACTGCTTAAGATATGGGGCGACGACAGCTTTTACAATGCGCGCAGTATGGATGTGTTCATGTCGCATCTGCGCAAGATGCTCAAAGATGATCCAAGTATACAGCTCATGAGTATCAGAGGCGCTGGTTATAAGCTTATCTTTTAACGCTCATTAGCTAGCAGCAATCGTTTTTCCAAATCTAACTCATCACAAAACAGGATTAAGCATGTTTTCTTTGATCCAGCGCTCTATACCAACTGTAGGGATATTGTTTTGATAGTTAAATGTTTCCGACATAGGCCAGGTAACGCCAGGATGCGTAAATACCAAACGATAGCGATTAAAAACATGGCCGGGCTTGTCTTCCGCCTCTTTTTCCAATTGAGGAATATCCCACAGTTTGCGCTCAAACCCTGTATTGAAAAGCTCTTCCAGCGTATTAAAAAGCTCTTCAAAAGTTAGTGTATCGCCTGCAATAAACACCACTTGATCTAATATTTCTGGCTGGTGGAACAAAATTTCGATGGTCAGATTGCCAATATCTTCACAAGAAGTTAAAGTAAGGGCATGTTGCCAGTTTCCCAAAGCGCTTACCGTTTTATTAGATAAACTGATTACACCAAAATCCTCTCGGAACAAAAAACTGGTAATCATCCCGGTAGAAACAATAACCCAATGGGTGCTATTCTGAGCGCGAAGTAAATCTCTAACGTCTAATTGTTCGTCAAAAGTAGGTTGTGCGCTACCTCGTCCAATTTTATCATAATCCACTCCAAACTGCCAGGGAACATATCTTCTCACACCAGCATCCAATACTGCTCTGGTAATTTTTACCTGCATTCCTTTGCCAGTTGAAAATCCGCTGCAACATATAACCGTATCATACTTTTTAAAAACAGCGATTAAATGTTGAATACTTTCGTTAATCAAGTCAAGAGATTCCACTGTTATATTTACAAACCTTGAATTGTTTTTAACTCTGGCAATACTGCTTGCTAAAGGTTGTACGAGAACACCTATTTTTAATTGCTGTCCATGTTTTTCCTGATAATCATATACGCTATTCAACATAGCAAGCCCAACTTCGCCTGCACCAATAATTAAAAATGATTTTTCCATTGCTTAATATTTTTAAAGCAAAACTAAATCAGCGAGGGACAAAATTCGGTGCAAAAATCCGGTGTATAATTACAAAAAAACTATGCGCCCCTATATTCAAGTGGCGTGCAACCTGTATGCTTTTTATAAAAATTCTGAAAATGAGAAGTTTCCTGAAAATGAAGAGACCAAGCAATTTCTTTCACGCTGTAGGCAGTATGTCTCAGCAAAACATTTGCTTCTTCAATAATACGTTCGTGAATAAGAGACAGTGTAGTTTTTCCTGTTACTTTTTTTATCGTTTTATTCAGCTGATCTACAGAAGTAAATAATAATTGTGCAAAATAGGCAGGCGATTTATCTTCCAGAGGCATCTCTTTGCTGATATTATAAAAAGCATTTTCCATTATTTTAAAGAAGCGGTCTTCCAAGCTTTCTTCCGGCGCAGGAATGATCTCCCTTAAGTTTTTGTCTAACTTCTGTGTATAATGGATAATGTCAAAAACTCTGTTTCTGATCAATTCTTCCTTAAGAGGATAATCGGATTGGTTTTCATTTTCTATCTCATTAAAAAGATGCAAGAGTTCCTTGTACTGCTTATTAGTCAATGATTGCGTATAAATATCTCTATCTTTGAAAACAGGCCAATTACTCAGAGCCAATCTACTTGCTCTCCGAAGGAAACGCTCACTACACACACAATACTTGCCATCAAAGTTTTCGTCAACCGTTTTAAAACTAAACCTGCTTAGTGGGCTGGTAAAAACAATGGTATTTCCTGCAATCGGAATTTGTTGGTCTTTGGAATCATAAATAGCTTTACCTCTAAGCAAGGCAATTTTATAGAAGGGCTTTCTCTGAAACCGTTCACAGGCTAACAAATCTTTCTGAAGATTTTCCCACAATAAAAAATCAAAATGTCCAGAAAAGTCATGCGCTATCGAAACCTCGCCATTTACGTATTGATCGTAAAAAATATGGATATCCTTGTTGTACATTCAAAGAGATTATTGTTGAATATACAAAATTAGTTTTTAATATACTTATAGCGCCATCCTAAACGCTAAATACCCACCTCACATCAAAGGCATCAGTTACTTCAACCAGTTTTTGGTTATCATCATTCTTGATAAAATGATCCTTTTTATTGGCTATCAGCTTTTCAATAAGTTCTTTCCTACTACGAGTATTTGTACAAGATAGAAAAATTGACATATAATTTCCAAGGGTTCTTCCTTCGTTGTGTACCAGGTCTGAACCGTAAATAATTATGCTATCAGAAACGAGCGAACCAATAATAACAGGAAGTTCTACATAACCTGGTAATTCTTGTTCAAAAGTTTCAAATTGCAATGTACCGCCAAAGCAGGTTTGGTAATAGGTGAGTGCCTTTCGGCAATTACCAGAAAAAGTGATGAAAATAGCATTTACTAATTTGTCATTAGCAAATGCCCGAAACCCCTTTTCCTGGCTTGTCTTAATTACGCTTTGCCCTTTTCTCATTTTCCTTTTTCCTGAATGTTACGATTTTTTTAATCAGCTCTTCAGGGAGTGGTTTATCTGTTGGAATTTGGATAGCAGCTTTACTCGTTTTATAGCTCTCCAAATCAATCCTGAAGTGTTCCCAAAATACCTCACTATAAGGATTCGACAATGTGATGTGTTTAAGAAATGCGCAGTAGTATAGCAGATAACCATTGTATTTAAAACAAGGTATTTGATAGCTGATACTTTCCTCTACATCAGGTACCACTTCGTTAATGATTTTTCTGATGGTTTGCATGCGTGCCAAGGTTTCACCGTTAAATGCCTCGTGATACTGATCAATGGTTTGATAATTGGTCTTAGCCATTTGTCTGTATTTTATTGTTATATACGTAAGAAACTGCAAGTATACCCAGCACCACAAGTGGCATCAGCATAAACCCAATATTTTTATCTACACACGCATGACTGATGAATGCAAAGATTAAATTAAAGGTGAGCCCTGCATATGCCCATTCCTTTAGCTTACTTGGCATTTTTGAGTAGGAAATTGCCAAGACTCCCAGTACTTTACAGATGATAAGTGTATAGGCAAAGTAATCGGGATAGCCCAAGGGCTTTGTCCCTGCATTCACATACTGAGGTGCAAACAGTAGGGTGCTAAGCGGCATTACACCTTCCCAAAGGATGATGATGATCGTTGCCACCCAAAAGATTATTTTATTTTTTTTCACTTTTATTCATGTTAATGGTTTATGAATGAGTCGATTCAACATATTTTACAAAGTTGTTCAAGATAGCTTGCCATCCCTGCTTCTGAAATTCTGGGTCGTTTTCAGTTTCAGCATCAAAAGTGGTTTCTATGTTGGTTTTATCATTTTGCACTGTAAACAGCGTGGTAGCCTTCCTTCCATCACCCATGGTGTACGTAATTTCCTGATGTAGCTCCACCTTGTCATAAATACCTTCAAAATCAAAACCGAAGCTGCCATCTTTTGCTTCCATTCTATTCTTAAATTTACCACCTACTCGCAGATCGTTTTCACTGCTTGGAGTATGCCAACTTGGGTCAGGAGTGTTCCATTGTATAATGTCGCTTGGTGTATTCCACGCCTTCCAAACTTTTGCTACGGGAGCATTTGCTGTTGCTTCTACCGTAATTCTTGTTACTTGTGTCATTTTTGGTTCGTTTTTGTTAAGTAAACTTTATAATTCAAAATTACAATAGCGTATAAGATGATGTCTATTGTGAAAATGACAAATTAGGGGTGAATTATGACAAAACTAATTTTTATCTTGCAGCTTAATCCTAATGGTTGATGCATATTTCTGTTTTTGTACCTGAGTATGGGGTGATTGAAGCGGTTACACCACCGTTCAGAAGCTTTCACACCGCCAATGAGTTTTTAACCACATTTGGTAAAAAACCCGTTTTCAAGGTTGAGTATGTAGGCTTAAAGGAATACGTACCTGCCAACAATGGCGAATACACAATAAAAACTGATAGGTTGCTCAAAGATGTGACTGAAACGGACTTGCTTATCATACCACCTGTATTTGGTGATACCGCCAAAGGAGTTCAGGCCAATGCCGAAGCGATACCCTATTTTAAAAAGCTATACGAGAAAGGTTCAAGTCTTGCCAGTTTGTGTATCGGCGCTTTTCTTTTAGCCGAAACGGGTTTACTCAATGGTAAAAAATGCTCCACACATTGGGCTTATATCACCGAGTTTAAAGAACGGTACCCAGATGTGGAAGTAGAAGATGGTGCTATCATAACAGAACACGATAATATTTACAGCAGTGGTGGGGCAAGCAGTTTATGGAATTTAATATTATATCTGATTGAAAAATTTGCTGATAGGGAAACAGCGATCATGATTTCAAAATATTTTGCTTTAGATATTGGGCGAGATAGTCAATCTCAGTTCGCGATATTCAAGGGGCAGAGAAATCATGGCGATGATGATATTCAAAAAGTACAGGATTACATCGAAAACCATTACCATAATAAAATAACAATAGAAACTTTGGCAAAGTTGATTCATACAGGCCGTAGAACTTTTGAACGGAAATTTAAAGAGGCTACCAACAATACACCTATAGAATATATACAAAGAGTAAGAATAGAAGCCGCCAAAAAGTTCTTTGAAGCATCAAGGAAGAATGTAACGGAAACAATGTTTAATGTAGGTTATACGGATACGAAGGCATTTAGAGATATATTTAAAAAGATTACAGGACTTACTCCCATTGAGTACAGGAATAAGTTTGCACGGGTGGCAAATGAGGTATAATTATAGAACTACTTATGTGGGATTGACATAAAGAACCCATTAATGAAACATTATCTATCTGCCGTATTGGGCTTTGCTATTTGGGGTACTTTTGCACTCGTATTAAAGCCTTTAAGTGCTTATGCAGCTTTGGATATCCTGATCCACCGTGTAATCTTTGCTGCGATCGCCATTATTTTAGTTTGTTTTACTTTCAGAAGAAAACAAACTTTTGCCAGTATCCATTATCTCAAAACAACGTCGAAGAAAGAAAGGATGAAGCTGACGGTGAATATACTTTTTAGCGCCGTCATGCTCGGATTGAATTGGTTCTTGTTTATTTACGTGATGAATGCAGTTAGTGTCAACGCCACTTCATTGGCCTACCTGATCTGTCCCGTCTTAACCACGGTTCTGGCCAGCCTTTTCTTACATGAAAAACTGAATAATGGGCAGTGGTTTGCTGTATTGTTAAGTTTGATCAGTTGCATCATCCTTGCATACGGCCATTTTATGGACCTGGTTTACAGCATGGTGATAGCTTTATCATATGCAATTTACTTGGTGCTACAGAAGAATACATTTAAGATGGATAAATTTTTCACATTAACCATTCACATCGTCGTCAGCACCATCCTGTTGCTCCCAATCTTAACGATTATTGATATCACTGTTCCGAAAACAATCGCGTTCTATAGCTTTGTTGCCATCATTGCTGTGGTTTATACCATTATTCCGCTGTTCCTTAACATTTTTGCCTTAAAGGGATTGGATTCTTCCATTGTTGGCACCTTGCTGTATTTAAATCCCATTATCAGTTTCTTATTGGCAGTTCTCTATTACAAAGAGCCCATCAATACAGTACAGATTATTGCCTTTGCAATGATTTTTATGGCTGTCGTGATTTTTAACATCGCCTATCTGTATAGGAGGAGAAGGAATACTGTATTAAAGTACATTGAAAATAAGCTTTGAGAAATACGCGCCACTATTTTAGCACAGGATTCAACAATTGGAAAAATTGTAATGATGCCCGACGGGGAAACTCCTATTGAACATGCATTAAAACAGATATAGGGCAGTAGGGGTATCCATATATTTCTTTTCGTAGGCAAACGGAACACTATTAAGCTATCCACACCGTATTCCGGATGAGATGGAAATAAAAAGTATTTACTGACTTTTACGGCAATTTCAGCATTCAACTAGAACATTTTTTGCAAGAAGTACGGCTATGTGTAACATTACACAAAACCAGGAATTTGTGGCAAAATGAACAGGATTAATTGTCTAGATTACCTGTTTTAGTTGTCGTTGTGTCTACCTAATTTTGATAACAATTAGGTAGTTAAAAAGAGCATATGGAGCATAACAAGATGAGGCAGGCGATCAGCATATTATTTTTATTTTTTTCTACAAGCCTAGTCTGCGGACAGCAAAAAAACATCGGTCAATTCGCTGTTTGGAAGCATAAGGAAGGGCAATCAACTAACTTCGAAAACGGATTTAAACGACATCTGGACTGGCACAGAAAGAACGCAGACCAGTGGAGTTGGTACGGTTGGTATGTTGTTTCCGGAAAGCGGTTTGGGCTATTTATTGATGGCACCTTTGATCTATCTTGGTCGGATTTCGATCGTCCTGTTGACCCTTTGGCAGACATGGCAGATAATGAAATCAATGTTTCCCAATATGCTTCGCTATTAGATCTGTTTAAAGTGTCTTGCTTAGAACAATATAGTACCCAGCATCCCGACGGCTATACTTTAGATTTATCTCGATTGCTTACATTGGATATTGATGACACGACAGGATTATCCGGCTTTTTGCAAGAACTACATGATTTATATGTTCATAAAAAAGGAATTAAGTCTTTTAGAACTTTTAAAGTTATTGATGAGGGAAATTTAAACCAGTTGATCATCCTTATGGGTTTTTCTAATTGGGAAGAATATTCAATTTCTGAAAATTTACTGGAAGAAATTTCAGCTTTGGATAAAAAGTCGAGCAGCAAGGTAATAAAAAATGTGACCTCAGAAACATTAGCTTACCAAAAAGACATGAGTTACCTCCGGTTTTAATCACAACAGCAGAACAGCTGCTGCAGCTTGAAATGAAAACAATTTACTGAGAACGAATGGGAAGTGTTTCACTATTCATTCTTAAGTGCCTCTACCGGGTTTGCCATAACAGCCTTTATGGTGTGAAAGAATACAGTAGCCAATGTAATCAATAGTACAGCAATTGCAGAAAACAGGAATGGCGATATGGAGAGACCAGTATTGTACGTAAACAGTTGTATCCATTTATCCATAAAGTACCACGCAACCGGAAATGCTATGAAGCAGGAGAGTCCAACCAATACTACAAAATTTCCGATGATCATTGGAACTAGTTGCTTCAAATCTGCACCCAACACCTTACGTATACTGATTTCCTTTTGTCTCTGCTCGGTAGTAAAGGCGATCAGGCCAAGTAATCCGAGACAGGTAATCAGGATGGTAAGTGCAGAAAATGCAGTGAATAGTTTACCACGTTTCTGGTCAGCTGCATACTGGGAATCAAAATCCTGATCAAGAAAGGTATACTGAAATGGAAGGTCGGGAAAATGCGCTTTCCAGGATTTCTCCACGGCGGCAACAGTAGAAGTGGTATTCTCCGGATTCAATTTTAACTGGATATTATTGGTATTACGCGCGTAGAATAAAATCAATGGGGTAATTGGATTGTATAACGACTGCTGGTTAAAATCCTTCACAACACCTATCACCTCAAAATAGTTAGCCGTGGTGTCATCCGGGAATTTTACTTTTTTCCCGATGGCCTGATCGCCCCATCCAAATTCTTTAACCATGCTTTCATTAACTACGATGCTACGCAGCGTATCCGACGGTCCCGAAAAATTTCTTCCGGCCACCATTTCCATTCCAAGTGTATGGACGTAGTCTTCATCTATACCGTAAATATAAACTCCTGTTTCTATTGAACCGTTTTTTGTTTCAATGCTTAGCAAGTTGAAATTGATCGCAGAACCTGGAACGGCCTGGGATGTGCTCGTTGCTAGTACCTGAGGATTGCTCTGCATTTCATTCTTAAAAGAGGTGATTTTACTCTTTAAATCCCTTCCAGAATTTGCAGAAATTGTCATTACCTGCTCCTTGTTGAATCCAAGATCCTTCGAACGGAGGTAACTAAGCTGGTTGTAAACAATCCATGTACAGATGAGCATGATCATGGCAATGGAAAACTGAATAACAACCATTACACGGCGCAGGGTAACATTACTCGAACTTTTGGAAAGGCTGCCTTTCAACACGCCCAAGGGGTTGAATTTTGAAAGATAAAGTGCAGGATAGCTACCTCCCACCAATCCAACGAAAGTAATTACCGCCAGCATAGTCAAGACCGTGTTGGGCTGGAACAACGTATAAAATGAAATAAACTTACCCGATAGCGAATTGAATAGCGGTAAGAGTAATGCGATAAGTCCAATACTTAAGGCCAAGGCGAATACAGCTGTCAGGGTGGATTCAACAAGAAACTGCCAAACCAGTTGCATGCGGGAAGAGCCGGCAACTTTACGTATGCCTACTTCCTTTGACCGTCTGGCCGAACGTGCTGTTGTTAGGTTCATATAATTGATGCAGGCTATCAGCAACAAGAAAAAGGCCACTGCAGAAAAGATATAGATGTAGGAAATATTACCTAGCTCTTCCTGTTCGCCCTGCATATCCGAATGCAGGTGGATCGCTGTAATCGGCCGGACTCCAAACGCTATTTTGATATTGTGCTGAGCAAAAATAGAAGCCAGGTATTTATCATATATAGGTAGCAATTTCTTTTTAAATGACGGCGCACTTACGTTGGGTTTTAGCAGTACATAAGTATGAAAACCAAAGCCTCCCCAGTTATTGGCAAAATCCGCAGGCAGCGAACTTCTGGAGATTAAGGTATTGAAAATGATATGAGAATTCTTGGGAACATCTTCCATTACACCGGTTATTTTGTATACATCCCCGTTGGTGTTTTCGAGTGATCTGCCTGTATAACTTTCTGATTTCCCAAAGTATTTTTCGGCCATAGACTTCGTAAGGACCATGGAATTAGGCTCTACCAAAGCCGTTTGCGGATTCCCTTCGATAAATGGATAGGTAAAAACACGAAAGACGTTGCTGTCGGCAAAAAAAACTTTATCCTGGTTAAGCGGTAATTCACCTTTCTTAAACAATACATTTCCGGCGGCTACAAATCTGACAGCCTCTTCCACTTCAGGGTAATCTTTTTTTAGGACCGGGGCCATTGGAAATGGTGTGCTGACCCATTTCAGGGCATCCTTTTCCGGTTCCTTTACATAAGATTCAATACGGAATATGCTTTCCGCTTTATCATGATATCGGTCATAACTTAATTCATCTTTAATATAAAAAGTTAAAAACAAACTGAACGTAATGCCTATAGTTAACCCTAGAATATTCAATAGGGTATACCATTTATCTCTTTTGAAATTGCGTATTGCAACGAGTATCAGATTTTTTATCATGATTTAATAGCTACAATGGTTCGAGCCACAAGTAATCTGCCAATACTAAAAAGTGCACCGAGACAGTTTATGTCAGGTGCACAGTTTTAAGCGGTGTTCGTATTCGAACATCAGCTGTCCATTTTCGGACACTTTTGTATAGATAGAAGTTGGCATTTACATTTTAAGAAGTCCAAAGAGTGCGAAAGATTTTTTATCTTATTGTTAGTTAAACGACTGCTTGAACTCCAATGGTGTTTGATTTGTTTTCCGCTTGAATAATTTGCTGAAGGATTGCGGATGTTCAAAACCTAGCTCGTAGGCGATTTCGGAAATGGATAAATCCGTGGTGCTTAAACGCTCTTTGGCATAATCAATCAGTTTGTTCTGAATATGCTGTTGGGTATTTTGTTTGGTATGCAATCGTAAAAGCGTTCCCAAATAGTTGGGTGAAATATTCATTTCCTTAGCAATGGACTTTACCGTTGGAATACCACTAACCAATGGTTTCCTACTTTTGAAATACTGCAGCAAAATCTGTTCAAACCGTTCCAGTAATTCATAATTTGTTTTTTTCCGCGTAATAAACTGACGCTCATAAAAGCGTTCGGAATAAATGAGAAGCATTTCAAGCTGAGCTACGATGAGCTCTTGACTGAATTTATCGATATTGGACCGGTATTCTTTTTCAATATTATGAAGGATGTCTACGATAACTTTTTCTTCTTTGTCCGAAAGAAAAAGGGCTTCATTAGCTGCATACTGAAAAAAGTCGTAAGATTTTATTTTCTTGGCCAATGCCGTATTCCACAAAAAATCGGGGTGGATGAGCAATAGCCAACCTGTCGGCTCAACTACAGCTTCCTGATCGATTTCTATTTTCAAAAATTGAAGCGGTGAAACAAAGGTTAACACTCCCGAATCAAAATCATATTGTTGTTGCCCATAGTTGAATTTAGCGTTGACATTCCGCTTTAAACCGACAGAATAAAAATGCTGTATCCATTTCAGCTCATTTTCATCAACGGGATAGGAAACTTTGCTGTAATCAATCAGGCTGATCAATGGATGTTCAGGCCTCGGCAAATTACAGAAATCGTGGAATTCGGATATTGAATTAAAGCGAAATGTCTTTTCCATAGATGCTAATTTAGTTTTTTTCTTTATACAAAATCATTCCACCGTGATACAAAATACCGTCTTTAAATTCCCCGTCAGCGGTAAAGCTTGTGTCGTCTTCGTAATCGATATGATCTCCTGTTACTTTGTAACTGCCCTGATAGGCGCTTTTTCGATTGCCCCGAGCTTCGTCATATCGGTTGTTGGGTAATAATTCGTGGCGTATGTAACCGTCTTTTGTAACCCACATCCCGATATATTCTTTGGTGTCTTCTATTGTTTTGTCCATGGTTGTTTCTTTTTGGTTCATTAAAAGAGCTAATTCATAGGTGTCTAGAAATGCGATGCCGCTCGTAACTTTTCCGTCTTCCAACTGCATTTTCCACACATAGGTGTTTTCGTAAACTTCACCCTTTTGCGTGGTTGCCCTTGCCTTGAAGTGAAGCCATACATAAGCACTATCGGAAGTAAGACTAATCAGTTCGGGCTTTAATGGTGTTTTCAGTTTCCCGATAATTGGATTGACGGCACGTTCCATAAAATCCGCTTTTCCGTGGTAGATGCCCGAAACTGGCGACTTGCCACTGACAACCCAAGTAACATCATCGGCTAAAATTTCAAAAAAGCCGGCTTCGCCATTTTCCCATTTCTCAAATTGATTGGCAATTGTTTTCTCCGATGCTTTCATTTCCGAATATTTCATTTCTTGTGCTGCTGTTGAACAGGCTATATTTCCTAATAGCAGAATGATTACCCAGCGATAGGCAATACGCGGATTTTTCATGACTAGAGTGTTTTCTGAGCCGTAGGCCTTACTACGATTTCATTGACATCGACATCCGCTGGCTGCGATACGGCATAGGCCACCGCGCGGGCAATAGCTGCCGCGGGCAACAAATCTGTTCTGAATTTTTCAATGGCCAGTTTCTTCAAATCGGGGTCTGAGATACTTTCTGCCAATTCAGATTCTGTGGCTCCAGGCGCAACCAGTGTAACCCTGATATTGTTACTAACCTCCTGGCGCAAGCCCTCTGAAATGGCCCGTACAGCAAACTTCGTAGCACTGTAAACCGTAGAAGTGGGTCCAACCCAGCGGTCGGCCACCGAAGTGATGTTAACAAACTGACCGCTGTCTTTGCCTTCAAAAATAGGAAGTGCTGCAGCAATGCCATGTAAAACGCCTTTGATGTTTACATCTATCATTTTGTGCCATTCCTCAATCTTGTAACTGTTAATCATCGAAAGAGGCATCAGTCCGGCATTATTCACAAATACATCCAATGTGCCGTATTGTTCGACCGCATAATTTGCAAATGCAATCACATCTTCCGGTTCGGTTACATCCAATTTTTTATAGACCGCCTCTCCGCCAGCTGAAGAAATAGATTCAACAATGATTTTTAGGTTATCCACGCGTCTTGCTCCCAAAATTACTTTTGCTCCCAATGCTGACAAATGACGGGCAATTGCTTCTCCAATACCACTGCTTGCCCCGCTAATGGCTACTACTTTTCCTTTGATACTTTCCATTTTACTTAAAATTTATGTTTAAATGATAATACAAAGATGGTCAAGTACAGCACATTCTATGTAGCCCAATCAATGAAAGATGTAGTTAAATCGTGGATCTTAAATTAAAAGAAGATCCTTCAATTAAAGGATAAAATAATAACAGGACTATTAAAAGAAGAATGGGTTAAATAATATTCCCGCCCAGAGATGCATAACAGACATTATGCAAAACTTCCCCACCTTTACCCGAAGATCTGGTCAATTCCAGAACCCATTTTTGGCCTATAATTTTTGTTTTTTGCTGAAATTTGCTGAATTTTTTTTAAAAAAAATCTATTTTTCATGCAAATAATACTATAAATTGGTTTCATAATATAAAATATTGTTATTTTTGCTTAAAAATTGCCTAATTATAAAAAGAATGTCAAGATATGTCGGTATGCCGGATGACGAATTAGCGGCCTTGTTGAAAACTGACGATCAAAGCGCTTTTGCTGAACTTTACAATCGCTACTGGGATAAATTATTTAGTGTTGCATTTCATCGTTTGGAAGATGAAGAAGAGGCGCAGGAAGTTGTGCAGGAGGTTTTTCTAAGTCTTTGGAAGCGGCGAATGACCTTTCACTTGCGGTATAATCTGGCTACCTATCTTACAGTCTGCATCAAATATCAAGTGATCAACCGCTTGGCTAAAAAACATCGAAGTCGTATCTACATTAAAAGTCAGCTGGAAACAGAGATTGGGGAAAATTATACTGATTTATGGCTTTTTGAAAAGGAATTACGTCTGAAATTGGATAATTGTGTTAATCAGTTGCCTGACAAGTGCAGAATGGTATTTCAGTTGAGCCGAAATGAAGGAAAATCAACCAAACAGATTGCAAAACATCTCAATATTGCTGAAAAAACGGTGGAAGCACACATCACTAAGGCGTTGACGGTGCTCAAAAATGCACTTTTCTTATTTTTTTTCTTCCTTTAATTGCTTCTGTTTAAACAGTGGTAGTGTTTTGATTGATTTTTTTAAGAAAAAATCATTTTGCACTAAGGGTTTAGATCTGTTGCTTTGACTATATAGTAAAAGTACCTGAAGTGAAGCGCGAAGAACACCCATATGACATTCAACAGCTAGCAGAAAAATGGTTAGCCGGTACGCTTACCCCAGAAGAGGAAGACTACTTTGAAAAATGGTATGCGGCTTTTAATGATGAGGAACTTCATCTGACAGACAGCTCCTTCCGGAATGCAAGTACCCTGAAAAAAAACACATATCAAAACTTAATTGCTAAGATTGGTCAGACCCCGCGGCAGCAATCGGCTTTTCTTCCTCTTACCATCGCGGCGACATTGTTGTTGGCCTGCGGTTTGGTTTTATTTTGGAAATCTGGTACAGATCATTCAACTACGGTGGCAAATATTGCACCTGGAGGAAATAAAGCTATTCTTTCTTTTGCCGATGGCCGTCAGATTCCATTAAGTAGTGCACACAGCGGTATAGTTATCCGCTCCGATCAGTTACTCTATAATGACGGTACGCCAATTGATAAAAAAGATACGCAGGGAAATTCAGGAGGATGGAATACAATTACCACACCGAAGGGAGGGCAATATCAAGTGATTTTACCCGATAGCAGCCGGGTATGGCTAAATGCGGCTTCATCGCTCCGTTATCCTGTTTCATTTTCTGCCAACGAACGGATCGTCGAACTTATTGGAGAGGCTTACTTCGAGGTGGAGAGCAGCCAGCAGCACCCCTTTAAGGTGAAGACTGCCAGGCAGGAAGTAGAAGTGCTGGGCACGCATTTCAACGTCAGTAATTATCCTACCGAAGAGGTGATTAGAACAACGTTGTTACAAGGACGGGTGAAAGTAACGAATACGACAAATGCAGTTTCCCGGTTACTTGAGCCCGGTCAGCAAGCGTTGCAGCAAGGATATTTATTGACAATTAATGAAATGGATACGACAAACGCTGTTGCCTGGAAAAATGGTCTCTTTGCTTTTTATGATGAACCACTGACGGAGATCATGGCAAAAATTGCCAGATGGTATGATGTCGATGTGGTATATGAAGAAGGGGTAAACAAGAAGCTTTTGTTTGGAGGCGCGGTTTCCCGTTACGATCATGTGTCCAAAGTCCTGGATAAACTGGAATTAACAGGGGGAATAAAATTTAAAATTGAAGGAAGGAGGATTATGGTCACAAAATAAACATACAATTTATTTTTCCCTAAACGAGTGAACAAGTAAAACAAAAAGGCTAGGAGTGCCTGCAACACTCCCAGCTAGGTTTGTTAAAGAAATCGTATCACCACAATTTAATTAACTTAACTATACAAAAGTATGAAATTTATTCATGTTTTTAGGTGTAGGCGGCCTGTATATGCGCCTATCCGAACTCTTGGTATTTTGCGTTCAGCAAAATGCCGTACTGACCAAGCTTTAATACGAAAAATAATTATGCGGTTTCAATTGCTAATCGTTTTCATGACCTCCTTTCTATTGCATGTGCATGCCCTTGGTTTTGCGCAGGCTATTACATTCAACAGGAATCGGGTATCAATGAAAGAGATTTTTTCTGAAATACAAAAACAAACGGGTTATACCGTTATTTATCAAAGTGATCAGATTAGCGCTGTAAAAAGTTTGCAGGTAGATCTAAACCGGGTATCGGTTGATCAGGCGATGTCCACCATATTAAAAGGCTTACCTCTTACTTATGTGATCAAAGATCAGGCGATTGTTATCAAAAGTAAGGTCTTAACGCATACAGATAAGCAGGCTGGGTATCCGGTTCAGCAGACATTTACCGTTTCAGGAAAAGTGACCGATGAGAAAGGAACACCCATGCCCGGGGTGAGTGTACTCGTTAAAGGAAAAACGGGAAGTACAATAACCGATCAGGACGGTATATATAAAATTAACGTGACCGATAAGAATGATGCACTCATCTTTCGTTATGTAGGCTATTTATCCCAAGAATTGGCCTTGGGAGGCCAAACGTTTTTGAATGTTGGTTTACAACCGAATAATGAGGCTTTGTCTGAAGTGGTGGTTACCGCACTGGGAATTAAGAGGAGTGAGAAATCCCTGGGTTATGCCTCGCAGGCAGTGGCGGGGGATAATCTAACCTTAACCAAAGAGCAGAATGTGCTGGGTTCACTCGCCGGTAAAGTGGCGGGTGTGCAGGTGGTGGGGTCGTCCGGCTCAAGCATGGGCGGAACGCAAAAAATTAAAATCAGAGGAGTAAATTCGATTAACGGTAACGATCAACCTTTGATGGTGGTGGATGGCACGCCGATTTCTAATAATAATTATGCGGGGAGTTCTGGGCCTGACTATGGAAACGTAGGTCAAGACATTAATCCGGAAGATATCGAGTCTATCAACGTATTAAAAGGGCCAGCCGCTTCTGCTTTATATGGTATCCGTGGGCAATATGGTGTTATCTTAATTACCACCAAAAAAGGTACAAAAGGGCCTAAAAAAGTAGATATACAATTAAATTCCGCAGTTTCGCTGGAGAGAGCTGGTAATTTCTTTCCTCTTCAAAACCTGTACGGAGAGGGTTCAAGTCAAACCTGGCGCATCTTACCCAATGGCGATAAATATGTGGATATGATGTCCGATGAGAGCTGGGGCCCAAAAATGGACGGCACCTTGGTGCGCCAGGCATTCAGTTTCTTTCCGCAGGATCCGACATATGGGCAATTGACACCTTTTGTAGCTCATCCGGATAATATCGAGTCTTATTATAAGGATGGATATAACGTGAACAATGGGGTATCGGTGCTAGGAGGGAATGAAAATACTTCTTTCCGGTTAAGTGTGAACGATACCCGTATCGGAGGGATTGAACCGAATTCATGGCTACGCCGGAACAACGTCAGTTTGAGTGCCGGTATGGATATTACCGATAGATTAAATGTGTCGACCAATATGAATTTTGCGACAAACAGTGCGCAACGCCCTCCGCAGGGCTATGGTTCGAAATCAATGGTACAATGGTTGCCCAGAAGCGTGGACATAAACCGTCTACGGGATTATACCTATCCCGATGGGACTTTTGTAAACTGGAATACCAATCGACCAAGTTCGGCAACCGGCGAGTTGAGCAGCTATCAACCCTTATACTGGGTAAATCCTTTCGTAGAAGCTTATGAGAATTTGGATATGGATCGACGCGATCGTTTTTTTGGAGATATTGGTTTAAGCTATCAGGTGTTACCAGAACTGAAGTTAAGCGGTTTTGTCCGGATGGATACCTATACCCAGAATATTGAAAATATTTCCGTTTTCCGTTATTCTTCCACGATACCCAGCTATGGAATTGCAAAATATCAAAATCAGGAAATGAACTATGAATTCCTGGGACAGTATAATAAAAGCTGGAATGATTTTTCCCTAAACCTACATGTAGGGGCCAATCTTTATACGTTGCGGAACACCTACTTGAGGGAGCAAACGGTTGGAGGGCTTTCCGCTCCAGGCTTCTATAATATAGCTGCTTCGATTGATCGGCCGATTACAGAATCCAATTTGCGCAGGAAAGAGATCAGAAGTTTATACAGTATGGCTTCTTTTGGTTATAAGGACACTTATTTCGTGGATGCTTCCCTGAGAAACGATAATTCATCCGCTTTGCCAACAGATAATAATTCCTATTGGTACCCTTCTGTATCCGGCAGTTTCGTGTTCAGCGAATTGTGGAAACCGAAAGTATTGTCTTATGGGAAATTGCGGTTGAGTTATGCTCAAGCAGGATCTGATCTCAACCCCTATGAAACATCCACTGCTTTCTCTGTAGGTTCGGTATATGCGGGAACAACCCGCGTGAATCCTCTATATGTGCCCAATAATCTGAACAATCCAGAAATAAAACCTTCCTTTGCACATTCATATGAAGCAGGTATCGATCTACGCTTTCTGAATAACCGTTTGGGATTGGATTTTACCTATTACCAACAAAACAACGAAAACCAAATCATCAGCTTGAATACCTCCGGAACGGTTGGTTATCAATCGGTAACGATCAATGCAGGCTTGATCCGCAATCGGGGAATCGAACTTACATTGACCGGAACACCGGTCAAGTCGGAGAAGTTTTCTTGGAATACTACGCTGAATTTCGGTCGGAACAGAAGTATGGTGGTAGAGCTGTATCCGGGAATTGACGTGTATAATTACGATGCTACCACATTTTCGAGTGTGACCTCCTACCTGAATTCTTATGTGGGCAAACCTTTCGGTAGCCTCGTTGGACAGGCATACCAGCGCGATCCAGCTAGTGGAGAAATTTTGCTGGACGACAATAACCTGCCTTTATATACCGATGCTACTCATGATTTCGGTACAGTATTGCCAGAAGCTACGGGTGGTTTTCAGAACAGCTTCCATTTTGGGAAATTTGATTTGGGTGCGATGATTGACTATCAGATCGGGGGCAAGTTTTTTAGCCGTTCGAAAATGATCCTAGTGCGTACAGGGGTAGACCCCGTTACAGTGGAAATGAACGATCGGGGTAAAAACGTACGTGATCCGTTGGCAGAAGGCGGTGGAGTGAAGGTAAATGGAATTTCCAGCTCCACAGGCGAGGAGATAACGGCCTATGTGGATGCTTATACATATTACAATCAGGTGATCGGTAGGCGAATTTACGAAGAATGGTTATACGATGCTTCTTACATCAAGCTAAGGGAGCTCCGATTAGGGTATACCTTCAATCAGCTGAATATCGGAAACGCTAGATTGAAGCGTGTAAACGTGGCCCTGATTGCCCGAAATCCCTGGATGATTTGGCAGAAGTCCCCGAAAGGACTGGATCCTTCTGAAATGTCGTCGGGAAGCCAGTCAATCAGCTGGTATGAATCGGGGCAGACCAATACGGTGCGTTCCTATGGTGTTAATCTAAATGTCACCTTTTAATCAAACGATGGAATTATGAAAAAACAATATATCTGGATGCTGATGGGCATCGCTTTATCGGCTTGTAATAAATTTGACGGGGATATTAACCAAAACCCTAATTTGCCAAGTAGGGCATCAGGTACACAGCTTATTGCTAGTGCTGAATTGAGTTTGCGCAGTCTTAGCTCTACTCCTACAGGTGAGTTTATGGGGCAGTACTTGGCAGAAACGCAATATGTTGGCGAGTCGCTTTATCCGGAAGGGGGCACCAGTTTTTATCCGCTTTTTCAGGAGCCCTTAATGGATCTTGAAACGGTCTTAAATGCCGATGATCTCAGTGCCAGTGAAGGACCGGTAGAGAACCAGCTGGCAGTAGCGAAGATTTTAAAGGCCTATTATTTTTGGCATATTACCGATCGATGGGGCGATGTGCCTTATGCCGAAGCCTTAAAAGGGGTAGCCAATCTGACACCGGTATACGATACCCAGCCGTCTATCTATAATGCACTTTTTGATTTGCTGAAAGAAGCGAGTACCCAAATTGTGGCCGGTAATATTACGAATGATATTATCTTTGGCGGAGATATGGGCAAATGGAAAAAATTTGCCAATACGGTACGCATGCTCATGGCTTTGCGTTTGTCTAAAGTGGAGCCAGTCAAGGGAAGTGAGGAGTTTAACCAAGCTATGTCTGCCGGTATCATGGAAAGCAATGCTGATAACTTTTTGTTTAAGAATCTTGCTGATGCCAACAACCAGAATTATTGGTATGGGCAGATTGTGGGACAGAACCGCCAATGGTGGGCTTTAACAGAAACCTTAGTAGATGGTATGAAGCCTTATGATGATCCGCGTCTATCGGTATTCGGAAGTCGGGCTTCGGCCTCGGAAGAATATGTCGGTTTACCTTTTGGAACAACCGACGCCAATTTATTGGGCACGACGGAGTACTCTTTGTTAGGACCGGCAATTTATGCACAGGACGCACCTGTCTGTCTGGTAACGTATGCACAGGCCTTGTTTGCCAAGGCCGAGGCCGCCAAATTGGGTTGGATCAGTGGTGGAGATGCGGTAGCCAAAGAAAATTATGAACAAGCCATAACCAGTTCTTTAGCACAATGGACGGGTAGTGCCGATGGTGCAAGTGCCTTACTAAGTAAACCGGGAGTGCTGTATCAGCCGGCTACTGCTATTCAACAGATCGCAATACAGCGATGGATTCATCTTTTTATGCATGGCTATGAAGCTTGGGCAGAATGGCGGCGCACTGGCTTTCCTGATAACTTGGTTTCTCCCGGAGGAAAGCCCGTGCCCCGTAGACAGGCCTACCCTGCCAATGATGCATTCAATAATGCAACACATTACCGGGAAGCGGTTGAACGGCAATTTGGAGGAAAAGACGATCTATCCGGAAGAGTGTGGTGGGATAAACCCTAAAAGAATGTACTAATATGGTAACTAAACAACTAAAAAGAATGGATACTTTGATGCCTATCCCGAACAAATTATTCACATACAGAGTGGTTGGTCTCGTGACTTATCTACTGTTCATTATTGGTACGCTACAGAAAAATGAGGTTTTTGCCCAATCGCTAAGCCCCTTGAACGGAAAAATCATTTGTATTGATCCCGGACATGGAGGAACGGCGAAGACCGACAGCTATAGGCAAGGGCCTACAGGCGAAAGGGAAGAGTGGATTAATCTTCGTGTGGCTTTTTCACTTAAGCAGTTGTTGGAGCAAAAAGGGGCGAAGGTGGTGATGACCCGCACAGAAGATGTATTTGTCCCACTGGCCAATCGTGCCAATACGGCCAGAGAAAGTCATGCAGATCTCTTTCTTTCCATCCACCATAATGCTACAGCTGATTCGGCAGTGAACTTTCCGATTATTTATTTCCATGGCCATGCTTCCGAAAACCAGGCAGGTGTCGTGTTAGGAAAAGCCATAGCAAAGGCATTGAGGGAACAGTTTTACAGAAAGGAAACACCGGTCAGCTTGGTTTCGGATCATACAATCTTTGCTAGCGGCGGTGCCGCGGTATTGCGCGGTACTTATGGGATACCCGCCGTATTATCGGAGGCTTCTTTTTTTACAAATCCTGCAGAAGAACATTTATTAAAAGATACTACGCATAACCGGCAAGAAGCTGAGGCTTATTTAGCGGCGTTGGAGGCTTTTTTCGCCACACCGCAGGCCCCCACTCTGGAGAAAAACTCCCTGGTATCAGTTTCTTCTTTTCGGGGTTTACAGGAAGCCGAACGCATGAGTGAAGTGGCCAGGTACTGGTATGCCGATTACACCATGGGCCTGGAGTTGATGCAACGGAGCGATACGGTATCCTTGCATCGGGCATACGACCTGTTTACCCGTTCTGCCCGTTCTTTTCCAGATTCTTACGTAGCCGGGAAATGCCATCAAAACCTGGCAGCCTTACTGAAACAGGGAGGAAAAGGAGAAGAGGCCACAGAAGAAGAAAAAAGAGCAAATGAATTTTATGTGGATGTAAACGATAAGGCTTTGACAGGAATGGTGATAGCAGACAGTGCCTTGATGGGAAAGATCAATCGGCTTGCTACAGATATCAGGGAAGAATATGCCCCTGATCAACGAATGAACATTTTTTATTTGATTGTTCAGCAGGAGAAGCCGTTGTTAATCCGCTTGGAAACTACCGTTCCCGAAGCGGTTCCGGCATTTAAAGCGGCTTTAAATCACGCGCACGTAACGGCGACGGTCACAGCACAGCTTTTGCCGGATGAACAGGCGGGTACAAAGTCTTATGGTATCGCGAATCTCTCGGTTTGCAATAATCGGGTGAAACCGGGCAATCAGGCAGAACTAGCTACTCAAACCCTCTTAGGAACTCCTGTCCGGATCCTAAAGCAGGAGCGTGGTTATTATTTGGTGCGTACGCCTGATCAGTATTTGTCGTGGACAGCCAGTAGCGGAGTTGCTGCAATGGACCGTGCCGGTTTTGAAGATTGGAAGCAATCGAAAAAAGTAGTGTATACGGCCGAGTTTGGTCATTCCTATTCGGAGGCAACAGAAAAAAGTCTGCCCGTATCTGATCTGGTACATGGCGTTATATTACAGTTAGTGGGAAAGGAAAAAGGCTTTTATAAAGTGGTTTATCCGGACCGTCGTATAGCTTATGTCCCGATTAAACAGATGATGTCTTATGAAAAATGGATAGCACTGCCCAATCCTACTGCCAATCAGGTATTAAGCATGGGAAAAACATTGGTAGGAGTGCCCTACCTGTGGGGCGGAACATCGATCAAGGGTGTGGATTGCAGTGGGTTTACGAAAACCTGTTATTTCCTGAACGGAATCATTATTCCAAGGGATGCTTCGCAGCAGGCCTTGGTAGGCGAGGATGTGGATGTTTTTGATCCCGATCAGCGGGTGAATATCGATAAGTGCCTCCAAAACCTAAAACCGGGCGATTTACTGTTTTTTGGAAGAAGAAGACCGGACGGCAGTCCGGCGGTGACACATACCGGCATTTATATGGGGAATGGTGAATTTATCCATTCTTCCGGTCTGGTTAGGATTAACAGTATGGTAAAAGATCGTTCCAATTATATTGATTTAGTGGAAAGAGAGTTGGTTGGTGCTAAAAATATCTTAAATGCTATCGGTAGGCCCGGGATAACACGGGTTGAGCAGCATAAATGGTATGCCTATCGCTGATTTGACACCCTTTTTTTGCAATTGCTGCGCAAAGTTTGGGTTATAGTTTTAATTTTAACACTTCATTCTAAAATATCCTTTTTGTCTCATGTTGAAACTTGTGTTTAAACCTTATGACCTACACTTGAATCATGTTTTTCGTATTTCGCGCGGAGCACGTACCAGCACCCCTTTGGTGCTGACTAAAATAAGCTATGAAGGGGTCGATGGTTTTGGCGAGGCCGCTATGCCTCCCTTATATGGAGAGTCTATTGCTACTGCTTGCGGTTTTTTGGCTAAAGTAGACCTTTCCCATTTTACCGACCCGTTTAATACCGAAGAAATTTTGGCTTATGTAGATGGGCTGGCGCCGGGAAACCAAGCGGCAAAGGCGGCAGTTGATATCGCTTTGCATGATTTGATTGGAAAGTTACTTCAGTTGCCTTTACACCGCTATTTTGGCTTGCCTGCCGTTCAGCATCATACGTGTATGACGATCAGTATTGATACGCCCGAAGCGATGGCCAAAAAGACATTGGAATATCCGCATTACCGGTACCTGAAAATTAAATTAGGGACGGAAAACGACAAAATGATAATTGAAGCCATTCGATCGGTTTCTGATCAGCCTTTTTTTATAGATGCAAACCAGGGTTGGAATGAACGGGAAAAAGCCTTAGATTTCATCTATTGGCTTAAAGAGCAAAACACGGTATTTATCGAGCAACCGATCTTAAAAGAAAATAAACGGGATCAGGCGTGGTTAACAGAAAGAAGCCCATTGCCTATAATCGGCGACGAGGGCATTCAGCGTTTAAGCGATATGCGGGAAGCATCTACCCTTTACCATGGTGTAAACATTAAATTGATGAAGTCTACTGGACTTCGCGAAGGCTATAAGATGGCGGTTACAGCGAAGGCCTTGGGACTGCATGTCATGTTAGGCTGTATGTCCGAAACGTCCTGTGCCATTTCAGCTGCAGCACATCTAGGTACTTTGGCTCAGTGGGTGGATTTGGATGGCAACCTTTATGTGTCGAATGATCCTTATCGTGGGGCAACAGCAAGCCGGGCGGGGCTGCTTACTTTAACCGATCGGCCGGGAATAGGATTAACGGAATCAAACTGGGAGACAATAACATCATGAATACCATTGAAAACATACAGAAACGAATAAAAACATATAGATGAAAGAAACGACAGAGCAGTTGCCTTTAATTACTGATGATGCGGTAGTTTTTGGCTTATTAATGGTAATCCTAGCGCTTATTTTCTATACCTCGTCTTTGGAAAACCGCTTCTTTAAGCGCTTGTATGCCGTTTTGCCAGCCATCTTGCTGAGTTATTTTATTCCAGGGCTTTTAAATTCCTTTCATATCATTTCCGGTTCGCAATCAAAACTGTACGATATGAGTTCCAATTATCTGTTGCCAGCCTGTTTGGTATTGTTTACCTTAAACCTGAACTTTAAAGAATTGTGGAAACTTCGGCAGAAGGCCGGTTTGATGTTCATCACCGGTAGTGTGGGTATCTTGTTAGGCGGACCACTTGCCCTTTGGTTAGTTTCGCGGTTTGCACCTGAGGTTTTGGGTGGTACGGGTGCCGACGCTACCTGGCGGGGCCTGGCTGCTTTAGCCGGGTCTTGGATAGGTGGAGGGGCTAATGAGGCAGCGCTGTTCAGTATCTTCAAACCTTCCCCCGAACTTTTTTCGGCTATTATTGCCGTGGATGTGTTTGTTGCTTACGGGTGGATGGCCATCCTGCTTTATGGCGCAGGTAAAAATGAAACCATTAACCATTTTTTTAAAGCAGATAACCGAGGAGTGGAAGAATTGACAACCCGTATGGAGGCCGAAAGTAAGGCGCATTCCCGTACACCAGATACGAAAGATTTTATTCTGATGTTGGGCCTGGCTTTTGGTGCAACAGGTTTTTCGCACTTCATCGGCGGGCCATTGGCCAACTGGATTGCGGTACACATGCCTTCATTGGAGAAGTTTAGCCTGACGTCGTCTTTCTTTTGGGTTATTCTGATCGCAACATTCTTAGGAATTGCATTGTCTTTTACCGGTGCTAGGAAGCTGGAACATGCCGGCGCGTCCCGCATAGGAACCGTCTTTCTGTATGTGCTGATTATCACCATAGGCATGCAGATGAATATTTTTTCCATTTTGGGTAATCCTGGTCTGTTCATCGTAGGTTTGATTTGGTTGAGTTTCCATATGCTGCTACTGATTATCGTTGGTAGGCTCATCAAAGCACCTTTTTTTTATCTTGCTGTGGGCAGCATGGCCAATGTAGGAGGAGTTGCTTCTTCTACTGTCATGGCGGCTGCATTTAATCCGGCCCTAGTATCAGTGGGTGTGGTATTAGCGGTATTTGGTTATGCTATTGGAACCTATGGAGGGTATCTGTGTGCTATTTTAATGCAGTTGGTATCAAGGTAGATATGACTAAAATCAAGATCTATCCCTTAAAAAACCATCATAGATCCATAAGCCAATAGCGACCAGGATTCCATACAATAATGTGTAAAAAGTAGGTATGACGATTACCGCCAAAAATTCCATTCGCTCAGAAATAGTCCATACAAAAAGTGATATCCAAAGGATGATCCCAATAGCGACCAGAAGGAGTCTGACGCCGGGGGGGAGTAGGTTGAATATGGCTTTCATAAGGTTTTTTATCAAATATAGCCATAAGGAAATCTAATAATGTATACAATTTAATATGAAAATCTGGGAATATATGTTTCCAAAAATGAACCAACATGAACAATTGTTCTAGTTTAACCATTAATACCTAATAGAAACTTTAAAAGAGTTAATTGCGGAATACTTCCTTAACGGTAAGTGAAATTGCTTACAGCCTGGGATTTGAATATCCGTCCTACATCATTGTAGGTCTTCTAGTATACATAAAATTGTTGCGTATATTTGAGTTAGGCGAAATAATAAAAAATATGGTAAAAAGATACTTGACCTGATTAAAATATAGGGCTTGAATAATAAAAAGCTGCAAATATGAAATTAGAAACAAATAGATTGATTATCAGGAATTGGCAGGAATATGATACAGACGATTTGATCGAAGGATTAAATAATCGTAATGTTTCAAGATGGCTTGCATTAGTGCCTTTTCCATATTTAAGGGAACATGCTGACGAATGGATAAAATATTGTATAAAAAATGATATAGAAAATAATAAAAACGGGTATGAATTTGCCATTGAATTAAAATCAAACTATAAGGTTATTGGAGGGCTTAGTATTTCAGTAATTAATAAAATACATGGGACTACCGGTGGAGGAATATGGATTAATGAAAATTTTCAAGGAAACGGATATGGTAAAGAGGCATTTGCTGAAAAAATCAGATTTTCATTTGAGGAATTAGGACTAAGAAAACTAGAGAATGGTTTTTTTGATGGAAATGAATCCTCGAAAATAATGCAGGAAAGATTGGGATACAAAATAGAAGGAAGAAGACGGAAAACATATTATTGTATAGCTGACGGTGAATTAAAGGATGAAATAATAACAGGATTGTTAAAAGAAGAATGGGTTAAATAATAGAGTATATTTTTACGATAAAGGTGTGATCGTCGTGCAAGCCTGGCTTTATGGGTTGTTGATATCGATAGGTGGTATTATTTTGGCGTATGCCAGTTTGAAATGCCACCTTTTTTTATTTTAAGTTTCGAGATTGTAGTTCCTTTTGTATTTCTTTTTCTAAAATTTTATTGTTTGACGAATTTCTGACTATTATATACGCTAGTATTAATGGGAAGAACGTAAAAAATCCAAAACCATTTTTTACTGCGCTGTAAATTACAACTCCAATAGTAAATCCAATAATTGTAGCATCAATTATTTTATTGGTTTTCATTTTTTTTATTTTCTGTAACAGTTCTTGGTTGCTTAATGCTGTCAGGTTTTCAGGTTTCATAATGAGTCTAAAGTGCTAAAACGAATTGCTTTTGCTTTTCCCGTTTTTAAGATGGAAAGATTAGATAATGTCAAATCAACTCTTTCAGAAAGTTCATTCAGCGATATTTTTCGCTTTGCCATCATCACGTCTAAGTTTACAATAATTGGCATAGCTTAAATTGTTAAGTCATTTTCAGATTTCATATCTACGGCATTTTGTAAGATCTTTTCAAATAAAGTAGCAGCAGTGGCGATGACAGCAGAAATAAAAATCATAGCAAAGCCCATTGCAACACCGCCAGCAATATCCTCCCCTTTACTGGACTGAACTATAAAAAAGTAGGCTTCTGCTCCCAAAATAAAGGTAATAAGGACTATTGCACAATATTTTATAGTCCGCAAAGCTCTCACGGAATTTTGTGAGAATACGCTATTTTGCCCGATGTAACCCAGCAGCTTAAATACTTGATACAAGCCCACAAAAAAAGAAACAGATGCGGTATACACATACACCAAAAATGGATCTTTAAAATAAATCTCAAAAAACGTTGCGTGTATATTTCTGCCTTCAAGGTGGGGTTCCCAAAGCAAAAAAGCCAAAGTTCCGATGCCGATTAAGACAACAACTACCCGAAGAAATATTATTGAAATTCTTTTCATAATGATTTAAGAATTTTAAATTACATTGCAAATATAATAAATATTTATTGTTTATCAATAAATATTTAGTGTTTTTATAAGGGGAATTGACAAATAACTGTCTTTATCCTATCAAACTAATTTACAAATATAGGCTATACCTGTAAAATTGATATAGATGTTCTGGGTTGTAAAGGTGATTTTAACTTGTCTGGAAGCACATTTGCAACAGTAAAACAGGTTTCGGCAAGATTAATTCCAGTTGGCTGTATGTTTTGTCTTATGCGTAGGATCCCTTTGTCGTGCCGTTGGGGCATTTTTCGAAGTTCGATTTCTTACATGAGTTTACCCCTAATGCTCAGGAGCGCCCTTTGGATCCATCCATACAAATTCCCAATGGTGGCCATCGAGGTCTTCAAAGCTGTGTTGGTACATAAAGCCGTAGTCGGTGGCCGGATTAGGTATTGTGGCACCTGCTGCTGCTGCTTTCTCTACCATTTCGTTAACGGCATCTTTACTATCGGCAGATAAGGCAATAGAGCACTCCACAGCTTTGTGCGCATCTACAATTTCTTTTTTGGTAAAAGTCTGGAAGAAAGGTACCGTTAGCAGCATTACATAAATGGTATCGCTAATGATCATACAGGTTGCTTTCTCGTCGGTAAATTGAGGATTAAATGTATAACCAAGTTTGGTAAAGAACTCGACAGATCTGTTGAGGTCTTTAATCGGTAGGTTTACAAAAATTTGGGTTGCCATAAGTGGTTTTCTGATTTAGTTTATTCAAAGATACAGCAATGTCACCTATGTGTAAATGTGTAAAAACGACAAGTTAAGGGGTTAATTGCGACTTGTGTCCTGGATGGTTGTTTTTAGAAATTAAAAAACTGATCCAAAGATTAGTATCTAAGATAACCCGTTTTGGTTTATTTTTAATATCGCTTGGTTCTCACCAACTCGACTTCTCTGGTAATTTCGTTAAGTGAAGGTGCAGATTTAGTATATCAATTGTCATGGTACTGTTAACTCAAAAATAAACATTGTTTATGCAAAAGTCAAACCAATTTAGCACACCACCAAAAATGGAGAAGAATCAGCTAAACTTTGTGTCCGGAGATGTTGAATTAGAAGTAATGATTGAAGGAATTACTGAAGGAAAGAAGGGAGAGGAGATAGCACAGGTATTGGATATATTAGTTCGGCAGTTTGATAAACTATGAGGCACTCTTATAGTGAAGAAGGATGGGGATCAAGCCGCCTTCGTTAGTTGTGAAAATGAGACTATCTGTCTGGATTTTGATACTATCTGGTCGAATTCAGATAGGTTATTTATTTAATTTCGCAAATCCATTAAACAGCAATTTATCAACGACAATCGAACGAACGCATGAAGATCGAGACACTTGGGTTTTTGCCCTCTCTAAGTTCCATATCCAAAGACCAATGAATAATAATAATAGCCTTTCCGCAAAGCCACATTACCCTATATTGGATGGATTAAGGGGTGTCGCAGCCATTATCGTTGTAACCTTTCACCTGACCGAACCGTTAGGAACCGGGCACCTGGATATCCTGGTCAACCACGGCTATCTGGCCGTTGACTTTTTCTTTCTGTTGTCTGGCTTTGTGATCGGCTATGCTTATGACGATCGCTGGCATAAAATGACCATTGGCACTTTCTTTAAGCGCCGGGTTGAACGACTTCAACCAATGGTGGTGTTAGGGATGACCCTCGGGGCAATCGGGTTCTATTTTACAGATTCAACCATCTGGCCGCTCATCCATACCATTCCCCTGTGGAAAATGCTGCTGGTGATGCTCATCGGTTATACTATCCTGCCTGTTCCCTTATCACTGGATATACGGGGTTGGGAAGAAATGCACCCGCTCAATAGCGTAGGCTGGTCATTATTCTTTGAATACATTGCCAACATTCTTTATGCTATCGGGATCAGGAAATTTTCCAAAACGGCATTAAGTATCTTAGTAGGCATCGCTGCTATCGCACTCGCACACTTGGCAATTACAAACGGCGATGTCAGTGGTGGCTGGACACTGAATGTAGAACAGGTACGCGTGGGTATTACTCGGACGATGTATCCTTTCTTTGCCGGCCTGTTGCTTTCACGTGTAGCGAAGCCGACTCGAATTAAAAATGCCTTTTTATGGTGCAGTCTCTTGATCGCCCTCGTCTTATATATGCCGCGCATTGGCGGTGCTGAGCACGTTTGGATGAACGGCATCTATGAATCTGTTTGCATTATCATCGTTTTCCCACTTATAGTATACCTTGGCGCCAGTGGCGTGATGCAAACTCAAAGAGAGAACAGGATATGCAAATTCTTAGGTGATATATCCTATCCGCTTTACTTGGTACATTATCCGCTGGTATATTTTTACGTCGCCTGGATCAGCAACCATAAAGGGGTGACCATTGTGCAAGCCTGGCCTTACGCGTTGTTGATCTTGATAGGTGGTATTATTTTGGCGTATGCCAGTTTGAAATGGTATGATGAGCCGATTCGCAAATGGTTGCGGAAAAAGCTTGCGTAAGATCGGAGCACAGTCAATATGGTAGCCAAAAAGTAACTGTTGGTGAAATCAAGGGCGCAGCCAAAGTGGTAGGGTCGGATTAATACGTTCTTATCCTGTCTTTTTCTTCGTTGTTTTCAGTAACCGATTTTTGTCTTGCAGATCCCGAACCAAAGGATTTGGAATAAGTAAGTTTTATAATTTGCGATCTGCTTGACTCGGTATGGTAAGTAACATGGCTTTTTAAATCAAGTGCCTCTCGAGTAAGGTGGCCATAATAACTGGTAATGCTTACAGATTTTAAAAGATCGGTTATTGCTAATTGAATAGTGCCTCCGTTATTTTTAAAGCCTTTTTTGATGCCCATATTCACAGCACCAAAGCCGTCGACTTTTTTTGTTCCCTCATAGGAGGAAGAATTGTACCATCCCGAAATTTCCAAAGAGAAAGCGCTCGGCAACTTAAAAGATTGGTTGAAATTTGTGGAATAGCCAAAATATGTTTTTTCAGCGGGTTGATCAGTAAATGTTTCTTTGAATTTTCGCCAACCGCCTACAAAGCTATAGTTCATCGTCCACCACTCAGTTACGCTCCAGGGCAAGTTGGTTTGTATTGTGAGATTGTTTTGATAGGTAAGATTTTGGGGAGAAAGAATAAGAATGTTAGCTAACGCGTCCGTCGACGTTTGATTCCTGGCTATGGAGTTGTTATCCCTACTTAATAATGCAGAAATTGAATATCCAAGATAGTTGTAGCCCAGTTTTAATATACTAGCTATTGTTGGTTGGAGGAGTGGATTGCCCGTTTCTACTGATGCTGGATCGGCATAGCTTATAAACGAAGCAAGTTCATTATAGGATGGTCTACTGATTCTTTTGGTATAGGATAATTGGAATTCAGACTGATCATTTACTTTTTTTGAAAGCAATATATTGGGGAAAAGTTTTCCGAGTTTTCGGTGAGTTATGTTTAGGCCATTTCTTTGGTCGTTCATACCTGTATCGGAATACTCGAATCTAAGACCGGTAATCAGACTGGTTGATGAATTTACTTGTGTAATTGCGGAAAAATATACCGCTCCTATCTTTTCATTCATTGCTATGTCGTTAAGCGCTCCACTTCCACTAACCCATTCGCTAGCTACGAGGCTTTCTATTCCCGACACGCTTGAGGTTCTTGTGTAAGTACCCTTGATGCCGGTTTCCAGTTTTACTTTGTCGCTCAGCTGATTGCTATAGTCTATTTTAGCCACACCAACTTTTATACTGGTATTTGCAAATCCTTTTTGTCGTGGAGAAAATAAGGTATCGTTACTACTTACGGGAATTCCGTTTTCATTGAGAAAAGAGCTTTGTACATCAGTTGGGCGATTGTTTTGATAATTCAGGTAATCAAAATCTAAATTTATTTTTTCTCCTTTCTTTATCTCTCTTTCCAGGTACATGTTGGTTGTTAAGTTTTTCCAATTATTGGCACCGATTATTCCTGCATTTAGCCGTAACAAGGAGTCGGGCAAGACAATATATTCAGCATCATTTGACGTGTTAATGGCTATTGCACTATTTGTATAAGTAATGTTTGTTCCAAGAGTTGTTTTTAAATTTGGTCTGATCTCAAAGCCCGCGATAGCGTTGTGATTGTTGGATAACGATTTTATGGTACTTAAAAATTCAGAGGCTGTTTGTCCACCTAGCAAAGGCTCATTAGCTGTAGCAACAGCAAACCAATCGGCATAAGATTTATCGCGTAAATAAGTATAAGAGCCATACATACTCATTTTATCTGAATGGTGTGCAAGATCCATACTGGCCGTCGCTTTTCCCCCCCAACCATAACCACCCGTTAGCGAAATATTGCCATTGGTTCCCGTCTCTTTATTTTTCTTCAGTACAATATTAATTACGCCTCCATCTCCGTCAGCATCGTAATTAGCGGGAGGCGTGGTCAATAATTCTATTTTTTCAATACCATTGGCACTCATGCTGTTTAACAAGGTAACCACCTGATCCATTGACATGCGTGTGGGTTTTCCATTGAGCATGACAACAATTCCGGTTTTTCCGTTTAATGCAATGGCATTATTTCTTCTATCAACAACGACTCCCGGTGAGCGTTCTAAAACTTCTAAAGCAGAGCTGCCTTTTGTCAACACGTTATTTTCTACATGTATAGTTGTTCCATAGGCTTGTTGCTGTATCAATGGTTTTGACGAACGAATGGTGACTTCGTCTAGTTGTTCTACCGCAGCATGCATCATAAGCTGACCAAAATCTTTCCGTTTCAATGAATCTGCCAATTCAAATATTGGCGAATTGAAGATTTGATAACCCATACTGCTAATCCTAAGTATGTATTTTCCATAACCCATGTTTTCAATTCGAAATATTCCATTTTCATCGGTTAATCCGCTTTTTATGAGCGATGAATCGGTACTTTTCAATAGTAAAATATTTGCTGATACAATAGGTTGTCCACTTATAGAAGTAAGTCTTCCCGTAACTTGTCCGAAAGATTTTTGTCCAAAACAAAATAGCGCCAAAGCGATTATAGCGGCATTGATCTTTGTGTGAATTTTCATATTGAAAGCAAATAAGAGATGAAAAATAAAGGGTAAAAAATAGGATTGACTACCTGCATGAAATAATTGGTGAAATGCAGCATATCCCTATAAACCGGAGAATGATATAATACTTTGCAGGAAGTATGTCGAGTTGTGCATTTGGTCAATTAAAACGAGCCGCTTGTAAAATGGTTAACGGAATTTTAGTGAAACGCTGTATCTTTAACTAGTTCTATCGAATCAGATTTTAAAGAATGAAAGTTTTATCCCATAATAAATCAATAGGACAATGGATTATAAAATATAAAATCTATCACATTCCTTTTTGGATTGCGTACCATTGTATGTGGTGGGCAATCGCTGTAGGTAGCATTTCAGAAGTGGCCACGAATATCATGGTTTTCTCTCCGTACTCTATAAAATCAGCTTTCTATGTGATTTTTCAGGCATTGGGCGTTTATTTCAATTTGTATTTTCTCATTCCAAAGTATTTACAGAATGGGCGATACGCGCTATATGTATGTTTGCTTTTATTAACGATTATTTGTACAGCTGCTTTTATAGCCACAGGTTACGCTGCAAGCGCATGGCTTTCTGGAAAATCGCTAATGAGTTTGTATGGAGCCGATGGCAATTTTATGCATTTTTTTCAAAGCAATACGCTTCTTTCTACGGTAGCAAGTACAACGCTTGCCATGAGTGTGAAGCTGGCTAAAAACTGGATTCAAGCTCAGAGAAGGGAACAACTGCTGCAAACAGAAAAGCTGGAAACAGAATTGAAATTTCTTAAGCACCAATTTAACCCACACTTTCTCTTTAATACTATTAATTCCATCTTTTTCCTAATACATAAAAACCCCGATATGGCTTCTGCTTCGTTGGCTAAATTTTCCGACTTGCTAAGGCACCAGCTATATGAAAACAACGATAAGCTGATTGCATTAAACAAGGAGACTTCTTATCTGGAAAATTTTGTTGAGTTGGAAAGATTAAGACAAAATCAAAACCTCGTAATTGATGTTGAAATAGACGAACATTACAATGGACATTTAGGTATTGTTCCTTTTATATTAATGACTTTTGTTGAAAATGCCTTCAAGCACGTTTCAAAAGACGATGCTAAACCCAATTGGATAAAGATAAAAATAAACTCAAGTCAGCGTCAACTATTTTTTATGGTTTCTAACAGCAAATCTGGATGCGTAAATAAAAGTGTAGCAAATTATGGTGGCATTGGCTTGCAGAATGTACGGAGGCGGTTAGAATTGCTTTATCCAAAACAGTACGAATTAGACATACAGGAGGATCAAAATCGTTTTGAAGTAAATCTTAGCTTGCCTCTTTTTGAGCTTGTTGTTTTGCAGTCAATACAAAACAACGCAAAAATAAAAGCCATTGGTTAATTGCAATCTCAACCTTGATTTAAAATGAAAATAAAAGCCGTAATTGTTGACGATGAGCCTTTAGCCAGAGAAGGAATAGCTAGCTATGTAAAGGAATTTGATTTTTTAACGCTTATTGCGTGTTGTGAGAATCCTTTGCAGTTAATGAAAGTATTGGATGAGCAAACCATAGACTTGATTTTTTTGGATATTCAAATGCCCAAAATGCATGGGATAGAATTTTTGAAAATGACCACTCATCGCCCAATGGTTATTTTAATCACAGCCTTCCCTGATTATGCAATGGAAGGCTTTCAGCTGGATGTGATGGATTATTTGCTGAAACCTGTTACGTTCGATCGGTTTTTTAAATCAGTAAATAAGGCTAAGGATTATTTTCAACTACTTACAAAATCGACCCAAGCCATTACTAAAAGTGTAGATAAAGATGCTGATTATTTTTTCATAAAATGTGGAAGCAAATATGAAAAAATACAATTTTCCGAGATTCTTTATATAGAAGGGTTAGAAAACTATGTTGCTATTTATACACAAAAAGACAAATTCATAACACTCCTTAATTTGAAAACCTTAGAGGAAAATCTGGACAGCCACTCTTTTATCCGTGTGCATAAATCCTATATCGTTTCTATAAGCAAAATTGAAAGTATTAAAGGAAATGAAATTTTTATTAAAATGCATCGAATTTTAATTAGCAGAAGCTATAGAGAAGCGGTTTTTTCAAGGGTTCTTGCAAATAAAACCTGGAGTAAATAAAAGTAAAAGGTATTGCCCGAAAGGTAGAAAGCAATTTTTTGTCCGTGTTTTATTGGATGTTTCTATTCCAATAGTGCTCAATATAAAATTTGTTGGTCAAGTAATCTTTTCTCCAACTAGGATTTATCTTGTTTAACAATAGGCCTTCTGCAAATCCAATAGAATAGAAACTGACCCTTTTATCATTGTGAAGTTTCTGTTTTTTTAGATTTTTCATTTCATTTTTATACATTGTTTCTGCCAATTTTGAAAATGGAATAAAGTCCGTAAGTTCAGTTACTTCTTTTGCAGGGATATAGTTCTTCAATAGTTTCAAAAATTCATATTCTGTATTTCTTGCCAATCCTTCCTGCCATATTTGAAACGAAAAATACCGATAATCTTTGTCGGATAATAGTTCTTTAAATTTATTCCTTTCTGCACGATAATTTGAAAGACCAATTTTGTATGCCTTTTTATTTTGGCTTAACAAGGCATCGGCGATGGCTCTTGAATAAGATTCAAATTGCGCTATTATTTTTGGATTGTCGTAAGGAAATGGGTAGTTCAGCATCCACATTCCGGTTTCGTCCCCATCTGATAAATCGAGATTCTCCACACTCTGATAGTAATCCGGATAAGAATATTGATATTGATGAAAATGTTCGTGCAATAACGTAATTATCCATTCCGTTGAATTTTTGTTGGTGTTTTCGGGAGTTCCCACCACAATACAGGCGAGTCCATTTACTGCCGGGAAAGTAGCTAGAAAATGGGGGCTGAATTGCGTTTTCCGGTGATAAACATTCGACTTGAGTAGTGTATCATATGCTACTAGTTTAAAGTCCTGAGAGGGGTTGGGATGATACATCAAAAACTCAATACTATCGGTGACCAGTAAAATGGTAAAAGGAGCAGTACTATAACCTTTAAAAAGTTGTTCACCATATTTATCGGCGATCTTAACAGCCTCCACTATTCGAACCTTGTCTGCATGCCTCAAACTTGGTAATGTTTGTCCGATACAGTATGACATTGTTAAAGAAAAAAACACTAGCATTTTGGTTTTCATGCGGGAGAATATAATTCTAAACGATTATTTATGTGTGTTATGACGATATGCAATCACAATGTAGATTATTCCATTCTACACTTACCAGCATTTTTACTCCAAAGGTGAGTGATACGGTGAGAGGTAGGTCTTTTTTAATTTTCCCTTTAGTTAAGAGAGATACAGCTTCTGTCATGTTTTTTTGAGAATGCTTCGAAAAATGGATTTGCTGTTATTGTTAAATTATGTTTGTCAAATATCATTTAGAACAGATCTGATTCACTAGGTTTTAGTCCTAATCGAAATAGAGCTGCAATAACTACTATTCAACAGCTTTGATGCCAATCGATTCATTATTTGCCAGTTTTGGATAGGAAAAATCGTGAGGCTGTGACGAGAATGATTACACCTAGAGCGATTGCTGATAATGATCTGTCAATAAAGCTGTTAGTTATCAAGCAATATAGCAAAAAAATGCAAGCGGCAATACCAAAAATCAATTCTCTTGCACTTATTTTTTTCTTTGGTTGATAAATAATATTTTTCATCTATATATGTCTACAACGTCTATCCCTAGAATTGTATACGTGCCTGCACACGCCCCCAATGGATTTCTTGCATTTCATCTAATGATAATTTCTCCATAATTGTATAATTTAAATTTCGTTTTTAAGTTTCGTGAAAGTAATCAATTTGGAAAGAACTATCAAAAAAATAACTTCTAGTCTAATAATTTACAGAGAAAGCCGACGATCTTACATGAACACATCGTTTGGTCGTCCGTTACTAAAAATAACTGTATGGCTGACGCAACAACAAATGGATTGACGTACACAGCCCAGCTGTCTTTTTATTTACGAAAAAACATTTGCTGTCAGTACACTTCCGTTTCCTTTACATCACAATTGGCTGCTACCCACTCCAAGTCAAATTCCTCCAATTCCTTACGTTCGCCTTTATAAATAAAATAAGCATTAGGCTCCGCTGATTGTCCTTCCTCCACGGCCATAGGCATCTTATTAACAATCTTTTCCTCCGGGCAGTCCTGTATGAGTTCACTTTTCTGTTGGTTTTCCATGTTTCCGCAGGATGCAAGTAAGATAATAAAGGGAACAGTAAGAATAGCTTTCATCATGTTTGTTGTTTATTTTTTGTGCTGGATTACGTACAAAATCCCTGCCATTTGGTATGTGATTTCTCACCAGTATAGGTTGTAGTCTCTCTTGATTGGAAAAACCTGCTGTCTTTTGCCCTAACGAAAGCGAAAATACCGACAGTATTTCGGAAATTCTGACACCCCGCCGTTGCCATAGTTTCAGATGTGTCACGGCAGTTTCATACAACCGTTAAAAAATCTTAAAATCTGGGGAGGCCGGTAATTTTTGCACCGCTTTTGACGTCATGTATCGATGTTAGATAAATTGCTTGTTTTTAAACCTGTTTGTCGATGAAGAAACTATTGATGATTCTGACTTCCCATGCTGATCTGCTGGAGGAAGAAAAAGGCACTGGCCTGTGGCTGCCCGCATTTGCTGATGCTTACAAAGTATTTACCGATAAGGGTTTTGAAGTGACCGTGGCAAGCCCTCGTGGCGGACAGCCGCCCATAGACCCGCTGAGCGTGAAGGACGAATACCTCACCGACGGCGTGATCGCTTTCAGGGACAATATCGTTGCCCAGATGGAACTCGGCAACACGTGGAGCCTCGAAGAGGGTGCAACGGGCGAGTATGACGCGGTATACATCGCCGACGGGCACGGTGCCCTTTGGGATATTGCCTCGGATCCGGTAGTCGGCAAGATACTGTACCGCTGCCTGCTCAACGGTACTTCCGTTGCGATGGTAGGACATGGTGTGGCGGCATTAGCAGCCCTCCGAAATCTCCGTCCACAGGTGTTGCAGGGATTACAGCTTACCTGCTCTACAGATACCGAAGAAGCACTGCTGAAAAGACACCGCCAGATACCTTTTAGTCTGAACGAACGGCTTTCGGATATGGGTGCGGCAATTACTCATGCCATTATTCCGTTTACCCCGCATGTCGTGGAAGACGGTATTTTCATTACAGGCCAAAACCCGGCATCGGCCGCCCCGGCAGCACGCGTACTAGCTGGAAGGTTGCAATCCGTACAGGTCTAAGGGCAACAATTTTTAATGCCTGCTTAACAGATGCGCATAACAGGTTATAAAATAATGCAATGGTAAAACAGGGGAACTGCATGAGATTCAGAGAAGCATTCAGCAAGACCACGCCTCGGATTTGAATAGTTTAAAGCTAGCTAATGAATCAGGTAAATTCAAAATATAGCAGTTCGTCCTGTCTCTTCTGTATGTCAATTAAATGACTGCCTAAATTCCAAAGGCGAAACTTTTGTTTTTGTCTTGAAAAGTTTGCTGAATGACTGCAAATGTTCAAAGCCCAGTTCGTATGCAATTTCACTAACAGACAAATCAGTGGTAGATAGTTTTTCCCTAGCTTTTTCTATCAGCTTTTCGTGAATGAGTTGTTGTGTGCTTTGTCCCGTCAACGTTTTCAAAAGTCGGCTCAAATAACTTGGTGAAATGTTTAGTTTTTCGGCAACGAATTGAACTGTTGGCAATCCTTTTGAAACTAAATCTTTGCTCACAAAATAATCGTCCAGCAGCGCTTCCAAACGTCCCAAAACTTGATGATGCGGTTTTTCTCTTGTGATGAACTGGCGATTATAAAATCGTTCAGCATAACTCAACATATTTTCGATGTGTGACACAATGATTTGTTTGCTGAACTTATCAATGTTCGATTGATATTCCTGTTGAATATTTTGAATGATTTCGTTGATTATGGCGTTTTCCTTTTCTGACAGAAACAATGCCTCGTAGGCAGAATAGTCAAAAAAATCATATTGTTTTATCTTTTGAGCAAGTGATGTGTTCCATAGAAAATCGGCATGGATAAGTAATACCCAACCAGAGGGTTCTATTGCAGTAGTTTTTATTTCTGCTTTTAAAATCTGTTTTGGGGACATGAAAAATAGTATTCCTTCATCAAAATCACATCGCTGTTGCCCATAATACAGCTTGTTACTTATGTTTCTCTTTATTGAAATGGAATAAAAATCAAATGCTACTCTGATTTCTGAGGTGGTTTCCGGAAATTGAAAATCGGCATAGTTGACAATACTGATAAGTGGATTTTCAGGTTTATGCAATCCCAAAAATTGATGAGCTTCTGATACGGTGTTTATTTTTATGAGTTTCTGTATTGCCATAATACAAAGTTAGCTTTAAAACAGCTGATTAAGATGATTTTACATCTAGTAATTTTGTGCCACTGGATTTGTAATTTCGGTAAGCACAGCACTACTTTCCCAAAGTTCGTCAGCACGACTTTTATCGTACGACTCCACAGATGACCGAATCTCTTTCAAGCCCTCAAAGTATTTCCCATTGGTAGTAGCCAGTGCTGGGTCAGTGATCAGTCTTGCCATTGCTGTTCCGGACTCTTCAGGTGTATGAATGTTCTTCACAAGAAGAAACCTCATTAACGGTAATATCTTTGGCATTAAAGAAAACCATATAAACCGCATTAGTGAAGAATATTCCCGCGCCAATCCTGTTCCAGGCATCATTCCCGGGTCAAAGGCATTTACGGTAATTCGTTTGGGCAATCGCTGTGCAAGTCCATAGGTAAAGTATATATTTGCGAGTTTAGATGTTGCATATCTGCGTCCCATATCTGCATTTTCATCATCGTTAGCAGCCTCTACGCCAAGATTTCCTTTCGCAAGTTCTGTCGGCAAGTTCCAGGCGGGTCCCGGAACACGCGTAAAAGACGGTAATCCTTCCATTTGTGCAGGGTCGTGAGTACCGCTTGCTACAACAATTATTCGTGCAGGCTTTGCCAGCAACGGAAGTAATAAATTTACAAGCAAATAATGTCCAAGATGATTTACACCAAAGGTCATTTCAAATCCGTCCGCGGTAAATTTCTTTACTCCTTGTGTCCCTGCATTGCAAACAAGTCCGTGCAAAGATGGCAACGCCCCCGTGTTTAGTTGCTGTTCAAGTGCTGTGGCAAATGCTCGCACTGAAGCCAATGAAGCAAGATCTAATGCCATTGTTTCTACTTTGCTACCATTGGAACTAACTTTTCGTAATTCTCCTACTGCGGAATTTGCTCGCTCTGTATCTCTGCAAGCGATAACTATGTGTAATGGTGCTTTATCCGTTAGTAGTGCTTTTGCACAGGCAAGTCCCAATCCTGAATTTCCTCCGGTAATAATTATTGTTTGTAATGAAAAAGAAGGTAATTCTAATTGTATTTTTCGATTGCTCATAACATCTGTCTTTATTGTTGATGCAAAATTGCAACAACTTCTAACAACAGATTTAGCCAGATATGACTTTTGTTTAGCCAAAATTCACTACTAAAATCAACTGAGAAAACTCAATACCTGATTTTTTGGGAGCTTGGCAGCGGTAGCGTTCCGGAAGCAAAGGAACATACTACAGAAGCAAATACCTCAATCAATTTCCCCATGACGGTATTCGATTTAGCTATCCGGTGTTAAGCTAACATTGTAACCGGTTAATAAGTATGGTACTTTTTTAATAGCCACTCGGTATATCTAGGTTTTGCAAATCAAGCAGAAAGGTCTTTTTTAATGGACGTATCCAGCATCCATATTTCCTCGGGCTTAAAAGATTGTCCTTTATTCACGAAAAAATAATTCTCGAGATTTATACCTAATATGTCAAAATATTATATCTTATAGACAACGCAATTATATTACATATACCTCCGTTATTGAAAGATGGAAGCTTGAGCACCAAAAATAGACACTTGTAAAAAAAGACAATTTATCTTTTTTGGTTGAAATTTAGGATACTATGAAGCAGATTGACTTTAAATCGCTGGCCGAACAAAATGATAAATATTATTTCAATGCGCTTATCAACCACGTGAATGATCATGTGGTTAAAATGAGCGTAATGACTACAGCCTATCCTTGGCATCTACATCCAAATTCTGATGAAACCTTTATTGGTATTGAAGGAACAGTCATTATAGAAACGGAAAAAGAGACTTTTGAGCTGACTTCGGGTAATTCGATTACTATTCCTCGCAATGTCTTGCACCGAACGAAGCCGAAGGGAGACCGAAGTGTTAACTTAACGATCGAGTTGGCTGATATGAAAACAATTTTCAGGGAGTAAAATCTCAGAAAGAAGAGACATCTTCCAATCTGCTATTACCTCCAACAATCCTTTGTGTATTTTGTAATACCTATATGGAGCACGCAATAGATTATACCGAACACTTAGCCCGTTTCCTTGAGGCACAAGATCAGACCTATCAGCAGGCCCTGGCCGAGGTAAAGCACGGTAGAAAGCAAACCCATTGGATGTGGTTTATCTTCCCCCAACTTAAAAACTTAGGCAAGAGTACAACTGCGGCCTATTATGGTATAGATAATTTGGATATGGCTACAGCATATCTGAGGCATCCCATACTGGGGCAACGTTTGGTGGCAATCAGCACGGCACTAAAGGAAGTTAATGGTAAAACCGCCCATGACATATTCGGTTTGCCCGATGATTTTAAACTGCGCTCTTCCATGACATTGTTTTCTCTGGTGAAAGGGGCCGATCCGATATTTGGAGAAATATTGGGCAAATATTTTAATGGCCAAGCAGACCCTTTAACCATGGAGCTGCTTATGCCCGTTCGTTAAAACAATCTGGTGTAGCCAACCATATCATTGCCGAAAGTTTAAAACTGCCATTGGAGGTTGTAGAAAAGCTATAGACTTCAGTATATACATAAACACATTTTAAGCCATCTCAAAGATGGCTTTCCTTTTTTAAGCTGAACAAAAAAAACTAAAAAATACACATATCAAACTTTTGCACCGGGAACATGGGGGCTCTGTGTTGTATTGCAAAAGGTTGGAAAACGCAACATACAGAGCATGCAATTATCTACATCATTTCATTGCCACTATCTGATTGTTCATCATCCATTTTTGTCGGTTCACTAATTTTTGGCGAAGTGTTGTATACTGTTGATTTATTTTTGTGTCATAATAAATTAAGTATTTTATAATTTAAAAAACAACAAAAATGAAAAAAGCAGTTTTAATCTTTCTTCTTGGATTTTTTATATTAAATAAGACCTATGCACAAAAGTATTTCGGGAAAAGCTATCCATCCACTCAAAATGTTGATGAATATTTTGATAGTGCAGATGTGAAAAAAGCACACACTGTTATGGGAAAAACTGAACTTGCACAAGGTTTTCGCTCGTTAGAAAAGTCTCAACAAAAAATCGTCGATTTGGCAAAAAAGAAGGGAGCAGATGGTGTGATTTTTTCTATTGAAGAAGAAGTTTTTGGCACGTCTACTTCGAGCGGTGGAAGTATAAATAATAAAAAGAAGGACAAAACAACCGTTTCTTCAAGCAGCGCTACTACCGATTTGAAACAAAAGAAAATTTTTGCAACGTTTATTAAGTACGATTAAGACGTATTTTAAAAGCAGCGATAACTTATTAGTAGGTAATTTCGCCTACGGTTGAGTCTACAAGATTTGAAAGAATTGGAAATTAAGATTCCACATCTACGAGGTATAAAAATATTATTTGCTCAGGTATTATTTTATTTCTTGTAGTTGTGGTAATTGCTCTTAGGAAACCATTGTCAGTATAAAGTTTTAATTCGCTATTTCAACACTCAGCGTATTGCTGTTACTATTGTAGGTTGACTTATGCCTTTTGTTCTTATAATAGAATGTCACGTTTTTGATATTTAATAGTTGAAAAATAACAACAACTTCGGAGTGGCATTCCTCTAACAAAAGAATGTTTTTAGTTATTTTTGGTTCAAGTTCTTTTGTTTTTTCGTAGTAATTGATAAACTTATCTGCTTTATTTGTTCTTATAACATTGGCATTTTAATATTCGGTTCGAATTTTCTTTTTTTCTTCATCCATTTTTGATTTCGTGTCTTCTAATTCTTTTTCAAGATATTCAACCAAATTTTTTGGTCTAAATATGTGGTTATTCTATGCTTTAAAATATCTGCCATATGTTAAAATAAAAAAACTTTAGAAAGTTCCATTCTGATTGATTTTTAATTTAATGATTAGTGGATTGGATGTAAGTACAAATTGTACAAAAATAACAGTATACAATCAAACTGCCCGAGCAACTGCAGGAGACTGTTCGATAGAAAATAGTCGTTGTCTTACAAAAGACATTCTTTTATAAAAAGAAAATTTGAATATAGCAGTAAAATTACTATCTTTTCGATCGATGTATTAGACGGAAAGACTTCGCTGAGTGCCTTAAGCCAGGATTGCCCAGATTAGATAAAACCGTATTATATGACCATAAGGAAAATAACATTAAATTTACTTTTGGCTTTACTGTCACCCTTTATATTGCATATAGGTGCTTTACCAAGTATTTACAGAGCCCTGGTATTGGGTGAATATGAAAATAATGGAAGACGGTTCGCATCATTTCAAGAATACTTCGCTTCTGTTTATGATTATGGAGTTTTTTTTCTCCTTTATTTTCTTTGCTTGATTTTCCTCTTGTTGCCTTTTCAATTGATAAAAGATCACCAAAAAAAAACCGGTAGAAATTATACCCTTTATAAAAAATTTCTTACGCTATTTGCTTTATTTTTGTTCTACATTGTGATGTTGGGGTGCTTCGTTATGAACCTTTTCGTGACAGATCCTTGGTATTTCAATTTACTTTATCCTGGCTTGGCAGCCTTATTCAGTCTGGTATTTACATTGCTCACTTATTTTTTTATAGATCGTTATGAAAACGACTACACAATTTCCTAGACTTTTCTGGTATTACGCCAGATTAGCCTTCCCAATTTTGCAGTATACAATTCCAGCAGACTACAAAGGCTCCTTGTTTACCAAGGGTTTAAATTTCAATTCCTTTATGGTGCGATTAAAAGAGTATTCTTCTATCCTTACGGTTCACTGTTCCAGGAGGTAGATTTTTCTATTTTCGTAGTCCCAAACAGTTTTATACTGGGTAAGGAAGCTATAGCCAAATGTCAAAGTGTTAGGTTCGCTAATTCCGATCGCTTTGTTTACAGGGGAGTCTAGTTCCGCCGAATTCAGGAAAGTTTTGAATGTTACAGGATCAACAAGCCCCGGAAGCTCAAACGAGCGAACCTCAACAAGCTCGTCACCATCCTCGTCAACACCCTGCGAAATAATACTACCTTTATTGGTCCATTTCTTCTTTAACTCGTCAGTTAAGGCAAGCGAACCCAGCTGGCCGGTATCGAAGGTTATCGCTAGGGTGTCCTTTTGCGAGATCATCCTGATCACCGGATGATTGGGAAGTTTTCTCGTTTCAAAATCGAGGATCGCAATCACTTTCTCATTCTTCAGAAAATCTTTGTTTTGAAGGCGTTCAGTTGTATGCTTATAAAAAGTGATCATTCCGGTGCTATAGTCCAACTTAAAAAGATATCCCTTAAAAAAGTCATAGCCAACAAGACCCAATATATCCGATGTGATAGTATTCATGTAACTGAAGTCATGACCACCTATCGGCCCGGCGTTCACAAAGGATAGACGGCCATTATCTAGGCTTAAATAACGGATGGTGTCGTATTGACTTACTTCGAATTTTTGACCACTGCCAACGAAACCCCCACCCGTAACCTTACCGTTTTCTACCGGTACAAGTCTATCATCGAACTCAAAGGCTTTACCAGCACCCGTATCGAACAAAAGTTTGCCTTTCACTCCATTGATGGTTGCGTCTAAAAAGGGAAAATATTTATATACGGTAAACCGGAGGCTTACCGTATCGCCATTCAAACGAATGGCTCGATCTTCCGGTGTGCTGTTTTTGTTAGTCAACGGCTGTGCGTGGCTAGTCATGATGCCTGTTACTACAGCGAGAATTATTAGTAAAAAGGTATGTTGTTTCATAATCATCGTGCAAATCTCGTTTTTATGGGCGCTGTAAACAGTTAACGAACGGTTAATGAAGTGTTAAAGCAGCATGGAGAAGAAGGTCAAGATCTATTGAACAGCCGAAATATCAGCCTTCTCAAGAATTAATAATTAAATTTGAATAATGGAAAATAAGGGCCGTTTTAATTTGCTGATTTGTATATGTGTTATTATCCTTACGGGATTAGTCTCCATCCAATATTATTTGCTACGCAATACCCATCAGCTCAACCTGACAAATTATCACAACCAGGTTAAGGCCGCAATATCAAAAATGTATGCCGATTCGGTTTTCCAGGAAGTTAACCACCGTTATCTCAAAAACCTGATCCATTGTGCAAAGCTGATCCACCGGGGTGAAATCGATCAGGTACAGTTCGAACAGACTCTTCGGGAGAATAATAACAAAAACATGAATAGCATGGATAGCTTATACCGAGCGAGGCCAAATGAAACCGTACGGATTGAAGATATTCACTTTCGCACGGGCTATTCTCTTATTAAGGTAGAATACGCTAATAAAGCAATCGTGAACCTCATCAGGCCTGAAGAAAAAGCACGCTTATTGAAACCTATCAGGAAGGGATTCGATATGCTCTCCTTGGGGCAGAATAACGGATCTATCGATCAAACAGGCATCGATTCCCTCCGTATCAGTTACATCAATTTAATATATCTTGAAATTCCGAAGCTGCCGGTTTCGATCCTTAAGCAATTGGCGCTTGTTGGAGGCCTATCCCTTATTTTACTTATAGCGGTGGTAACGGTATTTTATAAGGTTATCCGTTCAGCGCAAAGACAAAGAAAGATCACAGATCTCAGAGAAGATCTTGTGAATAATATTACCCATGAATTGAAAACGCCTCTGAGTTCAATGGCAATCGCCTTTAAAATGCTTCACTTAAAGGCCATTGCGCATGATACCAAAGAACAAAAGGAGCTTATTCAAAACCTGGAGCGGCAGCATAAAAAATTGAGTACCACTGTGGAACGGGTTTTAGAAAGCTCGGTCAATAAGGATGCTGTGCGCGCAGAAAGGATTGATGTAGTGGCTTTGCTGAATAACTATAAAAAAACACTGCTTTTAGATAGCCATAAGTTGGATATTTTTACTGGTGATGAACCGTGTTATGTTTTAGGCATCGAGGGGCCGATAGTGGCTGCCATAGACAATTTGGTCGAAAATGCACAAAAGTATTCCGCGGTGGGTTCATTAATACGGATCGAAGGCAAAAGGGAATGGGGGAAATTCCGGATAGATGTGATCGATGCAGGTATAGGTATCGATAAGATCTATCAGGATTATCTGTTCGAAAAGTTTTTTCGTGTTCCACAGCGATATGTCCATTCTGTACAAGGTTTAGGTTTAGGCTTGTATCTAAGCAGGCAATCTGTTCAAAGTTTCGGCGGCGACCTCCAGCTTACCAATTCTTCAGCACAAGGAAGTATATTTACCATTTATTTACCACTAGAATGAACGAAGTTGTACTGATCGTAGAAGACGATGCGGACTTGGGACCATTGCTACAGCAGTACCTGGTGCTGAATGGTTTTTCCGCGGAACTGAGAACCAATGGAAAGGAAGCCAGAGTAGCGCTCCAGGAAAAGAACTTTGATATCATCTTGACTGATGTAATGATGCCTGTTGAGGATGGTTTTACTTTCGCTGCCGAAATCACCAAAACTAATCCCGATATCCCTTTTCTCTTTATTACCGCCAGTAAGTTGAAGGATGATGTGTTGAGGGGCCTAAAATTAGGGGCAGATGATTATATCGTTAAACCATTTGACGCTGATGAATTGATTCTCCGGGTACGGAATATTTTAAAAAGAGTTTCAGCTAAAACGCCTGCACCAGAATCTTTTGCTATAGGAAGATATACTTTTTATCCACAGGAATTATTACTTGTAGGACCCACGGACCGAAGGGTACTGACTGAACGCGAATCACAGCTTCTCCTGTTACTTCGCAAGAACTTAGGACAGCTGGTAAGAAAGCGTGATATTCTCGACCGCTTATGGAAAGAATCGGATTTCTTCACAGCTCGGAGTATGGATGTCTTTGTATCACGATTGAGGAAGTACTTGGTAGATGACCCGAGAATTGAGATCGAAAGCATTCGATCCGTTGGATTAAGGATGATCATTAATAATGGGTAAAGTCACCCGAAGCGCCACTGGAATCTAGTTAGGAAGGCCAGTTCCTTCACTTTTAAAATTGAAAGTGGCTCAAGATTGGTATCTACCATGGATATTACGGTTCGAATGGTGCCAGTCAATTTGGTTAGATTCTAAAATCAGATGGTCAATATTACCGAAATCTCCAACTACCTTTAATTTTCATGCGGTTTGGTGGGAAAAATGGATTATGCAAGATATTCAGAATAATATTTAGCAAATCATAAAGAATAGGGTAGAGTAGGCCGAATGATGTGGAATAATACCGGCTTTCGCATCATAACGTAAAACTAGGGTATATGTCCAAACCTTTGTATGTATTGATTCTTCTGTTTTTAGAGGTTTTGTTAATAATCCTCTACAGCAACAACCAGCTGCAGTGCGAACCCTGTATTCCGGGTTCACTCTGCCCACCTTGTATTTCAACAGAACAGGAAGTAATCAAAATATTGATGATTGCTGTAGGGACATTTGCAGTGTTCCGATTGCTATGGTTCAGATACAGTAAGAAAACAGCTTATATTTTCCTGATCAGTATGGTGGGGGTCACAAGTTTTTTACAGCTGTGATATATCAAGTCAGGTCTACATTATTTCCAGGGAAGATAATTTGCAGAGGGTTAAAAACACCAGGCCGAACGGAGCGGTAATCACGCCACCAAAAGCACAGTATATGGAACATATGTATTTTGTGGATTCTTCCGATCATTGGTATCACCGTACACTTGTATGGAAAGAGTCTCCTGGTGTATATGATGAGGAACCCTCCGACAGGGATGCAGGAGAAATAATCGGAAAGATGTCCCTTTTGGATATGCATGATGAACTTAATCATTTTGAACAACATGTTTTGGATAGTTCTACTTCCCAGAATGTATTAATCATTTCACAAAAAGATACTATTTGCTCTCCATTGATAGGCAAGCTCAGAAGGTTGAGTGAAAGAGAAGATAAACTATGGTCGTTTGATGTACGGAAATCAAGTGCTACAGAGAATGCCATCATGGCCTTAAAGCGATACATAAGAGAAGGAGGCCGCTATCGGTGTCGAATAGTCAGTGTTATATTTGAAGATGGTTTTAAAAATGACACGTTAAATTTAAAGTTAAATAATGCGGAGCTTATAAAGCAAGACATTATCAACACCGCTTTTTCTGATGGTATAGCAGGTAGTATAATCGATATTTATAAGTTCGGCAATATATTTTTGGCTAAAAAGGGTGAAGATCTGTTCTACATCGATAAGGCGGTCGATAGTGTAACTGTTACGGTGGATATTAATCATAGCACTTCTATTGTATCACTCCCTTTGGATAGCGAAAGATATCTCCTTATTGATAAAATTGATGAGAAGATAGTATGGAAATACAGCAATAAGCACGTTATTTATGATTAGATGGAAAGTTTGATAAAGCCCTGTTGTTTTCCTAACTTTAACGGAAGTTATCCTAAACTTCCTTTTATGTGCTTACTCTATATCTACCATGGGTTATCAGATTAAGGTTTAATCCCTTTGTCAATCCGATTTTCTGCTCGTTTTAATAAACCTCTGATCGCTGCGGTAATTTCAACTGCTCTGTCAAGCGTCATCAAATGTCCGCCATTTGGGATGATGATATCCGGACGGATAAACTTTATAGGTAATATTCTGTCGCCGCTGCCGTGGATATGGATTACGTTGTCTGGGATGATTTCATTGTTCCAACTTACTATCGTATTGATAGCCCAACGGAGGAATATCGGATCGGTGTCGTGTAGGATATCCTCCAGTAATCTTTTATGCCCGGGTGTTTTAGCACCAAAGAACCACATGGTTAGTCCAGACGTTCTTTTTAACCACCTTGTTGGAATGAGCCAATGAATACGTATTTTCCCAATCCATCTGAAATAGAAAGGAATTTCATGTTTACTTTTTGCAGATGCGATCAGGATGAGCTTTTTGGGTTTGATCAACTTAGCCACTTCCACAGCTACCATACCACCAAAAGACAGACCGATTAAAATGGGATCATCCTCTTTCAGCTGTTTGGCAAGACGTTCGGCATATTCCCGGAGGCTTTCTTTCTGATGGGGTATCAGCCAAGGAATATGAACGGTAGAGACACCTCCAAAGTCCAATTCTTGAAAAGCACGTTCATCGGCTCCCAACCCGCTAAAAAGATAGATGGTACTCATTTATTGAAACCCATAATATATAGCCCAAAACTAATTTATTTTAGGTACTTTAAAACAAAATTTATTAACACCTTTATGGTTACTAAATCTTATGTGCTAAAAATATGCAAATACTTCGAAGAACTGAATAAGCAAAATTGGTATTATCTAACAAACATATTGGAGCCAAGCTAGTGATAAAGGGGAAGTTTTGAAAAAGGGGGATTACGGAACGTTTGCCGTTTTAACAAAGTCCAACTATTTAGATTTTATATTGAAAGAAACGATCGCGGGATTCATACTGCCTTTAGATGAAATAAAGCATTATCGCCTATATACTTAAAATCATATTGTTCATATTATAGCAGCAGATGAACCGGAAATAGAACTTGTAGACAAGAACTGAATATTTTTCTATGTCAAACCTAAATCCACAGCTCCAAACCTTTCTAAAAGACACTTTTGAGGGTTTAATTGTTATCCTAGAATATTCTGATTTAACAATAAAAATTTTACTAAAAATTTTGACTATAAATTTATGGTTAACAAGCCTTGGGCACAACCAATAGCTTTGGATAGAACGCTATGGATTATTATATTTTTTCCTATTTAAGTAAGCCAACAGGAGAGAGTGGTGAAACTTACGGTACGATATACGACATAAAGGGGGCCTGTAATAGCTGCGGCACAGGAGCAAAAGTGAAAGATGTGTTGAAGGTGAAATTAAAGCAAACGAATAAAGATCTATTCGAAACGGTTGACGGTGATTTCTTGCTCAGTCAAGCTTTGTACGATAGAATAATTGAAGCGTCTTTAGATTTAGAGCCTTTGACAAAAGTAAGCAGTCAAAAAGAAAAAGATTTACCTTACTATCATCTTAAAACCGGCAGAATATTACCTCCAGCAACTATAATTTCAGGATTGAAAATAGAAGGTCAGTGTCCGTTCTGTATGAGAGACGGGTATTTTCATGACGTCATTATTGGAGATCCTGAAAAGGATATACCGACAGAAGCGGTACCCTTGATTATTAAATACCCGAAAGGTACGATGGATGATTACGGACTGAGCGATTTCTTCTTTTCATGGGAATGTTTAGGACTATCCGGCAAGTACAATAACGGTATAAGATATGCACGTCCTCTATTAATAGTCTCAGAAAAGCTTAAATTGGTACTGGAGAATGCTGATATAAAGGATGTTGAATTTAGTAAAGTTGCATTTGATTGAGTTTGTGCGTTGAGTATTATTTCCTTGGGGATTAGACATAGTAAACATGGAGTCAATTAAAAGAAAACCAAAAGAAAAAGAGCTGAGGTTGATCGAACTATTAGTACATAACTCTGCGATTGTTTTACCTGATAATTGGAGGGAGAATCTTATAGTATATCAATGGACGATGGAGGTATGGGAAGTTTGTATTTGCTCGCAAATAACGAAGAACTTGAAAAGAGGACTTTCAATGCTACAGTGTCCGAAACATCAGTTTTTTGATAAAGACGGTGTAGAAGTGTTCGTATCTCTTAACGTGGATGAAAGGGGCAATTATTTGAGCTTGATATTTGGAAAACTAATTTTAGCAAATTAATAGACTTGCCAGAAGTTTAAAAAACAATGACCGTTTTATTTCATCGTTTTCATAGGCTCTTCCCAAAATATCTTCTTCTGATCAATTGATTGAGCCGAAATTTTTTTCGTAGGACTTAAATCATACGTGACGATACCGATATGAGGAAGCCCAGTTGTATATGTTCCATTTTCATTTTTATATATGAAATCCATGCTTTTATCTAACCCGCCTTCGATTTCAATATGCGTTATGGTATCATCCTCTACCTGAAAGGTTGTTCCTCCAAGTGGAAACGATTTAAATACCTTATTCTTTTTTCCAGATAATGTACGAACAAAGATGGAATCCCTTGTCGTGAATACAGAATCAAAGTTCAGACGATAGGAGCCACTTGAATTCGATTTGTAGTAAACAGTCTTCACCGTAAAGTCGCCTACCGTTTTACATTCTATTTTTATTGGCAGTGTGTCCCTCGGTTGAGGTAATTCGGACTTGAAATTGTATACCAACAGTGTGTCATCACCAATCCATTTATTGATCAGCCCATCTATTAATGTTCCTTTACCTTCTGCAAAAGGTTCGTTCTTTTGAAACACTTCGGTACCCACGATATCTGAACTGAAAGCCATCATCTCATACCGTGCGTAACTATATATGACATGTTTTCCGCTGGGGCTGGTTTGCTTTCGCAACCTATAATATTTGTGTTGTTCTTTCGTTTGGCTGCACGAAGTTAGGAGTATAACAAACATCAGGAAAAAAGGTATGCTTTTCATGTTTAAAGTTGCTAGGTCTTAAAATGCTGTATTTCTTTTTATGCCTTCAATTTCCTGTACAAACATGTATAGGTTGAATGTTAATTTTTATTTGATATGCGGAGCCTTTTTCACTATAAATCAATCTATTTCAAGAAGAACAATGTGGATGGATTGTTTCCCTTGTGCTTTTGACTTCCCAACGTGGCTGCTTTGTAAGTATGCCTCAGTAAACCCCCGTGACCTAGGTGCCTGTATCGTTATGCATAGTACAGATGGTTTACTCAATATTAAAAAATCTTTCGGAAAACTTCTATTTTGGCGGGGTTTTTATTTGCCTCTCCTTTTCTTTTTTATACTTTCTGAAAGCTTTAGTATCTGAAGTTACTTTGGTTACCGTTGTTGAACCATTGTATGCCCATCCATAAAATGGAATTTCCCGCTCAAATAATTTTTTCTTGCTTTGGTAATCAATAATATTGTCTAATCGTTTATCCACAAAATCCGATAGTGCCTTGGCTTCTTTCAAACTCGTTTGGGCAGATGGTGTCCAATAACTTTTGAAACTATACAGACTATCCATTTTGTTCTCGATAAAATAGGTGATGCCGTCGAACCCATGCGACCAACCTTCTATAAACTTATCATTCGGAATTAACAAGATATCAAGAGAGTCGATGAGCTTCTTAATCTCAACAACCTGCTTCAGCTCCAGCTCAAATGATTTTGAGAAATAACAATCTGTTTGTGTGTCTTCCCAAATCTCGTTGACATAAAGCACCATCTTGTTTGATTTTTTTGATAATTCCAAAAAATATTTAGGAGAACTAATTCTAAAAAAATCTATACTATCATTGGGATCAATTAGCTCACATCTTTTAATCATTGGCGTGTAACCGATTGTCCAGAATGTCGTATCACTTTCTTTAGTTAATGTCAGTTTATCTGCGCGTACCTGTCCGCACAAATCTGTTGACAATGCTAGTAATCCACAAATTGCCAAGACCATCCGGATAAGTATATTATTCAGATAGTAGGTAATCTGTCTGATGTTTACTGCTGAAAAAAGGTTCAGGTACATGGTTTTTTTCACGTTTGATACGAAGTTAGCATTTAAATAGGATCTATCTGTTGATATATCGATCAAAAATATTTTAGGCGAAACTGGTTTTTACGACTTTTCATTAAAAACTAGCGGCTGATTTTTTAAGAGCTACGCAAAGCTTTCACTTATTCACCTTTGATTGAGTAAAATTAAACAAGGGTTGATATATTTGGATCATATGGCAGTCAATACTGCGGTAGATATAAACAACCTTCGGGGTTTATCCAAACTAATATCACATGCGGCATTCAAGAAGTTGGGTGCCGATACTAACTAGTCTGCCTATATCCGGCGGATGAAAAAATACCTATACCCTCTGTCTTCATTACCGGCATGAGTATATCTATAAATCCAGCATGTTTACTTACTTTGTGCTGGAACATTATGCTTTGGAAAATACAATTCTATAGAACGAATTCCGGATTGTACATCGCCCATACCGTGCCCATTAACGGAAAAAGTGTCGCTTCTAAGCCGATCTTAAGGGGCTCACAGCTTTCATTCCCTAGATCTTTGTAATATTCTATGACCACTAATTTCCTTTATTTCTTCCTTGGTATATTGTCGTAATTTTAAAATAGGGCTTCTAGACTTTAAAAAAAGGTTAATGGCTTCGCCTGGATAATAGAGAAATTCAACGATATTGTTAAAGGCACCGCGATGTTGTTTTCGAAGCTCACTTTCGATTAGTTTACTTTCTTTTTTTGACAACCCTTTGGATTCGAGAGCGTATGCAATATTGATTCCTGTCGCTCTACTAACAATAGGATATTCAGTTGTTATTATTGCACAGCTAACATAATCCGGATATTCAATTGACGTGTTTACGATTTTTAATCTTTTTATAAAATCGTTTAGATGGTCTTGTAAGGTATTTACGCGAAACTCTCTACTCAACTTTTTATGAGCTAAGATTTTTCCTCTTATTGAGATCTGCCAAAGGTGATCAATCGCTGTCTTCTCAATATATCCAAGGTTTTCTAGGTGAATTAAAATTTCCAAAGCCGCTTTTTTGTTGACCTTAAAAGTTTGCGATATTTTTCTCTCTGAAATGAATTTATCTTCAGATTCTCTTAATAGCTTCCGTATTTTTAATTGATGAATCACTATATTTGTTGTATGACTGCAACCGAAATTATCTTAGGAGTGCTCGTCAACGTTTTGTCGAGCTACCTTTTTCAGGAATTAGCCAAATTTCTAAAAAAATCTTCACTTTTTTAAGAAAAAGGGATTCGAACCCTTCCTCTATTTTTTTTCTTTCAAATCGCTTATTTTCAATATGTTTCTGTTTTTAGTAGGAAAGTAAATTTCTATTTTTAATCTTTTATGTAGTATACTTTTAATGTATTATCATTACTAATATTCTGTAAAACAGATTTCTATATACATATTTGGTTTTATAATGAGATAAATGTTGAGTATATTTATTTTTTTTATTCATTTAAATATTTTATTTTCAATATATTATGTTATGGATTCATTGAAATTCAGTTTTTTCTTGTTTAAAAAGGTGTCTGAAACAATAAATTACCGTCAATATGTTAGTGAAGTGAAAATCGGCTATGAGTATGATGAAGGTTATGGAAATGAATATATCAAAGTAAACTATAAAGTCACTGTCAATGGAAGTTTTGATGAGTTATCTCCCGATATACAGCGAACAATGTTTAATGGAACGCCGCATTACATTTTCTCCTTATCAACGCATGCTCAATTGGGTAGAATAAGTGAAAGACGAAAGCTATTGAGAATGGTTGAATTTAAACGCATTTATGAGAGTCTTGCTTCATATGTCACTTTGCAGTTTGAAAATGCTTTAGGTCCAGACGTTTCCATTAAAATAAAAGGAATTGATTTTTGGCCCGAGGGAAACTATGCAGAGAAACATCTTGAAAATGTTTCATATATAGGGTATAAGAGAGATGCAAGTTATTCCTTTGAATACGATGTTTCACAATGGGGAAGGTTGCACGAATTAGCAAACGGATGCAAGAAGATATACACCGAAAATAAAATATATTTTAAAGTCTCTGATTTGGAAATCAGTGAGTTGTTCGATTTGGGTGTTAATGATATTAGGTTTTTAGTACTTCGTTACGAAATCCCAATAAAAGTCAAGGGAATTAAAATAATTGACAAAGTTTATATCCATGCGCTAAAGTTGGTTGAAGCACTTAAGAAAGAAATAGGAGGCGATACTTTCCATAGAAAAAACGGACTATATTTGAAGCTGATTAAATACCTGTACGATAAACACCTCGATTCTGAAAAATCAAAAATTATTGATATACAAAAAGCCGAGTTTGTGAAGCGGTTTATTATCCAAAAAGGAGATATACTGCAATTAAAAGACGGACGAATCGTAATGGCTAATTCGATAGAAATAGATTCGCACAATAAGATAATAATAGAGTATTTGATCCTCAAAATGAATCTGGAGCTTAGTGAACGGAGGCGAAAAATCCCTTTTGATAATGTAGTATATGTTTTAAATGGAGACGATTTTAAGGAGTATAAAGATTATACGCCTTCAAAGCGACTTTCGTTGCTTAAAAAGTGGATGTCAAAGAAGAAAAAGAAATTTGATTTTATTGCTTTCGAACCTGACCTGACTGTGGAAGAAATCGCTTGAATATTTTTATTATTAATATTTTCTGCTAAGGTCAAATCTCTCACTAAAATATAACAGATTTATATGTGATGAACTAGCTTGACATTTTCTAAAAATGTCTTAGTAGAATTAAAGTCAAAAAGCTTACTTTTTAATACTATTTTTGTGTTTTAAGGGTAGCAGATAACCCCATTTAGCAAATCCAATAAAATCTGGATTTTCAATTATATAACTTTCTAATATTTTGTCAATACTATTAAGCTTATTACGTGCATGATTGAATAACGTTTGGAAATCTATCTGTTCGATTTTTAACGTAAAACTACTGTCATGTTCTGTATAGCTAATATTGCGCTCAATTTGTTTAAACAAGAAGGCAAGACTTCTATTAACTTTTGTACCTTGAGAGCTGTAAAAAATCACCTCAGAGTGCTTTGTTATTAAAGGACGTTCAAGCTGTAGGTGCAAATCTATCTTGTAGATTGCAGGCTGTCTTACGGGAAACCGTAAAAACCCACATATATGATAAATTAGATTTGTTATGAGTACTCCATATAGTGCTGCACCAAAAGATTCAAATAATAAAAGATTTATGTAATGGAACAAGGAAGACACTACAGCAGGACCGTAACTTTCTCGAAAAAATTAGGAACATATAATATACATAAAGCTAGCCCCGTAATCGTTGCATTGCTATTTCTCGTCTTTTCATGCTCACCAAGCGGAAGCCAGTCGAAGCGGGCAGAGCAATCGGTACTTGCTGAGCCAGCTGAGGGCGTTTTGGAAGTTTATGGGATCAACGCTGAGGAAGTAGTTATTAGAAAAGGGCCCGGGCCGAATTTTGATAAACTGATCAATGAAAAAGCGACAGAAACATTAGGTAAAATTCATTACTGCCAGTTGGATTTTTCTACCAAGGTCGAATTACTGGAAGCAAAAGACGGTTGGTCAAAGATTAGGGTAGTTGAGCCTGAATGGTCATCTACTAGCCATATCGGATGGATCCCCTCAGAGGTCTTGATCAGCAAAGCGAATCAGGAGAAAGAGTCGTTAAGTCAGCTGGATCCAAAGGAATATGAAATTTTAAAAAGGAGTCATAATGCCGCTGTAGAGAACTTTCATGTTTTATTAAAACGTAAATCATTTAATAAAAACTACGTCTACCAATTCATCAAAGCATTTCGTAAACAGTATTGTACAAGAAATTGTAATGTAATGGTGTACGATAGCCGAGAAATTATCAACCTCATGGATGTTTATCCCCTCAAAGACAAGGATTATCTTTTAATGGCCGATCATTTAATATCCTTTTCAACGTTTAATGCAACAGAAGTTAGAGACTGGTATCCTTATCAAGATTTTTATTATTGCGAACTCGGTGGGAAAAACTGGAAAAAGGAGCCAGTTAAATAGTTTATATAGTGTCCCTTTTTGAATTTATCACTAAAAATATTAGATCTGTAGGATATCGCCTAAACTGTGCAACATAATTTTTACTATAGATCCTCAATTACATACTTTGTGATATGGGAGTTTCGTCATCTAGTATAGAATGGATTCTAACCATTTTTTTAACCAACAATTAGATTTGACCCCATGAATTTATTTTCATATCTAACGCGCCATAATCTATTATGCCTTCAATTGCCAGTACTTTCGTATATCTTCCAAATCAATCTATTTTTTCCTAATTTAGCCGGCCAGAACCCATCAAAACTGTAACCTTTACTACGAAAATATATACATGACAGCAGCCGTTCACAATAAGTTAGTTTCATTTATTTGGTCTATAGCAGATGGATTGTTGCATAACGTTTTAAACTTTTAAGCTATGGCGCAGCAAAGCGATATCATTATTTATCAGAGCGATGACGGTATTACCCGTATCGAAACCCGTCTTGAAAACGAAACTGTTTGGTTAACGCAAGCCCAGATGGCAGAGCTTTTTTCAGAAAGATAGGAGTATGATTACGAGGCATATAGCCAATGTTTTTGATGAAGGGGAATTAGACGAAAAAAGCAATGTGCAAATTTTGCACATTAGTACTTCGGATAGACCAGTGAAGTTTTATAATCTCGACGTCGTCATCTCTGTTGGCTACCGTGTCAAAAGTCATCAAGGCACCAAGTTTAGGCAACGGGCCACCGCGCGTTTACGGGAATATATCGTTAAAGGATTCACGATGAACGACGAATTGCTCAAGCAAGCAGGAGGGGGAAATTACTTTGACGAACTATTGACCCGTATCCGCGACATACGCTCGTCCGAAAAGGTCTTTTGGCGTAAGGTTCTGGATATTTATGCCACCAGTATCGATTATGATCCTAAGGCCGAAATATCGCAAACCTTCTTCAAAACGGTGCAGAACAAGATGTACTGGGCTGCCCACGGCATCCCGTACTCTCCACTGATGATCATAATAAGCATGCCTTGTCCTGCCAAACAGTCTGCACAGCAACCTGATCCCTAATTTGGGAAAGTTCTGCTTCATTTTGATGACTGCCTGGCACCAGACTTTTTTCTGATGTCGATCTTAAGCTGTTCTTCGGCAATATCGATCATGGTGTCCAGGGCTCTGATCTTAAGGTTGGCTTCTTCCAGAGCCTTTTTAATGGCTTTGAGATCTGATTCTTCTGGTGTTTCTGCTGTCTTTTTGGCCACTTCTATCGATTTGAAAGTGCTAAGTTCGGTATCTTCTTCCTTAAATTCCCTAACCCAGTATCTTACCAGGCTCGCAGAAGAAATGTTGAATGTGATATGGGCCTGCCTGGCACTCATCCCCGCCGCTACGGCCCGGACAACCGAACGCTTTTCCGAAGGGGTGTACACCCGCTTCCCGGCACCCTGTGAGCCATACTTCTTCAACCATTCTGTAAGCGTCCCTTTAACCATGCCATATTCGAGTATAAGATCCCAACGGGGAACACCCTGCTCCACCAGTCCTACGATATACATGATTAAACGTTTATCAAAATTTTGACGCTTACTTGTTCTTTCTGTGAAATTGAATTCCGTTTCTTTTGTTTCCATACACTCTTTTTAGTGTATAGCTTTTTTAGGAATCGACAATCCAGTTACGAGTTGCCCGTGTTTAAAAACATGAGCCGATTATTTCTTTTAATCGGCTCAAAAAAACGTTATATTTGAGCCGATTAAATATGCAAATCGGCTCATTATGTACAACTGGCAATATAAAGATTGGCCCAATTTTACCTATTCGACAGCAGATCTATCCGCAATCAGCGTTGTATTTGCAAAGGAGCTCGGATTGATAGGTGGCTTGATAACGGGTTTGAATGATGACTTGAAGCAAGAGGCCTTGGTAGAGATTCTGATAGCAGAAGCCATCAAAACATCTGAAATTGAAGGGGAGTATATGAGCCGTGAAGATGTCATGTCTTCTATAAAGAGAAATTTAGGATTAAATGATGACCACGCCGTTCGCGATAAGCGGGTGGCTGGAGTAGCTAAATTAATGACTACTGTTAGGACAGATGCTGCAAATAAATTGTCTCTCGGTATGATCCGGCATTGGCATCAACTTTTAATGGGGGGCTTTCCAAAAATTAATGGAGGTGAATGGCGTAAAGGTGAAGAGCCAATGCAGGTGGTCTCGGGTGCTTATGGAAAAGAGCTAATACATTACGAGGCACCCCCATCCTCCCAAGTACCCAGGGAGATGGAGCAGTTTATAGAATGGTTTAAGCATGATCGTTTTGAGGTAAAAGACAACATGACACAGGCTTTATTAAAGGCTGCGGTAGCCCACGTTTATTTTGAATCTATCCATCCCTTTGAAGACGGAAATGGACGCGTTGGAAGAGCTTTGGCAGAATATACACTCTCCAACACACTCCAAAGCCCTGTTTTATTGTCCATATCCAAAATCATTGAAAAAAATAAAAAACAATATTACGAGGCACTAAAGCAGGCGCAATCGGGTTTAGATTTAACAGCATGGATTCATTATTTTACCCAAGTGATCGTAGAGGCACAACGAAATGCAAGAGAGTTGGTTGAGTTTACCGTAAAAAAAGCCAAATTTTTTGATCGGTTTACTGCTCTCCTGAATGAGCGGGAATTGAAAGTCATTAAACGAATGCTCGAAAATGGATTGGAGGATTTTGAAGGTGGGATGACAGCTAAAAAATTCATAGCTATAGCCAAAACTTCTAAAGCAACCGCTACTAGAGACTTACAGCACTTGCACGCTATAGGAATTTTTAATCAAATTGGTGCCGGCAGGTCTGTTAGGTATCAGTTGATTTTGTAAATAGGTGTTCATTATTGGTGAATTTAACGCACTACCTAATTATAGATATTTCATAACGTTGGGCTTATAACACGAAAATAAGAAAAAAATCTGTTGGTTGTGAGTTGCCGGCTGTGAGTAACATTGGTTTAACCTTGGGTGCCATCGGGGGTGCACTATTGGCGGCTCCCATTACCTTGCCGGCAACAATAATCAGCATTGCGGGCTACTTGGCCACAGCAGGTATAGTGGCTAAGTGCCAAATAATAAAAAGGACATGCCACAAGACCAACATAGTTTGTTTGTACCTTATCCAAGGTAAAGCCCTATTGTGCGCATCGTTTGTGCACGCGATAAAAGAGGATGTTATAGTCAATTTAGGACATATAAAAAAGCTTGCCAAAAGAAAAATATTAAATCAAATCGATATTTTTTACAAAAAAAGCAAGAATCTTTTTATTAAGGATACCCTGCATCAAAGATGCTTTTGTATTCTTGCTACAAAGTCATCAATATCAAAAGGCTTTTGAATAAAGTCTGCCGCTTGGCATTTATCGGCAGCTATCAATTGATGATGAGCCGACATGATGATTACCGGAACATGTGAGGTAGAAGCTGTTGATTTTAATTGATTACATATCTCTATCCCGTTTCCGTCAGGCAACATCACGTCAAGTAAAAAGAGATCTACATCGGTATCCTCTAAGCTTTTCCAAAAGCTTGCCGCCCGGGCATAACTTTGAACATTCAATTTTTCTTCCGTTAAAATGTGCTCGATGATTTCTCGGATGGCTGGATCGTCTTCCAGAATAACAATTTTCTTTTTCATAAATGATATGAGGAGGTAACTAGCCAGTTAGTTGCAATAGTTAGGCCACTGTTATCGATGACCGCAAGGTAATGTAAAAGAAAATTCGCTTCCTTCTCCGTATTCGCTACTTACCACTATTTTGCCACCGTGCCTACTGATAATTTCCTTGGATAGATAAAGTCCGATTCCCAATCCAGCAATTTTATCGGTTCCTTCCGCTCTGTAAAAGCGCTTGAACAGTTTTTGCTGTTGACGCTTTGTTAAGCCTATGCCTTCATCCCGAACTTTCACGCGGATACTTTTTCCACGTTTTTCGATGCTTATATAAATAGTGTTTGCGTCAGGCGAATATTTTATTGCATTACTTAAAAGGTTATTCATCACCTGCTCGATGCGGTGCCGATCGCCCACCACGGGAAGAGGCTTGGCAGCTGCTTCAAAAAGTATTTTATAACCGGGATTTGAATACTGGAAGGTCTCGATGATTTCGGCTATTAATGGTTGCATGTCGAACGTTTCACGCTCCAAAATGAGTTTTCCAGCTTCTATTTTGGAGACGTCCAGCAAATCGCTGACGAGCTTATTAAGCCTCCCTAGCTGAAGCAGTGCCTTTTCAATAAACTTCTTACTAACAGCGTCATTTTCCTTCTTTTCTAATAATTGAAGATAACCACTTAAGGAAGTAAGCGGTGTTTTTAACTCATGGCTGGCAAGAGCGATGAATTCATCTTTCCTGGCATTCAGTTCTTTCACTTCTTCGAAGAGCCTTGAATTGTCGAGTGCAACGGTTGCTTGTGTCGCAATGTTTGCTACTAGATTTTCGTGCTGTTCCGTAAATTTGCCAGCATCGGGGTGTCCGAAGAAGAGACAGCCGATGACGACTTTATTGGCAGAAACAACAGGCACCGCTAAATAACTTACCACTGGTAAATACCTCCCGGGAAGCCCGTTAAAGGGAGTATTTGAGTCATACCTTGGGTCGTTCCTGATATCATCCGACCGAATGATCCGGTTGCCGTTGAAGGTGGAATTGAAAATCTGGGAATTGCGGGGCATGGAAAAATGTGTGAAAACTTCTTTTCCAGCACCGGATGAAGTGTACAGCAAAAAATTCTCCTCATGGTTTTCTGTACTGAAGAAGGCGCCGAATGCAGCATCTGTGAGCTGGGTAGTTGCCTCGGTTACCTTTTGTAAAATATCGCGATGGTTTAGCTTTTCGGAGATCGATCTGCTTAGAGAATGCAGTGTTTCTAACTTGGAAGTATACTGGGCAACGGCCTTTTGAGCTTCCACCAATTTCGAGATATCACGTGCGATTTTAGATGCACCGATAATTTTCCCATCAGCATCTTTGACGGGAGACACCGTAAGGGATATTGGAATTTGGGTGCCCGACTTATTCTTACGCACTGTTTGGAAATGATCGACTTTTTTTCCTTTGCGAATTTGACTGAGAATTAGATTTTCTTCAGCTAATCTTGATGGAGGAATCAGGATGCTTATCGATTTTCCGATCACCTCTTGCGCCTTATAACCAAAGATCCGCTCGGCACTGGCGTTCCAACTGGTAATGATTCCGTTTAAATTTTTGCTAATGATGGCATCGTCCGAGGAGTCGACAATAGCGGAAAGATAAGATTCTCTTGTATCGATATCGAGCTTGTGGCTGATGTCGACCGTAGTGATATGGCAACCATCGAAAATACCTTCATCCGTTAGTATGGCCCTAGTGATAAAAAGTAAATGGAAAATGCGCGTGTCTAATCGCTTCACCAGTAATTCTTCGTAAGCAATGGTGGAGCTTTGCCTGTCGAGTACCTTCGCTACAGTGGTGTGTTCAGCTAGCAATTGCCGGCCGTCAGTTTGGTATATTTGCCAGAAATCACTCCAATGATCGGTTCCGTAATTAGGGCTTGTGCCCAAAAACGATATGGCCACTTGATTGCAAAAGGTGATATAGCCAGCTGCGTCGCATACATACATTCCTACCGGTGACTCTTCTATTAGCCTTTCTTTGTAGCGATTGGAGTCGTCTGTTCTTCTCATGCTGGCATCGCCAGTGCATTCCTCTTTCATTTAGTATCTAATCAAATCAAATTTAAATAAATGCTCCGCAATTAGTGGATCGCTCCTCTGCAACAGAAATCCTGGAATAAACCGTGTTAAACCCAGAATACTCATTAGCTCATGAACTGCAATGAAATGCTCCTTTACATCCATTTCAATAGCTCATTCACCATACCCCGGTATGTCTCATTTCCTATTTCATGCCTGTTTTGGATCATTCCCCTTCGTTTTAATTCCCAACGCGTAATCTGGGTTAAATGATCATATTTTGAGTGATGTCAACGACTGATAACGCCGGGGTTTGGAAATTGTTTTATTGAATGCGTAACCGCGTAGCTGACTATATCGATGTTGGCAGCATATTCGTAGTGAATAGAGAGGGTTTGTTATTGGGCAAGTTTTCTAAATGCACTATTTACGCCGAAAGGTCGTTTTCCTAAAATTGCTGACCAGCGCCTTTATGCTATAAAGGCTGCAAACAGAAATAAAAAGTTCCATTGATGTAAGGAAAGAAGTTTAAGCTGTTTTGACCAGTTGCCGCTTATCCAACTAGCACTGATCAAAAGATGGATATCCATAAAATAATCGGCCAATAAACCCCCAATAAGCGGACTGATAGAGGAACACGGCTGTAAAAATATTTTTTATGGAAAGGTATACAATGGCATCTTCTTTTGGCGCTAACTTTAATCCAATATTGGTAAGCGCAAGATTAATGCCCGCTGTTGAAACGCCATTCAGGATGTGGATTAAGGCGAGAAGCCCAAGGTTTGCTAACTGGCTTGTATATATACCCACAAAACACCAACCTATTAAGCATAAAATGTACAATGGAGCACCAATGCTTATAATGGTTTTATTACTATATCGATCGGAGAAGGTGCCCCACATACGTAAGGTGAGGATACTACCGAGCTGACTTAAAATAAAGAGGCCAATGATGTAGGAAATAGGTAGATTCAATGCCTTCATCATAAAAACGGTAAAAAAAGGAATCGCAAGATTCAGCGCAAAAACCCAAGCAGAATTGAAGATCAATAAGCGACGAAAATTTGGATCTTTTAGTGGCTGCCGAAAAAGGGCAAGCATATTGGCAGAGGAAAGGTGCGGTTGGGGCTCGGGTACATCAACTCTAAATAAGCGTGATGGGTGGATATGAAATCTTGGCAAAGCTCGTGGCTCCGGAAGCGGCAAAGCGTTTCGTGATCATAATCTACATCGCTCATAATGGAATGAACATGCAGGGCTGGGTCAGAATGTTCGCTGGCAAAAAGCGTGATATCATGCCCCCTACCTTGCTTACGGTTGCAGCGGTGTATTATGATGTCTGCTTGAAGACCAATTTTTAGGACATAATTAAAATACTGCCAAAAAATATTGACACGCTTGTTTTTTTTAAAAGGCCCTTCCCAGCGCTTCAAACAGGAGAAAATCAAATTAAAAGTCTAATTTTTTAAAGAGGAAAAGTATTTGCGAAGATAAACAATAAGAAAAGGGCGTTATGATGACGAGTTATTTCGAAAATTATGCAAAGCAGGAAATGTTTTCTAAAAAAGATTGCAACTGATACGTAGTAAAATGCGCTATTTTATTTATATCTGAGTTTAATTAAATTGATATGCCATTATCTAAAAAGAAAAAAACATTGGTTATTATCGGTAGTGTCATTTTATTATTGGTGCTTCTTCGCTTGCTGCTACCTTATATTGTATTGCGTTATGCAAACAACACCCTGGCCGCGATGAAAGGATATATGGGGCATGTGCAAGATATAGACATTGCTCTTTATAGAGGGGCTTATCAGATTGATAATATCTTTATTAATAAAATAGATTCTACTAACGGCAAGCAAACACCTTTTTTTAGCGCTGAAAAAATTGATCTTTCCGTTGAGTGGGCGTCTCTGTTAAAAGGAAAGGTCGTGGGCGAGCTTGTGCTACTCTCTCCCGTATTACGCTTTACGAAAGACCGCGCTGAGCTCGGTGAGGTAGCTAAAGATACGAATGATTTTAGGCAGGTACTGGACAATTTTATGCCTCTTCAGGTAAATCGATTTGAAATAAATCAGGGACGTATTTATTATATTGATAGTACAGCAACGCCGAAAGTTGATCTTGCGTTAACGGATGTCTATATTTTGGCACATAACCTCCGTAATACGGTTGACGCCAATGTGAAATTGCCTTCGGCAGTGGTAGCCAGAGCAAAGGCATACGACGGTAGTGTATCGCTCGATATGAAACTTGATGCCTTAGCAAAGGAACCTACCTTTGATCTATCAGCCGAAATAAAGCAGGCGAATCTTGTAAAACTGAATGATTTTTTTATCGCCTATGGTAAGTTTGATATCAGTCGTGGTATATTTAGTCTTTACTCCGAGTTTGCGGCCGACAAGGGCCGTTTCAAAGGATACGTGAAACCAATAATCAAAGGACTCGAGGTAATAGGGACGGAAGATAAAGATGATAGTTTTTTGCAAAAAGTGAAAGAAACGGTCATCGATGTTGTTGGCGATATCTTAGAAAATCCTAAAAAAGATCAAGTTGCTACTAAAATCCCGATACAGGGCAGTTTTGGCGAAACGTCTGTTGGCACTTGGCAGGCGGTATGGGAAGTGTTAAAAAATGCTTTCATCGAAGCCTTGCTACCTAGTGTTGATAATGAAATCGATATTTCATCACCAGATGGAAATGGAGAGAAGGTAGGTCTTGACCGGTACAAAACATCCGAAAATCGAACAGCAAATTAAATTGGGTTGTTAACCCATTTGCCACCTGGACATGGTACTCTCCGGTTGATGGCATTATCCTTGTAATGGTTTAAATACCTAATTATGGTATTACTCCTTTCAGCTTTCGAATAGCTAAAGCCGGGTGTCTATTTTTAATTTATTATTTCTACTGATATGAAAAAATCTGCTTATCACACGCCAACGCCCTTCGACCGTTTTTATGTGAAATTTAGTATTAGCCTCATTATTTCAGCCGGTTGCTTTTTCTTATCCCATCTCATTTTTTCGAAATTTAAGTTGGATGATATTTTGATATTAACCATCTGTATCTTGTTGGGAACAATGGTATATCTCATGGCATTAAAATATTTATGGAAGGTAAAGACCTAAAGAAATTTATCTGTTGTAATCATGGAAATAACGAATTGCTTAGCCGAAAACATAATCACTAAAATTGAAGAGGAAGGACCTGTTCGTTTTCATGATTTTATGGATACCTGTTTGTACGATACCGAATTTGGCTATTATTTTTCAGCTGGGAATAAAATTGGTGTAAATGGCGACTTCTATACCAGTTGCTATTTAACACCGTCTTTTGGTGCCATGATAGCTAGGCAATTGGAAGAAATGTGGCGTATCATGGGGAATGGACCGTTTACCATCGTGGAGTATGGTGCAGGAACCGGAATGCTGTGTAAGGATATTTTAAATTATTTAAGTGCCATTCCGGATTTATATCGGCAGTTGAAATATTGCATGATAGAAGTTAGCCCTACTATGCGCGCGATTGCGCAGGCGCAATTACATGCTAAAGTACACTGGTATGATTCGGTAGATCAGATAGTAGGGGAGGTGAGCTGCGTAATCTCTAATGAGCTGCTGGATAATTTTCCGGTACACCGGGTGGTGATGGAAGACGAATTAATGGAGGTGTACGTTGATTATCGGAGCGCTTTTATGGAGGTTTTAAAACCGGCAACACCGGCATTAAAAGCGTACTTTAAAGAACTGGATGTGCAATTGCCGAGAGGTTATCAAGCCGAGGTGAATTTAGCAGCTTTGCCGTGGCTAAAAGAAATAACGGCCAAAATGAAGAAAGGATTTTTGCTGACAATTGATTATGGTGGGTTATCAAAAGAATTATACAGTGGATGCCGGAGCACAGGGAGTATCAGATGTTACCATAAGCACCGTATCAACAACGATGTTTTTGCTAATATGGGGCAGCAGGATATTACTGCTCATGTTAATTTTAGTGCCCTTATGCATTGGGGAGAGAAGATAGGATTAAGTACCTGTGGATTAACTTCACAGGCTAAGTTTCTTTTTGCCCTGGGCTTTAAAGGGCATTTACGAAAGCTTTATGAAAAGCGGAAGGGCGATGTGATTCAAATGGCCAGGGAAGAAGCGTATATCTGTCGTTCGATATTGATGGAGATGGGCGAAAAATATAAAGTGCTTATCCAATCTAAGAACGTGGAGCAGGTTGCTCTTCGTGGTCTTTCCTTCGAACATGCGCGTGCGATGTATTAACTTATGGTATGGCTGATTGCTTAGATAAGTAAACGGTAGCCACTATTTTTTAGGACACCTTTAAAAGCTTGCCAAAAAAAACGCGCATCCTTATGAATGAATAATAGCACGGTAGGTAGATTGCTCAAATAAAGGACAAATATTTGTATGCATAAAGATGAATCATCACATAAATAACATGAAAGCATTACATCTTTATAGTGCAAGAGGCAATTATACACGAAGAGAATTCGTCAGTCGATTTTCCATTTTCGGTCTCTCCGGAATTTCGCTAGTTAACTTTTCTGCTTTGGCGGCGAGCTGTGGCGGATACAGCAACCAAGAAGCAAGGCAGGAATCTGATGAGCAGCAAAGAGCGGAAAAGCTCGGGATCGCTTTAGTGGGATTGGGCCAATATGCTGAAGGTCAGCTGGCTCCTGCGCTGCAGGAAACGAAACATTGTTATCTGGCAGGAATAGTATCCGGCTCGCCCGAGAAAGTAGAGAAATGGAAGTCGAAATACGATATTCCGGAGAAGAATATCTACAATTATGAAAATTTTGATACGATACGAGACAATCCGGATATAGACATCGTATACGTGGTGCTTCCCAATGCATTGCATGCGGAATATACTGTTCGGGCGGCGAAGGCGGCAAAACATGTCATCTGTGAAAAGCCCATGGCCATTACGGTAGAAGATTGCGATCGGATGATGGCGGCCTGTAAGGAGGCCGGAAAGATGTTGTCTATTGGGTATCGTCTTCACTTCGAGCCATATAATAAAGAAATGATGCGCTTCGGGAAAGACAAAGTATATGGGGCTCTTCAAAAAATAAGGACAGATAATGGCATGAACGGAACGGGGGGATGGCGATTGGATAAAGAGCTGGCAGGTGGCGGCCCATTGATGGATATGGGTATTTATTGTGTGCAGGGGGCTAGATATACAACGGGATTGGAGCCTATTGCAGTGAAAGCACAGGAGGGCGCTAAGAAAGATCCGAAAATGTTCAAAGAGGTAGAAGAATCATTAAGCTGGCAGATGGAGTTTCCGGGAAATATTATCGCCGAATGTAGAACCAGTTACGCGGAAAGTATGAGCTTACTGAGGGCAGAAGGAGAGAAAGGCTGGTTTGAACTGTCTCCGGCATACGGCTATGGCGGAATTAAGGGAAAAACAAGTGATGGCAGTATGGATTTTGAGCAAGTGAACCAACAGGCACTTCAGATGGACGATTTTGCCATCGCCATTAAAGAGGGCAGATCAACGCCGGTGCCGGGAGAAATGGGACGGCAGGATGTGAAAATCCTGCAGGCTATTTATGAAGCTATGAAAACAGGACGTCGTATTGAAATAGGGTAGGCGATGCCTAGTTGTTGCCTTTTTTGGGGAAGGTTTCTATAACGCCGTCAAGTTCTTCCAAATATTTCCTGCCTGATTCGGTGATTTCGAGCATTTGATTTTGATAGGTGCAGTTTTCGCTCATATCTTCTGCTAGAATAAGGGTTTTGTTTAGCAATTCGTTTACAGCCTCTTGGATAGAAACGATGGGTAAATGCGTCTCTTCAGAAAACTTGTGAACGGAGCCAACAGACCATCTACGTAATAAACGAAGGAGTTGCAAAGCATTTGAACTTAACATAAAAATTTCTTTTTAATCATTTGCTGTTCGGTTAAGAATTACGGAGTTGTCTCGAGCTAAAACTATCTGATAGAATGACATGGCCCTTTTGTAAATGAAAAATCGATTTGTTGGTTAAAATATCTGCTATTTCTTCTGCCGTTAGTATATGCCATTCATAGGTTTTTAGACTGTTTAACTCCAATTCGCCAGTAAAAAAATTTTCGGTAATAACATATTCTTTACTGATCTGTAAATAAGGAATATTACCGATGTTATCGTTGTTTATATCAATTTGAAACAATTTGCTCAAAGAGGTTAGGGACATTTTCATACACAGTAGGTTGATACTCCCAAATTTAACGTTAAAATCAAGAAAAACAAGTAACAGTTTTTTCTCATTATCTTCTCTTTATATGTGTTTATTGTGTGTAATGTCGTTTCATTATGTTCAAAAATAAATTCAATGGACAGCTTTTTTGCGCACTATTTTACGATCTGTTTTATTTTATCGATCCATTTATTTTTCGATCTTTTTTCGGTACCTATCAGGTATCCGTAGGCTTTTAAACTGGGTACATGATCACAAATTATTTTTATAATACCCAATAAGGGTATGGCTAATACCATGCCAGCAATACCCCATATCGATTCGCCCACCACTAAAGCCATAATGGTGAATAAAGGATTGATATTAACCTGATTGCCTACAATGAGCGGTTCTAAAATATAGGTTTGAAAGAATTGTATCAGCAAATAAACGGCTATTACACCAATAATCATCTGGCTCTGACCACCTTGAGCAACAACGGCTAGGACGGTAAAGCTGGTGCCGGTGATGTTACCAACAAAGGGAATAATTTCCAATATACCGCATAGAATGGCAAAGAATAGGGCATTTTCTACGCCAACAATACTAAACCCAATGCCATATAAGACCCAGAGCATCAAGATCATCCCGGTTAAGCCGCCCAGGTACTGTTGGGATACGTTGGTTGACTGCTGGATGATTTCTTTAGCCTGCGAATTGTGCTGTGCAGGCACTAGCTTCAGAATAAAGGTTTTGATCCTGGATCGGTAAAACAGGAATAAATAGGTATAAACCAATACAAGCACTGTATTGATCAGTACATTCAATGTGCCTAAAGCAAAACCTGCCAGAATATTAGTTGTTGAACCGCCGGCAGATTTACTTTGCTCATCTATCAGCGAATCTTGTTGCTGCTGGCTTATTCCAACCGTTTCATTCAACCAATTTCTGAAGTGTTCTAACATACCCAATGAGCGCTCTTTTATCCCCTGCAGATTTTCGGAGAAACTACTCAGTTGCCAGGAGAGAATAACGATAACAAGCGCTACAGCTGTTATAAAAAGCAGCAGGCCAAGAAATGCGGATATACTTCTGCTGATCCCTTGGCGCTCCAGTTTGTTGCATATAGGAACGAATAACATGGCTAGAATACCAGAGAGTGCTACGGGAACCAAAAAGCTACGGGAGTAATATAATATGACAACGCTTAGTATAACAAAGAGCATTATGTAAATAGTTTGTTGGAGTTTTCTCATAATTAGCATTTACATTACAAACAAATAGACTACTAAACTGTTATGCAAAAGGAAAGAATAATGTATAATATGTATTATTTAGTTTGTTATAAGTTGGAAAAAGCAGTTGCTGTAGAAGATGATGTTGACCTAACAAATTTAAATAATAATTGTCCAGCACATCTTAAGCGATTTTTCAAGGAAGTGGGTGAAAATCCAGTCACTAAGATAGACCAAAACTATCCAAGTTTTAGTGCTATAATGGATAATTACCAGATCTTTGGCGAAACTACGGAGTATCTACATTAAATGTAGAACAAAGACTGCAATGATAAACCCTTACTTTTTTACAGGTAAGGGTTTATTTGTGATAGGGTTTTTGTGGTTTTTACTATTTAATTTTGAATGAATTCTTGATGCAATCTGTATAGTATCAAGCTGAGGTTATCCTTGGCACCTGTTTTAGTGATCAAATTTTGACGGAGATCTTCTATGTTCCGTTTGGTTGTAAACAATTTATAAGCAATTTCTTTGTTGGCATAACCGCAAACCATCAGATCCAGTATTTCGTTCTCTTTATCTGAAAAGGTTAGATTCGTATTTAAATGGCTGATATAGTCTTCAAAACCACTTAATTTAGTGAACAAACGCATGGTAACTGCCGGGTCGATATATTTTTTCCCTTGAAGAACATATTTAATCGCAAATAGTAGTTCGTCTTTTTGCACTAATTCTGTAATGTAAGCGTGTGCTCCGGCAGAGATTGCTTTCACAGAAGCCTGAAATCCGCAATCATTATCCAGTACGATGATCTTTAAACGATGCGCGCCAAGGCTTAGTTTATCAATTAAGTCTTTACCGACAGGGAGGTTCGCATCAACACCCCATATTAATATGTCAATATCCCGGAGTTGTCCATTTAACATTTCTGGGCAGGTACTGGCATAAGATACCTCAAAATCTTCTTGTTGCAATATGGCACGGATGCCATCACGCCTAATAGGATTGTTATCAGCAATTGCTAATCTGTTCTTCATCATGGGAGTGGTGTTTAATTAACAATTAAATACTATTGCCATCTTTATGGCAAGATTAAATCTGACAGAATCAAAATTAGGAATAAAAATAAATCACATAAACGTATAAATACTGGTTTTTTATTTCGGTAAATACGTGAACGGAGGCTTACTAATTTAATAATCCATGCTGAAAAGCATATTTTATTAATGCAGCCGTATTTCTAACACCTGTTTTTTCGATAAGACTTTGTCTGTACCCTTCTACAGTACGTTTACTGGTAAATAAGCGTTCGGCAATTTCTTGATTGGTATAGCCATCTGCGGTGAGTGATAATACCTCTAACTCCCTTGTACTCATTTGAACATCGCTTTGTGCTGATACGGTTGGTATGGTTTTCATGACCTGTTTTAATAGTTTTATGCCGATTTCTGAACAGATATAATATTCGTCTTGGTTAACAAAACGTATGGCAAACAATAGCTCATCTCTGCTGACATTTTTAATTAAAAAGGCGTTTGCTCCGGCATCGAATGCCTGGGTAACGTATTTTTCATGATCCATCATAGACAATACAATAACCCGTGTGGAGGGATAGCGCTGTTTAATGATTTTGGTCAGTGTAATCCCATCCGTGCCCGGCATATTGATGTCTAAAACAATAATATCAACCTCATTATTTTGCAGCAGATTAAGCATTTCAGCCTGTTCATCCGTTTCACCGATCACCGTCATGTCGGTTTCCAGTTCCAACAACGACTTAATACCTTGCCTTACAATATGATGATCGTCAACTAAAATAATATTTATCATTGTATATTATACCTCCAATAGATAATAAGATGTTTTTTTCTGAGCATTTCTTAAAACGGACAGCGCTACATTAAATACTTTTACTCCGCCGGATGTTACTCCATCCAGTTGGCCTGCATGGGCATGGCCATGAAAAGCGGCATACACTTTTCTGCGGTGTAGCGGCTCTGCCAAACGGGAAGATCCTAAAAAGGGGAAAATTTCTTCCGGTTCACCGATAACGGTTTCCTTTATGGGTGAATAGTGCAATAAGGCAATTTTAACGATACCGGGATGGTCTTGTTCTAAACGCGCCAGCGCACGATCTAGCTGTAAAGACTCATTAACGGCCTCCTGAACAAAAGATTTCATGGCATCTTCACCAAACATCGACAGCATATAGTGATCAAATCCACCACCAAAGCCCTTTACACCGGCAAAACCAATATTTTCAATAACCACTGCTTCACCATCCAGTAAAATCATATTGCTTTCCTGAAGGGTTTGCCGAATTAACTTTTGCCTTCCTTTTTCATAATCATGATTGCCTAAAACACCGATTACTGGAATAGTACTGGCTTTAAGTTCCTCAGCAAGTACCTGTGCTTCTTCCTCATCACCGGTATCTGTTAGATCACCGCAAATAAGGAGTACGTCTGCTTTTTTGGATATTTCTTCGAAGCAGTCGGCCCAACGCCCTTTGTCGGTAATTTTAATATGTATATCCGCTAGTGCCGCGATCGTTGTCTTTGTTTTTTTCGCCATAGGTTATATCGTTGTAATGGTACTGGCTTTATAATCCCATTCTTTAATATCGATCTGATATTGTGTTTGATCAATTAACGGGCCGCGACAAACTTTTTCAATGGGAGACGGAAGTTCATATTGTTCATTTGCGCGCGAAATTAATTCATCAAAAAGCCATTTTGGAATGATCTCATGAAAATCTGCCGGGTAAACAAACTGAAAAATCAGGATCTGTGCTAATAACAAATGCCAATGCTGGTCTAAACGATAAAATAAATGGTTCCAGTCGAGATTTTTTCCATACTTTAAGAGTGTGTGATTGATATCTGCACTGTCATTTCTTTCTCTATTCTGTACATACATTTTGCACCATATCAATTCCTCGGGAGGAATGAATTTTACCGGAACATCAACAAATTCTCCTACGCTGGCCCGTTCAAACCAACGGTCATCTACGGTACAGATATTATTAACGGTATCAAAGATAATATCAATGAAATAATCGCCCTTAAAAACCTTGGCAAGCCATCGCACATCCGTTAGCTCTGTACGGTATCCATTTGCAGCGAAATGTTTCAGTATTTTCGGATATTCGCTGCTTTTACAAAATATGTCCAGATCTTTTGTGTTTCTGAATATTCCTGTATAATGAAACATAGCGAATGCACCACCCAACATAAATTGGCTACCACTACTGTTTAACAGTTCCAATGCCTCTTTGAAGAATGCATTGGATATTTTTTTCTGCTCTTCTGTTTCTATCATACCGCTGTTATATACTATTAATAACAGCATGTTATATTTGTTTGTTCGAAGGGTGTTGAAAATATCTTCTGTATCTTAGAGCACCATCATCTTGGCTATTTTTTTTTATAAAGTGTTCCTTTGGATGATTTTTCTCAAGGGCTTCCAGTAAAAAACGTTGGGACGTTTTCAGAACCGTTATTTTATCATGCTGTTGAACGGCATGTTTAATTTTATGGACGAAAAGATTTAGATCGAAAGGTTTGATCATATAGTCCCAAACATTCTTATAAAGAGGAAAGTCAACAGACAAAGGTTCTGCAGAAAAAAACAGGAGTGGGACATCTTCTATCTTTTTTAACCCATTAATGGTTTCCGCAATCTCAAAACCATCAATATCCGACATCTGTAGATTCAATAAAATCAACTTATAATGATTCTGAAGTATTTTTTTTAATGCTTCCCTTCCTGACAGTGCTGTTTCTACCCTAAAATAATGCGTTTCTAAAAGCTGCTTTAGAGAATCTGCATGTTTTTGACAATTATCTATTATTAAAATCATTATTCTCTCTTTTTATTTAGGAACCAGTGGAAATTTAAGGATGAATACGCAAGATCTATACCTCAACAGGGTTAGAGGTAACCAAAAGACCAATAGTTTATCACGAATCCAATATTATTTATCGGCTCTATCATTGGCACGGTTTTAATTGTGTTTGTTAAAGAGTGCAGATCCGTCTATGGCCTGCGTATAGCTGTAGATTAAAGCGTATCCAGAAAATGCCTTCTTCCGTTATAAGCTCATTTTATTTTAATCCAGATATGGAAATATTAACCATCCAATTTGTATCTGGATTAACGTACGTCTATTACGATGTACCCCCCATGGTATACGATAACTTGAAACGTGCCAAATCTAAAGGTGCTTATTTTAACCGGCACATAAGAGATACATACTTATATAAAAAAAAGCGCTGATAGGTTTATTTGATGCACCAAACAGGATAAGGTAAAGTGGAATGCTTTGTGCACGTATAAGCATACAATAAATCACTATGTTATGGCTATAAGAAAGGAAAAACGCTTATCACCGTTGAAAGATAAAGCGTCTAAAAAGAAGGAAGATGACGATAAACCCGATTTGTCATATGAAGCAGGGCTTGATCCGCAGAAAAATCAACTCAATGAGGTTCCTAAAAATACAGAGGAGTGGCAGAATCTAAAAAACAAAGAGGAAGCAAAATATAGCCATCCTAAAAATTCCTGATTTTATTTTGGCTCCATTGATTAGGTGTACCTGCGTAGACAATTACTGTTCTTGGCTCGTTTTTTTCAGTACTTACATCAGAAATTTATAAGAATCTGTGATGAGCGGGTCAATTAAAAAATAAAAAAAACAAGCATATGAGAAAAGTAATGTTTAGTGCTGCTATTGCAGCGTTGATTTTTGCGGGTTGTGGCGGTAGTCAAAATCCAAGTGAACACGATGGTATGGGAGCGGGAGATGGAGCTGATACAACGGAAGAACCGATGCATCCGAACGATACTTCGGGCTTGGCTGCACCGATTGATACTGCGTTAGACACCACATCGCTGCGTTGATGCGAGAATATGCGTATTCTCTTTTTAATTAATTGCATTTAAATAGGAAAACAGATGAGTAATATAAATGATTTGAAAGATCCACAAGAAAAATACCCTGTTCCACCATATCCAAAACAAGAACAGGATGTTCCCGGGGTAGAAAAAGAAATGAGGCCCAAGGCCGATCACGGAGAGGAAAGTTACCGAGGTACGGGTAAGCTTAAAGGGAAAAAAGCCATTATAACCGGTGGCGATTCGGGCATAGGAAAGGCCGTGGCTATTGCTTTTGCACGGGAAGGTGCGGATGTGCTGATCAGTTATCTTGCTGACGTGGAAGACGAAGATGCTACCGATACTGCTAAATGGATAGAAGAGGTGGGTGCGAAAGCTGTTTTAGTGAAAGGAGATATTAAAAGCGAGGAACATTGTAAGGGTCTTGTAAAGAAGGCTTTAGATGAGTTTGGCCAGATTGATATATTGGTTAACAATGCTGCTTTTCAAATGGCAAGAGAAAGTTTACAGGAAATACCAAAGGGGGAGTGGGAGCTTACATTTGCCACCAATATACATAGCATGTTTTACTTATGTAAAGCTGCAGAACCTTTTATGGGCAAAGGAGCGAGTATAATTAATACGACCTCGGTTAATGCATACTCTCCAACGCCATTGCTGCAAGCCTATGCCGCTACTAAAGGGGCTATACAAAATTTCACATCAAATCTGGCGCAGCTGCTTCTGGAGCAGGATAAGGGTATTCGTGTCAATGCAGTAGCGCCCGGGCCGGTATGGACACCCTTGATTCCGTCTACCATGCCAGACGCAGATAAGTTTGGCGAAAATACGCCAATGGGACGGCCTGGGCAGCCGGCAGAAATGGCGCCCATCTACGTCTTTTTAGCTTCGGACGACAGTAGTTATATTTCAGGAGCTACCATTCCGGCTACCGGAGGAAGGGTAACGATTTAGTTGTTTTGGATCGGCACCTTTTATCCGGAAGGAACAAAAGGTGCCGATCATTTAGGGTGATCTCCGTTCGTAGGGCTGTATTTCGCTTATATTAATCAACTGGTTTATTATATTGAAGGTTATCGTTTCGCTTAAGGCGAAGAATAAGTGGCCAAGGAGCAAATTTAATAGGTAATTGTGTAATGCTACCTATTTAAAACAATAGTTAAGTTTTGATGTCTTTATTTGGTGAGAGCTTTCTGAACGAACGTTGTAGAATAAAATGAAGCACAAAAACAGCTATTACATGGTAAATGGTATCACGTTTTATCGATTGATAGCTGCGCCTTTTCTCCTAATACTTATATTCAATAATCAGCTAGATCTGTTTAAGTGGTTACTGGCGATTAGTTTTTTTACGGATGCCATTGATGGTTATCTGGCGCGAAAGTATAAAGCAGTGAGCGTAATGGGCGCCAAGCTTGATTCGATTGCTGATGATATGACCGTTCTGATAGCGCTGGTAGGACTGTTTGTGTGGAATAAAGCGTTTCTAAAGCAAGAGTATATATGGGTTATATCCTTGTCTATCTTGTTCGCTGTTCAATTGGTGTTTGCTTTGATACGCTATAAAAAACTTACTAGCTTTCATACCTATCTGGCAAAAGTAGCAGCCGTATTTCAAGCTGTTTTTTTAATTCTTTCCTTTTTTTTACCTGCTCCCATACTTCCCTTATTTTACATAACGGTTTTGATAACGGCTTTAGACATTATTGAAGAAACCATGATGGTTGCTTTGTTGCCCAATTGGCAATCGGATGTGAAAAGCCTATATCACGCGATAAAACAAAAAAAGGATTAGGTTGAAAGGGAAGATACCGAAAAATTAAATTCGGAACAGAATCGTTAATTTTTCAGCTTCAGCCCGGATAAATACGACAGATGATTCAGGTAGTCTACTATATATTCCCTGCTCATACCAGTTTTGGTTTCTAATCGTTGTACGAGTTCTGTTTCTTTACCTTCTTCGTAAAATAAATCGTCATCCGTTAGTCCAGCCCATTTGTGTTTTATTTTACTCTTAATGCTTCTCCAGGAGCTTTTTAATTTCCATTCGCCCATACTTCTATATTTATCTTTCATTAGTTTATTTGTTAGCTAAACAATCAAATTTACCATAAATTACCATAAAATAGGGTGAAATAAGTTCACAATTTTTAGGCAATTCTGTGCAATAAGTTGTTTCTACATTACAATGACCGAAAGGTCTGAGAATGAACCCGAATGTTAACGTTGAAAGGAGATACCTAGGCCATTGTTTTGTGCCTAAGTCTTTTGCTATAGAGAAGATTGTTCTGTTTAGATACAAAACCCAGTTTACTCATTGTACTGCTCGCCTGATTGCTGGCAACATTCAAAAAAACTTTTACTTCTGGTATATTGTAGCAATATTTAGAGAGTTCAATAATTTGGTCAAAGGCATTCAGTAAAATACCGCGACCCTGATAAGCGGGTAATGTGGTACCGCCGAAATGAAATTCATTTTTTGATTCGCCTCCTCTATATATAAGTGCGGAGCCTATAATCAACTGCGGATCAGTACTTAGCCGAATCGTGTAAATACCTTCTGTTAGCCAAAGAAGTCTTTTGGTAAAAGCTAAAGCAGTTTCTTCTTCTTCCATATTTAACTCTTGGATATACTTTCCAAAAATCGCTGGATAGTCATGCAAATGAAAAAAATCTTCTGCTTCCGCCAGGCGGAGTTTTTTTAATACGATGCGTTGATAATTTGTGTTTTTCATAGGGTAGAAAATTTATGATGTGTACAAATGGATTTCAGATAGACCTATTAATCACGAATAAACTCTTGCTGTAACCTATATAAGATTAAGCTCAAATTATCTTTGGCGCCCGTTTTTAAAATTAAGTTTTGCCGAAGATTTTCAATATTCCTTTTTGTGGTGAAGAGACGGCCGGCAATCTCTTTACTGGCATATCCGGCAATCATGAGATCAAGTAGTTCATTCTCTTTATCGGACAGCGCCTGATCTGTATTGAGCATAGTAAGATGATCTTCAAAATCGCTTAACTTATTAAAGAGGCGTATCGTTAAAGTAGGATCTATGTAGTTTTTACCTTCTCGTACATAGCTAATGGCAAAAAGAAATTCCTCTTTTTGCACACCGTGTGTAATATAGCCATTTGCACCTACGCCAATAGCTTTTATAGCCGGTGGTAACCCATTGTCGCTGTCTAAAATAATTATTTTGGTGCCTGGAGCCAATGCCCGGAGCCTTTTTATCAAATGGTTATTGATCGGGAAAAGTGCGTCGGTACTCCAAATAAAAATATCAACTTCTTGTAGACGTTCCTCTAGGGCTTCGGGGCAATTTTGCGCATAACTTACTTCGAAATTTTCCTGTTGTAAAATAGCTCGAATACCATCTCTACGGATGGGGTTGTTATCAGCAATTGCAAATTTGATTTTCATATTCCAGGTGTTACAAATAAATTAATTTTTTTAGAATTCGTAATAGCAATCTGCTAATACAAATATAAATCTTAGGAAAAATACGATAGCAGTAGATATACTGTTTTTTTATGCAGTAAATACGTAATTTAATATGTTGTGATTTATCTAATTATTGATGGACAACGGTTTATAGGCGTTTGTAAAAGTAGTATGGACGTACAAATACGTGATTAAAATTGCGGGATATACGCTAGTAGTCAGGTCTCGGTAGGTGAAGTACATCAAGAGAAAGTTCGTTTTGTGGAATAAGGGATATTAGGAAAGTAGGTACCGTTGTAGTGAAAATTTTACACTTTTTGGAAATATGGGTGTAGGTTTTGGACAAACCTTTTAACATGCAAAACGTTGGTATTGTAAGTAAAATAAAACAACGATGCGTTAAAAAACATGGAAAGAGACTTCAAACAGTTGAATGAGTTTGTGGAAGGGAAATGTGATAAGATTAGAAATAGCCGTCCTAACAGCGGTAAAAATCGGCTTGACAATATTCATGAACAAGAGGAAATAAGAATGGCTACGCTAGCGGCCATTGTAGATTCTTCTGATGACGCTATTATCAGCAAAACATTAGACGGCCGTATTATGAGCTGGAATCAGGCAGCAGAAAAGTTATTTGGTTATAAAGAAAGGGATGTTTTGGGGACGTCTATTCAATTGCTGGTTCCGGAATCCAGATTTGAAGAGCAACAACGCATCGTAGAAAAAATCAGTAAAGGTGCGCATGTAGATCATTTTGAAACGATCAGATTACATGCGGATGGAACAGAAATAGCTGTTTCTTTAACAATTTCCCCGCTGAAAAATGGCCAGGGAGAAATCATCGGTGCATCTAAAATAGTCAGAGACATTACTACACAGATGCAACTAAAACAACAATTAGAAATCCATAAGAACCAGTTAGAAACATTAAACAAGTTTAAAGATGATTTTTTAATGACCGCTAGCCATGAGTTGAAAACGCCCTTAACGGTTTTAAGATGGTATATGCAAAGTATGGATGTCAAGAATGACGAAACACATCGTCAACAAATGAAGAAGCGCGCCATGCAGCAAATTGACAAATTATATAACCTTATAGGCGAGCTGCTGGACGTGGCCAAACTTAAAAATGGAAAACTACGTATTAGGCGTGATTCTTTTGACTTAGACATACTTTTGTTAGAATGTATCCATTATATGGATATGATTTTTAAGTCGCACGAAATCGTCTATGAAAATACCTGTTTGCAAACGAGCGTTTTTGCAGATAGAATCAGAATAGAACAGGTGATGATCAATTTGCTAACCAATGCCATTAAATATTCGCCGGAAGGCAGCAGGATCACGGTTTCGTTAAGGGAAGATCATTCTTTCTTTATAGTGAAAGTAAAAGATAGGGGGAAGGGAATACCGGTTAAATATTATAAAAAAGTATTTAACCGTTTTTTCCGTATACCGGAGCATGAAGGTCATGCATCTGGTATGGGGGTAGGCCTTTTTGTATCCAATGAAATCATTAAAAGACATGGCGGTAACATGTGGCTGGCATGCGAAGACAGCATTGGATGCGACTTTTATTTCAGCATACCGAAAATACTATAGGAGTAGGAGATGATAGCGGTACATGCGCTGGATTTGATAGACATGCTTAAACTGGATTTAGTACACCATTAAAATTGGGCCAAAATGTGAAATTTATTTAAAATTTTATTTTCTCGGTTTAGATACGCTTTTAACACGCCTAAAGGAAATCGTCAACGTATCTCGTTTATTTGGGTAGGGAAATTGAAGGGATTACCATGAAAAATGAACAAAAAAAATTAGCATTTATAAACTAAAAAGAAATGGCAAATTCAAGAAAAAGTGGCATTGATAACATGCCCAATGCACATCTGCATGAATTATTCGTAGACGAATTGAGAGATATTCTGGGTGCAGAAAAACAACTCCTAAAGGGCCTGAAAAAAATGGCAGGCAAAGCTAAAGGTGAAACCTTAAGAACGGCTTTTGAAGATCACCACAGTCAAACAGAAGAACATGTGAATCGATTAAAAAAAGTATTTGAATCGATTGATCTGACAGCCAGAGCAAAAAAATGTAAAGCAATGGAAGGTCTATTAAACGAGGCTGAAGAGATTATAGAAGAGTTTGAAGATGGTGAGTTGCTGGATGCTGCATTGATTGCGGCAGCACAAAAAGTAGAACATTACGAGATTGCCAGTTACGGTTGTTTAGTAACGTATGCAAAACTGATGGAACATACAGCAGCAGAGGAACTCTTGAGCACAACATTGAACGAAGAAAAGGAAACCGATGTTAAACTAACGGATATAGCGATGTCTGAGTCAAATGTTGCTGTTGCTCAATAGTTCATTTTTTTAAGTGGTAGGGCCCCGGTTTTTTTGATCGGGGCTTTTGTAATGGATAAATAAAATAATGGAGGTATGAAAATTTATCGCTATAACGAACATCCAAAATGGACGGTAAATAATTTTCCGTTCACGGAAACAAATCTGAACCCTAATGTGCAAGAAAAAGCAGTTGAAATTGCCAATCAACTTTATGAAGATGGAGAGGAGGAAGGAGAAGCGCTTTACAAAAAAGCTGTTATAAAAGCGAAAGAATGGTTTTTAGAGATGGAAGGTTAATTTGTTTGTTCTTCTAAACAATATGTACCCTTCCATCTCCTACGTTTATAGTGAATCCCGCGCTGTCGAATCTTTTTTTGTTAATTCTTCTGTTGGTTGATCATTGCGCATATTATTATCGTTTAAGGGTGTTGGCGACTCGACGGTATCGCGGTAAGAACTCTCGTCCTCTTCCTTTTCGCCAGACTGCCCGCAAGCCCCAATAAAGATCATTCCGGCTATTAGAGGAAAAGTCAACATATTTTTTTTTATGTTATTCATAAGCATATTAATTTGCATTGGTAAGTAAAGAATATTATCAATACTACAATCGAATAACACTATTTGTTTAATTCTCTTTCTCAACGAAGCGAGCCAACGCGAATACAGATAAAATTTTCTTCCTAAAAAATTTGCGCATTTAAAAAGCTTGTCTATATTTGTAGTGTACTAATTAACTAATACACTAAATATGGTAACAATCAAAAATGCTAGTTATGCATACCGCAAGGGGAAGATGGTATTAGAGAACATCAATCTTCATTTAAAGGCGGGATGCATTTATGGTTTACTGGGAGAAAATGGTGTAGGAAAAACGACACTCTTAAAAAGTTTGGCAGGTTTAGTGTTTCCTAAAGATGGGGAAATTGATGTGCTGGGGTTTCGCCCGGGTAAGCGCCAGCCGGATTTCCTAAAGGAAATTTTTATGATTCCGGAAGATTTTTCATTGCCCCCTGTGAAAATACAACGGTATGTTCAAACGCTTGCACCGTTTTATCCGGAATTTAATTATCAGCAATTTGATGCCTTGCTGGGGGAATTTTCTGTGCCAATAGATGCCGGCTTGGATAAGATCTCTTTTGGGCAGCGGAAAAAAGTACTCATTGCTTTCGGCCTGGCAAGCAACACGCGTATTTTATTAATGGATGAGCCTACCAACGGTTTGGATATCCCATCGAAATCCCAATTCCGTAAGGTGATCGCAAGCGAATTATCGGAAGATCGCTGTTTCATCATTTCAACACATCAGGTGCGGGATTTGGATAATCTGATTGATCAGCTGGTAGTACTGTCTAAACAGCAGGTGTTACTTTCTGCGTCATTGGATGAAATCAGTAATACCTTTAGTTTTAAATTATTAAAATCGCTGAGAGAAGATGCGTTGTATGTAGAACAGGATCTCAGCGGATATCATGCTATATTGCCCAATATAGGACATGAAGATACGAAAGTAGACATCGAGCTGTTTTTTAAAGCAACCCTATTGGAAGGAAAAAAAATAAAGGAAATGTTGTATAAAACAATTGCTGATGAAGAATATATTTAGTTTACAGCGTGTTAGCTTATTGTTTCAGAAACAATGGATCGAATCAAAAAAAATCTATTTAGCAAGTTTAGCGGTACTGACAGGTCTGCTATTTGCGATTTATTCATTTAAGCTGGTAAGTTATAATGCAGGTGATGATTTTGGTCTCTTACAATTTTCGACGTTGCCCTTCCGTGATACGCTTCTGGCTTTCTCGGCTCTAGTATATCTAAGTTTTATCTCGGGGAATTACTTTTACCGATATCATGCTCCCGGTACAGGGATACAGGAATTGATATTACCGGTTTCGGCTTCCGAGAAGCTTACCGTGGCTTTTTTGGGTGGCGTATTTATGAATGTAGTTGGATTTACACTCATCTTTTTTAGCATGGATGCTTTATTTGTAACGGTACTAAAATATCTTTATAAAGAGGTCGATTTTGAACTGTTGCAGAGCAAGTATAATTATTTTTACCTTCAACAGGGAGGCTTTCGGTATTACTGGGAAAAATTAGATGGAAAAGTTATCACTATGTTTTCAGTAGTTAGTTTTTTGATTCCCAGTATTTTTCTGTTCGGTTCTATTTATTTCGACAAAATAAGCTATATAAAAACGGCAATTACCACTGTTGTTTTTTTCTTGCTAATGGTGTCTATTCCCTCCTTTTTACAAAGGGTATTGGAAAATGGAAAAATAAGTGTGGTGGATTATACAGAGCAGCGGGTTTTTAGTGAAGTAATCTTCATAACAATACTGGTAGTTAGTATTTTGTGTTTCTGGGGAGCGACCTACCATCGCCTGAAAGAGAAAGAGGTATAATATGGAGTTTAGAGAAAATAGGGCTATCTACTTGCAGATTTCTGATTATGTTTTTGAACAGATACTACTACAAAACTGGAAAATAAATGAGAAGATTATATCTGTGAGAGAGCTTGCATCCAGGTTGGAAGTAAACCCTAATACCGTAGCGCGTGCATATGATTTGTTGCAAGGACAGGGAATTATACTAAATAAACGCGGGATTGGCTTTTTTATAACAGCCGATGCCATAGAAAAAATAAAGCTATTGAAACGCGAGGAGTTTAAGGAGAAAGAATTACCGCAATTTTTTCGGAATATTTACTTATTGGAGATAGACTTTGATAGTCTAAAGGATGCTTATAACAATTATGTCAAAATTATAAACCTTACCGAACATGAAAATAAGTAACTTTTTTATGCTGACGGGTGCTACCATCATTGGTGCCGCCTTTATATGGTCAAATCTAGGTAACCAAAAATTTATACCAAAAGAAGAATTAAGTAAAAACTTTCTGGAGAACAAGTCTTCTTTTGAAAAGAACTTATATAATTACAAGGCTACTGCTTTTGAACAGCCTTTTGATGAGATATTGATCGTAGATACCAGTAGCAGGCAGCAGCCGAATGAACAGAATCCATGGCAATCTATTCAACTGATTCCGTCTGAACGCTATGGAATAAAAAGTGAAGCATATGGCAATTACGGAGAGTCGAATAAAATAGAAGATAAAAAACTTATTCTTTATCGTAATAGTGACTATCGTATGTCGCGATTACTGCTGATCTACGCACCTTATATAAAGAAAATTAGCGTTCGAAACGCTTTTGTAAATTTAGAAGAATTAGAGACAGATAGTATAACATTCGAAGTCAAAGATGGTGGCCATCTGGCTTTGGAATCCAAGAATACACTGCGGAATATACAGGTGAACGTCAATCAAGGTAGTTGTACCGTAAAATCGATGAACAATCTGTTAGGAAACGTAAATGTACAATTAGCCAATGGGAGTTTTTTCGAACTTCAAGTGGATTCGTGTGCTGTTTTTGCTATCGATGCGGATTCGAGCAGCAGCGTGCGATTTGGACCACCCATAAACCATAAAAATGAGCGGATGACGGCACAGGCTTATTTAGGGAAATTAGCCTATAATGATGCTATTAAAGAAATAAAGTTGAGTTACAGCGAAATAATACAATTGCAAGGGGATGTACAAAAATTGGTGTTAGATATGCCGTATGAACAGATACAAAAGAATACCGCTGTGATATTGTCAAAAAATCATTAATGCTATAAAAACGGCGTGCGTGAAATGAATAAGTCAATTTTCAATGAAAGCCAATGAAGAATGATAAGTAAACCTTTATGAAAGGTGATAGCTGCACTGTTTAGGGAGTGCAGCTTTTTTTATTTGAAAATATTGCATTATTTGTAGAATTTATTACCTTTGTTTTATTATGAAACGTAGCAGTTCTACATATTTCTCCAAAACAATAGTCTAAAACCCTTTAAGGGAGCTATTTATATACATTGCAATACCTTGTAATGTATTTTCACCTATTTATTAATTCATTTTAGTCAGTTTTATTGCAAAAACACCCACTTAACTGTTGGAAATTTCACGTTGACCTTTAAAACCTGCCTGAAAAATTTGTAACAATTAAAATTATTAGATCATGAAGATAACAATTGAATCAATTTGAGTCGATGCACCGTATATGAGCAAACATATATAGAAAAAAGCAGAAATATTTTTTAATACTATTTTTTAAGCAATGGAACAGGAACTTATAGGTATAATTACAGATTTTTTTAAGGATAATGAAAGGCAGGGACCAGGTAGCGCCGAATCGACCATCAAGGCGCTCAATTTTGTAGAGGGTTATGAAAACTTTGAGCATATATTGGATATAGGTTGCGGCACGGGTGCTCAAACGCTGGAGCTGGCGCAACATACCAATGCACACTTATTTGCGGTAGATATGTTAAAGGATTTTTTAGACACACTACAGCGCAGAGCGGATATGGTTGGAGTGTATGATAAGATTCATGTACATGAAGCCAGTATGGAATATCTCCCATTTGAGGATGATATGTTCGACATGATATGGTGCGAAGGTGCCATCTATCATATTGGTTTTGAGAACGGATTGCAGCGATGGAAGCGATTTTTGAGAGATAATGGCTACCTGGTTGTGTCAGAGATTTCGTGGTTAACACAGGATAGACCATCGCGGTTAACAGATTACTGGAACACTAACTATGCGGGAATTGATCTGATTTCGAATAAAATAAAAATAATAGAGAAATGTGGCTATCTTCCATGTGGTTGTTTTACTTTACCTTCCGTTTGTTGGGATAATTATTATCACCCCATCATCAAAAAGGTAGCATCCAGCATTGGCAAGCAACCGGGTGATGCTACGATGAATACTTTTTTAGAGAGTGTTGTGGAGGAGCTCTTTATGTACCAAAAATACAACAGCTACTATAACTACGTGTTTTACGTCATGAAAAAGCTAAATTAAGTGAGACAGAATGTAGCGCCTTCTCCGTCATGTCGACCGAAGTGGAGACATCTAGATCTCTCCACTTCGGTCGACATGACGTTCTCCACTTCGGTCGAGATGACGTTCTCCACTCCATTTCATTCTGGTCGAAATGACGACTTTTTAGAAGGCAGCCCCTTATACATCACATTATTTCACCGTGGGGTAGCTAATGCCCAATTGTTCTAGATAAGTGCTATACTTACTGGGATCATAATAATATTTTTTCATCAACGGACGGAATTCTTCCATTATCTTTTTATTCAGGTAAGTAGCTGGTTTATCTTTTTCTGTAACCAAAGGGGTGTACTTTACTTCTTTGGTTTGTATGTCGTTGAAGTAAGTCCAGGCATCTTTGATAATTTGGGGATCTACGAGCATATCCAGTAGGGTAAGGGCTTCGGCTTTGGCTCCAGCGATAACGCCTTTATGCGCAATGGGTGTGGCCATCGCAATGGCGTTGGCCCAATGGTGCCCCGGTAAGCCTGGTATGTTGGCAGGATAACGTAACACTACGGTTGGCACATTCCAGGCAATGTCTGCAATATCGTCCGAACCACCACTCATGAGGGAAGGATTGGCGTTGGGAATGCCCAGTTTACCTAACTCGACGTTCATTCCTTCTTCTTTCACCTGGAGTTCTTTTTGTATCGCCTTGGCCAGTTGCTGATCCTGATCGCTCCATGCAGGTAAGCCCACCGTCTGAATGTTTTTGTACATGGTTTCGGCAATCGTTTGATTGAAATGCCCAGGCCAAGCGCTTCCTAATACTTCATAGGTCATTTTGGTATCGGTCATTTTGGCCGCACCTTCAGCGATACGAATGCCATCTTGATACATTTGTATAATCTTTGGGTAGGTTTTCTCCCTAAAATAGTACCAAACGGCTGCTTTGGAGGGTACCACATTCGGCTGATCCCCACCGTCTGTTACCACATAGTGGGAACGTTGTGTGGGCTCCATATGTTCCCGGTGGTAATTCCAGCCCACATTCATCAATTCTACAGCATCCAAGGCACTTTTACCACGCCATGGAGCGCCGCCGGAATGAGCGGCTTCTCCTTCAAAATTAAATTTTACGGAAATCATGCCATTTCCGCCACTGTCGCCATAAGATACGCTAAGGTTGTTGGCTACATGTGTAAAAATGCAGGCATCAACATCCTTAAAATAACCGTCACGTACATAATACGCTTTTGTGCCCAATTGCTCCTCGGCTACACCGGGCCATAAAACCAAGGTACCGCTGATTTTTTCGCGTTCCATAATTTTTTTAAGCGCCAATACAGCCGTAATATTTAAAGGGACACCCGAGTTATGACCCTCGCCGTGTCCGGGAGCACCCTCCACTAGGGGGTCGTGATAGGCTACCCCAGGTTTTTGCGAAGCTTTGGGTATACAATCGATGTCGCTGCCAACCGCTATCACCGGCTTGCCGTTTCCCCATTTGGCCAACCAAGCGGTTGGGACGCCAGAAATGCCCTGCTCAATAGTAAAACCGTTTTCTTTGAGGATAGTGGTTAGATAACGAGAGGTTTCCTCTTCCTGAAAGCCCAATTCGCCAAAGCTGAAGACCATATCTACCATTTCCTGACTCATTTTCTGCTCTTTATCAATCTCTTGGATAAGCTCATTTTTTAAAGCGGCCAATTTTTTGGCATTTATCTTTTGTGCAAAAAGGGGGTTGGTACATCCAACTTGTATCACACCGATTACTACGGGGATAAAGAAAAGTTTGCTAATTAGTTGTCTCTTCATGGTGAGCGGTTAATTGAATGAACAGATTTGATCTATAAAGTAAAGGGATGGTGCGCCTATAGGAGCACCGGGAGGCATTTGCATAGGCGCTTCAATTTCAAATTTGGAAGGATTTTCCTTAAATGATTTAATCTGGGATAAACCATAATGTAAATTGGACGCGTAGGGAGCTGAAGCGCTGCTTATATTGTTCTGCATCCAGGAAGCCAAATTTTCTATCAGATATATCGCCTGTCCTTTTACTACGGAAGATGTTTCTTTACCGGCTGCTAACTGTAATAGATACTGCAACGTAGTGTTATTAACCATGGCCTGTAATTCGCCCTTATAGCCTGCCGGTAGGGGTTTTTTCCAGGTGAGATCCAATAGTTTTTCAGCCACCGGAATAAAACCCGGCTGTTTATCGTCCCTGCCCTGATATTCAATCAAGCGGGCTGCTCGTGCGGGGTCCAGCAGGTAGGCCAGGGTAGTACCGGCCACTGTTTCGGCAGCTGCTATGGGATCAAAAGTGGGACCGGTATAGCGGTTAAATACTTCCCGGTTTTGCGGATAGCCCGAAGGGCGGGGAGGGATTTTCTGTATCAGCTGTTCGGGCAATGAGAGCGCATCTGGCTGGATCGTGCTGATCAAGGCATCAAAGGCTTTCCATTGTTCCTGGGGTTCAATGAGTTTGGTAATAACCTGTCCGTCGTTTTTAAGGGCATGAGTGAAATACAGGCCACCTAAAGATTTGGCTGCCGCTTCTATCTGGTAACGGTGCAAGAGATAGATCGGTACCAGTACTTCTTCTAGTGTTGCCATGGGTGCACCTTCGGGAATGGCTTTCTCTGAAAAATTATGTAGTAGCTGATTCCTGATTTGGAGTAGGCGTTTTAGTTCGTCAGGCGCATTGGTGCCTTCATCCCATTGATTGGCGATGGGATGGACGTAACCGCCGATATCGGGAATAAAGATATGTCCTTGGGCAAGCGTTTCTTTCATGATATCATCCAATGCCTTATTTTCATCCGTTCCTTCGGGAAAATCCTGGTATCCCCAGATAATGGCACGCTTATCCCATTCACCTATCCCCACGGCATAGGCATCCGTTATATTTATTTTACCCTGATTATCCATACTGAAGCGGGGGAAGGGATAATCCATTACGGAAGCTCTATCTTTGGTGCTGGAAGTGAAATTGTGATATAGGCCAAGGGTATGGCCAATCTCATGAGCGGAAAGCTGACGGATACGGGAGAGCGCAAAATCCTGCATGTCGTCGTTTACTTCTTTGCCATCTTCGTATTGCTGCAAGAGCCCCTCCACAATCAGATAATCCTGCCGGTGTCTGTCGGCCCCCAGCGTAACCACGCCTTTAATGATTTCGCCGGTTCGGGGATCTATATGCGACATCCCTGTTGAAAAGGCCCTGGGGCTGCCTGTACGGTTAATCCAGTTCACAATGTTATAACGGATATCCATGGGATCGGCACCCTCCGGCAACTCTTTGATCTGAAAGGCATCTTTATAACCGGCGGCTTCAAATGCCTGGTTCCACCAGGCCCCACCTTCGATGAGTGCTTTCTTAATGAGTGCGGGAGCGCCGCGATCTACATAATAAACGATCGGTTTTACAGGCTCACTAAGCGCAGCGGTAGGGTCTTTTTTCTCCAGGCGTTGCCTACGCGTGAAACGTTTTACGATGGACTCTTTCATGGAAGCGGAAAAATCCATGTAGCTGTACATGTTGAAGCCCGAACGGGGATCAAATTTACGGGACTTGTATCCGGCATCTGGTAATTCCACAAATGATTGGTGCATCTTCACGGTAACCGCATTGGGGTCTGGTGCAATACCCGGCCCCATGCCCCAGCCTCTACCGCTCGTACTACCTCCGGTAAAGGTAATAATGGCTTCAAATTCCGTATTTTTCGGGAAATTCTTGGTGTTGTCCAGGTAGAGGGCCGATCTGCTTTCATCAAAATTATAAGCGGGACCCATCTGCTGTGGAGCACCCATGTTGAGACCGGGAAGGTTATTACGGCCAATGCCGGCCGCTATCTTTTGGCTATCCCGCACCAGGAATGGACTCAGGTCAATAAGTACTTTTCCCTGCTCGGTAGCCAGGATTTTGAATGACCAGATGACAGATTGTGCAAAGGCATTTTCTACCGCTTTCTGCTCATCTTTATTGTCGGTTATAGCTCGGTAAGCATAGTTGGGCTCTACCAGAAAAATCTTCTGACCTACCTGGATAAATTTGGCAATTGCCGCAGAAGCCTGGCCCCGTTCGGGCCCACCGGAACCTACACCATCGGTCAGGGATGTATAATACAGAAACTCCGAACCTAACTTATCTATCTCTAGATAAATTTTATCATTTTTTTCATCATAATAGAACTTGAAATAGCCGGGGTACTCTTTTAGATTTTTGACTTTGCTGCTAATGCTTTCAGCGTCAGCAGACGCTGTTGTTGATTTTTGTGCCTGTACGGTTTGATAGGGCAGCAATCCACCTAAGAGGGGCAGCGTTATCAAGAAACCCTTTGTAATCGTTTTTTTAAGATACATCATGCTCTAATTGGTTATAAATCTTTGTTAGTTAATAATTCTGAATTCGGCAAAGGAAAAATATAGGCCTCGTCTGTCGGCGCTACGGCAGGAGCGGTGCCCTTTGCCGGAATGGTCTGTAACGTACGCAACAGATCGTTAGAGCGCAATCCTTCTCCTAAAAATTCAATTCGGCGTTCGTGTAAAATCGTGTTAATCAGCACTTCTGCATTGTTTGTAATATTTGTTGGAAATTGATAGGAAGCATCCGCCCGATTTCTTACATAGCTTAGCAGTTCGCGTGCTTTGCTGAGATCTTCCATATGTGCCGAAGCCTCCGCATAGTTGAGTAATACTTCCGCGTACCGAATTACGGGAATATAATCTAAAAATGGAGAGGGCTTATTGTATTTTTTTAGATATTTGGTGGTTCCGCTGGTAATGAATAGTCTCCGTTGATCGTTCTCGCGCCATTCGGTATCGGCTATGATGCCCAGCGGATTTAAATTATATTCTGAGTTTCCCGGCGCCGTATTGAGATTGTAGCCTATGGACGATTGACCGGTGGTAGAATCTAAATCAGTCATGGGCATGCTAAAGATAGATTCTGTTGTGGTATAATTATTCGCTAAAAAAGGTGTAGTAGCATCCTCTTGCAGGGCATTAGCAACTCCTGTTTCGGCACGGAACGGAGCATTTGCCGAAACAATCTTCTGCGCTTCTTGTACCACCATACTGTAATTACCCATCGTGAGATAAACACGGGTTTTAAATGCAATAGCGGTGTTACGGTGGGCACGGGTAGTATTCAGTATAGGCGTACTATAGGATAGGGGCAAGCCGGTTTCGGCTTCGTCGAGATCTTTTACTATTTGTGCATATACTTCGGCTACAGAACTGCGGGCTAAGGAGTTATTTGCGGATGAGGTTTCGGCCAAAAGGCGTAAAGGTAAACCAGGAGCGCTACCATTATTTTCGATATAGGGTCTTGCATACAATGTAACCAAGGCGAAATAAGAAACAGCACGCACAAATTTGGCTTCGGCAGCATATTCGGTGGCTTTCTCAGGATCCACTTTATCGGCATTGTCTACCAGACCTTGCAGGAAAACATTGCATAAATTGATGGTGCGATAGGCAGCAACCCAAAGATTTTGTACTTCGTTGGAACCAGCATTTAGGGTATGATTCCAGGAATCAAAAGCGGTAAAAAGATTGGCCGTTCTGTTGATATATTCTTCGCCCCGTACCTCCGTGTAAATATAATAACGTCCACCATAAAACTGGGGGTCTTTCATACCTCTGTATAATCCATTTACCAGGGCCAAGACACGTTCTGGTGTATCAAATGTTTGTTCCTGTGGAATGTAAGTTGTGGGATCTGGATGCAGATATTCTTGCTCACTGCAAGAGCCGAAGCATAACACTGTAACGATTAATAATTGGATACCGTGTTTTAGCGTTTTATATTGTTTATTGTTCATAACCTGTTTTTTTTATTATGTACGTTTTCTTAAACTGGAATCTATTAGAAACCGATGTTGACACCGAGTGTGAAAGTGCGTGCCTGTGGCACGGAATTTTTATCAACGCCCGGCGTTAGATTGTCGTTACCGTTGGAAGAAAGGGCTGGGTCAGAACCACTATAGCCGGTAATTAAGAATGCGTTAAATACCTGGCCATAAAAACGCACAGAGCTAATACCTGATTTGCCTAATAATTTTGCAGGAAGCCGGTAGCCCAATGACGCGGTTTGCAGCCTTAAAAAATCTGCTTTTTCTATGTTTTCTGATATAGGATAGGATGACCCATTGGAAATAACATCCCCGTAAACCAAACGGGGGATATCTGTTTGCTGGCCAGGGCTTGTCCACCGATCATAGATTTCTGTATAATTATTCCAGAAGCGTTGGTCGCGCAGCGTAGCTTTGGTGCCATTTTGAATATAATTACCACCAGAGTATACAAAACTTAGGTTGAGGTCAAAGTTTTTATATTGAAATGTATTGTCAAATCCCCCATACCAGGTTGGAAGGGCATTACCTAATAGATAATAGTCGGCACCGGAAATTGCCTGAGCGGGCGAACCGTCCAAATAAGTCCATCTACTGCCACCGGCGGCTACGGCATGGCTGTACTGTACACGCTCGCCAGCACGATTGATGAAAATACGCTGTCCTGTTTCGGGATTTACGCCATCTGTTTTGGCGCCATATAAGCTTCCAACGGAATAGCCTACCCGCGTAATATTGGTAGCCTCTGCTGCGGTACTGGTAGAACCAACGATATCGGCGTCACCTTCGGCTAAGGCTGTAACGCGGTTTTTAATGGTGGTAAAATTAAGCGACGAGTTCCATGTAAAACCATTTCGCTCTAAAATACGTGCGTTAAGGGTTAATTCAAATCCACGATTGTACATAGAGCCTACATTCAACATAATGCCGTTATTAGGAATACCTTTTGATGGAGTTTGCGGGGCATTCAAAATTAAACCGTTCACATTATTATAAAAATAGGTCATCTCTACCTGTAAACGGTCTTTAAAGAATCCTAAGTCGGCGCCGATATTTGTTTGGTCGCTGGTTTCCCATTCCAAGCCGATATTTCCCGCTTGGTAGTAATTCAGCATGGGCGCATCGCCATATAACGCCGATTCATATAGGTTCAACGAGGCAAACTTGTTTGGATTATTGGCATTTCCTACACGCCCCCAGCTACCGCGTAATTTTACGCTGTTCATGATTTCTGCTAAGGAAGACGCTTTGTAGAAACTCTCTTCTGAGAGCGTCCAACCGATAGATGCCCCTCCGAAATTTCCGAATTTTGTTTTCTCTCCAAGTATGGAATTACCGTCTCTTCTGAAGTTGATAGTTAAAAAATAACGCTTATTGAAATCGTAGTTGATTCTCGAAATATAGGAAATGAGCGACGACTCTGCATCTAACATGCTTCCAAAGGGGATAATACGACCATAACTTCCTTCAAAGTTCTCGTAATACTGGTCTGACAGCTGCGTGCGGGTAGCACCCCATCGGTTGAAATAGAAATGCTGCACCTCATAACCGCCTAACAGAGATAGACTGTGCTGGCCAAAGGTTCTGCTGAACGACATTGTATTGCTCCAATTCCAGGTGTTGATGCTGTTAATGGTGTTTACGGCATTACCTTGGGGCGTAAAGCCAGGCCCGTGTACGGCACTTTCAAAGGTTTTGTTTTCTACTTTTGTCCAATCTACGGCATAACTTGTTTTAAAATCCAAACCCTTCAGCAGGGTTACGGTGGCTCCTACATTTCCGATAATATGATCGTTTTGTGCATCGTATCTGTTCAGTCCTAATAAAGCGGTGGGATTATAGAAGTTGCTGACGACCGTATTGTTGCCCATGCCCATCGAATTGGTGCTGCTGGCTATGTTATAGGTGCCATCGGGATTGTATGGACTCACGTTAGGAGCGGTTAACCAAGCCAGACGGGCGATGCCGGTAAGTAAAAAGGCATTGCCCCGGAGCGACCCTGTGTTGGGAGATTGATTATTGCTACGAGTATAATTGGCGCCGCCGGTTAATTTTAACCAGTTCGTTAAGTTGTGATCCAGATTGAAACGTACGCCAATTCTATCAAATGCATTATTTTGAATGAAACCCTTTTGGTCTGAGTAATTGGTAGAGAAAAAATATTTGGTGTCTTCTGAACCGCCGGTAACATTAAGGCTATGATTGTGAGAAAAACCGGTACGGTAGGTTTCATCGTACCAGCGCGTATCTACCAGCGATCCGTCGTCATTGTACGTGGGAAAAAAATAGGCATCCGCAACGTTATCGTTATCAGCGTTGCCGCTTAAAATTTTTGAATTCAGTACAGACTCGTTTTTTATTTCCATGAACTGTGTGGCGTTTAGCATCGTCGGTAGCCTTACGGGGTTGGATATGCCCGTCCACCCCTCATAATTGACGCGTGCTTTGCCTGTTTTGCCTCTTTTTGTGGTGATAATCATTACACCAGCGGCCCCTCTGGAGCCATAAATAGAGGTGGAGGCAGCGTCTTTTAGTATGTTAATGGATTCAATATCCGCCGGATTGATGTCGCCTAAGGGATTATTGGTCACATTGGCATTGGAGGATACACTTTCTCCGGCATTGATGGGAATCCCATCAACCACAATGAGCGGATAGGAGCTTTGGGAAATGGAATTGACACCTCTGATACGGATAACAGGAGCATTATTTAATACCCCATTTGGTTGCGCAATATTGACACCGGAGGCCCTACCGGCCAATGCCTGATCGAAGCTTTGTACCGGTTGATCGGCAAGTTTCTCTCCGCCGATACGGGTGGCAGAGCCCGTGAATTCTTCTTTTCGTTGTACCCCATAACCCACTACCACCACTTCATTTAACTCGGCAGCTAATGGCTCCATTTGGAGGCTTATGCTTGTCTTTCCAGCTACAGAGATCTCCGTTGGTCTGTAGCCCATATAGGTAATGACTAAAATGGCGTCCTGTGGTAGATCTCTGATGGCAAATTGTCCCTTTTCGTTGGTGCTGGTTACTAGGTTGGTTCCCTTGATTTTAACGGCTGCAAATGGAATAGGCTCTCCATTTTCATCGGTAACCACACCGCTTAAGCCTTGCTGTTTTACTTTTGTTGGCTTTGGCTGTACAGGTTCTGCCTCGCTTGGGGCATTTTTCTCGGTAATAACGAAGAATTTATCGTTGTTCTTCGTGTAGCTTAGTTTTTTATTGGCCAATGCTTTTGTTAAGGCAGCCTCGATGGTGGATGTGTTCTGAAGGACATCCATGTCTATTTGATTGTTTTTTAACAAACCACCGCGATAGGCGATGGAAACGTTGAATTTTTCTTCCAGTTTTTTCAGCGCGATCTCGAGGCTCACCGTCTGCGTATAGGCGCTGTTAAAAAGATGATATTTCTTAACGACCAGGGGTGAGGGTTTGGAACCGGCCGTAACCAATTTTATGAACTTTGGCGGAGTGAATACGCCCAGCATTAAGGTTAGACATGTGGTTTTTAGAATGTTACGCATCATAAGAATTAAATTAGATTTGTTTGGTAAATGGCAAAACAGTTTCATTAACCAGTAAATTGTTTTACTGATTTTAATTTTTGTAAATGGTAAATCTTACCTGTTCCTATTAGGAGTTTTGACCTAACAACGCATGATGATATGGACTATTGATGGTTTCATATTTAAGGGGTTTGAATGTTACATATTGTGTGCGTGTGCAAAAAAAAAGCAATAAAAAGTCATTATGCCCAAAAAAGGTGCATGTAGTTTTTTATAATAATACCCTGCTTTTGTACGACTCCTATTTGTGTGTAATGCGTTGCTTAGATTGAAATAAGAACCGACTATTCTCTTTCTTCATATCTAAATCGTATAATAATGCAATATTAGAAATCATCTCTTCAGCACTAACGTTTAAAGGCATAGATCCTGAGGCATCCCTTTTTAGTAACGTGCGATCTGTTATCGCTATGTTTAAGCCATGTGTCTCTTTTAATATGCCAAGCACTTCGGCGAGTGTGCTTTTGCTGAGCAAAAGTTTACGTTTTTGCCAAAGGAAAAACGCATCGATGGCTATATCGTTTTTTAGCTGATAATTGCTGCTGTTTTTATCTAGAATAAAATGCTGGCCAGGCTGTATATCAACGTCATAATTACGCTGTTTGCCGGTGTATTGAAAATTGATTTTACCTTTACGTAGGGCTATCAATGTTTGCGTTCTGTTCTGCACATTAAACTCTGTTCCTAAAACTTCAATAGTGGTACTGTCGGATACATGCACGCTAAAACGTTGATTGTTTTGCTTATGTACTACTAGAAAACTAGCTTCACCGTTTAACCAAACTTCGCGATCGGCCTTAAAACTTTTTTTGCGATAGTGTAAGGTGGAATGACCATTTAATTTGACTTGCGACCCATCGGGCAGGCGAATGATTTTGATCTCGGCGTAGTTTGTGGTGTATGTTATCTTAGTACCTTTTTGTAAGAATAAGAAAACCGTAAACAATAAAATAATAGTAGCAGCATACCAGAGTATTTTATGGGGAAAAGTGGATATCTTCTGTTTCGCTAAGTGAGGTATATGCGCGCGCGTTTTAATCTGCAGCAACATGTCATCGCCAAGCATACGTTTTGCATGCTTATTAAGTGTTTTTGTGTATTCATTGGATTGATCTGCCTCATTATACCATGTTTCAAAACGCTGGTACATCTCGTTTTCTTCTTCTTTATGTGTGTTGTTTTGATCCATTATAAGTGCAAATACAACTAATAGTAAATTTAGTAGGTATAATACCTCTAGTTTTTACCTGATTTTTTTTAAAATAATATCAATAATAGCCAAATGAAGTATTTAAGTTCTTCTCTTATTGCTTTGAGCGCCTTGATGATGTGTTTTTCTACGGTGCTGGTTGATATTTTTAAGGTAGCGGCAATTTCAGGATAGGTTAATCCACCTTCTTGCTTCAATGTATAGGCACGTTTTGTTTGTTTAGGTAATTTTTCGATGCTTTTTTTTAAGGCTTGATGTAGGTCAATGTAGTTTATGCGCTCTTCGGTTAGATTATTAACAAGGTGAGGCTTACTTTGGGTGTTGATAAATTGTCTATATCGTTCTTGTACCTGCTGCGATTTGTAATAATTGTATATCTTAAATTTTAGCGCTTGATGTAGATAAGAGGAAATGGAAGTGTGAATTTTTATTATCTCTCTTTTTTGCCACAGCTCGGTAAACAAATCTTGTATAAGTTCCTTAACAATTTCTTCATCGGCCAGTCTTCTATACGCTTGATCAAAAAGTTTAGACCAATATTTGTAATAAATTTGCTCGAAAGCTTTTGTGTCGCCCGATTTTAGCTTTTGGAAGATATCGATTTCCGACATTTTCTTGTTTACTGACATAAAAATGGAATACTTTTTTAAAAAAAATGATGTCCTTTAGTCAGTTTAACAGGGTTTTATCGGCTAGTTAATACGAATTTAATCTAATTGCCCTATAAAAGCAAAAAAAACCATCTTCTTTTTTTTAAAGCGGTAATTTTTAATTCGTTAAGCCATTAGAAAGCGAATTCGTGAATCAAGTTAAAAACTTCTACTAATATGCATAAACGTTCCGATTTAGAAGGTGACATAGGTGTGTGGAGGACGCAATCTGCAGTCACGTCCATTTTCTATTAATGGTTTTTATCCGAATTTATGAGGGATGGTTTTTTTGCCTCTTTACATAAAGCTCATCCACCAATACAATAATAACAACCAATAAAGGCGTTGCCAATAAAACACCCAAGCCACCGGTAAGTGTTCCGAAAAGAACCTGACTGATGATGATAAGTGCCGGAGGTATTTTAATCATCATATTCTGAATCATCGGCGTAACAATATTACTTTCTACTCCCTGAATTCCAATATATAGCAAGGCGATTACTAATGCAGTGTTGGCACTTTCGGTAAAACCGATCAATACGGCGGGAATCATGGCGATTAACGGACCGAAATTGGGGATAAAGTTTAGTAAACCCGCTAGAAATGCTAAGGCGAGACTCATGGGGACACCAATGATGCTAAGACCTACAAAGGTTAAGACAGCGATAAACAACATGGCAATCAGCATGCCCTTTAGCCAACCTTTTAAGGTAAAATCAAGCCGTTTAATGACTGCTCGGGCATGGTCTTTACCACGGGGCGGGATTAACTTGATAATCCCTTCTCTATACAGCGTTGGATTAGCTGTGAAAAATATACCTATAAATAGGATAATATATATATCGCCCACTACGCCAAAACTTGTTCGGAAAATTTCCTGGAAAGAACTCATCATTTTTTCGCTGTTTCCGTCGGAGAAATAGTATAATAATTTGCGCCCTACTTCTGTGTTTTGCATACGTCCTCTAACATCTTTTAAAATTTCGGGTATATCTTGCGCTAACTCACCTACCTGCATAGAGATTTTAGCCCCCAGGAACCAAAAGAGTAAACTCACGGATAACAAGGTAGTGAGGATTCCGATGAGTAGAGACCAACGGTGTTGTAGTTTGGTTTTCCGTGCAAGCAAGTTAGCCAATCCGTGAAAGTAAATGGCCATTAGAGAACCGGCAAAAACCATCAAGAGTACGTTGAACGCCGCTTTCAAGATGAATATCAGAATGACCAATAGGGCAATAATGCCCATGGTAATCCATACCTTGCGCGTAAATATGCTTAAGTCTTTGTTGGTATTGGGGTCCTGATAGTTTGCCATTTTCATTTTATATACAGATACCAAAATTAGCTTCTATTTGTTTTGGCAGGAAAACAGTTTAGCGCTGTACTATATATGGATGATGTTTTTTGTATAGATAAAATTTTAGATTAAAACCTGTTAAGGGTTTATGTGTTAACATATATATGATTGTAAATTATACAAAGGATGGGTGGGCGATTATTACACAGCGAAATCATGGCTTAATAGCGGCAGCATTGTGTGCACATTGGGCGCAGCCTTTTGAAGATAGATGGTTGGAAACCATTATTGCGGTGGCTGAACACGACGATGCTTATAACGAGTTAATGAACGATGATGTGCTGAATGATCAAGGGGGGCCTTTAAACTTTAATATGCGACCCTTTCGCCGGGATTTTTGTGAAACACTCTTGTTAATGGCCCTGAGTAAAAGCAAGTACATTGCCTTGCTTATTTCGTATCATATACAATTTCTTTACGATCATAAATCTGCAGCGGCACATGCTTATTGTGAATCACTGAAACCTTTACAGCATGCATGGTTAAAGGAAATGAATATGGGTAGAAAGGAGGGAAAACAAAGATACAGACTGCTACAATGGTGTGACGCGTTATCACTCATCATTTGTCAGGAACAAGTGCCTCCTGAGGGAAGGAAAGTGGATATTAGTGTTGGTCCCGATGATAGGAATTATGAACTCTTTACCGTTGGGAATACCTTGAGTGTGTACCCATGGCCCTTTAAGGAAAAGGACTTTTCTTTACCTATAGAGTGTAGAGTGCTGACCAGTCTGGTATTTGAGGATGTGAAAGCATTTCAGAAACAATTAAAAGAGGCACCTGCACAAGTGCAGATGTTGTTTTTCAAACAACATGATAAGTAGTAATCATATAAATAAAATGTAGCATTATGGTATCTAATAAAAATAACAAATTGAATGTGGATATAAACGGAAATGGTGAAATCGAGTCTGTCGATGTGTTGCGCCAGGGAGATGTTTTTGTTATTAATAGGGGAGAAGGCGAACAGCTTTCGGTAATTAAGGCTAGCAACAACTCATGGAGTTTGGTTAATGGTGTAGCTGATGAGGAGAGTGTAAATAATATAGGGGAGGCATTGACAGCACATTTCGGTTTGAACAAGTAATTGTATTATAAGTTAAAAGGATACAATAGCTAATGGCATCCTTAAATGAAATCCAAACGTAAAATAAAAAGTATGATTAAGGCAAACGTTAATAACGTTATAGAGGAACAAGTGGAGCAACAGGATCAATTGTTATTAGTGCAAGCGAAACAACATACAGAAGATGATTATCTTTTCTTACTGAATAATATCAATCAAGGCTATTGCATTATAGAAGTAATATGGGGCACGAATGATGAAGCCATCGACTATCGGTTTTTAGAGGTTAATAAAGCTTTTGAAAAACAAACAGGTTTAGTTGATGCAGTAGGTAAAAGAATGCGACAATTGGAGCCTGATCATGAAGAACACTGGTATAAAACATATGGGAGGGTGGCAAAGAGTGGAATGGCTGTTCAGTTTGAAGCGGAAGCTAAATTAATCGCGGGATGGTATGAGGTAACAGCTTTTCCCGCGGCTAATGGAAACAACCGTGTGGCCATTTTATTTAACGACATATCCGAAAGAAAGCAATCAGAAAAACTGTTGAAAGGATTTAACCAACGCTTAGCAAAGGAAGTGCAAGAACGAACGACTGCTTTAGAGGAAAGCCAGAAACTGCTAAAGGCAACGTTGGATAGCTCCAAAAATAGTACGCAAGTGTTGCAGGTATCGCGAAATGAGTACGGAGAAATAGAAGATTTCCATTGGATTTTTATAAATAAGCTAGCGGAAGAAGTGTTGGGAAAGGTAATAGGCAGGTGTTTGCTGGCAGATAAACAGGACATTAAATCGTTTGAAAAGTATAGGCATGTAGTGGAGACAGGTGAACCCTTGGCATTTGAAGAAATTTTTTTGGTAAAACTAGCACCAAAATGGTATGATATTAACTTAGTTAAGTTAAACGATGGAGTAGTGGTGAAAGGTTTGGACGTTACAGAACGGAAGGAGGCCGAGTTGAAACTAAAAAGAAGCAATCGATTATTACAATCGGTATTTGATACCAGTTTGATAGGCATGTCTGTATTGGAAGCAGTACGGAATGAAAACGGTGATCTGGATGATTTTAAAATAAAACTAATCAATAAAGAGTTAGAAAGACTAACGAACCGCAAGGATCTGGTTGGCAAATATTATTTGCAAGAGTACCCCGGCATTAAAACATCAGGGGTGTTAGATGCCATGTTGAAAGTGATGCGCACAGGCGAACCTGTACAAATAGAGTACGCTTACGCGCATGACGGATTTAACAAATGGTTCTCAAGCATGTTCGTGAAGATGGATGATGGTTTGGTTGCGACCAATTTAGACATCACCGAGCGGAAGCTCGCAGAAGAGAAGATAAAAGAAGATGATGTATTATTACGGGGTATTGCTGAGGCGGCACCTGATATGGTTTATGTCATAGATATACGCTCCATGCAAATGGTTTATGGCAACAATAAAATGGCAAGTCTTTTTCATAAATCGTTGGAGGAGATAAAATCTATGGGATCTTCCTTATTTGACCAGGTGATTTATCCGGAAGACAGGGCGAAATTTTATGCGAATATTAATGCTTTAAAAGAAACAAAAGAAGATGGTGAAGTGAAAGAACTAATCTATCGATTGATCAATCAGGAAGGGAATATTCATTGGATCCAGACGCGACGCACGGTACTTAAAAGAGATGAGCTGGGGGTGCCTTCTCACATTATCGGTATATCTCTGGATGTAACAGAACAGGTAAAGTTGCATGAAAAGAACTTGGAACTTATGTTGGAGCGACGTGAACTTGAAAAGAGACAGCAGCGGGAAATCTTTATGGCTACACTCAAAGCCCAAGAAGAGGAAAGAAAGCGAATCGCAGAAAATCTGCATAATGGATTGGGGCAATTGTTATATGGTGTCAAGTTGAGTTTAGATAATATCCAATCGAAAAAAGAAGCACAAAATATAGCTCCGGAGCAATCACAGCTGAAACAGGCAGAACGTCTTTTAAAAGAGGCCATTAGAGAAAGTAGGAGAATATCACACGAATTAATGCCCACTATTTTGGAAGATTTTGGTTTACAGACGGCCATTGAGGATATTTGTGAACAGTTTAATAAGACGATTAATTTTAAATGCAAATTTATAGGACTCGATGAAGAGTTGGATAAATACACGGAAATAGCCATTTACAGAATGGTGCAGGAATTGATTATCAATATCATTAAACATGCCAAGGCAAGCGAGGCTTCTGTGGTTATAAAGGTAAACGAGCATTTGGTGCAAATCTTAATTGAAGACAACGGTATTGGCTTTAAAGAACAAGCAGATAGGCGTGGTATTGGCTTGAGCACGATTCAAAATAAGATGAGATTGTTAAACGGATCGTTGAACATTACGTCTATCAGTGGTAAAGGATCAGTCATCCACATCCAATTTCCTAATAAACGAAATAATTCATATAAGTAAGAATAGTCTATTTTTGTATAATGGAGTATAGGTCATATTTATTGGGCAAATTTTACATAAACAGAAAATAAGCTATAGCGAGTGCTACCACAGCCACTATAATTACCCAATGAATGGTATATCCAACCTTTTTATCATCTTTTTCTTCTACCGCGGGTTTTGCCGGTCCCGGATTTTCCTCATGTGCAGCATAATCCGTCTCTACTTCTGTTTTGGTACTATTTGATTTATTCTCTTCCATAATACTTTATATTAACTCTACTTAATACAACAGCAGTGCTGCATAAGTGTTTTTAAAATTTGAGGTACTATCTTCCTTAGTAGTAGGCTGCTGTTTTATTGGAATAGTTTTTAATACTGTCCTAAAAGATGGTTGCTTTGTTTGTTTATCAGGGTATTGAGTTTGCCAAACTGGGCAATAAATAGTTTTTAAAGGATGAAGTTTGGTTGGCAGGACTATTGGCTATATAGTATAGCCGTATGTCAGAAATCAGATTGGACAGTGAAAATGCGGAAGATCTTTTTGTTAAATGTAAAATACTATAATTATGGCTTTAGTAAAAGTAATTGAAGTGATTGCGTCTTCAGAAAATAGTTTTGACGATGCAATAAAAAATGCAGTTAAAGAAGTTTCTGCCACTATTGAGCACATAGACTCTGTTTATGTGAAGGATTTTAAAGTTCATGTGAAGGATGGGGAGATAACCAGTTATGGAGCAATCTGTAAAGTTTCCTTTAGGATAGACCGCGAAGCGAAATCTGTTTGATGCACTGTGCATAGGTGGCAGCATCACAAATTTTTATAAAACAAATTGAACTAAATGCTTGTAATAATAAATAGGGCCAATGGGTGTGCGCCATAGGATTTCTAAATTGATTAAAATGGCAATGATAAATCGGAATGATCTTTTAAAGCTAGGCTTTGAAGATTCAGAAGGACCTGTTTTTAGTGATAATTACAATTATATTGTGGTACGTTATTATATCCATAAGGATAAGCCATGGATTGGAATAGAAGAGCATTGCCCTAAAAGTCAGGGCAATCTCATTGACGCTGATCATGTGACCACTGCGCTAATAAATTATGGTACTAAAAAAGGAGAAATAGTGTACTCCGAGGATGAGATCAAATCCTATCTTCACCATCAGGGGCAACATCCATGTGCTCTTAGGAAAAAATAATTTCAAAAAAACTAACTAGTACATAGGGGGCTTTGCCTAATTGGTTGTCATGGATTAAAATAAAAATGCATGATGAGACCAATTTTATTATTAGCCGTTGGAGTATTACTTTCTATGTTCACCTTTGCACAGCAGAGATTCACCATTAGTGGAACCGTGAAATCAGCTAGCAAAGGTGAAACCCTTATTGGGGCTACCGTAAATGCTGGCGGTAAATTTACTACACAAACCAATGAATACGGTTTCTTTTCTCTCACACTACCCGAAGGCTCTTATGACATAACGATAACGAGCGTTTCTTTTGACACTTATCAGCAATCAATAACCTTAAATAAGAACGTTAGTTTAAATATAGAATTGATGGACGTTTCCCAAACGCTGGATGAAGTGGTTATTTCAACGGGTAGAGGACGAAGTTTAAAGAGTCCACAAATGGGAATGGAGCGGATAAGTCCTACGGATATTAAGAACGTTCCGGTATTGCTGGGCGAGAAAGATGTTATCAAGGTTTTGCAATTATTGCCCGGGATTAAATCAGCAGGTGACGGCAATAGCGGTATGTATGTGCGTGGTGGTGCCGCTGATCAGAATTTGGTGCTGCTGGATGAGGCAAATGTTTATAATGCTGCGCACTTGTTAGGCTTTTTTTCGACATTTAATTCAGATGCAATAAAGGATGTGGCTGTGTACAAATCAGGTATGCCGGCACAATATGGGGGAAGGCTTTCTTCGGTGCTGGATATTAAAATGAATGATGGCAATAATCAAGACCTAAATGTCAGTGGGGGTGTTGGCCTAATATCTGCTAAACTAAATGTTGAGGGGCCAGTACAAAAGGATAAGTCTTCTTTTCTGATATCTGGTAGGCGCACGTATGCTGATATGTTTTTAAAACTATCAAACGATTCTTCCATCAATAATAATCAACTCTATTTTTATGATCTGAATGCCAAGCTTAATTATCAATTAGGAGAGAAAGATCGATTGTATTTCTCGGGGTACTTAGGTAAGGACCATCTAGGTTTTGGTGATCTTTTCGGTTTGGATTGGGGCAATAAAACTGCAACTGTTCGCTGGAATCACTTGTTTAACAGTAAACTTTTTTCAAACACCTCGCTTATTTATAGTAATTACGACTATAAAATTTCTATTAACAGTGGTACTAATAACTTTGATATTTTTTCCAATATCTTGGACTATAACTTAAAACAGGAGTTTCAATGGTATCCCAATAATCGGAATCATGTTCGCTTTGGTATTAATACCGCATACCATACCATTAGACCTGGTGAAGTTACCGGCAGGGGCGTAAACTCTTCTATCAATGATGTTCTGTTGCAGAAAAGATATTCGTGGGAAAATGGATTGTATGCCAGTAACACCTGGAATGCATCGGATAAGCTCAATTTTACCTACGGATTAAGACTTAGTACGTTCAGCATTTTGGGTGCGGGTGATTTTTATAATTTAGATAGCGAGGGAAAAGTAATAGATACCATGCGCTACGATAGGGGAGAGTTTGTTAAAACTTACTTGAACTTGGAACCTAGATTAGCGCTGAGTTATCAATTGAATAATGACGCTTCTGTGAAAGCATCCTATGTACGTAATGCACAGTATCTTCATTTGATTGCCAATAGCACCAGTACGAATCCTACAGATAAATGGATTGCCAGTACGAATATTGTAAAGCCGGGTATATCTGATCAATATTCTATTGGATATTATAGAAACCTCGGTGGAGAAAAATACGAATTAAATATTGAGACGTATTACAAGGATCTACAAAACCAGATTGATTATAAAGACGGAGCGGATGTATATAGTAGTAATAATGCCATCGAAACCGAATTGCTTTTTGGGAAAGGCAGAGCCTATGGAGCGGAATGGCTGTTGAGAAAAAACACCGGTAGATTAACCGGTTGGATCAGCTATACTTTGTCAAAAACGGAAAGGAAAATCGACGGCATCAATAATAATGAGTGGTATAACGCGCGGCAAGATAGAACGCACGATATTGCCATTGTTGCCATGTATAAGTTGAATGAAAAATGGACACTATCTGCCAATTGGGTTTTTTATACAGGCGACGCCGTGACCTACCCGGCAGGGAAATATATAATAGATGATCAAACAACCTTTTATTATACGGATCGGAATAGTTACAGAATGCCTAATTACCATCGTTTAGACCTGGGGGCCACCTTACAGCTCAAGCAGCGAAAACGTTGGAGTTCTGAACTTAGTTTCAGCTTATATAATGCTTATGGAAGAGAAAATGCCTATGCAATAGAGTTTTTGGACAGTCCAGATGATCCAAATAGAACCATTGCTCAGCAAATTGCACTCTTTAAATTTATACCATCGGTCTCCTATAATTTTAGATTTAAATAATCCTTAAAAATATGCAACAATATAGTCATTCAAATAAAACTTTTAATGAGCCATACCTTCATCATTTTTGTTCGTTTTATAAAGGCTGGAGGCAGCTGTTCCATTTAATAATAGTGGTGATTTGCTTACCCTTGTTAATAGCCTGCGAAAAAGAAATAGATCTTAATCTGAAGGGCGTGGAAAGCCGGCATGTGATTGAGGCCTTTATAACGGATCAGGCAGGAGGTTCTAAGGTACTTATCAGTAAAACAAAAGATTTTAGCGAGGATAATAGTAGAATAACGGTTAGCAACGCTATCGTAACCATCACACATGGTGCTGATAGTTATCAATTGGAGGAAACTGAGGCCGGAACATACGAATTACCATCACTAAAAGGCGAGGAAGGGCAAACCTATCAATTGAGGGTTCAGATAGGCGAAGAAATTTTCTCCGCAACTTCCACCATGCCTGCTTTGGTCAATATGGATAGCCTTTACATTTCCGAAGAGTTTATTTTTGATGAAACATATAAACTGCCAACCATCGATTTTATGGACCCTCCAGCAATGGGCAATAATTATCGTTTTCTGGTTTATGTAAACAATGTTAAGAAGAAACAGATATTTGCCTTTAATGATGAACTATCTAATGGGCGAGCCAACTCTATCCGATTGTATCTACATGTAGGGGAGGATGAAGACAACCCAGAGAATGAAAGGATCAAATCCGGAGACTTGGTGAGGGTTGAAATGTTGAATATCGATCTTCCGGTTTACAAATATTTCTTCAGTTTAGAGAATAGTGCTACAGGAGATAATCAATCGGCCACGCCAGCGAACCCTGTAAGCAATATAATTGGAGGGGCTTTAGGATATTTCAGCGCGCATACTTTTCAGGAAAAGGAAGTACGTGTACCGTAGCGATTAAAAAAAATACTAATTAATAAGGTGTTTTGGAATCTATATGTTTTCTTTGCATATAGATTCCTTACATACAGCATGCATCCATTAGAAAACAGTGCCCCAACAGAAAATAAAAATCGGAAGTCTTTTGCATTAGGTTTTATTTTTATAACACTGCTGATCGATGTAATCGGTTTGGCCATCATTATTCCTGTTTTTCCGAAATTGATCGAAGGATTGATTCATGGAACGATCAGCCAGGCTTCTAAGGTTTCGGGATTATTGCTGGTAGCTTATGCTGTTATGCAGTTTTTGTTTTCTCCGATTATAGGTAATCTAAGTGATCAATATGGCCGCAGACCTGTGTTGCTGATATCGTTGCTCGGATTTGGCATTGACTATCTTTTTTTAGCGTTTGCCCCCACCATTGGATGGTTATTTGTAGGAAGGATTATTGCCGGCATTACCGGTGCAAGTTTTACAACAGCATCGGCCTATATTGCCGATGTGAGCAGCCCTGAAAAGCGGGCGCAGAATTTCGGAATGATCGGCGTTGCTTTCGGTTTGGGTTTTATTATTGGTCCGGTAATAGGAGGGGTTTTGGGCAAAATAAATGTTCATTATCCATTTTATGCTGCGGCAGCTTTGGCTTTACTCAATGCAGCATATGGTTATTTTGTTCTTCCCGAGTCCTTAGCAAAAGAGCATCGTCGCCCGTTTAGTTGGAAGCGGGCAAATCCTTTGGGTACATTAATTCATCTAAAAAAGTATCCGGCTGTTATTGGTCTGGCAGTATGTTTATTTGTGGTTTATTTTGCGAATCATGCTGTACAAAGTGTTTGGACCTTTTACACCATGCAGAAATTTAAATGGGATGAGGATTTGGTAGGGTATTCATTGGGATTCATTGGATTAATGGTGGCTATTGTACAGGGTGGTGTAATTAGAATAGCCATTCCTAAACTTGGACAGAAACGTAGTATATGGTTTGGCTTGATGTTATATGCATTAGGTATGCTCTTGTTCGGTATGGCAAACAAAAGCTGGATGATGTTTGCGTATATGATACCTTACACATTGGGAGGGATAGCAGGACCCGCCTTGCAGGGAGTAATGACCAACGAGGTACCTGCCAATGAACAGGGAGAATTACAGGGCGGACTTACCAGCTTAATGAGCTTGAGCTCTATTTTCGGCCCTTGGTTTATGACCTATATATTCTATTATTTTACGAACAACAATGCGCCGGCGTATTTACCGGCAGCCCCTTTTTACGTAGCGGCAATTTTGATGTTTATCAGTGCGTTACTGGCGATAAGAAGCTTCAAAAGAAAAGATATCTAATTGATAAAAATACTTTTACATGGCTAACAAACTACAACGAGCTTTTCAGTTATTTGATACTTATAATAAAAAGGATCCTCATACACTGCAATGGGATGGTGATATATATCCCCAAGAATATTTTTTAGCACTTAAATTGCACGAATGGGTGCTCAAATTAACGCCGGAGGCAGATGAAGCTTTACTATTGGCTTCCCGTAGTCAACATATTGGGCGCTGGGAAATTGCGAGGGAAGACTATCCTGCTGGAAGGGAAGGCTATTTGAAATGGAGAAAAGAGCTGGCTTCTTTTCATGCGGATAAATCCGCTATTATCATGAAAGAAGTAGGTTATGATGATGAAACCATTGCACGGGTAAGAGAGATTATCCTGAAGAAGAAAATAAAAGTAAATAAAGATGTGCAGACAATGGAGAACGCTCTCTGTTTGGTGTTTCTGGCATATCAGTATGAAGAGTTTTATCCTTTGCATAGGGATAAAATTGTGAATATTCTCAAAAAATCATTATTGAAAATGGATGAAGCCGGACACCAGTTTGCTTTATCACTTTCTTATTCAAAAGAAGGCTTACATTATATACAGGAAGCGCTCAAGCTGCTGTAAAAGAGGGTGTTGAATCTATTTTTTACTCAAAATGTAACATATTTTTACATGTATTTGTGAATATGATTTCACTTGGTTACATTTACACGGTATATTTAGTGTCATTTAGCTGGCGAATCGTGAAAATCATGAGAAATATAGAGATGCATTTTGAGGTCTATAGCGATCAATCCAGGGATGAGATTCTCTCGGGTTTTTATGAAAAAGTTGGTTTGGAAAGAAATGAAACCGGAATTTTAAATTCTGTTGATTTGGGTAGGTTAGTGCTGAGAAACAATGCCGTTGAAGCAAAGAGAAGCCCGTCTGTGCTCGAAAGTTTTAGAGGAGGAGGAACTGTTAATTTTAAGTTATTGTCTGTTGAAAAAGGCACTAAAATCATGTGCTCTATTCAGCCTTTTACAGAAGCAGTATTTATAAAAGGGGCCATTACTATCTCCTTGTTTCTGATCTTGTTAACTACATTTATTCTCTATCTGATGGGCTTGCATATAGTCTCTATATGCTGTGTTTTAGCCGGATGGTTATTTACGGCTTTTGTATTATATAATGGTTTGTCTTATCATAGAAATCAACTGAAAATGTATGCTAAAAAGGTGCTTGATCACATGAATATTCTTCAATGAGATACGATCTTACAAATTCATTGGATGGGGTACAATGCAAACTAATTTGCTACTACCTGTTTACCAAAAGGCATCAGCGAAATTTCAAGTAATTTCAAATGTTGTTTTGCAAAGGGAATACCTATAATGGTAAAGGCTAATATCACCGCCCAAAATAAGTGGTTGATTGCTGTAACTAAACCACCACAAAAAATCCAGATAATATTGGCGAAAAGATGGAGACATCCAGACGCCCCAGCTGTGTTGACAACCCTTTTCCCAAAAGGAAATAGCACCATTCCCGCCAGTTTGAAACATTGTATGCCAAACGGAATGCCTACTACTGTTACACATAATATAATCCCACCTAAGAGATAACCACAGGCAGCTATAAATCCGCCACAAATTAACCAAATCAGATTACCTAAAATATTCATTTATGTATCATTAATACATGTATGATGCACTTTTGATCGGATTGTTACAAAGGCGACAGGAAGGTAAGGGTAAAAATGTGCAGATATGGTATGATAAAAAGTGAACAAAATGCTTTGCCTCAAGAACGTTATTAATAGGGGTAAAGAGTGTAATTTAGCCTTCATCCTTATTCACGTAAACATAAATAGCCGATGCCCCATATAATGATTCGAGATAGAAGCGTGCATATTCAAGAACTGAACCGAGGAGCTGCAAAAACATTGGTTTTGATACATGGTATGTTCAGTAATTTATCTGTATACTACTTTAAAATAGCTCCACTGCTTGCAGAAAAATTTCACGTAGTCATTTACGACTTAAAGAGTCATGGACTCTCTTCCAAAGTGGAGGATGGTTATGGTTTTGATGCCATGACGGCTGATTTAGTGGATCTGCTAGATGCACTTCATATAGAGCATGTACACTTGATAGGATATAGTTATGGTGGATTAGTTGCACTGAATACAGGTTTTAGAGAGCCTGAAAGGATAAACAGTCTGAGCATTATAGAAGCCCCAAACCCGGGCGACCGTAAGACCATGGACCTGATTGATATTTATAGTAAGGAATTTTTGGAACATTACATTCAGAACTTCACCGATACTACCAAGGTGAAAATGGGGAAACGCCAGTTGGAAAAGAACCATAAAATGTATCAGTTTTTGTTTAACAACACGAGCATTAGGGATGATATGGAGAAGGAAGCTGACTTCTTTTTGAGATTTCCTTTTGAAGCGCTTAAAAAAAATATTCTTCTTGTTTATGGTAAACAATCTAATTGCTTATCTGCTGGTGAGTTTTTGGCGCGCAAAATAAAAAACAACCAAATCATTGTTATGGATGGAGATCATAATCTTCCCATCCAAGCGCCCGAGGCGGTTGCTCAAATATTGATGAAATTTATCGTCTAAGAATAAGTAGCACTCAAATAAGCTCTAAAATGAAGAAATTTTTATTTGTTGTACCGCCTCTAACGGGGCATGTAAACCCTACATTGAGTTTAGGCAAGGCATTACTGGATAGAGGACATGATGTTGCTTGGTTAAGTGTAGATAAGCAATTAAAACAAACGTTACCTAGCGGAGGTAAATATTTTGATATACATTACGGGGAATCTGCCCACGTTGATCGTGAAAACGAAGTCTATTTGAATCAGATTTCTTCCAAAAATATAACCGGGATTGAGAGCATCAAATTTCTGTATGATGAGGTGTTGGTACCGCTAAATCGCTATATGTTTAAAAGTATTAACGAGTGGATTATAAAATTTAAACCGGATGTTGTTATCAATGATCAGCAACTGTTTGCGGCTTCTATAGTGGCCTTTCAGAAGGGAATAAAATATGCTACTTCTGTAACGGCTCCCGCTGCCGTAAAAATGCAGGATGACCTGCCGGGTGTTTCTCAGTGGGAAGACAAACAGATTATAGCCGTTCAAAAAGAATTCGGTTTGCAAATAGATCAATCGGTGGCGTGCTCTGAAAAACTGGCACTTATATATACTTCACCTGATTTTTTTGGCGATATGACTTTAAAATCAAATTATCGTTTCGTGGGCCTGTCTACTACTAATCGTAGGTCAAATTATTCCTTCGACTGGGATGCATTTCATTTGAAGGCACGAGAGAGAAAAGTGTTGGTATCTATAGGAACAACCTTTGATCATCAGTTTAAGCGTGATTTCTTTGCTAAGGTGGTAGAGGCTTTTAAAGACAAAGATTTTTCTGTGATACTTGTATCAGATCCGGACTTGTTTGTCTCTTGGCCCAGTAATTTTATCGTGTCTCCGCAGATTCCACAATTGGAGCTATTGCCTCTAATGGATGCGGTTATCTGTCATGGAGGGCACAATACCGTCTGCGAAACCTTAATGCAGGGAATCCCTTTGGTTGTTGTGCCGATAGCTTATGATCAATCGTATGTGGCAGGTAGAGTGGTGGCTACGGGAAGTGGTTTAAGGTTGAATTATAAACGATTCAAAGCGAATCATTTAGCCGATACTCTGCAACAAATTTTAACGCAGTCGCATTTTAAAGAAGCTGCACAACGCTTACAAAATTCATTTATAAAAACTGGCGGGGTTTCTTCGGCCGCGCAGTTTTTAGAAGATTTTGCGATGAGTGATGCTCCCGCATATGAAAATATACATCAATAAAATAGCATTATGTCTAAATTCCTATTTGTTGTTCCTCCTTTTTTTGGACATATCAGTCCAACACTCAGTGTAGGAGCAAGTTTGCTCAAAAGAAATCATGAAGTATGGTGGGTTTCGATCGTTCCGATTAAAGAAGAACAGATACCGGTGGGTGGAAGGTTTATCGTGCCATATCGTTCTTTAGTTAAACATACAGTAGAAATAGATGAAATTCTGTTAAAGCAAGATAATGGTCCGTTATTATCAGGTGCGGAAACGTGGAAGTTAGCCTTGGAAGAAACGTATATTCCTTTTTGTAAAATCATGTATGAGGCGGTCAATGAAGTGATCGATGAATTTACGCCGGATGTGGTGATAAATGACTGTATTACATTCGCCGGTGGAATATGTGCTTATAAAAAACAGATTCCCTATGTAACTACTACGCCTGTGCCGCCCGATTTGGGGGCAAATGCATTGAATAGCCCTAAAATCTGGGAATGGCAGCAAAAACTTATGTTCGATCTGCAGAAATATTTGGGTATTGATAGTGACGAACTTGTTTTTCATTCCCGAGAATTAAATATTGTTTTCACTTCGGAATATTTTGCCGCTATTGAAAATCCTGAGCCTCATATGGTATTTGTGGGGCCGGTAGAGGGGAGGCCAAATACCGTTGATTTTGATTGGAAAACACTTAGTGAGCGTACGGGACCTAAAGTATTTGTTTCGTTAGGTACCTTGTTGGAGGATATTAGGAAGGAGTTTTTCGAACGGTTGATAACGACATTTAAAGACGAGCCGATAACGATCGTGGCAGCAACGAAACCGGATATCATTGAACATTGGCCAGATAATTTTATAGTACAGGGTTTTGTTCCGCAAACGGAGGTAATGAAAAGGATGGACGCTGTTATTTGCCACGGCGGGTTTAATACGGTGAATGATGCTATTTTAAATGAATTGCCTTTGTTGATTACACCTATAGCTTACGATCATTTTCATACAGCAGCATTGGTTGAAAAAGCTGGTTGCGGGAAAAAGATCAGGTATAAGCGTATGCGGACGGACGATTTGAAAAATGCTGTATGGGAATTGATAGCAGAGCCAAGCTTCAGGGAACAAGCAAAATACGTGAAACAAACTTTTAATAACGCGGGAAGTAATGACAAGGTGGTAGATCTATTGGAAAAACTGTGTAATAAAGAAAAAATCTATAGCGCGGTATAGGCGCTCGCGCTGAATATATATGATTATTGATGACAATAACAGGTAAACAAAGCAATATACAAAAAAAGGAACGTCCACTGTTTTTTTTGGAGCGTACACTTGTTGGCCAGGGAATTCATCCTTTTAATGGTGTGTTTGCTGTCAGGTTGCGAGGTACGATTAAGCCAGATGCTTTAGAGGCAGCGTTACTAAAAGTGCAATATAAATATCCTCAGCTACGGATGGTTATCGCCGAAGTAAATTCCAGCAGACCTTATTTTTTTATTCCAACTGTTGTAGCCCCATTAACATTAATTTACAAGGAGCGTAGTTATGAAGATCAATGGCAACAGGAGGTTTTATATGGACTGAGACACCAATTTAACCTTCAAAGTGGGCCGATGATGCAAGTGGTTTGTTTGTATGCTGAACAGGTGAACGATTTGATTCTCAGCTTCCATCACTGTATATGTGATGGAGGAGGGGGAGTGGTTTTGATTAAAGAATTATTAAGGCTACTTGATGAACCATCATCGGATCTGGGTCATCAGGATAAGTTGCTGTATAAAGAAGATATCATTCCACAGGATATCTTAAAAAATAAAGCCATACAGATGAAAACATCATTGTTGGCTGGTGTGCTAAAAACGGCACTGTCGATGTCTTCCGTTTTTATTTCAAGTAAAAACAAAACGATACTGGATAGATTTGATGACTATCTGTTCCATTTAAAGCTGGATCAGCACACTACATCGAAATGGATAAAAAAATGTAAGGAACAGCAAGTTACCGTAAATACAGCATTGGGATTACTGCTTTTACAGGCGTATAAGAAGGTAATGGGAGTAGATGCCAAAAATAAGGTTTCCTGTCCTGTAGATATACGAAGGTTTGCAGCTCAGATTAAAGAAGATCAGCTTTTTTCTTTTGGTTTACTTTTAACCCTATCTCAATCAAAGCATACACACACCTTTTGGGAGGCCGCAAAATCGCTTCAGTTAAGTGTAAATCAACAAACAAAAAGTCTGAGACCTTATGAGTTTTTAATGACCTTTGAAAAATTGCACAAATCATTGCCAAACATGCTGAAGATGCTTACCTATGGTAAGGTGGGTAACGATTTAATGTTCTCCAATATTGGCAGAATTCCGCTAAAAAGCAACTATGAAACCTTTGAACTGGAAACAGTCTTTAGTCCCACTGTTATCGGTCCTTTTGCAAATCCGACTACACTGATTTGTTCTACCTTTAACGATCAGCTTGATTTTTCCTTTGTGTCAAATGAAGGATTTCTACCAAAAAACAAAGCTAGGGAAATAATTAGTTTACTAAGCCAAGGAATTGAATCACGAATTGATACATCACATTGATTATGGTAAAGCAACGTATATTATCAGTGGGTGAGCGTATTATGCACGTTCATCAAAATGAAACCATTAATTGCTTGTTTACCGTGCGCGTTAAAGGCAACCTTAGCGTCGAACAGATAGCATATGCCTTGCTAAAGCTACAAGAAAAGCATCCCTTGTTAAGATCTGTTATTAAAGAAGTGGATAGGCAATGTTTTTTTGTTTTACAGGATGATATGCGCCCAATTCCTGTTGAAGTATACGATAGACAAACTGATGATGATTGGGAGCGGTTAACTCGGGATCATTGGCAGATACACCTTGATGTAAGTAGAGGTCCACTAGCAAAAATGCTTTGGTTGAAAGGAGTTGGTGTTTCCGAATTGATATTGATCTGCCCGCATTGCATTGCGGATGGCGTTAGCATGACGACGCTGTTACGCGAATTTTTGCTTGTTTTGGACAATCCGGACTATGATATTGGAAATCCGCAACCATTTATGGAGGAAATCCGCAGTCCACATTTACCGTCTGTTCCGAAACAGCTACGCACAAAATTTAAAGGTTTTATAGGGGCATGTTTCGCAAAAATATTGCTGCCGGGAAAACGAAAACAAGGAAAGTTGATCAATCTGAATGAATCGTATATGCTTCGTTATCGATTTACCGTATTGGATACAGAGTATCTACTGAATGATTGTAAAAAGCACGGTGTATCCTTATATGCTTTCATGAGCGCCTTATTTTTGGATGAATTTAAGAAAGTGTTTTCCGGGAGTGCCAAACAAAAGCTGATCTGCCCGGTAGACATCCGTAAATATCTCACCACATTGAAAGAAGATCAATTGTTTGCTTTTGCTCCCATCATTGACGTTAAAACGATAAAAAATAGCGCATCAGATGTTTGGCAAACAGCCGGGGAAATAAAGAAAGAGATGATGTTGAAACTATCGAATATTGATATAGGCGAAATCATCTATATGAACAATCGTTTTTTATCTTTTGTGCCTAAATTGCTGAATCACTTACATACAGATATCGGGAACCACGATTTCACATTCTCCAATATGGGAAACCTGAAGTTGCCTCCGCAATTCAAAACGTTTATAGTTGAAGAAGTATACAGTCCGTCTGTGGCTTTTCCATGGCGTAACCCCAATACAATGGTCATGAGTTCTTATAAAGGTGTTTTGGATTTGACGTTTATATCCAACAACGCTATTCTAAAAAAAGAGGCTGCGGCATTATTTATGGAACAATCCGTGCAAAAGATCAAAGATTTGATTAATGATGAACATAGGGCTCCGGCGTTTACCAGCTAGAAAATGATGAATAACACCAAAATATTAACATATAGACCTCTTCGACAGTTTGTTATGAAAAGACTTTTTTGGTATGCACTGCCTAATTTAGTATTGAATGGTATTATTCCATATGTTAACTTTGAAAATCCTTTAGCCGTTGCTCTTTTTCAAGGAGAATATTGTTTTGCCAGATTTATCCTCCCCATGGCTCTTTTTGTCCCCTTTGCGATTACCGTTGATTGTATGAAAAAAACCAATGCATTTATGTTATCCATAGAATTGAGTGATGTTAGAGGTAAAGAAGGGATGGATCTGCGGGTTTTCTTAAAATATGGCATTTGTAATGGTTTACTAACGTTTGCGGTACTATTGCTTATGTTATGCATTGTACAAGGGCTTATACCGTCAAATTATGTGTTTAACGGGCTGTTATTATCGGCTTTTAATGGCATAACAGCTTGCCTATTAGCGGTGTATTTTACGTTATGGAGTATCCGTAAGTTGGAAAAGCTAGTGAACGACTAGTGCATTCTTTTATTTTTTGATAAACAATTGGCGATAATCAATTGTACTTATAGGGAAACAAGCCATATCCCAATAGCCATAAACGATAAACGCTGGTGAATCAGATTCAAAAAAGTAAGGATAACAATATACCCAGAAAGACTTTAGGGCTATTTGACGCAGTAGCATTGATTGTCGGAATCGTTATAGGAGCCGGTGTTTTCAAAACTCCTTCATTAGTAGCGGGCAATACCACTGACGATCAAAGTTTTTTATTAGCCTGGTTATTAGGAGGTGTAGTTTCACTAATAGGTGCGCTGAATTATGCAGAACTAACCTCTACCTATCCGCACGCGGGAGGTGACTACCATTTTATATATCGGGCCTACGGAAAACGTTTGGCTTTTTTGTTTGCATGGTCGCGTATGAGTGTTATTCAAACGGGATCGATTGCTTTATTAGCCTTTATATTTGGTGATTATGCAACACAGTTTTACTCCTTTGGAGACTATTCTGAAGCCATTTATGCTTTTTCTGTGATTATTTTACTGACCTTAATTAATATCTTAGGCTTAACTTTTGGATCCAGCGCGCAAAAGATTTTTACTATTTTGGAAGTGTCTGGTATCATTATTATTATCATTGCGGGTTTGTTTTTTACACCTGTTGCTACAGAAGTGATTTCCGAAGAAATAGTTGGCTCTAAGGATTACTCTTTTGGTATGGCTATGGTATTTGTTCTACTGACCTTTGGGGGGTGGAATGAGGCCGCTTATATTTCTGCGGAGCTTAAATCAGGTGCAAGAAGTATGGCGACAGCCATGATTTGGAGTATTGTAATCATTACGATTGTCTATCTTTTAGTTAATTTTACGTACCTGTACGCCTTGGGGCACAGTGGTGTAGCTGCATCTAACGCCGTTGCCGCTGATTTGATGCAACTTGCTTGGGGAAAACAAGCAGCACAGTTTATTGGCCTTTTGGTGGCCATATCAGCTTTAACCTCTGCAAACGCCACTATTATTACCGGAGCACGGTCTAATTATGCATTGGGAAATGATTTTCGGCTTTTTAAACGACTGGGCAATTGGAACCAGCAATCGTCCTCACCGATACAGGCTTTATTATTACAGGGCTCGATAGCACTTGTAATGGTTGGACTGGGTTTGTTAACCCGTAATGGTTTTGAAACCATTGTCGATTATACTGCTCCGGTATTTTGGTTTTTCTTTTTATTGGTAGGAATAGCGGTTTTCATTATGCGGAAAAAGGATCCCAATGCCGTTAGGCCATTTAAAGTTCCACTGTACCCAGTTTTACCTGCTTTGTTTTGCCTCAGTAGCGCCTTTCTTTTATATAGCAGTTTAACGTATACGGGTATTGGAGCATTGTTTGGTGTAGGGGTACTGTTTGTTGGTTTTGTGATTTACTTAACTATGCCGAAGCTGTTAAAGTGAAATAAGGAAAACAATACGTTTGTTTTAAATGTTAAGACAATCAGATCGTTAACTAAAATTATGTGTGATGAAAGCAAGGAAAATTTCACTGTGGTTCCTATTTATGATGATTGGGCTTTTTGCAAGTGCTCAAGATGGTGTCGTAAATAAAGATGTGCCTTACGTCCCAACCAATCAGGCAGTAGTAGACGCTATGCTCAACTTAGCTCAAGTAAATCAAAATGATGTTTTGTATGATTTGGGATGCGGAGATGGGCGCATTGTTGTTACAGCAGCTAAACAATTTGGCGCAAGTGGCGTGGGAATAGATATAGATCCTGAAAGAATTGAAGAGGCAAAAGATAATGCGCAAAAAGAGCATGTGGAAGATAAAGTTAAATTTATACAACAGGATCTTTTTAAAGCAGATTTTAGCAAGGCTTCGGTGGTGTCTTTGTATTTGCTTCCATCGGTTAATCTCAAACTACGTCCAAAACTATTGCAATTAAAGCCAGGTACACGGATTGTTTCGCATGCATTTGACATGGGCGACTGGAAGCCAGATAAAAAAATGCGTGTAGGAAGCTCTACCATTTATTTATGGACAGTGCCGGAGAGAGGCTAAATAAGAATTTATTGGATTGTGGGTGGAAAATGGCTGTGATATATATATAGTTTATGTAATATTGCATTGGCAGTAAATCCATTCACTATATCCAATGAATAACATGTTCAGAAATAAATTTTGGCGATATCTTACACTTAGTATTTCAGTTAGTTTTTTTTATACCTGCACACAGCCCGATAACAACGAAAGCGGGCAACAAATGGATGCTTCGATTGGTCGTGATAGTATTCCTCTACCCGCTAAAATACAAGATATAGGGGATGGAAATATTAGCATATTCTACATCGATTCTGCCAGCGAGATAAGGGATTCTATAGTGAAAAACAATAAGGAACTAAGAATAAGCGGAGATGTATTTTTGAAAATAACGGGAGAAGAATTTCCTATATCTATTTATACCAGCTTGATGAAACTAAAGGTACTGAAACCTTCTGCATTCCGCATTACTGCTTATGACAAAGATCAGGGGCAATCTGTAGAATCACTTCACGGAGAAATTAAAATAAGCAAAAATTATGCATCACCTTTCCCTGAGCCGGACACGCTCCGGAATGATAATCTTTACATGGTAAATTGTAGTATCGATCTTTCGGAAAAGGAAAACCTCGATGATGATAAACTGGCTAAATGGTGGGAGCGTGTTAATAAAATAGAAAGTAAAAATTAAAAAGTAAAAACTGCACCCTCAACCTTGCTTTCCACGTTCTCTATCCGTGTTCCACCCGTGCTCCATATGTGTTCTATTCCGGTAATATCCCATAATAGTGCGTAAGAACCAGCATAAAACGCTATTTAAAGCAATACCTACCGAACTGGTATCGAACTAGTATATAGATGGAATAGCTTTCGGACCTGCCTTATCTATTGAAAATATTTTCGATTTTTATTAGTTGAATTATTGATATCTGGTTTATTTTTAAGGTATCAATGAGCCCTTCGGGGTTTTGGCGTTACCTGTTGACTTTTTAATTTTGACTTTTAAAACTATATAAAGGTGATCGTCTTACCAAATACCAGCGTATTCCCATCCGGATCATCTACAGCGAAATCACGCATGCCATATGGGCGATTATCCAGCGGAGCTGAAATGGTAGCGCCTTTGGACTGTAAACCTTCGTAATAAGTATCTACCTCATCACAATTAATACAAACATGGCCGGCTCCAGGTTCCTTTTTTCTTCCGGGATTTAATGAGCTGCTTAGATGTAAAAACACTGTATCATGCTTTATTCCTACATATTCACCATATTGAAAATCTAGCGAAAAACCTAAAACATCTATATAGTAACTAAGTGACTGAGATAGGTTCTTCACATGTATAACCGGTGCATAATCTAGTGCCTTCATAATCTATACCTATTTTTGTATTCATTTGTTATTTTAAAACATATTAGATCTTCTTTTGTTGAGTTTACGGAGCGAAAAATATAAATTGATCCTAATGATGCTTGAATGAATATTCTTTGGAAATACCTTAAACCTCAAAAAAATCTGATATTTCTTTCACTTTTGTTGGCCGCATTAGCGCAACTATTGAATCTAATCGATCCGGTAATTTTTGGAAAGATAATCGACGAATATGGTAATAATAGCAGAAATTTGCCTACCAATGAGTTGATAAATGGCGTGCTCTACTGGTTACTTTTAGCACTTTTGGTAGCTGTTTCCGCTAAATTATTCAAATCTCTTCAAGATTATATCCTCCGTAAGGCGGTAGCGACCTTTGGAATGAATATTTTCAATGATGGATTAAAACAGACTTTACGACTTTCCTTTCAGGAGTTCGAAGAAAGTAGAAGCGGTGTAACCCTATCGGTTTTGCAGAAAGTCAAAACCGATGCCGAACGTTTTATTAATTCATTTATCAATGTACTTTTTTCATCATTGGTGGGCGTTTGTTTTTTATTGTGGTATAGTCTTACTAAAAACTGGCTACTAATTCCTGTTTTTTTTGTGGGTGTTGTATTATTGGGGTCGTTAACTGGTTTATTATCCAGAAAAATCAAAACTATTCAGCGATCCATAAACAGACAAAGTGATAAACAGGCAGGTGTAATCACCGAGAGTTTACGCAATATAGAGTTAGTAAAAAGCTTAGGGTTAACATTTGCGGAAATTAGGCGCTTAAGAGAGCAGACGCTTAAAATTTTTAACCTCGAAATGTTGAAAGCTAGAAAAGTGAGTGTTTTATCTTTTTTGCAGGGGAACATGCTTAATCTCCTGAAACAATCGGTTTTATTTATTTTATTGTGGCTCATATTCCATAAGGTATTAAGTACGGGTGAGTTAATTGCTATGCAGTTTATTTCGACTGCGATTTTTGTTCCTTTGCAGGATCTGGGGAACATGATTTTATTATATCGTGAAGCAGATGCTTCGTTGAAGAACTTTGATAAACTCATGGCCAAACCAATTGAACAACGGCCAGAAGACCCGGTAGAAATAGGTGATCTGGAGAGCCTTCAATTTGAACAGGTTATATTCCGGCATAAAACAGCAAATTATAATGCAATAGACCATATTTCTTTCTCGGTAAGCCAAGGAGAAACCATTGCCTTTGTTGGGCCATCCGGATCGGGCAAATCAACTTTGGTGAAACTTTTGGTTGGACTTTATACGCCCATCAGCGGAAATATTTATTTCAATAATACTTATTCCACTGATATACGCTACAATCCGCTTAGAAGGCAGATAGGTTTTGTAACGCAGGATACACAGCTATATGCCGGCACCATAAAAGAAAATTTATTGTTCGTGAAACCAACTGCTACGGATGACGAAATATTGGATGCACTTCACAAGGCTTCTGCTACCGCTTTAATAAAGAAAAGTTCAAATGGTATTTATACCATACTGGGCGAAAATGGTATGAAGTTATCTGGTGGTGAGAAGCAAAGACTATCCATTGCAAGGGCCCTGTTACGTAAGCCAAAACTACTTATCTTCGACGAAGCCACCTCAGCACTTGACTCTTTAACGGAAGAGGAGATTACCCACACGGTAAGAGAAATCTCTACGAATAGAGAGCATATGACCATATTGATTGCCCATAGACTTTCTACCATTATGCATGCCGATGTGATCTATGTACTCGAAAAGGGAAAAATTGTGGAAGCTGGAAACCACCAAAAGCTAACAGAGGCGAAAGGCCTCTATTATGCCATGTGGCGACAGCAAATAGGCGAAAGAAGATAATTGAAATCGGACTTTAAGCCTATAATTTTATATTTTCTGTTTATTCACCCCTTCTATATTGGGTAAAAAACCAGTTATAATGCCAATCAATGGAAGGTATGCACATACTTTAAATACGTATTCAATACTGGTCTGATCGGCCAGTTTGCCCAGAATAGCAGAACCTAATCCTCCCATTCCAAAGGCAAAACCAAAAAATAAACCAGCAATCATACCGACTTTACCTGGTACTAGGTCTGTTGCATATACTAGAATGGCAGAAAATGCCGAGGAAATAATCACACCTATTATAGCGGCTAAAACACCCGTCCAAAATAAATTTGCGTAAGGTAATAATAGGGTAAAGGGTGCAGCACCTAATATGGAAAGCCAGATAATGTGTTTTCTGCCAAACCGATCACCTAAGGGTCCACCGATCATGGTACCAGAGGCAACAGCACCCAAAAAAATAAACAAATAAATCTGCGATTGCTGTACAGAAACATCAAACTTATCGATGAGGTAAAAAGTAAAATAGCTAGACATGCTCGCCATGTAGAAGTACTTTGAAAAAATAAGAACGAGCAATATGCATAACGAGAACATAACCCTTTTTCTTGGCAAAGAAACACCAGTGGCAACCTTATACCTCACCTTCATAAAATCCTTTAAATAAAGATGTTGCTGGTACCATCTACCAATGCGCCATAAAACGATGATGGCCAGGATAGCCGCCACAGCGAACCAGATAATATTGGATTGCCCATGAGGAATGATCACGAGCGCGGCAAGTAATGGCCCAATGGCACTGCCCGCATTACCACCTAATTGAAAAATAGATTGAGCTAATCCTTTCTTTCCACCGGAGGCCATATGGGCAACTCTTGATGATTCTGGATGGAAAACAGATGATCCTATTCCTATAAAACTGACAGAGACCAGAATCATCGCGAAACTATCGGCCATGGATAGTAAAATTAAGCCTATAAGGGTGGAAGTCATACCAATCGCTAAGGAATATGGTTTGGGGTGTTTATCAGTATAAAATCCAACAAAGGGTTGTAATAAGGACGCCATTAACTGAAAGGTAAATGTAATCATCCCAATTTGGCTGAATGATAGGCTAAAATTCGTTTTTATCATGGGATAAACAGCAGGAATAACCGACTGTATCATGTCGTTGAGAAGGTGCGTAAAGCTGATGGTAAAAAGAACCGGATAAATGGTCTTACGAATGTCGGAAGCAGAAATAGCAGCAGTTTGACCTGAATGATTAGTGTTCATTTGTACAATATAGAAAACGAATAGAAGGTGATTAATTCACCTGCCCAAAAATAAACATTAATTAAAAAAAGAGGGGGCTTTACCATTCCAAAATTTTCCAAGATGATTCTTGGCTATGCTAAAAAACGAATCAGGGCCTTCAGGGCGGTTTTCTGAGAATTATATTTTAGATAACTTATTATTTAGAATCAGTATAAATTAATAAGTTTATATTTATATTTGTAGAATAGCCATTAAGTCATGATAGTTAAAAGCAAAATAGAAGGTTTACAAGATTGGTTATTTATAGAAGATATACCAGATATATGTTCTCCAAACAGTCCTTTAAATGAAAAGAAAATTACAATAGAACGTTTTCCCATACACATGTCTAATTATCAGCTTTCTACAGGTGGTTTGTTTATTCTTTATTCAGAAATGAGTTTTCAAGGGCCTGTACGGATACACACGGAGGTGGAAGGTGAAACAGTAACCAGTCAGTTTGTTTTCTATAAAGGTGTGGACAACAAAAAGATCAAAACATCTTTCCATGGAAGGGGGCGGCACAATGTGCGTTATATACCTTCTTTTGTAGAAGATTACGAATTAAAATCAGGTGCGGGCTATGATTATTTTTTAGTTGTACTGTCAAAAGATTTTTATTTTAAACTAATCGCACCCGAATCGGTTTTGCATGAAGATTTTGTGCAGAGGATTAATAAAGGTGAGTTCAGCTCTTTTTCGCATGATGATATGTTTGTTACCCATGAAATGCTCAGGGTAATTTCAGAGCTGAAAGACAACAAACGGACGGGGGAGCTGCGTCGTATTCATACGGAATCTAAAATTTCCGAATTATTGGTTTATCAATTGGAACAGTTAAATGATGCTTTTACCGAAGAACGGGATCATTTAATGGGTGATGATATTGTGAAATTACTCAATGCGCGAACAATTTTAGACGAGCGTTATGCACGGGCACCAACGCAAAAGACCTTAGCTGAGGAAGTTGGAATGAGCGAATCTAAATTACGTCAATCATTTAAAGAGTATTTTTCCTTAACGATATATGATTATTTAACCAGGGTGCGCATGGAGAAAGCGCGTTCACTTTTATTGGAAGAGGGTAAGAGCATCGCCGAGGTGGCTGCTTTGACGGGGTATAACCATCAGCAAAACTTTAGCGCTGCCTTTAAAAAATATTACGGAATAGCACCCAGTGATATTAAATAGCTATTTTTTTTTCCATTTTCGTTCTGGCTTCATAGGTAAGGGGTAACAGTGAGTTGAAGGTATTGATATCTAGTGTGACGGTACTCGGAACAACAAAAGGTCTCAACGTCTTTGGGTTGATCATGACTTCCATCTGCGTATTAAAAATGGAATAGATATGTCCCGGTGTTAGTACTTCTGTTGGTGTACCTTCCAACCATTTTCTGCCATTTTTGAGCATGAGAATGCGATCGGCATACTGAGCGGCGAGATTAATTTCGTGTAATACGGCTATGACCATAAATCCCCTTTTACTGAAAGCTTTGGCGATGGCCATGGTTTGTTGTTGATACTGTGGATCTAGCGCTGCTACCGGTTCATCCATTAATAGCAAACTTTCGGGTTGATCCCATAATTGGCAAAGAACGCGGGCATACTGTACCCTTTGCTGTTCCCCACCGGAGAGAGAAGGATATATGCGTTCTTCTAAATGGTTGATACCACAGATGTCCATAGCCTCCTCCACGATCTGTAAATCTACCCGGCGTGGATGCTGTTGAAAATGCGGGTAACGTCCCATCAATAAAATTTCTCTTACAGAGAACCCGAGATTTACCTGATTGGCCTGTTGCAATATACTTCTTCGCTTCGCCAATTCTTTTGACGTATAGTCGTGGATATTTTTTTGGAAAAAATGTATTTCGCCACTGGAGGCTTTCATTTCTCCGCTTAATACGCGCATTAGGGTGGATTTTCCCGCGCCATTGGCGCCTAATATAGCCAGCAATTCGCCTGAACGGATTTGAAAGCTAATATCTCTTATCAAGGTATGATGGTCAATTTTAAAATGTAAAGCGGTTACTGTAAGCATGATAGCTATGTTAATGAAACAGTTTGTTTTTTTCTTTAATCAGGATGTACAAAAAGATAGGGGTGCCCAATAGGGCTGTAATAACACCGATGGGCAATTCAATGGGGGCTACCAAACTACGTGATAGGAGATCGGCCAGGGTAAGTGATAATGCACCCAATAATGCCGAGGCTGGCAATACAAATTTGTGGTCTACACCCCCCATTAAGCGAATAGTGTGAGGAACCAATAAGCCGATAAAGCCAATAATACCCGATACCGCTACAGAGGCACCTACCGCCATGGTAGCTAATACCACTACCTGCATTTTAGTGCGCGAAGGATTCAATCCCAATATATCTGCTTGTGCTTCACCTAGGGCAAATCCGTTTAAGGGTTTGGCCAAAAAGGGGAGGAGCACAATCGGTATCAGAACGAAAGGTGTTATGCAGGCCACGGTTTGCCAGGTAGCTCCACCTAAACTACCTAACATCCAAAAGGTAATAGTACGTAACTGTTGTTCATCAGCCATGTATGTTAACAATCCGGTTAACGCCCCCGCCAATGCGTTAATTGCAATACCAGCCAGAAGCATGGTGGCTACGTTCGGTTTGCCATTGATTTTTGAGACCTTGTAAACGACGAAAGCTACCGAACCTGCTCCAACAAAAGCACCAAAAGCCAATAAGTAGTAACCCAACAGATTACTTAATCCAGCAAATAAGCTGAGCTCTAAAGTAATGATCAACGCCGCCATTAAAGAAGCCCCGGCAGAGATGCCGATGAGTCCAGGCTCTGCCAATGGATTGCGAAATATACCTTGTATAGCTGCTCCCGAGATCCCAAGGGCCGCTCCTACTAAAACACCTAGCAATACACGGGGTAGGCGCACGATATGGATGACACCTTCGTAAGTTGCATGGTGGGATCCTATTGAAATACCAATATATTTTCCCATAATGATGAATACTTCCTTAAGGGGAATAGGCATCGCTCCAAGTGCCAAGGAAAAGGAGATGCTGAGGAGTAGGCCGATGCCCAGTAGGCTATATATCACATTTTTCTTCATATTTTATTCGCTGAATTTTCGGTGAAGGGAGAGCATTGCATCCGGTAAACGGACACTGAAATTGATCAGTAGCTGGCCGTCTATCGTTAAGATTTTTCCTTTTTTTCCAGCTTGCGTTAACTGAACACCCGGCATCTTCAGAAATGATTCTTTACCTCCTAAACTGCTCAGGCCGAAATCAAATAACAAAATAATATCTGGATTGGCCTTTACCAGTGCTTCGGTGGTGTAAGGTTTAAAATCAGAGAATTCCGAGATGGCATTTCGCCCCCCTGCCATTTTAATCAAGGCATCGACGCTGCTTCCCTTACCGGCAACGCTCATAGTGCCCGTCCCCCTGGCATATATGAACAGTACCTTGTTTGTTTTTGCGTTGCTTGATTTGATTTGTGTGTTGGCCAGTTCAATCCTTTGTGCGGTCTTTTGCGCGAGTATTTTTCCTTTATCCGGCAAATCGAGTGCGTTCGCTACCGATTGGATAAAGCTGAGCGCTCCAGTTGCACTATATTGCTGTTTAATGGTTACTAAACGGATGCCAGAAGCTTTTAGCTGATATTGTATCTCTTTACTGAGGTCGCCTTCCGGAGCTAAAATAAGATCAGGAGCAAAAGAGATTAAACTTTCTGTGGAAACAGAACGATTACGACTTACTTTCGGCAGCTTTTTAACATAAGCGGGGTAAATACTGGTAACGTCTGTTGCCACAATATTAGATCCTAATCCCAATGCATCTACCGTTTCGGTTAGTGCACCACTCAACGTTATGATCCGTTTTGGTGCCGCATAGCTGTATTGAACGAATAGGCCGATTATGGCCGCTAAATAACATACTCTCTTCATATAATGCTTAAGTCTCCCAAAATTTCACCACGCAAAGCAAAGGTTATTTAGAATAATTACAAAATGCTTCCGCTTCATATTCAATACTTTCTTGTCAATTTGGCGAAATTCATACAAAATAAATCAGATCGCATACATGCTTTTCGGTAGAATATCTCACATTTGCACTATCATTATTTAGAATGATTAAAAATAATAAATAAGGCAAATGTTCAAATTCTACATCGCCATGTTATGCTTGATCCCCATATCTGTATTTGGCCAATTAAAAGGCAGTGTACAGGGAACGATTTACAACGTACATGGTAAGCCCATTTTTCCTGCCAGTATTACCTTAAATCCAGATAATCATTTTGTTCAGACAGATAGTAATGGTTTGTTTATAATCAATAATTTATATACTGGAATATATACTATAACTATAAGTCATGTTGGCTATAAAACTTTCGAGCAATCGATAGAAATTGTAGCCGATAAAACACCGCGTTTGCAAATAACACTTTTAGAAGACGATCATACATTAGGAGAAGTTACGGTTAACGATCGATTTACGAATCCCGATAATCTCGTTCAAGTAGAGCGGACTGCTATGCCGGTTACAATTATTACGCGGAAGGAAATTGAACTCATGGGAAGTAGAAGGTTGGATGAAGTATTAAAAGAACAAACCGGTATTGCTATTGTCAATAATATCGCTGGAGGTAATCGCTCGGTAGGAGTGCAGATGCAAGGTTTCTCTTCAGAATACATCATGATCCTGATCGATGGGCAACCCATGACTGGACGTAATAATGGAAGCTTTGATCTTTCCCGCATCAGCGTAACTAATATCGAACGGATTGAAATCATCAAAGGAGCAGCCTCTTGCTTATTTGGAAGCGAAGCGATGGGGGGAGCCATTAATATTATCACCCGTCATGGAGCTTTGCAGCCACAGGCTGTTGCATCGGTTCGTTATGGTTCGCTAAATATAGTGGATGCTACTCTGGAGGGCGAGACACCCTTCGCCGCTAATCGTGGAGAAGTGAATTTATCGGCCAATTATTATCATACGGATGGCTTCAACGTAAATAGCCGTTATCAAAGCACCGGGACCACCGTTCCACCTTCGGATAATTATACCCTACAGGGACGGAGCCGTTATCGTGTAAGTAAAAACGCAACGATTGGTTTGAGCGGCCGTTATGGCCTACGTAAATCGGTGATGACGCGGGGATATGGGAATGTTACGTATCAGGATCATATGGACGAAGGAGATGTGAATGCTGCAGCCTATTTAAACAGCACCTACGAGAATGGCTTACAGGCACTAAGCCGTTTTTACTTTACCCATTATAACTGGGATTCTAAAACTCAATGGGACAATGGCACTTTAGGCGAACAGAATAACTTCCGACAGGCCATTTATCGTGGCGAGCAGCAATTTGCGTATAACCGTATAGCAGGTTTGTCTTTGACAGGCGGATTGGGAGGAGCCATCGAAACGATGGACGACTCATCCTTTGGTCAGGTTCCTTCTATGAAAAATGGCTTTGTATACGCACAAGGAGAGTGGCGTTTGTCGACAACAGTACAGGTGCTAGGCGGAGGGCGTTATGATTATCACGGCAATTACGGTGGGCGGTTTAATCCAAATATTGGACTAACGTATAGTCCGACTACCTTTTTGACATGGAAGGTGGCTGTTGGTTCGGGCTTTAAAACACCCGATTTCCGCCAGCGTTTCCAAGTGTTTACTAATCCTCTAATCGGCTATACCGTCTTGGGGGCGGATATTGCCAGAACACAGCTTGTTGAAATGCAACAGGCAGGTCAGCTAAGCGAGTTGCGCAATTATACCTTTAACAAGTTGCAGCAGGATGGTTTACAGGCAGAGCAAAGTAATACTTTTAACTTAACGGCGATAATAGCGCCTTCAACGAAATGGCGATTGGAGCTGAGTGCTTTCTATCACCATATCAAAAATCAGATCAATAGTTTTCAAGTGGCTACAGCTGTTGACGGACAGATGATATACTCCTACCTGAACCTTCCAAAAGTAAATAACAAAGGTTTGGAAGCCTCTCTTTCTTATAAGCCCTTGCCTGATATGGATGTCTCATTGGGTTATCAGTACCTGATTGCAAAAGACCAAAGCGTGAAAGATAGTATTGCCACCGGCAATTGGCCTTATTATAGCCTGCGGAATCCGGCTACGGGCGAAACCTTTACTTCCCGTAAATCCGATTATTGGGGCATTGAAAATCGCTCCCGTTATATGGCCAACTTACGGGTTTTCTATCATTATCGCCCATGGGATCTGGGGCTTACCTTTCGCGTGAATTACCGGGGTAAATATCCATTTGAAGATGCCAATGGCAATTATTACATAGACCGTTATGACACTTTTGTAGAGGGTTTTTTTCTATTCAATGCTTCGGTAGAAAAGAAACTATGGAAGCAGCATCTGGCTCTGCAGGTGACGGCTGAGAATATAGCGGATTATACTGACTACCTGATGCCGGGTCAACTAGGCCGGGTAGTACTGGTAGGATTGACGTACCGATTTTTTTAAGTGAGTTACGAGTTATGGGTTGCGAGTTGCGAGCCCTGCCTAACTTACAACTGAGAACTAATAATTAATAAAAAAAAATGAGTTGCAAGCTCTGTAAATCTCACAATGGGCAACTCACAACGCACAACTAGAGAAAATAAAATGAAAAGAACAAAACGAAAATGTGGATGGCTAAAATATCTAAACTGGCTTTTGGACGCGGATAGGAGACTATTCTTGCCGGCAGTTTTGGCGTTGCTCTTCCTTGGCTCTTGTGGCAAAAATGATAATGATATCACACCAACTTATGAAGATGGCAGTAGTACAGTCGTGTATGATCTGGCAGGAGATACGGATGCGTCTATGTCTGATGGAGTAGATGGAAAAGAAAAACGTCCTTTTTACATTTTTTTATATCGTTTCAGCGATAAACGGCAGATCTGGATACGAAATGCGGCAGATTCTGCCCGTTATTTAAAAACAGACGAATGGGATATTGCCTTTACAGGGCCTTATAATAGTGAAATCTATCTCAATAATGGAGAAGATAGGTTTAATCCAGGTTTTGGCGGCCCTGTCACCAACACGGCAGTTGTCAAATATGATCAACCTTACCGCTCTGTTATGGAAGCCCCTGCTGAGGAGCTTTTTGATCAAAGTGAAATTACCAAAATCGGTTGGGCCTCAGGAGAGAACTCCAATGGATGGTTCAACTATAGCTTGAATACCCATTTGGTGGTTCCTATAAAGAACAGGGTATATGTGTTGAGGCTTCCGGATGGTAAATATGCCAAACTGGAACTGATCAATGTATATCAGGGAAATCCGCCCACTGTTACGGATTTAAACTGGCCTGCTCCTTATTACACGTTCCGCTATTTTGTACAACAGAATGGAAGTAAAAATCTGAATACACCCTAAGAGATGAGAAACTTAACCTTAAATAAAATGAATACAAAAACAGTTCTATTTAGAAGCATTCTACACATCAGGACATCTATAGTTATCTGTTGCTGGGTATTGGCATTTTTTGCTGTGGCATGCTCCGATAAAAGCAATGACCCCCAACCTGAAATAGAAGAACCGGAAGAACCAGGTACAGCGGTTCCATATCATACTTTGCAACGCGTAGAGAATTTTGCGGTAGAAACGGATGATGAAAACCCGACGAGCGCCCGCATTGCTGTACTATTCAGTTTAGAAAATAAAATGGAAGTACAGCTCAGTTTGGCAAAAACACAGCGGTGGGACCTGTCATTCAGTGGTTTGTACAATAGCTTTTTAGCCGGCAATAACGGGCAGAATAGTACAAATGCTGGTTACGGCGCGGCAGGTGAGGGTGGTATTCTTGTTTTGGAGGAAGCCTTTGATGAAGTTATCGATATTCCGGCAGCCAATTTATTTAGAACCGGCGGTGGCGTCATTGGAACGGATAATGCCGGTGATTTTGGAGAAGGGATAGGTTGGTACTTATACGATTTTGGTGGGGTCACAGTAGGCGATGGAAGTTACGATAAACAGCATGTCGCTTACGCACTTGCGAATCCCTTAAAATTAGCAGATGGCACCACATTGACTCCCAGAACCCTTGTATTACGCACCGCGAAAGGAGATTATGCTAAAATACGGATGATTTCCTGCTATCAGGATGCTTTTACGCCGGATACCTGGTTCCGGACTACACCCCATATGTTTTTCACCTTTGAATATGTACTGGTGCCGAAAGGCAGCATCACCTTTGAAATTAAACCCTAATCTATAAAAAATGAAAATAAAATCAACAAAACTATGGATCATTCTAGCTGGTTTTATGGGGCTGTCTGCCTGTAAAAAAACAGAAAATCTGCCGCCATTGCCCAATAACAAAATAGTAGCTTATAGGGTACCAGTTGCAGACGGAACTATTTTAGGAGCGATTGATGAGAGCGATAAAACGATTACTGTTTATTTGCCCTTTTACTATCAGCTGGATGTCATCGATCCAGAGATCAGCTTGGCCGAAGGCGCACGTTTACAGGAAGAAGTGGGACCGGTAGCCGTATTGGACGATGCGGTTAGTTATACGGTTATTGGTGCAGACAATAGCACGGCTACCTACAAACTGCATATTGTACTACAGCAAATAGCTCCTTTGGTTATTCAAGAAGTATCTAGCGAGACCAATACGGTGGTTTGGGGTATTGGGGCTAATACCCTACAGTTGCGTGGCAATTTCAACACCAATGACGCCTCCAAAATTTCAGCCTATCTGGTTGATGAAAACGGGGAGGAAACCGCTCTTATCGCCAATACAGCAAATGGCCCTGCAAGCGTAACAGTGGCTATGGTGGGCACAGAAAAACTCTATACTTTTGGTCGGATACAAGTACCCCAAACCTTGGATCCGGGACTTTATAAGATCCGGGTGAAGGTGCAGGCACTGACGGCAGAAACTCAATATCCTATTCAGTTAGATTACGACCGTCCAAGAGTAGATCACCACACTATAAATGTAAAACCCGGCGAAAGTTTTACCATCAAAACGTCTTCCAATGTACTCCATGAATTTCAGGAATTCAGTATTGCAGTAAATGGAGAAAAGGTGCTATTGCCGATTGAAAGTTTTACACGTACAGAAGCGGTAATTCGCGTGCCTGCGGATGTGCCAGCTGGGCAATATTATCCCACCTTGTTGTTCGAGGGGTTTAGTCCTTTTGGTACCAACTGGCCGGTAACGGTGGTCGATAATTAAGAAAACAATCCGGGCATTCATTGCCTATTATATAAACTTTTAAAAACAAAACAAATGAACAAAAATATCTTAAAATCAATCGCAGCACTTGCCTTTATGGCAATCACTTTCACTGCTTGTAATAAAACAGAGTCAGTAGCACCTGGACTTTCTTTGGAACAGGAAACAGCCGTTATACCGGTGGGAGGTACGCAGGCCGGCGGTTTTACCAATAGCGCGACCACGCCTTCTGCCCCAGGTTGGGGAAGCATTGGCTATAGTTTGTTTAACAACGCGGTAAGCAGTGCGGGTAACGAAGTGGTATTTAACCAAAACTTCAATGGTAATATTACGGAAGTAACAGGCTATAATTTAGGGTATATAGACATACCTTCTATCAGCAATGTTTCTAGTGTAGGACTTTCTGATCTTGGAGGAACGGATTGGACCATTACGACCTTAGGTAGCGATGGTGCTAGTATTGGATGGTATCAATATTTCCCAGCGGATAGAGTTATTGAACCCATAGCAAACAGATACGCGGTAGTTGCTGATAACTCAGATCTTAACGCTGCCGAATTTGTTTACGTCGTTCAGTTAACCTCAATAGTAGGAACCGGTACTGGACCATATTTTACGGATGTACAGTTTTTAATTAAGCGGCTGAAATAAAATAAATCCGTAAGAAAAGAAAAAAGCTAAAACAGGTCAGTGCGTAGGGAATGCGGACCTGTTTTAGCAAAAAAACTCGGGCTTAAACCTGAGCTTTCAAATAAATGCCCGGATTGTTCAAGGTATTTATTACGGGATAAAGATAAAGAATCGAGTGCAATAAAATGGAATAGCCCTATAAAACATTGAAAAAAAGGGCAAATGCTCTTTAGATGTATAATACTTAAGCATATGAAACGAACCTATAGTTCTAGACAATTAAAAAAATTGATGGTTAACATAAAGCCCTATTTTTTCTGGACTGTTTTACTGACCCAGTTATTTACTGCATGTAAAAAAGAATCTCCGGATTTTCCCTATGCCGAAATAGTGAGTTTTAATATCGTGGACGCAAATGGTGCCCCTTTAAAAGGAGTTATTGAAAACAATGAAATCATTATTTACTGGCCGCCGGAACAGGAAATTCCGGATCGCATTACACCGCAGATCATTGTGTCAGACCGGGCGAGTGTGCAGCCTGCTTCCGATACACAGGTGGCTTTTGCTGATGGTACTGGCTTTACCGTGACGGCACAGGATGGTACCACCAAATCTTATACCTTAAAAAAAATCGTGAACGTTCCTAAGCCTTATGTAACTAGTTTTGGAGGTTTTACTGTCAACAATGAGAAACAATTTATTCTAGTGGGAGGGCAGCTGAGCTTTAGAGGTGATTATTTTAATATGGCTGAAGGACAATTGAAGGTGTTTTTGGTAAAGTCTGATGGACAGGAAGTAGAAATCCCCCTTGCAACAAACAATACTCCATTAGCTGTGTGGGCTATTCCAGGCGTGCCGGCAGTGGGGGTATATACGGCTGTACGACTGGAAAGTCAGCCTTATTCGATTATCACCGAGAGCGATTTTGAAGTGATTGAAGATCCACGCCCCAGTCATAACCCTTTAACGGAAGCACTTACGTTAGGAAGAGGACAGGAGTATAAATTTGTAGGTAGTAATATGGGGCAGGTTATCGGCTTTGGAATTAGAGGAGCGGATACGAATATGTATACGTCGGTAGAAATAGTTGCTGTAACGAATGATGAGATGACGATACGCATCCCCGATGATTTCCCTTTGGGAGACTATGTTGGCGCGAATTATGAATTTGAACCAAATGACTACTTTTCTTTTAATTTTATAAATCGTTCTTTGGGTAATACGCTTACAATAGCTGAATAATGCTTGAGCAATCAAATAAGAGGACACTTCGCACAGGGACGATAATAAGGGTTCAAATAAAAAAATGAAAAGTAAAGTAAGAAATAGATAACTAGTATACGGATGAATCATAGCAAGGGTATCTTTTGTCAGCTGTTTATACTTATCGTATTTCTCTTTTCCTGCAAAAAGGAAAAGCAGGAACTGGTAGATGAAGTTGTTTCTCCCACAACTGGTACGCGCATGGAGTTTACATTGGATTCCATTTTTCTCTATGCCAAGCAGGTGTATTTATGGGGTGATGGATTACCCGGCTATGCTGATTTTGATCCACGTAGCCGCTACGGAGCAATCAACCTGGAACCTACAGCGTATAAAACCGAACTGTACGATATTTCACAGATGAATACCAACCCGCAAACAGGCAGTCCATATGAATTGCCTGTTTATCCGGGTAATCCTAAGTATTCTTATTTGGAAGAGCGTAGTAATCCTCTCCATCCTGTCACCGATGCCTATATGGCCTCCGTGGAAAATATTCCTGCTGAAATGGTAGCAAGCCATCGTATAATCGAAATAAGCGACAAAAAAATAGCCTATCTCGCGCTGTTATCCTTTTCGACGCTTGCAGACAGCAAAGATGAGTTAGATCAAATCTTTACTGAATTTGCAAAGGTAGGCACAACCGAATTAATTGTTGATTTGCGTGCTAATAGAGGCGGTTATGTAGAAACAGCCGAATATGTAGCCAACCTCATTGTTCCATCCCGTTTAAACGCGCAAGTGATGTATAGTGAGGTATTCAATAGCCTGCTGCAGAATGGAAAGGCGAGTATACTGAAAAATCAAGTGTATCGGGATGTGAATGGCCATACCATCATGCATAATGGCCGCTTGGCAACGATGGCAGATGTGGATTTTAGTAAGGAAGCCAACACGAACTACTTTAAAAAGGAGGGTAAATTGGAAAGTATTCAACGGGTTTATTTTATTGTATCTGGAAATACTGCGTCTGCCAGCGAGCTATTAATTAGTAGTTTAAAACCCTATTTTGATATAAAATTGATAGGAGAGAAGACCTATGGCAAACCCGTGGGTTTTTTCGGTATTCATATTGATCGTTATACGATATATCTCAGTAGCTTTATTATCCAGAATGCCGCTGGCTGGTATGATTATTTTGAAGGCATGCAACCAGATGTAGAGGTGCTCCTTTCTGCAGATGCTGTTTTAGGCAATCCGGAGGAAGCCGGCTTACAGGCAACGTTGTTATTCATACAGACTACTGATCCAATTACAAATGCTTTAAGCAAGCAATCTCTTCGAATAGATAATCAACTGAAGATTCTTAAAGAAAGTCAACAAAATATCCAAAAAGCATCGGAAGGTTATATACCTCTTTATAAACAACGATTTAAATTAAAATAGCTTAGCTATAGTAAATAACCAATAATACCCTCTTATGAAACAGTCAATTGAAACAAAACTAAAGTCTGAGAAAATGTATAGCGCTTTGATGAATCGAGGTTATGTGATCAGCGCGCAGCGAAGAATACTGATAGAGGCGCTCTGTGAGCAGCGTAGAGTTTATGATATTGAAGCCTTCTGGATGAAGCTGCGATTGCAACACGGCATATCTTGGGCAACTGTTTATACAAATATCAGATTACTGGTTGAAATTGGATTGGTTAGAAAAGATGGAGTTGAACAGGCTAAAGCGTAAATGATACAAAATAGAGCGGATTGCATACAAAATTCTATTAAAAGTTTGCAATCTTTGTTTTATAGGTACGTTTTAAAATAGCTATTTTGGATTGGAGAAGGGCATAAAATTAATAAACGAATAACGAGTATGTTAAGTAAAAAATTAAAAGAGGCAACAACAACCGCACACCAGCAACTGAATGGTGTTGTTGTACGTGAATTGAAAGCTATTGGTAGCAAAGAAGACTATGCTGATTTCCTGAAGAAGTTTTATGCATACTTCCATTCAGTGGAGCAGGCTATTCATCCGTATATTCATACTGAAGTATTACCTGATTATGAAGAGAGAAGAAATGCTGCTTATCTCAAAAGAGATATAGAGGTGTTAGGACAGACTATTGATGAATTACCGATAGCGCGGGCTCCCGAAATAAATAGCTTGCAAGAGGCTTGGGGTGCTTTATATGTGTTGGAGGGCTCTGTCACAGGGGGGAGAATTGTCGTGAAAATGCTCGAAAATCAAGGGATTACGGAGGGCGTATCCTTTTTCTCTGGTTACGGAGAAGCTACTGCCCAGAAATGGGATGCTTTTACTTCAGCGCTCAACACGGGTGAAAAGACACCTGAAGAAGAGGATTTGTCTATCAAGGCTGCTAACGATACATTTACGCGGTTTGGATGGATGTTCTCCAATGAAATAGCACGTGTAAATGAATAAATGCCAACAATAGCTTTTCTTTCATCTAATAGCATTGTCTAATACACCAAGCTGTTTCGGTTTGGCTGTAAGTTGTGAAGATTTTACTGCCGTAATAATCTGAATAGTTATGCCAATACCGATGATGGCCATGCCTATTAGTGCAAGGCTGTTTGGTTTAGGAGCGTTGACTAGCCAAATTTCGCAGATGAGGGTGAAAAATATTTCGAAGACCTGCGTGGCTTCCACCGTTGCAAGAGCAATCGGATTGTGTTTTACCATTTGTGTTGCCTGATAAAAGCCTGCACCGCCAATAAATCCGGACAATAATGCCGAATAAAAAGAGGCTTTTACCTGCAGCATAGGCGCCGAGCCAGAAACAATATACGCGAATAGCGCCAAAACAAGCAATAAAGGTGTAGAACCAATGGTTAATCCCAATACACGCTGCGTGGCATTCAGTTCTGCGGACTTTCGCTCAAGATCAATCATTAGTTTCCGATTGGCTAGTGGCCATACAAACGCGCCGATAAGCACCAGAAAGAAGCTGATCGCTAATGATCGCCGATCATGTAGCTGAGTCAACTTATCTAATTGCATAACTAGTACGCCAATCACAATCAAAATAGATAGACACAGCGCTTTAAAAGGTATCTTTTTTCGATGATCGTCGTATATGAAAGGTGCAATAAGAACTCCTGCCAATATGTTTATCTGAAACGTGGCCGCTACGAGCCAACCAGGTATGTAAAGAGAAGCCAGCGCCATGGTGGTATATAATCCGCCAAATCCGATAATTCCCCATTTTAAAAATAGAATTGGATGCTGCTTCAGTGTTTTAATTAGAGGTGCTAACCTCTTGCTCATCAGCAAAACCAAGCCCATTAATGGTATCATGATTAAACTACGAAGAGAAGCTGTCCAGGCCCAATGCCCACCTGTATGGGCCAATAAACTGTTAATGGTAAAGGTAGAAGATAGAAATAATGCGGCAATGATTCCGGTGGAGACAGCCAATAGGGTGTTTTTCTTTTCGTTCATGGCAGACAAAGTTATGCCGTACATAAACCGCTTTATAGGATGTTTTAGGAAAAGTATGGTACTTTTAGGTATGGTTGTGACGATAAGACGCTGGGCTGACACGCGTTTGGCGTTTGAAAAATCTGCCAAAATAAGCGGCATCATTAAAGCCAAGTTGAAACGCTATTTCCTTAATGCTGGATCCTGTTGTGAGCAAAAGCATTTTTGCTTCGGCAATCAACTTATCCTCAACCAGGTCATGGATGCTTCTACCAGTTAATTTACGGCATATCTGATTGGCACTCTTACTATTGATGCCAATTTCTTCTATATAAAAAGCAGCCGAATGTTGTTTTGTATAATGCTGGTTTAAAAGTTTTCTTAATTGAACAACCAGCTCTTTGTCTCGGGGTATAAGTTGTTCTTTTTCTGCGTGAGATGCATGTACTCTATTAAGACGTAAAAACAAGGCGCTGAGTAAATGGAAGATGACATCATTATCGGGGCGGAGCTGATCGAGCTGGTTCTGCAACAGCAAGAAAAGATGTTGAAAAAACTTCATCGTATCAACCGCCAGATCCAGATAAGGCATTTCGCCAAAAGGATCAAATAATCCAATCCCTTCTTCTTCGGGATGCATCGTAAAAAAGTGCTGTATGATACGTTCATTAATTAATATCAACCAACCGTCCCGATCAAATTCGGGAATGAGATGTACTTGTCCCTCCTGTAAAATATATACCCGATTCTCGATAAAGGGATAGGGTTTGAAATTAATATAGTGTTCACCTTTCCCTTTGATAATCCATATTAGCTCATAATGATCGTGTTTATGGGGGATGGGGGATAGATAATGGTAGCCCTTTCGAAGTTTTTCGATTTTCAGGTAATCATGATCCAGTAAGGTTTGGATAGGGAATTTTTCAATCCTTGCCATATAGTCGTTTACTGTTTGGTTTTACCCCGATTGTTGCGGGCTGTTCTGGAGTAAAGCGACAGATTTCGATCAAATAAGAAACGAATTAACAAACGCGTATACGAATTATGGTGTCCTAACGAATCATAATGGCTGCCTGCAAACTTTTTTATTTTAGGTAAATGGTTCCATGGAATGGAGGGGAAATCGTGATGCTCATTGTGATAGCCCACATTCAGGTTAACGACATTTAAGACACCGTAATAACTTTTTGTTTCCTGTTCATCACCATGTGTCAGGAAATGTTCCTGAATCCAACGGGCTCCCAAAGGGTGCAGACCTACCGAGAAGAAAAAGCTCACTATTAAATATATAACCGCTTTCCATTTCAAGAAGTAGAAGATGGTTAGCATAAAAACCAACTGGACCACGTAATTGAGTATAACCCATTTGTCAAACATCTTGATTTCTTTGCTCATTCTACCCAATCGTGAAGCCTGCACCAAAGGGTAAAAAAGAAGCCAAAGGGCTTTTCCTATGGTTGAATTATTTACCAATCTTGCTTCCCATTCGCTAGGCATATCCGCATCTAATTCTTCAACACCTTGAAATGCATGGTGCTTGAGATGGTATTTCTGAAATGACACAGAACTTGGAAATACTAAAGGAAGATTGGCTAATATTCCTGATAAGGTATTTAATGTTCTGTTTTTGAAGATCAGATTATGGGAGCATTCATGTATGCAGATGAAAAGCGTGTGGCAGGCAAAAGCACCTATGAGGTATGAACAGGGTAAAATCCACCACCAGGATTCATCATATAGAATCCAGGCCATAGCCAATTGAATGCCTACACATAAAAGAATAACTAAAAACGTGTATGGATTTCTACCAATCAAATGACGGATCTCTGGATGCTGGGAAATAATTTCTTTCGTGCGTAGTTTATGGGGTTCGCATTGTTCCGACCACGTAAAGCCTTTTCTTTTACTCATGAGCTTATTTAGATATTTTATAAATAACGTTGTAAGATATTTCAAAAGTATAAGAAATGCAATTTTTTTGTAAAAATTTTAAATTTTATGCTGAATTTATATCACCGTTTAGTCGAATATGGTTTATTAGGCCCCTAGCGCATATACTCACTTATAAACCTCTTCTTTGTTCAATTCCCTGCTTTTCAGTACGATAAGTGTGCCTGTTGGTGTGAAATTGATCCGTTATCCTTCTAAGTGTATCTGCTACAGACGATCTTTCTTATAAACATTTTATGTCTTAACTCAATAATCTAGCCACGTTTTAAATAGAGGAGCTTTTGTTCTGCTCACGATAATATCTTCGTCTGTACCGGCTTTTACTTTTAGCTTTAATTTACCATTGAAAAAATTGTGGACCTTTTCAATGGAATTGACATGTACGATATACTGACGGTTCGCTCTAAAGAAATTTTTGGGGTCTAATTCTTGTTCCAGAGTTTCCATGGTCTGCGGGACCACAACTCTTTCTCCGTCAAATAGATTCGCGAAACTAACGTTCATATGGGAATAAAAATAGGCTACTTCCTCCACATTGATCTTTCTGTAGCCATCCCTGTATGGAAGAAGGAAACGGCTCCGGTATTCTTTCGGCTGGATATAGGCGAGCAAGCCCTCAATCAATGAATGCTGCTGATAGGATTGTTGTACAGTATTTTCAAGTTTTATTATAGCGGCTTCCAGCTCATCTTTTTCTATTGGCTTGAGCAGATAGTCCACACTGTTGTATTTGAATGCTTTGACCGCATACTCGTCATAAGCCGTTGTAAATATGACCGGACATTTTACATCTGCCAGATTGAAGACTTCGAAGCTTAGACCATCTGCCAATTGTATATCCATGATGATCAGGTCGGGGTTTTCGTTTTCAGACAGCCAGTCCACCGTCTTTTTAACACTGGTTAACACACCAACAATTTCCATATGGGGTCTTATTTTGAGCATTAGCCGCTGTATTCGCTCCGAATTGAGCTTTTCATCCTCTAGGATTAATATTTTTCTTATTACATTCATCTGTTTATTTTTTTGTTTTTATGGTCAGATGGAACCTTTGATAAGGGGTACTTTTACGGTAAAGGTTTCATCGTCCTCTTCTACGGAAGGCTTTCTATCGCATAATAAAGCATAACGACTGATGATGTTTTTTAAGCCTATGCCCGTAGAACGGGGTTTTTTTATCAGAGGTAACAATGTGTTGGACACGACCAATTCATCGTTGTCATTCGAATAGATACTGACAACCAGTGGATTCTCTTCTTCCGTACGGTTATATTTTAGGGCATTTTCAATGAACAGCTGAAGCGTAACAGGTGGAATCAACATATCAAGCTTTGATACATCAATGTCAATCCGGAAGACACTTCCGCCCCCCATCCGATTATTGATAAGAAAGAGATAGGCATCGAGAAATTTGAGCTCTTCAGATAGGGAGACCAGTTTCTTTTTGGCGTTGATCAATAGATAACGGTATACTTTCGCAAAATTCTCCGTATACTCATATCCTAACTGCTGATCCTTCAATATCAATTCCGAAAGTACACTTAGATTATTGAAAACAAAATGTGGATCAAGTTGTAACTTAAGGGCCTGCAACTCAATTTCTGCCGCCAACTGCTTATTCTCGGCCGCTTTAATCTTATATTCTGCCGCGTTTATAGTGGCAATTTTCCAATTTCTCAGTAAAAAATCACCTGTATTCAGCGCACTGATCATCAAGGCCCACAGTATGATTGAAATAACAATGTATAATCCTCGTCTTAAATCAATATAAGATGGCTGTGTCTCCACAGGATCTCCAAATAGATAATAAATAAAACTCAGGCAAATGATGAGGGACAAGGCACCGAGTATTTGGAGCAGCATTTGGGTCAGTAAACGTTTTATGGGATGGGCTATCCATGATATCCTTTTGTTTAATATCCTGTCTATGAAGAGACTTAATTCTAAGACAACCAAACAAAATAACAGATTAATCAAAATGTCTATTAATAGTTTGGAAATGGGCCTGTTAAAATAATCTTTCCAATAAGAATAGGGATATACGATGACTGAAGTTGCATACGAAGCTATAAAAGTAAATGCAAGCAAAAACACATACTTTGTTTTACTTTTTTTCATAATGTTAGCTATTTCTTCCTGATGATTCATCAAATTTCTCTTTTTAAAAAACTCCAAATAACTCCTTAAAGTAAGAAGAATATCCCGTATCACCATATATATGATTACCATGGAGCATTTCATCGATTTTGTACAGCCCTCAATCTCCATGCTGACTGCGTTTACAAAACAAAGAGTTTTGAAGGACCTTTTTAAATGAAAATAATTGAAGTGCACGAATGTTCCATTGAAATAACGTTAAATCACGTTGAAATGAAATAGGGGTATTGAAATAGCCATCCATTCAATACGTTGGTTTTGACTATTCACTGGATATTTTTGCTGTTTCGCTAACGAAATCACAAGAGTAAGACGTAGCTACTTATAATTTTGCGCCATTAAAGTAATAACAAATAACACACAAGTAAGAACGATGAAAAAAACAAAAGTAATGGCATTGACAGGTTTAAATACTAAAAAAACGAAGTTTGGGTTACAAGGTTGCGGAATGAAGATATTACTAGCTCTTTTTCTTGTAGTAATAGCTACACGTACTGTTTCTGCTCAGAAATCAACGGTATTGGAAGCCTTTTCCAAACACGGTATTGACGCCAACATCCTCCATGCCGAACAGACTAAGCGGCCAGATGATTATGCTTTTGATCTCAAACGGACAACAATAGCAGCAGAGAAAGAAGGAGTCACCCTAGCTAAATTTGACCCGTCCAATCCAGTGGAGGAGCGCTGGACGGTTGTTTCCATAGATGGAAAATCCCCTTCTCGGGGAGAGATTAAGACTTTTCGGAAAAATCAGAGTAAAGAGGCGGGATCTCCCCAACCAGACGAAGCAAGCTACAGGATTGAGAAAGAAACACCAGAGCAGTTAGTTATTAGTTACAAAATAGATCCTGCTTCTACTACGAAGGATAACGCGTTTGTAAAAGACTGCAGAAATTACATGACTATTAACCTTAAATCTAAAAGGTTAGAGCAGGTACAAAGCCTCAATGAAAAGCCTGTGAAAATTAAAATTCTCAAAGCTGAAAAGCTTGCTCTCACTATAAAATATGCTTGGAATGAGCAAGCAAAACAATACCTTCCTATAACCGAAAGCCTCAAAATTGAAGCCAAATTTATTGGACAGGCAGCGAATGTTCAGGCAGTTTCGGAATACTCAAACTATACAAAAAAGTAACCCATATACCGTAACGATCGATACGATAGCTTATTGAGCCCCTGGTAAATGAACGATGTAAGAAGAAGTATCATCCTTCCGAATAGGATTTTATCCAGAGGCTCATTAAATCCTTATATATCTATAAATCGTTAACGTTCAATAACATCTACACTTTCCTCCGCACTTACGTGTCCACGTCGCTGTCTGATACTTCTTCGGATTAAGTGTATCATATGTAGTCGTTGGGGCAGTTTCAAGGCGGGTATAACGGCAAGCAAAATGATCACGGCAGTTATTAGAAAACTGTTCTGCAAGGCAAAATGTTCGGCTACTTTCACGTCATATTGTTTGTCTAGGTAGTGTTCGTAGATAAATGTATGAATAACGGCACTTACCGCTATACCAATAGAACCACCAATTTGGAGGAAAAGACTGTTCAATGCCGTTGCGGTTTGTGTTTGAGCAGATGTTACCGCATTGAGTAACGAGGTTGATACCGGAGCTACCAGAAGACTCATACCCAACCCACGAAAAGCCATGGTAAATAGTATGAACCAGATAGATGCGCCGACATCAATCCTGGAAAATAGAAAAAAGGAAAAGGAGACGATTACGATGCCTGTTATGGATATGTTCCGGATCATGCCCTTATCGGCCATTTTTCCTGATAGCGGCCTGGTTACCAGCATGATCAAGGCGTTGGGTAACATCAGTAAGCCTGATTCGATTTCAGTATACCCTAATAATCCCTGCAACAAAAAGGGTAAAAAGAACATCCCTCCATACAGCGCCAGGGAACGAATGATGGTTATAGTTGCCGCTATATTAAATTGAGCTATTTTAAAAACACTTAAATCCAACAGAGGCTGTGCTCTTTTTGCCGATCTGATAAACAACACCAGCATGAGGCAGGTTATGACCAATCCAACCAGAAAACTGAGTGATAGAAAACCCTGCTTGCTGATGGTGGATACGGTGTGCTGCAGCGTAATGATGAAGATGGAAAAAAAGGCAAAACCTCTAAAATCAAGTGTGCTATCGGTGTCTATTTTTCTTTTGAGGAAGTTGAGGTGACGCACGGCAAAAAATATCGTTAATATACCGATGGGAATATTGATATAAAAAATAGACTCCCAGCCCAGGAAATGGGTGAGTGTACCGCCTAATGTGGGGCCGAGTGCTGGACCCATCACATTACCCATGCCCCACCAGCCAATAGCACTGCCTCTTTCTGCCTTTGGATAGGTTTCACTCAGAATAGCCAGTGAGGTAGGAGATAAGGAACCGCCGCCGATTGCCTGTATAACGCGTGAGATAACAAGCATCTCCAAACTGGTGGAAAGACTACAAAGTAAGGATCCAATAGTAAACAGGCAGATGCTTCCCAAGAAAAGATGGTAATAACCAAAACGCTTCTTTAACCAATTGGTTAAGGGTATAAATAGGGAAAAGGAAATCATATAAGCAGTAACAACCCATTCGATCTGATTGAGATCAACGCCAAAATCAGTGCGCATTACGGGTAAAGAAACGTTTACAATACTGCTGTCAATCGCGGCCATGGAGGTAGCCATCATCAACGTGATGAGGACGTAGGATTTGTTCTTTAACATGTGGTTGCAAAGATAACTATTTAAGTTTTATTGGTCCTTTAGGTTTTAGAAGATTTTATAAAGAAGTAGGTTGATTTGCTGTGATTGTGTGTTTAACCTATCCCATTTTTCGGTTCGTTAGCTAAAAGATGTACGGATAGTAGTTTGTTGTTAAAATAAATTATAATTTCACATTCTGAACCAATTTTACTACTGCTAATACATACGTCTGTGGAAAGAATTATGCTGCTCAAACGGTCCATTATTTTTGCTATACTCTGTTTAGTAAATATACAGCTATGTGCACAATCTAAATCAACTGCCCGTTTTAGCCACTTAACTACAGCAGACGGATTGTCACAGAGCACCGTAACCTGTATGCTGAAGGATAGATATGGATTTATGTGGTTTGGCACTATGGATGGTTTAAATCGATACGATGGCTATCGTTTTAAGATATATAGAAATGATCCCAAAGATCGCTTTTGTCTTCCCAATAACCAGATAAAATCCATCTATGAAGACCGAGACGGCGATTTGTGGATAGGTACGATGGGCGGAGGACTTGTTCGCTATAACAGAAATAATGATTCATTTATACATGTCATCAAACCATCTACTGATCGTAATATGTTGGATATCAGTGTGAATGCTATATTGGAAGATAGCAAAGGTAATTTTTGGGTAGGAACTTATTCGAATTTGTATCTTCTGGATAAAAGAACATATAAACTAAATCAATTTGTTTTCAAAGATGTTAATGGTTTCCTAACAGATGCAATCATTACCGCAATTTTTGAAGACTCAAGACAACATATATGGATAGGAACCAAAAATGGACTTTACCAGCTTAACAAAGAGAAAAGAACAGTACGACATTTTAAGCAGAGTAATAAACCTGGTAGCCTTAGTAATGATCAGGTAAATACGATCTGCGAAGATGATGAGCAGCAATTGTGGATAGGTACTTATGACGGTTTAAATAGATATAATCATCGTACGAATACGTTTTCGGTATATAAGAAAGTTCAAAATGACCAAAATAGCATCAGTAATAACGTGGTGTTGACGCTTTGTAAAGCTATTGATAATCAGTTGTGGGTTGGGACAGAAGAAGCGCTTGAATTATTTGACTATAAAAAGGAAATTTTTACGCACCATCGGAATAATACAGGAGATGAGGAAAGTTTGAATCATAATTCCATCCACTCCTTACTGCAAGATAATCAAGGTATATTATGGATCGGTACATTTGCGGGTGGGATCAATAAATACGACCAAAATCATACTTATTTCCAGTTGTTTAAGAGCTTTCATATTACGTTTGGCGGAAGCAGCAGCGCTATTACGTCATTTGCAGAAAATACAGATGGTGATGTCTGGATTGGAACGGATGGTGGTTCATTAAATCTTTGGAAGCGTGAAACCAATGAATTTGTTCACTATAATCCGAATGATAAAAACGGATTCGACTCATTTTCGGTACTTTCATTATTACTGTCAAAAGATAAGCGTAGTTTGTGGATAGGAACCTACGAAAGAGGATTGCGGAAGTTAGATATAAAAACGAATACATTTAGCTACTATTATAAGGGAGACGCGATCAATCAAATAAGTAATAATACGATTTATGCCATCGCAGAGGATAGATACGGAAATATTTGGTTAGGGACAAATGGCGATGGCGTTAACATCCTTGAAAAGGATACCGGTACGATTATCAAATACAAAGCGAAGAATGATCCTGGGCATTTAAACAATAACTATATAAGAGCTTTTTATGAAGATAAAATGGGCAATATGTGGATAGCAACCTATGGTGGTGGTTTGAACATATATAATCCTGATCTAAAAAGTTTCACGAATTTTAATAGAACTAATAGTAACCTTCAAAGCGATATTATTAATATCATTTATGGAGATTCTGGAGGGGATATCTGGGTCGGTACTATTGGTGGCGGATTACTTCGGTTTGACCAGACGGGGAAAAACATAACCGTATATACCGAAGAAGACGGCTTACCTAGCAATATAGTGAACAGTATTTTTGAAGATGATCATAAACAACTATGGGTAAGTACCAATAATGGAGTAAGTAAGCTTGCTTTGAATGGGAATACTTTTTCCAATTATGGTCTTTATAATGGATTGCAGGGAAATGAGTTTTTTAAGGGAGCGGGTTTAAAGACGTCGTCAGGCGAAATACTATTTGGGGGAATCAATGGGTTTAACGTTTTTGATACATCATCTATCAAACATAATCGTAATACGCCCCCCATTATTTTTACAGATTTTCAATTATTTAATAAACCTGTGCTTATAGGAGCGCAAGGCTCACCGTTGAAACAGAATATCAATGAGATAACGGAAATAGAATTGTCCCATGATCAGTCTGTTTTTACGATCGAATTTGCGGCTTTGGGCTACACTATTCCAGAGAATAATCAATATGCATATCTGCTAGAGGGATTTGATAAGGAATGGAATTACGTAGGCAATAACCGAAGAGCCACCTATACAAATCTTGATGCAGGGACATACCTCTTCAAAGTGAGGGCAGCGAATAACGACGGTATATGGAATCCAACGGAGGCTTCTTTAAAAATCAGCATAACGCCACCTATTTGGCGGACTGGCTGGGCATACTTGATCTATATCCTCACCATAGCGTTTATTTTATATATTTTATATCTCGAAGTAAAATCGAGGGAAAGGCTTAAAAATGAGGTTCTTTTTGAGCGGCTAAGTGCAAAGAAGAATGATGAAATTAATAAACTAAAGGTCAACTTCTTTACGAACATCTCACATGAATTGCGCACCCCTCTTTCGCTGATTTTAGACCCTTTACGGAAGATTATTTATCAAGACATTTCTCTGGAACAGGCTAAACGTTACGGCCAGCTGGCTTATAAAAATGCCGAAAGATTGCTGAGGCTAGTGAATCAATTATTAGATTTCAGACGTCTTGAAACAGGTGTTACCCAATTTAAAGCACATAAAATAAATCTGTTTAGCCTGATTAACGAAATTACAGAAACCTTTGTTGAACATGCCGCGGTAAGAGAAATTGATCTTTCAATCGAATTTGAATCCAAGGAACTTATAGCTGATTTAGATGAAGATAAATTCGAAAAAATACTTTGCAATCTGCTTTCAAATGCGTTTAAATTTACAGACAATGGTGGAAAAATAAGAATAGTTACCAAAGTAATCAATGGAATAATAGAAATACACATTATTGATAGCGGGCTAGGAATTCCGGAAGAAGAGTTGGATAAAATTTTTGATATCTTTTATAAAGTTGATAGTACAAGTCCTTTTGAAAATAAATCTACCGGAATCGGTTTAGCACTTACGAAAGAATTGGTAGAGATGCACGGTGGTAAAATAATTGTATCCAGTAAATTAGGTTATGGGTCAGACTTTACTATATGCTTACCCTTGCGTGTTGATAAAACGGAGGCACCAATATTACAGGAGCCGAGTGTTGCTGTTCCGCAGGCGTTAATACCCGTTGCAACGATAGCGAACGCGTTACCAGGACAACGGCAAGACAATACCGTAGGGGATAAACCGATATTATTGTTAATTGAAGATAACATAGATCTCAGGTCATATATTTATCAGGAATTATCACCACATTTTCAGGTTTCGGAAACGGTTAATGGTGTTGAAGGTCTGGAAACAGCCAGACAACTCATTCCTGATTTGATAATCAGTGACATCATGATGCCTGTTATGGATGGGCTGACCCTGTGCAAACACATAAAAAGTGACGAACGTACAAGCCACATACCGCTTATCTTGTTAACTGCTAAACAAACAGATGATAACAAAATTGAAGGTTTCACACAGGGTGCCGATGCTTATATAGTGAAGCCATTTACGATGGATTTATTGATTGTGAGAATAAACAATCTGCTTGATTCACGGAGAAAATTGAGAGAATTATTTGCGAAGAACACGGTAGATAAGATCGATTTACAGGATGATACATTTACCCATATAGATCGAGACTTTTTAAGAAAGGTGCAGGTGCTCATCGAGGAAAATTTCAACCATCCAAATTTTAACGTAGACTTTATTGCCCAATACTTACAGATGAGTCGTAGGCAGCTATACCGTAAAATCAAAGCGCTCACCAATCAAAGTGTACAGGAATTTATCATCACCATTAGTCTTAAAAAAGCTAGAACGCTGTTACTCACAGGTGAATTTACAATTTCTGAAATAGCTTATAAAGTGGGTTTCTCCGAACCTTCAAATTTTAGTAGATCCTTTACTAAGTTTTATGGAATGAGCCCCAAAAATTATCTTGATTGCCAAAAAAGACATTCTAAATAGCATTTTTTTAGGGTTTGGCCTAAAATGATATGCTTTGGCACGCCATGATAAGTGGTCTTTTCTACATCTTAGCTACTATTGTACTACAAAAAACACGTTCGTGTAAACCTTTTTTAAACAATATTAAATGACTTATTATGTTAAAATTTTTACAAAATTTTTATTGAACTGTAGATAAGCTATTTCTTAAATAGCAATCTAAGACGCATATTTTTCAAACGTCTTCCGAATCCTATTATTAGCTAACCAAACAAACCAATTGACAAATGACTTCAAGGTTATTATTTAAATGTATTAGCCTGTTATGGCTTTTATGTATTCCTATTTTATCTATAGGGCAAACCAATATTAGAAAAATAACAGGTATCGTGAAAGACGATACTGGAAATACCTTGCCAGGGGTATCGGTTAAAATCAAAAGTAAAACTTCCACCGCATTAACGAATAACGAGGGACAGTACGTTATTGATGCCACGAATGGAGATATACTGGTCTTTACTTATATCGGTATGCAATCTGAGGAAATAACGATTGGGGATAATTCTGTTATTAACATTGTATTACAGCCGTCGGCTACACAATTAGAGGATGTGGTAGTAGTGGGCTATGGTACTAGAAGAAGAGCAGAGATTACGTCATCTGTTGCTTCGATCAGTGCAAATGATATTAAGGACTTGCCGGTTGCTGGGGCAGATCAGATGTTACAGGGAAAAGTGGCAGGGGTAAGTGTATCTACCAATGGTGGTCAACCAGGTGGTGGTATCTCCGTTAGGGTGCGGGGATTGACCTCCATTAACGGGAATGAACCTCTATATGTGGTAGATGGAATCATTTTACCTATTGGAAAATCATCGGTTCCTCAAGATCAATTAGGAGGAATGGCGGGATCTACCGCCCAAAGTGGTATAGCAGGTTTAAATCCAAATGACATCGAGTCGATCGATATCCTTAAAGATGCATCTGCCCAAGCTATTTACGGAGCACAAGGTGCTAATGGTGTAGTACTGATCACAACCAAGCGCGGAAAAGCCGGTGAAGGTAAAGTAAGTTATGAAGCTTATTATGGCGAATCAAGAGTGCCAACACGCTTAGCACTCATGGATTTAAGCCAGTTTGCCCAGTACAATAATCAGGTATTAGAAGAGATAAGCGCTGTAACAGGTAACCCCTATGTACCAATAGGGGAATATCAGCGACCGGAAATATTGGGAGAGGGAACGAATTGGCAGGACGCCATTTTTCAGACGGGAAAGATGCAAAACCATCAATTAAGTTTTTCAGGTGGTGGTGATAAAACGAACTACTATGCCGGATTGAATTATTTTAAGCAAGATGGAACCATCATCAATTCGGGTTTCGACCGCTTGTCTCTGCGGCTTAATTTAGATCACCAAATCAAAAGCTGGTTAAAGATAGGTTTAAGTAGTAATACGGCAAGAACTAGCCAGAGAACGACTTTAACCAACGGATCGGATGCTATTGTAAATGTGGCAGCCTTTAATAGCCCCTCTGCGCCGATTTATAATTTAGGAGGCGATTATGCGGCTCCCATATCTGTTGGTGGATACACCTTTGGTAATCCTGTCAATCCTGTAGCGTTGGCACAATTGAGACAAAATACGGGCGATCAGTTTAAGGCATTTGGAAGTGTATATAGCGAATTACAATTTACTAAATTCTTAAATCTAAGAAGTGAGGTAAACTACGATTTTACAAATGCTAATAATATGGCATTTCAGCCACTATTGATGGCTGGTAATATAACTATCCTTTCACCAAGCAGAATCATTGAACAGCGTAACCCTAGTCAATATTGGGCCGTACGTAATTATCTGAATTATAATCAAAGTTTTGGAAAACACAATGTGAATGCACAAATAGGACATGAAGCACAAGAGTCAACATATGATAATCTTTCGGCTACTCGCCAAAATTTAGCACTCAATATACCTTCTATAGCCGCGGGAGAGCAAGAGAACCAAGTGGTAGGTGGAGGAAAAGGAGAATGGGCAATGGAATCTTACTTCGCCCGTGCAGGATATGCTTATAATGATCGATATTCGGTGAATTTATCCATACGTCGCGATGGTTCTGCCAATTTTGGTCCGGACAGGAAACATGGCTATTTCCCCGCGGGTTCCATCGGTTGGACGGTTACGAACGAAAAATTTGCTCAAAATCTCAAGTTATTCAGCTATTTGAAGCTTCGTGCGGGTGTAGGATCCGTAGGTAATTCCGACGCTGGCGGGGTAAGCTACGCAACTAATATCCGTTTATTTCCTACGGCACCCTTTGGTGCGGGCGGGGTACCCGATAATGTTGGTAACCCCGAATTGGGCTGGGAATCCGTTACTACCTATAATGGAGGCATTGATGTAGGTTTGTTGAATGGCCGAATCGATGTCACGCTGGATATCTATAAAAAAGTAACTTCCGATATGTTGATGTCCACTCAGTTACCTGTATTTACTGGTATAGGAACGGAATGGAATGATATCAAATCACCTGTAGTAAATGCAGGTAAAATGACTAACACAGGTTTTGATATTGGTATATCTTCTATTAATATTAATCGGAACGACTTTGTTTGGAAAACCAATTTGGTGTTTTCACATTATAAGAACCGCCTCGACAGGATGAACAGTGAACAGGCGGACCTTCTTCGGAACACCGAATATGGAAACGCTGTTATTTTGACAAGAACAGTTCCGGGTGGTCCGCTAGGTCGTTTTTATGGCTTCATGACCGACGGTCTCTTCACATCGGAAGAAGACATCAATAATAGTGCAGCACAAGGTTTAAATGTAGGACCCCAAGGTACTTGGATAGGTGACGTAAAATATCGAGATCTCAATGGAGACAATCTCATTGACGAAAACGATATGACGTATATTGGAGATCCTAATCCTGATTTTACTTTTGGTTTTACGAACACCTTTAATTATAAAGGTTTTGATCTATCGGTTTTCTTGCAGGGATCTTATGGGAACGATATCTTAAATTACACGAAAAGATCCTTGGAAACACCTACCAATGTATACTGGAATCAGTTGGAGACAGCTTTAACAGATCGATATTCTGAATTATTCAACCAAAATGGTACTGTACCGAGATATAACCAATGGCATCAAAATAACAGACGAGTTTCTTCGCGTTTTGTGGAAGATGGCTCCTACTTACGTATTCAGAATATAACGTTAGGGTACAATCTTCCAACTAGTCTCATTCATAAAATCAAAATGCAGGCTGCCAGAATCTATATCTCGGGGCAAAATATCTATACGTTCACAAGTTATACGGGGTATGATCCAGAATTGGGTTCATACAATAATGATGCACTCGTGCAAAACGTCGATTTAGGTAATTATCCCAATCCACGAACTTTTACTATTGGTGCAAGTATTACCTTTTAAACCATTTAAAATGAATGTTATGAATCATCCATATTTAAAGATCAAAATGAAATCACGATATATATTCGTAGGATGTCTGCTTTTGCTGGTATCCTGCAAGAAAGACTTTTTGGAACGTCCTTCACAAAACAATCCTACACTCGAAACCTATTATAACTCGGAGGCAGAGGTGAGAGGAGCCACCGGTTATTTGTACAATGCGGTATGGTATGAGTATCAGGATAAGGCTTTTCATGCAATCGGTGAAGTGCTCTCTGGTAACATGTATACAGGAGATCCGGTGTACAACACTTTTTTGAATTTCACCGTTTCCGGAACAGACGATCAGGTGAGCCGTTCGTGGTATGCATTTTATAAGGTTGCAGGAAACGCTACTATACTGATCAATACTTTTCAACAAAAAATAGAGCTTGGTGGCGATCCCTCTTATCTAACACAAGGTATAGCCGAAGCTAGGTTTATGCGGGGTGTAGCTTACTTCTATTTAGCACGTGTATTTAAAGATGTACCCATTGTAACAGACCCAATTGCTATTGCCGCTTCAGGCAACTTTAACGTGCCTAGATATCACCAAGCTGATGTTATTCAGTTTGCATTGGAAGACCTAGCCTTCGCTGAAGCAAACTTGAGAGACGATGAAACGCCTGGACGTGTAACCAAACTTTCCGCAACAGGTATGATGGCGAAAATGTATCTTTATATAAAGGATTATAACAATGCGCGTATCAAGGCAGAAACGGTCATTAATGCCAATAAATACCGCTTATATCCGGATTATGGAGAAATGTTTACCAGTCAGAGTGCCAATAATAATCAGGAAATACTGTTTGCCTTGCAATGGCTGGCACAGGGTGGATATGGCATTGGCAATCCTATTCAGGCCTATGTGGGGCCGGAGCCTTTATTAAAGGAAACGACAGGTGCGGGCTGGTCGGCCATTATTCCATCTATCGACTTGTTAAATAGTTATGAAGTGGGAGATAGACGCAGAGCCTGGTCAGTAATGGAACACGGTTATCAGAACGATGCCTGGAAAAATACTGCTTTTCCAAATGGGTTTGTATACGATACGACTTGGACAAGCTCTGACGATAATGCAAGTAAAATCAAAACCGGCACACGTTCTAATGCACTTAAATATACTGTAGGTCCGGGAGGAACAGGTGCTGATGTAAATGGCACGTCAACGAGTATCTGTACCTACATTTTACGTTATGCCGATATATTACTCATCTATGCTGAGGCAGTTTTAGGTGATAATGGGCAAAGTGCGGATGGACGGGCTCTGGAAGCCATCAATGAGGTAAGACATCGAGCCGGACTTGGCACGTCGCGCGACCTAACCGTGTTAACTGCCGATAATATTTTACGGGAGCGGCGAGTTGAATTTGCCTTTGAAGGAGACTTTTGGTTTGATATTCAGCGGCAGGGTTTCGCAAAAGCAAAACAACTTGTTGAAAGTCAGGAAAGAGGTACTTACAGTTCGGAAGGCACGCATCGGATTGATCATATAGGAGCCATCTTGAGCGCTGAAGATAAACTGTATATTCCTATTCCGGCAGCGGAAATAGTAAACAACCCCGAGCTGGCCAAACCAGCTGTTCCTTATAACCCATAACCTAATAGACATGAAAACCTTCCAGCATATAAAATCTTTTTTAGCATTGTTAATGCTTCTTCTTGTGGTGGCCTGCAAAAAGGAATCCGACTTAAAACCGTCATCGAACCCACAAGTAGATCCACTCGAAGTTACTTCAGGCGCTCCAGGAGCGGTTATCATCTTAACGGGAAGTGGATTGGCTGATATGAAATCCATTATTTTTGAAACAGATATGGTGCCGGCACCCTTTAACCCGGCATTTAATAATAACAATGCAGTTGTTTTTAGAGTGCCTGATACGGCAAGTGCTGGGCAGCAGGATATTATATTAACAAACAGTCTCGATAAGGAGGTGAGGGTATCCTTTAATGTTACTCCTTTACCATCTGTCAGTACAGTTTCTGACTACAATTTTATACCTGGTGAAACCGAAATCATACTTTCGGGAAATTATTTGAACGACGTAGATCAAGTTGTTCTAAGTGGAACGGAGATAGCCGTAACCATTGTGAGCAAAAGCCAACGGCAAATGGTGGTGAGTTTCCCCGAGACAGATTTGCCAAGGGTGAAATTGGATATTTCAAGTAACGCAGGGGAGGTTACCACCGCTCAGGAATTTGTAAATGTAAACGAAGCGTTTAAGATTTTTACCGATACCTACGAAAATGGATTTGAAAATGCCTCTTGGGGACCTGCTGGTGTAGATAATGCTATTTTTAAGGCGGGAGCGGCTTCCTTCAGAATGACCTATGGTATGGGCAATTGGTCGGCCAATGGTTTTGCCAATTGGGGTGCCGGTATGAACTATAACCCAGACTATACATTCCTCACTTTTTGGATCAGGGGAGGTAGCCAAGACTATGTATTATATCTTACTGGAGATCAACGTGTGGGTGGTTACGGGAATGCCGACAGATCTGTACCAGTTAACGTCCCAGCCAACGTGTGGACCTATGTGAAATTAAGTTTAAGTGACCTTGATCTATGGAGCAATGGGGATAATTTTAAGCAACTTGGTTTATGGATTGCTGGTCCGGATGCACAGGACGAGACGATGTATTTAGATGATGTGCTGTTTATTAAATAATATCCTCTCATCAATAAAAAAAAGGAATGAAATATTGCAGCTTATTAAGCATTATATGCGTTACGTGGCTATTTCTTGGTATGTGCTATGCACAAAGCCCAGTAGAAAAACATGGAAGATTAACAGTAGCTAATGGTAAAATCGTTAACGAAATGGGACAAGAGCCACAACTTAGGGGTGTAAGTCTTTCTTGGAGTGTTTGGGGAGGAAAAAAGTATTATACTCCCGAGATAGTAGATTGGTTGGTTAAAGATTTTAAAATTAATCTTCTGAGAATATCGATGGCTATTGAGCCGAAGGATGCTTATCTCCAAAAACCAGACGAACAGTACAAATTGGTGACAGCTGTTCTGGATAGGGCGCTGGAAAATGGAATCTATGTCTTGATAGATTGGCATGATCATCATGCAAATAAAAATGTCGAAGCGGCGAAGGTCTTCTTCACAAAACTCGCTCAGCAATATCAGGGGAATACGCAGATTATTTACGAGATATGGAACGAACCTGAGCGTGTAAGCTGGCAAATAGTAAAGGAATACGCAGTAGAAATGATCAAAACAATTAGAGAACAAGATCAACATAATGTGATTGTAGTCAGTTCTCCTCATTGGTGCCAGGATGTAGATATTGCTGCAGAAGATCCTATTCTTGATAAAGAGAATATTGCTTATTCTTTTCATTTCTATGCGAGCGATCCCAATCATCAAGGGATACTTCGGAGCCGTGCAGAAAAAGCTGTAAAACAAGGTTTGCCCTTATTTGTAACAGAATGGGGTGTGGGCGAAGCGAATGGAGACGGGGTGTTTGATGAAAGCAAAACGGCTATATGGCTCAAATGGATGGAAAAAAACAAGCTCAGTTGGACAAATTGGAATATTACAGACAAAGAAGAAACGACCGCTATTCTAAAACCGGGGGCTTCCACAAATGGCCAATGGGAAGACAAGGAGCTCACGCCGGCAGGACTATATATAAAAGAAAAATTAAAAAAACTTAATAAATAACGCATGCGATCTATACCTGTGTTTTTTTTACTACTCTACTCTCTGTATGGTCATGCACAGATTTCCCTGTTGGATACTAACGCAACAACGGAAACAAAGGCCTTATATAGCAATCTGAAAAAGTTGGCAGAAAGCCATGTGTTATTTGGTCATCAAGACGCACTTTCCTACGGGCATGGTTGGGTTAGAGGTAATAATCGATCGGATGTGAAATCGGTTACGGGATCACATCCAGCGGTTATTGGATTAGATTTTATGGGATTTAGCGGTAAATCCTCTAGGGCAATTAAACGAAATGAAAAGATACTGAAGAAGAAGGTTGTTGATACCTATGATAGGGGAGGGATTAGCACCATTTGCTGGCATTTTAATAATCCCGTTTCGAATGACGGTTTTTATTGGAATGATTCAACGTCGGCAGCATCCATTGCGATGATTAAACCCGGCGCCCCCAACCACGAGGATTATAAAGCAATACTGAATACGATTGGAGGTTTTGCGCAAAGTATCCGCGGACAAGATGGTACGTTAGTTCCCATTATCTTCAGACTCTTTCACGAATTTGACGGCGATTGGTTCTGGTGGGGAAAACGACATACGAGCCGGGAAGATTTTATCGACGTATGGCGTTTTACAGTATCTTATTTAAGAGATAGTTTGAGTGTGCATAACTTCATTTACGCCTTTTCTCCCGATTGTAAATTTAATACCCTAGAAACTTTTCTTGAGCGTTACCCAGGGAATGATTGGGTGGATATTATCGGAATGGATAATTATGCTGATTTTGGCAGAGAGGGCTATTATGACCTGAATAGCGCAATAAAAAAACTAAAAATTGTATCCGATTATGCTATCCAGACAAATAAAGTGGCAGCTCTTACAGAAACAGGTTTAGAATCTATAACAGATAAGAATTGGTGGACAGGGGTACTACTCAAGGTATTAAAAGAAAATGATCTAAAAATTGCTTATGCGATGGTTTGGCGTAATGATAGCAAAAGTGCAACACATTATTATGCACCGTTCCCAGGGCATCCCAGTGTGCCCGATTTCTTAAAATTTTATCAAGATCCTTATACTTTATTTGAATCTGATTTAGGTGATATTTATAAATAGGAAAGAAACCATAAGCTTCAAAGGAGGAGCTTATGGCTAAATTCTATTGCTTATAACTCGCTATATAGTCAACAATATCCTTTATTTTTAGATCAATCAGCTGATCCAGATCCAAGCTCGAAAGCCATCCGGTAAAGTCAATACCTTCACCGAAATATGCTTTTACCTTTTCTGAAAAGGATACAATCTCTATACTATCCATTTCCAGATCCTTTGTAAAGGAACTATCGATCGTGATATCCATTTCTTCAACAAATTCTTCTCCAATAATATCGGTAATAAATTGTTTTAATAAGGTGTATATTTCTTCGGTTCCAAGTGTGTGTTTATTGACTAAAGTGTCCATCCTATGATATAATTTTTGTATTTTACAGTATTTACTTTTGTTCCTTCAATTATTAATTCATCTCCTTCAAGAGCACTTACCTGATAAGCTCTTGGATTGCCTGCCAAGCCCTTCCCGATAGATTTTCCATAGGCTTCTTTAGCAACCCAAAAACGGGTAATCCATTCATCATACTTCGCTTTTCCTTTCAGTAGTAGCCGTTCATTGGATGTTAATGAAATTTCCTCAAAGCCTATACCTCTCTCCGTAATCTCTTCTATATCTATTCCAACGGGTTTATTATATCGGGCAATAGCCACGGCCTCATCATGTTTATGCGCTATGGAAATATGTATGTTTTCTGTTATAGCTCCCTCAAGAACTGGTTGCCCACTCGGAAGTTTGCTTACAGTAAATTCTATTGGAAAATAATTTTCGCCCTTTTCACGGGCAATCAATGCTCGAACGGCATCTCTCACAGCTACCCGGCTTATTAACCATTTTTTCTTTCTATTTAATGGTAATCGATCCAGGTAATTTCTGTCTGATAAGGGCAAATAGCGCTTCGCAATAAAATCCCAGGATATAACTTTTTGATAAGCCTTGTTAAATTGAAATATTTCAGGATATATTTCCTCCGAAAGGAAGTTATACCGTGGAGCCATTGATACTTGCCAAAGCCGTTCATCAAATTCCAGCCGTATGTTTTGCCACCCTCTAATAATCGCCCAGACCTTTCCATTTCTTTTTAATAGAAAATCTGCTGTAGCCGTTTCGTCATTTATATGGGTTAATTCACAGGTACACTCAAATAGTCCTTCTTGATCCCTGAAATCCTGATAAAAAGTAATGTCTTCAATTTTTATCGGGAATGCCACACGATTTATTTTCAGCGTGAGCTGTAACCACAATCCGAATAATTGTCCGGCATTGTCCAGCAAGGAGCCTTTTCCTCCGCTACTTCTAATGATACCCCGAATACCTTTCTGGCCGATGTAATCAACTGATTTTATCCCCTGATAGGCAGGACCGTGAAACATATGCCGGTCATAAATGGTTGACACATCGATGATCATACCCAATGTGCTTCCAACTTCTAACTGCTGCGTAGGCGGCATGCTATACGTATCCCGGACAATGGCTTGTGCTTCGGCATACTTATCAACAACAAGACGTAAGGTCTTATCATCTATCCAAGATCCATTGATAGTTTGTTTAAACGGCTTGCTGACATTCATCCATTGGAACACACGGATTTGCTGTAGACTTACAAGGTGTTTCGCATAAGCATTTGCCTGTGCCGCCTCGCCCAGTAATTCCAATATCATCGTCATTGGAATTACTGGATCCATATCTTCCGGACAGTGCCAGCCTGGTTTTTGCTTCACAAGAGCATGATCCAATAAATAAGAATGGCTTGCTAGCGAAATTTCTAAAGGAATTTGGATTGGTCCTCTGGATAGATGGGATGTTGGTGCTGGCGCTGATTTGTTTTTCTCCAATAAATTGATTAAATCTGTATAAAGCCCAACGGCCTCTCCCATATTTTCTGCCACCAACTGCGCCAATGGATTTTTAATACCATTGCTGTGGATAGGCAAGGCGCGATCCTTAATCCGACTATAGGTAGGTAGCCGATCCCAATTGGTTAAAATTTCACTACCCAATTTCAAATCAATAAGCTGTTTTTTTACACCTTTGTTTTCTTCTATACCAAGGAAGTTTAGATCAATAGGATAGCCCTCAATAAATAAAGCCGCCAAAATCCTCCGGAGTTGAGACAATCCATCCCGATGCGGTGATGAGGCAGACAGTGCGTGATATGCATGCCCTTTCAGTGTATCGTCTACAAAACCTGTTATGGAACCAGACCCAATTTGTATAAAAACGGATATACCTTCTTCATGGTAAAGCTTTTCAATTAACTCCCGAAATCGTACAGGCTGTATCAAATGTGCTACGTTAAGCTGTTTGATTGCCTGTACTTCGCTTGGGTAGGGAGCGAGTGTGGTTGCCGACCAAATCGGAACAGCCGCTGGTAAAAATTCCATTATTTCAATGCCTTCTATTATTTTTGGAACACGATCCTGTATAAATGGAGTATGAAACCCAGATTGAAAAGGTAAAATTTGATGATATATCTGTTGTGCTTTAAGTCGACTTATTAATTGCTCAACTGCCCGTTCCCTACCACACAAAATGACCTGTTGTGGGCAATTATCATTCGCGAGATGTAACGATGGAATATCACTTAAAAGGGGGGTGATATGTTCGTAACTTGTGCCTACTACTATAAATTTCACGTCTGGAACTTCAAATAACTCGGGATCAAGCTTTTCAAGTAATGTTTGGATAGTGTTTGTGGTAACTAGGCCTGCTGATAACCCTGCTAACCACTCACCCATACTATGGCCCGCATTGACATAGGGCTTTACTCCTAATTTCTTCAAGGCAATGTCAATAATAATACTGTTTTGTAGTTGCTTGAAAGCTGAGCCGAACACCTTTGACCCCTGTTGGCCCGGCTTAACTGAAAATCCATTTCCGATACCAAAATAGTCTGCTATACTTTCTGTTTCGCCAACAGAAAGCCCATCTAAGCCGGGAAATAGAAAAGCGATTTTATTGTTTTTCTTTAAAAGTGGAGCATTACTATACCAGATATCTTGCTTATTACGCCAAGGATTATTCTTACGCACGATATTAATCGCTTTTCTTAACCGCTCTTCTGTAGGGTTAAAAACAGCAATTGTATGATCCCCTTCTCCAATATAGTTGCTCTTTTGCTCAATGGCATGAATGAGCTCTTCTGTACTTTTGCGTGCTAATAAAAGCAAATGATCCTCTGATGAAATTATCCTTTCTGATGTAACTTTGTTTTTACTGGTATACGCTTCCAAGACCACATGTGCATTGATGCCGCCAAAACCAAAAGCATTCACGCCTGCACGAAGAGGTAAGCCACTGGCCGACCAGCTAGTGGGTTCATTTATTGGCTCAAATCGTGTGTTGGCCATTGCGTCAATGGGCGAATCACAATGTAGGGTAGGAGGAAGGGTGTCATGGTACAATGCTAAGGCGGTTTTGATTAAGCCCGCCATTCCAGCCGCCGGCATGGCATGACCAATCATTGATTTAACACTGCCGATCTTAGCTTTCAGCTCTCCAGCATTCGGTAAACCGAAAACCTCTTTTAGGGTCTCCATTTCTGTACGATCGCCTATAGGCGTTGCGGTACCATGCGCTTCTATATAACCCACATGCTGAGGTGATAAAGATGCCGCAGCCCAAGCGTTTGTAATAGCCTTAACTTGGCCTTTAACTGTAGGATTCATGACACTAGTGCCGGCACCATCGCTACTAACCCCCACGCCTTTAATCAGGCAGTAAATTTTATCGTGATCGCGTAAAGCGGCATCCAAGGTTTTCAATACAACAAAACCACATCCTTCGCCTATTATCAATCCATCTGCATTTTGATCGAAAGGTCTGATTTCCTGTTTTTTCGATAGCGCGCCAAGCTGACTGAAAATGCTCCAAAAGGTTGCATTCTGTGCGATATGTACTCCTCCAGCAATAGCCATGTCAGATCGGCCAGATATAAGGTCTTGGACCGCATGGTCTACCGCTATCAGCGAACTTGCACAGGCGGCATCTATGGTATAAGCGGCACCGCCAAGATTAAGACGGTTTGCAACTAATGAGGCCACCAAATTTGGAATCAGTCCCATGGCCGTATCGGCACTAAAACGCCCTTTCTTCTGCTGAAATTCTTCTTTTATGTTAAACAATTCATCAGAAGTTAATTGCGGCATCAATGATTGGAGTATCTCAACCAGTTGCTCTGCCACATGAACAATTTCTACGGCGCGCGTTGCACCGGGGCCTACATAATTACCCTTTCCGATGATAATGGAAGTTTTATCCAGTGTATATTGCTTATCCCAAACGCCAGCATCTTCTAAAGCCTTATAAACCAATTGTAAAGTAAGAAGCTGATCTGGCTCCATCCCTTCAACTGCTAGAGGTAAAATACCAAAAGAGAGCGGATCAAAACGAGCATATGCATCAATGAATCCACCTTTGGAACAATAAAATCGATCGTACCGATCCACTTCTTTGTTAAAATAACGATGATTGATCCGTTCTTTGGGAGTTTCTGTTATAGCATTTACTTTATTAATAATGTTTTTCCAATAAGTGTTTAAGTCTGGTGCGCCTGGAAAAATGGCCGACATTCCTATTATTGCTATGTCTTTACTCATCATATTAAACCTTATAACTAAGCCATAATTAACACTCTACTTTCCTCACCATATTTGATTTCATTTGTAAAAATCTCTTTGCCACTTTCTAAAGGGATTAAGGATATTCCTCTTTTTGCGTACTCTTTCTCGAGAGATGAAGAAACCATTCCGGCACCTTTCCATGGCCCCCAATTGATAGCTAAAATTCTTCCTGTCATTTTTCTGCGCAATGCATCAGCATAGTGATCGAGAACACTGTTTGCCGCCGCGTAGTCGGTTTGACCTTTATTTCCATAAACTGAAGCGATACTTGAAAAGAAAACAATAAATTGGGTGTCATCTTTTAACTGCTCTGCTAATACCCGGAGAGGTGTTACTTTGGTTGAGAAAACACGTTCAAAAGAATCCGGCGTTTTATGCTGAAATAATTTGTCTTCCAATATTCCAGCTCCATGTATGACCCCATCAATTCTTCCATATTGCCGGTAGATTCGCTGAATCAGTTCAACTAATTTGTCTTCATCACGTACATCTACCGAATAATAGCTCGCCTCTCCTCCAACCAGTTTAATGGCCTCTATCGTTGCTGCAATCTGCTGCGCCTTATAAATTTCAGTGGTGCGTCGTTCTATTTCTATCGGTAGTTTCGAGAAGCCACTTTTAATCAAATGTTTTCTTATTTCTTCTTTTGTATTCAATGATGGAAGATTTTCGGCTGCTGGATGAGGGGATCTACCTACTAAAATGTAGCGGCACGGATATTCGCCTGCTAAATGGGTAGTAAGTGCAGCAGTAATTCCTTGAGCTCCTCCTAAAACCAATACTACTGCATCTTTCTTTAATGCAAATGGTTTTTTGTTCTCTATAAACAAGGGCTCATTGGTTTCTTTTATGGTTTTTCTATCCTTGTCTTTGTAGTAAATAACGGAGGGGCTATCCGTGCATAGCAATTCATTTATTAAAAGAGAAGGGATTTTTTCTTCATCGAACGCTTGCATAAAATGAATGGCCCGGCATTTTGCTTGTTCATATTCTTTGTCCAGACTTTTTATAAAGCCGGTATAGCCTTGATATGCCCTTAAAAACTTTGGATCACTATTATGCTCAATATGTGCATCGTGATCTGAAAGGACGTATATCCATTTCACACGCTCCATATCTAATGTTTTTACCATCCGAACTGCTTCAATAATGTTTAAGCGATGATTGGATGCCATTAAATCTAATATGATCAATCCGTCATAGCCATATAAATCGCTATGTTGACCAATTATATCTACCGATGCACCTTTTTCTTCTAAAGCAAGTTTTATTAGTTCACCCAGCTTACCGTCCCGGGTAATGGCAATACGTTTTCCTCTTATTGTATTTGGATATTCCTGATCTGATAAACTTTGCACATCTGTTAATTCAAATTTTATTCTCTTCAGACGCGGATCGATGCTTATCTGTTCAACAAGATTGTTGCTTGTTTTTAATTCTGCTGAAGGTTGTGATCCCAAATTGTTGGCCATCCAATTTATCAAATTTCTTAATGTTTTAAAACCAGAAAGCTGTTCAATATTTTCGTGCTCCTCCTGATCATTTAAAAATAGGCTTGTTAACTTGGTTTTTAGCTCCCCTATGATCTCAATTCTTTTAATGGAGTCGATACTTAAATCAGCTTCCAAGTCAAGATCAAGTCCTAACATCTCTTTCGGATATCCAGTTTTTTCACTTACGATATCGAGGAGAAGATTTTCAACGTCATTAACTTGGATATGTTGGTTAACTAAAGTTTCTGAAGGGAAACCCTGCTTGGATGGTGTAATATTATCAAACCAGCTTACTAATCCATTGAGTGTTTTTAACGTTGCCAATTGTTCCATCATCTCATCCTGCCTTTCTTCTTTTAATTCAAAATCTGATAAATGGTTACGAAGCTCGCCAATGATCTCCATTCGCTTAATAGAATCGATGCTTAAATCGGCTTCCAGATCCAGGTCCATACCAAGCATCTCTATTGGATACCCAGTTTTTTTGCTTACGATATCAAGCAAGATGGTTTTGATATCGTTGCTGATATTGACATTCGTTTCCTTGCTAATCTCTATGGCGGGAAGTGCAGAAGCGGATATATGTTGCGATACAGCCAAGTTTGGTTGGACGGGTGATATGACAGCACTCGCATAGGGAACAGAATTTCCTTGACCTAAATAAGTTAATAATACATCTCGCTGTGCTTGGATAAGCGCGTTCATATTTGCCAAATATTCTAGCGTTAATTGCTCGGCCGATCCAGAAACAGCCACTTGTGTTGATGATGCCATCTGTGTTTGTAAGGTTTTAAAGTTCACAATAGGTGTTGTTATAGGCTCGGCACTATAAGCGGGTAATTTTCCATATAGAGGGGTCGCCATTTGACCATTTACAAGCCAGGTTGAAACACCTTTTTTTAACTTTTCAGGTTGATCTAAATCAAGTAAAGTCACGTCTCTATCATCAAATAAACGAGTTAATAGCGGTGTTTTGCCAGTAGCTATGTATTGGGCAAGAACTGTTAATAACTGGGTAATACCTTTTTTTCCTTTTTCTTCGGTGTTTAATAAAATTTCATCTTTACCTAAAATTGATTTAGTCAAGCCGGTTAACGTTTTACCAGGGCCAACTTCTATAAATATTCGGGCACCGTTTTGATACATAGCCGTTATTTGTTCACTAAAACGAACGGGGCTGACAATGTGTGTCGTTAAGCGTTTTTTAATCTGATCTGGCTCCCTTGGGTAAATAGCTGCCGTTGTATTAGACCACACTGGTAAATTAGCTTTGCTAAATGGAACAGATGCTAAGAAATCGCTATAAAGGTGCTCGGCATCTTTTATTAAAGGGCTATGGAAGGCACAGGCAACCTCCAGTTGACGATATGAAATTTTAAGCTCTTTTAGCTCCTGCATGAAGGTTTGTATAACCGCTGTTTCTCCAGCTAATACCCATTGATGCGGGGCATTATGATTAACTGCATATAGATCGGTTCTGTTTTGCAATAATTTTTCAATAGTGTCTTCGTCCGCATTTATCGCTACCATGGCACCATGGTCGTTCTGAATTGAAGTGAGAATGGCTTCCGCTCTTCCTTCACTCAATGCTACCAGCTTGTTTTCATCGAACACACCTGCAAAACACAATGCAGGAAGTTCTCCGTAACTGTGCCCGGCTAACATATCGGGTATAATACCCAACTGCGCTAATAGTTTGGCAATGGCTAAATCAACCATTCCTAACAGCGGTTGTGCCATTTTAGTGTCTTTGATTCTTGCCTGCTGTTCCTTTAACTCATGCTCGCCAAAGCTTTGATCTGGAAACAAAATGTTTTCGTATGTTGGATACTGATTCAGAATGGTACGCATGGCGGGAAAATTAACAAATAAGTCCCTCGCCATATGGATCCGCTGGCTACCTTGCCCTGAAAACAGGAATGCCGTTTTACCGTCTATTGCCTGGGTGTAATAGATATCTTTGGCATTTACTCCAGAAACTGCCATATCAATTTTAACAGAAAGATCCTGAATAGAGTCTGCAAGAATGGATAATTGAATCGGCGCATTGTTATAGGATACCAAAGAGAAGGCAATATCTCTTAATTTTAAGGAATCGTTCAACTCAAGGAGTTGTTTTATCTGGTGAAGTAGTAGATGTGCTTCCTGTTTATCATGGCCACGAAATACGAATAATTCAGTGGGCCATTGTTTTGTAATGGAGAAAGGCGAAATCTCATTACTTGGCGCATTCGTGATTACTGCGTGAAAATTGGTCCCACCGAATCCGAAGGCGCTTACACCGGCAATCCGTTTATTCGCTAGCCACAAACCCGGTTTATCTGTAAATTTAAACGGACTGGTCTGCGGTTCATAATAAGTATTCGGTTGTTTTAAGTTAATAGTTGGCGGTTTTATCCCATAGTAAACGCTTAAAGCACTTTTTATTAAACCAGCCATTCCTGCAGCACATTTTGTATGTCCGATCTGTGTTTTAACGGATCCTAAATGAGTTTGAGTGGGCAGAGCACCGTTTTTCATCATCACTTGCGATAGCGCGCTCAGTTCGGTGCGATCGCCAACCACCGTACCTGTACCATGTGCTTCAATAAGTTCAACAGAAGCTGGTGAGATATTGGCCTGTGTGTAGGCACGTTCTAATGCACGTGTTTGTCCGGATAGTCTAGGTGCTGTTAAACCTAAACTTTTGCCATCGCTAGATCCTCCAACACCTTTTATTACTGCAAAAACCTTGTCTCCATCACGTTGTGCATCTTGCAGGCGCTTTAATACAACCATAGCAATACCTTCTCCCAGAGCAATGCCATCAGCCTCCATATCAAATGTAGCACATTTTCCTTTTTTTGAAAGTGCATGAGTGCTGGCAAACATCAGGTAATCGTTAATTCCATTGTGTAAATCAGCAGCGCCTGCAATCACCATATCCGATTTTTTCAGCGTTAATTCCTGACATGCAAGATCTATGGCAGCCAACGAAGAGGCACAAGCAGCATCTACGGTATAATTGCGTCCACCTAAGTCCAAACGATTGGTAATTCTGCCCGCAATTACGTTGGCCAATACACCGGGAAAAGAGTCCTCTGTAAGCTTAGGTAGAGCGTCATCTATATCTTTCGGAATTTCTCCGAATATTTGAGGAAACAATGCTCTAAAACCATAATTATTAGCCAAATCATTCCCTCCTTCGGCACCAATGATAACCGATACGTTTTCATTATTAGCATTTTTTGAAGCATATCCAGCATTTTCAAGTGCTCTTTTGGCAACCAACAGACTTAACAATTGCGTAGGGTCAATCGCTGCTAATGATTGTGGTGGTATACCAAATTCCAGCGGGTCAAAGGAGATTTTTGGAATAAATCCTCCCCATTTAGAAGGTGATTTTCTACCGTTGGTATCGTTGGCATCGTAATAGATATCTTTATTCCAACGTTCATCGGGAACTTCTGTTATGCAATCTTTACCTTCAAGGATATTTTGCCAGAAAGCGTCTATATCTTGCGCACCGGGAAAAATGCAGGCCATCCCTATGATAGCAATGTCCAGCGTTTCTTTTTCACTTCGTTTTATGATATTTGTTTTGGTATAAGTAATGTGTTTAGCGCTTTGACCTACCTCTTCGTGAAGGTCTTTTATGGTTTTTATGCTGTTTTTCAATGCTGCCACTTGACCAATCATATACATGCCTTTTTGATGTTGAGCATCTTCGTCTAGCCTTAATAGCTCGTCGTCTCTCCGTTCTAGACCCTTGCTTGCTATACGTAGTCGTCCTACATTTAGCTGTTCAAGTATACGCCATATCTCCTTTTTATCTTTTCCCAATGTATGCAAACGTTGTTTTTCTTGCTCAAAAAACAAAGTGAAGGGTGATTCAAGACATCTTGTTTCATGCCCGGGCGCTGTTTCTAATAGAATGGTAGCTGATTGGTTCAATGCCTGCTTTTGAAACCCTGGTAGAATGGCCCCCGAGTCTACAGCCTCTTTGGTGTAGATGTAGGCTGTTCCCATTAATACACCAATCTTGGCTCCCCGAATAGCTAACGGGGCGGTCATAATGGATACAAATGCGCTTGAGAAGCTGTCGTGGATACCTCCGGCAAAGAATAATTCAAATTCCTGCAAATGTTCTTCCTGGAGAATACGTTCTATTTGCTGTTCCCAAAGTACTAATGACGATAGAGGGCCTACGTGTCCACCACATTCCCTTCCTTCAAAAATAAACTTCTTGGATCCTTCCTTGATAAATAAATCGAGTAGACCTGCTGAAGGCACGTGCAAAAATGTTTTTATTCCTGCTTTTTCAAATGGTGCGGCTTGTGAAGGACGTCCGCCAGCAATTAAGACTACGGGGGGCCTAAACTCCATAATATAGGAGGATTGCTCTTCCCGAAGTTCTGAAGGGGCGAAACCCAGTATACCTACACCCCATGTTTTTCCTTGTAATGCTTTGCTCGTTTCTTCAAGCAAAGACTTTGCTTTTTCACCGGTCATTAATGATAATGCTACAAAAGGTAATGCGCCTTCTTCTGAGACTGCCTCTGCAAAAGCAGGCACATCACTTACCCTTGTCATAGGACCTTGCGCTATTGGATAACGTATATTTAGCGATTTGGCCAATGGGCCATTTTCGCAAATGATAGGAGCATGTTTTGCTTGTTTTAAGTGCCCTTCTATGGAGTGTTGTAAACCTATAGCTAGATCTTGTAGGTTTTTATATCGGCCTATTAGATCTTTTGAAAGTGTAATATCTTGTCCAATAGGGAGATATCCCTTTTCTAAATCATAACCCTGTAGATAGGGTAATATATCCTGATGATTTGCATTATTAGGCAAACGTGGAGAACTTGGTCTTGTTAAGATCCTAAAGTTATCAATCAGTTTTGTTTCATTACCATTGAGTTTTTCGAATATTTCTTTTAATGCTTTTGGAGCGCTGCAAGCAGCAAACAAAGCAAATTGATTATCTAAGACCAAGGCGCTTGCTCCTAAAGAAATAAAAGCAGATGATGTGTGTATGCCGATACCACCCTGTACCCACAGATTAAGATCATTGAGCATCTCATCCTGCTTGATGCGTTGAAAAAGGATAAAGGTAGATTCGGTTGCTACCTTTCCTCCGGATTCATTGCCTTTTATAATAATGGTTTTCGCTTCGCGCTTTTTCGCTTCATGTGCCTCATCCAAAGACGTAACCTGATAAATAACTTCCACGTCTTGGAATTCGGTAGGTATTGAGAGACCCATGGGTATTATAACACAAGCCACACAGCTTGGTAAACTTTCTTTGGGTATAAATGATTCACTGAAACATAAGCCTATTGTTTTGGGAGAGTAGGTACTAATATGTGTATAGTACGATGCTATTTTATCCGGATTTCTACCAACATGTAAAACAGGGAAGATGCTTGTTTCACTAAGACCTTCAAGTAAGTTAAGATCAGGTAGTTCAAATGGAGTAATGCCAATCAACTTTGTGCTATTCATGATACTGATAATTATTTGTGTGCGTAAATGATAAAAAATGATAGTTGGTTGGAAAAGATCTCTGTATTTAGGCGCTACTTGCGCGTAGTGTTTTCATAAAGAATTAATTAATTTGTATGATTAAATCATCTATTATGATTTTTGCAAATCTTATGTCACGTTATTGGTGAAATGACATTGTTCGATTTGTTAAAAGAACGAATTACTTGCTTTTTTTTGAAGCAACAGGAATAACAAGAGCGATGATAACGAAACATAATATAATCTCTAAACACTTTTCTGTCTACTAACTGTACGCAAATTAGTAAATGGTAGACTTTTTATGTCTGTTCATTTTGTTCATTGGTTTTTTTGTTTATAATGTTCCATTATTTTTTGCTGATTCGCTTAATAACGTTGCTTTTTTATCTAATTTATATTAATAAAATATTAAGTTAATAAGATTGTTCCTTTACTAGGAGCAATATTCTACCGAAATGGGAAGATTTACAAATGACCGATCCATATGAAATCCTTTTGATGCGCTGATGTATCTTTTCTTTGCACACAAAAATCAGTGTGGCTTGTTAAAGGGGGTATGCCCAATGAAATAGATAAAGACAATTTGCGCTATTCGAGTGATAGCGAGGCAGGATACAGTAGAGTAAGAAGAGGGAAGGGATTTTCATTCCTTGATACGAAGGGATGTATAATTAAAAATAAGAAAGAACGAGATCGTCTCCTGTCTTTAGTGATTCCTCCTGCATGGGAGCATGTGTGGATTAACCGATATAGTAATGGACATCTACAGGTTACGGGCGTGGACAGTAAGGGGAGAAAGCAATATATTTATCATCCTGTATGGAATGAATTGCGGGAGAAGAATAAAATAGAGCGGATATTGGCTTTTGGTAAAGTACTTCCGCTATTGCGAAAAAATATACGTAAGGATTTGCGGAAGCATAGCTTGAATAAGGATAAGGTTACTGCGCTGGCTCTCAATATCATGGAAGAAACCGTTATAAGGGCTGGGAATAATCGATATAGAAAAGAAAATAATAGCTACGGGCTCACTACGTTAAGAGAAAGGCATGTTAATATTAATGGGAAAATAGTACTCTTTAAATTTATAGGAAAAAAGGGGAAAGAACATAAAATCAGGTTAAGCGATCGGACGATTGCAAAACGATTGAAACAGGTGATGGAAATTCCCGGTCAGGAAGTTTTTCAATATTACAACGAGGAAGGCCTCCGAAGCCGTTTAGATTCTGGGGATCTCAATCAATATATCCAAAAAAACACCAAAAATGATTTTACGTCGAAGGACTTTCGCACCTGGTACGGAACGCTCTGGGCTTTTAAATATCTAATGGAACTACGGGATGATAGCGTTGATATAAAAACGCTTAAAAAAAACATGAATCTTTGCTTAGACTTTGTTGCAGATAAATTAGGTAATACAAGGGCTGTTTGTAGGTCTTCTTATGTATGTGGAGAGTTGATGGATGGATATCAAAAAAATGGACTAAAACCCTTTTTTGACCAATTGAAAATAAGACAGGCTTCTCCTCTGGAAATATTGACAGCAGAAAAGTTGTTATTAAGATTTCTTGAACAAATCAAACAGCAAAACTAGCAAGATATTTCCGTTAAGGTATCGATCTCATTATCGAATTCGTCTGCTTTTCCCCACAACCTAAAACGGACACGATCACTATTTTCCCAAGCTAAATCGACAACACTTCCCAATGGAAATTTCTTGGTCATTAAATTCAAGAAATTAATTTGTATATCGTACTCATCTCTGGAAGATGCTTGAATTTGAAAAGATCGATCTCGACTACCAAATAACACATAGTTAATGATACCATCTTTTTTTAATGCATGGTTTGTTTGCTCTTTGTCCCATTCTATAACGACTTCAACCGCACAATTAGCGGGGATAATGTCGGGAAAATGCCAACGCACCATTTTATAATTTTTCTGACGTGTTTTTATCCAATCATAGACCGTATGATTGATAAGCATTAATTTTCCTCTTCGTTTCATGGTATCAAATTTAAAGATGAACAAGATTTCCAATACTACCATGTTGGAATTATGTTCAAGATAATAATTTACAACTAAATGGATGTGATATTTACACAGAAAGGCCTCTACGTTACACCAAATAATAATAACGTATTGCTTTATGCTCGCTCGTCGCTATAAATAATAGAAAGTGCTTCAGTAATTAAAGGAATCTGCCGTTCATTGATAAGTGTTTTACATGTGTCGGCCGAAAACCAACCCGCTTTATCAATTTCTGGGAATAATTGTGTTTTACCCGATTTGGGAGGCCAGATTAAAGAGAAGGTATTGCTGTGTATCTTATCTGACTCTATATTACCCTCTAAAAGCCAAGTGTAAACTTTTTTACCTCCCTTCTGAATAATGGGTTTCAATGGAATAAAATTGCCGTGAGGGGAATGGCCTGTTTCTTCTTCGAACTCCCGAATGGCAGCAGAAAGAGGGTCTTCCTCCTCTGAAAACTCACCCTTCGGGATTGTCCAAAATCCTTCATGCTTTTTAGCAAAGAAGGGTCCTCCTGGATGCACCAAAAAAAATTCGGCTTTCTGTTTTTCAACTCGATAAAGTAAAATTCCTGCACTTTGTTGCATTGTAAAGTAAAATTGGACCGCATAAAGTTATAGCTATTTTCGTTAAATTTTTTACATATGATTAAAACGACTGCGATTTCTATTCAACTTTATTCCTTCGGAAAATCCGATATATATGATATATTAGCTAACAACAGTGAGATATGGTTGTTTATAACTAATAAAAATATCTAGAACGCTTTCATAGAGCTATGGAAACAGGAAAAATGGAATGGTTAATCGAATCAAGTGATGTCATGAGTATCGTGATTTCTCTGATTTGTGGATGTATCATTGGTCTGGAAAGAGAATATAATAACAAATCGGCTGGTCTAAGAACAATTATTTTGATCAGTTTAGGTTCTACTATTTTTACTATTGTTTCTAAACATGGTGTTGGTAGTGATGACAGAATTGCTGCCAATATCATTACCGGTATAGGGTTCATTGGTGCGGGCGTTATTTTTAAAGACAGGCTTTCTGTATTAGGCTTAACAACGGCCGCCGTTATCTGGACAACAGCTGCCATTGGCATGGCAGCTGGAATAGGTTATTATTCCTTAGCACTAACCTTAACCGTTGTGACTATTCTTATTTTATCGCTATTTACCAGGGTGGAAAATCTTATTGCCCGTTTTCATAATAGGAAATTGTTGAGAATCACCTTTCAGGACGATGATATTAAACATCTTGGTTCTATCGAGGAGATTTTTAAAGGACATAAACTAACCAATAGATGCGTTTCTCTCAGAAAAGTGGATAATAAGTTACAAATAACACTGGAAATAACGGGAAACAATAAACGCCTAATGGCTTTAGAGGAAGCTATTGTTCAACTGTCTTATATTAAAGACTTAAGCTAAACGTTAGCCGTCTGAAACCAATAAGTTAGCATTTTGTTAATTACATACCGATGGCCTTTTGGCATAGAAACTAAAACTTAAACTATCTAATGGAAATACTTATTATTGTTGCGCTTATATTGCTGAATGGGCTATTTTCAATGAGTGAACTAGCCTTGGTTTCTATCAAAAAATTCAAATTGCAATCTTCTGTTAAAAAAGGAGATAAAAATGCAAAGAATGCATTGGAATTGGCGAGTAATCCAACTACATTTCTTTCTACTGTGCAAATTGGCATCACATTGATAGGTATACTAACCGGTATATTCAGTGGCAAGAGTTTAACCTCTAATTTGGCCAATCAATTAAAAAATATTGAAGCGCTGACCCCTTATGCGGATTCTGTTGCTGTTTTTTTAATCGTGATTGTCATTACCTATCTCACCATTCTGTTTGGCGAACTGATTCCAAAAAGGATTGGCCTGCATTATCCTGAAACGATTGCTAAATTAGTTGCTACGCCCATGATCATATTGTCAAGAATCTCTTTGCCACTCATATGGCTATTAACGAAGACGAGTAACTTTTTCTTTAAACTTTTTGGGATAAAGGATAGAGAAGAGGCTGCTATTTCGGAGGAAGAAATAAATGCAATGATCAAAGAAAGTGCCGAAGGAGGTGAAATTCAACCAATTGAACAAGATTTGGTGAAACGTGTTTTTGCTCTCGGAGATAGGAGAGCAGGAGAGCTTATGACGCATCGCAAAGATTTGGTATGGATTGATGTTGATGATGATCTAGAAACTATTAAAAAGAAAGTAAATAGTGAACCACATTCGTTTTATCCGTTAGCCAAGGGATCCTTAGATCATTTACTAGGACTTATTTCCGTAAAAAACTTATTTCAGTACCGAGGAATGGATTCTTTTAATGTAAAAGACTATATGAAAAAAGTTTTGTTTGTATCCGAATATACAGCTGCTTATCGTGTTTTAGAGCAGCTACGTATTGCAAAGCAAAGACAGGCAATCGTTTTAGATGAATATGGTGATACGCAGGGATTAATTGCGATAAACGATATATTGGATGAGTTGATTAGTGATGAAGCATACGAAGAAGACGCATACAAAATAATACAACGCGATGAAAATACATGGTTGGCCGACGGACAATTACCTATCTTCGAATTTGCTAAATACTTTGATCTGCACAGTCTATCGGAAACAGGTAGTTTTACAACACTTGGTGGGTTTATTCTGCACATATCAGATCATATACCTTCCCTTACCGAAAAAATAGCCTGGAAAAACTTTGAGTTCGAAGTGGTTGATATGGATGGCCTACGTATTGATAAAATACTGGTAAAACGGATAAAAACAGATTGAGTCGCCTTTAAGGAATGAGAAAATATGCCCGCTGAATCAGTTATAAAATGCAGTAATCTGTTTTCTAAAAACAATTGATAGAATGATGATGTAAGTCCCTATAAGATAAGGGAAACACGAAATATTCCGTATACGTGGAACACGTTAGAGGACCCGTAAAACTTCTTTCATTACCGAAAGTCCCGCATCAATATTGTTCTTTTGGATAATGAGTGCTGGTCTAAACCGAATGCTCCTTTCGCCGCAACCCAGGAATAATACATTTCTCTCCAAACCTTTCTTCAAAAAGTGATCTCTTGTTTCTTTGTTTGGAAAATCAAAGGCCGTTAAAAGTCCGCGCCCACGTACATTACTTACAATAGATGACGTATCGGCAATTTCTAATAATTGTTGCTGCAAATACTCACCTGTTTCCTCGGCATTTTGCACCAATTTATCTTCTTCAATAATCTCCAATATTTTAGTGGCGCGTACCATATCTACCAAATTTCCTCCCCAAGTAGAGTTAATACGGGAAGGAACTTTAAAGACATTGGTCTTGATATCGTCAATTTTTTCGCCAACCAGAATCCCACATACCTGCATTTTCTTACCAAAAGCAATGATGTCAGGCCTAGCTTTTGCACCAAAATGCTCGTGACACCAAAACTTGCCAGTAAGGCCAACACCTGTTTGTACTTCATCATAAATCAATAAAGCATCATTTTCATTGGCTAGTAGTCGAAGCTGTTCCAAAAATTCTTTCCTTACATGATTGTCTCCACCCTCAGATTGTATCGGTTCAATGATAATGGAACATATATCATCTCTATGGTCAGTAAATGCTTGCTTAATTTGCGCTATAGATTGCTGTTCGCGTTTCAGTAAATCCTCATAACCGATGTCTGTATATGGAAACTCGATAGATGGCACACTCACCCTAGGCCACTCAAATTTGGCAAACCATTTTGTTTTATCTGGTTGCGTATTGGTTAAACTCATCGTATAGCCGGTACGACCATGAAAGGCTTTTTCAAAATGAATAACCTTCGTACCGCGCTCTCTGATATAACCTTTTTGAAAATTTTTCTGCACCTTCCAATCCATAGCTGTTTTTAATGCGTTTTCGATGGCAAGTCCACCACCAGCTACAAAAAATGCATGTGGTAGATAGGAGGGGATCCCAATACGGCTGAAAGTTTCTACAAACTTAGCGTACTGCATGGTGTAAATATCTGAATTGGAAGGGTTTGCTAAAGCTGCAAGCAATAAGTCTTCTTTAAACGCTTCGTCTTTGGTCATCTTTGGGTGATTGTAACCCAAAGGAAGTGAGGCAAAGCAGGTAAAAAAATCTAGAATTTCCCGCCCATATTTAGCATCATACATGATAACGCCCTGGCTCCTTTTTAAATCAAGCGTAAGGTCAAAACCATCCGTTAACACATGCTTACTGATAATGGATTGCGCATTTTCTGGAGTTATAGAAATTTTATTCATATAACATCAATTGATAATTGGATAATACTCAAACATACCTTTTTTTTTAAAAAAACGCAATTTTTAACCAGTAATTATTTTGTTGTTTTCCATTTTTCTATATAAATGTTGTTTTTTATGATCATTTGTTAAATTTTATCGAAATCTAAAAAAAATCCAATTTACCCAATAATCCGGTTATTCCGCCAGTATGTAAAATGAGGATGCGAGATTTTTCTTTAAAATAACGCTTTGCCATTAAATCGGTTAAACAATACAGGAGTTTTCCGGTATAAATAGGTTCTATCAGCATACCTGTTTCTGAAACAAACTCTTTAATAAAATGGAGCAATTCTGGTTTAGTTTTAGCATAACCCCCAAAATGATAGTTAATATGAAGACTTACTCCAGTAGATAATGGATCTAATGTTTTTATGTTCTGCTGTATAAATGCACCACCTGCTAAAACTGGAACACCGTGTAGTTGGGTTTTTTTACCTTGTTCTCTCAATCCTATACCTAAACCCGCCAATGTTGTACCTGTACCACAAGCACAAAATAGGTGGTCATAGTCCATCTGTAATTCACTTATAATTTCAGCGCATCCTAACAACGCCTTTGTACCCATGCCTCCTTCATCAATAAAGTAGGCTTCTTCATCGTGCCCGTGGTATTCACTATATAATGAGTGTTTCTCCCTGTAGCGTTCCCTGTCAACAAAAATTAGATTCATCCCAAATAATTGACACAACTGAAGATTAGGATTACTTACTTCTTCCCCGCGGATATACCCTGTTGTACGAAATCCAAATTTTGCAGCGGCTGCGGCTGTTGCCAATAAGTGATTGGACCATGCTCCTCCAAAAGTAACCAGATGTGTTTTACCAGTGTCTGCCGCATGTTGCAAAGTGTATTTTAATTTTCGCCATTTATTTCCTGAAATAAAAGGATGGATCAGATCATCCCTTTTTATGTGCACTGTATGCCCGCTCTCTATAAAGGGTTTGTAGCTTACCGGTTCTATTGGGCTATAAAAATCAAAATTAAATGAGGACATCTACAAAGTTTTACTGGCAAACTTAGATAAAATGCACTGCATTCACGAAAGCATATAAATAAGAATGAGTAGGACAGGTGGTGTAAGGTGCTCAGGAATGCGGTGTCTTCCGGTTGCAAGATCCCGGTACCAACAACAAATAACGAACAGCTTGCTACTTATATCTAATAATAGTAGGTTTGCTAACCCAAAAAAAGAGAATACAATATGGTAAAATATAACCGGTTTACACTAAGCAATGGCTTAAGAGTATTGGTGCACGAAGATGAATCTACGCCAATGGCTGTATTAAATATATTATATGATGTTGGAGCCAGGGATGAAAGTCCGGATCAGACAGGTTTTGCGCATTTGTTTGAGCATTTAATGTTTGGAGGCTCAATCAATATACCCCAATTTGATCTTCCCTTACAGCGAGTGGGAGGAGAGAGCAATGCTTTTACAAGTAATGATTTAACAAATTACTATATCACGTTACCTGCTATCAATATAGAAACGGCATTCTGGCTGGAAAGCGACAGGATGCTCAGTTTGGCGTTTAGCGAAAAAAGTTTGGAAACGCAAAGGCAGGTAGTTTGTGAAGAATTTAAACAGCGCTACCTAAACCAACCCTATGGGGATGTATGGCTAAAGTTAAGGCCGCTAGCTTATAAAGAACATCCATACAGATGGGCCACCATCGGGAAAGAACTTTCGCATATAGAACAGGCATCTATGGAGCAGGTAAAGGCATTTTTTGAAAAGCATTATACCCCTCAAAATGCGATTATGGTAGTAGCTGGAAATGTCAAAACCGATAATATCAGGATACTTGCGGAGAAATGGTTTGGAGAGATAAAAGCGGGTAGTAAATACGATAGGCAAATGTTTGAGGAGCCCGTACAAAATGAAGCAAGAAGAGAAACCGTAACAGCAGATGTGCCTGTAAACAGTATTTATATGGCTTTTCATATGGGCAATAGAACCTCAGATGAGTACTATGTATGTGATTTGCTGTCTGATATACTGTCAAGAGGGCAGTCATCCCGGCTATTCAGAAGACTGGTAAAAGAGCAGAATTTATTCAGTGAAATAAATGCCTATTTGCTTGGCAGCCTAGACAATGGATTATTCCTTATTGAAGGAAAACCCTCGCGTAATGTGTCTATGGATACAGCGGAGCAAGCAATCTGGAAACAGCTCAATACATTACAGAACGAAGAGATGTCCCACTATGAGTTGGAAAAGGTAAAAAACAAAATGGAATCAACCATGGTGTTTGCGGAGATGTCTATTTTGGATAAGGCCATGAATCTGGCGTATTTTGAATTACTGGGTAACGCCGAGTTGTTTAATCAGGAAGTTGCCAAATATTTAAAAATTAATACCTACGATATTCAAAAAGCCGCAAAAGCAATCTTTAAAAGAGAAAATTCATCTACTTTATTATACTTAGCAAACCAAGAAAATGATTGATAGACGTATAAATCCAGATTTCAAAACGATAGATGATGTTAAGTTATTGGAGCCCGCTAAAGAGGTGTTCGAAAACGGCATGGAGTTGTTTGTCTTTAATGCCGGTGAGCAAGAGTTGGTGAGGATAGAATGGATCTTTAATAATATAAACATCGATGAGCGTAAACGTGCATTACTTAATGTTGCGCTTGCAGGTATGTTTTTAGAGGGAACTGAGAAGCATAGCAGTGCCGAGATTGCTGAGAAGGCAGATTTTTACGGCGCTTTCCTTCAACCAGAATATTCTTTTGATCATATAGGCTTAACTTTATATGTACTTAATAAACATGTGGAAAAATTGTTATTGCTAGTGAAAGAGATTCTAACTGAAAGCATTTTTCCGATACAAGAGTTAGAAACGTATATCCGAAATAACAAACAAAGTCTTTCTGTATCGTTGGAGAAGAACGATTTTGTAGCGAGAAGAACATTCAATAAAGCAATATTTGGTAATAACAGATATGGATTCAGTCCGGAGCCCGCAGATTATGACAGTTTAAACCAACAGGATTTGCTGACACTTTATGCAAATCAAATATGCGCAGCTAATTGTACAATGTTCGTTTCAGGGAAGGTGTTGCCGAGTACTTTGCAGGTTATAAAAAATATATTTGGCCAAGAATGGGATAGAGGTTCAATCGTTGAAAATGCTATTGAACAACCTTATTCATCATCTGATACACTTATATTAATCGAGAAGCCAGGAGCATTGCAATCTGCCATTCGTATTGGAAACAGAACCATCAATCGCAAACATCCCGATTTTTCTTCCTTACAACTGGTAAACACCATTTTAGGTGGGTACTTTGGTTCTAGGTTGATGTCTAATATCAGAGAAGATAAGGGATACACCTATGGTATCGGTTCTGGTATAGCTTCTCTGAAACACGGTGCTTTCTTTACTATTGCTACTGAAGTGGGAGTTAATGTTACCAGCAACACATTAAATGAGATTGAGTTTGAAATCAATCGATTGAAAAATGAAACCGTCAGCTTGGAGGAATTGAAGCTAGTAAAAAATTATATGGTTGGCTCTTTTTTGGGGTCTCTTGAAAATGTGTTTTCGCATGTGGATAAATTTAAAAACACTCATTTTGTTGGTTTAGATCTTGACTACTATCGTAATCATATTCAGTTTATTAAAGAGAGCACACCTGAAGATGTGTTGGCCACTGCAAATAAGTATCTGGATTATGAGAAGATGATAAAGGTGGTGGTAGGAAAAATGGAGAATTAAAGATCTGAGCGGTATGTAAAAAAATGTTCAGTGATTTTTTACACACCGCTCTTATCAAAGAATATATTTTTATGTATGGCTGTACAACATTAACCATTAAAGGATAATGCATCTAAAACAGTTTCATTGACGGCTAATCCAATATCAGCATTTTTGGCTACTATAGCTGCATTTTTAGCGTCTAAACTCAAAACTGCACGAAGACAGTTAATTTTAGGATGCCAGCACATTTATTTTTGTGGAGCCCTTTAGCACAAGTGGATTTTATTACGCCAATTCCGTAATAAATTCTTGTTTTGGTTTACGCACTTTTTTAAGATTTACTAACCAGTCGCCGGTTTCATCCCGATAACCTAAAGGTAATAGTGTAACACTTCTAAGTCCTCTTTCATTTAAATGTAAGAGTTCATCCAGAGCGCTGTTGTTGAAACCTTCCATAGGCGTAGCATCAATCCTTAATTCTGCAGCTGCAGCTATAGCCATTCCAAATCCTATGTAAGCTTGACGCGCGGCATGTTCAAAATTTTCTTTGGCACTACGACCGAGATAAAGGGAGAATAAGCGTTGTTTGTAATCATCCATCGCGTTGCTAGGCAAACCACGTTCATTTACTGTATGCGCAAAAATCTTCGTGATTCTTTCGTCCGAATAATTATCCCATGCAGCAAAAATCAGTAAATGTGAGCTATCTGTTATTTGACTTTGATCAAAAGCAACACTTCTGATTTTCTCTTTCAATTCGGGATTCGTCACAACAATTATTTCATAAGGTTGTAAACCAGAAGACGTAGGAGCCAAAGAAGCCGCCTCTAATATAGTATCTACCTTATCTTGCGGAACGGCTTTTCCGTTCATCTTTTTAGTGGCGTAACGCCAATTTAAAGCACTTAATAATTCCATTTTTTTTCTATTAAACGAGTCCTGATTGCAGCAGGAAAACGTGTTTTTTTTGCAAAATTCAGTAATATACTTTACTTTTGAAAGTAATTATATAAAATAAAGTACTTTCCTCATGGAAACTATGGAAGAGACAATAAAAGGAGGCCTCGGTAATGAAGCCTGTCAATTAAAGCTGAGGGCTGTTCATGATACATTATATGTATTGAGTGGAAAATGGAAAATAGAGATCATTACATCATTAAGCTTTGGTAAGCGTCGTTTTATGGAATTGCAGCGCGAAGTAGACGGGATAGGGGCTAAGATGCTTTCTAAGGAACTTCGTGAACTTGAAGTCAATGAGTTGATTTCAAGAAAAGTATGTGATACCAAGCCTATTACGGTTGAATATGAACTGTCCGAATACGGAAAGACACTTCGAAAAATCATTGATGAAATGGTCGATTGGGGTTTGGAGCATCGCAAACGCTTAAAAGAGGGATGCCGCAATCATCAAGAATGATTCTTCTCCGGTGAGAATATATGACTCAACATTTCATACAGTTCTGGATGATGTTGATGCAATTTATCCGGTTTCTCAAAGAAATATTCAGAAACTACGGCAAAAAATTCAGCCTGATTCGTGAGTGCATACGGATCTATATCTGATTTACCTGCTTGAATTTTATTCATTTCCTGGTGCATTAATTGTAGCCAGGGCAATACATACGGCTTGCCTAAAATACTTTCGGGGATACCATCAATGCTTCCATCAAGTTTATCTATCAAATGTACAAATTCATGAATGGCAGTATTGCTACTACCCGCTTGACTGGAGAATCCTTTATGGAGCGCTGCTTTTGATAGGAGCATCTGTCCGTTCATATAACCTTCGCCGACCATCCCCAGTGTATGACGATGTTCTCCCTGAAATTGAAATGCTTCATTAAAGGTGTCGGGATATAAGATAATATTGGTTAAATGTTGATAACGCCATAGATGAAAGGAAAAAATAGGTATGATCGCACTGGCTGCAATAAGTAGTCTGTCGAGCTCATCTACTGTTGTGCCTACACCTTCAATATGAATATGTTTTAAGAAATGACGCACTTCATCCAGAAACCTTTTCTTTTCAGAGGTGTCTAATTTATGATAGAATGACACATGCGCTTCCAATAACTTCTCGTAAGTATTGTCATCCACCGAAGCAAGTTGAATCTGCTGTTTACGTTTAACCTTAGAAAAAACAAATAGTATAACCACGCTGAGCGTGATTCCTATGAAGATGTAAATCAGTATATGCATATATGATCAGTGTTTCTGTTTACGAAAGTAATATTATTAGCAGAAAGTTCTTATATATCTATACCCTGAAACTCAATGTTCTATAAATAAAAACACTCTGTTAAGAATAGATGACCTAAATTAGCGGATCCAAAAGTAATATTAATGAAGATTATTATCACAGAAAAACCGTCCGTTGCACGCGATTTGGCTAAGGTTTTTGGTGCAACCACTAAGCGTGAAGGGTATATAGAAGGTAAGGGTTATTCATTTACTTGGGCATTTGGTCATTTATTGCAGCTAGCACCTCCTCAAGAATATGGTTATATAGGATGGAAAACGAAAAATCTTCCAATGCTGCCGCAAAAACTCAAATTAAGTGTCAGGAAAATAAAAACAAAAGAAGGATTTATAGAAGACCCTTCAGTACGAAAACAGTTAAACGTCATAAAAATGCTGTTCGACCATGCTACGGAAATTATTGTTGCTACGGATGCGGGACGGGAAGGAGAACTTATTTTTAGGTACATTTATCATTACTTACAATGTAAAAAACCTTTCAGAAGATTATGGATCTCCTCTCAAACAGATGAAGCTATCAAAAATGGTTTTAGAAGCCTAAAAGCAGGTAAAGAGTATGATACCCTTTTCTATTCAGCCCACTGCAGATCTGAATCTGATTGGTTAGTGGGTATGAATGCTACGCAGGCATTAAGTATTTCTGCAGGCAATAAAACTGTTTTATCATTGGGGCGTGTGCAGACACCTACGTTAGCTATGATTTGTGCGCGTTATCTGGAAAATAAAAATTTTGTTCCACAGACCTATTTTCAGGTTGTTATTTCCTTGGTAAAAGATGAACAAACCTTTAAAGCGGTTTCTAAAAAAAACTTTGGCACCAGGGTAGAAGCGGAAACTGTGTTGCATGCTGTAGAAAGTGTAGCCGAGGGATTTAGCCATGGAGGAAATATTATCAAGGTTGAAGCGAAGACTAAAAAGGAACAGCCCCCGCTGCTTCATGATCTCAGTAGCTTACAGCAAGAAGCAAATAAAAAGAAAGGATATACAGCCGACGAGACCTTGTCTATATTGCAGCGCTTGTATGAAGAAAAATTAATCACCTATCCACGTACGGGGAGTCAATATATAGGCGATGATGTATTTGCGACGATCCCACCTTTGATTGAAAAACAGATACAGCATCCTGTATTTGCGAAACAGGCGTCATTTTTGGCCAAACATAAACTGAACAAAAGGAGTGTAAACGCTAAAAAAGTGACCGATCACCACGCTATCTTACCTACAGGCGAACCGCCTAGAAATTTATCTTCAGACAAACAAGCCGTATACGACATGATTATCGGCCGTATGCTGGAAGCATTCCACGAAGTGTGTATAAAGGACCTAACGAAAATCAGTGTTGAATCAGGCTCCTTATTTATTGCAAATGGTACGGTAATACGCTCGGCGGGATGGCGTTCGGTTTACAATGAGCCTGAAGAAAATGATCAAGATCAACCGGATAATAACTCATTACCAAAGGTGATGGATGGCGATAAGTTGCCTATTATTGATAAAATCATTGTAGAGAAACAAACTAAACCGAAACCGCTCTACACCGAAGCGACACTGTTGAAGGCGATGGAAACTGCCGGAAAAGAGATTGAAGATGAAGAATTGCGTTACGCAATGAAAGGAAGTGGGTTAGGTACACCCGCTACCCGGGCCTCTATTATCGAAACATTAATCAAGCGCCTCTACGTGGTTCGTAAAAAGAAGAATTTAGTTCCAACCACTACCGGTCTAGGCGTATATGAGGTTGTGAAGGATAAATTGATCGCTCAGGCTGAATTGACCGGTCAATGGGAAAAACGGCTGGAGGAAATACGATCTGGAGCTTCTGTTAAAGAATTTAAGAATGAAATCAAACAGTATACCAGAACCATTACACAGGAGCTCTTAGTGGCGGGAAAAGGACTGAGCACAGTTTTAGAAAACACGGAACAGTAAAAGTCTAGGATAATTGATCCCTCCCGACAAAAAAGCGCAGCCATCAATAACCAGCAACAAACAACGACATCCTTACTCTTCTTTCTTTTTGTCAAGCTTGTCCTTTAATTTCCATCTTTTGAGAAGCACCATGGTAGAGTGTTTCTTCAGATGGTATTTTTCTGGTTCTCCAATTAAGAAACCAAAGGCTTTCATCGATGGAATTGCATCAAATAATACTTTGATGACGGCCGTTAAAGGTAAAGCCAATATCAAACCGGCCAATCCAAACAACATACCTCCCAATAAAATAGCGATGACGGCCATCAAAGGATTGATGCTTACCTTACCACCTACAATATTAGGTGTTATCAAATTGCCCTCAAGGAATTGTACCACCTGAAACCATGCCACAACACCAATGGCATACCAATAACTATCTTTCGTAGCCAATGCAAATAACGCAGGTAAGATAGATCCAATGGCAATACCTATATAAGGCAATAGCATTAAAAGAGAGGCAAGCGTTCCAAAGAACCAAGCATACTGTACACCCATAATCAATAAGCCAACGGTATTCAATACTGCAACAATAGCCATTACGGTTATAAGTCCTAATAAATAACTCTGCACTACGACATAGATCCTGTTTAAAGTTTCATGTACTTTATCTTGTGGTGTACTTTTAAAAGCATGAAAAAAGAATTCTCTAAAAAAATCTCGGTAGTATAAAAGGAAAAAAGAAAAAAGCGGAACGATAATGACACCTGCCAAAATACCTCCAACAGATCCGAAAGCGGCTGATAAATAAGTGCCTGCATTGGATAAGGCTTCGTTTGACAGCTCTTTCACCTTAGCTGTTAACTGACCTGGTTCTACGCCAAATTTGACCGTGATCCATTGCTGAATCGTATTGAAAATAGTAAGAAACTTGCTTTGTAAATCTGTTCCATTATGACCAATAACAATTACTTGATGGATGATAAACCAAATGAGACCTGTAATAACCAAAATAGCCAATATAACTGCTAAAATTGAAGAAAGTGCCCTGTGCAGATTGAATCTCTCCAAAAACCTTGCTACCGGATATAAGGAAATAGCAATCAAAATGGAAAACATCAAAGGTACCAACACACTTTGTAGAAAGTACAAAACAGCAATGATCAGCACCAAAGATATTAAGCTGGAAGCTAGTTCGTATGAGTAGGGTTTTTTATTAGTAGCATTAGACATATACTTCAATAGATTAAATTGTATGAACAAATCGACCTTTAAACAAAGCCGAAAAACTATTGTTTTAAAAAATCGTCTCCATCATTAAAATTGTATATAAGGTTATAAATTCTGAAAGCCTATAAATTAAAGTGGTTCGTCTAAATTTATGGCAAATTCTATTAAATTTGCTCACGCTTAAAAAGCTTTATTCGATCATCTTCCTATGTTGGCTATACTTGATGCCGTATATCTATATTTTAAATTTTCAGATATTTTATGAATTTACCCGATTGGCCGAAAATATTCACACAGCAACTTATAGAGACACCTTTATTACAATGGGTAGGTGTGAGTTTTGGCGTTTTGGAAGTTTTGTTTGCTAAAGCCAACAAGGTACTTCTTTATCCATGTGGTATCATCAGTATTGGCATTACCTTATATGTACTTTTTGGGGCGGGATTATATGCGGAAATTCTATTGAATGTGTATTATTTGGTAATGAGCATTTATGGCTGGTATTATTGGCTTCGAAAAGGCGATAGTAGCTTGGTGCCTATTACTGGGTGTAAAACAAAAGATTGGATCATATCTCTTTTCATTATCCTTGGGGGGCTGCCATTATTGTATGGGACATTGGTTCTTTTTACTGATTCGACAGTGCCTCTTTGGGATGCATGGGTAAGTATAACGGCTTGGGTTGGTATGTGGATGCTCGCTCGACGGAAAATAGAAAATTGGATTCTATTAAATATCAGCAATGCCTTTGCCATACCTTTATTAATCCATAAGGGGTTAATATTATACGCCCTTCTTACCTTGTTTTTATTTATAATAGCCATTTTTGGTTACATGGAATGGAAACAGAAGATGAAAAGAAATTTTTCGCAAGAATAAAATAAACAGATGTATCAGTTAGAAAAAATCAAGGAGCTTGCCAGTACATTGCGCGCGGAATCGGCTATTGCTGAAAAAGACGGAAAATTAACGGACAGACAGTTGGACTTGCTCTACGAGTATAAACTGTTTAAGCTTTTTGTCCCGGAGACATTTGGCGGCTTAGCTTTAACACTACTAGACGGGTTACTGATAGAAGAAGAACTAGCAACAGTGGATGGTAGCCTTGGGTGGACAGTTACCTTGTGTGCAGGAGCCAACATGTTTGTTGGCTATCTTGACCCGAAAATTACAGATAGCTTGTTTAGAGACAAACGCGCGTGCTTGGGGGGAAGCGGGAAAGTAGCCGGAATTGCCGAAATCAACAAAGGGGGATACCTGATAACCGGCAAATGGGATTATGCAACGGGAGCCCCACACAATACTGCTTTTACAGCTAATTGTATTTTGCAGCAGGAGGGGGAACTGGTTTTAGATGCCCAGGGGAAACCCGTTAGTAAATCATTTGTATTCTTGAGAAATGAAGTGGATATCATAGAAAATAGCTGGAATACCATGGGCCTGAAGGCTACTGCCGGATCTACTTTTGCCGTGGAGAAGCTGTTCGTTGATAAAAATAGAAGCTTCGAAATAAATCCTAATCGAGCTTTCTTAACAGACGTGATCTATCATTATCCGTTTCAGCAATTGGCAGAAACTACTATAGCTGTTAATACATTGGGTATGGGGAGACATTTTTTAATGTGCTGCAAGGAAATACTTCAGCAAAGATATCCCAAGCCAAGCCACCAAATTCCTTGGGAGATATATCAAAGGGCTACAAAGCAAATACAGGAACTTAGAAACCAGTTTTTTTCTTTGGTAGATGTTTCCTGGCAGCAAATGCATTCCTACCATGCGTTGCATAGTGAAACGGCAAGGAAGTTGTCTGGTATCAGTAAACAACTGGTACGTACTGTACAGCAACAAGTAACGTTACTATATCCATACTGTGGAATGAACGGTGCCCGCGTGGATCAAGAAATCAATCGCATTTGGCGTGACCTATTCACGGCAAGTCAGCATAATCTATTGGTTGACTTTTAAAATTAATGTATTGTTAAATAAATTAACTAAATAAGCATTTCGATTGTAAAATTGTAATAGATGTAAAACATTTTTTGTTTAAATATACTTTTAATACTATTGTTTGATAAAATTTAGGTTCAATCTTATGTGCCAATAATGGCTAATAGTGAAATAAAGGCAGACTGATTGTCTTTTTCATCAAATTGATAAATGAAAGTTGTTTACGTTAGTACTTACATTCCGAGAGAATGCGGAATCAGTACTTTTACTAAAAATTTATTGCAATCAGTTTTAGCTATTGAAGCTAAAGAGTCAATAGCATGTGAAGTTGTTGCATTGAGCGACGTCGATCAGCTGATTGAATATCCTCCGGAGGTGAAGTTTACTATCAATCAAGACCGGCAGGAAGATTATATCACCGCTGCTGACTACATTAATGGTAGTGGTGCCGATTGTTGTGTGCTGGAACATGAGTATGGAATTTTCGGTGGACAAAATGGCATTTATATCCTGCCTCTTTTACATAAACTAAAAATACCAATTATCGTTACTTTTCATACAATATTGGAGCGGCCTTCCTATAATGAAAAAGCTATTTTAATTGAAATAAGTAAAATGGCTACTGCTATTGTGGTTATGAGCAATAAGGCTATTGGCCTTTTACAACGGATTTACCATGTGCCCATCGAAAAAATTTCCTGCATCGAGCATGGGGTGCCAGAATTTAAGAAGAGTCAATTAGAGGCAAAGCAGGAGCTTAAATTGGCAGACAAGAAAGTCATACTAACTTTTGGATTTCTAGGTAGAAACAAAGGAATTGAAACCGTCATAAATTCACTTTCCAAAGTGGTTGAACGATTTCCCAAAACCATTTATATCGTATTGGGAAAAACGCATCCCAATGTATTAAAACATTCTGGAGAAGAATATAGGATATATCTTGAAGGTCTGGTACAACAATTATCCTTAACAAACCATGTCCTATTTGTCAATGAATTTATTAGTCAGGAAGGTTTGTTAACTTATCTTTCTGCCTGTGATATATATGTTACTCCTTATACAAACGAGGCGCAGATAACCAGCGGGACTTTATCTTACGCCATCGGTGCTGGCGCCGCTGTACTGTCAACGCCTTATTGGCATGCCAAAGAGCTGTTAAAAGACGGACGTGGAAGGTTGTTTGCTTTCAAAGATTCTGCTGGCCTATGTAATATATTAATTGAATTACTAGGTGATCAAAGAAAGCTTAATGAGCTAAGAGCAAATGCTTTATTTTTTGGTATAGAAACCACCTGGCCAAAGATTGCAAAAAGATATAGTGCATTTATGAAAGAGGTCATTGGACAAAGTCATTTAAATCATCAAAAGAATATTTCAGAAATAGATATCGGAAAACTTCCTGCTTTCAGCCTATCGCATGTGAAGCGTTTAACCAATCAAACAGGTATTATCCAACATGCTACTTATGCACTTCCAAATTATCGGGAAGGATATTGCCTGGATGATAATGCCCGAGCACTGTTACTGGTATTGAAAGCATATAAACAATTTAAAGATCCAGATGCACTGGATCTCATTCCAACTTATCTGAGTTATATACACTATATGCAACGAAAGGACGGAAAATTTCATAATTTCATGAGTTATGATCATCAACTTTTAGACGAAGTTGGATCTGAAGACTCCTTTGGAAGGGCTATATGGGCAATTGGCTATTCATTTGGCCACGCACCTTATGATGGCTATTATCAGTTGGGAAGCGAAATGTTTTTTAAAGCGGCGGCACATTTTGAAAGTCTCCGGTCTATCCGAAGTATTGCATACACCATTATGGGAATTTGCCATTATCTGGAACATAAGCCCAATGATGAGGGCATGATAGAGCGTATGCGAGCCCTGGCTCATCGCTTAAAAAGTGAATATAAGGCAAGTAAAACTGATACATGGTTTTGGTACGAAAGTTTGTTAGCCTATGATAACGCTATTTTGCCACTTTCATTACTGCAGGCAAGTAAGTTCCTCCATGAGGAGGAACTAAGTACCATTGCTTTTCAATCGGCTGGTTTTCTGGAAAGCATTGTGCTGAAAAATAGCTATTTGTCTATTATAGGCAATCAAACATGGTTTCGCAAAGACAAGAGTATCTGTAAACACGGACAACAACCTGTTGATGTACTGGCCACCGTACTCATGTTTAACCAAGCCTATTTGCTAACAGGTAAAAAAGAATACCTCGAAAAGATGTTTCTATCCTTTAAATGGTTTTTTGGAGAGAACGATTTAAGAATAGCTATATATGATAGCGAAACAAAGGGTTGCTGTGATGGTTTGGAGCACTATGGAGTGAATAGGAACCAAGGGGCAGAAAGTACCCTTTCTTACCTCATTGCTTACTTAACTGTTTATGAAACGTTTAGAGACCTTTAGATTACCCTTTTTTTGATTTCTTTAATTCATTCAGCAAATTATCAACAGGTATACTAGCGTAGGTAGATTCGTAATCAGACATTGCATAAGGAAGGATTAAGTGCTCGTTATGTATCAGTGCGCCGCAGGAATAAACCACATTGGGTACATACCCTTCACGTTCCTTTTCATCAGGACTTAATAGCGGTAATGTTAACCTTCCTATTTCTTTATCTGGTTCGTTTAAATCGAATAGAGAGGCCCCTAATACGTACTCTCTCATTGGTCCAACACCGTGGGTTATAACGAGCCATCCCTCGCTTGTTTCTACAGGAGAGCCACAGTTCCCCAACTGTACAAATTCCCATGGATGTTCGGGTGCTTGAATCAGCTTGGCAGGTTCACGCCAGACATTGATGGTGTCTGAAAAAGCAATGTAATTGTTTTCGCCATCAATTCTACAGAGCATCGCATATTTACCATTAATTTTTCTTGGAAAGAGCGCGATTCCTTTATTTTGGGCAATCTCGCCATGGAAGGGTAACACTTTAAAGTGATAGAAATCGCTTGTAGTAAGTAGCTTTGGGAGTATCGTGACACCATCATAGGCGGTGTAGGTGGCGTAATAAACAACCTTTTCATCATCGTCAGAGAATCTCACAAAACGAGCGTCCTCAATACCCCGCTTTTCGGTATCAGCGATGGGAAAAATCACACGTTCTGAAATAGATGTATCTAACGAAAAAGTCATCTCATAATGGGAAGAGGCCAGCCACATAATCTCCTTTAAGAAAATCTGCGCTTCCTGATCCAAGATGATCTCTATTTTGGTTTCCTCCACATATCGCTTTAACTCTTCATAAGTAAATGTGTCGGTGAGTTTATCTGCAATAACATCATACACATTGCCATACATGCAATGCATTTCCTTCAATTTTTTAAGAAAACTCTTTTTATGGTAACGATGATTTTTAATCTGGGCGGGCTTATCGAGCATATTACCAACATGTTCCATCCGTATATTATGATGCTTGTCAATAATGGCAGATCTAAAAACAATGGAGGAAACATGCCCTTCACCAGTGGCTCTAAAGCTGAGAATGATTCGTTTTTCTCCTTCTTCCAATTGCGTCTGATCAATGTCCTCGACGATAGAAGGATTAAAGAAAGCAGCAGCCTCGATAGAATACTCCATGGTGAAATAAGATCCAATCAATAATTTTTGAGTTTGAGACAAACTGCTGGGTTCCACATTTAATAAGATAAAGCAATCCTTTAAACGGTCAAAATGCTTTTCAAAGATACTGATGATACTCCGATGCCTTTTTGCATACCCTCTTAAGACTTGTCCCAATAGTTCCTTCTGCTGATTTTCGCTTAAATTGAGAACCCGTTTGATAATCTTTATGCTCCGTTCATCGCTGATATAAAAAAAACGGGCAATGATACGCTTGGTGTCGGGTTGAAAAAAGATATTCTTCCTGATTATATTTACAGTCATCTATTGTTTAAATTTACCAAAAAACTACTAAATTAAAGTTAGTGCTTTCTTGTAAAGAAACGAAACTTATTGGCATATCTGATAAAGTATTTCAAAATAAACGTTGGGTCTACGATTTGCTTTTCAAGGTGGAAGGAAACCGGAGTAGCATTACGGGGTTGAAAGAGAGTTTGCTATAAGCGGTAGAAAAAAGTTGTCGCATATTATACATAGATTAATATGACAAATATGCGACTATTTAGAATGGTTAAGATAATAAGTAAAAATATCGACTAACTGATATCTTCATTTCCATTATTCTTCGATGATAGTTGCATCTGGAGCATTTTTCTTGACAGAGCTTATGCCATTATCGCGGCCAGAACTCGTTTCATACATTTCACTTGTACCTATAATCTGGCCATTTCTTGCTTTTAAGTTAAAATAATACTTGTTATTTGTAGACTGTTTACTATCGAATCTCTCATCTAATTTCGCATTTTCTTTAACAGACGAAATGCCGTTATTACAAGCAGATTTAGTAGTGTATTGCTCGCTAGATAAAATAATTTGACCATTATCTGCTTTTAAGTTAAAATAAAATTGGCCGTTTTTTGCTGTTTTAATAACAAATTTTCCCATAACGATAAGTTTAATATTTTAACAAACATAATAATTAAGTTCTTTTATACCAATGGTTTGATGTATTTTTTGGTTTGGGATAATTTATTTGTAACATGGCGGATTTAGCGCTTCTTTAACACCATATACAAACCAAAAACAACTAATAAAATACCAAAAATAGTATAAATCGTAATCGGCTCATTCATCAATATCCAAGCAATAAAAAATCCGAAAATCGGACAAAGAAATAACCAGAACGAGGCTTTAACGGCGTCCTTTTTAATTAGATATAGCCATAGCTGTACAGCTCCTATAGATACAACAAGTGCTAGCCAAGTTACCGAGGTAAAGAAGTATATATCGAAATGATTGAGCTTAGATTGATAAAGGTATAGCATGAGCGGCAGTAGTGGCAAGCCACCCAACAACGTTTGCCAGCCATTTATCGTCAGGATTTCCAGGTGATCCCACTTTTTCTTCGCAAAGTATATAGAACCAAAAGAATACGATAAGATGCTTAATAATAGTAAGCACAAGCCGAATGGAGACGCATAACTTTTTATCATTAACGGATAAGCGGCAACGATAATACCGGTCATACAAAGTGCCAAACTAATCAGCGTAGTATGTGGTATTTTTTGCTTATATAATAGCGACGATATAACACTTACAAACACAGGGCTTATAGCGGGCAGAAGGGATCCTAAACCTGCAGAAACATGTTGTATTGCTAGGACATAAAGGCCTAAATAAATACCGATATTAAGGCTGCCATAGATAAAAAGCTGCCGCCATTCTCTTCCGCATGGCATTCTGTTTCGCATAATCCCATGCGAAAGAAACAACATGATCCCGCCAGCAACCGCAAAGCGGGCAATAGCAATCACAAAAGGTTGTGCCGCTTGTAATCCCCATTTGGTTGCAACAGAAGCTGATGACCATAAAATTGCAAAAATAATACCCGCAAGGACGTATTGGCCATGTTTAAATAAATTTGTCATCGAAAATCCTGTAATCTATCAACGTTAGAAATGAACATACACAAGAGCGCAAATTTCAATTATGGCTACATAGCTTTACTTAAATAGGAGTAAGCAATGCCAACTAGAATAGCGATACCGAAGCTCAATAACGTGCCTATTAACACGTACTCTGTAAGTCTTCTATCTTCTCCTTGCTTCAGATCTCCAAACCGAAAGATGGATTTAGCGGCTAGCAAGAAACCTACGGCTTCAAATTTTCCGATAATAATAAAAAGGAATATTAATAGGCGTTCCAGATTACCGATCCACTTACCGGCATTTTGCAGTGATCCATTAACCTTTGTTTCTTCAATATTCTGTGGAGACCATTTTGAAATAGCTATTTTGATAAAAATGGAACAGGGGCTTGTTAGAAAAAGTATGCAGGTAACAAGCAATAAACATTGATCCTTTGAGAGAAAAGGAAAAGATAATGGTGTACGGGTGTAAACAAAAGCTACAGCAATCAACATGACAACGTGAAGAATCTGGTCTATTAGAAAAGACTCCACCTTCCATTTTCTCCTCTGTAAATAAAGCTTGGCTAGGTCGATTATTAAGTGACTAAACCCAATAAATAATGCATAAGGCCAAAAATCAACGCTCCAAATGGCTAAAATCACCAAAGATATATGTATAACGCAATGAATATATAAATAAGGGGAGGAGATTTTTTTGTATTCCTTCGCGTTAACCGCTTTCGTCGTTTGCAGGAAAAAATCACCAATGAGATGTGCTAATAATAACTTGAGAAAAACCGCTATCACTGTGTTAATGTTTTTACTTTTTTAACAAATAAATCATTCATTGCCAATACTTCTGAGGTATAAGCTCTATTATATCGTTCACTTACGGATGACTGTCCAATTCCTAGAATACCGCCTAAATCTTTTTGAGATAAGTTGTCATTCTCCAACAGAACTTTTATTAGTGATGCTGAATTAGGTGTCCAATTATCCATAATTGCTAATGCTAATTTAAATAGCATATTGAAAATTTCGTTAAAATCACGATCTCCTGTATTGATGGCGAGTGTCTGTTTTTCCTGCTTCAGTAACTCAAATTTTTCACCTGAGAACAGGTAAGCGTCCCCATAGGATTCTGTTACTTTTTTTCCTATATAGTTTTTCTCTCCGATACCAATGGCTATCCGTACATCAAGTCCCTTAATCGTTTTAATACAAGCTTTGATATAGATAGCGGCTTTTAATGAATCCTCCGGACGATCCAATTCCATCTGAAAACTATCTCCACGGAAAATTTCCCAGTTGTGGGTTGGGGCCACGCGAGATAAGGCATGCCGAAGTAAATCTTGCCATTCTTTTGGAGATTTAGCTTTTCTGGAATTGATGATATCACCTGTTAAAACCGAAACCATAGGTTGAATATCGGATAAATATCCGATATCTCAAAATATCGGTGGATTTATCTATATTAATTGAAAAACTGCCGAAAAGCAATAACTTTATGCTGCCTTTGGCTACTTATTTAAAAACGTGCTCAAACACAAATTTTAACGCAAATAATAAATGATCATGTGCAAACAGTCTATTATGATTAAACACCTTATTCTATTATTAACGGCCTATGTGCTTTTTTCAGCATGCGCAAAAAAAGAGTTGACCAAAGAGGATGCTTTTACATTGCTAGAGAAGAGTGGAAAATACCCACAAGTGTTGAGTTATGAGATTTACACTAAAGATTCGGAAGATGGAAAAAAGATGCTGACTGCAGGTCTGGAGAAAGAGGGCCTAGTAACAGTAGAGCGAAACCGTAAAACAGGAGATAATCATGCTCCCATTATACAATTTACGGAAAAAGCTACTCAATACCTATTAGAACCTGATAAAGGACAATTAAGCTCTGTCCAGCGGGTCAAAATCGCCGAAGAAGTCTTAGATGAAATTATTTCTTTTGATCTAAAAGACCAATCTACGATAAACATCACTTACACAACGAAATTTATTAATGTAAATCCCTTTGCGAAATTGGACAGAAGGGATTTTGGTGAGAAGAAGAATTATAAGACAACAATTATATTAACAAAAGAGGGATGGAGTTTGCTTTAGACATTTATCCGTGTTTGTTTGGAGATATTAAATTAACTGTTAAGATATTTTTATATGATATATGTATTTATAGTTGTGTTAATCAAGCAATTCTATGTGTTGTTCATGTTTATTTTATAAATATGAAATAAATACTACAAATATGAAACACTTTTGAACATTCTATTTATATTTGCAGTCCTATGTCTAGGCCATCCGGCCTTTTTAATAATAATAGAAGGCCTCCAATCTCCTTGGAGGCCTTATTTTTGCAAAATAATTATTGAATTTGTGTTGCCTTTATTTTGGATAGGCAACGCTTATATGGATCTCTAATAGCAATAGAAAACTGCAGCGCAGCAACAAGGCTTGGCTCCATCAAAATTATTCACGAAAAGCTATTTGACGCATTTACAGAGCCTTTTCATTATCTTTCTCTATTGCTTGATTGGATGCCGTAAGTTCATGGTCTTTTTCGATATTTAAGGAAGCAAATGCCATTTCCTTTTGTGTCGCCATTTTTTTGAAGGCTGTCAAATATTCTTTCGGAAGGGGAATACTTTCATGAAAATTCTGTTTTAATGCGTCTACCTGTTTCCCGTCCTTCCAGAACCGATAGCATACATGTGGGCCAGTTGCTAAACCCGTACTACCCACATAACCAATAACCTGCCCCTGCTGTACGCGTTGGCCCGATTTAACAGCGCGTTTGCTCATGTGTAAATATTGTGTGGTGTAGGTGCCGTTATGTTTAACCTTTACATAGTTGCCATTAAATTTAGAGAATGAAGATTCGAGTACGATCCCATTGCCCGTAGCAATGATGGGGGTTCCGGTAGGTGCTGCGTAATCGGTTCCCAAGTGGGCTTTCCAGATCTTTTGTACCGGATGTAACCTCTTCATGGTATATTTGGAAGTGATCCTGCTGAACTTTAGCGGAGCTTTTAAAAATGCCCGTTTGACACTGTTTCCATCCTGATCATAGTAATCTCCTTTTGAGTTGCTATCTGTCTGGAAATAATAAGCTGATAGCTCTTTACCCTTATGGGAGAATATCGCTGATTTGATGCGACCAGCACTTACAGGTTTTCCATCAACATATTGTCTTTCGTATTCAATTTTAAACCAGTCATTTCCATCTATGCGATAAAAATCAACAGCCCATCCATAAATTTCGGCAAGCTGCATCGCAAGCAGCGGATCGGCGTTGTTTCTTTGCAGCGCATCGTATAACGAATTATCAATGCTGGAGGCTATCGTTTCCACTTTGCTTGTCACCTCTTTTTTCCCTGCATAAACAGCAAGCGTATCCCTTAAATCATATACAATAAAATCGATGGGGTTTGGTTGATAGATAAAATAGGCAGCCTTTTCCGGCTTGTCTTTGTAGGTGAAAATGGCGTAAGGGTTTCCCGCAGAGATTTTCCGCACATTGAAAACAGATCTGGATTTGTCTGCCAAACGACCTATGTTAACAGCATCAATCTGATAAGCATCCAAAATATTAGCTAAAAACTGATTCCGCTCTATTACTTTATAGTGAACATCAAATGAATCAACAGAAAGACCAAAATGTTTGGGTGCAGGTGGCACAACGGAAATAGGTGGGGTAACTACTTTCTTTTCGGAAGATCTATTTATGTCAAAACCAGAGAAGAAAATAAAACCGGCACCGAGTAGGAAACATGAAACTAGAAGTATAATGGAAGTGTTTTTATTAAAGCTCATTTTTTATTGGTTTGGGTGATTTGTATGTGCACAAAAATTTCCAACTACTAAAATCTTAATAATGTATTACAATAACAAGAAAAGATGATATTTATTATCAGTCACACCAAAATAATAGCAGTTTTTCGATGGTAATACCAAAAGGCGAAACAAATGGTACAGATATTGCATTACATATGAATGAGTTAACGTAGAGATACAAAATAGATGGTTTTACGCTAAATTGTAGAGTAATGGAAATAACGACTACCACGATTCATGACCTCAACTGGGATTTTCCCGATGCAAATGAATTTAATGCAACAATTACCAATGGAAAAATTACAGCGCTGCATTTTAGGGATGTAGGCGATCTAACACAAACAGATTTGTGCTCTGTCAATGAAAAATATTTAAGAAATATATACAAGGCACTTAAGGGTCTGTTTCAACAGCTAGATGAAATACGGGGGCTTGGCAATTTACAACTATCGGATGAAGAAGAGGGTGCAAGCGATACTGTGCTGGCAAAATTCAATGAGAAGATGAAATCACTAACATATGCCCGAATCAATAGTTCAAATGAGTCTTTGGATGACAGAATATTATCCATTAAATAAGATGGGGCTTTTAGGTATTTGGCATAAAAAAATCGCGAGATCCACTTGGGAATAAGTGTATACTCACGATCGTTTTATGTTAAAAATCTTAGTTTTATAATTGATTAGTTAGACAAATGTAATACTTAAATTACAAACGGTGAAAATTATTTTAAAATTAAGTAAGTAAACACTCACCTTTTGTATTTGCAAACATTTCTTCTCTATAGATCATATTTTTGCTTAATCAATTGGGCGATTTCGTCTATATTTGCAATCTCCTCAGTAGCAGCTCTTTTCCAGAGTGTGTCAATGAGTATTAAGAGAAATTGAGTCTCTAGAGAGGGGTTCTCCATTCCTAATTCTATAAAGGCTTTATTGATAATAGTATTCACCGGTTTCATGAACAAAGTATGCTGCTGCCTGGAAAATTCATGATGTGATAAACGTTCTTGTAGTTTCCAAAAAAGAGGCTCTTCACTCACAAGTTTTTTAGGTAAGTCAATCATATAGCGTAAGAACGTTTTTGGGTCATGATAGGTAAGCATTCCTTTATTTTGTGCTAATACTCTTCTGTAGCCTGATTTAATAAGATGAAATAATAATTTGTCTTTATTCTCAAAATGTTTAAAAATAAGTGCTTCCGAAACATTAGCTTCTTTTGCAATTAATTTCGTTGACGTATCCGCATATCCCTTTTCAGAAAAAAGTAAAAGTGCGGTACTCATTATACTTTCTCTTCTGTTTGCACCTTGTTTTTTCATTGGAATAATCGTTTGTTAAATATTTAAACTCATGACCGCAAAATGAGCTCCCTTTCTAACGACAAAGATATCTATTCTTAGCTACATCTTACAGGAACTCTCCTTAAATTTTATGTCGTAGCAAGTGTCTCTGATAAGTCATAAACAGCTTTTAAATACTTATCTTTACCTAGCAATACCGCCGATAAGTAATCGGTTACTTTTTTAGAACTACTAATATGAAAATTCTTGTCCCCACCGACTTTTCAGCTAATTCTATCGCAGGAATGAGCTTTGCCATTAATCTTTCCAATCTGACGCAGGTAACATTGGAGTTTATTTATGTTAATCACTTGAGCAATTTTATTTCAACGACAGAGCCTCCTGATGAGATTTCAGTAAAGAAAGATAAGGAGTCTCTGGAGCTTCTTCAACGACTGGAAAAATTTGTAATGGAAATATATGAGCAGGCTAACATTCTACCAAAGGAGGTTCAATTTCAAATTATTAGAGGAGTAAAAGCGGATAGTGCCTTACTGCACTATTGCGAAAAACATCCATCATTCGATTATGTATGTTTGAGTTCAAGAGGTGCTGGAAGCATTGACAGATTCTTTGGTACCAATACGGGAAATTTGGTTATGAAATCGAGTATCCCCGTAATTGTTGTTCCGCTCCACTATAAGATAGAACCGATCAATAAAATTGTGTATGCCTCCGATTTGTTGGACTATGATGCTGAAATCGAGAGAGTGATGAGCTTTGCGCATATACTAAGAGCTTCCATTGAAGTATTGCATTTTATTCCAGATTTAGCACTTATTCCTGACAGGTATCATCAACAGGAACAGCGAGATAAATATGACTATGGATTGAGCTTTCATTTCGAAAAATCAAATCCACTTCATACGTTGCTAAAAAACTTAAAGGATCAAATTTCTACAATGAATCCCGCTATGTTAGTCTTATTCACTAAAAGATATAAGTCTTTCTTTCAGAAATTATTTCTTTCCAGTGTAGCAGAAGGCTTATCCTTTCATGCTACCGTGCCCATGCTTATCATTAATAAACAAAAGTAACAAAAGCTTGACATTTTTTATGAGGGCCTACTAAAAAATATTTCTACATTTGTGACTTCATAATTTAGGTTTATAATTGGTTAAAGTAGTCTTCAATCTCCCCGATTGAAGACTCTTTTTTTATAGTGTGTTTCGGTAATTACGGAAACATTATTTAAACAATAATAACAAAAGCAGGTATTGAATATTTTTATGGCAAAAAATTGTCTATTGCAGTAAAAAAGTGTTAATTTGGCATCCTTTTTAGGTATAGCACTGCAATAAATGATGGATTTCCAGTACAAGAGAATTATTATAAAAATTGGTTCTAATGTGATTACGCAGGAGAATGGTCTGCCGGATAATGACAGAATACAGCATCTGGTGGAGCAGATGGCTCATATAAAAAAGAAGGGAATAGAACTTATCCTTGTATCCTCTGGCGCCGTAGCTTCTGGCAGAAGTCTCATTACGATTAAGGAAAACAAGCAACCTGTCGCTGTTAGACAATTATTATCCTCCGTTGGCCAAGTAAAATTAATAAACACCTACTCCAAGCTGTTCGATACATATGATATGTTATGTGCGCAGGTATTGGTCACAAAAGAGGATTTCCGTGATCGTGTGCATTATCTAAACATGAAAAACTGTTTTCATTCGTTATTAATGCATAACATCATTCCAGTGGTTAATGAAAACGATGTAGTATCGGTAACAGAGTTAATGTTTACCGACAACGATGAGTTGGCTGGACTGATCGCCTCGATGCTAAATGCAGATGGATTGATTATCTTATCAAATATTGATGGTATATATGACGGGGATCCCAAATTGGCAGACTCGCACATCATTGAAAAAGTAGATGACTACACCTATAACTTTTCGGCGATTATTAAACCCGAAAAATCAACTTTTGGAAGAGGGGGGATGATTACCAAGGCCTCTATGGCAAAAAAAGTATCTAAGTTAGGGATCGGAGTGCACATTGCAAATGGGAGAAAAGATAACGTTTTATTGGATTTACTATTTGGCGAATTGGTTCATACGTATTTCATTCCGGAAAAGAAAAAATCAGGTAAGAAAAAATGGATCGCCCACGCAGAAAGTGCTGCGGCAGGTAGTGTTCGATTGAATGAAGGTGCTAAAGAAGTGCTTACTTCTGGCAAAGTAAGTAGTTTACTTCCGGTTGGCATCTTAGCCGTAATTGGCGAATTTAAAAAAGGCGACATTATCAAAATTTTAGATGAACAGGATAAAACTATTGGTTGGGGTATTGCTCAATATGGGGCTGACAAAGCCAGGGAACGAATTGGACTGAAAAATCAAAAACCTTTAGTTCATTATGATTATTTTTACGCTATTTAAGCAACATATTTGATGGAGAATTATTCGATATATTTTCAGCAGGCAAGAGATGCACAAAGGGTGATGGTTGGTTTATCAAATGAACAGATCAATCAGATCCTGATAGATCTAGCGGAAAGCATTGAATTGAACACGGCCCAGCTTTTGAATGAAAATAGAAAGGATCTGGAGGAGATGGTCTTGGAAGATCCAAAATACGATCGGCTGAAATTAACGGATCAACGAATAGTAGAGATAGCAAACGATATCCGGCAGGTAGCGTTACTGGAAAATCCGCTTGGGAAGATAATTGACAGCAAGGTGCTTCCCAACCAGTTAGATTTAAAAAAAATTAGCGTCCCCTTAGGTGTAGTAAGTGTTATATACGAAGCGCGACCCAATGTAACGCTTGATGTATTTAGTTTATGTTTTAAAACGGGCAACGTAACCGTTTTAAAAGGAGGCAGTGATGCCGAATATTCTAACAAGGCTATCATGGAAGTAATCCATTCGGTTTTGCAAAGGCATGGTATATCTGTATCAGTTGCAGTTCTGCTGCCGGTAGAGCGAGCGGCAACAACAGCATTGTTGAATGCCCGGGAATATATAGATGTGCTTATTCCAAGAGGAAGCCAGCAACTAATAGAGTTTGTAAGGAAGAATAGTAAGATTCCGGTCATTGAAACCGGTGCGGGTATCGTACATACTTATGTTGACGTCTCAGCGGATATTGCAAAGGGTGCTCCGATCATCCATAACGCAAAAACCAGGCGAGTGAGCGTGTGTAATGCACTTGATTGTCTTCTGATTCATATAGATCGGCTGAACGATCTACCAACTTTGATAAGACCATTGGCCCAACAACAGGTGGAGATATTTGCTGATAAGAAGAGTTATGAAATGCTGATAGCGGATTATCCAGCAAATTGTTTACATCGGGCAGATGAAATCCATTTCGGTACGGAGTTTCTATCGCTGAAATTAGCCATCAAAACAGTAAACAGTCTGGAAGAGGCAATTAGTCATATTGATAAATATAGTTCTAAACATAGTGAAGCCATTATCGCTGAAGATCAGGAAACCATCGAAACCTTTTTGAAGAAAATAGATGCAGCAGCTGTATATGCCAATGCTTCCACGGCTTTTACAGATGGAGCTCAATTCGGTTTAGGTGCTGAAATAGGTATCAGTACACAAAAATTACATGCTAGAGGGCCAATGGGATTGGAAGAGCTAACCTCTTATAAATGGGTGGTCAGAGGCGATGGACAGATCAGAAAATAAGATTCAAAAACTTCTTTTAACCTAGAAAATCGTACTTTTGCGCATATTTGGTTTTTAACGAAAAACAACGTTGAAATTAAATGGGAATTTGGTGTAAATCCAAAACTGTCCCGCAGCTGTAAGTTCATACTTATCGTTATTGATAGAGCCATTATCTCGCCTAAGGCGAGATGGGAAGGCAAGTGTCGATGAACAAGTCAGAATACCTGCCAAATATGTTGAATGAACTGGGCTTTCGTGGATTGAAGCTATAGTTTAACGTTCTTTCAGGGCTTTCCTGCAGGTTGTTATGCTCATTTTCTTCCTCCACTTTATTTGTTATTGTATATGTCAAAAAGTAAACTAAATGGGGTGGATGTACTGGCTATTGCTACTACGATCTTTTTATTATTTGGGTGCTCGAAAGAAAATACCTTTCCACAAGAAGAGAATGAGAGTAAATATGCAACGAAACTTTACGAATATGTACCGGCACCCGGGCAATTTATAAACGAATCTTTAGGAAACGAAGAGGCAGCTAGGAGCATTTTAGGCGGCAAGGATAACGGACTGGTATCGCTTGGGGCTTTTGGTGGATATATTGTTTTAGGATTTGATCATGCGATTATAAACCGGCCAAATAATGAGGATTTTGCCGTATATGGAAATGTAATGACCGAACTTGCCGAACCCGGTATTATCTGGGTCATGCAAGATGAAAATAATAACAAAATTCCAGACGATACCTGGTATGAAATAAAAGGGAGCGAATACGGAAAAGAAGGGTATCAAAGAAACTATAGTGTAACCTACTACAAGCCAGATTCTCCAAATGATGATATTACTTGGAAAGATAACGAAGGAAAAGAAGGAGTGGTGAAAAAGAATGGATTTCATCACCAAGCTTATTTTCCATTATGGAGATCGGAAACGTCTTTTACAGTTTCCGGATCATTGTTACCAAGCACCAATATAGACAAAAGCAATGATCAGTATATTACAAGTCTCCCTTTTGATTGGGGTTATGCAGATAATGACCTAAATGGAACAAAAATAGACTTAGACAATGCGATCGATGCAGAAGGGAATAAAGTAACCTTGAATTCCATTGATTTTATTAAAGTTCAAACAGGCATATTGGCAGATCTTGGTTCGCTAGGTGAGTTGTCTACGGAAGTAACTGGCTTGGAAGACTTAAATATACCTTGATCAAATTGGCAATTAGGTTCTATATGTTGTTGATCGGATTTGTTCCGTTAACGTCCATTACTTTTGCGCAAACAGTAATGGATACTATTTCTATTTATGGGTTAAAAAATAGCCGAGAAATCGGATCTACCGTGCCTTTACAAGTGCTTTCAGCAGGCGAGTTAAAAAGACTGAATAGTTTGACGGTAGCGGATGCCACCCGTTTCTTGTCGGGTGTGCAACTCAAAGACTATGGCGGTATCGGTGGATTGAAAACTATCGACGTGAGAAGCATGGGGTCTAACCATACGCAAGTGTTCTTGGATGGAGTTGTTATCGGAAACGCGCAAAATGGACAGGTAGATTTAGGTAAGTATTCGCTGGAAAACATTGCCGAAATTGAGTTATACAACGGAGACAGGCCAATTCTTCTGCAACCAGCAAAAGCATATGCCTCAGCATCGTCTATGTATCTAAGCAGCCTTATGCCGCAGTTTGCGGATGGAAAATCAACCAATATCCGTTTAGGTTATAAGAACGGCTCTTTTGGCTTACTCAATCCTTCACTATTGTTTCAGAAAAAACTGAATCATGATGTAAATGCCACGTTAAGCGCCGAATACATAAAAGCTAACGGGAGATATAAATTTCGCTTAACAGATCCTAATTATGATACGATAGCAGTACGTGAAAATGCTGATATAGAAGCTTTGCGTGCTGAATTTATGCTTAATGGCAAACTAGCGAATGGTGATTGGCGAACACACCTATATACGTACTTTTCGGATAGAGGTTTGCCAAACGCGGTTGTTGGCAATAGGTTAAACCCAACTGCACCGGATAAGGGAGAGCGACAAGAAGATCGGAATATATTTCTGCAAAGCTCGTATACGAAACGGTATAAATACTATTCATTCATCTTGAATGGTAAGTATGCCCATGATTATACGTATTATAAAAATCCAAATATCCTCAAGCTGGAAGGACCGCTTGAAAACAACTATTATCAACAGGAAGTATATTTATCTTTTGCTAATGAATTATTTATAACTCCTATATGGAGTGTGTCTTTAAGTGGCGACTGGCAATGGAATAAGTTGAATGCTGATCTGGACGATTTTGCCTACCCCACACGCACAACGACACTTGTGGCGGCTGCTACGCAGCTTAAAACAAACCGTTTAACTTTTCAATCGAGTATATTAGCAACATTTCTACAGGATAAAACTAAATTTTTTGCCAGTGCCGGAAATAAGCAAGAGATTACTCCTGCCGCATCGATCTCGTGGCAACCTTTTGCCTACCCCGATTTTCATTTAAGGGCTTTCTATAAGAATATATTCAGAATGCCTACTTTTAATGATCTGTATTACACTGCAATCGGCAATACTTTGTTAGATCCTGAGTACACGAATCAGTTCGATCTCGGTTTAACATTTTCAAAGTCTTATAAGGGCTGGTTAAAATACGTCAGCATGCAAACAGACGTTTATTACAACAATGTGAAAGATAAGATTGTAGCAACACCGGCCGACAACCAGTTTAGATGGATCATGTATAATTTGGACCGTGTGGAAGTTAAAGGTCTTGACCTTATATTACGCTCTGGGTGGAGCCCATATAAAGACCTACATGTAATTGTCGGGCTCAATTACACCTATCAGGAGGCACTTAACAAAACAACTGATAACAATGGACAAGAAGCCTTTAACAGAGGAGAACAGATCCCCTATGTCCCCTTACATAGCGGTTCGGTTATTGTGCAAACAGAGATAAAAAACTATTTTTTAAATTATAGCTTTATTTATACAGGGGAGCGTTATAGCCAAGCCGCCAATAGGCCAGAGAATTATCTGCAACCTTGGTATACGCATGATCTCTCCATTGGAAAGGAAATAGTAAGTTTAAAGCCTTACAGCATAAAAATATCCTTTGAGGCGAACAATGTATTGAATCAACCCTATGAGGTGATTCGTAATTTTCCCATGCCTGGCAGGAATTATCGTGTAAGACTGGCATTAAATTATTAATTGATAGTATGATACGTATAAAACGATCCTCGCTACTGCTCATTGTCCTGGAAATAGCGGTTTTTTCAGGTTGCAGGAAAGATGTGCAACCGCTCCATGAAGAAACATTCCATTTCACTTCTGGATTTTATCTATTAAATGAAGGAAACATGTCGATGAATAAAGCATCTTTGGATTTTTACGATTTCAACAGTGGCACGTATGAGCGAGATGTATATAGGAGAGCAAACCCCTCTATCGTTCTCGGTCTGGGAGATGTAGGTAATGATGTGCAGATCTACGGGAATAAACTATACGTTGTTGTAAATGCGTCTAATAAAGTGGAGGTGTTAGATGTGCGCACGGCCAAGCGTATCAAAGTGATCGATCTTATCAACTGTCGCTATATCACTTTTTATGAAGGAAACGCGTATGTTAGTTCTTACAATAGTGCCATCAATATGGGGCCAAATTCTCCCAATGGAAAAGTGGTTGAAATAGATACAGCTACATTAACAATCAATAGGGAAGCAGTGGTGGGCCGACAGCCAGATGGCGTTGCTGTTGCCAACAACAAACTATATGTTGCGAATTCCGGTGGATATAATCCGAATGCGTATGAACGAACCCTCTCGATTATAGACCTCACTACCTTTAAAGAATTAAAGCGATTGGATATAGAAATCAACCTGCATCGTGTGATGGCAGATGAGAAGGGCTTTATATATGTTACTTCTAGGGGAGATTACAAAGGCAATCATTCCAACTTATTTATAGTCGATTCAAATACAGACCAGGTAACGGCAAGTCTCGGAAAAGCGATAAGTAATTTTTGGATAGATGGTCGAAATATATACACATATGCTACCGAATGGAATAGTATTCAGCAGAAAAATACCACTAGTTATAATCTTTTTGATCTCGACAAGCTGACAAGTAATGGAAGACCCTATATAAAGGACGGCATTGACGAAAAAATCGCCATAGCCTATGGTATTGCTGTTCATCCAAAAACGAAAGATATTTTTGTGACGGATGCAAAAAATTATGTAACACCTGGCACTCTTTATCATCTGAATGCAGAAGGCCAATTGTTAAGAACATTTGAAACTGGAGATATTCCAGCTCACATGGCCTTTGTTGGCCCATAAGTGGTGAATTTTTTTTATTCAGTTAATCCTTTCTGTATAAATATTGTCAAAAAGATAGTCCATATGGCAAAGCTACTAACGAATAAATAAATATGTTGACCGAAATCAATAGTTTTGCCGATATAACATTATTGCTATGAACAAGAATTTCGTATTTCTCTTTTTGATAGGCCTTTTTTGGATGTCTGCTGTTCAAGCGCAGATAGATACCGATGCCGATCAAAACCCCAATGCCTATAAAAGCAAAGAACGTTATACTGCCAAAAGTGATTCGCTGCTCCAGTATCAAGGGGCCACGTTTCAGCAGACTTATAAGGCGTATGATTGGTACGAGGCTAAACAAGAACGAAAAGCCTTGAGAAGAGAGAGAAGGCATATGGAGCGGATGACCAATCCTTATGCATATAATAATTGGGCGTATCCTTCCATTGGATTAAGTTACTGGGGTGGTCATAACAATTGGGGATGGAGTCCCTATATTGGAGTAGGTGTCGGTAGATCTTGGTGGGGCTATTAATTTTTAGAAAATCAACAAATTATTTATAACATATGAAATTGAAACGTTTGATGTCCGCAGCTTTAATTGCTGTATCTACTGTCGCTTTCTTTTCCTGCGCAAGGCAGGTAACAAGAGTTAGCCCTGAAGAAGCTATTGATATTAGTGGCAACTGGAATAATACCGATTCGCGGATGGTTGCTGATGAAATGACTAAAACCATATTGGGCTCTGCTTGGTTAAGCGATCATTTGGAGAAACAAGCAGGTAAAAAACCAACCGTTATTGTGGGCATGATGCAGAATAAAAGTCATGAGCATATTGATGCTGAAACCTTTGTGAAAGATGTGGAAAGAGCATTTATACAATCACAAAGAGTACGATTAGTGCAAGGAGGTAAAAAGAGAGAAGAGTTGAGAGCAGAGAAAGGCGATCAGCAGGATAATGCGACCATTTCTACAATGAAAAAGTTTGGGTTGGAAAATGGCGCTGATTACATTCTACAAGGCTCTATTAATTCTATTGTTGATTCACATAAACGTCAAAAAGTAGTTTATTATCAAGTTGATCTAGAGCTAACAGACATACAGAGCAATGAGGTAGTATGGATAGGCGATAAAAAAATAGCCAAATACGTTAAGAATTAATATCAGTACTGCTTCTTCACATGAATAAAAGGCTTCCATATATATCAAAAGTATTATTTACATCAGTAATACTTTTGATAAGTAGCTGTGCGAGTTATAATGATCGGGTAGCCTCTTATTATAGTAAAATTGCTGCAGGCAATTACCTTGATGCCGAACAAGATCTTACCAAAAACTCTTTATTAAAAAAGCCGCGAAATAAGTTGCTTTACCTCATGGAAATGGGAAGAGTGAGCCAACTGAATGGTGAATTCGAAGCAAGTAATCGCTATTTTAATGAGGCCGATCGTTTATTGGAGATTGGTTTAGGCAATGCCAAAGATGCTGTTGTAGGTGCGTTGGTGAACCCCATGACGCAAAACTATAAAGGAGAAGATTTTGAGAAATTCATGGTACACTACTATAAAGCATTGAATTATATCTATCTGGATAATACAGAAGATGCCATAGTAGAAGCGAGACGCATCACCTTACAGTCGCAAGAGCAAACAGATAAGTATAACGACAAACAGAATAGGTATTCGAAAGATGCTTTTTCATTTATGTTGCAAGGGCTTATTTATGAACGAGACAAGGATGTAAACAATGCTTTTATAGCCTATAGAAATGCTGTTGAAGTATACTTAAAGCAAGACGATAGTACCTATTACGGAACGCGATTGCCTGAAAATTTAAAGTACGATGTCATGAGGATGGCCTATCTGAACGGATTTAATTCGGAATTGCAACGTTTTGAGAAGCTCTTTAATAATCCTTACAAACATTATACGCCTGGGGAAGGGGGAGAGCTGATCCTTTTTTGGGAAAATGGTTTAGCTCCTATTAAGCAACAGGAGGATATTGTGTTCTCTCTTATAAAGGGAAGCGATGGCGACTTAGTATTTACAAATGCTGCTGGAACGATCTTGGTTCCCATAGATAGGGGCGCTACCGGTTCCGTAAATCTCAATGATATTCACACTGTACGCATAGCTTTGCCAAAGTATGTTTCTAAAGCACCCTACTATGGAGAGGCAGAAGTGAGCCTAGATAGTAACACTTTTTATTTTGAAAAGGCAGAGGATATCAATGAATTGGCTACGGCCACTTTAAAACAACGTTTTGCAAAAGAACTTGGTAAAACATTAACGCGCTTAGCCGTGAAAAAAGGTGCAGAATATGTATTAAAGGAGAGCGCTAAAGGAACCGGGAAAAACGGGAAAGATAATGCCCTGCTAGAGGGATTGGGTTTTGGCGTGCAACTATATAGTCTATTGTCAGAAAAAGCGGATACGCGCAATTGGCAGTCTCTGCCTAGTCAAATAGAATATACACGGATTCCTTTAAAAGTAGGGGAAAACCACCTCTTAATAGAGCTTAAGAACAATAACGGACAAAACCATACCGATACACTTCATGTTCAAGGCAATGGCTCTTTGCAATTTTTAAGTTACCCCAGCCTGCGCTGATTTTCAAACCTTCTTTTTAAATAAATTTCAACTTCTAAATAAAACAAAGTAGTTAAAGTTCTCACTTTAAGTTATAATCTTAAGGCTACTTCAATAGGATATAATAGGGACTTTACAGGGGATTTACCTAGGTTAACCCCCTGTAAAGTCCCTATAAACTCCCTGTTATTTCCCTTTTTAGTTATAAAAAGGGTATTATATGGTCATGAGATTATTAGGAAAGAATTAAAACAGTTTAGTATTCGCTTGTCTCGTGAAAAACAATATCCGGATACTCGCGCATAGTAGAGTCAATGTCCCATTTCGAGTTAGACAAATATACAGGTCGGTTTTCCTTATCATAAGCGATTCTATTTGCCTGAGAATGCATTAGTTTTTCCATTTGACTATCATTATTCGACGTAATCCAACTTGCCTTCGTAAAACTAATTGCTCTAAAATTACAAGAGGCGCCATATTCATGTAATAGCCTAAATTTAATTACTTCGAACTGGAGTTCACCAACGGTGCCAACAAACTTGCGGCTCCCTAAATTCTGTATGAAAAGCTGTGCCACCCCTTCGTCCACCAATTGTGTAATACCTTTTTCCAATTGTTTGGTTTTCATCGGATCGTTATTTTCCAATTCTTTGAATATTTCGGGAGAAAAACTGGGTATTCCCAAGTATTTCAGATTTTCGCCTTCAGTGAGCGTATCTCCAATCTTGAAATTACCAGCGTCATATAATCCGATCACGTCACCGGGCCAGGCTTCTTCTACCAAACTTTTCGCATCGGCCATAAAGCTGGTAGGGGAAGCGAATTTCAGCTTTTTCCCAGAACGTATATGCTGATAAAACTTATTGCGTTCAAATTTCCCTGAACATATTCTACAGAAAGCTATTCTGTCGCGATGATTCGGATCGAGATTGGCGTGTATTTTAAAGATGAAGCCTGTGAACTTTTCCTCGTCAGGGCGAACGATTCTTTTGTCCGTTGAGCGTGCCTGTGGTTCTGGGGCTATCTCAATAAAGGTATCCAGTAGTTCCTCGATACCGAAATTGTTAATAGCGCTTCCGAAAAAGACAGGAGCAAGATAACCAGACTGATACAAAGCCAAATCGAAAGGTTCATATACCCCTTCAACCAACTCTACTTCTTCGCGCAATTTAGATGCCGCTTTCTCTCCGATCTGTTTTCCCAGTTCATTACTGGTTAAATCTTCCAATTGAATAAACTCATCGGCTATCTGCATTTTTTTATCGCCACTAAATAACTTTAGTTGCTTTTTGTAAAGATGATAAACACCTGCGAACGTACTGCCGATTCCAATGGGCCAACTTAGTGGCCTGGTAGAAATATTCAATTCCTTTTCGATTTCCTCTAACAGATCAAAGGGGTCTTTTCCTTCCCGGTCCATTTTATTGATGAAAACCATTACCGGTATATGCCTCATTCTGCATACGTTCATCAATTTTCTGGTTTGTTCTTCAACCCCTTTCACACAGTCTATTACCAGAATAACCGAATCTACGGCAGTTAATGTACGATATGTGTCCTCGGCAAAATCCTTGTGTCCAGGGGTATCTAATATATTAATTTTACAATTTTTATAATTAAATCCCATCACCGATGTCGCGACGGAGATACCCCGCTGCTTCTCTATCTCCATGAAATCAGAGGTGGCTGTTTTCTCTGCCTTATTACGTTTTACAGTGCCGGCTTTTTGTATCGCACCGCCAAAAAGCAGTAACTTTTCGGTTAACGTTGTCTTACCAGCATCAGGGTGACTGATAATACCAAATATTCGCCGTTTATCTATCTCTATTTTTAAGACACTCATTTGTTTTTAGTTTTTGCCGCTTGGATGTAGAGCTGAATAAAATTTCCGTATCCAATTTTGATTTCTAATCCATTAATGAACTTATCGAACCTATTTAGCAGGCTTTAAGACAGCTGCACCTATCCCTTAGTTTATTGTTCTATTAGAAAGGGTGCAAAGGTAATGATAATATCAGTATTTAGTATCCGGTTACGATCAATTAGTTATGCAGGACTTTTTACTCCACCATTCAAACTTTACTTTTTGTTTACAAAAACAAACATTATCCATAATGAAAATACCAAAAATAGCCGTATCTTTGCCTCGCAAATAGTAACCCCTATACATATTTGCCATGCAATTAGATCCAGAAAAATTCGTAGCAGAAGGTCTCACCTACGATGATGTATTGTTAATTCCTGCTTATTCCGAAGTCTTACCTCGTGATGTAGATACGAGTACGCAGTTGACTAAGAAAATCCGGTTAAATATTCCGTTAATTTCGGCGGCAATGGATACGGTAACAGAAGCAGAGTTGGCCATTGCTTTAGCTCAGGCTGGCGGAATCGGTATCTTACATAAAAACATGAGTATGGAAGCGCAGGCGAACGAGGTTCGTAAAGTAAAGCGTTCGGAGAGCGGGATGATTCAGGATCCGGTTACGCTCAATGAGGGTGCTTTTGTAAAAGACGCTTTCAATATCATGAAAGAAAATAAAATTGGCGGAATTCCCATAGTGGATGGCCGGAACAAGCTGGTTGGTATTGTAACGAACCGTGACCTCCGCTTTCAGAAAGATATGGAAAGACCCATCAGTGAACTGATGACAAAAGACAATTTAGTAGTTGCACCGATTGGTACCAACTTATTAAAAGCAGAAGAAATACTACAAAACTATAAGATAGAGAAGCTCCCCGTTGTGGATGGAGATGGCATCCTTGTTGGTTTAATTACCTTTAAGGATATTCAGAAATTCAAACATTTTCCTAATGCCGCTAAAGATGAGCACGGACGTTTGTTAGTGGGCGCTGCCGTTGGTGTATCGGCCGATAATATAGACAGGGTGGCCGAGCTAGTAAAAGCTGGAGTAGATGTAGTGACAGTGGATACGGCACACGGCCATTCGAAAGGTGTAATCGATATGGTTCAGCATGTTAAGAGACTATATCCTGAATTACAGGTCATCGCTGGAAATATTGCTACTGCTGATGGAGCAATAGCGCTAGCAGATGCAGGTGCAGATGCCGTCAAAGTGGGTATTGGTCCTGGGTCTATTTGCACTACGCGGATAGTTGCAGGCGTTGGAGTACCCCAATTATATGCAGTCTTTGAGTGCGCCAAAGCTTTAAGAGGTAGAGGAATCCCCGTTATAGCCGACGGTGGTATCAAACAAACAGGCGATATTGTTAAAGCTATTGCAGCCGGTGCCAGCACGATCATGGCAGGATCACTGTTTGCAGGTGTAGAAGAATCACCTGGTGAGACCATCATATTTGAAGGGAGAAAGTTTAAATCGTATAGAGGTATGGGATCGGTGGATGCTATGGCTAAGGGATCAAAAGATCGTTATTTTCAAGATGAAACAGATGTGGTAACCAAATTGGTGCCAGAAGGTATTGTAGGTAGGGTGCCTTATAAAGGAACCTTGGCAGAAATTGTTTATCAATACATCGGGGGGTTAAGAGCGGGTATGCATTATTGTGGAGCAGCTACTGTTGAGCAATTGCAAGAAGCTAAATTTGTAAAAATTAGCGCAGCAAGTATGAGAGAAAGTCATCCGCACGATGTGGCTATCACAAAAGAGGCCCCTAACTACAGTAGCAGACAATAAAAAAAACGATTTAGCACAATGAAGCCTGGGAGTTTGATAAACTCCCAGGCTTTTTTTGTAAAATTTTCTTTACAGGTAAGTTGAGAGAATATGTATTGTTGATTTTTCTTAGTGTAATTTGTACAAACTGATTATCAATCACTTCTATGTTATAAGCTTATTATCAACAATAAAATACACTTCGCAATCGTTTGATAAAAGTTTAATAAATTTGAAATGAATTTTGGTTTTTTTAAAAAATCGCCTACATTTAGTAAATTTTAACTTGATTGCCTGTTGGTAAAACGCTTTATCGTTTTATTTCATTAGCTAACTGAATTGGGTGTAATTTGCTGACAATTAACTTTTTATAATGAGCAACATAACTAATTATTTTAACGCAACCAAAATCTTATTCTAAACCACCGTATGAACGCTATTACTCGTGTAAAACTATCTTTTATGATGTTCCTGGAATTTTTCATCTGGGGAGCATGGTTTGTTACTTTAGGCACTTTTTTGAATGTTAACTTAAAAGCAAGTGGTCTGGAAAGCGCGAACGTTTTTTCTACACAATCTTTTGGAGCTATTATTGCACCATTTATCATTGGCTTAATAGCTGATCGCTATTTCAATGCAGAGCGCATCTTAGGTGTATTACACCTGATCGGCGCTTTTCTGATGTATCAAATGTATAGTGCCTCCGATGTAAGTGTGTTCTATCCTTATGTGTTGGCTTATATGATTGGATACATGCCTACTTTAGCTTTGGTGAATTCGGTGTCTTTTAGACAAATGAATAATCCTGAAAAAGAATTTTCGTCTATTCGTGTATGGGGAACCATTGGCTGGATCATAGCCGGTTTAGTGATCAGCTATGTCTTTCATTGGGATTCAGGAGACAGCTTAAAGGAAGGAGCATTAAAAAATACTTTTTTAATGGCGGGGATTGCTTCACTAGTTTTAGGGCTTTATAGCTTTGCACTACCCAAAACACCTCCTGTAGCAAGAGAAAAGGATGAAAAAAGTAGTGTTTCAGAAATTTTAGGTTTAGATGCACTTAAACTTTTGAATAAGAAGGACTTCTTGGTCTTCTTTATATCAGCCATCTTAATTTGTATACCTTTGGCCTTCTATTATCAGAACGCGAATCCTTTTTTATCAGATATAGGTTTACCCAATCCAACTGGTAAAATGGCCATTGGACAGATATCGGAAGCTTTCTTCTTGCTCTTACTTCCCGTGTTTTTTAGCCGTTTCGGTTTCAAAAAGACTATTTTATTTGGCATGTTGGCTTGGGCAATACGATATGTACTATTTGCCTATGGTAATGCGGATGAGCTATCTTTCATGCTCATAACCGGCATTGCGTTACATGGAATTTGTTATGACTTCTTTTTCGTATCGGGCCAGATATATACAGATGCCCGTGCAGGGGAAAAATATAAATCATCTGCTCAGGGATTGGTAACCTTAGCCACTTATGGGGTTGGGATGTTAATCGGTTTTTGGGTAGCAGGATTTGTTACGGAGCATTATAAGGCTACTGCAACTGAAAATTTTTGGCAACATGTATGGATCGTACCAGCGGCCATTGCCGCAATAGTTTTTGTGCTTTTCGCGTTATTCTTTAAAGAGAAGAAGGAAGTGACTGTGTAAGTAAATCAGCAGTAATATGATGCGATCATGAAACGCAGCACTAAATAGATACTAACTAAAAATACTAAAACAACAAAAAAATAAACTAAATCAATTATGGCAGACAATGTATATGATGCGATAGTAATCGGATCAGGTATCAGCGGAGGCTGGGCGGCCAAAGAATTAACTGAAAAGGGCTTAAAAACGATTATGCTTGAGCGCGGTAGAAATATCGAGCATATCAAAGACTATGAGAGCCCTAATAAGAACCCTTGGGATTTTCCGCATAGGGGTGGAAGGACCCAACAAATGATTGAAGATTATCCCGTTCTGAAAAGAGATTATCCATTAAATGAAACAAACCTTAATTATTGGGTAAATGAAAAGGAAAGCCCTTATGTGGAGGTGAAAAGATTTGACTGGTACCGAGGATATCATGTAGGCGGACGGTCGCTGATGTGGGGACGACAAAGCTACCGTTGGAGTGACCTCGATTTTGAAGCAAATTTAAAAGATGGGGTTGCAGTGGATTGGCCAGTAAGATATAAAGATGTTGCTCCATGGTATAGTTACGCAGAAAAGTTTGCCGGAATTAGCGGTAATAGAGATGGTATAGATATTTTGCCTGATGGCGATTTTATGCCACCTATGGAGTTGAATATTGTTGAAAAGGACGTAGCTGCCAGAGTAAAGCAACACTACGGTGGAAAACGGCATTTCATTATTGGACGCACCGCCAACATCACAGTACCCCATAATGACCGCGTGAACTGCCAATACCAAAATAAGTGTTGGTTGGGCTGTAATTTTGGGGCCTATTTCAGCACACAATCGGCTACGCTTCCTGCTGCTGTGAAAACAGGAAACCTGACCGTCAGACCCTGGTCGATCGTGACGAAGATTATTTATGACAAAGATACAAAGAAGGCCAAAGGAGTTGAAATTTTAGATGCACAAAACAATCAGACCTATGAGTATTTTGCAAAGGTTATTTTTGTGAATGCCTCTGCTCTAAACTCTGCTTGGGTGCTGATGAATTCGGCAACAGATGTATGGGAAGGTGGCTTAGGTAGCAGTAGTGGTGAACTAGGACATAATGTGATGGATCATCATTTAGGAGTAGGCGCTGGCGGTAGAGTAGAGGGCTACGAGGATAAATACTATTTTGGTAGACGCGCAAACGGTTTATATGTTCCTCGCTTCCAAAATTTTGGAGATGATAAAAGGGAATACTTGAGAGGTTTTGGTTATCAAGGTGGTGCTAGCAGAGCGGGATGGAGCAGAAATATTCCGGAAATGAGTATTGGTGCCGATTTTAAGGAAGAGCTTTCTGAGCCTGGATCTTGGAGCATCGGTCTTGGTGGTTTTGGTGAAATTTTGCCTTATCATGAAAATAAAATCACCTTAGACAAAGAGAAAAAAGACAAATGGGGACTTCCGGTATTGGCTTTTGATGTAGAAATGAAAGAGAATGAGTTCAAGATGCGTAAGGATATGGCGGAGGATGCAAAAGAAATGTTAGAGACCGCAGGTGTAAAAGATGTTTATACGTACGATCGTGAATATGGTTTTGGCCAAGGGATTCATGAGATGGGCACGGCCCGGATGGGACGAGATCCAAAAACATCTGTATTGAATGGAAATAACCAGGTATGGGATGCACTAAATGTATTTGTGACGGATGGGGCCTGTATGACTTCAGCTGCCTGTGTTAATCCTTCCTTGACCTATATGGCATTAACCGCACGTGCTGCTGATTTTGCAGTTGGAGAATTGAAAAAAGGAAATCTTTAGTTTAACCAATTATTATTAATCATGTCTGATACTAACAGTAAAAACGAAATTAAGAAAAACGAATCTAGGAGAAATTTCCTAAAGACTGGAGCAATGGCTGCAGCTGGATTCATGATTGTTCCGAGACACGTATTAGGTGGTACCGGATTTATCGCTCCGAGTGACAAGCTTCAGGTAGCGGGTATTGGTGCTGGAGGAAAGGGATCAAGTGACATAAATGCTTTTTTTGAAAGCGGAAAAGCAGACATTGCATTTTTATGTGATGTAGATGATAGAAGAGCGGCAGGTTCTGTTAAGAAATTCCCCAAAGCCAAATACTATAAAGATTATAGGGAAATGCTGGATAAGGAGCATAAAAACATAGATGCCGTTTCTGTCTCCACTCCTGATCATAACCATGCTATACAAGCATTAGCTGCGATGCAGCTGGGCAAACATGTATATGTGCAGAAACCTTTAACACATGATGTTTGGGAAGCCCGGGTATTGACAGATGCTGCTAAAAAATATAAAGTGGTTACGCAAATGGGTAATCAGGGAGCTTCAAATGATGGGCCTAGGCAAGCACGTGAATGGTACGAAGCGGGCATTATCGGCGATGTACATACGGTTTATTGTTGGACCGACAGACCTGTATGGCCTCAAGGTATCGCATGGCCTACGCAAAAAGCAGAGATTCCGAAGGAGTTAGACTGGGATTTATGGCTAGGAACGGCTCCTCAAAAAGACTTTGTAGATAAATTGGTACCCTTTAATTGGAGAGGCTGGTGGGATTACGGTACCGGTGCATTAGGAGATATGGGATGTCACTTGCTGGAATTGCCTTTTAGTATGTTTGGTTTAACCTATGTACAAGATGTACAGGCTAGCGTTGGCTCTGTATATGTAGATGAATTTAAACGTGGATATTTCCCTGAAAGTGCGCCACCATCTAGCCATGCTACGCTAACATTCCCAAAAACGGATAGAACAACAGGACCTATCAAATTGCATTGGATGGACGGCGGTATTCAGCCGGAACGTCCTGAAGAGCTGGAACCAAATGAAATTTTTGGTGATGGTGGAAATGGAATATTGGTTGTTGGTACGAAAGGAAAAATCCTAGCAGATACTTACGGTAAAAATGCCCGTTTGTTACCAACGTCCAAGACCGCTACGGTGAGTGTTCCTCAAAAATATGATCGGGTAACAGGCCAGGAAGGTGGGCATTATGCGCAGTGGGTGGAAGCTTGTATTGCTGGTTACGGAAAAAAAGCGGTTAGTTCTCCATTTGAGATTGCCGGTCCGTTAACAGAAGCATTATTAATGGCTAATTTAGCTATTAGAGGCGCTGATTTACGCGTTAACAACCAGTATCCTGGACGTAATATAAAATTAGTTTGGGATAATAACGCCATGAAGGTAACGAACTTTGACGAGGTAAACCAGTACGTTAAGCGTAATTATCGCTCTGGTTGGGATATTAACTACAGTATATAGTAATAACGAATTAAGGATATGAACAGAAGAGAAGCCTTAAGTCGAGTAGCCTGGATTATGGGTGGTACTGTTATAGGTGCTAACCTCTTTCTTGAAGGCTGTACTCGCCCTGCGTCAAAAGACGTCGAAAGCTTATTCAAAGAAGATCAAATAGATTATCTGGGCGATATTGCTGAAACGATATTACCACAAACTTCTAGCCCAGGTGCGAAAGAAGCTGGTGTTGGATCATTTATACCTGTTATGGTACGTGACTGCTATACGCCAGAAGACCAAAAAGTTTTCTTGGAGGGGCTTGGTAAATTGGAAGATGCATCGAAAGCTAAATTTAGCAAAAAGTTTCAAGAACTATCGGCGGAAGAAAAAACGACATTGCTGACTGAAATTGATAAAGAGGCGAAAGACTATAGCAGCAATAAGAAGGAAGGTGAGCCCAATCATTACTTCAGTATGATCAAACAATTAACCCTGTTAGGATTTTTTACCTCTGAACTAGGTGCCACAAAAGCTTTACGTTATGTGAAGATACCTGGAAAATATGATGGCAATTTTCCTTACAAAAAAGGAGATAAAGCTTGGGCAACCTAGCATAATGATACTATGCTATTACTAAAAATCCCCCCGTATTATCATAACACGGGGGGATTTTTATATAAGCTGCAGTAACATCACTTTTTTCTTATTAGCATAATTAAGCCCAAAATAGAAACGGCGCAAATACTAAGCGCGATCAACACCAGTAATATATCTCTTATATTATTGCCTAAAACGAAACCAACTGGATGGAATTTGTGTAAAAAGGCAAAGGAATACCCTTCGATAATATCTAAAGGTTTTACTTTGCTTGATAATATACCTGTAGACGTTTCAATATAATAACGTAGATCATTTTGATTATTGGATGCTACCCGCCAAACTGGTAACCTTTTATTGATAAAACCATACTCAGCATTAAATGTGTTTATTTTCCGCGGTTTTTCTGCTGCAAGTGAAACGGCATCCAGTCCATCTTTCTGCGCGTAGATGCCGGCTAGGTAAATAGCATATTCTCTATCCCCATTTTTCCACTCCTCGCCATCATGGGCGTTAATATAACGGACGGTTCCTATATTCTCCTTGGTATTTCTACCATAAAGCTGATAGAAATACTGATCTCCCACTTGGGCTACGGATAGATTGGTGAGCGCGCCGTACTTGCGTAGTAATACCTTTGTATCTACAATCAGCCTGTTTTGTTGAATTTGTTGCGTATGTTCATATGTATCACTGTCAATTTGTTGTGTGTTGTCTACTAATAGTAGATGAAAACTTCCGCTTCCGGCAAATGTCAGCATGAAAACACTGATCGCAATTCCCAATGTTCTATGATATTTGCGCAATTTATGCTGTGGTTTTTTATCTTTAATTTTAGACAGTTTCTTTGTTTTTTTCCACATAAAGCCATACACGAAAAGGCCACTTATTGCTGTTACCCAAATAATGGATAAAAAGGTCAGCATGATTACCTTTCTGAATAAAATATTTCCTATTCCTTCTAGGAACAGCCAATTGTGAAGGTTGTTAAATAGCCAGATAAAGGCTTTTCTTGCGGTACTATTATAGGTGCCTAACCTGTCGGATCTTGTATCAACATAGATATCTGCTTTATCAAAACGAATACGATATACGGGCAACAATCGGTTAATTGCTTTGTATTGATGATCAAAATGAGTTAACATATACCTTTGTTGAATCGAATCCGTAAAACCACTATAAAAGCGCGCTAATTGATCGGCATATAGTTCATCTCCATGCTCGAGCTCTTCACCGTTATCGGCTTTAAAATAGCGTAGTCCTGATTTTCCAAAATCGATCTGATAATAGTAGGAGGTGTCAAATAACACGATCCGGAAATTGCTGAATGTGGTAATATGTTGTAAAGAAAGCAGTTCATTCAGACTTAGTTTAATATTTTCGGGTGATAGTATCGGTGTTGCAGGCTCCTGATGAGCTAGATTAGGACGAAACCAATTAGCCATCAGAGGATGCATCGTTCCGCTTACTGTCCATAAAATGATAGGTATCAAAACGATGATTCCTAATCTGCGATGCCATTTATACCAACGCCGTTTATTTTGTGCGGTCATATGCCTTAATTTGTGAATATATATTTAATACCTAAATTGATGTACCACATACGTTCTGGTGAAGGGTTAAAATAAGCTGCCGGAACACCGGGGGTATAGGAGACTGCATTCAAGGCTATATTTGAACTGTATTTTTCATTGAGTAGATTATCCACTCCCACTGAAATGTTGGTTTCCCAATTTCTTTGAAATAATCGCTGATAACCCAACTTAGTATTTAATACTTTATATGCGGCATTGAAATCTGTATTTGCATCGTTCATAGGCATTTTATCATTTAGATAATAAGTAGTATATAGATAGAAACCCGGTTTGGTGATAAAATCTAGACCTATGGACCCAGACCAAGGCATAATGCCCGTTAAAGCATTTCCGGAATAATCGTTGACGATTTCGTTAGAAGCATTATAGACCGTGTAATGCTGAAATTTAAAATCAGCGTAGGTAACGGTGAAGAAAGGCCTGATCGTCTCTATCCAGCTAACATCTGGCAAAAGCAAACTATAATATATGCCAAGCTCAGCACCATTACGGCGAGTACGGCCCGCGTTGTTGTAGATAGTTACGCTTTGTGCAACTGTTTGAGGAATTAATTCGTCTTTCAAATTAAAACGATAAAGTGATAAATCATAAGTTAATTCTTTATTCAGAAAACTACCTTTTGCATTTATTTCATAATTTATTCCCTTTTCCGGTCGTATAGATTGGTTGATGGTGCCGTCTGCGTTGTTTACTTCTGAAGAAGAAGGGGGAGCAAAACCATAGCTCATGCTCGTATGTATGGAATGATTGGGATGAAATAGATAAGATAGGGCAACCCTTGGCGTAAATTGTGGATCGAAGTTAGTTTTACCTGTCTTCTCTGAAACCAAGAAATCTTTTGCATCATAATTCACTTTGTTGTAACTGGCTCCGAGGGTAAAAAGCCATTTTTCTGAAAGACGGGTTTCCGACTGATAGAAAATACTGTATTGCGTATTATTTTGGTCGCCATTAAAAATGATAGCGCCTTCACTACCTTCTACATTTACATAGCGTAAATTACGGCTTAAGCCATTCAAATATTCAGCACCAATTATAAAACGAGTTGGAAGACTACTAAAAGGCGCATCGTAAACAAAACGTGTCCGTCCACCATAACTTTGGTAGCTACCCCTTAGATAGGCGTAGGGCAAAGGATGATCTAGATCGTAAAACGAAGTGAATACGCTAGTGATATTTTTGAAGCTGGGCAGTATCTGATAATCGTGTGATATGCCTATACGTGTCCAGGTCTGGTTTCTCCCGGCTCCCAGTTGAAGGTTGGCCGGAGCCGCCTGTTTTCTGTCGTCTGCTAATTGATCACTATTTAGCGCACCGGGGATTTGGGAGCGTTGCGTGGTTCGATTGATAAAGATCGAAACAGTTTGTTTGTCAGAAGGATAAAATTGTGCATTTGTGGTTAAAAAACGACGGATATCGCGATTGTGCTCACGATATCCGTCATATTCCTGCCATCCGTAAGCAGCAACTATATTCATTTTATCACTACCGGAACGAAAAGAGGAAGCTATTCGGTGAAAGCCGTAGGAGCCAACCATTGCCTCTGTACTTAAGCTCTTTTCATTATAAGCAGCTTTTTGTACTTCGAAGTTCAGTACTCCCCCCGTGCCAAAACCATAGATACTGGAGGCAGGTCCTTTTATGACTTCCACTTTTCCAAGCGTAGCTACATCGATGCCTTCAATACGGGTAAAACCATCAGCTTCTGTAATTGGAATATCATTAATATAAAACTTCAAGTTTCGATTTCCATAGGACGAGCGAACTCCCACGCCTCTAATAGCTATACGGGTTTCGGCGAGATTACTCTGATCCACCTGTACACCAGGAATGATATTCAGTACCGGTTGTAGGGAAAAAGTGTTTCCCCGTTTTAAATCTTTCTCTGTAATTAGGCCTATTGATCCGGGAATATCCTGTAATCTTTTATTATTGGAAAAACCCGTAACGATTACTTCATTGAGATGAAGGTTGTCTGCACTAAGACCAATATTTAACTCGCGGTTATTGGTAATATTCAAGTGAACATCATTGTAGCCAATATAATGTACTTTTAATACACCAGAGACTGTTGTCTTAAGCATCAATTCAAATTTACCATCAGCAGAGGTATTAATTGTTTTTTCACCGAAACTAACGGTGGCTCCCGAAAGCGGTTTCTGTGTTGCATTGTCTACAACCCTACCGCTGATTTTGATTTGGGCATAGGCAATTTCTGTTGTTATTAGGCATAATAACAACCATATATATTTTAAATTCATTTGATTGTATAATTCCAATTAAAATAATCCAGCATCCCCTGTAAAAGGGAATTACCGTGTTTACTGCGCAATAAAAAGTATCTAAAAAGTAGCCCATGAGAATACAAAACGGGGTATACTTCACGAGGATGACCTACCTTTAGACAAATTTTAAGAGAATGACTATAAAGAAAGTGGAATTATATATACAATGGAGGATGGAAAATTCCTGTGATGTACTCACTGGAGAAGAGGGGTTGATCAAAAACCGGATGAACCGGTGGGGGCGTTTGGCAAACTATTGCTTTTGCCGGTAAATCAATCTTTGGGATAAGGAATTGTACCTCTTTAAATTTGAGGTCGGGTTGTTTCTGCTCCCGTTCCATTTCCTTTTTAAGTTTCTTCATCAATACACACTGCCCATGGCAGGCAGAATTGAGGTTGAAACGGTTTTCGCAAAGATTTTTTGCAATATAGCTTCGGTTTGCGTAAAACGCCGACATGATGACTAAGCCGGAACTGCTTTGTAAAAGAAGCAGCATAGCCATTAATCCTATAAATAAGCGTTTCATGGCGACAAACTTAGGCAAAATCAGATTTAATTACAAAGGATTCAATCGATTTGGGGAAAATATACGAGGTGAGAGACGGAGTTAAATCAATTTACACAGAATAGTAATTTTAAACTTTATTTATTAAAATAGCCATACATAAATTGTTAGATTAGTCTAATTTTGATATTTTTGTATTATTATTTGTAATGAAAAGTATAAAACTGTTTTTCCTTCTAGTGCTTATAGGCTGTTTTGGCTGCTCTTATAAACCTCCAAAACATGATAAACTATTGATTGTCACCACCACCGGTATGTTGGCGGATGCTATACATAATATAGTACAAGATTCTGCTAATGTAATGGAAATTATGGGGCCTGGAGTTGACCCACATCTTTATAAAGCGAGTCAGGGAGATTTGAAGAAATTTTTGGATGCAGATATTATTTTTTATGGCGGATTGCATTTAGAGGGAAAATTAACGGAAGTACTGAAAAAACTGGGCCGGACCAAGCCTGTGATAGGCATTGGCGATGAGTTACCAAGCGATATTATCCGAGTAGACAGTTCATTTGCGAACGCAATTGATCCGCATATTTGGTTTGATGTTGGCATCTGGAGAGAGGCCGTCAACTTAATGGCGTTACATTTAATCGAGCTGGATGTCAAAAATGCTTCGTACTATCGCCAGAATGCTGATATATACATGAAAAAGTTAGCGATCCTTGACGGGGAAGTTCGACAAATGATCAGTACTATTCCTGAAAGTAAGAGAGTGATGATTACAGCGCATGATGCATTTAATTATTTTGGTAGGGCTTATGGAATTGAAGTAAAAGGTTTACAGGGAATTTCTACCTCTGCCGAATTTGGTTTACGCGATGTATCATCATTGGTTGATCTCATACAGAAGCGGCATATCAGTGCTGTCTTTGTAGAGACATCGGTATCGGATAGGGCGATAAAAGCTGTGGTGGCTGGTGTAAGAGAAAGGGGAGGGACACTTATGATTGGAGGGAATTTATATTCGGATGCCATGGGGGCGTCAAATACGCCGGAAGGTACATATATTGGTATGGTTAAACATAATGTAAAAACGATAGTCAAAGCACTTAAATAATATTTACGGTAAAAATTATATGATCGAACATGTTCAAGATCCGGTATTAGAAGTTCATGACCTTACAGTCAGTTATTCGAGAAAACCTGTGCTTTGGGGGATAGATTTTACTTTACCCAAAGGTTGCATCGCGGGTATCATCGGCCCAAACGGTGCCGGTAAGTCTACTTTAATAAAGTCGATTATGGGCGTTATTCCTATTTCGAGCGGATATATTAAAATATTTGACCAACCGTTGGATAAAGTAAGAAAAAGAGTGAGCTATGTGCCTCAACGAGAGTCTGTTGATTGGGATTTTCCAGCATCTGTATTAGACGTTGTGCTAATGGGGAGGTACGGCAAATTAGGTTTGTTGAAAGGGGTAACGAAGGCAGATAAGGAGATCGCATATCAATGCCTGGAGAAGGTGGGTTTAACTTCTTTCGCAAAAAGGCAGATTTCCCAGCTTTCTGGAGGGCAGCAGCAACGTGTGTTTTTAGCCCGTGCTTTGGCTCAGGAAGCCGATTTCTATTTAATGGATGAACCATTTGCCGGTGTGGACGCGGCAACCGAAAGTGCTATTATTGAAATCATGCGAGAGATGGCACGAAACGACAAAACAATTGTGGTAGTTCATCACGATCTACAGTCGGTGATCAATTATTTTGATTGGCTTTTGCTGATCAATATGCGTTTGGTAGCTTCCGGACCTACCGAAAAGGTCTTTAACAACGATATCATTCAGGAAACATACGGTGGAAAATTAACATTGTTAGTGGAAGCTGGTAATTTACTGCGTGAAAGACAAATACCATCGAGAGAAAAGTAGCAGTTATGGAAGATTTCCTTAGATTTTTTTCTTTTTCAGATCCAAATATCCGCTACGTCGTTTTTGGATCTATGCTCTTAGCCGCCAGCTCAGCTATTGTGGGGTGTTTTACGCTTCTCAAGAAAAAAGCGCTTGTTGGCGATGCTGTTGCTCATTCTGTACTACCGGGTGTTTGTGGGGCATTTTTGTTCGTGGGAAATAAAAATATTTTTGTGCTTATTTGCGGAGCTTTCCTAACTGGTTGGCTTTCTCTTTTATTGATAGATTATATCAGTGCAAAATCCAAGATAAAGAAAGATACAGCTATTGGCTTAGTATTATCTGTTTTTTTTGGTATAGGTATAGTGTTGCTAACGTTTATTCAACAATCAGGTAATGCGGCGCAAAGTGGTTTGGATAGTTTTATTTTTGGAAAAGCAGCAGCCCTTGTGGGCACTGATTTGATGTTATTCAGCATCATAGCGTTCATACTACTGATAGTTGTCATCTTATTTTTTAAGGAGCTTACCCTGGTTGCTTTTGACGAAAATTACGCAATAGCTTTGGGTTTTCCTGTGCGAAAATTGGATATGATGCTCACGACGTTAACGGTGTTGGCTGTAGTAACCGGTATAACAGCAGTTGGAGTGGTTTTAATGGCCGCTATGTTGATTACACCTGGTGCTGCCGCCCGGTATTGGACAAATAATATACGAGTGATGGTGGTTCTTGCTGCTCTTTTTGGAGCGATATCAGGCATTGTTGGGGCTTATATATCCTATGTAGCACCCTCTATGCCAACAGGCCCATGGATGGTTGTAAGCTCCTCGGCAATTGCTATAACTTCCTTTTTTTTAGCTCCTAAAAAAGGGATTTTAGCCAAGTGGTATATCAATAAAAAAAATAGAAATATCATACGCGAAGAGAACACATTAAAAATATTCTATCATTTGGGTGAGCAAGATAGAAATTTTGAAGCTACCAGAAGCATATCGGTGTTGCTGGCGAAAAGGGCAATTGGGTTATCTAATTTAAAAATGAGTTTACACAGGTTAAAATTGAAGGGCTTTTTGAAGCCTTTGGAAGGCCAATGGATGCTTACCTCTCGTGGAGTGGAAAAGGCAGCTAAGGTTGTTAAATTACATCGTTTATGGGAGCTTTATTTAACAAACTACATGAAGATTGCTGCTGATCATGTACATGATGACGCAGAAACCATCGAGCATATTATTACACCGGAATTGGAACGGGAGTTGGAAACCTTATTAGGTTATCCAACCAGTGATCCGCACCAACAAGAAATACCACGTACATAAGAACGATAAGCGTATAAACATGATTGCATTTTGGATTATATTGACCGGAACCCTCGTAGCAACCATCTGTGGGATGCTTGGATGTTTTCTTATATTAAGGAAAATGAGTATGGTAGGCGACGCCATAAGCCATGCCGTTCTTCCCGGCATCGTCATTGCATTTTTGATGAGCGGTAGTCGGGAACCGGTTACGATGCTTATTGGTGCTAGTAGTTTTGGTTTGCTTACTACCTTTATTATTGAATATTTTCACAAGAAGGCAAACCTACAAACAGATGCTGCAATAGGGGTGACTTTTACATTGCTCTTTGCAATAGGTATCATTCTGATCAGTGTTTTTGCCGGGAAAGTTGATATAGATCAAGATTGTGTGTTATATGGTGAAATCGCTTATGTGCCGATAGACCTTTGGATACTTGACTCCGGAATGATTATGGGTCCACGGCCGGTATATATCCTATCAGTGATTATGGTTTTGGTTCTTGCATTCATTATAGGAGGATATAGATATTTGAAAATCACCACATTCGATCCGTCGTTTGCTACAGCAATAGGGATATCCACCACACTTTGGCATTATTTATTGATGGGGGCCGTCTCGTTAACTACGGTCGCCTCCTTTGAATCAGTAGGGGCCATCTTGGTTATTGCACTGTTGATAGGACCTGCCGCTACAGCTTATTTGCTGACCGACAACCTAAAGAAAATGATGATAATTACCGTTATTATTGGCATCTTGGTGTCATTCTTTGGTTACTGGTTAGCTTATTGGCTGAATGCTTCTATTGCAGGAAGTATGGCGGTTATACTCGGTATTTGCTTTGCCCTTGCGTTTGTTTTTGCACCGAAAACAGGTGTTTTAGCTAAATTTTTGTATAGAAAGAATCCGCATGTCATCCCTGTTTAGATTTAAACAATTTAATGTAAATCAATCAGGAAGCGCTATGAAAATAAATACCGATGGTGTTTTGTTGGGAGCGTTTGCTGAACAGTCACAGCCAAATAGGATATTGGATATAGGTACAGGCACTGGCGTTATTGCTATGATGCTGGCTCAACGCTATCCAGAAGCAAGAATTGATGCTGTAGAAAAAGATGAACACTCTTCATTTTTAGCAAGCCAAAATTTTAAAGAGTCGATTTTTGCCGATCGGCTGACTGCTTATGCTGAGGCTTTTCAGGATTTTAACCCGCCTGGGCTTTACGACTTAATAGTAAGTAACCCTCCATTTTTTCTAAATGCCCTACAGAATCCTGATAAGCGGAAGTCTCAGGCGAGGCATGCAAGTTTACTATTTTACGACGACTTGATTGCCAAAACAGCTACATGGTTGCCTATTGGCGGATATTTGCAATTGATATTACCCCCCGATATAGCTGCTTATATGGTACACTTAGCGTATACAGCCAAAAAATTTAACCACATAAAAACTATTCACCTCAAATCCTTTGTTGACAGTAAACCATTCAGACAAATTATTTTTTTAGAAAGAGGAGAACCACGTCAAGATAGCGAGCGTGCCCAACAATACTTTACGCTTTACGAAAATAAAGGAGTATATTCGAGTGAGTATAAGTCGTTACTCAAACCCTTTTTTTTGAATTTTTAAATTGGAAAACATTCTTTATCAGCATATCAAATTATATAAATGTCATGCAAGAGGTTATTTTAGTGGATGAATACGACAAAGAGATAGGAAGGATGGAAAAGCTAAGGGCACATCAAGAAGGTGTATTACATCGCGCTTTTAGCATCTTCATTTTTAATAGAGAAGGAAAGTTGTTGCTGCAAAGGAGAGCGCTGAATAAATACCATAGTGGCGGACTTTGGACGAATACTTGTTGTAGCCACCCCGCTCCCGGAGAAGATTTATTATCGGCAGCAAAACATAGATTGCTAAACGAAATGGGCTTTGAAACTGACCTGCGCTTCCTTTTTTCATTTACATACAAAGCTGCCTTTCCTAACGGCTTAATAGAACATGAACTGGATCATGTATTTGTGGGCGAATATAATGGCGATTTCCAGCTAAATCCAGAAGAGGCAATGGATTATAAATGGTTGAGTTATCATGAAGTGAATAAATCAGTTAAAGATAGTGCGCAAGATTATACAGCTTGGTTTTTAAAGATTTATGATCCGGTATTGAAAAATCATAGCGTCTATTAAGTTAAGCTCAGAGAGCTCCTTCGTTCTTTTGTGACGGGGTTTCATTTCGTTGCAAACTTCGGCTGCTCTAAGCGGCTTTTTCTCATAAACGGCAAAAGCAAAAAAATAACATGAAACATCTTATTGTAATACCGTTCAAAATCTTTTTTTTCTTCTTAATCCCATCCATTTCATTCGGACAAAGTACAGAAGAAGACGTCAATGTCTCCGATGTTGAGAATTTTTGGATTGCTTTCGATAGTGTGCAAGCCACGGCGGATAAATTAAAACAGCTTGATTTTATTCAGAAGCTATATATCGACCGAGGAAGCAGAGGACTCAAAGCTTTTATGAGACTGAGAAACTTTGATGCAACACGGCTTTTGAAAACAATACACGACTATCCCAGTTTTTGGAATTCAATCCGCCCAAGGACACTTATCGTGTACGAAAAGAAACCGTTTATTAACCAAGCTATCCAAAAGTTCAAAGAATTATATCCTGATTATCGCGAAGCACAAGTCTTTTTTACCATCTCTGCTGTACGTGCCGGAGGCACAGCAGAGGACGACATGGTGTTGGTGGGCACGGAGATAGCCGTTGGTAATGCGTTCACCGATGTCCATGAATTTCCTGATAAGCGCCTTGAAAATTTTTTCAAAACACAAAAAATAGATAATATATTGTCTTTTACCATTCACGAATATGTACATACACAGCAAAAGAGAGAAGGAGTTACTCTTTTGGGACAGGCCATTTATGAAGGGGCATGCGATTTGGTCACGGAATTTGTATTGGCTGAAAAGCTGGAACACGCCTACTTACAATATGGACGGGTACATGAAGAAGAATTAAAAAAACAATTCAAGCAAGAAATGTTTTCTGAAGACTATAGCCAATGGCTGTATAACGGTTCCAATGAAGAAACCGTTGGCGACTTGGGCTATTTTATGGGATATGTTATTTGCAAGTCGTATTATGAATTAGCCAGTGATAAAAAACAAGCTATAAAGGAGATAATCGAATTAGACTACGCTGATAGTGTGGCAGTCAAGCAATTTTTGAACAAATCGAAGTATTATGACTAATTCTGTGGTTCGCTGAGATCAGAGTGAGTATGGTTTAGTTGAAAGTGTAAACATTGATTTGGTAGAATGTATTAGTGCATACATGTGTTCAAAAGTGTTTATAGTAAGTTTGTACTAAAACACTCACAAGTGTTAACTCTACCGGTCAGGATAATGGCCTTAACAGCCTTTAAATGCTGGTTTTGGATTCCACTGGAAGTATTAATTCCATAGAATCCGAATTCAGTGCGCGAGAGCAGATTCGAACTGCCACGCCCTTAGGGCGCCACCCCCTCAAGATGGTGCGTCTACCAATTTCGCCACTCGCGCGAGGGTAACAAATTTCAATGCTCTGTGCCCGAGGAGGGACTCGAACCCTCAAGAGCTAAGCTCAACGGCTTCTGAGACCGCAACGTTTACCAGTTTCGCCACCCGGGCGTGGCTGCAAATATAGTACTTGTATTTGGTTATGAAAAAAAATCTTGATATCATTTTTTATGATTATGATAAAAAACTAAGAGCCAATCTATTATTTTGAAATCAAACAAACTTTATTTGTCTATAATCGTTATATTTACTATGTATACATAGCAATATCTATATACTACACTGATAAGACCAAATTGAAATCTGTATGAAACCTGCATTAGCTGCCATTTAAAAAAGATATTAATAAAAATAGCTCATGCAAGCTTCATGGCCACTTAAAAAAAATATTCTTATGAAAAAGGCAATTATGTTAATCGCTTACTTATTATTCTCTATAACGTCGTTTTCTCAAACGAGTGATGGAGTTTTGGGCAAATGGCAAAATCCCAGCGGAGAAGGAAGGATAGAAATCACTAAAAGCGGTGATAAGTACTATGGTAAATTGTATTGGCTAAAGCAGCCGGATGACGACAGTGGTCAACCGAAGAAAGATACCAAAAATCCGGATGAAGCTAAACGTTCCAGAACCATACAAGGAACTCAAATACTGGAAGGATTTACTAGAAAAGGGGATAATATGTATGAAGGAGGGACGATTTACGATCCTAAATCCGGTAAAACGTATAGCTGTAAAATGACTCTAAAAGGAGATAAATTAGACATAAGAGGATATATGGGAGTAAGTTTATTAGGTAGAACGGAGACGTGGACCAGAGTAAAGGGGCAGTAATAGAAAAGGGCTCGTATATTACTACGAGCCCTTTTTATTATAAAGACGTTTATTCTAATCTTCTGAATGAAGCATATCCTTATGATCGTCTGGATTGTAGTTCGCCTGTAACTCGGCAAGTTTTTTCTTACCATAGGCTAAACGAGTAATAAACACAAACAGTACTGGTACGATAAATATTGCCAGTAAGGTTGCGGCCAACATTCCACCAAATACGGTCCAGCCTATAGTTTGACGCGACATGGCACCGGCACCAGTAGATAGCATTAATGGGACAATACCTAATATAAATGCTAAAGATGTCATTACAATTGGCCGCAAACGGAGTTTTACAGCATCCATGGTGGCAGCGATCAGTTCCATGCCCATATCCACCCGTTCTTTTGCAAACTCAACAATCAATATTGCATTTTTAGCCGCCAAACCAATCAGGGTTACCAGACCAATTTGCGCATATATATTATTGTCAAGTTTGGGAAGGAAGATCAACGCGAGAATGGCCCCAAATACACCAACCGGTACCGACATCAGAATTGAGAAAGGAACCGACCAACTTTCATAAAGTGCTGCCAGTAGTAGGAATACGAATACAATACAGAGGGCAAAGATCATAATGGTTTTGTTCCCCGATTCTTTTTCCTGTAAGCTCAATCCTGCATAACCATAGGTATATCCAGTAGGCAAGGTCTGCGCTGCCACCTCTTCCAAGGCGTTTAGTGCATCGCCACTACTATATCCCGGAGCGGCACTTCCGCTAACCTCAATAGCTCTGAATATGTTAAAGTGGTTAATGATGGAAGGATTTTCAATAATCTTATAATTTACCAATGTTCCTAAAGGTACGGCTGTGCCCTGCGTATTTTTCACATACAAATTATTGATATCTTCAATATGCTTCCTAAAGGAGGTATCTGCTTGTGTTACTACCCTAAAGGTTCTACCATATAATACGAAGTCGTTGATATAGCTACTTCCAAAATACGCAGATATAGTTCCATAAACCGAATTAATAGGGACGCCCATTTTTCTAGCCTGCTCACGATTTACCTCTACTTTGTAATTAGGTGTTTTAGTGTTAAACAGCGTATATGCAAGGCCAATTTCAGGCCGTTGATTAGCGGCTCCCAGAAATTTACCCACCACTCCTTCGAATGCTTTGATATCACCTGCTTGTTGCTCTTCAATTTCCATCGTGAAACCACCACTGGTACCTAGACCTGGGATAGGAGGTGGGGTAACAGCCAAGACACTCCCTTTGTTGTTACCCATGTATTTACCCATAATTTGCCCCGTAATATCATCTACGGTGCGATGACGCTCCTCCCATGGTTTCAACTGTACAAAGAAGGTTGCCGCACTTGATTTGAAGGCTCTATTCAGAATGTTAATCCCCGAAATAGAAGTTATATTCTGTATTTCCGGAATATTTTCCTGTATATATTGAGTGATTTCATTGATGTATTCATCGGTTCTTGCGGCCGAGGAACTCTCCGGTAGCGAGACCCCCATAAAGAAGACGCCAGCATCTTCCTGCGGTATAAATCCACTAGGCTTGGCTGAAAATAAGCCGTAAGTTCCGACAAAAATGCAAATCAAGATAACCAACACAAGCGGCGTTTTCTTGATGCACCAACGGACACCACTTGAGTATTTTGCAGTAACCCGATGAAACCAATTGTTGAAAAGATAAAAAAGCTTATCAAGCCCTCTTGAATCTTTGTCAAGCTTCATTGGTTTTAGCATCAGTGAGCAGAGTGCCGGGGTAAGTGATAAGGCGACGAATGCGGATAACATAACCGACACCGCTATAGTGATGGCAAATTGTTGATATAGTTTACCTACCATCCCTGGAATAAAACCAACAGGCACAAATACAGCCGCCAATATTAACGCAATGGCGATAACCGGTGCTGTAATATCTTTCATGGCTTTTCGGGTTGCTTCTTTGGCCGAAATCCCCTCACTATCTATATAATGTTGAACGGCTTCCACCACCACAATGGCATCATCCACTACGATACCGATTGCTAGTACGAAGGCAAGCATGGTTAGTGTATTGATGGAGAAGCCCAATAGAATAAAGAAAATAAAAGTTCCTACAATAGATACCGGAATAGCTAGAACAGGAATTAATGTAGCGCGCCAGCTCTGTAGAAATATGAAAACTACTATGGTAACAAGTACGAGGGCCTCTACCAAAGTATGGATCACAGAGCTAATAGAAGCCTTTACCATGGAAATCGTCTCGTAGCTGATTACATAATCTACATCATTCGGAAATGATTTTTTCAATGTTTCCAATGATTGTGTAATACCCTCAGCTGTTTCAACTGCGTTACCACCCGGCATTTGATTAACCAACATCATGGAAGAAATCTGTCCGTTCACTTTAGACGAAGTTGTATAGGCAAATTCACCTAATTCGATACGGGCTACATCTTTCAGGTATACCAATGATCCATCCGCATTGGTTTTTACAATGATATTTTCAAATTGATCTTCCGTTATTAAGTCGCCATCTAGGATGACATTAAATTCGAAAACCTGTGAAGACATTTGGGGTTTAGCGCCAACACTACCGCCTGGAATCCGTAAATTCTGTTCTTGAATAGCTGCACTAATATCATTTGGTGTTAATCCGAGCCTGGATAATTTATCGGCATCCAACCAAACCCGCATACTAAAGGGCTGGCCAAACGACTGCACATCACCAACTCCGGCAACACGTAAAAGTGCATCCTTTACATATATTTGTACATAGTTAGATAAAAATTTCTCATCATGGGTACCCTTTGGAGATACCAATCCCACTACCATTAATATATCGTTGTTGGCTTTACGTGTAACAACACCCAAACGCCGAACTGCTTCGGGAAGAGCTGGTTCCGCAATACCTACCCGATTTTGAACGTCAAGTGTTGCGATATCGATATCGGTGCCTACATCAAATGTAACTGTAATAGCCGAACGTCCATCCGATGTGCTATTTGACTGTAAATAGGTCATGCCCGGTGTACCGTTAATCTGACTTTCTATAGGCGTTGTTACCGTCTGTTCAACTGTTTGTGCATCCGCACCGGTATAGGTACCTGTAACAGTTACCGTTGGTGGGGCAACATCCGGATACTGGCTAATTGGAAGAGTTGTAATAGAGATTGCTCCAACAATTAATAATAGTATGGAGATTACAATCGCAGTTACAGGTCTCTTAATAAATACTTCAGATATCATGTTTCTTCTTTTATAAGCTTTTATTCTTTAATGAACTTTAGTTTTTTGCACCTTGTTCCTGAGCTTTACTCTGATCAACTACTTTAGCTCCTTGTTGAAGATTCTGTGCACCTTCAACCACTATCTGTTCGCCTGCCTTCACACCTTCATTGACAACGATTCTATCAGCGATTTTCAATCCTAATTTTACAGGCCTTTGCTCTACAGTGCTACTGTCTGTCACTACAAATACCGTAAATTCACCCAATTGTTCGGTTACAGCCTTATAAGGGATTACAGGCATTTTTATCGTAGACGTACTGGCAACTAATACATTGGTATTCATACCTGCCCGCAAAATATTTTCGGGGTTTTCAAAACTCGCACGAACGGTTAAGGTTCCGGTTGAAGGATCTACCGCACGATCGATGGCGCTTATTCTACCAGGGGCTTCGTAGGTAACATTACCCGACAATTGCAAAGTAATAACAGAGTCTTTCAATGCAGAAGAATTTTTCTGTATATCAATAAAATGTCTGATATCCCGTTCATTAACCGGGAAATCAACCGCGATAGGGTTTGTGGATGATACGGTATTGATCAAAGTCGAACCTGCAGTAACCAGTGCGCCATTACGTACTTGAGAAATACCGATAGTGCCGTTAAAAGGAGCTGTAATCACCGATCTGTTCAAATCGGTTGTAGCAGAAGTAAGTGCTGCTTTTGCCGATAGAACCTGTGCCTGAGCATTGTTAAAGTCTGTAAGAGCATAATCAAGCGTTTGTTTGGCAATGGCATCTTGCTCTGCTAATCTTTTATAACGCTCTACATCCCGATTTACCTTATCTAAGTTTGCTTCAGCTATAGCCAGGTTTGCCTTGGCCTGTTCTTGCGCTGCTTGATAGCGTGTGCGGTCTATTTCATAAAGTTTTTGTCCTTTTGTGACGGTGGCGCCATCTTGTACTAAGATACCGGTAATGTAACCATTCACTTCCGCACGAAGCTCCGTTTGATTTAATGCAACAACAGTACCTGGGTAATTATTCACACCTGTTACTATTTCTTCCGGTACTACCGAAATAGCTACAGGAATAGGTCCAGCAGCAGGCCGACCCTGACCCTGCTGATTTTTATTGCCACAGGAAGCTATAACCAAACTCCCAGATAAAATAGCTAAAAAATGTATTAAATTTCTATTCATGTTATTTCGTTTTATTGCTGATTAAAAGATATGTTGCCTAGAGCCTGTTGTACATCAAGTTTACCTGAAAGAACGGCATACAATGCGTTTAAATAATTTATTTGTGTTGTTCTGAGATCTGTTTCCGCTGTCATTAAATCAAGATATGTCCTTATCCCCTCGTCGTATTGCAATTTAATGGTGTTATAGACCTCTTTGGATAATTCGACATTTTCCCTTGCTGTTTTCCAGTCATTGAGATTTGCTTTATATGTAGCCATTGCTTGCTGGTGCTGGGTATTGATCTGATTTTTCAAATTGACGATATCCCAATCAATTCTCTGTTCTTGTAATTTAGATTTTCTGATTTCCTGAATTCGTTTCGTTCCCTGAAAAATAGGAAGCGATAGTGTTACACCCAAAACAGAACGGGGATAATCCATATTAAAGAGATCAGAAAGTCCATTGTTAGTACGCCAATCCCATGCATAATTGTAGAAGGCAGATAAATTAGGCAAAAATGTCCATTTATTATACTGGGTATTGATCTGTTGTAACCGTTGCTGTGTTAAGAGTTGTTGATATTCAATTCTTTTTTCAACGGCCATGATTTGTGTGGTATCTACCAACATTTCACTTTCCATTGTTTTACCATCATATGAAAGCTCTAGGGGTTGATTTATGTCAACACCAACTAATTCTTTCAAATATGCATACTTGTATTTAAGCAGTTCTATAGTACGTTTTTTGTCGGCTTCCGTGGTGCTTAACGTAATCTGAGCGCGTTTATAATCTGTTTTATCAACAAGCCCCGTTTCGTATCTGGCATTTGCATCTGCCAACTGTTTTTTAATCCGAGCAATATTTTCATCAATAATTTTTATCTGCTCTTCACTTGTCAAGATATCATAAAAACCTTTACTCACGGCAACGGTTATATTGATCCGACTATTTTCGGTGTTCTGTGCATTCTGTAATTTGACAAATTTAGCTGCTTTAGATGCCTGTATCAAAGAAGGGTCGAGTATTTTCTGATCGGCCTGCAATACCGCTGCAGAAGTGTGTTTTTGGCCAAATTGGATTACCTGATCACCAATTACATTGGTAGGAATCTTGATATTATAATTATAAGATGCATTAGCACTTATCTGCGGAAACCAGCCAGATAAAGCAGAGGCAATATCTCTTTTACCAATCTCTTCGTCAATCAAGGCCTGCTGTACGCTTGCTTGATTTTTTAATGCATGATCAATGCACTCCTGTAAAGTTGCATGCGGAGAAATATTATTGTTTACGCTAACAGTATCCTGTGCTTTACTGCTAAACCCTGTAAACAACAAAACTAACAAACTAAAATAAGTATACTTCATATGTAATTTATAAACTGTAAATAGCCTAATCATTCTTGTTTTTTAAACCGTCCCAAACAATGGAAGCCATATTTTGCAATTCATTCGTTGAGAATTTGTGATAACCATTATTTTGTTTTTTTGCAGCCATGGTTAATCCTCCCATAAATATCGAACTAATAATATGGATATCATATTTTTTTATATAACCATTTTTAATACCCATTAAGAAGAATCCCGAAAAATTATCTTCATAGAATTGACTCTCTTTTGAGTGGATCATACGTTGAAACGGACTAGAGAAAAACTGCTCCATGAAAGAAAGTACCTTAGGATTTTCGATGAAATATTGAAATAGATTTATCCAGAGATTTTTTAATCTTTCTCCATAGTCATCTGTTGAGCGATCTTTTATTTTAAAAATTTCATGTGTAATTGCCTTACGTACGTGAATAAAAAGTTCTAAAATAATGGCATCTTTTGATTCAAAATAGTGATAGATCGTGCCTGCTGCGACTCCAGCCTTTTTAGATAACAAACTCATGGACACTCCTAATAAACCGTGTTTCTCGGTTAATTCAAGCATATTCTCCAGAATAGCTTGCTTTTTTTCTGATACATTTTCCACTTTCGACCGAACGTTCATTCGGACGCAAAACTAGTAAATAGTTGTTAATGGGATATTACATTGTTAATTTGTGACAAAAAAAGGATATTACGATTACAATTTCGGCAAAGTTCTCGGAAAGAATGTGTAATTATAAATGGTAAGCTTTTGGTAGCGGTTATTTTTTCGATGTTTTAAATTTCTTTAAGACTGCCTTTGTTTTTCTGTTGATCACTAATTTTCCACTGATTTCTGCTTGCGTAAGTAACAAAGTATTCCACTGTTCAGTACCCTGCCAAAGTGTTTTTTTAATTTCAAATAAAGCCGAAGCGGAGTAGGAGGCCAGGCGATTACAAAACACCTCAATTGCTTCATCCATTTGTGGTGTATTCTTACTTAATGAATGGAAAAGCCCCTTATTCAAGCACCACTCTGCACTTTTAAATTCTTCTGGATTCAGTGAAAGTTCAGTAAATGCGTTCAAACCAATTTTACGTTGAATCACCGGAGCAATCACAAATGGTCCTATACCAATTGCCAATTCACTTAGTTTTACCAGTGCATTTTGATTAGCAAAACAATAGTCACAAGCGGCAGCTAGACCTACCGCACCGCCCAATGCTTTTCCCTGCACTCTACCAATAACAGGTTGTTTAGCCAAGCGGATGGCATTAATTACGTGTGCAAAGCCCGAAAAAAAAGCTTTTCCCATAAGTTCGTTCTCGAGGGTTAATAGTTCATCGAAATTAGCGCCCGCACAGAAAGTTTTCTCACCTTCGCTCTGCAAAATAATCACGCTGATATTCATATTTTTACCCAATCTTCTGATTACTGCCGCTAGTTGCGATAATAAGGAAGAGGGGAGTGCATTATGCGCAGGATGAGAAAAGGTAACTTTGGCTATTTTATCATTTATTTCTGTTATTACGTTTCCAGGTTGTTCGCTTAGTGTACTCATACCGTTTTTACTCCTTCTTATCTGCAGTTTTATGAATTTATGGATGCTAAATGCTTACAAGCAAATTAAGCAAATGGATAGTTAGAAAGCAAAAAAGATTTTTGGCTTAACGTATTAAACCAAAAATCTTAGTGTTGTAAAAAGACGAGTGTTTGCTGATTATTTTTTCTTTTTGGTAGTGATATTGACCGTTCCTTTTTCTTTGCTTTCTTTTACAATGTCAACTGATTCAACATCCTCTTGGCTTAATTTCTCAACGTCTTCTTCCTTCGATATTTTTCCATCTATAATATAGGTTACGTCTGCCGGAACAGAAGTAATCAAATTCGTACCGCCTTTTTTACTCATAATTGCTGTAACAGAATTTACCGTCGTCGCCGATGAATCCAAATCACGCTTTAATTTTGAGTTGCCTTCTATAGTTGTGGATTGACTGATATTCTTATTTTTGTTATCTGCCTTCATCGTAATCAATATCACACCGTTTTTGCCTCTTCGCCCGTATATAGCTGTTGCAGAGCTATCTTTCAAAACTTGAATGCTTTCTATCTCGTTAGGATTCAGATGATTAATACCGTACCCCTCTTCCAGTGGAGTACCATCAATGATAAAAAGTGGTTCGACGCCTGACTTCGGCGTGACTTTAATCAAGATATTGTCTTTCACTTTCTTAGTGCTGTCCTGCTTTTCTCTGTTCTTATTTTCCTGATGGGTGAACTCAAGCGTCTTATCCTCAACGCCCGGATCAACTGTAACAGTACTGTCTCGTAATGTTTCAGAAACCACATCATTTTGTTCTTGGTAAGCCTTGCTTACCGTAAAGGCCATAACAGAAAGCGAAATAGCCGGTACTAGGAATACGTACTTACCTAGATTTAATTTGGAGGAATTCTTTTTGTTCATCATATAGATTCTTTTTTTAAGGGCATTAAAACTAAAATGGTTACTGATTATGGGGGAGCTAGGTTGTGTGATTAAATGAACAAGGCTATATTGGTAGCTTTTCTTATCCACACCGCTTTTCAGCACCTTGCTATCTGTTAGAAACTCTAAATTTTCTTTGATGGCCAAACGCAGGAGCCAGATGGCCGGATTAAACCAACAACATACACTTGCAATCTCCACAAGCAATACATCGATCGTATGCAGTTCATTTACATGTACTGATTCATGTTTAAAAATCTCATCTAAGTCTTGTTCTGTATGAAGCGAAGGATTCATATAAATTGATTTCCAGAAAGAGAAAGGGTTAATTTTAAGCCATACTTTACGGTAGTTATAAAAACGATATACATCGGGAGCCGATTTTCTATGAATATTCCATAACGTGATCAGTCGCACTATAAACCGTAACGCAAGTAAGACAAGTCCTGTACAAAACAAGACCGTTATAACATCCCAGATGTCGGTTTTCGGAGGCACCGTGGCAACGAGGTCATCCCAACTAATCAATTGCAAAGCAGGTTGCTGAAGGTATTGATGCTGATTAAATAGGGTAGAAATATCTAATAAAGGGTAGAGCATTGAAAACAGCAGTCCTAAAACCAGATAATACCTGTTTAAATGATAAAAGGTGAGTTTTCTTAGCAAAAAATAGTATCCAAGATAGAATAGCGCAATCGCCGCATTTACTTTCAATAAATATAAGATCCATTCGGGCATAACATTATTGTTTTATTGATCATCAATCATTTTTAAAATATCCTTTAACTCCTTGGCACTTATCTTTTCCTCTTTTGCAAAAAAGCTTACCAATTCTTTGTAAGAGTTTTTGAAATAACTACTGACAAAGGTGCTCATGAATTTTTTCTTATACTCTTCTTCAGACACTAAAGGCTCGTAGCGATAGGCATTAGCAAATTTTACTGATTTCAGGTAACCTTTGCGTTCCAGATTCCGTAAGGTGGAAGCCAAGGTGGTGTAGGGGATTTTTTCATCGATATTCATCTGTTCGAGTAATTCTTTTACAAAACCACCATTGTTTTTCCAAACTAGTTGTATGGCCTCTTCCTCTTGCATAGTTAGTTTTTCCATATTTATTACGTTTATTTCGTAAAACTACGAAGTTTTCGTAAATAAACAAATTTTTTTGAATTTTTAATGAAGATGAGTCTTGGGACAAACAATCCACTATATCAACTGTTCTGATTTAGAATAAGTCACTTTAACCAAAAAAAATGAAAGCGTGGAAGTTGATAATTCCGTTACTATCCATTATATGGTTAACCATTTATTCCAGCTGTGATAATAGTGGACAAAAAGGTAAGAACGACGAAATTGATACCAGTGCTGTTAGTGCGGAAGGTATTATACTCGAAAATGATACACTGTCGGAGGTTTTTGCAGCCTATATAGCTGTCAAGGATGCATTGGTGGCATCTGACGCCAAACTAGCAGGCGAAGCATCCGATCAATTAGCGGAAAGCTTAAAAAATATTCACGGTTGTGAGAACACGGCCATATTAGCACAGGAACTGGCGAACACAAATGATTTGGGCATACAACGCACAGCCTTCGCCAGTATTAGCAAAGACCTGATAGCGATGTATCAACACATAACATTAGACTCTGGTAAAATATATATTATCCACTGTCCCATGTATCAGGATAATACTGGAGCTGACTGGCTTTCAACATCTTCAGAAATTAAAAACCCATATTTTGGAGAGGAAATGCTGACTTGCGGCACGGTTACTCAGGAAATTAATTAGCATTTATTTAAAATCAACGTGTCACACAAAGTTAATATATCATGAATTAATTGAAATATTTATGTAGCTGTCCTATGTTTTAAGGCTTTTTTTTTTAGTTTTGTTAGAAACCATAGAAATTATTATGTCAGAAAAAGTTTCTTTAAATATTGGAGATAAACAGATAGAATTACCTGTTATTACAGGTACGGAAAACGAAAAAGCGATAGATATTTCAAAAATTAGAGCTGAAACGGGTTTTATTACACTTGACCCCGGTTTTAAAAATACCGGTGCTACCAAAAGTGCGATTACTTATTTAGACGGAGAAGAGGGAATCTTACGTTATAGAGGCTATCCAATAGAGGAACTAGCAGAAAAATCATCTTTTTTGGAAGTTGCTTACCTGCTTATATATGGAGAGTTGCCAAAAGAAAGTGAGTTTATTGATTTTCAGAATAAGGTAGGCCGCCATACGCTTATTCATGAAGATATGAAGAAATTTTTTGAAGGTTTTCCAACCAAATCACACCCGATGGGGCAATTATCGGCGTTAGTTGGGGCCCTCTCGGCATTTTATCCAGAGTCATTAAATCCCGATGCAACAGAGGAAGAAGATAACCTTACCATTATTAAGTTATTAGCTAAGTTTCCAACCATTGTTTCATGGATATATAAAAAATCACTAGGACATCCTGTTATATATCCAAAAAACAAGCTTGACTATGTGAGCAATTATTTGAACATGACATTTGGACAGCTAACGGAAGAGGTTGAGATTGACCCTATTGTTACTTCGGCTATGAATAAATTATTAATTCTACATGCTGATCACGAACAAAATTGTTCTACCTCAACTGTTCGGATTGTCGGATCATCTAATGCCAACCTTTTCACTTCTATTTCTGCCGGAATTTCTGCTTTATGGGGCCCGCTTCATGGAGGTGCCAACCAGGCAGTAATTGAAATGTTGGAACGTATAAAAGATGACGGTGGTGACTCAGAAAAATGGCTTGCAAAGGCAAAAGATAAGAATGATCCGTTCCGCTTAATGGGGTTTGGTCATCGGGTATATAAGAATTTCGATCCTCGCGCTAAAATAATTAAGAAAGCATGTGATGATATTTTAAACAATTTAGGAGTGGAAGATCCAGTATTGGATATTGCTAAGAGATTAGAAGAGACAGCATTAAATGACACCTATTTTGTAGATCGTAAACTGTATCCGAATGTCGATTTCTATTCGGGTATTATCTATAGAGCTTTAGGCTTTCCTACAGATATGTTTACCGTTCTTTTTGCGCTGGGTCGGCTTCCAGGCTGGATAGCACAATGGAAAGAAATGCGTACCAACAAAGAACCAATCGGTCGCCCTCGCCAAGTTTATATAGGTGAGAAAAAACGAGATTTTGTTGCTATGAAGGATAGAGGATAATTTCAAAATTAAAAAGGGGAGTATATCTCCTTTTTAATTTTTTGTTTTGCCCGCACTTATCAATGCTATAATGCCTCCCCCAATTAAAATAGCTCCTATGTACGGAGGCCAATTTATTTGTTTTTCTTTATCGGCATTAATCTCTACAGGCCCAACATCTACTACTTTTTCTTTTTTCGTATAGCTAAATCCTGTCCAGATAAGCATAACAGCACCGATGACTATCAGTATAATTCCTATTCCTTTCATTATAAGTTTACTTTTTATACAGAATATAATATACAACAGAAAAATTACATAAAAGTTTTAATAAAAGACCCCGAGCTTTCTTTTCAACCTACTGATAAAAAAATTATCTTTATCACATGTTTCCTACACTATCTCATCTTATTGAATATCTTACAGGGGTATATATTCCATTACCGGTACAAACATTTGGTTTGTTTGTTGCCTTAGCTTTTTTAGGTGCTTATTGGGCTTTCAAAAAAGAATTAATCAGAAAAGAAGATGCTGGATGGATCAATACCATCAAACAGAAGTTTACGATAGGGGAGCCACCACAGGTTTTAGAAATTCTTATTAATGGTGTCATTGGTTTTGTAATCGGGTATAAATTAACTCACGCGCTATTTAACTATCAGGATTTGGTGGATGATCCCCAAGGATTTTTATTATCCACAGATGGTTCATGGTTAGGAGGGATCATTTTGGGTGCATTATTCGGCTATTGGCTGTATAACGACAAGAAAAAATCGCAATTGCCTCAAGTAAAAACCGTAGAGAAGGTTGTCCATCCCTATGAGTTAATGGGGCAAGTTTTAATTTGGGCGGCTATTTGGGGTATAATTGGTGCAAAATTATTCCATAATTTGGAGTATTGGGACGAGTTTATGAAAGATCCGATGGATGCTTTGCTGTCTTTCAGTGGATTAACCTTTTATGGGGGAGTCATTTTCGGCGGGATCGCTGTTATTTATTATACTGCGAGAAAAGGCATCAGGCCACTTCATATGTTAGACGTGGGTGCTCCTGGAATGATGTTGGGATACGCTATCGGCAGATTGGGGTGTCAGTTATCAGGTGATGGCGATTGGGGAATAGAGAATTTACAAGCTAAACCTACCTTTTTACAATGGTTACCGGATTGGGCCTGGGCCTTTAAATTTCCTCATAATGTGATTAATGAGGGAGTGCCTATACTTGGTTGTAGCGGAAAATTTTGTCATGAGCTTCCTCTTCCTGTTTATCCTACCTCATTTTACGAATTTTTGATGTGTTTAATACTTTTTATACTTTTATGGGCTATCCGAAAGAGAATACATGTTCCGGGAATGTTGTTTTCTATTTATTTGGTATTGAATGGGATAGAACGTTTTCTGATTGAGTTAATCCGAGTGAATTCTAAATATCATGTCGGAGGTGTCGCTTTTACGCAGGCTGAATTGATTTCTTCATTAATGATAATAATAGGTGTTTTAGGTTTATTCTATACGAAGACCTACGCTCTTAAGCACCCAGATAAAACAACATTAAAATATGCTTGATTTACCTTATTTAACCGAAAAGGTATGTACTATTGCTAAGGAAGCTGGTGATTTTATCCGAAAAGAACGTCTGGATTTTGATGAAAGTAAGATTGAACAAAAAGGACTTCATGATCTTGTTTCCTATGTGGATAAGACCTCGGAAGAATTGATTGTAAAGCGCCTCCTAAAATTGTTACCGGAGGCTGGATTTATTACTGAAGAAAAAACTATCCAAAAAAAAGGAGAGATTTTTGATTGGATAATAGATCCGTTAGACGGCACCACAAACTTTGTCCATAATATTCCTGCTTATTGTGTTAGTATTGCATTAACACGCAACAGACAGCCCATAATCGGTGTTGTATACGAAATAAACAGTGAAGGGTGTTACTATGCTTTTGAAAATGGCGGAGCCTATTTAAATGATTCACCCATTTGTGTTTCAATGACTCAGTCGCTGTCGTCGTCCTTACTGGCCACTGGTTTTCCTTTCTATAAATTTGCTTATCAAGACGAGTATATTAATTTACTCAAACATCTTATGCAGCAATGCAGGGGAATTAGAAGAATTGGTTCTGCTGCGTTGGATTTAGCTTATGTCGCATCTGGGAGATTCGATAGTTTTTTTGAGTACAACTTGAACGATTATGATATGGCTGCAGGTTTATTGTTAGTAAAGGAAGCAGGAGGTGAACTGTTCGATTTCTCAGGAGGGAAGGGAATGCTGGATAAACGTTCTGTAATTGCTGGGAATATACCTATCTCTAACCTGGTTTTGGAAGCGGTAAAGGAATATTTTCAGAAGTAAAACGCCAAGAATTTTAAACAAGAAATCATAAAAAAGCCGAACTGTCTACAACAATTCGGCTTTTTTATGATATATCCTATTATTACATAGCTTCCGCTACTACTTCTTGTACTTCAGGAACCATTCTTTTCAAAAGACCTTCGATACCTGCTTTTAATGTAATGGTTGATGATGGACAACCACTGCAAGAACCCCTTAATTCTACTGTTACAACTCCTTCATCAAAAGACTTATAAGCGATAGCTCCACCATCTTGTTCTACAGCTGGTCTTACATAATCATGCAATACCTGTTGTATTTTTTTTTCCGTATCGTTTCCTTCAAAGGCAACATTTTCATCGGAAGCAATCTCCTGAATAAGCAGCTCAGACTCAACCGCTCCTTTAACAAAATCTTTAAGAATTGGCAATATATCTTCCCAATCACTATCTGCTGATTTTGTTATCGTAACAAAGTTACTTGCAAAAAAAACACCATTTATGAAATTAAACTTAAAAAGCTCCCTAGCGAATGGAGAACTTTGTGCTTTTTCTTTATCTGGAAAGTCTAGACTTCCGTTATATAATAGCTTATTTACCAGAAACTTCATGGTTGCTGGATTGGGTGTGCTTTCTGTATATACGTTGATAGTTGCCATGTCTGATTTACATTAATTATACAAAGCTAGTAAAATATACCAGTCAAGTAGTCAATAATTCGTCATAATGAAATATTGAATTAACACGTTTTATTAAAGCCCGGTATAGCTCCAAGGACTAATTTGCTTCAACTCTTTTTTAATAGCGTCGGAAACATTCAAATTATTCACAAAACTGGAAATTGCCTCTTCATCAATGACGTTGTTTGTCCGGGTTAGGTCTTTCAACGCTTCGTAGGGTTTGGGGTAGCCCTCTCTTCTTAAAATGGTTTGAATCGCTTCTGCAACTACTGCCCAATTCTTTTCCAGATCGGCCCTGATAGCGTTTTCATTTAAGATGAGCTTTTTCAGTCCGCGCATAATTGACTTGAACGCGATAATAGTATGCGCAATTGGAACTCCGATGTTTCTTAATACGGTAGAATCTGTGAGGTCTCGTTGCAATCTAGAGATAGGTAATTTGGCAGCCAAATGTTCAAATAATGCATTAGCCATCCCTAAATTTCCTTCTGCATTCTCGAAATCGATGGGGTTCACTTTATGAGGCATAGCAGAAGAGCCTATTTGACCCGCGATAATTTGCTGTTTAAAGTAATCCATGGAAATGTATGTCCAAATATCCCGACATAAATCAATGAGAATATTATTTATACGTTTGAGGCCATCACATTGTGCTGCAAAATTGTCGTAATGCTCAATCTGTGTGGTCTTCTGGGATCGGAGTAATCCCAACTGGTTATTTACAAAGTCATTCCCAAAAGATACCCAATCGTGTGAAGGATAGGCAACGTGATGGGCGTTAAAGTTACCCGTGGCACCTCCAAATTTAGCAGAAAAAGGAATAGATTTTAACTGCTGCATCTGTGCCTCCAGTCTTTCCACAAAGACTTCCACCTCTTTACCCAAGCGCGTAGGAGATGCTGGTTGTCCATGTGTCTTTGCGAGCATAGGGACGTCTTTCCATTCAACAACCAATTTTTTAAGCGCATCAATAAGCCCTTCTGAATATGGGTAATAAATGTTGGTTAATGCTTCCTTCCAAGAATAAGGGATAGCAGTGTTATTGATATCTTGTGAAGTGAGACCAAAATGAATAAATTCTTTTTGGTCGTCCAAGCCCAAGGTGTCAAATTTTTCCTTAATGAAATATTCAACTGCTTTTACGTCATGATTAGTCGTTTTCTCGAGATCTTTAATCCGTTGCGCGTCCTCCTCAGAAAAATCACTATAAATGCTTCTTAAACTTTCTACTGCCGTAAAATCTTTTAATTGCTGAATACCCGTTTTAGTTAAAGCTACGAAATATTCAATTTCGACGAACACTCTATATTTGATGAGTGCGGCTTCTGAAAAATAGGGGGATAATTCTTTTGTGGCATTATGATAACGACCGTCTACGGGTGAAATCGCTGTAAGAGGAGACAATGTCATGTTTAGTTGAGATATCTAGAATTAAAAGCACAAACTTAGATAAATTGCCTTTTATATGCAAGTTTCATAATCGCTATGCCTTTTATGAAACATGAAAAATATTCTTTGTTTCGTCATTTCTATTCTAGATTTGGGAAATAAAAAAAGCCACTCTAAAATTTTTAGAGTGGCTTTTTTTATTTCTGTTTTAATTACTGAGCAATAGTGTCAGTAGTTACAGTAGTATCAGTAGTGATCACTGTAGTATCTGGTTCGCTAGGAGTAACGATGGTAGTAGTGTCAGCTGTTTCTTCAGTGTCTTCGCCTGAATTTGAGTTACAAGCTGCAACAGTTAATGTTAAAGCTAAACCTAAAAAACCGAATTTGAATAAATTTTTCATTGTTAATTTTCTTTTCTGATTAAATAAAAATTGTTTATTTACCTCTTTATACCGCTAATGTTGAAAGGTAACCCAACATTTTGAAAAAAAAATTTATTCTTTTTCTTTTGCGGCTGCAAAGATGAATATATTTTCGATAATTGCAGATGCTTTTATCTTTTCAGATTAAGCCATTTTATTTAGGTTGATTTATTGCATTTGGGAAAATTGCACTAAGGATATCATTTTAAGTCATGACAAAGCATATACTAAACTTGAATAGTAGCAGTTATGTATAGTACTAAATCTAAGCGAACAGACGCTCTTAACCTTACACTTGGAGGAGTGTAGAAATAAGATAAAAAAAGGACATTTTAATTGGGTTACTATTTGCGTTTTAATGTATTAACTAGTGAATAAAGAAAAAAAACATACGCTATCCACCGATAACGAAATAATTGCAGGGATTTTTAGAGGTGAGTCTGAAGCCTTAGAAATACTATATAAGATACATTTTCCTACAGTAACTCGTTTAATATTGAATAATGGTGGTGATATTGATGATGCAAAGGATATATTTCAGGAGGCCGTTATTATTTTATACAACAAGGTTCGCGAAGGGTCTTTCGAGCTCAACAGTAGACTAAAAACGTATCTTTATTCCGTTAGCAGAAATATATGGCTTAAGAAGCTGACAAAAAAGGGTACTTATAGCAATATTGATGATTTTGAAGAAAAGATTTCGGTTGAAGATGATGTAGAGTTTCATAAAGAGAGAGATAAGCAGTTTGTTATGATGGAAAGCGCTCTGGAAAAACTTGGGGAACCATGCAAAACGATTATTAAAGACTTTTATATCCGTAATCTTAGCATGCAGGAGATATCCGAAAAATTTGGATATACAAATACTGATAATGCAAAAAATCAAAAATATAAATGTCTACAACGATTAAAAAAAATATTTTTCGATTAATACGATTAAAATGAAAAGCGAACGAGATTTTCTGGAACGAGCAGAGGCTTACATAAAAGGTGAGTTAAATCTCCAAGAAGCAAAAACTTTTGAAGAGGAACTTTCAAGAGATGAAGATGCCTATAGTAAATTTGAAAGGCATAAAGCATTTTTAATACAAATTAAAAATTACGGAGAACGTGTTGAACTGCAGCATCAGCTTCATGATATCCATGCTGGTATAGACATCGAAGAAGTTATTGAATATGCCATACCACGGAAAGCATTGGTGATTCGTTTATGGGATAAGTATAAAATCAATTCATTGGTTGCGGCCTCTGTTGCACTTCTTGCCGTATTCTCTACACTGTGGTTGACTGGCTTTTATTCAAAAGATAGTACGTCACAGTATGTGGCATTAAGACGCGATATGAATAGTATACGCCAGAACGTGAAAGCGCAAAATGCATTGATAAAAGATATTAACAAAAATAAAACGGATGTCAATAGCCCTAGTCATTATGGTGCTACCGGCTTTGCTCTGTCTTCTAACGGGTATGTAATGACTACTTATCACGTTATCAAAGATGCTGATTCTGTGTATTTACAGAATAATGCCGGTAATTCGTATAAAGTGAAAGTTGTCTATACTGATCCTGCTTATGATATAGCGGTTTTGCAAATCATCGATGAAGACTTTAAAGATTTGGGAAATTTACCTTATACCTTTAAACAAAATTCCGCTGAAATCGGTGAAGAGGTATATACTATTGGTTTTCCCAGGGAAGAAGCTGTTTATGGACGAGGCTATTTAAGTAGTAATACTGGATATAGCGGTGATACGGTGGCTTATCAAGTTTCTATTCCTGTAAACCCTGGTAATAGTGGTGGCCCTGTTCTGGACAACCGTGGAAATGTCGTTGGCGTCATAAATAGTAAACAAACGGAAACAGACGGTGCGGCTTTCGCGATAAAGTCCAATTATGTATTGAAAGCTATTGCGGCTATACCTGAAGATAGTTTAGATAAGAAAATTGTGGTTAATAAGAAAAATACATTGGGCAATCTAAGCCGTACCGAGCAGATAAAAAGAGTGCAGGATTATATCTACATGATAAAAGTGTATTAGCATTATTTCTACGCCAAGTAATTTTTAATGAGCCTCTGCAATAAAAGCAGAGGCTTTTTTATTTATTTTCCCTATTTTAGAAGCAATAAGTTTCATTTACTCACGCTTTCTATAAGAAAGTTGGAATACATTTACTGGTTTATTCTATGAATGCAGGCATTAAAAATATAGATAGATTTAATAATAGGGCAGACAATTACGATAAGTTTAGACCGGGATATCCGCATACGCTTCTTGATTATCTATATACTCATAATCGCCTTACACAAGAAAGTGTTATAACAGAACTTGGTGCCGGAACAGGAATATTATCACTTGAATTAGCGAAGTGGCCCAGCACCTTGATAGCCATTGAACCCAATGATCAAATGAGGGAAAAGGCAATCGAAACGTTGAAAGGAGCTACAAACTGTGTGATAAAAGACACCATGGCTGAACAAACCGGCTTGGATGCGAACAGTATCGATTTAATTATTTGTGCGCAATCTTTTCATTGGTTTGATGCCGGCAAAGTTAGAGTTGAATTTAATAGAATCTTGAAAGACAAAGGCAAAGTCGCAATTATTTGGAATATTAGAAGTGCGGAAACGGCCTTTGAAAAAGCATATGAAGACTTTATTTTGAAATTTTCCATTGATTATGAGGAAGTGAAAAAAAGAGAATCAAGAGGAAACAATCTACGTCATTTTTTTCGGGAAAACACGCTGGAGCAACATGAGTTCAATTATGATACATATTTAACTTTCGATCAGCTATTAGGCCGTACACTTTCTTATTCTTATATGCCGAATGAAAACCATCCATTGGCACCGACAATGAAAAACTATCTCAGTAATCTCTTTAACCAATACCATACAAAGGGGATTATTGGACTTTCCTATAAGACAAAGCTTTTCATGGGAGAGATATGATTTTTTAATATTACAAAGTTGCATTTGTGTATTCTTTCTTCAGACAATTTTGTATAAGTTTGTGGTTAACTATTTACTACAAAATAAAAACGAATGAAGAAAAATCTAATCAATCTAAGATTATGCCTTTTAATCTTTCTCTTACCACTTCAATTCCTGCGGAGCTATGCCCAACAAGAAGCGCTGTGGCTTAGATATCCCGCGATTTCTCCCGATGGTAAAACAATCGTTTTCGGTTATCAAGGTAATCTATACAAAGTAAGTTCTGAAGGAGGAAATGCCGCTGCATTAACTGTTGGGAATTCACATAACATGATGCCAGTATGGAGTCATGACGGTCAACATATAGCCTTTGCAAATAATAGGAACGGCAATTTTGATATTTATGTAATGCCTGCCACGGGCGGTACTGCTACGCGGCTTACATATAATAGTGCCAACGATTATCCTTACGATTTTACCATAGACAACCAAGCTGTCATTTTTGGAAGCTCCAGGCAAGCACCTGCTGAAAGTGTACGCTTTCCTAGTTTACGTTTATTCCAAAACTTATACAGTGTTAAAACAACAGGTGGCCAGCCGGTATTGATAAGTGCAGCAGGTGTGGAGAATGCACATTTTAGTAAAGATGGCAATACACTTGTTTTTCAGGATAGAAAGGGGTATGAAGATCCATGGCGAAAGCATCAGACCTCTTCTGTAACACGTGATATATGGCTTTACAATATACAGAATAATACATACGAGGCCTTAACGGATGAGGAAATAGAACATCGGGAGCCTGTGTTTAGCAATGATGGTCAATTCATCTATTATCTAAATGAGAAAGATGGAACTTTAAATATTTATAAGAAAGGCATTCGCCTTCGTATCGCCGATCAGCAACTGACAAAATTTACTAAAAACCCCGTACGCCATCTTAGTATTGCCAACGATAATACATTGACATTTACACAAGACGGTTCAATCTATACACTAAAAGAAGGCGAACAACCGAAGAAATTGACTATCGCCATAGGTACTGACGCCGGGCTGGCCAGTTTAACGAACTTACCTCTATCTGGGCAAATCAGTCAGTTTGAGTTGAGTCCAAATGGCAAACAAATTGCCTATATAAGTAGGGGCGAAATCTTTGTTTGCAGTACCGAAGGTGATTTTACAAAACGTATTACCAATACACCTGGTCAAGAAAGAATGGTGAAGTGGTCTCCAGATGGAAAAACGCTTATTTACGCAGCTGAGAGAGGGCGTGATGGATGGGGTATCTATAAGACGACTATTGTCAATGCAGACGAAACTTATTTTTTCAATGCTACCTTGCTAAAAGAAGAACCTTTAATTGTAAGTAAAACAGATGATTTTTTAGCAAAGTTTTCTCCAGATGGGAAATCTGTGGCTTACATCGAAGAGAGAAACATTCTAAAAGTATATAACATCGACAGTAAAAAAAACATTAGTCTTTTACCAAAGGGACATAACCATTCTTATGCGGACGGTGATTGGGGTTTCGAATGGAGTCCGGATAGTAAATGGTTATTGGTAGACGATCAACAGGGTTCTTTTTTTAACACGAATACAGCTTTAATTAGTGCAGACGGCAGCGGAGAAATTAAATATCCAATATTAAGTGGTTTTGGTGAAGATGGAGCGCGTTGGGAAATGGAAGGAAAAATGATCACATGGTTAAGCAGCCGTTATGGAAGAAAGTCTTTAGCTATGCAAGGAAGTCGTGAATTGGATATTTTCGGTGTTTTCCTAGATCAAGCATCTTACGATAAATTTAAATTGAGTAAAGATGAATTTAATTTAGTTAAAGAGCAGGAAAAAGAGAAAAAAGAAAAAGAAGATAAGGCAGAAGATAGCTCCAAGGATTCAAAAAATAAGAAGGATGAAAAAAAGGATGAAGGTAAGAAGGAAGACAGCAAAGAGCCGATTCGTATTGATTTGGAGAACTTGAAAAGCAGAGAAGTTAGATTAACGATCAATAGCTCTTCGATCAGTGACTATGTATTAACGAAAGAAGGTGATAAACTCTTTTATCTTGCCGCCTTCGAAAAGGGTTATGACCTTTGGGTAACAGAGCCAAGAACCAGAGAAACGAAAATATTAGCGAAGCTTGGTGGTTCTCCAAGTGGCATAGAGATGAGCAAAGATGAAAAAAATCTTTATGTTGTTAATGGGGGCAACCTAGTAAAAGTGGATGCTGCCAGTGGAAAAATAACACCAATCAGTAGTAAAGGTGAGCTTGAACTGAATGCTGCAGCAGAGCGGGCATATATATACAATCATGCTTGGTTACAAGTTAGTAAGAAGTTTTATGACCCAACAATTCACGGAATTGATTGGGAAGGCTATTACCAGACATATGCGCGATTTTTGCCTCACATTAATAACAATTTTGATTTTCAGGAGCTCTTAAGCGAGTTATTAGGAGAGTTAAATGCTTCTCATACGGGGGGGCGTTATAGTCCGCAATACAACAATCCGGATGTAACCGCTTCACTAGGTCTGCTATACGATGAAACCTATACCGGAATAGGATTAAAGGTTTCGGAAGTAATACAGGGCGGACCTATCGCCAATGCTAGTTCTAAGGTAGATAAAGGAAGTGTCATTTTGGAAATAGACGGCAACAGCATTGACGGTCAGACAGATTGGGCTAAGTTTTTGAACCGCAAGGTGGGGCAATATATCAGTTTAAGCGGAAAAACTTCTTCCGGCAGTTCATTCAAAGAGACCATTAAACCGATCAGTTTAAATGAAGAAACACCCTTGATGTATAAACGTTGGATTGATAGCCGCAAGGCCTATGTGGAAAAAATCAGTAATGGCAGAATTGGCTACGTGCATGTTGAAGGAATGAGCGATGCTAGCTTTAGGGAAGTATATGACAAGGTGATGGGCGAAAACAAAGATAAAGAAGCTTTGGTTGTAGATACGCGGTTTAACGGGGGGGGCTGGCTTCATGACGACCTGAATACTTTTTTAAGCGGCAAAGAATACTTAAAATTTGCACCACAAGGAGAGGTACTTAAAGGAGGAGAGCCAATGTCTCGCTGGAATAAACCCAGCGCTGTGGTGATGAGCGAGGGTAATTACAGTGATGCCTTTATATTCCCTTATATCTACAAGCAAAATGGTCTTGGCAAGTTAATCGGTATGCCTGTACCGGGTACTGGTACAGCTGTTTGGTGGGAAACGCAAATAGATCCTACCTTGGTGTTTGGTATTCCGATGGTAGGAACTATTGGCAAAGAAAACAGACCTACCGAAAACCTACAGGTAGAACCTGATATCAGGGTGCCACTTCCTTATGCCGACTTTTTGAACGGAAATGATCCTCAATTGGAAAGAGCGGTAAAAGAGCTGCTTCAATAGAAGCTTTTACGGAATAGAAATAATCATGAGCTTCCTGTGATAGTCTATCACAGGAAGTTTTTATATTTATACCTTAACCGTAACGAAGATGAAATACCTTACAAGAATCTGTCTGATTGGTATATTAACGATTCTTATCAGCAGCTGTCAAACGAAGTCTGAAGTAGACCTTATCGTGCATAACGCCAGGATTTATACTGTTGATTCAAGTTTCTCTATCAAAGAAGCCGTTGCCATCAAAGATGGCGAGTTTTTATTGGTGGGAACTGATGAGGAAGTACTGGGAAGATATCGTTCAAATAAAGTGCTTGATGTCGAAGGCGGCGCCATTTATCCTGGGTTCTACGATGCACATTGCCATTTTTTTAGTTTGGCGGAAGGGATACACCAGGTAAACCTTATTGATGTGGGCTCTTTGGAAGAGTTAATAGATAGGGTAAAAGATTTTCGTGTTAAATACCCGAACGAACAGTGGATTACAGGCCATGGTTGGGATCAGAATAAATGGACCGATAAACAGTTTCCTGACAACCGTATTTTGAGTGAAGTTTTTACGGATGTACCGGTTTATTTAAGACGCATAGATGGGCATGCTGCTTTGGCCAATAAAAAGGCGCTGGAATTGGCTGGTGTTGATGTTCATTCACAGCCAATAGGAGGCAGTATTATACAAAAAAATGGAGAAGTCACTGGTGTTTTAATCGATAATGCGATGGATTTAGTACAACAAAAGATTCCTCGGCCAGATACGCAGCACATGAGCAACATGTTGATGGAAGCAGAAAAAGCCTGCTTAGCGGTAGGTTTAACTACACTTGCCGATGCGGGCTTGTCTATAGAACAGATTGACTTGTTAAAAAAACTCTATGACGAGAAAAAACTTACCATACGGGAATACGCAATGATTATGTTGGATCCGAAATCGCTTAGTGAGATATTGGAACGGGGTATTTATACGAGTAATGAATTAGATGTTAGATCTTTTAAGATAGTAGCTGATGGGGCTTTAGGTTCCAGAGGAGCTTGCTTATTACATCCATATAGTGATGCTCATACTTCGGGATTCTTATTACAAACACCTAAAACGTTGGATTCTGTCATTGCTAAAGTAGCAGAAAGCGACTTTCAATTGAATATTCACGCGATAGGTGACTCCACCAATAGATTTATTCTCGATAGTTATATGAAACATCTCAATAACAAATCTAACAAACGGTGGCGAATCGAGCATGCCCAAATTATAGCCCCAGCAGATTTTCAAAAATTCTCGATGGTGGGAATTGTTCCATCCATACAGCCCACACATGCCACATCGGATATGAACTGGGCTATTAGCCGGTTGGGATCCGAAAGAATTAAGGGGGCTTATGCTTATAAGCAACTATTACAACAGGCCGGAAGAGTAGCCATAGGAAGCGATTTCCCCGTAGAAGATATAAATCCTATATATCAGTTTCATGCTGCTGTGGCTCGTACTGATAAAGAAAATAATCCGAGCGGAGGGTTTCAGATGGATAATGCGCTCACCAGAGAAGAGGCTTTAAAAGGCTTGACCATTTGGCCAGCCTACGCCTGTTTTCAGGAGGACAAAAAAGGAAGTATCGAAAAAGGTAAATTAGCTGATTTTGTTTTGCTTGAGAGAGATATTATGCAGGTAGACACAAAAGAGTTACGTGCAACCAAGGTTAATAAAACATGGATAGGAGGGAAGGAAATGTTTAGCAGGAATTAAATTTAATTTGCAGTTAAAATAAAAACTTTTTTTCTGTTGTTTTATAAGTAGTTATCAGTAAAGTGCAAATAAATTGAAATTTATATTTGCAAGATGTATGTTAGAATTATATCTTTGCAGCTCTTTCAAAGAAACAGGGTAAAACCTTAAATTGAAAGATGATTCCGTAGCTCAGCTGGTAGAGCAATACACTTTTAATGTATGGGTCCTGGGTTCGAATCCCAGCGGGATCACAAAAGGCTTCACGATAGTGAGGCTTTTGTTTTTTAAGCTGGGATGCGAACAGCAGGGCAGGCCGGGTTCGAACTTTCGGACCAAGCAAATTATGGATCAGATACAAAACCTGTGGACTAAGCAAATAATTTGGTCAATCTGAACAGAAAGAAATTGATGTCTCCTACTCCTCTAAACTGACTTCTGAAAGCTTTTATCTTGGCGTTGAAAGACTCTGCGGAAGCATTGGTACTTTTGTTGTCGAAGTAGTTTAAGATCTTTTTATGGTTGATGTTTATCGATCTTGATAGGGTGTTGAATGACTTAAACCCTGCCTGTTCAACCTTATCAGCCCATCTTGCCAATCTGGTGAAGGCATATATTTTATCAATTGTTGTGTTGAATATCCAGGACAGGTCCTGTGAGAGTTTATAGGCTTTTTCAATATCAGGATAGCGCTCAAATAACAGATTATCTAGGGGGATTTGAAATATTGGCGAGAAAAATAGAACGTTTATTTTTATCAATATTTTTACCGCTAGCGCGGTAGGCTTTTACTTTTTTTCCTTGGATGAAAAAAAGGTAACAAAAAAAATCAAGGCTCCACAGACTTCGCTAAAAATGGTTTCCCCAACTTGTTCCGTGGAGCCGTTTCGCTACGCTCACTTGTCACAGAACCAGCCCTTCCCGCTGAAACCTTTTTTTTAACGCTCATTCTGTGAGGCCGTCCAACCTTACGCGCTAGAGCCCCGTTTTGTCTACCAAGTCCGATTCTTTTGCTAGCAAAGACTCTCCGTATTCTGTTAAAATCCGCCTCAGCTAGCCGCATTTGCAATGGGAGGCACAATCGTTAAGCGGCTAGATGCAGCGGGAGCTTTTTTTGTTACTTTTTTTCGCGGTGAAAAAAAGTAAGGCCTAGTCGTGGCCGAACGACGGAAGGGAATGAGCTATTGGCATATATGATAAATTTGAATAAAATAAAAGTTCCTTTTTATTTAGCAGAAGAAAACAAAAAATCTTTAGTATCCCCCAGCTTTTACGCTTGATCCATTTTCTGGAGGGATAAAACATTTACGTTTCAACCGTGCTTCCTCCGTTCTCTATTCATGCTCTATCCGTGTTATATCCTAGTAATACCCTATAATACTCCGATAAAGACCCCTAAAAACGGCGTTTTAACGGATACCTATCGGTAAAGTATCGGGAAAGGATATAGATTGGATGGGTATCGTGAGAGTACAAACTAACGCTAAAAGCTAGCCCGATTGAACTACGTGCGACACGTATTTTATTATCTTCATCCCCCCAGCTTTTACGCTTGATCCGGAAAAAGCTCGTCCACGTTTGAACCATTAATATCCCGCGCATTTTGATAGGGGTAAAATGTAATACCCAATTTTTCTATTTTGTTGCGGAAGGTTTCTGAGGTATGCCACCTTACTTCACCGCCAAGGCTTGTTAGATAATTGGTCAAGCCTGTGAGCGGGTTAATGTGCCCTTCGCCAGTATATGTGGTAAACAGAATTTTTTTTATCTCTTAATACCTTTTCGATATTTTCTTTCATATTAATAAATTAAACTGTTAGAATTAGCAAGCTATGCAAAGCTGCGCAAAGTGCCAGGATTTGTAAATCCCCAATATAGGAAATTAATCATTACTCGGTAAGCTGCACTGAGTTTAAGGTCAGCACAGCTTGAACTTTTAAAGGTTAACTATTGCGTCCGCGGCTTCAACTCATTAACGTATATTGTTTTGTACTTTGGCTCCATACAACCGTGTACTTTCAAGCTACACGCCCTCCATGATGTATCCTTGTTTCTCAATAAATCGGTCGAACTAAAAATAACAAATTGATTTATAGTTGGTAAGCGAACTGTATACTTTTTTTTTATTTTATATTTGGCATATATGGTGAAAAAATATACCTTTGCACCCGTTAACAGTTCAGAAAATAAAATATAATTCTGAATAATGAAAGTTAATGATATTTTATTCGTAGTCATGAAATATCATAAGATTCCGTAGCTCAGCTGGTAGAGCAATACACTTTTAATGTATGGGTCCTGGGTTCGAATCCCAGCGGGATCACGTCTTGGGACAAGTCTAAAAACGATAGACTTGTCCCATTTTTTTACCCTGTAATTTGCTGTTATTCTGATATATAAGGGATCAGTTTCAAAAGCTGTGGACTAGGCAAATAATTTAGTCAATCTGAACAGAAAGAAATTGATGTCTGCTACTCCTCTAAACTGACTTCTGAAAGCTTTTATCGGATCAAGCAAATTTTCTGGGGGGAAGATAAAAC
>Ga0160438_1000012_pt1 | contig 229064 bp, 168 predicted proteins | sample HID1975K_E0MG_FD_108203 | JGI IMG/M metagenome (GOLD analysis project Ga0160438, IMG submission 108203) | Enriched soil microbial communities from UW Madison campus, WI, USA - HID1975K_E0 MG | ecosystem: Environmental > Terrestrial > Soil > Unclassified | place: USA: Madison, Wisconsin...
ATGTTCTCGGTTGTAAAAAGAAAGAAAGAATACATCAAAAACTATCGAAGTGTCGCTTAATACTTAAGAAACACTAAAAATGAAAAATAAATTTGGAATTACCATAAACCTAGAATACTTTCTCATCAAGGAGAAAGGAGTTGAATAAATTAAATGTTCTATTTTTAAAAACAGTTAGCTTGCGTCGGCAGATAAAGAGCTCATGAAAAATAACTAACTTTGCGCCATACGTAATACTATGGATTTAGCTAAAGATTTGATTCTTCCCGGAAAATATTGTCCGTCGTTAACCCACTACGAACGTTGGTTGACACGTGAAGTAAGCATCGGCGATGTCCCAATGGGAGGAAAGCAACCCATAAGAATACAGAGTATGACCACGGTAGATACCATGGATACTTTAGGTTCCGTTGAACAGACGCTCCGGATGGTGGAAGCGGGGTGTGAATATGTGCGTATCACAGCGCCCAGCATTAAAGAGGCAAACAATTTGGCTGAAATCAAAAAGGAACTGCTAAAAAGAGGATGTAAAGTTCCCTTGGTGGCTGATATTCATTTTACACCCAATGCGGCAGAGGTGGCAGCACGTATCGTAGAAAAAGTAAGGATCAATCCCGGAAATTACGCAGATAAAAAAAAATTTGATCAACTGACTTATACGGATACCACCTATCAGGCAGAATTGGAGCGGATTTATACGAAGTTTGCCCCCTTAGTAAAAATTTGCAAAGAGTATGGAACGGCGATGCGCATAGGAACGAATCATGGCTCGCTTTCAGATCGGATCATGAGTCATTATGGCGATACACCGGAAGGAATGGTGGAGTCTGCATTGGAATTTATCCGTATTTGTGAAGATCTGAACTATTATAATCTGGTGATTTCGATGAAATCAAGCAATCCGCAGGTGATGGTACAGGCCTATCGTTTGTTAGTGGAAAAAATGGTGACCGAAGGAATGAACTATCCATTACACTTAGGGGTTACCGAAGCAGGAGACGGTGAAGACGGCAGAATAAAATCGGCTGTCGGAATTGGGACCTTATTAGAAGACGGGCTGGGCGATACCGTGCGGGTCTCTCTAACCGAAGAACCCGAGCTGGAAGCTCCGGTGGCGCAGGCGTTGGTAAACCGCTATGTGAAACGAGCCCTGATAAGTACCCACAACCCACAACCCACAACGCACAACGCACAACGCACAACTAATACAACGGATGGCCGAAGGGAGACGGCAGAAGTGAATGCATTTATCGGCGGTTCGATGGTACCTCGCGTGGTGGTAGACCTATCGCAGAAACGATTGATGGACCCCACCGTGTTAAAGGATATAGGCTATGTATATGATGTCTTGCTGGATAAATTCCATATGGGCGATCAATCGATAGATTTCGTTTATCTGGGAGATAATCTACCTTCATTTACCATGCCGGGAAATCTGAAACAAGTGTATCATTACCCTTCTTGGCTTGGCTTACAAAACAAAGCAAACGCACATCCGCTTTACACCTTAGAAGAATACCTTGCTGCATCCTCACGCGATGGTCATTTAAATCTTGTTAGCCTTCGCTTTCAGGATTTAGAGGGAGATCTTTTTGGAAGAATCCCCGTAGACCAAACACTGGTATTGGTGATTGAAACCGAAGAAGAGCATGGCATGGCTGATCAGCGGCAATTCTTTTTTAAGTTAAAAGACTGGGGATTGGATATGCCGGTTATCATCAAGCGGAGTTATGATTCAAAAGAATTTAATGGACCGCTGGGCGATATCATGAGCCCGGAAGAACCTGTTTCTAAGTTACAGCTTTATGCGGCGACGGACTTGGGCGGATTGTTGATTGATGGGATGGGCGATGGGATTTGGATAGACGCTCCCGCTGCTGCTACTGATAAAATTGTATCAGCCTCCTTTGCGATTTTGCAGGCTACACGTTCCAGAATATCTAAAACAGAATATATTTCGTGTCCAAGTTGTGGACGCACCTTGTTTGATCTGCAAGAAACCACACAGATGATCCGCCATCGTACGAACCATCTGAAAGGGTTAAAAATTGCCATTATGGGATGCATCGTAAATGGTCCGGGAGAAATGGCCGACGCCGATTATGGCTATGTGGGTGCCGGGCCGGATAAAGTAACCTTGTACCGCGGTAAAGAGGTGGTGAAAAAAAACGTCAGTTCTGCCAATGCATTGAATGAATTGATTGAAATTATCCGTACCGACGGTAATTGGGTGGAGGAAGTGTAGTTTGCTTTCTCCGTTCCTTATTCCTCTTACAGTCGCAAACTTCTATTGCTTCTTCTTGTTATCTCTACAACGATTCACAATCTTATTAAAATTTGAGTATGGCGAAAAAAGTAGCTGACCAGCTGGTAGAGACAATTTTAGAAGCTGGTATTAAACGGGTATATGCGGTAACGGGCGATAGTTTAAATGAATTCAATGATGCTGTTAGGCGAAATGGCAAATTGCAGTGGATACATGTTCGGCACGAAGAGGTTGGCGCTTATGCCGCTGCCGCGGAGGCGGAATTGAATGGTATTGCTTGCTGTGCCGGCAGTAGTGGTCCCGGGCATGTACATCTGGTGAATGGTCTATACGATGCAAATCGTTCGGGTGCACCCGTGCTGGCAATTGCTTCAACAATGCATACGGATGAAATGGGGTCCGACTATTTTCAGGAAACCAATACCATTAAGCTTTTTGATGATTGTAGTGTGTATAATCAGATCGCTACAACGCCAAAGCAATTTCCGCGAATGTTGCAAGCTGCATTACAACATGCTTATAGCAAGAAGGGAGTTGCCGTGATTGGTATGCCCGGCGATGTGGCGATGGAAAACGCGGAAGAAATTCTTACGGAAACTAGACTATTGCACCATGCACCGGTTGTACGTCCGAACGACCATGAACTGCAACAACTGGCAGAACTGTTGAATAGTCATAAGCGTATTACCATCTTTTGCGGTATTGGCTGTAAAGGAGCACATGATGAAGTGGTGGCATTGGCCAAAAAACTGCAGGCTCCGGTGGGTTATTCTTTTAGAGGTAAGATGTATGTGCAGTACGATAACCCGAATGAAGTGGGAATGACCGGCTTGCTAGGGTTACCCTCTGCTTACCATGCCATGCATGAATCTGATTTATTACTGTTATTGGGAACAGATTTTCCTTATAAAGATTTTATGCCCGAAAGTTGCGGGATTATACAGATCGATGAAAAGCCAGAACGTTTAGGGCGTAGGGCAAAGTTGAAAATGGGACTGATGGGCGACGTGAAGCATACCCTGCAGTCGCTATTACCACTCGTTCAACAGCATGAAGATGATAGTTTTTTGAATGCCCAGCTGAAAATCTATGAAAAAGTAATAGAAACACAGCAGACTTTTGTGAAGGATAAAGGCAAAAAGGATAATATTTCTCCTGAATACTTAGCGGATGCTATTGATAAGCTGGCGGCCAACGATGCTATTTTTACCGTGGATACCGGCATGAGTTGTGTCTGGGGAGCACGTTTTCTACATGCTACAGGTAAACGTGAGCTGTTAGGGTCTTTTAATCATGGTTCCATGGCCAATGCCATGCCACAGGCCATTGGCGCCGCTTTGGCACGTCCTCATCAGCAAGTTATTGCTTTTTGTGGTGATGGTGGTATTTCGATGTTGCTAGGCGATTTGGCAACTATTGTGCAATACAATCTGCCAATTAAATTGATCGTATTTGACAATCGGTCGTTGGGAATGGTGAAACTGGAGATGGAAGTAGCAGGCTTACCTGATTGGCAAACGGACATGTATAATCCTGATTTTGCAACGGTGGCTATGGCGATGGGCATGAAGGGGCTCTGCATCAGTGAACCGGAGGATGTGGAGGAAATACTGAAGGAGGCTTTTGCTTATGATGGCCCTGTATTGGTGCATGCAAAGACGAATCCAAATGCTTTGGCCATGCCGCCTAAAATTGAATTCTCGCAAATGAAAGGTTATGCGATCACCATGGGAAAATTAATCCTGAGCGGTAGAATGGATGAAGTGCTCGATACGGTAAAGAGTAATTACAAGCATTTGAAGGAGCTATATTAGTTGCCAGTTGTGAGTTGTGGAAACGAACGTCATTCCGACCGGAGTGGAGGAATCTTATAGCAAACGGATCTCTCCACTACGGTCGAGATGACAAAAGGCTGTTGGTTGAATACGCCGCTTTACCGCTTTCTGTTTTTTCGCTCTCTAAAACGATAGAATAGGTCGTTATTAGAATCATTCAAAATAAGTTACATTTCCATTTAGTATTTTCATGCGTAATCATTAAGTTTGCATTCATTATATTTTTGCAGATTTGTCTTGAGCTTTTACATCATATATATTCTTGTAGCCATTGTTCTGTTTACTTTTCTGGCCGGATTTACGCTATTTGCCGTATATGCCGAGCGGAAGGTGGCCGGTTTTGTACAAGACCGTTTAGGACCGATGGAAACAGGTAAATTCGGTAGTTTACAAACAATAGCGGATATTTTGAAGCTTTTACAAAAGGAATTTATCTCACCCGCGAGTGCAGATAAAGTATTGTTCGCGACTGCTCCGGTTGTAGTGTTTGTGGCGGTTTATCTTGGCTTTGCTGCTATGCCTTGGGCTCCTGAATTAGCGCCAGCGGCCTTGAACCTTGGATTGTTTTACGTGATTGCCATTATCTCAATCGAAGCAATTGGTGTACTAATGGCCGGTTGGGGTTCTAATAATAAGTTTGCCCTCTTGGGCTCCTTGCGTTCTGTGGCACAGATTGTGTCCTATGAAATACCAGCGGGACTAGCGCTTATTTCAGCAGTGATGGTGACACAAACACTGGATATGCAAGAGATAACCATTAATCAGGGAATATTAACCGATGAAAGACTATTTTTCTTTGGTTTTTGGGATGTTAGTGAAATAGGTGGCTTCTTTGCGTGGAATATTTTTCAGGCACCTCACCTAATATTGGCGTATATTATTTATTTTGTGGCTTCTTTAGCTGAGTGTAACCGTGCTCCCTTTGATATTCCTGAAGCAGAATCGGAATTGGTTTCTGGATATCATACGGAATACGGGGGATTACGTTTTGCATTTTTCTTCTTAGCCGAATATTGCCTGATGTTCCTCGTTTCGATGATCGGTGTGGTGCTGTTCCTGGGAGGATGGAATACACCGTTACCAAATATAGGATCATGGAAATTGGCCGAATGGACAACGGGAATGGCTTGGGGGATCATATGGGTGCTGATTAAGACGTTGACTGTAGTAGGTGTACAGATACTTATTCGTTGGACGTTACCCCGATTAAGGGTGGATCAATTAATGAATTTATGTTGGAAGGTGCTCACACCAACGGCCTTCTTATGTATGGCGATCTCTGGTATCTGGAGAATTGTGGTGATGGTGGGCAATTAGTTGAGTAGTTAAGTGAGTTAAATGGTTAAGTGAGGCCGCAGGATTCCATATCCATATTAAGTACTAATAAAAATGTTTAAAAAAACTTTACATGCATTTGCAACTGCGATAAAAGGGTTAAGCTTAACCTTTAGGCATTTATTTGCAGCGCGTCATGCACGTAAAGAATTGGATATTAAGCAGGATAATTACTTCGATAAACAACAGGGAGTCACTACCATCCAATATCCTAAACAAGAGATCCCGATTCCGGAAGTAGCTCGTTATCAGTTGGATGTTGAAATGGACGATTGTATTGTGTGTGACCTTTGTGCCAAGGCCTGTCCGGTTGATTGTATCGATATAGAGGCTATTAAGGCAACGGAAGCGATCGGAAAAACATCGGATGGAAGTGTGAAACGCTTGTATGCTGCCAAGTTCGATATTGATATGGCGAAGTGTATGTACTGTGGTTTGTGTACGGTAGTTTGTCCGACAGAGTGTATCACCATGACGGATAATTATGATAGGAGCTTTTCTAGTTTATCAGAATTGGTATATCAGTTCTCCGAAATGAGTGAAAAGGAAATAGAAGAAAAAAGAGAAGAGCTAGCTCGTTTTCAAGCTGAAAAGGAGGCAGCCAAACGCAAAATATGACCGTGCATCTGGTGCTTTTTTATTTGCTGGCGGCAACAGCCATTGGATCTGCACTGTTGATCGTTTCCATGAAAAATTTGGTGCGTAGTTTATTCTTGTTTTTCGTAACCTTATTTGCGGTAGCAGGTTTATACATTTTTGCATTGGCAGATTTTGTGGCGATTACACAAGTGATTGTTTATGTTGGAGGCGTACTGGTATTGATGTTGTTTGCTTTTATGCTTTCTAATAGGGCCTTGCTGAATGATTTGCAGGAAGGTGTAAGGGGTGTATTTGCTTTACCTCGTTGGCAGGCGCTGCTCGTGGCGACCTCTTTTTTAGCTATACTCTTGTTCGTCGCAGTAGAAATAGGCGAAAATGAACCCTACTGGATCACCGAAGCACAGGATAACCAATCTATCATCCAGCCACAAGATAATACGATACATCATTTGGGTATTAATCTAATGACACGCTATGTCTTGCCTTTTGAAGTAGTTTCTGTTTTCCTGATGATGGCTTTGATGGGAGCAGCCCATTTGGCCAGAAAGGAGGAAAAGCAATCTTGATTACTTTAGCCCATTTCGTCATCGTAAGTGCCATCTTGTTTTCGATTGGCTTATATGCTGTTTTGGCAAAAAAAAATGCGATCTTGATATTGGTAGGTATCGAATTGATGATCAATGCCGCCGTGCTTAATTTGGTTGCCTTTGGTAGATATGATGGTGCACTGTATGGAGGGCAGACATTTGCATTGTTTGCTATCGTACTAGCGGCGGCAGCGGTGGCTGTGGCATTAGCCATCATCTTGAATGTCTATAAACATTATAAAAGCATTGATCCTGATGATATAAATGAGTTAAAAGATTAATGGACCACCTAAACCCTATATCACCTACAGTCTCCGCAGCACTTATTGTGTTGTTGGCGCCATTGTTGGCTTTTATCATTACCGTTGTTAGTGGAAAAAGAATGAAGAGTGGTTTGCCGGCTGTACTTGCCATGGCTATCAGCTTATTGGCAGCAATCTTTGTGTTTGCGAACATTTGGAACGAAGAAGTTATTCATCAACAAATACCTTGGTTTACAGTTGGTTCCAACACCTTTACGCTTGGTATCATATTGAATAACCTTTCGGCCATTATGGTCGTGCTCGTTTGCGTAATCGCACTGCCTGTTCATATTTACTCGATGGTATACATGAAAGACGACGGGGGAATTCATCGCTATTGGATGTATCTTAGCCTTTTCTGTTTTGCCATGTTAGGCTTAGTGCTGGTTGACAGTCTACTCCTAATGTATATGGCTTGGGAGTTGGTAGGGTTTGCCTCTTATTTGCTGATCGGTTTTTGGTTTACCAAAACTGCTGCTGTAAAAGCTAATAAAAAAGCTTTCCTCATCAATAGAATTGGAGACTTGGGTTTTCTAATAGGTATTGCCATTCTTTATACACAATTCCATACACTCGATTTAGTAGCACTGTTTGGGGAAGAGGGGCTTGTTAAACAGGCAATCAATGATGGAAACAGCTGGTATTCTGCCGGTGAATCCATGCCTGCCGAATGGTTAACGATTGCCGGTATATCTTTTTTTCTAGGCGCCATGGCCAAGTCAGCGCAGTTTCCGTTTCATATCTGGTTGCCTGACGCGATGGAAGGGCCTACGGCTGTATCATCACTCATCCATGCGGCAACAATGGTGGCTGCGGGTGTGTTTATGCTAGTGAGGATATCACCACTCTTTGATAGTCAGGTACTTTTACTAATTGCGTCAATCGGTGCGTTTACCGCGTTCATGGCCGCTAGTATTGCTTTGACGCAAAACGATATCAAAAAAATATTGGCATTTTCCACGATTTCCCAGTTGGGATTTATGATGGTAGCGATAGGTATTGGACAATATGGTGCAGCCATTTTTCACTTGGTAACACACGCCTTTTTTAAATGTTTGCTTTTCCTTTCAGCAGGAGCTGTTATTCATGAAATGCATCATCTGAAAGAAAAGTATCAGTTGGATTTTGATGCGCAGGATATACGTAACATGGGTGGCTTGCGTAAGTTTATGCCATGGACGTTCCGTTTAACGCTAGTGGCAGCATTGGCTTTGGCTGGATTACCCCTTACAGCGGGGTATTTATCGAAAGACGCTATTCTGATATATACCTTTGAATGGTCGGAATGGCAAAGCGGTTATTGGAAGATAGTGCCTATTGCTTTGTTCGTTACTAGTGCTCTTACCGCTTTTTATATTGGCAGATTGGTGTTTAAAGTGTTTTTTGGAAAATTCCGCTTGGAGAAACTACTTCAGAAACATTTGCACGTACAGGAAGCTCCTAAATGGATGCTGTATCCGATGTTTTTCTTGACCTTGGGGGCCTTATTTGCTTTTTTCTCGTATAATCCTCTTGTTTTTGAAGATGCTTGGTTATTGAAGGGCTTTGAGCTGACGGAGACCCTGCAAAGGGTAAATATCTACCACACCGTGGTGCCGGCAGCAATAAATAGTATTAGTGTTGTGGTTATTTTTATTGCTTGGCGCTGGTATGCCAGAGGTAAATATCCTGTAGAAAAATTGACCGGTGTATGGTATCGCTTTTCCGAGTCGCAATGGTATTTCAATATGTTATATGATCGGGTCATTGTTAAAGGCCTGATAGAGACATCACGCTTTTTTTATGCTTTCGATCGTGCCGTGGTGGATGGTATAGTAAATCGATCAGGGGCAATGGTGCGCTTATTGGCTAATCTATCGCAATGGTTAGATCGTAATGTAGTAGATGGTTTGGTGAACGGTGTAGGTAAATTGTCTTTTAATTTAGGAGGGATATTGCGCGGAAGTAGGAAAGGGAAGGTGCAGTATTATCTTTTGAGTATGCTCTTTTTTCTGTTAATTGTATTATTGGTAGGACTGAATTTGTTTTAGTTCTTGTATAAAACGTATGAACTTATTATCTGTTTTAATCTTTTTACCATTAATAGCTGCGTTAGCGGTATTAATAATGCCTTCTTCCTGGAGAGCAAGCTATAAAGTGGTAGCGGCCGGAGTCAGTTTTCTGCAATTGGTACTGGCTGGATATATCTATTTCCAATTTGACGGTCATCTAGCTGGTGTGAATAGCCTGGAGACCTATCAATTTGTGGAAAAGCTTCCATGGATAAGACTCAACTTGGGTGATCTCGGTTCTCTAGAGGTTGATTATTTTATTGGTGTCGATGGTTTTTCCATTATGTTCCTATTTCTCACTGCATTGGTGATGTTGGTGGCAATAATTGCCTCCTGGAAAATAGATAAACAGCTCAAAGGTTTTTTTTCGCTATTGCTCCTACTCAATACGGCTATTATGGGTGTATTTGTGGCACTGGATTTCTTTTTGTTTTATGTGTTCTACGAGGTAATGTTACTGCCATTATATTTTCTGATAGGGATTTGGGGTGGGGCGCGTAGAGAGTATGCGGCGATTAAATTCTTTCTATACACACTTTTCGGGTCGGTGTTCATGTTATTGGTCATGGTAGGTCTGTACTTTTCGGTCACAGATCCGTTAACGGGAAATCATACATTTAATTTGCTCCACATGATGAACCAGACCAATTATGTGGAGGGATCGGTCTTCTCTTTATTGAGTAATTACGAACTTTTTGGGGTTCCCGCTCGTTTATTAGGCTTCATTGTACTGTTTATCGCTTTTGCTATTAAAGTACCGATCGTTCCTTTACATACTTGGTTGCCAGACGCGCATGTGGAAGCGCCAACACCTATATCGATTATACTGGCGGGAATTCTGTTGAAGGTAGGAGGCTACGGAATTATCCGTATTTGTTATAGTTTGTTTCCTGATATCGCTTGGCAAAGTGCATGGTGGTTAGGTTTGATAGGCGTTGTTTCTATACTTTATGGCGCTTTGAACGCGCTTGCTCAACAGGATCTGAAACGCTTGGTAGCCTATTCATCTGTTTCACACATGGGCTTCGTGTTACTCGGTATTGCGTCGCTTACCCCAGAAGGTTTAAGTGGCGCCATGTTCCAGATGATTAGCCATGGTTTTTTATCAGCCATGTTGTTTTTTCTAGTTGGGATGCTGTATGATAGGGTACATGACAGGATGATTTATAATTTTAGAGGACTGGCTACAATTATGCCTCATTATACAGCTTTTGTAGCGATAGGCTTTTTTGCCTCTTTGGGTTTGCCGGGTTTTTCTGCCTTCATCGCAGAAGCTTTTACCATTATTGGAGCGTTTAATGCAGAAAATGTGAATGGTTTAATACCTCGATGGATGGCCATCGGTGGCGCTATCGGCATTTTGTTAAGCGCGGCTTATTTTTTGTGGACACTGCAACGGATGTTTTTTGGGAATACCCGTTTAAAAGGTGGTGATCAATGGATAGGGCGTTTAACAGATGTAAATGCCCGTGAATCTATTGCACTGGTTCCGATGGTGGCACTGGCTTTACTGTTGGGAGTTATGCCATCGCTTACTTTTGATAAAATCAACGCCTCTGTGCTTTCGCTGATAGAACTGGTGAATAAAGCGCAACTTTGATACAAGAAATTTCATGAGAGAATATATACCATATATAAGTGGCTTAATTGACGGTGTCATAGAAGGGTTATCTTTTCTATTGCCTGAGTTCGTATTAACGCTTGCTTTTCTACTGAGCATATTCTCTGGGATTTTTCTAAAAGGAAAATCGATCGTTACTTGGTGGATTACTTTCCTTGGGATACTTTTCGCCGGTATCTTCACGATGACACAGTTAGTTGCTCCAGCCCTTAAGCCAGTGTTATTTGGGATGATATGGCCCGACACGAACGGTCTTCTGTTGAAATTGCTTATCGGTGTTGTATGTTTGCTATTTTGTGTCTTTGTTTATTATAATCATGCGCTTCGCTCCCATAATAAGCGGATAGATGACTTGTTAAGTGTTCTGTTGGTGATTCATATTGGATTAAATCTAACGGTTACTGCAGTGAACTGGCTGATGGTGTACATCGCTATTGAAATGATATCTGTTGGGTCGTATATTCTGGTTGGCTACCTCTCCAAGGATAATAAGCAAAGTGAGGCGGCTTTAAAATATGTATTGTTTGGAGCCGTTTGTTCGGCCATTATGCTCTATGGGCTCTCTCTGTTTTATGGTTACACAGGTAGCTTATGCTTTATCGAATCAACCCATTTAAGTGGTTTGATAGCAATGCCACCGCTGGTTTTTACAGTTGCTGTGCTTTTTGTGTTTACCGGTATAGGGTTTAAATTGTCCTTCGTTCCTTTTCACTTCTGGAGTCCGGACGTTTATCAAGGAGCGCCAACACCTATTACTGCATTTCTATCGACGGCACCAAAGGTGGCTGTCATAGGACTTCTGGCAAGATTTGTAATGGCTTGGCCAAACATCATGGAGTCCACCCTCCCTCCGCTGATTTTTTATACGTTGGCAGCGGCCGCGGTTTCCAGTATGTTAGTGGGAAATTTGGTAGCAATACGGCAAAGCAATGTAAAACGCATCATGGCTTATTCTTCTATCGGACATACCGGCTTTTTATTGATGATTGTGTTAGCTGATGCTGATCAAGCATTTTCAGTGTTATTCTACTTCCTAACCGTTTATGTCATCATGAATATGGGAGTGTTTATGCTGGCCGATTATCTAGAAGAGAAATTAGGTTTAACGGATGTTGTCCAATACCAAGGTGTAGGAAAATCTTATCCGGTAGTGATGACGGCAATGACGATTTTTATGATTTCCCTGATAGGTCTACCACCAACCGGGGGATTTGTTGCGAAGTTGCTTTCTTTTTCGGCCGTTTTTAATGCTTATCAAAATCGAGCAGATCTGGTATGGCTGGTATTATTAATGGTTGGAGCACTAACAACGGTAGTTGCCTTGTTTTTCTATTTTAAAATTCCATTGAATGCCTTCTTACGTGAAAGCAAAAGGTCTTTTCCAAAAAAACCGATCAATGGTATGCTGGTGACGGCCTTTCTTTTGGCTATTCTTATTCTTCTATTAGGGGTATTCCCTTCGCTGTTGTTAGCGGTTGTTTAGCTTTTTGCCGTTAGCGGAGATATTTAATTACATATAATGTTATGAACGAACTTATTTTGGCAAATTGCGATTGCTGTCCCGTAATATTAGATCTTTGTAAATGTTCCTATTCCTCAATAACGTCGTTTTTTCTTATTTAACTATTTTCTTTTGTCTATTCTGTAATGTATTTCGGTTTTTTATAACAAAAAAACATATAAGTGTATTCGTTATTTGAAATATTGTATATATTTGGCAAAAAAAATAGATAAAAATGAATACGGTATATGCCTGTATTTGGTGTATTGTATGTGTGCGTGTTTATTTCGTGTCATGGAGAAGTATGACTGTTAAAAATCAAATAATATATATATGAATTCAAAAAAATCAATCATTCCTTTTGTTTTTTTACTGTTAGTTGTGCTTCTTGCTCTCATTTTTCCTTCTGTTCCATTAAATGGTGTAGAAAAAGTAACCTATGATAGTGCTGATGTGGCGTGGATGCTGACTTCTACTGCTTTGGTCTTGATCATGACCCCCGGTTTAGCTTTCTTTTATGGAGGGATGGTGAAAAAGAAAAATGTGATCTCCACGATGCTCCAGAGCTTTATATGTATGTGTTTGGTAGCGGTAATCTGGGTTGTTTTTGGCTTTAGTTTGGTGTTTGGTGAGTCATGGCATGGGGTGATTGGTAACCCTACAACCTTTTTTATGTTTAATGGGGTATTGGACGGAGAGAACTGGCCTGGCGCACCTACCATTCCGTTGTCTCTGTTTGCGATGTATCAATTAAAATTCGCCATTATTACACCTGCGCTAATTACAGGTGCTTTTGCGGAACGCATTCGCTTTACTTCCTATATTCTTTTTGTTTGTTTGTTTTTTATGTTCATATACGCTCCACTGGCACATGCAACTTGGCATCCGGAAGGATTATTAGCCAGTATGGGTGTTTTAGATTTTGCTGGCGGAACGGTTGTTCATATGTCGGCCGGAGTTACGGCATTCATGTCTGCAATTTTCCTAAAAAGAGGAAACAGTAACGGGCATGATCCTGCAAGGGTAACCTATGTATTGATCGGTATGGGCTTACTTTGGTTCGGTTGGTTTGGTTTTAATGCAGGTTCGGCATTTGGAGCAAACGAATTGGCAGCATCGGCTTTAGCTACTACCTCTACGGCTTCTGCCGCCGCCGCTTTGGCTTGGATCTTTTTCGATGCTGCTAGGGGGAAGAAACCTACCGCATTAGGCGTTTCCATCGGCGTTGTAGTGGGTTTGGTGGCGATTACACCGGCTGCTGGTTTTGTCAGCATACCGCATTCACTCATTATTGGTATAGTAACGTCTATTATATGTAACCTATTGGTAGAGTGGCGTACCACCCGTTCTAATGTCGATGATACATTAGATGTGTTTCCTAGCCATGGGGTAGGAGGAATGATCGGAATGATCTTAACAGGTGTTTTTGCTTCCAAAGCGGTGAATCCGGCTATTAGTACAGATGGCCTATTCTTTGGAGAAACTTCTTTATTTTTTGCGCAGGTTGTCGGACTGATAGGGTCAGTAGCTTATACGTTCATTGTAGCCTTCATCCTCTTAAAAGTTACTGATATGATCAGTAAGTTGAGGGTCTCTCCTGAAGAAGAAGAGATGGGCTTGGATATCAGTCAGCATGGCGAAAAGCTATAGATTTACCATTAACTTAACCAACCTTCATAATCAGGATACATGTTGATGTTGCCTGTGTAAAGCCCCTTTTTGATAAGGGGCTTTTAAATTTTACACTCTACTGTTTATTTTTTAGTGTGCTTTTCTTTTTAACAATTGTTTAAATATGTAATTTTGCATGCTCAATTCCAACTATGAGTGACTCAATCAAACACGAGTGCGGTATAGCATTAATTCGCTTGCTAAAACCCCTGTCTTATTATCAAGAGAAGTACGGTACCTCTCTTTACGGCATCAACAAACTATATCTATTAATGGAAAAGCAACATAACCGCGGACAAGACGGTGCGGGGATTGCTACCATTAAATTTGATATTAAACCAGGTAATCGCTATATCAGTAGATATAGGGCAATGGGAGCGAGTGCTGTGTCTGAAATTTTTGAATATGTGCAACGCAAATTTGCAGCGGTGCAACAGGCAGAACCAGAACTGTTTCAGAATTCACACTGGCTAAAAGAAAACATGAGTTTTGTAGGAGAAGTTTTGTTGGGGCACCTACGTTACGGTACGCATGGCAAGAATAGTATCGAAAATTGTCATCCATTTTTGCGGCAGAACAATTGGATGACACGTAATCTGGTTATTGCTGGCAATTTTAATATGACTAACGTGGATGAGTTGCTGGAGCAATTATTCGAATTGGGGCAGCATCCAAAGGAACAAGCCGATACCGTTACCGTTTTGGAAAAGATAGGTCACTTCTTAGATACTGAAAATCAAGAATTATTTGATAAATTTAAGAAGGAAGGATATTCAAATGTTGAAATAAGTTCGCTGATTGCTAAACATCTAGATGTTGCGAATATGCTTCGTCGTTCTGCTAAAACATGGGATGGAGGATATACGATCAGTGGAATATTAGGCCATGGTGACGCTTTTGTTATGCGTGATCCGGTGGGGATACGGCCAGCATACTTTTATCAAGATGATGAAGTGGTGGTGGTTGCTTCTGAGCGTCCGGCTATCCAAACTGCTTTCAATGTCAAATTTGAAAATATACGTGAAATTAAACCAGGTCATGCCTTGATCATAAAAAAGGATGGCACTATTACCGAAGAGATGTTCCGTGAACCTGAAGAGCAGAAATCTTGTTCTTTTGAGAGGATCTACTTTTCGAGAGGTAGTGACGTAGAAGTTTATCGGGAAAGGAAGCAGCTTGGACGTTTACTGTGTCCGCGGATCCTGGATGCGGTGAATTATGATATAAAAAATACCGTGTTCTCTTTTATTCCAAATACGGCTGAGGTTGCTTTCTATGGTGTGACCGAAGGGATCAACGAATACGTAAGGAAACTTCAAAAAGATACCCTATTGAAAAGGGCCGATAAAATATCTGATCAAGAATTGGAAGAAATGCTGAACATCTCTCCCCGGTTCGAGAAACTCAACATTAAAGATGCAAAACTCCGCACATTTATTACACAGGACGCGGACAGGCAAGATATGGTGGCACATGTCTATGATACAACTTATGGAATAGTGAAGGGCGGGAAAGATACTATTGTCGCTATTGATGATTCTATTGTTAGAGGAACGACGTTAAAACAAAGTATCCTTAAAATATTAGATCGTTTACATCCCGTAAAAATCATCATCGTTTCTTCTGCTCCACAGATCCGATACCCAGATTGTTATGGTATCGATATGTCTAGAATGGGCGAATTTGTGGCATTCGAAGCGGCGATCTCATTATTGCGTAAGAATGGTATGAACTATGTAATTGATGACGTCTATCAAAAATGCGTGGAATCCCTTGATATGGATAAAACGCTTGTTCCAAATCATGTAAAGGCAATCTACGAGCCGTTTACTTATGAGGAAATCTCTGAGGAAATTGCTCGTATTGTCACACCGATTGACGTAAAGGCGAAAGTAGAAGTTATTTATCAGCGACTGGAAGATTTACATATCGCTTGTCCTAAAAATAAGGGCGACTGGTATTTCTCTGGAGATTACCCAACTCCTGGTGGTAATAAAGTGGTAAATAGAGCTTTTATGAACTGGGTAGAGGGAAAGAACGTAAGGGCTTATTATTCGGCTTAAGAAATAAAAGTTAAAAATTGAAAAGGTCGGAATTTGATTCCGACCTTTTCTTTTTCTAGGTGCTATTGTCTTGAATAAAGAAAGTTTAATTTGTGCGCGGATCGCGCATATTTTTCTACTTTGTCCGCAACAAAGTAGAGCAAAATGCCTGGCTGGCTTGCTCCGTAGCAATTCGTGGCCAACATGCCAGATCGTAAAAGGAGCCACGCCTACACACAAGGCAACGCTTCGTTCGTCTTTTACTCTTATTCCGTAAGCTTCGCTCAAAAATATAGGTAGGCATGTCAGCTGCCGATTGCTTCCTCCACAAGCCTATGCCATTTTTGTTCTTCGGAACGGCTAGTGCTTGTTCGCAACAACCCTCCGTTCTGCTCAAAATCCGCCTTGACTAGTTGCGGTTTGCAGGTGGATGCACTGCCGTTGTAGCGACTAGGCACAGCGGGAGCTTTTGTGTTACTTTTTGCGGAAAAAAGTGACAAAAATAAACGTTCTTTTTATTCCATCTATCAAATCAACCTACTAAGCAGCACCCTAAAAAACAGTAAAAAAATAGCACTACATCCCTAAGATGAAAAGGCACTTGCTTAGTGGAGAAGGCGCTGATAGAAAAGAAATGCGAATTAAATAATAGTATGCGTAAAAACTAACTCGTACATTAATCTTAAGGCAAATACGATAATAAGCGCACCGGCAAATTTGTTGATCTTATTTAAGGTACATTCTTCAATTTTATGACTGAGTTTATCGGCATAAAAAGCTTTAACAGAGTCTATACCTAATTGGGTAAGTAAAACGCAAGCAAAAAAGGGAATGATTCTTTTGAGGTCAAAGTCGCCGCTGATAGAGACAACACCGCTGGTAACACTGACCCAATAAAGCAGCAATGTTGGATTAAAAATACACATAGCGAACCCTTTGAAGAAATAGCCGCTATGTTCACGCTTAGATAGACATTTAGTACGTTTGATGGTTACTTTTTTGCGTATATAGTGAATCCCAACACCCAACAATACCATACTGCCAATAATGCCTAAAGGAAATAATATTTCCCTTTCCTTTGCGATATAGGATGATCCATATAACGATAAGGCAACATACATAACATCTGCCGCAAACACGCCAAAGGCAAAAGAAATGCCCCCGTAGAACCCCTTTTCGATGCTTGTTTTTAGTAATGCGAAGAATGCCGGACCGGTTAAAAATGATAAAATAACACCCAAACCGACACCGGAAACAATAACTTCAATCATGCTTTTCCATTACTTGGTTGAGGTGCAATTATACTAAAAAAATATTAAAATGAAGTTTTTGTGAAAAAACCTGATCGGTTTTTAACCGATTGAGCGCTGTAATCTTTATTTTTGTCGACCTGTTTAAGGCGTGTTGGCCGCTCGTATTCCCTTTTTTCGGTACCTGGCCGCTGCTCAATGTAACAGTTTTGAAATGTAACAGCAAAAATAATGGCACGACCGAGTTTTGATGAAATTTTTATGAATTTGGCCTTGGAGCTAGCGGAACGTTCGCATTGCGTCAAGGCCCATGTAGGAGCCGTATTAGCGAAGGATACCCGTATCATTTCTATTGGCTATAATGGCCCACCATCAGGCACCCATAATTGTGACCAAGAATGGCCTGAAACTGGATGCGCACGTGATTCAAAAGGAAGTTGCTCACTGGCCTTACATGCGGAAGAAAACGCTATTTTGTTTGCAGTAAAAAATGGAGCCGCTTTAGAAGGAGCGACCTTATACACTACGCTTTCTCCTTGCTTACCTTGCGCTAGACTCATATTCTCCGCAGGTATTGCCAAAGTACATTATAAATACTCTTATGCGGCCTATAAAGGATTGCCGTCTGATGAAGGGATTGATTTTTTAAATAGATTTGGTGTGGAAGCTGTCAGATTTAATGACTCGGCAGCAGTCTAATATGTTTTTGTTTAATACTATTAAATCAATGTCTGACCAATGGGTATAAAAGTATCTATTTAAGTTTGACATTAAATAAAATATTCATGGGTTATAAGAGTTTGGCTGAATGTGTAAAAGACCTCGAACAGCAAGGGCATCTAATACGGATTAAAAAAGAAGTAGATCCTTACCTTGAAATGGCTGCTATTCATTTACGGGTGTACGAGCATAAAGGACCGGCGTTATTATTCGAAAACGTAAAAGGCAGTCGGTTTTCAGCTGTATCAAATCTTTTCGGCACGTTAGAGCGTTCTCGCTTTATGTTTAGGGATACCTTAGATAAAATGAAGCTCATGGTAGAGCTGAAGATGGATCCCATGCAAGCATTGAAAAGACCCTTTAAATACGCCGGTATTTCCTTAAATGCCTTATCAGCCTTGCCCATGAAGGTAAATCGTAAAATAGAAAATACCTTTACAAAAACAACCATAAGTGCTCTTCCCCAAATTGTGAACTGGCCAATGGATGGTGGTCCATTTGTAACCATGCCACAGGTGTATACGGAGGATGTCGAAAAGCCGGGTATCATGAATGCCAATCTGGGGATGTACCGTATTCAGCTTGCCGGTAATGAGTACGAAATAGATAAAGAAATTGGCCTGCACTATCAATTGCATAGGGGTATAGGCATCCACCAAACAAAAGCCAATCAATTAGGTAAGCCGCTTAAGGTAAGTATTTTTGTAGGTGGCCCGCCCGCACACCCACTAGCAGCTGTTATGCCACTTCCAGAAGGTTTGTCGGAAATGATTTTTGCCGGTGCATTAGGAAATCGACGATTCCGGTATTTTTACGACGAAGAGGGATTCTGCCTTTCGGCTGATGCCGACTTTGTAATCACAGGCACGGTTTATCCAGATGACAATAAACCCGAGGGGCCCTTTGGTGATCATATAGGCTACTATAGTTTAACGCATCCGTTTCCGCTAATGCACGTGCACAATGTATATCACCGTAAAGACGCATTGTGGTCATTCACCGTGGTAGGAAGACCTCCACAAGAGGATACCAGCTTTGGTGAGCTGATCCATGAAATCAGCGGCCCTGCCATACCACAGGAAATTAATGGCTTGCACGCTGTACACGCCGTAGATGCGGCAGGAGTTCATCCCCTGCTGTTGGCGATAGGATCGGAACGTTATACGCCTTACCTCAAACTGAAAAAACCACAGGAAATTCTTACCATAGCCAATCAAGTGTTGGGTAAAAATCAATTGAGTTTAGCGAAATACTTGTTGATTGCAGCTCATGAGGATAATCCTTCGTTGGATATTCATGATATCCCGGCCTTTTTTACGCATGTTTTAGAAAGGATGGACTTTTCGAGAGACCTTCATTTTTATACAAAAACGACTATTGATACGCTCGACTATACGGGGGAGGACATCAATGCCGGCTCTAAAGTGGTATTTGCGGCTGCAGGAACGAAGAAAAGAGAACTTTGGCATGAAGTACCAGCTAATTTAGATTTGCCTAGGCCCTTTCATGTTTTTAAGCTAGTGCTGCCAGGTGTTTTAACAATAGAGGCACCCACTTTTTCTTCATATGGAGAAACAGCGCAACAAATGGAGGCGTATACCGCTGCGCTAGCAAAAATCGATATAAGTGGTGTTGGATTGATTGTATTGTGTGATGATGCAGGATTTACTGGTCAAACCATTCATAATTTTCTTTGGGTTACTTTTACCAGAAGTAATCCTTCTCATGATATCTATGGAGTAGGAAGTGCCATTGTTCATAAACATTGGGGATGTGAAGGGCCAATTATTATTGATGCTCGAAATAAACCCCACCACGCGCCACCTTTGGAGAAGGTGCCAGAGGTCGAAAAGAAAGTAGATGCTCTAGGAGCGAAAGGGGGCGAATTGTATGGGGTTATTTAAAGGAGTATGCAGGCCTAAAAAACAACATGAACGAAAGCTTTAATAAAAAAACAAATTTATTTGGACTGATTATATATAATCGATATATTCGCATGATTAAAAAGGAATTGCAAATATGCTTTGTGGCTTTGCTAGTTTAGAAGAGATTTTTAGGACAGATCATGGTGCCGTGTTACAATGCAGCAATAAAAATTGCTATTGGTTAGATTTTGCAGGAGATTGTACTTCCTTCAAAGTGGCAGATTTTTTGCAATTCAGAAAACAGGTTGAGGAAATTGATTTAAATGAATTGGTGTCTGATCCTTCTCCTCGGGCCGATTTTACCATAATGATGCCTTTTAGATCTCAACGTTGTTTCGTGTTGAGCCTTACGGATGTTCTTAATTTAAAAGAACTTATGCAGGGAGCTAAATTTATGATGGAACTTCCGGGCGTCATAAAAGATTGCTTAAAAGTTTCCCCAACATTGCCATCTATTTTTCCTTAGAAAAAATCTTTCTAATTCATCTATAGCGTCTAATTTAGACTTATTACGTATTGCTTTTATTTTAAGTAACTTATGCTTAAATTCTGTTAACTTTGCATATAAGTTATAAGGATTGTTAACTATTATACAATGGTTATTCTACAGCTATTGAGCGAGTATAAACCATTGAAAAATAAATAATTTGCATATGAAAGATTTATTAAGATTAAAAACTTCGCTAAACGAAGAAATAGAGAAGATATTAAATGAACAGGTAAAGGTAGAAGCGCATTCGTCAGCTATATATTTGGCTATGTCTTCTTGGTGCGATGATCAAGGATTTGACTTCAGCGCCGGGTATTTTGCCAAACAGGCAGATGAGGAACGCACACATATGCTTAAACTGTTCAATTATATTAATGACCGGGGTGGGAAAGCAATTTCTCCGGAAGTCGTTAATGTCCCCAAGGATTTTGAATCTTTTAGGACAGTGTTTGAATTGGCACTCGAACAAGAAATGCACGTTACCGCACAGTTTAATAACATTGCTGAAAAATGCTTTAAGGTAAAAGACTTTGTTACTTTTCAATTTATCCAATGGTTCTTAGCTGAACAGATTGAAGAAGAATATGTTGCAAGAAGAATTTTGGAAATGTTTGATGTAATAGGTGAAGAAGGAACCGGGCGTTGGGAAATTGATAAACATATTCCAAAAGTGACATATAGCGCCGAATAATAGTGGGTAGCTGAAAGGATCGTTTATCCGATTATAAAAAAGGTCATCAATTTTAAAATTGATGACCTTTTTTGCTTTTTAAATATAATTAATTAGTATATTTCGGGTGAAGAGTTATATAACCCAAGCGGCGAATGTATAAGACATTGAGTGTTTGTGTGTAAGACCTACACTTAGCTTTGTTGGTTGTTTAAGGAAAAAGCAAGAGAGTAAGGCCCATTTAGGATTGAACAATTGGAAATAATGATGCTGATGAGGGCAATTTTGAAATGAATTGGTTTTGGATTTCTATAAGATTTAGCGTTATTTCATCGTTACTAAATTAAGCCAGTCTTAGGATCAGAAAATTTATGCACAGAGCATTGTTTTGCATGATTGTGATTTTGTCTTTTGTGGCAATTGCAAAGGGGCAATTACAGACAAGAGAGGTGCGCGGTGTGGTACAAGATTCTACTGGACGGCCATTGGTTGGCGTTACGGTGCGTTTGTATGCGAAACAAGACACCATGATGGTTAGCACCAATGAACATGGACGATTTCTTTTCAGCAAAGTAGCAGCTAATGATTTCAAACTTACTTTTAGTTTAATCGGATTTCAACTTTTCGAAAGACGCTATTCTTCTAATATACTGCTTCCCATCACAGAGCTAGTTACGGTAAATTTAAAGGAGCAGCCGCAAGAGTTGCAGGAAATTGCTGTATACGGGGTAGTACCAGTTGTTATCAAACAGGATACCATTCAATATAATGCCCAAGCATATAGTGTGCGAAAAAATGCGTTATTGGAAGAAATGATACGGCAAATGCCCGGGTTACAGGTAGATAGAAATGGAAATGTAGATGCGCAAGGGCAGCGTGTAACCAGGGTGAAGGTAAATGGGAAAGATTTTTTCAATGGAGATGTACTAACTGCGACCCGTAATCTACCTGCCGAAATCATTGAAAATGTACAGATAATCGACGATTACGGGGAACAGGCAAATATTACAGGTATACGGAATACGGAGCCCGAAAAAGTACTTAATGTAACGATCAAGGAAGAAAGAAATTTCGGGGCTTTTGGACAGGTGACAACAGGAGGTGGAACAGATGTGAACGACAAATTTCATAGCCGTTATATTGGAAGCTTCTCTGCCAATAAATTTAAGGGTAATCAGCAGATCTCCGTACTTGGTTCCGCCAACAACACCAACACGAGTTTGTTTAGTTTTGGGGATGTGAGCGGTGCCGGAAGCAGAAATGGCCCCGATTTAAACAGCATGATTGACGCGGGCGATGGCATTAATACTGCTAATTCTATCGGAATCAATTATAGGGATGATATTTCAAAAGGGATTACCGTGTATGGCGGTTATACTTTTACACAGCGACGGAATCAAACCATCGGAACCACTGGCCTACAGAGTGTATACCAAAATAGGGTTATTAACTCATTAGATGAAGTGAAATCGGCTACAGATAACATTCGTCATAAATTAACCTGGACGGTGGAAGCCAATATAGATACCGCTAATTATTTAAAAGTTACACCCACGGTTTCCTACCTTACGAATGATCTCAGTAGTGAAAGTCATAGTACTATTACAAACAGCAGGGTCTTTACCGATCGTAAATACGGTACTTCTGGTAAGACAACTGATCCCAATTTTGATATAGACGTGTTTTATAACCATCGGTTTCCGAGGCGTGGCCGAAATTTTAATGTGACATCAAAAGTTGAGTATTTTAAGCGGAATAGAAATGAATCCGTAAGCGACTTGTCAACGAATATAGATTCCACAACTGCTAATCCTTCTATCGAACATACTCTGTTTAGACAACGGATTGCTAACTTTAGTTATAATCGCACCATCCTATTCGGCATGTCGTATACAGAGCCTGTTACCAAACGAAGTTATCTCGAATTAAACTATCAATATGAGTCTAATTCTATTGCTAATGACCGAAGTACCTATGATGTCGATTCGGTTGCTAACAGGGAATCGTTGATTGATTCGTTAAGTATAAATTACGATTATCTATTTCAAACACATCAGTTTGGTATTAATTATCAGGGGGATATAAACAGGCTGAGGTATACGGTTGGTTTTGCGCTACAACCAACTAAATTAGATGGAAAGACACCTTCGAGGGAGGTGATTACTCATATAAATAATATAAATTTTGTACCAAGTGCCAGATTGCAATACAATATTAACCGAACAAGCAGTCTTTCCTTAAATTACAGGGGACAAAACAACCAGCCAGCCTTTACGCAAATTCAGCCAATTCGAGATGTTTCTAACCCCCAATACGTAGTGGTGGGAAACGCGAACTTGAAACCTGAATTTATGAATACCGTGAGTTTGCAGTATAGACATTTTAGCATCCAGAATGGAAGCTCGCTGTTTACAAACCTTTCATTTACACATATACAGGATAAAGTGGTAACCAATAGAATCAGTATCCCGAACAGTACGAAGCAGGAAACGGAATTTCTTAATACAAATGGTTATCATGACATTCGTGGCTTTTACCATTATAGCAGTCCGCTAGCGGGAAAGGTGCTTACATTAAACCTTAATGGATCAGTAGACTATACAAATAACCTGGCGTATATCAACAATATCAGAAATGTAGGGAAAAATATGGTATTCTCACAGAATGTGCAGGTCAATTTTCAGATCGAAGATCTCATAGAAGCTGATTTAAGAAGTAGTTATACCGTTAATAAAGTGAAATACAGCATTCCATCGTTTATTGATGCCGGTGCGAATACATTTAGTTTAGGTTTTGGAGGAAAGGGATACTTACCAAGAAAATGGGTTGTGAGTGCCGATTTTTCGCAGCGATTTAATTCGGGGTACACAGGGTCTATTGGTGTCAATCCTACTTTGCTAAATGTATACATTGAAAAATCTTTTTTGCAGAACGATATGTTGGCAATTAGATTGCAAGGATTTGATCTGTTCAATAAAAATACAGGGGTACGAAGAGAGATAGTGGGGAATGATATATTGGATATGAGAAATAATCGTTTGGCAAGATACTTTCTGGTATCACTCAATATCCGTCTACAAAAATTCCCCTCCAAAATGTAAGACATCACCTCATCGTTGAAGCCACCTTCTAGGAGAAACTGCTCAAATCTGCGGCACGTATCAGATAAATATTGCTGAAAAAGATGAGAATGCGAACCTATGGGGAAGTTCTTGGTTTTAATAAAGGCTTTAACGTTTTAGCGATACAAATCTTTTGTATATATTTATCTTTCAGTAGATCGCACAAATCTACCCTGATACGCTAAACAAATAAATTTATAATCTAATGAAACACTTATTGTCTTTGTTGTTCATATTACTTTTTGCCAATCTAGGTGCGCAGGAGGTAAATAACGTCTCCAATCCGGTTGACTATGTCAGTACACTCGTTGGTACTTTTTCTAAACCCAGTCTCTCGACGGGTAATACTTATCCGGCAATAGCGGCACCATGGGGCATGAATTTCTGGTCGCCCCAAACTGGAAAAATGGGCGATGGATGGATGTATAGCTATGATGCCGATAAAATACGCGGATTCAAACAGACGCATCAACCTTCACCATGGATGAATGATTATGGTCAATTCTCTATTATGCCTATCACAGGAAGTTTAAAATTTAAGGAAGATGATAGAGCGAGCTGGTTTTCGCATAAAGCTGAAGTAGCCACTCCTTATTATTATAGTGTTTATTTGGCCGATCATGACGTGACAACCGAGATTGCGCCAACAGAGCGTGCAGCAGGGTTTAAAGTGACTTTCCCAAAAACAGATAGTGCCTATATCGTTATTGATGCTTTTGATAAAGGATCATATATAAAGATACTTCCCAATGAGCATAAAATTATTGGTTATTCTACCAAGAATAGTGGGGGTGTACCGGAAAACTTTAAGAACTATTTTGTGCTGGAGTTTGACAGAGCTTTTGAAAGTGCCGGTATTTTTAGTGATGACGAATTTAAAAATAATGTACTTGAAATTACCGGTGATCATGTGGGCGCGGTGGTTGGTTTCAAAACGAAAGAGGCTGGCGAGCAAACGTATATACAAGTGGCATCTTCCTTCATTAGTCATGAACAAGCACAATTGAACTTAAAAGAAATAGGTAACAAGGATTTACAAACGCTGAAAGAAGAAGGAAGAACCAATTGGAATAAAGCGTTGAGTAGAGTAGAAGTAGGTGGTGGGAGCATTGATCAAGTACGAACTTTCTATTCAAATCTATATCGTACCCTTTTATTTCCTAGAATGTTCTTCGAATACGATGCACAGGGAAATGTGATACACTATAGCCCTTATAATGGTAAAGTGCTTCCTGGTTATATGTTTACCGATACAGGCTTTTGGGATACCTTTAGGTGTTTATTTCCCTTCTTAAACTTAGTATATCCGGAGATGAACATAAAAATGCAGGAAGGGCTGGTAAATGCGTACAAGGAAAGCGGATGGTTGCCGGAGTGGGCAAGTCCCGGATTGCGTGATGTGATGGTGGGCAACAATTCTGCATCTGTGGTGGCAGATGCTTATCTGAAAGGCCTTCGGGGATATGATATTGAAACCTTATATGAGGCCTTACTGCATGGCGCCAATAATGCAGGACCATTAACTGCAGTTGGAAGGGCTGGTGCAGATTTTTATACAAAACTCGGTTATGTTCCCTATGATGTCAATATCAATGAAAATGCGGCGCGAACCTTGGAATACGCATATGATGATTTTGCTATCTATCAATTGGCAAAAAAGCTGAATAAACCCAAAAAAGAGATTGAATTATATCGTCAAAGAAGTTTGAATTATAAAAAACTTTTTGATAAAGAAACAGGGTTGATGCGTGGAAAGAACCAAGATGGAAATTTCCAGAAACCCTTCAACCCCTTTAAATGGGGTGATGCTTTTACAGAAGGCAACAGTTGGCATTATACCTGGTCTGTATTCCATGATGTACAGGGACTTATTGATCTGATGGGGGGAAAGAATGCTTTTGCCAAAAAACTTGATTCGGTATTTGTTTTGCCTCCGGTATTCGACGATAGTTATTACGGGCAGGTGATACATGAGATCCGTGAAATGCAAATAGCCAACATGGGTCAGTATGCGCACGGAAATCAGCCCATTCAACACATGATCTATCTCTATAATTATGCAGGGGAACCTTGGAAAACACAATACTGGGTACGGGAAACCATGAATAGAATGTATTTGCCTACTCCTGATGGTTATTGCGGAGATGAGGATAATGGACAAACCTCTGCCTGGTACGTTTTTTCTGCACTGGGCTTTTACCCTGTTACACCGGCAACAGACGAATATATCCTAGGAGCACCGCTGTTCAAGCAGGCCAAAATCAAACTGCCAACGGGTAAGGAAATCGTTTTAAATGCTCCTGCAAATAATGCCGAAAACCGATATATTGAAAATTTAAGGTTCAATGGTAGCAGCTATTCTAAAAATTTCTTCAAACATGATGATTTAACGAATGGAGCGACAATAGATTTCGATATGGGTAGTAGTCCTAATACGGAAAGAGGAACAAAGGAAAATGATTTGCCTTATTCACTCTCCAGAGAAGGGAAATAACAGCCTTTGTGCAATAGGTTATGAGCGTACTATATTAACTTATAACCTATTGCATTTACATAAAAACCGGCAGGGCCTCCGCAACAACAAAAGTACTACCACCGATAAATATTAAATCATCCACTGTTGCAGCTTGTATGGCAGCATTGATGGCAATTGGAATACTTTCATAAGCTTTACCAACTAAATTAAACTCGAGGGCTTTTGCCTCTAATTCGCTGGCAGGCAATGCTCTTTCAAACGCCGGATTGCAGAAATAATAGGAGGCCGCCTGAGGAAGTAACGCCAGCATGTGTGCCAAGTCTTTATCCCGCATAACACCCAGTATAAGGTGTAGCCTCTTATGTGTCGTAGATTGAATATTTCTCATCACCTCTTGCCAGCCATCTTCATTATGGCCGGTGTCGCAGATAACCAGTGGATGAGTAGATAACGTTTGCCACCGTCCCATAAGACCGGTAAGTCTTTGCACAGAGGCTAGCCCTGTCTTGATTGATTCGGCACCAATCAAATAACCTAATTTTTGCAGCATCTGTACACTTGTTAAAACACCAGCGACATTTTTCTGTTGATAGCTTCCTCTGAGATCAAGCCGGATGGTTATATCCTCACCGGTTATTTGATGGGATGCCTGAATATATTGATAGGTTGTATCTATGGTGGTTTGATGGATAGACCATTCATCACTGGCAAAACGTATAGGGGCATGCTGGTCACCGGCACGCTGCAAAAATAACTCATCTACAATGGCTTGCCGTTCACTGATTACAACAGGAATGGATGGTTTGATAATACCTGCCTTTTCTTGGGCTATTTCCAACAAACTGTTACCCAGTATATTCATGTGGTCATAACCGATGTTTGTAATGAGCGATAGGATGGGAAGAATCACGTTGGTAGAGTCTAATCGTCCACCTAAGCCCGTTTCGATAATGGCTATATCTACCTTTTCCAAAGCAAAGTAGGCAAAGGCCATAGCAACCGTTACTTCAAAAAAAGAAGGTTGGATTTCTTCTATAAAAGATTTGTACTCTTTGACAAAATCAATAACAAAGGATTGGGGCACCATGACACCATCTATTTTGATGCGTTCTCTAAAATCGAGTAAATGAGGTGAGGTATATAAGCCTGTTTTGTATCCGGCGCTTTGTAGAATGGCTGCGAGCATGTGCGAACTACTTCCTTTGCCATTGGTTCCCGCAATATGAACAGAAGGAAAGCGCTTCTGCGGATTTCCCAACCTCTCACATAATCTTAAGGTATTGGTGAGGTCTTTCTTAAAGGCTGCGGTGCCATCGCGCGTAAACATAGGCAAATGGCTGTATAGATAGTCTATTACCTCAATGTAAGTCATGAAACTGGACGATAAAAGGCTTGGATTATTTTACTTTAAAGTTAAATACAACAATACCAGATTGGAAATCAGGACCACCGTTTGCTTCATTCAGACGGGCATTTCTGACAGCTATCTCACATTTTTCCCAAAGTGATGCATCTGATAGGGTAGTACCTTTTGCACCTGCTCTTGCTCGTGTGACGACGCCATTTCTGTCGACTGTAATTTCTACAGCTACCCTTCCCGAAAGCTGGCCTTTATCTTCAATTTGTGGTCTTACAGAAAAGGTACGGTTAGGCATGCCTACTAAACCATTCCCAGAACCTCCTTCGCCATAGTTGGTTGCCATATTGTTTCCTTGTAAGCTACCTTGATTACCTGGAGTACTGCCTGTTCCATCACCCACCCCTGCACCTTGATTCTTCTTACCGGTATATAGAGCATTTGGATTCACCGTGGGTTTGCTTTCTTTCTTTTCAGGTGTCACGGTGGGGGTATTGGTCGTGGGTTTTATTTTTTCTTTGGTAACCACTTCCGGCGCATCTTCGACATCTTGTGTCACCACAGCTTTATCACTGTTTTCTTGAGAGGCAACAGGTGTTGGTTCTTCATTTGGTACTACTTTATCAGGACGTGTCTGATTCGCGTTAGGATCCATGGACGGTTCATCTAAACTCATATAATCATCCCCCATACCTTCGTCAGAGGTGCCGTAATTCACAATCAAACCACCAGTGCCAAACTCCGTTAACGGTTGGCTTAACATCCAGAAAAAGCTTATCAGTAAGAGTACTACAAATACTCCTGATGATATGGCAAAAGCCTTTGGGTAGTTGTTTTCGTCCTTGTGCTGATAATTCATAATCGCTCTCCAATTAAATCCTAATTCTTCTCTTTGGGTTCGGTAGCCAAAACCAGTTTGATTTTTAACCTGTTGGCTATATCCATTACCTCAATCACATCTTCTATAGCAACTGTTCTATCCACATATAAAAGAACGGTTAGCTCCTGCCCCTCTTGTACATATGTTTGTAAAGCAGGCATTAATTGGTCTAGAGGTACTTGTTTTTTTTCTACAAAGTACTGCAATTCTTTGTTAATAGACAAACTGATTGTGCGTTTGGCTACCGATTGCTCTCCTGACTGCGACCTTGGCAGCAGTAATTTCACCACCTGCGGATTGGCTACGGCCGAAGCCAACAGGAAGAATAACAACAGAAAGAACATAATATCGTTCAATGCTGATGTGTGCACTTCTGCAGCAGGTCTATGGTGTCTTTTCCTTAAATTCATTTAAATAAATTTCATCTATAAAACTTGTTCTTCAGCGGCAGATGAGAGAACGATAAACTTGTTTTTCCATGCCGTATTAGTTTTTTAATGCGTGGAAGCTGGCTTCGCCGGTTGTATACCGCTTATGAAAACTTGCATATAAAAACAAGTTTATTAGGTAATGGACAATTAGCTTCCGGGTTCATCGAGCAGGTCTATAAATTCAATAGCATCCGTTTCCATGCGTAATATTAATCTATCTACCATCATATTCAATATATGGTAGCCTACATAAGCAATAATACCTATAATCAAACCGGAAGCAGAGGTAACCATTTTTGTATACAACCCTCCTGAAACAGTTCCTATTTCGATGACTCCTTTAAGGGATACTTCATGAAATATAGTAATTACCCCAATGATTGTACCAACGAATCCTAGCATAGGTGCTATTCCCGCAATGATACCCAAAACATTGATGTTTTTTTCCAATTTGGATACTTCTAATTTACCTACATTTTCAATGGCTCCTTCGATATCTTTAATGGGCCTCCCTATACGGGTTAAGCCTTTCTGCAACATGCGGCCTAATGGACCGTTACTGTTACGGCATAGGGCTAACGCTGCCTCTAAGCGGCCTGACATAATGTTCTGTTTTACCTGAATCATTAGATTGGAATCATAACGAGAGGCCTTTTTGATAGTAAGGTACCTTTCAATAAAAATAACCAATCCTAAAAAGGCTAAGATAGCGATGGGAAGCATCACCCATCCACCCTTTATGAGTAGATCCATGAGACTTAATTCTTCGATAGGCGATAGAGATGCTCCAGGCGTGGTGAGCATGGAATCAAGTGTGGCCGGTGTGTCTGTTACTTGTAATAAAAACATGTTTTTATAAGATAATAATTTTGTATTAAGCTGTTTGTTTTAAAAATCGGCACCAAGATAAAACATATTTCTTGGTTTTTAATATTACGGATATATATATGCTGCCGGATCTATTTCTTTTCTGATTTTTTCAAGATCTTCTGTTGCCTCTTCTTTTTTTGAATAGTTGCCATAACATATTTTTTTTCTATTATGAGGCATATTGCTTTCCAATACGAAAGCATTGATGCCAATCGTTCTAAAGTATTCTGCTTGTTTGATAGCTAAATCCATTGTTTTAAAGGAAGCGAGCACGATGGTAAATGCTGGCCTTTTTGAAAATTCCCGAACCAGGGGTTCTTCTTTCTCATCGGTGGTTGTAGCCTCTTTGGGAACGCTATCGATCGCTTGCGCCTCCGTTACTATACTATCGGCTACCGCGTCTTTAGGCTGTAAAGAAGTATCGAGCGCTTTACCTTCTTCCATCGCAGTAGCGTTCATCTGGTTAGTACTTTGGTTTTTCCATACATAAAAAAAAGTAATTGCAAGCAAGAGGAGCACAGCACCTCCCCAAAGGAGCCAAGCTTTACTTTTCTTCTTTTCCTCAACGAAATCTTCCTGTAATGTGGTGGGTTCAGACACCGCGATATCTTGTACGACCTCCGTGATATCGGGTTCAACGACCGTTTCGCCAATAGAAACCGGAGTTGATTCTACATACTCGGCCACAGGTTGCAAACCCCAAAACTGCTGGTCAAGGGGCAGTAGGATAAAGTTACCCTGTGCCTCTTTCAGGTAGCCTATTTTGTCAAGTTTTGCTTCTCCTTTCTCAGTGATCTCCACCAAGAGCTGTTCAATCATTTTATCCACCTCTATCCTCGCTACTTCATGAGATAAGTGCCTTACTTTTGCAACATGCGCAATAAGATATTCATCTGTAGTAGTATGCTGTATAAGCGCATAGGTATAGCTGGGGGGTAAAAATGTATTGCTGGGCTCATCAAATTTGGCAGCAATACGAACTTTTGAAATAATACCAATACCGGGCAACCCCACTTGTTGGTGGATGTGTAGAAGCTGATGTAGATATTGGCCTAAATTGAACATTTTTTTATTTTATGATTCGGATGGCAAACTTAGATAAAATGCTTGGTATTCACGAATACCGATAAAAACAGATTTTTAATAGAAACTTCATGAAATTTAGAAATGCTCGCGATTAAAACGATACATTAACACCACCAATAACATTAAATCCTAAGCGAGGGTAATAGAGAAAACGTTCGTAACCTTTATTCAACAAGTTATTTCCTCTTACATATACCCCTATTTGCTTAGTTGCTCTATATTCAAGCCCTGCACTCACGTCCAAAAAAGACGGCATCGATACCGTAACCGGCGCATTCGGTGTAGCGTTTGGGATACCTGCATACTGCTCGTATGTTCTGGCTTTCATGGCATCATTGAAAAATACCTCTCCATCAATATACACCTTTTTACTGATATTAATGCGTGTGTTTGCCGCCAGACGCATTTTTGGAATGAACCAGGCTTCCGCCTCGTTTTCTAGATCATACTCATTAAATATCAGATTACCACCTAGGCTAAATGCTTCTGAAACACGTACATTGATATCCCCTTCAAATCCAAATACCGTATTTTTATCAGCGCGATCATAGATTATATCATATCGGTTTGGATTATTGGGTGTAATGGCATATAAAGGTAAGTCACTAATTTGTTTGTAGAACACGCCTATTTTATAGCCAAGTGTTGCACCTGCATTTCCTTTTATTCCGCCAAATACATTTAATTTTTCGAGCATGTTATGCACGGTAAGCGTGTTATTGGTGGTGTCAATGAAAGGTGTTTCTGTAAGAAATGGATTTTCATTAGCCAATGAGCGGAAAGACGTTTTGACAACATCTCCTTTTACACCAGCATATAAGCTTGCATACTCGGGAACAAGGGCAAAATCAATATCTACGGTAGGGAAGATATTGTTGCGGTTTTCTTCTCCACCAAATTCACTGACGAAGGTTGCGCCCAAAGTAAGTTTATAGTTGTTCCCTTGAAAACGGATGTAAGGGTTTAAACGGGCTATGTGATTACCCAATGTTTGACCTTGACTTTGTAGACTGGTGAAATCTCCAGAAACGTTGGCCCCAACATTGAAAGCGTTCACTTTTTTATTAATACTTCCACTCAATGCAAAGGAGTTTTCTTTTGCCGAAAAGGCATTTCCAAATAAGTAACCATCCGCCTTTAAAGAATAGCTGAGCAATTCCTCATTTTCTTCATGGTTGCTGTATAACTCACCTTTGATATAGATATCATTGTAATGTTGTTTAGTGGGATCGGGAAGAGGTTCCGGCATCGGGAAATCTGGTTGCAAGTTTGCAGGTACCAGTCCATAATAGCGAGTAGCATATCTGTTAAACCCAATTTCTCCTCCCACAGTGATTCTATCCAAAACACTCTTTCCAAATAAACCTATTTTCTGTTCACTGAAATTCTGGCCTTCCAATTCTGTGCCTTTCTGACTGAGGTGTTTCACGAAACCACCTACTTGAAGCCCTTCGTCTTCACCATTACTGATATATACCTCTCCTAATAGGGTGTTAAAGTTACCGGCACCTATTTTTGCGTAATTATTGGTTAATATATCCGGTCTGATAGCGGGCATTTGCTGTATTTCCAGTCGATGTGTTCCTGTATTAATGTCCAGCTTCCTATCAAAGATATTATAGCTGAGTTTCGAGAGATATTTACGATTATTGGTAAGATCTGGACTTTGTCTGATTTTTACAGCATCTGCGAGAATTGGTTTATAATCCCGCACAACGTCAATCTCACCTAAAGTTCCTTTTACTTCTTCTTGTTTGGGGGGCTGCTCTTCTTCCTGAGCAAAGGCGGCAACAGAACAAAAACCTAAGCCTATTAGTAATGTATATTTTATCATGGAAGAATTCAATATCATGGTATTTCTTTGTTATTGTTAGATAGTAATAAAATCTATTATGTTAGGGCATATCATTTTCAACAACAGTTGAATCAGCTGGGATGCTATCTGTTTCCAAACTATCTACTGTTGTAGAGTCCGTTTTTGTGTCTAAGCTATCCTGCGGTTTTTTACTGTCTATCTTTTTGCCTGTTAACTTTTCCATGCGTTCTTTTGCTGCTGGAAGGATGTCATCTTTTCCTTCATAGTTTTCTATAATACTTTGCAATGTACTTTTTGCTTGGAACTCATCTTTTAATTTAATGTAGCAATCGGCCAATAATATAAAGCTTTTCGCTACCCAATAATCATAGGAAGGCATATTCTTGATGAGATCAAATGCAGTTTCTTGGGCCGCTTTATATTCTCCTGCTTCATATTGCAATTTACCGATATTGTATTTTGCTTCGGCACCTACGATCGTTTGACTGGTAGTTACGGCTTGATTGAGTTCTTTTTTAGCGGTACTTAGATCTCCCTTCAGCATGTAGGCTTTCGCCGCATAGAGACTGGCCTTCGCTTTGTCTTCCACAGAAGATTTTTCATATTCTTTCACGTATCGAGCATACATCAATGTATTATCAAAATCATTGATATGAAAGTAGGCCACCATTAAATTGTCAATGGCGAAACCATAATGTGATTTGTATTCAGCAGTAAGCTCTAATTTTTTAAGTGGCGCGATGGCATCATTATATTTCTTTTGATCTAAGAATAAGCTGGAAACACTCAGTAAGGTACGTTCCGTATATGCGCTGGTCCAGTCATTTAAGATAATATTGAAATCATGTAATGCTTCCTGTGGATGGCCGGTTTTATAAAGACTCTCCGCACGGATAAAACGTGCGAACTTTTCCTGTATGGGTTTTGGAAATTTGTCAAAGTATGCATTAACTGCCTCGATAGCGGCTTGATAATCACCTCTGGAGAAGTAATTATTAGCTACCTGGAAGGTGATGTTGTCCTGCTCGGCGGTGGAGAGATCGCCGATGGCAGTGGTGCTTGCATAATTTAAGAAACCCTGTGCATCACCTTTGTCTATATACACATTCTGTATCGATTTAAGGGCCTGTTTGGCTTCTTCGGTGGTAGGATATTGCTCTACCACACGCTGAAAAGTTCTAACAGCAGCATCGTTGTTGTCATTGTTATATTGAACTAAACCGATGGTCACCAACGCTCTCGGTACATAGCTACTGCGGGGATATTTTTCAATCATATCCTGCAATCCTTGTATGGCTACTTCATTTTCTCCTGTTAGGAAGAAGGTATAAGGTATTTCAAAACTGGCGTCATCGGCATAGTTGGAGTTTGGATATCTCGCCAATAAATCGGTCATGATACCTATTTTTCCATCTGTATCACCTTGTAAACCACGGATGATACCGCTTTGGAATAAGGCGTAATCTTGCGTTTTGGCTTTAGAGCTCATTAGCTTATTATACTGCTCCATGGCTCTGCTGTAGTCTTTCAGCATGAAGTAGGAGTCGCCCAAACGTGCAATGGCATCGTTACGGGTATTTAATTCAATAGGTTCTCCGCTACTTAAGAATTTGGCAAAATAATTAGCCGAGATACGATAATTATCATTACGGAAGGCCGCATAAGCTAACGCATAATTGGCGTAGTTATATACGTCGGTATTTTTAGCAGCGGGATACTGCAGGAATTTACTGAAATTGGTGGTTGCTTCGCCATATTTGCGTACTTCATACATCGCTTCCGCTTTCCAATAGGCCGCTAGTGCTAGAAGCTCTGGATCAACAGGGTTCTGCTCCGAACGTATAAAGATAGAAATCGCATTTTCAAAGGCACGCTCGTTATAGTATTCCAGTCCGCGAAAGTAAGTTACTTTTTGATAAGCGGCATTGGCTTCTCTGGTTCGCTTCGGGATGGATTCTAGAATATCTACTGCAGAGCGATAGTTCTTGGTGCTGAGTAAAACTTCAGCCAACAGCGTTTTGGCTTCATCCAAACGCTCAGAGCGTGGATAGGTTTTTAAATATTCTTGCGTGGCATCTAGGGCTACCTGATGAAACTCCAATTCGTAGGAGAGCTTGGCATAGTTTAACAGTCCCTGCTCTTTCATGGAAGGGTCGAAATCGAGCTTCGATGCTCTAAAGAAAGCATTACGAGCACTTTCTTTATTTCCCAGCTGTATAAATGAGTCTCCCAGGATAATCATACCACTCTGAAAGTAAGCGTCCGGATCGGTCAGTTTTTCAAGTTCTTTAACGGCTTTTTCATAGTTGCCATTTTTATAAGCAATGTAGCCTATTTGGTAATCGTCTTGATTATTCTGGGTTTTTCCCTGATCGCGTGCCTGGAATTTGTCGTAATATTCTTTTGATTTTACCAGATCATTTTTGGCGAAATAAGTGGCGCCCACTATACGGAAAATTTCTGTCTCATTTTCCTGCTTTGTACGCTCCAGTATAGGTAAAATGTAGCTCAATACATCGTCATAGCGTTTATCTAAGAAATAGAGTGCCGCGATATAATAAGGATAACTATTCTCATACGTTTTAGATCCTTTGAGGCGTTCAAACTCGCGCAGAGCTATTTTATATTCTGCATCTAGATAGCTTAAATACGCATAGTAGTAAATAGAAGCCTCCTGGTACTGACCATGTTCTTCTTTCAGGCGTTCAAATAAAGGTTTAGCTGTCTTATATTCCTCAGTCATAAAGAGCGAATAACCCAACTTAAAACGGTATTCTGTGTTTTCCCCGCCGCTTAGATTACCTCCATCCAACTTGTTAAACCACTCTATTGCTTTTGCGTAATTTTTCTTGGCAAAATAAGAACGTCCAACTTGGAAATATGCAGCTTTGGTATTGGAACTGGTAGGATGGTCTTTGATGAATTTCAGGAAAAGTCCTTCGGCGTCATGATTGCCTAATTCTAAGGCACATACTGCTTGATAAAACCGGGCATTGGCCTTTAAAAGAGAAATCTGATCACTTTCATCTTGTTGTATGGTGGTATTAGTACGAATTTCTTCTACTTTACCTAACTGATTGTAAGCAGAGGCATATTTGCCTTTTTCATACAGCTCCATTCCTGTCTTGTAGGCTTGATTGAGTGATTGCCATGCGCTCTGCTGCGCTACTGCCGTTGTGACAAAAAGGCTAAGTAATAAACTAATTCGGGTGAATTTATTAAACATATTGTTCAAATTCTTTTTATGCTAAATTAATGGGATGTTATGAAGTTTTGTACACTATTACCTAACATATGTTAATAACCTCTTTATATAACGGCGATAATAGTGAAATAATGTGCATGCCTCTTATTTTTGATGGTAACCTATTGTGTACTACGCTCATTTGCCCGCTAGGAGGTACAGTACAGCCATGCGGACAGCTACTCCGTTCTGAACCTGGTCAAGTATAATGGAATGGTTACTATCGGCTACATCACTGGTGATTTCGACACCCCGATTGATTGGTCCTGGGTGCATGATGGTTATCTTTTTTTCGAGCGAATCGAGTATAGCTTTATTGAGGCCGTAAAGCATCGAATATTCGCGCAATGATGGGAAATAATTAATGTCCTGTCGTTCCAATTGGATGCGCAGCATGTTGGCCACGTCGCACCACTTAAGCGCTTTCAGCAAATCATGTTCTACCTTTACGCCTAAAGAAGTAATATATTTTGGAATCAGGGTGGTGGGGCCGCATACCATCACTTCCGCACCTAATTTTTGTAAACATAAAATGTTGGAAAGAGCCACACGGGAGTGTAGGATGTCGCCAATAATAGCTACTTTTCTCCCTGCCACTTCACCATACTGTTCACGGATGGAAAAAGCGTCCAACAAGGCTTGGGTAGGATGTTCATGTGCCCCATCACCGGCATTAATGATCTGGGCATTAACATGTTTGCTTAAAAAAACGCCCGCACCTGGGTAGGGATGGCGCATCACAATCATATCCACCTTCATGGCTAATATGTTATTAACAGTATCTATAAGTGTTTCGCCTTTACTAACTGAAGATGAAGATGCCGCGAAATTAATTACATCTGCTGATAAGCGCTTTTCTGCAAGCTCAAAGGAGAGCCTGGTTCGTGTGGAGTTTTCGAAGAAAACATTGGCAATGGTAATATCCCTCAGAGATGGTACTTTTTTGATGGGGCGGTTAATAACGTCTTTAAAGGTATTGGCGGTGTCTAAAATAAGGTTGATATCCTGTACAGAAAGATCCTTAATGCCTAAAAGATGTCTGGTGCTTAGCTGTTGTGCTGTTTCTGCCATTTTATATACTGTCAAATGCTATTAGCTGTTTTCTTCTGTTAACAAAATAATCTGATCCTCGGTGTCTGTCTCGCGCCAATTAACCAATACACGTTGTGAGTTAATGGAGTCTACCTGGATACCTATATAATCCGGCTCGATGGGTAGATGTCTGGAAAAGCGTCGATCTACCAATACCAATAACTCCACTTTTTCCGGTCTTCCAAATGCTTGAATGGCATCTAAAGAGGAGCGAATGGTTCTACCTGTCCATAACACATCATCGATTAAAATGACCTTTTTATTCTCAATGACAAAATCGATTGTGGTGCTGTTCGGAACCAAAGGACCGTTTTCTTTTCGGCGGAAATCATCCCTATAGAATGTAATGTCCAATTCGCCAAACTGTAAATGATCCAATTTTAATATGCGCTGAAGTTCCTCTTTGATCCGCTGAGCGAGGTAAATACCCCGTGGCTGAATGCCAATGACAACAGAATTTTTGAAATCATGGTGATTCTCTATCAGTTGCTGACAAAGGCGTTGTATCGTGATTTGAAATTTTGGGCCACTCAATAAGACGGATTGCTGCATCTGGAATTTATTTGGTTGAACCTGTTAAACCTTGCTTATATTTTTATTACTAACCTATAACGTGCCCTTTTAGACGATGAAGCCCTGTTTACTGCAGGTCAAGATGTTATCTAATGCGGTATCTCCTCAGTGTTAATCTGTAAATGCTCCAAGCTATATAGGACTGCTTTTTTTCCAAATGCAAACTTAGATAAATTTCCTCTATAAAAAAAGCTCTCATTGGTAGAGGAGAGATCGATAAACGGCTTTAACCCCCTCATGAACCGAGTGTAACGATACTCCTATTGAATACCGATAAGAGCAATCACTTATCAATAATGCCGAGAGGCGAACACGTATGCATAATTCCTTTAAATGCAGCGCAATTATATTGCTTGGTAGAAGGACTTTATCTAAGTCTGAGCGCATATGTAAATAATTTTTAGGGATTGTTTTAAGTAAGTTTTTTTGAGTAAACGTGTAACTGCATAGTGCCGTTTTTTATGATAGGAAAAAGGAACCTTTATTTTTGTCACTTTTTTGCCGCAAAAAAGGTAACCAAAAAGCTCCCGCTGTGCCTAGTCGCTACAGCGGGAGTGCATCCACCTGCTTACCGCAACTAGCCAATGCGGTTTTTGAGCAGAACGGAGGGCTGTTGCGAACAAGCACTAGCCGTCCCGAAGAACGTAAATGGCATGGGCTTGTGGAAGAAGCAATCGGCAGCTGACATGCCTACTCACATTTTTTGAGCGAAGCTACGGAACAAGAGTAAAAGATGAACGAAGCGTTGCCTTGTGTGTGGGCGTGGCTCCTTTTACGATCTGGCATGTTGGCCACGAATTGCTACGGAGCAAGCCAGCCAGTTATAAAGTTGTTTCTGTTTCATAAGGTCTTTATGAGCTCGTCGCTATGCTCCTCGGTTTGCTTAATTGGTGCATCAAAGTGAGAAACCTGTGCGGTAAGCACGGAAAGTCTGGAGGGCAAGGAGAAAAAGATATGACAAAAATAAAGGTTCCTTTATTCAAGACAATTTTTAATTCCTTAAAAAAACTAATCTCATCGAAGATAAATACTTTGCCTCTAGAAATAAAAAAAACAAAAAGTCATTCAGACCGTTATTTAATTCAAAATGTACATTTTATGAGAACATTATTTTATATCATAGCGGTGGTGCTACTGATCGGATGGGCACTGGGCACATTTGTATATGCGCTAGGGAATTTAATCTATATATTGCTTGTTTTAGCAATAGTGGCCTTGGTATTAGGTGTGGCTCGAAAAAATACGAGGAATAGTTAAAATTCCTCGTTGGCTTCTGTTTTTTTTGCTGATTCTTTTGATAATTCAGGCATATATTTTAACGTTGGGTCCAGCCAATACATCTGTATAATCCGTGAGTATCGATAGTTAAGAGGAGCTAATACTAGTATGCCCGATATCGTGATGGCGACATATAGCCAAGGATTGTCTGACCCCCCCGAGAGTATAAAAGTTGCGATCCCCAAAGTGACCAATTCGGCAACATTAAATACATAGGTTACATACATAGCGGTATAAAAGTATCCCGGATTACGTTCAAAGGTTAATCCGCAATGGTCACATTGCTCATGCATTGTGTTGCTGAAAGATCCCTTAAACATATTTCCTTTTCTGCAGCGTGGACATTTACCTTTTATCATAGACGGGAATGCAGGTATGATCTGATAGTTGTTTTGATTTTTCATGTTTGCCATCATGGCCTTATGTTTTTTACATCTATTTATGCAAAAAAACGCAAAATAGATGACCTTATAAGTTTGTTTACGATGTTTTTACACTAATCTTGATGTTTTTAACAGCTTAGGGATACTGTTTTATCTTTCGTTATTAAAGGTGTCTCCCTGATTTAAGTCACCTGTTTGATAACCTTTTTTAAACCAATAAACTCGTTGAGCTGAGGTGCCGTGTGTAAATGCGTCGGGTACAATCTCTCCTTGTGCCTGCATCTGTAGCCTATCATCACCGATAGCGTTTGCCGCCCTCAGGCCTTCTTCTATATCTCCTTCTTCTAAGAGTTGTTCTCTTTCATTGGCATGATGAGCCCAAACACCTGCTAGGAAATCGGCTTGTAATTCAAGTTTCACCGACAGCCGATTGTATTCTTTTTCACTAAGCCTCGAGCGCATTTGCTGCACCTTGGCCATGGTGCCATTGAGATGTTGTATATGATGGCCAACTTCATGCGCTACCACATAGGCCATAGCGAATTCACCAGGTGCACCAAATCTATTTTTTAGTTCATCATTAAAGCTGAGGTCAATAAAGAGCTTTTGATCAGCAGGGCAATAAAATGGACCCATTGCGGTGAGGCCCGCGCCGCACTCCGTAGCCGTTTGATTTCTAAATAGAACAAGAGTTGGTTGTTGATAGCGATCTCCGTTTTCCTGAAATAGTTGCGTCCATATATCTTCAGTGCTTCCCAGAACAACTCTAACAAAAGAAGTAAGCTCTTTCTCTTCCGTGCTTAACTCAACAGTCTCTGTTTGTTGGGGTGCCGTTTGCTGTAACTGTTGTAATACCTCGTTGGGATCACCCCCAAGGAAACTAACAATTAAAGCGATGACAATGGCACCTATGCCTCCACCAACAGCAAGTCCTCTTCCAGACATGCCTCTTCTATCTTCGACGTTGTCGCTTTCTCTTCTGCCTTTCCAACGCATAAATTTTGCACTAAATTTTACAGATGATTTTGAATATATATAGAAACAAAAAAAGCCTCAAATGGTTGAGGCTCTTAATTGATTAATCAATTAAGCAGTCTACTAGAATGAAAAATCGTCATCCTTTTTAGCATCAGCAGCTACACCACTTTCACTAAATTCATAGCGTTTTTCCACTACTTCTTGATGGGCCTTAATATATTCTACTGTATCATTAAGTCCTTCCGCAAACTTTTCAAAATCCTCTTTATATAAGAAAATCTTATGTTTCACAAATACGCCATCTTCTAATCTTTTTTTACTTTCTGTAATGGTTACATAGTAATCATTAGATCTAGTGGCCTTCACATCAAAAAAATAGGTGCGCTTCCCTGCTCTTACCTTTTTTGAAAAAACTTCTTCCCGTTCTTTGTTGTCAAAATCTCCCATTGTCAAATCTTTAGTTTAAGTTTCTCGGATTCGGTATAAATATAAATCAATATTTTCTAATAATGCAAATAGAATTTAACAATGATCGAAAAAAAACGTTTGAAAAATGCAGGTTCCTTAAGTAAAAAACGTTCTAAGTGCTCTTTTTAGCTGTTTTTTGTGTTGAAAATTCGACAATGAAAAAAATGAAAAATATTAGACGTTCAAACGGTTATTTATCTAATAAATGATCATATCGGTCACCTAAGTTGTCGTCGTTCCGATAACTTTTAACCATGTCGTCTTCATAAACTTTAAAATCACGCGACTTTAACGTCGGAATTTCGGCGCCCAAGCTTTTCAATAACATGTATAGGCTGTTTAAGTCGAAGTCTGACCGCTGCAGTCTGATAAGGTATTGATTGTCCGATATTTCAATATTCAATCTTTCCATTACTGTAGATATTATTGTTCTCAAATTTTACAAACAGCTATGATGTTAAGATTAATGTTAGATGAAGTTTTGGTTAAGGATACTCAACTGCTATTACTACTTAACGAGATGCTTAAATAAAAAAGCCCCCAGAAAGTGTCTAGCTTTTTGGGGGCAGTGCATTTCGGCGCCTTTGTTATTTAAGCATTCTGTGCTTGATTTTTTCGAATAATATTGAGTGCACCACCGGCTTTGAACCATTCTATTTGCTGTGCATTATAGGTATGGTTTACCGGGAAGCGGTCTTCAGAACCATCTGTATGGTGTAATACTACTGTTAATTGTTTTTCAGGGGCGAAATCTGTCAAACCAATGATATCGATCGTATCGTCCTCTTTGATCAGATCGTAATCTGCTGGGTTACTAAAAGTGATGGCCAACATACCTTGTTTTTTAAGGTTGGTTTCGTGGATACGGGCAAATGACTTCACCAATATGACCCTTACTCCTAAATGACGGGGTTCCATGGCAGCATGCTCTCTAGATGATCCTTCGCCATAGTTTTCGTCTCCTACTACAATGGTATTGATGCCAGATGCTTTATAGGCACGTTGAGTAGATGGAACAGGTCCGTATTCGCCGGTTAACTGACTTTTCACCGTATCTGCTGTATCATTGAAATAGTTGATAGCGCCGATAAGCATGTTGTTAGAAATGTTATCCAAATGTCCGCGGTATTTCAACCAAGGGCCTGCCATAGATATATGGTCAGTGGTACACTTGCCTTTCGCCTTAATCAACAATTTTAAGCCGTTAAGGTCTGTACCTTCCCATGGTTTAAATGGCTCAAGCAGCTGTAGGCGGTCTGACGTAGAGCTTACCAGTACGTCTACCTTGCTGCCATCTTCTGCTGGAGCTTGATAACCTGCGTCTTCAACAGCAAAACCTTTAACCGGTAATTCCAGGCCTTGAGGTTCATCCAACTTAACCTGCTCGCCTTTTTCATTGGTTAAGGTATCTGTTAAAGGATTAAACAACAAAGAACCCGAAATAGCTAAAGCCGTTACGATCTCAGGAGAGGCAACGAAAGAATGGGTGTTCGGATTGCCATCAGCACGCTTAGCAAAGTTTCTGTTGAAAGAAGTAATGATGGAATTCTTTTCTTTTTTCTCAGCACCATGGCGAGCCCATTGGCCGATACAGGGACCGCAGGCGTTCGCCAATACAACACCGCCAATTTTATCAAAGGTGTCTAAGAAGCCATCACGTTCTACCGTATAACGCACTAATTCAGAACCGGGAGTTACTGTATATTCTGATTTAGCGATCAGATTTTTCTCTACAGCCTGTTGTGCTAAAGATGCTGCACGGCTGATATCTTCATAAGATGAGTTTGTACACGAGCCTATTAAACCTACCTCTAATTTTTCTGGCCAGCCATTTTCTTTAACAGCAGCGGCAAATTTAGAAATGGGCCAAGCTAAATCCGGCGTAAACGGGCCGTTGATATGCGGTTCCAACTCCGATAAATTAATTTCGATGACCTGATCAAAATATTGTTCAGGATTGGCGTATACTTCTTCGTCGCCTGTAAGATGTTCCTTGATGTTATTCGCTAAATCAGCGATATCTGCACGCTCGGTACCTCTTAAGTAAGCTTCCGATTTTTCATCATAACCAAAAATAGAAGTAGTAGCACCGATTTCTGCACCCATGTTACAAATGGTTCCTTTACCGGTTGCCGATAAAGCGCGGGCTCCCTCTCCAAAATATTCTACAATAGCTCCGGTGCCACCTTTTACGGTTAAGATTCCTGCTACTTTTAAAATTACATCTTTGGCAGCAGTCCATCCACTTAATTTTCCGGTCAATTTAACACCGATCAATTTAGGGAATTTAAGCTCCCAGGGTAAACCTGCCATCACATCACAGGCATCAGCGCCACCAACACCGATGGCAATCATACCCAAGCCGCCTGCGTTTGGCGTGTGTGAATCTGTTCCGATCATCATACCGCCCGGGAAAGAATAGTTTTCTAGTACCACTTGGTGAATAATACCTGCGCCTGGTTTCCAGAAACCTATACCATATTTATTAGAAACAGAAGCGAGGAAATCGTATACTTCTTTGTTTTGATCATTGGCAATGGCCAAGTCGGCTTCAGCGCCTACTTTTGCCTGGATCAAGTGATCACAATGCACCGTAGACGGAACGGCTACCTGCGGGCGGCCCGCTTGCATAAATTGTAGAAGAGCCATTTGAGCAGTTGCGTCTTGCATGGCTACGCGGTCGGGTGCAAAATCTACGTACGACTTTCCACGGCCATAAGCTTCTTTTGCTTCCCCATCCCAAAGGTGGGCATATAAGATTTTTTCAGTTAACGTAAGAGGTTTACCAACAGATTTACGGGCCGCAGCTATACGGCTTTCGTAACGAGCATAAACCGCTTTGATCATTTCTATGTCAAATGCCATTTTCTATATTTTTATTTGGATGTTACACGCTTCTAGGACTGTTTGAAGCAACAAACCCTGTTCTTGTTGCCTTGCTGTACTCATTATCAGCTATAAAGCGTGGCGAATTTACAAAAAAAAGAAATGAAATGCATATCTCTGGCTATTAAGCCGTTATTTGGAAATATTCTAAACTGTTGATAAAAACAGGAAAAAGAATTCTTTACTTGGATACATATTTGTTTTTTACCCATTCACAGCAATCATAGAACTTAAGTAGCTTCAGTTCCTGTTTATCTGCACGTATTTCATGAATACGTGCATTAATTTTCTTACAAGTAGTTGTTTTCCAGTTGTTACCACGGCGCGCAGGGTCTAACGCAATGGTGTTGAATACCAGCTTTTCGATTTTGAACGCTTTACCTAATTTGCTGAAAGCTCTTTTATACGATCTGATTTCATATTCGAGATAATCGATATCATCCTGTTCATAGGAGAGTAAAATATATAACATTCGTCCCGCACGGTATACCGGCATTCGGGCGCTCTGCTTACTCATCGTGAAGAACTGCTGTAGGCATTTATTGGCACGAGCCCACTTTTTGGAAAGAAAATATGCTAGTCCTTCAAAATATAGATATTCAAGTTGTTTCTCATGACTATTCGTTTCTGTTATGCGTTGTCGTTCATTTTTGGAAGCGTCAAGTAGTGTCAGTGCTTGGGGTATATTGTCCATACCAATATACATATTCAACTGATATACCTGCGCGGTAAGCGTAGCCAGATTTTTAAAATGCTCTGGATATGCCCTTGCCGCTAGATTGCTCGTCTTTTCAATGAAATGAGTCATTTCTTCATAATATCCCATACTCCTTAAGCTGTCCAATATGCCATCTAACGCGGAGAGATAGTCATAGGGTGGGTAATCCCACATGCTTTCATTTGACTCAATAAATTTATTGAGCTCAGTAAATATTTTGAGTGCCGAATGGTATTCGCCTGTATGGATGAAGAAGAAAGATTGAAACAATAGATGAAGTTTCTGTGGTTCAAATTGATATTGGCTTCCTCTGGTACTTAGGCTGAGTTCGCTTAAAATAAGGTCATTCACCTTTTTATCTTGTTTGCCCTTGGTCAACACACCCTTCGTGAGTCTATGGCTCAGTAATTCGTAAAGCGTATAATGTTCCTGTAGTTGACGGAGCAGCTGTAAAGTGTGCTTGGCTTTCATCTGCTTATCTACCAGTTGCTGTTCGCAGATATCGGGAAAACCAATATCTGTCAAGGTGGTCAATTCCATCCGGGCGGCCTGGTAGGCTACCGCGTGATTTTGGGTTTCAGATGCCAGTTTGTAAGCCTTCTGCAACTCCCTATTTGCTCTGTTGGGCATAGAACGTTCAAAACACAGTTGTGCCTTCATTAAGCTATGATGCTGCTTATACCAAACGTCTTGCTCTATACGTATCTGAACAAGCACATCTGTAAGGACCTTGTACAAATAGTTGGCAGTATTTTCAAATGATTTAGACGGATATTTCTTCCGGAATTGTTCTTCCCAAGTTTCCCGATCCGCTTTTCCTCTAGCAATTGCCAAATCAAACAATAGCAAGTAATCTTTGGCATTTTTAAGCTTATGGCAATAAAGACGGAAATATTTTTTTTCCGTTGCCGATAAAGATTTGATTAACTCTTCGAGTTCAAAAATGAACATGAATATAGTTTTTAATTTTTTTTATGTGTTGAAAATGAGTAATTTATGTGTTTGTTTTTGGTTTATTGGTGATTTTATAATTCATAAAAATAAGAAAATAAGGCCAATATGTGCAAAATACTTGATCTATTTTTGAATGTATTATAAACCAGGTATCATTTTTTAACTTTTGTATGAGTAATAAGATTATTGTAGTAGGCAGTATGAATATGGATATGGTGGTAAAAACCAGTCATATCCCCGAGCCAGGCGAAACCGTGCTTGGCGGGTCTTTCTTTATGAACCCGGGTGGAAAGGGTGCCAATCAGGCTGTGGCGGTGGCACGTTTAGGCGGTAATGTGTCTTTCATTGGAAAAATTGGCGATGATATTTTCGGGAAACAGTCTTCACAGTTATTTGATGAAGAAGGTGTGGACACGAATGGTATCCTTTCCGACCGCGATAGTCCGTCAGGAATTGCACTCATTACGGTGGATAGTGAAGGTGAAAATAGCATCGTTGTAGCACCAGGGGCAAATGCACATCTGGAACCCAGTGATGTGGAGAAAGCCTTGGATAAATATACGGATAGCAGGGTGTTGCTTGTTCAACTGGAGATCCCGATGCGCACGGTAGAATTTGCTGCCCAATACGCCCGAAACAAAGGGATGCAAGTTATTTTAAATCCTGCTCCTGCAAATGATCTGGTTCAGGATTTATTTCATTTAATAGACATCATAACACCGAATGTACATGAAGCTGAAATGCTATCGGGGGTGCAGATAGTGGATATACCGACGGCACGGCAAGCTGCTGAGGTCATACATGCACAGGGAGTAAAGCATGTCATCGTCACCTTAGGTAAGCAGGGCGCAGCATTACTGGAAAATGGTGTTTTCTACCATATTCCAGCACCCGAAGTGAAAACCGTAGATTCCACGGCGGCAGGAGATGTGTTTAATGGCGCCTTGGCTGTGGCGGTGGCTGAAGGGAAAATATTAACCGATGCAACAACATTTGCCTGCCGGGCAGCTTCCATTGCGGTAACCAAAATGGGCGCACAGTCATCCATTCCGTTTCGCAATGAAGTATTGCTAAGTAGTATGAAATAACCTTGTTACGCCATAGGTAATACGAATCGATCCGCTTGCCTATGCGTGCGTAATTGATGGGTTAAATACAACCGATTTAAAACTAACGATTATGTTCATTGTAGAAAATTATTCGTTGGCCATCCTCTTCTGTATCGTCACGATGCTGTGTTGGGGGTCATGGGCCAATACGCAGAAGCTGGTACAGAAAGAATGGCGTTTTGAGCTATTTTATTGGGATTATGTGTGGGGCATTTTTTTATTTGCACTTATTGGCGCATTGACGATGGGCAGTATCGGCGAAGCTGGAAGGTCATTTCTGAATGACCTGGGCCAGGCAGAGGGGGCCAACATTGGAAGTGCACTGGTAGGAGGGCTTGTATTCAATTTAGCGAACATCCTCCTCACGGCAGCCATTGCTGGGGCAGGTATGGCTGTAGCCTTCCCCATTGGAATAGGGCTAGCACTGGTTATTGGTGTGCTCATCAACTATCTCTTATTGAGCAAAGGTGATCCTGTATTACTGTTCTTTGGAGTAGGGTTGATCACGCTGGCCATTGTCATGAATGCCATCGCTTATCGAAAACATTCGGGAAGTACCGGTAAAAAACCGGTAGGTAAATGGATCATCGTCTCTGTCATCGCAGGAATACTGATGTCTACCTTTTATCCCTTTATTGCTGCAGGAATGGATCTCGAAAATTTCAGGTCGCCAGCACCGGGTAAGATGACACCTTATACAGCTTTCGTTGTGTTCGCAATAGGTATTGTGATCAGTAATTTACTTTTTAACAGCATTTTGATGCGAAAGCCGCTAGAGGGAAAACCAATTGCTTATAGTGAATATTTTGCCGGTAGAGGGCGTGTTCATTTGATAGGGGTTTTGGGCGGTTGCATCTGGGGGATAGGCAATTTATTCAATCTCATCGCCGCTGGTAAAGCCGGACCGGCAATCTCGTATGGCCTGGGTCAGGGAGCTACCTTGGTAGCAGCATTATGGGGCGTGCTTATATGGAAAGAATTTAAGGGGAGTTCCAGGGCGGTCAATGCAATGGTTACAGCCATGTTTGTGCTATTCGTATTAGGCCTTGGGCTAGTCATTATGGCGGGGGAGTAATAGCCAGAAAAGAAAATTAACCAATAAAACCGAAATTATGAAGAAGGGATTTTTAGTCATACTGCTGAGCCTGCTATGCGCTGTGCTCAGCGTTCAACAAGTGTTTGCACAAACAAATGTTACCGGAAGGGTAACGGATAGTGTTTCCGGTAAACCCTTAGTAGGTGCAACAATTCAGGTACAAGGGGAAAATATAACAACAACAACGAATGAAAATGGGGTATATACGGTTTCCGTTCAGTCAACGGGTGCATTACTTTTATTCAGCTACATTGGTTACTTAAATCGCGAAGAAGCCCTCATGGGGCGAAATAAGATTGATGTTTCGCTGCAGCTGCTGGATGCTGCTTTAGAAGAAGTGGTAGTAGTAGGTTATGGGCAACAGAAAAAAGGAGATGTAACAGGAGCTATTAGTTCTGTCTCGGGTAATGAGATTGTACAAAGTACTGTTCCGAATCTAACGAACTCGTTGATCGGAAGAGTTCCCGGCATTATTGCTGTACAGCGTAACGGTGAACCGGGAGATGATGCTGCGGATCTTTTAGTCAGAGGAAGGGCAACACTCAATAATAACAGTCCGTTGATTTTGGTAGATGGTATTCCGCGTGACTTTGCTCAGATTGATCCGAATGAAATAGAATCACTAAGTGTACTTAAAGATGCCGCCGCAACGGCCGTTTATGGAATTAGAGGAGCCAATGGCGTCATTTTAGTAACTACTAAAAAAGGTAAAACAGGAAAACCATCGTTTAGTTATACCGGGTATGTTGGTGTTCAGAATCCAACCCAAATTCCAAAATATTTAAATTCATATGATTTTGCACGCTTATACAATGAAGCAGCATTGAATGATAATCCAGATGCAGACCTTCCTTATTCAGAAGAAGACCTGCAGAAATATCGAGATCATTCCAGTCCGTTTACCCATCCGGATGTCAACTGGTATGAATCAGTTCTACAGTCGGATGCGGTGCAACAGAGGCATTCCTTATCAACATCTGGAGGCTCTGAGAATATTAATTACTTTTTGCTTTTTGGCTATTTTGACCAACAGGGAATGTACCGGAGTATAAATTTTTCTAAATACAACTTAAGGGCAAATATCGATGCAGATTTAACGAAGAGCACGAAATTAACGGTAGGCTTAGCGGGTGGTTTGGAGAGAAAGAAGCATCCGGGTGTGTTAGGATCTAGGGAAGACGGGGGGATTTTCAGTACAACTACCTATTTGCCGCCAAACGCCTTTCCTATCAAAAATGAAGATGGTTCCTGGGCATCTTTATGGGGGACCAATCCGGTTGCCGATATCGTAGACGGGGGATATAGAAAAAATGATGGCAACAATATCCAAACTTCCTTCACGCTAGATCAGAAGCTAGACTTTTTAACAAAAGGACTGGCCGTTAAAGTGGTGTATGCTTATGACTATGGAACCTATAATGCGAAGGATTGGTTTACGCCCTATCGATCATTCTTAGCATCTGCAGACGGATACGAAGAGATAGGAGCCGGGAGAAAACCAAGCCTGTATGAAGAGTTTTATCAGTACAATAACAAAACTTTTGAAACCCATATCAATTACAACCGAACTTTTGATAAACATGAGTTGGGTCTATTAGTGCTCTATACCCAAACGGCCAATTATACCAATTATATCAATGCATCCAGAACCGATTTTGCTTCCAGTGCATTGGATCAACTGTTTGCGGGTCCAAGAACAAATATCGATAATAATGGAGGCGCTTCTGAAAGCGGACGTGAAGGGGTAGTGGGAAGGATTAGTTATAATTATGACCAGAAGTATTTATTGGAAGCAAGCTTTGGTTATAACGGTTCCGAAAATTTTGCTTCTTCCAGGAGGTATGGATTTTTTCCTGCTGTTTCTGCGGGATGGAACATGGCAAAGGAGCCGTTTTTTCAGGATATCGCATGGATGAATCAGCTGAAAGTACGAGCGTCGTATGGAGAAGTGGGAAACGATCAGGTAAGCGACAGGCGCTTTCTATATCGACAACCGGTTTACTACGGGGATACTTATGTGTTTGGAGGATCTTCTCCACAGCCCGTACAAACCCTTTATATCGGAGAACTTGCCAATCCAAATGTGACCTGGGAAAGAGCGAAAAAAAGCAATATAGGCTTCGATCTGGAAATCAAGGATGGCCTGCTTGGTCTTACGGGAAATGTGTTCTTTGAAGACCGGAATAATATCCTTGCCATGCGGAATCAATCAGTACCGGGTACTTTTGGAGCGGAACTTCCCGTCGAAAATATAGCAAAAGTCAGTAACAAAGGGATTGAAGTTGAATGGAGGCACAGACACACATTGGGTGCGTTGGAATATTTTGTGAATGCCAATTATACCTTTGCCAGAAACCGGATCAAATTTATAGACGAGGCCGCCAATATACCTCTCTATAGGCAAAGAACGGGAAAACCGATTGGGCAGTTTTTTGGATATATCAGTGAAGGCCTTTACCAAACGCAGGAGCAGATTGATAACGACGCCAAAATCCAGGGTGTCGAACCACGTCTCGGCGATATAAAATATAAGGACCTAAATGGTGATGGCATAATCAATTCAAATGATATCAGCGCCATTGGAAAATCCGAAACCCCTGAAAGCGTCTTCGGAATAAATTTTGGCGGTAAATTCAAAGGGTTTGACTTAAACGTTTTGCTACAGGGGGCCGGTGGTTACAATGTTACTTGGCAGGGGGAAGCCACGCTGGAATTTGCTTATGGAAGTTCTGCCATGGAGCATCATTTGGATAGATGGACTCCCGACAATCCCAACGCTTCTTATCCCCGTCTTTCGCTCGACCAATATAGTTATAAACAAGAAGAATCGTCGTTTTGGTTGCAGAATGCAGGATATTTACGGGTAAAAAATATAGAATTAGGTTATACTTTTCCCCAAAGTCTGGTTCCCGGAAATATCATTAAACGATTAAGGATCCATTGTTCAGGAACGAATCTATTTACATGGAGTAAGGTTAACATGTTTGATCCCGAGGCTCCATCTGGTTCACCGTATTTTTATCCGCTGCAAAAGGCAGTTACCGTGGGTCTTAATCTTGATTTTTAGGTTATATATTAAATTATCTCAATATGAAATCGCATATAAAAGTAATAGTTATCTTCTTATCCACTTGTTTTTTTGCCTGTGAAAAAAATGTTTTAGATAAAAAACCATTGGATGTAATAGATGAGGAGCTGGTGTGGACAGATGCTAATCTAGCGCAATTGTATTTAAATAATGTTTATCTTCAAATTGCCGGAGGTTTGGGCAGGAGCCTTGATTGTGCAACCGAAATTGCCGAAGGCGGACATAACTGGCATTCTTCACAACCATATAATACAGGAGAGATTACGCCTGCGAATTCTCCTTATTCGGAGGCTTGGTCCCATTATTCGGTTATACGGAATCTAAATGAATTTCTGAGCAAGTACGACATGTCTCAGGGAGATGAAACAGCGAACAACCAGTTAAGAGGGCAAGCCCTTTTTTTAAGAGCCTATTTTTATACGGAACTCATCAACTTTTTTGGTGGAGTGCCAATTATAACAACGGCGCAAGCCTTGGAAGACGATCTAAATGTTGCTAGAAATACCTACGATGAATGTGTTGAATTCATTGAAGAAGATTTAACAACTGCGGCCGTACTTTTGCCATTGGAGTGGGATGGAGCAGAGGTTGGTAAGGCAACTGAAGGTGCGGCACTGGCTCTAAAATCAAGGTTGCTGCTATATGCCGCAAGTCCCTTAAACAATGCACAGAACGATCGGGCTAAATGGCAAAAGGCAGCGGATGCAGCCAGGGCTGTGATCGATTTGAATACCTATTCTTTATACGGCGACTACAATAAACTCTTTTTGACCGATAACAATGAAGAAGTTATTTTTGACATACAGTTTGCTTATCCATACAGAACCAATGATTGGGATTATACTAGTAACCCGCAGGGTTTTGGTGGTGCTTATGGCATGACAAGGCCAACGCAAGAATTAATTGACCGTTATGAAATGAACAGTGGCAAAAGCATTCACGAAAATGGGTCGGAATATAATGCTGCTGATCCTTACATCAATCGTGATCCCCGGTTTTATGCTTCTATCTTGCATAATGGTGCTTCCTGGAGAAATAGAACGCTCGAAACTTTCGTAAATGGTGCTAGTGGTCCGGGGATATATGATGAATATGCAACCTCAAATTCTATGACGGGATATTACATCAAAAAATTTCTTAATGAGAGTAATCCCATCATCTACGGAGATAATCGGGGCAATGAAAACTGGATTCTGATCCGCTATGCCGAAATTCTTCTTAACTATGCGGAGACCCAGCTAAATTTAGGGAACGATGGCGAAGCCCGTATCTATATGAATCTTGTTAGGGAAAGGGTAGGAATGCCTGGTATTCCAGCTGCCGAAATAGGAGATGTACTGCGTAACCGCTACGTCAATGAAAGAACGATTGAATTGGCCTTTGAAGAACATCATTTTTTTGATGTTCGCCGCTGGAAAACGGCACCAGAATTACTGAATGTTCCCGTTCATAAAATGATGATTACGAAAGGCAGTAATGGAACACTTTCCTATGCTATTCAAGTAATGGAACCACGTATCTGGAGAGATGCTTTTTATCATTTGCCGATTCCAGAAGAGGAGATAGATAAGAATCCAAATCTCGCCCAAAATGATGGTTATTAAAGGCAACTGACGAACGATTGTACTTAAAGGATAATAAAAAACGAGAAACCAAATGAAGCATTTTATGTATATCCTCCTTCCCTTTTTTTTGTTAAACGTCTTTTGCAATGAAAGTCGTGCAGAAAATGATGGAGAAAATAGCGAGCCAGCGAGATACTACAAAATTTCTGTTGAAGAGTATCAGCAAAAGGTTTATGCCTCTTGGCTCGGGCAAATTGTAGGTAACGTTTACGGCTTACCGCATGAAAATAAATATATTGATGAGCCTGGGCCTGAAACCTTTCCATTCGGGTACGGGTCCAATTTAAATGAGTTAAAGAAAGTAAATGGTGCTTTTTCTGATGACGATACCGATGTAGAATACATTTATTTGCTTCAGATGGAAAAATATGGCCCCGAACCCAGTTATACGCAACTAACAAGGGCTTGGATGCACCATATACGTGAGCGTGTTTGGTTAGCCAACCGTGCGGCATTAGGCTTGATGCACTTTGGATATACCCCGCCATTTACAGGAATGAAAGCGAATAATCCCCATTGGTTTCAGATTGATCCGCAACTGGTTAATGAAATATGGGCAGTTACCGCTCCGGGAATGGTAAAGTATGCAACGGAGAAATCAGCGTGGGCCGCTCGTATAACAAATGATGATTGGGGGATAGAACCTACTATTCACTACGGAGCGATGTTCGCCGCCGCTTTCTTTGAATCTGACATTTATAAGTTAATAGATATGGGCACCGCTGCGCTTCCAAAGGAAAGTCGCTTCGCAAAGACGGTAGAAGATATGAAGGCGCTTTACCGGAAGTATCCTGCCGACTGGAAATTGGCTAGACAGGAAATGATGGAGAAATACTATCAAAATGAGCCGTTGGAAACAAAAACAATCTGGAACGCCAACCTTAATGGCGCTTGCGGTATTCTTGCATTGTTATATGGTAAAGGAGATTTTCAAACAACCTTGGATATGGCTGTGGTGATGGGTTTTGATGCCGATAATCAAACAGCTACGATGTGTGGTCTTATTGGGTTGATTCAGGGAGAAAAGGGCATTCCAGAAGATTTGCTTTTTCCTGTAAAAGAATGGAAAAAACCATTCAATGATCGGTATATCAATATAAGTCGATATGATATGCCCGATGTGGGGATCGGTGAGATGACCTCAAGAATGGCCTCCATGGGAGAAAAGATTATTTTAAGTAAAGGAGGTCGGAAAATTTCAGAAAACGGGAAAGATTATTACCTGATTAATAAAAATGCCGGATTTGTTCCTCCTCTGGAGTTTCCCATTGGGCCAGAACCGGTTTTGCTCGTGGGTACACCCGTTAACCAGCTGATCAGTATGGTGGGAGAACAGCCCGCCATTCGATGGGAAGTGCTGGACGGTCAATTTCCGGAGGGAATTCAATTTAAAGAGGGACGCATAACCGGAACGCCTGATAAGCCCGGAAGGTATGAGTTGCGCATTCAAATACAACGGGGCGAGCAGAAAGTCGCTAGACGCTTTAACTTGGTGGTAAGGGGTGAAAATTTAGCAAGCAGTGCCACGAAAATATTATCCAATGTAGATAGAGTAGACGTCCAGGCCCGTGATTCACTGTGGTTATCTGTTTCCCGCTTGTTATATACAACCGATATCGAGGCTATAAGAGATGGGGTAACCAAGGGAGAGGGCTCTACCTATTATAGCATTGATGGCACACATGTGCCTAAAATTGATTATTACGGCTATCAGTGGGACCATGTACAGCAAATTGCTTCTTTGGCCTATCATGTGGGCTCCTTGGAAGAAATTGCGGGATGGTTCACTACGCTCCAAGTAGAATATAAAGACGATAAAGGCGTTTGGAAGCCGGTGGAAGGACTGGTGATGACACCACCATTAGTTACCGGTAATCAGCCCTTCAATAAACCTCATTTTGTAGAATATACACTGTCTTTTAAACCCGTTGAAACAAAAGCCATCCGTATCATTGGCGATGCCGGTGGAGGAGAACATTGGTACGGAAAGCCAGCGTATTTCACTTCTATAAGCGAATTAAGTGTATATGAACCGCTGACAGAAGATAACAATTGATTCAAAAAGAACAAAACAAAACTTGTTGGCATATGAATGTTAAATATAAGTTTTTATTTAAACCACTAAATTATGAAGAAAGTTAAAGCAGTTTTTGTAGGTATGGGCATATTCCTTTCTATTTTACCTTGTTTTGCGGAAAATAGGAATAAGAGGCACCAGTTGGATGGTAAAATTTCACTGGCCGTTCTAAAAGACAAAATCAAAGGAGGATGGGCGGGGCAAACCATTGGTGTGACCTTTGGCGGGCCCACCGAGTTTCGCTATAACGGAACATTTATACAAGACTATCAATCGATTGCTTGGTATGACGGCTATTTGAAAGAAACCATGGAAGATAGCCCCGGCTTGTATGACGATATTTATATGGATCTCACCTTTGTCGAGATATTGAACCGTGTTGGTTTGGATGCACCCGTTGATTCTTTTGCGAATGCTTTTGCCAATGCAGGTTATACGCTTTGGCACGCCAATCAAGCAGCCCGTTATAACATTCTGAATGGCATGAAAGCTCCGGAGTCGGGCCATTGGCTAAATAACCCTCATGCCGATGATATCGATTATCAGATTGAAGCTGATTTCGCTGGTTTGATGAATCCCGGCATGCCCAATTCGGCTTCCGAAATAAGTGATAAAATTGGCCATATCATGAATTATGGAGACGGCTGGTACGGCGGCGTCTATGTTGGCGCCATGTATACCTTGGCATTTGTATCAGATGATGTGCATTATGTAGTGAACGAAGCGCTAAAAACCATTCCCGAGAAAAGTGATTTCTTTCAATGTATAAAGGATGTGATCCAGTGGCATCAGCAATATCCGGATGATTGGAAACAAACATGGTTTGAAATCCAGAAAAAGTGGGCTCAAGACGTGGGTTGTCCCGATGGCGTATTGGCTCCCTTTAATATCGATGCGAAGACAAATGCAGCTTACATCGTATTGGGCTTATTATACGGCAACGGTGATTATACCAAAACGCTGGAAATAGCTACACGCGCAGGGCAAGATTCAGATTGTAATCCATCCAGTGCCGGCGGTATCCTCGGAACGATGATCGGTTATGATAATATACCCGCTTATTGGAAAATGGGATTGGAAGAAGCGGAAGATATCGATTTTAAATATACCGACATGTCTTTAAACAGGGTATATGACATCAGTTATCAGCATGCCTTGGAAATGATTAAGCGGAATGGTGGTACCGTAACTGATCAAGGAGTAAGCATTGCGATACAGCGCCCGGAAACCGTTCGTTATGAAAAAAGTTTTGAAGGTTTGTACCCGGTAAATAAAATCGGAGTAAATCGAGATATAGATCAGGAATACACCTTTGACTTTAAAGGAACAGGGATTGTTTTATTGGGTTCTGCACAGAAAAAAGAAGACGCTCTACCCGATTATATTTTTGACGTAGACCTTTATGTTGATGGAAAAAAAGTGGAAACATTCCATATGTCTACCAATTACACGGTTAGGAGACATGAGATTTTCTGGAAGTATCAGCTGTCCAATGCAGACCATCACGTTAAAATCGTTGTTACCAATCCAAAGGCTGGATATCATATTAGAGCAAACGAGTATATTGTATATGCCGACAATTTAAATGAAGGGATACAATCCCATTCCACCGAGAATTAGTTTTTTGGAACAGTAACTGAGTTTGCAAATATTAGAAGGTGAATTTCTTCACTGTTTTCTTTTTTTCCAATTCATTCTTGCGAAGGAGAGGTATCTAAATCTTACCCTCTTCGCATTGACAAAACTTTTTTTGAATATTCTATCTAGGGTGAGTCCAGGTTTTTGTTGTAAAAGCTGGACTCACCCTAGACTCAATATGGACTCAACGTGGATTGTGGATTCACTCCGAAGAAGATACGACAGTTGCTCGGTCCTTAGGTTCTACATATCCCGAAGAATTAGTCTATTCATTTATCAATTGAACAGGTTTTTAATACTTTTTAGGAAGGCAAAATAAGCATTCCAGTCAAAAATTAAAATGTATATCGCCATCTTTCTTCATAATATGTTTTGATTTCATCCAAAATTTGTATTATTGTAGGATAGACCAAAAGAACCTAAGATTCCATTATGGCAAAAGAGCGTGATCATATACGGTTACATCAACTCCTATCAGGAGATGAACATGCTTTTTCTGCATTATATAATCAGTATTGGGAAGCCTTGTTCAAATATGTTATGCGGATCCTGCCAGATCAGGATGAAGCGGCCGACGTTCTACAGGAAACTTTTGTTGCCTTTTGGGAATTACGCAGTACCTTAACTAAGGTGAAGTCAATAAAGGCGTATCTTTTTGTTATGGCCCGAAATTTTGCTTTTAAAAGATTTCGGGAAAAACTAAAGAGGACAGAGATAGTAGATAAATTGGTGATGTTTTATGGAGAACCTATAGAAAGTGCGGAAGAGGCACTTGGAGCTAAAGAATTGACCAACCTTTTGGATGCCGAAATTGACAAACTTCCTCAACGCATGCGGGAAGTGTTTTTGCTGAGTAGGAAAGAGCACCTGTCTTATAAAGAAATAGCCGAACGTTTACAGATATCTGACCTGACTGTAAAAAAGCAAATTAACAATGCCTTGAAGAACCTTCGTTTAAAAATTGATGAAGATTATATCCCTTATTTAATTCTATTGATGATCATTGATCTTTCTAGCTGATTAATATGCTCCTATTTGCATAATATCGGGAGAACTATCCAGCCTTGCATAGGTAAAACATATCGAACTAATGCAAGGCTGGATAGTCTATTTCATCATTTTTTTACCTCACGATATAGAAATAAAGGGCTATCAATTTTAAGAGCTTTTACATTATTGTGGGTTTTGTTCTAGATTATCTAGCATGATTTCCCGTTCAGGTATGGGTAAAAGAATTTTATTCTCCGTTAATTGGTAGGCCCCGGTGGGATATTCGCTCGGTTCCTTGGCAATCTCACGTTGCCCATGGGCATTCATGATGTTTACAGCCCGACCTGTACGGATGAGATCATACCAGCGATGGTTTTCAAAGGCTAGTTCTACTTGGCGTTCCTGATAGATGGCATCCCTGAATTCTTGCTGCGAGGCAATAGCTAATCCTGCCACCGGATTTCCTGCTGTTTTAGGTGGTAACCCGGCGCGTTGTCGAATGGTATTAAGCAAATTAAAAGCCTCGCCATTAGCAGTAAACCCTTGCTCGTTAAGACATTCTGCAATCATCAACAGAACATCTGCATAGCGCAAAACAGGAAAATTAACGTTCGTTTGCCCTGGTTGAACAAAACCGTGATTATATTTCGTAATATACGGAACAGCAACGAAGCCTGAAGCGTCCTGAAATCCTTCTGATAAGGAAGCGTCCTTTCGGAGATCACCTTCTTCATATGTATTGATCAAATCTGTTGTCGGTGTATTCCAACCACTATTGTAGCTCAGATTGGTGGCTGGATCCTGTGTGACAATACTCCCTGAATTAAAGGGTGCAAACCAATACATGAAGTTGCTTGACAAATTTGTGCCGGCTGTGGCATAGTATTGGATTTCAAATATTGATTCGGCATTGTTTTTATTTGCCGGTGAAAAGATACTGGCATAGTTGGACATCAAACTATAGCCTGTCACATTCCTCAAGACATTCAAGGCATCGTCAAATCTTCTTAGCGTCATATATACTTCTCCCAAAAGAGCATTTGCTGAACCTCTGGAGACACGTCCTTTATTATTGGCATCGTAGCTCCCCGCGTCTGGTAATTGATTCGCTGCATCTGTGAGATCTTGAATAATCTGTTGATAAACTTCCTGAACATTGGCTCTTCCTGCCGAAGGAGCATTTTCTGGTGTTTTAGTTACTTCAAGGCGTAACGGCACACCACCGAATTGTCTTACGAGATTAAAATAATGAAAACCACGTAGGAATTTGACTTCACCGATTGCTTGATTCTTGGCGGCTTCTGGCATGGGTATAGCATCTATATGGTCTAAAACGTCGTTGCATCGGAATACAGAAGTATAAGTATCTCTCCAAAAGTCCTGTATCAGGGAATTGGAAGAGTTGGCCAAAAATTGATCGACTTGTTCGCGGTTGACCTGGCCCCGTTGTGGTGCATTGTATTGGAAGGTGGTATTGTCTGAGCGCATTTCGCCAAATAGCCAAAAACTAAATGTTCCTAAACCTCTTAATGAACTGTAAGCGCCATTTACTCCTTGCTGAATGTCTGATTCTGTTTTCCAGAAATTGCTGTTTGTTAAACTGGACTCTGGATATTGGTTTAAAAAGTCTTTGCTACACCCAACAAATAGGAGTGCCATTATGAGTACTGCAAAGCGTCTATTTGATCTATAATTTTTCATCTGTTTAAATTTTGTTCTTTCATTAGATTTTTAATTTCTCAATGATATCTAAGCTTAGTTAAAAAGTCATGTTAACTCCTCCAGTAAAAATTCTTGACAAAGGATATGCGGTAAAATCCCGGCCTGGCGTCAAGGCAGAAAAGCCATCGTTTGTTCCAGCTTCAGGATTTGCGCCGCTGTATTTAGTAAAAGTGACCAGATTCTGGACACTTGTATACAGTCTGATTGATTTGAAAAATTTGGAGGCGCCAAGTAACTTTGGGCTTAGATTATAGCCAAGTGTAACATTTTGAATTCGCAAGAAGCTGGCATCTTCTATCCATAAGGAGCTCACTTCGCGATAGGCTACTCGGCCGCCCACGGTAGTTGGCGTCATCCCATCTCCAGGATTCGATGGAGATCGCCACCTGTTCAGCACTTTGCGGTCAACATTAAAAACACCGTCGATATTGTATAGAAATTCATTTCCTGTTTTCATCAGCTGCCCTCCCTGACTGCCGACAATGATGATGTTCAAATCAAAGTTTTTATAGCCAAAACTATTGGTGATACCATAGGTGAAATCTGGTTGGGCATTGCCAATAACCTCAAAATCTCTCACCGGTTCAATAATACCATTTCCGTCAATATCCTTGTAACGGACCGAACCTACCACCGAGTTTCCGTCTTTTGGCTGACTGTTTAGCTCTTCCTCATTTTGGTATAGTCCATCAAACACAAAACCGTAGAATTGTCCAATGGGTTTACCCACCTCTGTTTTGTGTGTAAAATAACCACCACCGCTTCTTCCACTGTATATTGGCGAATTATTATTGCTGGGATTGAGGGCCAAAACGATATTTCTATTGATGCTAATATTTGCACTGGTATTCCAGGTGAACGCTCCTGTAAGGTTACGCGCGTTTACAGCCAGTTCCAGTCCCCTATTCCGTACCTTTCCCAAATTCACGATGGAAGAGGAAAATCCGGAAGCCGAGGGTAGTTCAGCATTCAGCAATAAGGAGCTGGTAATACGGTTATAATAATCAAAAACCACATTAAGTCTTGAATTCAAAGCGGAAAAATCGATTCCTAAATCGAACTCATCGGCTTTTTCCCATGTCAGGTTTTCATTAGCAATCGAAGTGGATACCCTACCATTGGCCAATGTATTGCCAAAGGCATAATTAGATGAACCAATGTTGGAAGCATATTGATAGTTTGGAATACTGAAATTTCCCGTACGGCCATAGCTTACTCTGATTTTCAGGTCATCCACCCACCGTATACCTTGCATAAAATCTTCTTGCGAAACACGCCAAGCTAGTGCCGCCGACGGAAATGAACCATACCGGTTATTAGCGCCGAAACGGGAGGAGCCGTCTGTTCGGAAAGTTCCAGTGAGCAAATATTTGTCTTTAAATGTGTAATTTACCCGCGCTAAGTATGAAATTAACGCCCACTTCTCAATACCCGCCGCAGCGCCATCTAATAAAGTAGAAGCATTGATGGTTTCTATTAGATTATCTGGATAGTTTGTTGCATTAAAAGAATAACCATCATAACGCTCCTCTTGTGCCGTATATCCAACTACAGCGTTTAAGCGATGCGATTGACCGAAATCTTTGTCATACGTAAGCGTCATCTCAGAAAGCCAATTAGAGGTTGAATTCTGTGCGGTATTGGATGAGGGAATCGCTGGATTCGGGTTTGGATTTCCTGTTTCACCAATTACAAAAGAGGGATTAAAAGCAAAGGAGCTGTTATTATTATAGTCGTAATTGAAACTATATTTAGCTTTCAAACCATTTATGATTTGATACTCAACAAATGCATTCCCTATCAGCCGTAAATATTTTGCTTCCGTACCGGCAAACTCCAATGTATTTAACGGATTACCTGCCCCTATAGCTCCCGGTGATGTGATGAAAAAGGTCCGGTTGCCTGATTCATCTGTAATGGGTACAATAGGGCTCAGCCATAACGTACGTGTCAGCACGTCGCGAATACCTGTTTCAAATCCGTTGCGGTTTTGCACGCCTCCGGTGGGTGTAAAACCTAATCCTATTTTGAACTTTTTGCCGATATCCGATTCCAAATTGAAGTTTGCCGAATATCTGGTGTAATCCGTATAGCGAATGGTACCTTTTTGTTCTAAACGACCGAGAGAAGCGCTATATCGTGTACTTTCTGATCCGCCTCGGACGCTAACATCGATGTTATTTTGTAGGGCATTTCGTAGGACAGCATCGTACCAATCGGTGCCTTTACCGTATTGTTCAGGATTTCTAAATTCTACAGGAATATCATCATCTGTTGCAGTAAGGCCTCTTGAAGCAAAGTCGTCAATAATCATTTCTTTTCGGAACTGTGCGTATTCTGTGCCATTAAGAACCTGTGGACGTCCTTTCTGGGGGACTTGCTGTACGCCTGCATAGGAGTTAACACTGACGACAGGAGGACCGGTTTTCCCTCGTTTAGTAGTAATCACGATGACACCGTTAGATCCTCTGGATCCGTATATAGCCGTGGAAGAGGCATCTTTTAATACAGTAACAGACTCGATGTCATCCGGATTGATGGAATTGAGTGGATTATAAACCTGCCCCGCGGTATTGGATATAGCAAATCCATCCACCACATAAAGCGGATTATTTCCGGCGGTAATCGATCCCGTACCTCTTATCCTAACACTGCCACCTCCGCCGGGCATTCCCGTAGGAGAGCTGATCTGTACCCCTGGAATTTGACCAATAAGTTTCTGTTCAATCGACGCTACAGGTAAATCTTTAACCTGGGCGGCAGAGACGGTTGCAACTGATCCGGTTAGGTCTTTCTTTTGTGTCGTGCCATAACCAATAACAACAACTTCGTCAAGACCATTGTCAAACGTTGTTAGGCGAATAGCGGAAAGATCCGATGATGCTGGTAACTCTACCGTGTTATAACCCTGGTGTCTAACGACAAGCACAGCATCTTCTGTAAGGCCTCTTAATATGAAAAAACCTTCACTATTAGTAGCCGTAGTAGCGGTCCCCGATTTGGTAGTTACCGTAGCCCCTGGAATGGGTTCACCTTGTTCGTCGATGACTCGCCCTTGAACATCTTTCTGAAATTTCCAATAATTCAAATTTTTGATGCCGGCGGGATGAGCAAATATCCCACTGCTTGACGAGAGTATTATAAGCATCAGCAAGACTCTCATTAGATTCCCTTTTTTCATATTTATATTGATTATTTAAGTTTTTTTTAAGAGTAGGTGATTTATTAAAGTTGCTGGGCAGACTATGTTATGACGATAATTTCCGAGCGCATATTTTTCAACAATTTATTATAGATTCGTATCGCTCTCCGAACATAGACTATAGTACTTTTTTGATTTCTTTTTCATTCACAATAAGGTTAAGGGTAAGCATAGAATTGTGTTAGGTTGTTTTTTCTCTTGGTAATAATTGCATTCAAAAGCACATTACAGGTATTCTGAAGTTCAAAATTAGCGAATACCCTGTGCTGGCAGTTTACCTTTTTTGATAAAAATTATGTATATTCTGACATCTTTCTTACCTCTTTCTTACCTCTTTCGGAGAAATACAAAACAAAAAAATGGAGTTCAATGAGGTCTGTTTTAAGGACGATGCATCTTCCTTTATGTGCAAAAAAATATTTTCATCTACTACTTTATCTTGGTAAATTCACTCTTACCTATATACCACCTATATAAACCAAAAAATGCAAGAGGAAAAATTGCGTAAGCTAATAGAAAAATACGCCAAGGGTACCTGTACAAAGCAAGAGCGGAAATGGCTCGAAGATCAAGTGCTGCGTAAACCACTGGTGGGTGATTGGACGTGGAACAGTGAAGAGGAAAAGGTGCTGATGGGTATACGTATTCGGAAAGGGATTGATGAGCGTAGGTCCGGCAAAAGAAAAGCAATCGTTAAAAATTTATGGTATACTGGTCTTGCGGCATCTATTCTACTTGTACTAGGAGGAGCCTGGCTGTGGCAGCACCAAAAGCGTACAGAAGAAACTATAAACCGGCTGGTGATCAATGAATCGGTGTCTCAATCTGGTGATGGTATTATTCTGACGCTTTCCGATGGTTCGGAGGTGGATATCGATGAGCATGGTGATGGCATTATTGGGCAGCACGGTGTTGTCTCTATTAAAAAAACAGCCGATGGACAGCTGGTTTACGAGCATGGAACGATAACACAGCCTGGGACAGAGAAAGAGATCCCTCATAATACCATCGCCACACCCAATGGAAAGCAGTTCCAAATGAGTTTACCGGATGGAACCAAAGTATGGTTAAATACCGCCAGTAAGCTAAGCTACCCTATTACTTTTGATGGCGCAGAACGTAGCGTATCCCTGGAAGGGGAAGCTTACTTCGAAGTAGCACATAATCCATCTAAGCCTTTTAAGATTAAGGCACAGGATACCCAAATCGAAGTGACGGGCACGCATTTCAATGTGTCGGCTTACGTGTCTGATCGGAAGGTTGTCACGACGCTATTAAAAGGGGGGGTAAATGTGCGTAAAAATGGGCAAGAAGTCTCTCTTGCGGCTGGATACCAAGCCGTCACCTATGCCGAACGAACAGCCATCGATAAGCTGATCAGTAATGCAGAACAAACCATGGCCTGGAAGAATGGCTATTTTATATTTGATAATATGGATATCGTTTCGATCATGCGTAGTGTGGCCAGGTGGTACGATATCCAAGTGACCGTAGAAGGAAAGATTCCTACCAAGAAGTTCGGCGGTACTTTTCCAATGACGGCTAACGTGGATGAATTACTACTTGATTTGAGCACTTTAGGACATGTGAAACTAGAAAAAAAAGGAAAGGAGGTACGGGTTATATGGTAACATAATACTCCTTAATGCATAGGATCTTAAAAAACCAGAAGTGCGGCTAACACCTCTGGCTAAGTACGATGCGTGGCATCGCAATAGGCCCTAATTTAATGGTCGCTAAACCACATTAATCATTAAAACCTGAATGACAAATGTATAAAAAATCGATTGCATTTAGATGCAAAGACAATTATGACGTTCTAATTAAACTGCTTGTAATGTTTAAAGTTTCGTTATTGCTTATCATGCTGACCTTTTCCCAAGCAGGTGCGGAAGTCTTCGCGCAAAAGGCAAGTATTAAAGCGAACAAAATGACACTCAAAGAAGTGTTCATCGAATTGCGCAAGCAGACTGGATATCATTTTCTCTATTTAACAGAAGATTTGCGCCATGCAAATCCGGTGAGTTTAGATTTTAAGCAAACCGACCTGGAGGAAATTCTAAAGTATTGTTTCACCAATCAACCACTTACTTATCAAATTAGACAGAACCGCGTGTTGGTCTCGTTGAAAGAGATGCCAAATGCGCAATCTCCTACGCAAGAATACCTTGTGAGGGGCAAGGTAACAGATGATAAAGGTAGCCCCTTAGAAGGCGTTACGGTTGCTTTAAAAGGCACCCAGCAAGTGACGACAACAAATGCCGCCGGGCAATATCAAATAAGTTTACCAAAGGAAAACGGCACGATTGTCTTTTCTATTATCGGATTTACGACGGAAGAACGAAGTGCCACGGCGGGTGGTGTGGTTGATGTGGCTTTGAAAGAGTCGGTGGCAAATATGGATGAGGTGGTGGTGGTGGGTTATGGTACCGTGCGGAAAGGAGACTTGACGGGATCTGTTACCTCTGTAAAATCGGAAGATATTACTGCCTTGCCATCGATTAATGCCATGCAAAGTCTTACGGGCCGTAGCGCAGGTGTGCAGGTGATCCAAGGGTCTGGCGCGCCTGGCTCGGGCATCAGCGTAAGGATTCGTGGAGGAAACTCATTGCTCGCCAGTAATGAACCCTTATATGTGGTAGATGGTTTCGCCATCTCGGGTAGTCCCACCATCTTAGATCCGGCTGATATCGAATCGATGGAGGTGTTGAAAGATGCTTCTGCAACGGCTATATACGGATCGAGGGGGGCAAATGGCGTAGTGATGATTACAACAAAGAGTGGCAAAAAAGATGTCAGTCAGGTAAGCGTCAATAGTTATCTCGGCTTTCAAAATGTCATCAAAAAGCTGGATATGTTGAATGCACAAGAGTTTGCAAATATTGCCAATGAGCGAGCACGGAATGATGGGGTGGCGCCCTACTTCAGCGAGGAGGAGGTAGCTTCTTTTGGAGAGGGAACCGATTGGCAGGATGCGATCTTTCGGACAGCTCCTATCCAAAATCATAGTCTGAGCATTGGAGGAGGAAACGACAAAACACGTTATTCGATTTCGGGAAGTTATTTTGGGCAAGATGGTATTGTCATTAATTCGGGTTATAAAAGAGCGTCCATTCGATCTAATCTGGAACAACAAGTATCGGAGAAGTTTAAAGTGAATTTAAGCACTATTTTAAGTCGAACCATCAGTGATGCCTTAACCAATGATAATCAATCCAGAGGATCGGGTGTGGTTTCGGCAGCATTGGTTGCTCCTCCAACTATACCGGTGTACGATGAGAATGGTAATTATTCCAATGTAGTACCTTATTCATTTAGCTCCAATGCGGCAGAGAATCCTGTGGCCTTGGCCTATGAACGCCTGAACAGAACAACGGGAAGCGGCGTCTTATCCAATCTTGCCTTATCCTACACTTTTATAGAAGGGTTGACCTTGCGTGTTTCGGCGGGTATCGATTATGCGAATTCTAAAGCGGATTATTACTCCTCGCGCCTGATACGTTCTACGCCTGCCGGGAATGCCAGTACGACTTATTATACCCGTACTAATTTTCTGAACGAAAATATACTCAATTATAACAAAACATTTGGCATACATCAGTTAGACCTGACCGGAGGGATTACCTATCAATCGGAAATTGTACATAATAACAGTCAAAGTGCGAGCGGCTTTACAACAGACGTCTTAAAAAACAACAATCTGCAAGCAGCAACGGTGATTGGTACACCAACAGCAAGCATTCTGGAATGGAAGCTTTTGTCGGGCCTGTTTCGAGCAAACTATACCTTGCAAAACAAATACTTATTTACCGCCAGCATTCGCGCAGATGGTTCCTCCCGGTTTGGAGAGACGAATCAATGGGGATATTTTCCTTCCACAGCCTTCGCATGGCGAATAAACCAGGAGAATTTTCTGAAAGATGTGGATGCCATTTCCAACTTGAAATTCAGGCTTAGTTGGGGGCAATCGGGCAATACGGCTATTAATCCCTACGGCTCGTTAAATGTATTGTCGGGTTTTAATATTATTCTCGGAGATAACCTATACACTGGGTTTGCCCCTCTGGAGCAACGTCCAAATCCAGATCTTAAGTGGGAGACCACCACGCAGACCAACCTTGGTTTTGACTTAGGCGTGCTGAATGAGCGTATTCGTTTCACTTTTGATTTTTACAATAAAAATACGAACGACTTATTGGCGAGCGTACCACAACCCACTTCCACAGGCTATACGTCACAATTTCAGAACATAGGTAAAATACGTAACCGAGGCGTGGAATTTGAATTGGGCGCTGATCTTTTTAGAGGTGATTTTAAGTGGGATGCTTCCCTGAATTTTTCTGCTAATAGAAACAAGGTGTTGGAGTTGGCGAATAATGCAGACGTTTTCGGACAAGCACTTTTAATACCTTTGAGTGTAAGTCCGAATTTGGTAAGACCAGGTTATCCGGTCGGCGTGTTTTTCGGCTTTGAAGAGGATGGCTTAAATGAACAGGGCCGGATTCAGTACCGTGATCTCGATAACAATGGCGTGATCAATAATTTGGACAGAACCATCATCGGCAATCCAAATCCGGATTTTATTTTTGGGTTTAACAATAATTTTAGTTACAAGAATTTCACCTTGAATGTTTTCTTACAAGGAACCCAAGGAGTGGATATCTTTAACTTTAATCTGTCAAATCATGCCAATGCCTTTAATTTCGGAGAGAACCAGGTGCGGAGCAGTTTAGATCGCTGGACACCGGAAAATCCGAACACCAATGCACCTAACCCTGTGGTGAGTGTGGGGTCAAGCTTCCGTGAATCGGATCGTTTTATTGAAGACGGCTCTTTCGTCCGCTTGAAAAATATTCGTTTAGGCTATAATTTTCCGGTTAGTAAGCTTTCCTTTATAAAGTCTCTTCAAGTATATGCGAGCGCACAGAATTTGTGGACGAGCACGAACTATTCTTGGTACGATCCGGAGGTGAGTACCCGTACGAGCCAATCGGCAACTACCATCGGAATTGATCAAACCAGTTATCCGGTTGCAAAAACCTTTACGTTTGGATTGCAGGCTAGTTTTTAACCCAGATTACGCATTAGGAATCTGGGTTGAAGGATATTGAACCAATTTGAAATTTTTATCATACATATAATGAAATCATTCCAATATCTATTTATAATCATGCTTTTTTTAGTGGGATGTGCTAAAACCCTAGAAGAAGTACCAACCGATCGGTTGTCAGAAGAAAATTTTTATCAAACGGAGCAAGATGCCGAAGCGGCGGTAAATGCCATCTATGCACCCTTTCGGGAGCTAGGCTATTACGGTGGTTTCTATATGTTGCTCACAGAATCCTGTTCAGATTATGCAAACGGCCGGGGTTCTTTTGCACCGGTGAGTGAGTATAATGGTCTGGATGGCGCTAATATCGCTCGGGCCGAAACCATTTGGAGATTTGCCTATCAAGCTATCCTAAGAGCCAATACCGTTTTGGAAAAGGTGCCAGCTATCGGGATGGATGATGCTAAAAAAGCGGCACTTTTAGCAGAAGCACGTTTTTTACGTGCATTAGCTTACTTTGATTTAGTGCGAAATTTTGCGGGTGTACCTTTAAGGCAATCCATTGATGACCCAACGGACATGCCACGTAGTAGTGTGGAGGAGGTGTATCAGTTGATTATTGCTGATTTGGAGATCGCTGGCAATGACTTGCCTAATACAGCGGCCATAGCGGGCAGACCGAACGATTTGGCAGCCAAAACATTGTTGGCCTATGTTTATTTAACCTTGGAAAATTGGGAAAGGGCGCGGGATCTTTCGAATGAGGTAATCAATGCCGGAAAGTATCAACTCGTTCCTGTAGCAGAGGTTGAAGATTTCGATAATCTTTTCGGGGCCAATGTGACGAGTAGCTCAGAGGAAATATTCTCCTTTAAATATGCATCGTCAGGTGGGCAGGGCTTTCAATATTTGGTTTATATCCATGGAGAGAATACCTTGTATGCGCCTTATGGCTTTCGAACGATCTATGCACGGGAAACCTTTCCGCTCATCGCTTCGTGGTCTGACGGCGACTTGCGAAAGGATTTCAATTTGTATAGCTCTTATATCCATCGAAATAGTGGTGCGGTGGTGCAATTACCGTCCAATGAACCCTTTCAATTTAAGAAGTTTAAGGACTTTTCTTCCGTGGCAGAAAATGCAAGCGCTAATGATATGCCTGTGCTTCGTTACGCAGATGTGCTGTTGATTTATGCAGAGGCAGCAAGCCAGGCAGAAGGCGGACCTAGTCCGGCAGCTTTCAATGCGGTTAATCAGGTTAGAAGACGGGCATATGGCATGGATAGCCAGGTAGCCAATCCTACGGTTGACTTAACAGGTTTAGATCAAGCAGCCTTCAGAAATGCTATATTTGAAGAACGTGCGTATGAGTTTATGGTAGAAGGGAAGCGTTGGAACGATCTCAAACGTCTCGGTCATGATCGTGTGAGAGCAATCATCCGTGAAGCTAAGGGAAAGGAAGTGAGTGATAGTCAGTTTCTCTGGCCGATTCCAAAAGTAGAGATGGATAATAATGGGGCGCTGGATGCCAGTGATCAGAATCCAGGATATTGATAAAAGTTAAAAATAAATAAGATGAAAACCATTTGTATATATAGCTTGTTGTGCTGCTTCTTTTGCGCATCTGTCATGGCGCAGGAAGTGAAAAATTATGACATCTGCATCTACGGCGGTACCTCGGCGGGCGTAATAGCCGCTTACACGGCCTCCAAGGCAGGAAAGTCGGTTGTGTTAATAGAACCCGGCGGTCGCTTAGGGGGTATGTCCTCCGGTGGATTGGGATACACCGATATCGGTAATAAATATGTGGTAAAGGGTTTGGCGCTGGATTTTTACCGGAAATTGGGTGCGCATTACGATAAGTTTGAGCAATGGATTTTTGAGCCTAAGGTGGCCGAGGCCATCTTTCAGGAGTATATCAAAAATTCCAACGTTACCGTTTTGTATCATCACCAACTTACTTCGGTTAACAAAAAAGGGAATACCATTCAGGAAATTGCGCTTGGTCCTACCAAAGGGCAAGCGGATCCAGACATCCACCTCAAAGCAAAAGTATATTTGGATTGTACTTATGAAGGGGATTTAATGGCGAAGGCCGGCGTGTCTTACCATGTGGGTAGGGAGGATAATAGTGTGTATGGCGAAACCTTGAATGGTGTGCAATTAATGACGGGGCACCAGATACCGGATGGTATTGATCCCTATCAGATACCGGGCGATGCTACGAGTGGTCTGTTATGGGGTATCACCGATAGCCATTTACAGGCTGGCGGTACCGGTGATCAGAAAGTACAGGCCTACAACTATCGTATCGCCCTAAGCAATGTGCCCGAAAACCGCTTACCGATAGAAAAGCCAGCGAATTATGATCCCGATAAATATGCATTACTGAAGCGGATCAAACAAAAAGTGCCTTGGAAGGGCCTAAATGATGTCTTTATCTGGAGCTTAATGCCCAATGGCAAAACAGATATCAATAACCGCAATGGCTTCTCCACGGATATGATCGGCATGAACTGGGATTATCCCGAAGCAGATTATGCGCGTAGACGGGAGATTATTCAGGCACATGAAGAGTATACCAAAGGTTTGCTGTATTTTGTAGGACATGATACTTCGGTGCCAGCCGCCGTACGGGAAGAAATGTTGCAATGGGGGTATCCAAAGGATGAGTATGTAGAAAACGGTCATTGGAGTCCGCAATTGTATATTCGCGAGGCAAGAAGGATGCAAGGAGCCTTGGTGATGACGCAACATCATTGTCAGGGGGAAGAAGTAGCAGCAGATGATATTGGCTATGCGGCGTATACAATGGATTCGCATAATTGCGACCGACTGGTGGTGAATGGGATGGTAAAAAATGAAGGTAATGTGGAGGTGGGCGGTTTTCCACCATTCCCGATTGCCTATCGGGCCATTGTACCGAAAAAGGCGGAGGTCGGAAATTTACTGGTACCCGTTTGTTTATCGGCTAGTCATATAGCCTATGGCTCGATCCGGATGGAGCCTGTATTTATGGTCTTGGCGCAGTCGGCCGCAGTGGCAGCCTGCCTGGCCATTGACGAAGCAATACCTGTACAGGAGGTAGACGTCCAGGAGATAAAAGCGGTATTGGCCAAAAACCCGAAAGCAGATGGACGAAATGCGGATGTATTCATAGATAGCCAGGACGACAGTTCCGTCACATTCGAAGGGAAATGGAATACCGAAAGTAGTGGAGGTTATGGCAGGCATTATTTGACAGCAGGGAAAGGAGACAAGGGTGTTGTGCGTTTTACGGCAAAAGATTTGAGAGAGGGTGCATACACGATTTATAGCTATTATCCAAAGCTAAAGGAAGGTGCAAGTAGTTTGCATTTTAAGCTTTTTAACGGGACTGATTGGGAAGAGAAGAAGATTGCAGTATCGGAGATTCAAATTGAAGGGCAGACTGCGGGTGATTGGCTGCAGCTGGGAACGATCAATGCGCAGGTGGGAAAAGAAGCCTATGTGGAAATCAGTAATGATGAAGCAGATGGAGTGGTAGCGGCCAATGCCGTACTTTTTGTGCCAATAGATGATCAACAATAATTAAAACCAATTATGAAGACGATTCGATTTATTTTCTTGTTCAGCATATTATGTTGCCATTTGGCTTGTAAAAATGTCGACCCTACTACTTATGAAGCAGACCTTATTATATATGGTGGCACCTCTGCAGCCATTACAGCGGCGGTGCAAGCGAAGAAGTCTGGCAAATCTGTCATTGTGGTTTCGCCAGATACGCATTTAGGAGGCCTGTCATCGGGTGGCCTGGGTTTTACGGATACCGGTGATAAATCGGTTATCGGCGGTCTGGCACGTGATTTTTATCATCGTGTTTACCAGCACTACCAGGATAGTGCGGCTTGGAAATGGGAGAAACACAATGAATACGGCAACAAAGGGCAGGGGACACCCGCCATGGATGGGGCAGAACGGACGATGTGGATTTTTGAACCGCATGTTGCGGAGCAGATCTTTGAGGATTATGTGAAGGCATACGATTTAGAAATACACCGGGATGAATGGCTCGATCGGGAATCGGGGGTAGAAAAGGAGGGAAGCAGGATCGTTTCCATCCGCACACTAAGTGGAAAATCCTACAAAGGCAAAATGTTTATCGATGCCACGTATGAAGGCGATTTAATGGCGGCAGCAGATGTGAGTTACCAAGTAGGCAGAGAGGCTAAGGAGGTGTATGGCGAGCAGTGGAACGGTGTGCAGACAGGGGTATTACATCACCGTCATTATTTTGACACCAATATTAGTCCGTATAAGATCCCAGGTGATTCAACGAGTGGTTTGCTCTATGGGGTTTCGGCAGCCCATCCGGGAGCATATGGTTCGGGAGACAACCGTGTGCAGGCTTACTGTTTCCGAATGTGCTTGAGTAACCATCCCGATAATCGCGTGCCTTTTCCAAAACCCGATGGGTACCAGGCAGAAAACTACGAACTCTTGGCAAGGGTTTATGCCGCTGGTTGGAATGAAACCTTTCAAAAGTTTGATATGATTCCGAACAGGAAAACGGATACCAATAACCATGGGCCTTTCAGTACCGATTTTATTGGCATGAATTACGATTATCCTGAAGCGAGCTATGAAAGAAGAAAGAAAATTATAAAAGAGCACGAAGCATATCAACAAGGGTTGATGTACTTTTTAGCGAATGATCCGAAAGTACCGGAAAATGTGAGAAAGGAAATGGCTCAATGGGGTTTGGCCAAAGATGAATTTCAAGACAATCAGCACTGGCCACATCAACTGTATATACGAGAAGCGCGGAGGATGGTGGGACAATATGTGATGACCGAACATGATACCTTTAGTGAACGGGAGATAAAAGATCCGGTAGGCATGGGGTCTTATGCCTTAGATTCACATAATATACAGCGCTATATAAAAGAGGATGGTTATGTACAGAATGAAGGCGATATTGGCGTATCGCCTAAGAACGGGCCCTATCAGATTTCATATGGTTCGCTTATTCCAAAAAGGGAAGATTGTACCAACTTATTGGTGCCGGTATGTATGTCGAGTTCGCATATTGCCTTCGGCTCGATCCGTATGGAACCGGTATTCATGATTCTTGGACAGAGTGCTGCGCTCGCTGCCTTATTAGCGATCGATAACCAAGTGGATGTACAAGATGTATCGTATGAGGGCTTGAAGGAGCAATTGCTGAGCGAAAAACAGGTGCTTACCAAAAATGAAGGCGCCAATGACCAGTAAAACCAAATTAATTGCGGCCATTGTAGTGGCTGCTTTAGGCTATTTTGTTGACATCTACGACCTGCTGCTATTTGGCATTGTGCGTGTCGCGAGCTTACAGGATTTAGGGCTACAAGGGCAGGACCTTACGAATACCGGCATTCTTCTGCTCGATATACAAATGGTGGGCATGCTTATCGGGGGTGTGTTTTGGGGTGTATTGGGGGATAAAAAAGGGCGGTTATCGGTGTTGTTTGGCTCGATTCTGATGTATTCGATTGCCAATATAGCGAACGGTTTTGTACAAACGGTAACGGAATACGCGGTGTGGCGCTTCATTGCAGGTCTTGGACTGGCAGGTGAACTGGGTGCAGGAATTACCCTTGTTGCCGAATTAATGCCACGGGAGAAACGAGGGTTTGCTACTACCTTGGTAGCCTCCGTAGGGGTGTCAGGCGCGGTAGCAGCCTATTTTGTATCTGATCTGTTTCATTGGCGTACGGCTTACTATATTGGAGGTGGTTTGGGTTTATTATTGCTCTTATTGCGAATAGGAGTTGCCGAATCTGGTTTGTATAATCAGGCCAAGAGTGCCGAAAAGCGGGGTAACTTTTTTGCCTTGTTCCGTAATCGCCAAAATTTGGTGAAATATCTATGCTGTATCCTTATTGGTGTGCCACTTTGGTATGTGGTGGGTATTTTGGTGACACTTTCCCCGGAGTTTGGCGCTTTGCTGGGAATAAAGGATACTTTGAGTGGGGGAGTGGCTATCGCTTGGTGTTACGGCGGATTGGTGGTAGGCGACATCGCGAGCGGTTTATTAAGTCAATTACTAAAAAGTAGAATCAAGGTTGTTTATTTGTTTTTGACATTAGCCGTTTTGGGAGTAGGCTCCTATTTTTTGGTGCCAGTGCATTCTTCGCAGATGTTTTATGTATTATGTGGATTTTTGGGTTTTTCAGTTGGATACTGGGTTATTTTCATGACCATTTCAACAGAGCAGTTTGGCACGAACATAAGGGCTACCGTTACCACAACGGCTCCTAATTTTGCCAGGGGAGCTTTAGTACCACTTACCTTATTGTTCCATTGGTTTACCCACCTCACCGGCAGTATAATATCGGGTGCGCTGATGGTGGGCTTTATTTGCTTATCACTAGCCTTCTGGGCGCTCGGTCGTATGAAAGAAACCTTTCATAAAGACCTGAACTATATTGAGGAGTTGGAATGACAGATTAGTTGTGAGTTGTGGAAGGGATATTATATTAAATGGATAGTTTTTACCGTATAAAAAAATATTCTGTATCTTAGCAGCCCCAAATTTTCTTTATGGAAACAACATTTGATTTTGAAAAACCGATTGCCGATTTGCTGATGCAGATCGAGAAGGTTGACCAAGTAGCTGATAAAACGAAAGTAGATATGTCTGCCACGCTGATAGAGCTACAGGGTAAATTGGAAGAAACGCGTAAAGAGATTTACAGTAACCTAACTGGTTGGCAGAAGGTTCAAATGTCCCGTCACGCAGATCGTCCGCAAACTCTCGATTATATCAGCATGATCTGTGATGATTTTGTGGAGCTTCATGGCGACCGTAATGTACGTGACGATAAGGCAATTGTTGGTGGTTTGGCCACTATTGATGAGCATTCAGTGATGGTTATCGGTCACCAGAAAGGGAAAAATACCAAAGAACGGCAATATCGGAATTTTGGAATGGCCAATCCTGAAGGCTATAGAAAGGCTTTACGCTTAATGCGTATAGCAGAAAAATTCGGTAAGCCCGTGGTTTGTTTTATCGATACAATGGGTGCTTATCCGGGATTGGAAGCGGAAGAACGCGGACAGGGAGAGGCTATAGCACGTAACTTACTCGAAATGTCGGTACTGAAGGTGCCTATTATTTGTATCATTGTTGGCGAAGGTGCTTCCGGAGGTGCTTTAGGTATTGGAATTGGTGATAAGGTATATATGCTGGAGCATACCTGGTATTCTGTCATTTCTCCAGAATCCTGCTCTTCTATTTTATGGCGTAGCTGGGATTATAAAGAAAAAGCAGCAGAGTGTTTGAAGCTAACTTCCGAAAATATGTATGGCAATGGTTTAATTGACGGGATCATCCCAGAGCCGCTCGGTGGAGCACATCGTGATCCTGCAACAATGGCCCAAACGGTAAAAGCACAATTATTGAGCGATATGGCCGAACTCGGTAAAAAGAAAATCGATCAACTGGTGAATGATCGCATCGAGAAGTTCTGTAATATGGGGGTGGTCGTAGAGTAATATTGTTTTTACTTTTTTTCACCGCGAAAAAAAGTAACAAAAACCGAGCGAAGTGAGCTCATGAACACCTCTAAAAACAGACACAAGTGAATAAAAGCTCTCGCTGCACCTAGCCGCTGTGGGGATAGTGCCTCCCAGTGCAGACCGCAACTGTCTAAGGCGGATTTAAGTAGAACGGAAGGTTTCTGCGAACAGAAATGCAGCAGAAACGGTACTTGTGGTGTCAACACTGTGCTTTCATAGTTCTGGGCTGGCACTGCTCATCACCGAGAATGCAGCCTCCAAAGTTTTTGGCTGTCACAGGCTAAGTAATGGTAGTGCCGTTGAAAAAAACTTTGCAGCTGCGAGCTTTTTGGTCCTTTTTCGCGGAGAAAAAGGACGCCTAGTCATGGCCAATGACATGATCGAAAAATCCTAAATTTTCTTTGATATGCCTAAATGTTATTTGCATATAAAAGGCAATTTATCTAAGTTTGCGCATGCAAGAAAAAATTATTATTCTTGACTTTGGATCGCAGTATACGCAATTGATTGCTCGCCGGGTCAGGGAACTGAATGTATATTGTGAAATACACCCGTTTAATCATCTTCCTGCATTTGATGAGACCGTAAAGGGTGTTATTTTTTCAGGTAGTCCTTCATCTGTTCGCCAAGCAGATGCTCCGCAAATAGATTTCAAACAGTTTCATGGAAAACTCCCACTATTAGGTGTTTGCTATGGAGCGCAATATGTTGCGCAATATTCTGGTGGAGAGGTTACTCCTTCGGAAATCAGGGAGTATGGGAGAGCAAATTTGTTGTTTGTAAATCAAGAGAGCCCGCTTTTAAAGGGGGTGCCTTTGGATTCTCAGGTATGGATGTCGCACGGAGATACCATCAAACAGGTGCCGGAAGGTTTTGAAATCATTGCCAGTACCGATAAGGTACAGGTGGCGGCGTATCATATCAAGGATTCGCAAACATATGGTATTCAGTTTCACCCAGAGGTTACCCATAGTTTAGATGGCAAACAGCTAATCGAAAATTTTGTGATCCATATTTGTGGTTGTCAACAGGATTGGACACCCGATACATTCATCGAAACAACTGTTGCTGAATTAAAGGAAAAGTTACAGAACGACCATGTAATATTAGCGCTTTCAGGAGGAGTTGATTCTTCTGTAGCTGCGGTGCTATTACATCAAGCTATTGGTAAAAACCTACATTGTATATTTGTAGATAATGGACTTCTTCGTCAGGACGAGTTTGAGCAAGTGCTTGATTCTTACAAGCATATGGGTTTAAACATCAAGGGGATTGACGCAAAAGGGAAGTTTTATAGCCAATTAGAGGGGGTAAAAGATCCAGAACGTAAACGCAAGATTATTGGTGGCGCGTTTATTGAAGTGTTTGATGAAGCAGCGCACGAAGTACAGAAAGAATTACCAGTTGGTGTGGAGGTAAAATGGTTAGGGCAAGGCACCATATACCCGGATGTAATTGAGTCGGTATCTGTAAAAGGGCCATCCGCCACAATCAAATCGCATCACAATGTAGGTGGTTTGCCTGATTTTATGAAATTAAAGGTAGTTGAGCCACTGAATACGCTGTTTAAAGATGAAGTACGCAGGGTTGGAGCAGCTTTGGGTATTGACCCATTGATTCTTGGTCGCCATCCTTTTCCTGGTCCTGGTTTAGGAATACGGATACTGGGAGATATCACTGCCGAAAAGGTGCATATTTTGCAGCAGGCGGATGCCATTTATATACGTAACTTGCGTGAATCGGGTTGGTACAATAAAGTATGGCAGGCGGGGGCAATCTTTTTGCCGGTACAATCTGTTGGTGTGATGGGAGATGAACGTACTTATGAATATGTCATTGCTTTAAGAGCGGTTGGTTCGTTAGATGGAATGACTGCAGATTGGATACATTTGCCTTATGAGTTATTGGCAAAGATATCAAATGAAATAATTAATCATGTAAAAGGGATAAACCGAGTTGTTTATGATATTAGTTCAAAACCACCGGCTACGATTGAGTGGGAATAGAATATTAGCCGTCGTCCTTCTTTTAAGTTTCCTGGCATCCTGTGCACCAAAAGTGCTGCGGCCTGGAGGCGGTAAAGGTGTTAAACAACCTTCTAAAGAAGCAAGTGAAAAAGAGAAAGAAGTTAGCGAAGAGACTGAGGTAAAAGCACCCATTAACTTCAATAATATAGCATTGCTATTACCTTTTCAGCTAGATAGGGTAATCGATTCCCTTCCCAATAGAACGGATGTAGAACGCGCCGGTTTGGCCTTGGATTTCTATCAGGGATTTAAACTTGGATTGAATCGGTTGGCTGTTCAGGGAGATAACTTCAAATTGCATGTATTGGATACGCGCGACAATGTTGCAGAGGTACAAAGGATTGCGGCCGACAAAGAAGTGGCCGAATCTCAGCTGGTTATCGGGCCTATTTTTCCGACGGAGATAAATGCTTTCAGCAGTACAGCCAATCTTGCAGGGAAATTACAGATTTCTCCATTGGCCGCGAGTAGCCCCTCGCGCTATCAGGTGAATAATCTGGTGACCGTAACACCCCCTATAGAAGTACACGCAAGGCTGATCAGTAAACATCTAGCCGCGAAATATGGAGCAGGTGATCAGGTAATTATTTTTACCAATCAAGATGAAGACAGTAAAAAATTGCTAGATCCGTTGAAGATTGCGCTGGATAAACTGCATGTTATCTATAAGGAAGTAGAAGAATTGGGCGATATCGAAATGAGTTTGGGTGCATCAGGTAAAAATGTGTTGATCAACGCGTCTACCAATCAATACTTTGTTGCGCCTTTGATTGCTAGTTTATTTAGGTTGAAAACGGAGGCAGGTTACGATATTTCCCTGATTGGCCATCCGAACTGGACAAAACTGGATTTAAATCCGGATTATTTACTCGAACTCAATACCTGTGTCAGCTCTTCTTATTATATTGACGAAGGTAATGGGGAGGTGAAGGACTTTAGGAATAATTATTTTTCTTCATTTAAAGTGCCTCCTTCGGAATTTGCATATAAAGGATACGATACTGGACTGTTTTTTGGTAGGCTATTGGCCAAATACCCAAAAGGGTATGCCGAACAGTTGGTGAAAGAAAAACACAAAGGTATATCTATAGGTTTTGAGTTTGTGCACGATTCGGCAAGTGGATATGTCAATAACAGTGTTAGGTTATTACGTTTTGACGGTAAAGGGTATAGGCCACTCTAAGATTGAATGAATACTAAACGTATTACGCAACAGTTACGCAGTTTTGAGCGCTTATTAGGTGCTTATGATTTGAAGGAGCCGCTCTCGCGGTTCCTTACTCGTTTTTTTAAGGATAACCGCCAAATGGGATCGAATGACAGACGAACCTTATCCCGTTGGATTTATAATTATTTCCGTATCGGTAATTCCGTTCGGCATTTACCCGTTTTTGATCGTTTAGCGGTTGCCGAATACCTGTGCTCGGATGATAGTGATGTACTTTCTGTACTGAATACTTCGTTTCTACCCACTATACAGAATTCGCTGACAGCTAAAATAGCTACCGTAGAAGATATCTATGGTTTTCATCTGCAGGATATTTTTCCCTTGATAGACGCTACATCTGTTGAACTGGATAGGGAACTATTTTTAGAGAGTTTATTACAGCAGCCCGATCTTTTCATTCGTATACATCCGGGCAAAGAAGCTGTGGTGATAAATTGTTTAGAACAACAGCATATACCGTATCGTCAACTGGAGTTTGGATGTGTGGTATTGCCAAATGGTACCAAACTAAATCAATATCAGGATTTAGAGGGAAAATACGAAGTTCAGGATTTTTCTTCACAGCAAACGGCTCATTATTTTAAAGCGAATGAAGGGGAATCCTGGTGGGATGCCTGTGCTGCCTCGGGTGGAAAATCTCTGTTACTGCTGCATCGTTATTTCGGTATTAATTTATTGGTAAGTGATGTTCGCGCTAGTATTTTGCGTAACCTGGATGAGCGTTTTGATAAGGCGGGTATCAAACAGTATAGAAGAAAGATTATTGATCTAACAAAAGACCCTGCTGTTATTTTAGGTCCGGAAACTTTTGACGGTATCATCTTAGATGCTCCTTGCTCGGGTTCGGGCACTTGGGGTAGGACACCTGAAATGATGCAATTATTTAGTAAGGCTCAGTTAACCTATTATGTGGATCTGCAACAGCAGATTTTACAGCAGGTTATTAAACATTTAAAACCGAATGCTCCCTTGATATATATTACCTGTTCGGTATATGCTGATGAAAATGAAAAGCAAGTAGCTTATTTAGAGACGAAGGGATTAACGTTAGAGCAGATGGATTTGCTAGAAGGATATCATAACCGGGCTGACACGATGTTCGTAGCGCGGTTAATAAAATAAATTTGTCACTTTTTCCGCAAAAAGTGACGCAAAAGCTCTGGCTGCAGAATTCTCGCTAAAAACAAGCTACCTTATGTTCCGTGGAGCCGCTTCGCTTTTCACAGAACATACCTTCCGCTCATAGCTTGTTTTTTTAACGCTCATCTTCTGAGGCCAATTAATCCCATACGCTCCAAAGCCCCGTTTTGATCACTCGGAACATTTATGCTTGTTCGCAGCTGCTCTTTGTTCTACTGAAAATCCGCCTTAGAGAGTTGCGGTTAGCAATGGGATGCACTACCATTGTAGCAACTATCTACAGCGGAAGCTTTTTTGCTCCTTTTTTTGCGGTAAAAAAAGGAGGCTAGGTCGCGGCAAGCGACAGAATGAGCGCAAATGCAACATTAAAGTGAATATGAAAATAAAAACCTTTAAGCATTATCTACTGCAACCTGTTTAGCTTTGCTGGTGAGTTTACCTATTGTGAGGCCCTGTACCAATATAGAGAACAGCACAACATAATAGGTGATCGACAGTAATAAGTCTTTATTCAAGTGGTTATCAATAGAAAGTGCCAATGCTACCGATACACCACCTCTCAATCCCCCCCAAACCAAGATCGTAATCGTTGCTTTATTAAACTTGGTTTTCATCGGGATGATTTTTACCGGCAACCATATAGAGATGAAACGTGCAAATAAAACCATTGCGATACAGATAATGCCAATTAACCAATAGTCACCAATATTGGTAATAATAATGAGTTCAAAACCGATAATCAGGAAAAGAATAGCGTTCATGATTTCGTCAATCAACTCCCAAAACTTGTCCAAATAGTCTTTAGAGATTTCGCTCATCGCGAACGAGCGGCCGTAATTGCCAATGACCAGTCCGGATGCCACCATTGCCAACGGTCCAGACATGTGCATGGCACTGGCGATCAGGTGGCCACCCATGACAACGGCGAGGGTGATCAATACTTCTATTTTATAGTTATCTATTTTTCCCATGGATTTGGAAGCGATATAACCGAATAATAAACCTAAGCCCACACCTCCCAGGGCCTCTTTGGCTAATAGCCACGAAATGCTTCCGAAAGACAAATCTACGTCCTGTCCTTGGGCTAAATTTAGCATAATGATGAACACTACTACTGCAATGCCATCATTGAAGAGCGATTCTCCCGCTACCTTTGTTTCCAGTGATTTAGGGACACCTGCTTGTTTTAATACACTTAAAACCGCTATAGGATCGGTAGGAGAGATCAGTGCTCCAAAAAGCAAACATTGTATGAGAGGGATCCCCATGTGCAGCCACTGCAATATATAAAAGAGCATGAAGCCTACGGCGAAGGTGGATATAATAACACTTACCGTTGAAAATATCATGATAGGGGCTTTCTGTTCTTTCAGATCACTCAAGCGGATGTGGATTGCCCCTGCAAAGAGCAGGAAGTTTAGCATAGCCCCCATTAATACTTCTGTAAAATCTACAGAAGAAATAAAAGTAGAAAATTCCTGAAAAGTATGTGGGAATATTTTGTCTGTTAAAATTAGACCTAAAGAAACGAGCAGCGCGATAACCATGATACCGATGGTAGATGGTAGTTTTAGGAAACGCTCGTTAATATAAGAAAAGATGGCTGATAAGACGATGAGTACTGAAAAAGAGTAATATAATTCCATATAAATAAGATAAGTTACTTTAAATTATTAAAAAAATAATGACCAATGAAAGGAACTTATCTACCTTTCATATGCCATTAAAGACAACGTTTTTAAAAGATGAAACCTGCATAAATTACCATAAACAAAAGGTTATAAATAATTCATGTAAGCTTCATTGCCATTGAAAAACAAACCGAATGTAATGAGCTCATTTATACCAATGAAAACACACTCATAAATAATTATTCAAATGAAAATTTCGTATTTCCGTAAATATACAAATTTAGCCAATTAGCTAATTGGCTTATGTGATAATTGGCCAATGTTTTACAATCCCGTGTTGCTTCTAAATAATTTAATAGCAATGGCCAGTAGGATGACACCAAAGGCCTTTCTCAGTACGGCAAGACCCGTTCTGCCTAAAAGCTTTTCCAGTCGATAGGTGTTCTTCAGAACAATATAAATGATACCAATATTGATTAAAATACCTACTATAATGTTTTGTGTATTGTATTCCGCCTTTAGGGATAGAATGGTGGTCATGGTTCCAGCTCCTGCTATTAAAGGGAATGCAAGAGGTACAATAGAAGCTGTTTCAAAAGAATCTTCTTTAAAGAAAGTCATACCCAACACCATTTCCATGGCAATAAAAAAGATAACCAATGAGCCTGCAATAGCAAAAGAAGCTACATCTATCCCGATTAATCGAAGCATGCTTTCGCCAATGAAGAGAAAGGCCGTCATTAATACCATGGCTACAATACTGGCTTTACCCGATTCAATTTTACCCGCTTTCTGACGAAGATCTATAATAATGGGGATGGAGCCGAGGATGTCAATGATTGCAAAAAGAATCATGGTAACGGATGCAATTTCCTTCAGGTTAAAAAACATACTGGCAATAGGATTAAGTAAATATTCGTATGACCAAACTTAGATAAAATACTATGGATTTACAAGGATGTTTTTTGGATAGGGGCATCATAAAAAAGGGGGACTATAGCCCCCCTTCTGTATATTTTAAAGCTAGTCGATTTTGCTTGCTTCTGCTTTTAATCGCGCTTTGCTATGGTACCTACTATACGCAAAATAGATAATGACTCCGATGATCATCCAGATAGCCAGCCGTTCCCAGCTCTCTATGGGTAAGCCTGCCATCATGGTTACACAGATTAGGATTCCCAAGATAGGAACAAGCGGAACCAGCGGTGTTTTGAAAGGCCTGTCTAAATGTGGTTCTTTTTTTCTTAGAATAAGTACCCCAATACAAACAAGGGTAAAGGCAAAAAGAGTTCCAATACTCACCATATGTCCCAGATCAGAAATAGGAACGAAGCCGCAAAATATACTTCCGAAAATCATGAATAATACATTCGTTTTCCATGGCGTTTGATTTTTCGATAGATCGGAGAAAAATTTTGGTAATAAGCCATCTTTACTCATACTGTAGAATACGCGACTTTGCCCTAATAGCATAACCAAAATAACCGAAGTATATCCTGCTAAGATGGCAATCATGAGCGATATATTCAGAAAGGTATAGCCGGTTTGAGCGAAAGCTGTTGCTACTGGTTTTGCATCGCCCTTAAAAGCGGTGTAATGTTCCAAGCCGGTCATCACATAAGAAAACAATACATAAAGAAGCGTACAGATGATCAATGAACCAATGATGCCAATTGGCATGCCTTTTTGCGGATTCTTCGCTTCTTGTGCAGCAGTACTTACCGCATCAAAACCAATGAAGGCAAAGAAAACAACACCTGCACCTCTCAATACACCACTGAGGCCAAAATGACCAAAATCAGGGCTGCTAAAGAATTCAAAAAAACCAATTTTGCCTGCTTTCAGGGCTTCCTCGCCTTCATTTACAGGAATGAAAGGCGAATGATTGGCCGGATTGATGAAGCTCCAACCCAAAGCAATAAATATCAGCACAACAGCTACCTTTACGATAACTAAAATGTTGTTCACAAAAGAAGATTCCTGTGTCCCCTTAATAAGCAATAGAGATAGCAAACACATGATGAAGATGGCCGGAAGATTGATTATGCCTCCTTCCCAGGGCCCATGTAAAAAGTTACTGGGTAGATGTATGCCTAATTCTGATAAGAATTGAGAAAAATATTGCGACCAGCTAACGGCCACCGTAGCGGCACCCAATGCATATTCAAGTACCAGATCCCAACCGATAATCCAAGCAACAAATTCGCCCATCGTAGCGTAAGAATAGGTGTAGGCACTTCCGGCGACAGGTATCATAGAAGCAAATTCTGCATAACATAAGCCTGCAAATCCACAACCAACAGCCGCCACAATAAAGGAAAGGATCACTGCGGGTCCAGCATTATCCGCTGCTGCAATACCAGTGAGGGAGAATAAACCAGCGCCAATAATGGCGCCAATGCCTAGAGCAACTAAATGATAACTTGTTAATGTGCGCTTTAATGTGCCTTCGCCACTTTCTTGAGCTTCTTTAATCAGCGCGGGAATCGATTTCTTATAAAACATAAAATTTGATTTTACTTTTTGGTGGTTTTGATTAAGTATATTCTAAAATAGTGTGTATGTTTCCTTAAAATAGTACAATGTTTTTGGTTGTTGTTACGTTTTTCATTTAAAATGATACTTTTTTTTAAAAGAAAGTCAAACCTACAATTTTTATTTGATAAATAAAGAAGGCGCTGGATTATTTCAGCGCCTTTATTGGATTGTATATAATATCTTTTTTCGTGTTTGTTTCTTTTTTAACAATTTTTGAAACTTGATGATGTGCAGGGGGAGTATTCACTGCGTTAACGATATCGTGTTTGTGGATATTGATATGTGGAGCGATAATTAAGGAAACGATGGACATTAATTTGATTAAAATATTCATTGATGGGCCAGAAGTGTCTTTGAATGGATCGCCAACAGTATCACCTGTAACAGATGCTTTATGTGGTTCTGACTTTTTGTAATAAATCTCACCATTGATTTCGGCACCTTTTTCGAACGATTTTTTTGCATTATCCCAAGCACCGCCAGCATTTGATTGAAACATGCCCATCAATACACCGGATACCGTAACGCCAGCTAATAAACCACCCAACACCTCGGGGCCGAAACTAAAACCTACCAATATGGGTACAATTAATGCGATGGCGCCCGGCAACATCATTTCTCTTATTGATGCCTTTGTGGAGATCTCAACACATTTGCTGTATTCTGGCTTTGCTTTATACTCCATAATACCGGGTATTTCCCGAAATTGACGTCTCACTTCCTGTACCATATCCATGGCCGCTCTGCCAACGGCCGATATGCAGAGCGAAGAAAATATAAAGGGGATCATTCCTCCTACAAATAAGCCGGCTAACACATCCGCTTTGTAGATGTCTATCTTATCGATACCAGCAACACCTACAAAGGCCGCAAATAGCGCTAAAGAAGTAAGTGCCGCGGAGGCGATAGCAAATCCCTTACCCGTGGCTGCCGTGGTGTTCCCTACCGCATCCAGATTGTCTGTTCTTTCTCTTACTGCTTCAGGTAGTTGACTCATCTCGGCAATACCGCCCGCATTGTCGGCAATAGGGCCAAAAGCATCAATCGCCAATTGCATAGCTGTGGTAGCCATCATGCCCGCTGCGGCAATAGCAACGCCATATAGGCCAGCAAAATAATAAGAACCATAAATGCCAGAAGCCAGTACTAAAATGGGCAGCATGGTAGATTCCATACCCACTGCTAAGCCGCCAATAATGTTTGTAGCATGGCCGGTGATGGACTGTTTTACAATCGACTTGACAGGACGCTGGGACATGGATGTATAATATTCGGTGATGATACTCATCAAAGCGCCTACTATCAGCCCCACCACAATGGCTAAAAAAGTATCGGTTTTGGTAAACTCAAAACCCCTGATACTCATCGTGTCGGGTAATAGCCAATTGACGGCAAAGAAGGAGGCGATGGCCGTTAGGATAATAGAGGTCCAGTTGCCTATATTAAGGGCACGCTGTACATTACCCTGCTCGCTGGATATTTTGACAAGGGAAGCCCCAACTATAGAGAATATCAATCCTAAACCGGCAATAAGCATAGGCAGCAATATAGGCGCTATACCACCAAAGTTATCATTCGATACAATTTCCCTACCCAGTACCATCGTCGCCAATATGGTGGCTACATACGAGCCAAATAAATCAGCCCCCATGCCGGCTACATCTCCTACGTTGTCTCCTACATTATCCGCAATGGTTGCTGGGTTCCGTACGTCATCTTCAGGAATACCGGCCTCTACCTTACCGACTAGGTCGGCCCCAACATCTGCTGCTTTGGTGTAAATTCCACCTCCCACACGTGCAAATAAGGCAATGGATTCGGCGCCCAGAGAAAAACCGGCAAGGACTTCCAACGCTCTCTCCATTTCTGGTCCGTTTACTTGTCCATTCGTATTCACTACATATAAGGTATAGAAGACAATGAATAGAGATCCTAAGCCTAATACGGCCAATCCGGCAACACCAAGCCCCATCACCGTTCCGCCCGTAAAAGATACTTTCAGTGCTGTAGCAAGGCTGGTACGGGCAGCTTGCGTGGTACGCACATTGGCTTTTGTGGCGATACGCATGCCTATATATCCGGCAAAAGCAGAAGTAACCGCCCCAATAACAAAAGAAATGGAAATAACCCAACTGGAATAAGGACTCATTGTGCCCGACCAAGCTAATAATATACCTGCAATGACTACAAAATAGGAGAGTATCTTCCATTCAGCCCTTAAAAAGGCCATCGCACCATTGGCGATATGACCTGCCAATTCTTGCATATTGGCGTCTCCGGCGTCCTGTTTACTGACCCAGCTAGACTTTACAATCATTACTAAAATACCAATTAGACCGAACATCGGTATGATGTATATTAAATTACTGTGTAAGAAATCCATAATTGAATTGAGTTAGTTTTTATAAAGGGTTAATATTGGTTATTGAATGGATGAAAATAATGAGGGTTATCGAGATAAGCAAATTTATTTTTGGTTTCATCTGTAAAGAATATTTTCCGTTGGTCAGATGGAGCTTACCCTGTTCAAACCCAGAAGGGCTCATGAACACCAATGGAGTGTTTAAAATCCGTGAATAAATTTTCATTCCTCTGTGTGACGAAACCTGCAGGGGCTGCTTTAAAAACATAAAAAAATAGCTCCTGCAAGCTTCATTGCCTTTGAAAAACGGTTACTTGAATGAAAATGAAATTTTTAACATGGACGGTTCGTTTTATTTTTTTACATTCGTTTCCATAAAAAAGCCCTCTATGAAATATGCACATTTTCAACACACAAACCATCCATGAATTTAAACGAAATGTTTTTAAATACAGCTGAAAACAAGAGCTGCCTGAAAAATATTCCAATGTGTTCCGTAAAAAAATAGATATACATATGAATCAAGTACAACCAGAAGACCACATGAAAAAAGAGTTGGGACTATTGGATGCAACTATGCTGGTAGTAGGCTCCATGATAGGCTCAGGAATATTTATAGTAAGTGCAGATATTGTTCGGTACGTAGGAAGCGCAGGTTGGTTGCTTATTATATGGCTGCTTACCGGAATTATTACATTGACAGCCGCTTTAAGTTATGGGGAGCTGTCGGCGATGTATCCTACAGCGGGTGGGCAATATGTTTATCTGCGAGAGGCGTATAACAAGCTGGTTGCTTTTTTATATGGTTGGGCATTATTTGCCGTGGTACAGACAGGTACCATTGCCGCTGTTGGGGTAGCCTTTGCTAAGTTTACTGCTTATCTTTTCCCCGTTGTTAGTGATGAAAATATCTTATGGCAGTTGGGTGGTTTTCAGTTGAATGCGGCGCAGATTGTGTCTATTGCCATTATTGTTTTGTTAACATGGCTGAATACGAAAGGGGTAAAAAATGGTAAAATACTACAAACAGTATTAACTATAGTGAAAATCCTATCCTTGGGCGGACTGATTCTGATGGGTTTAATAGCGGCCTTTAATGCAGATGTCTGGACCTTGAATTGGACGGACGCCTGGACCGCGAAAACATGGGATGTTAGTCAGGATAGCTTTGTGAATATTGGCGGTGCTGCGCTTTTTGCTGCTATCGTTTCGGCCATGGTTGGTTCGCTGTTTTCCAGTGACGCCTGGAATAATGTGACCTTCATCGCTGGGGAGATTAGGAATCCACAAAAGAATATAGGATTAAGTCTGTTCTTAGGTACATTGATTGTAACAGTCATCTACGTATCAACCAATGTGATGTATCTAGCCACGCTCAGTATGCAGGAGATCGCTTTTGCTCCGGCTGACCGCGTAGCAGTGGTTGCTTCACACGCTATTTTTGGAAATGTGGGTACGGTGATCATCGCCATCATGATTATGATTTCGACTTTCGGATGTAATAATGGGTTGATATTATCAGGAGCAAGAGTGTATTATACAATGGCAAACGATGGTGTTTTCTTTAAAAAGGCGGGTATACTCAATAAGTTCGAAGTACCGGGTTGGGGGCTCTGGGCGCAATGTTTCTGGGCGTCTGCTTTATGCCTTACCGGAAGATATAGTGATTTACTGAATTATGTAATCTTTGTGGTACTTATTTTCTATGCGCTCACGATTATCGGTGTTTTTATTTTGCGCAAGAAACGTCCTGATATCGAGCGGCCTTATAAAGCATTTGGTTATCCTGTGTTACCGGCCATCTATGTCGTAGCGGCCTTATCCATCTGTATTGGTCTGTTGATTTACCAGCCGACATTTACATGGCCTGGTTTGATCATTGTACTGATAGGTGTTCCAATATATTATCTTATGGGCAGAAAGAACTGATTCGAACGATGCTTTATTGGTTGCAGGAAAAATTCGGTTTTAGTAAAAAAGAGTTAAACGGCATTACAGTATTAATGTTGGTCATCTTTATTTCCTGCTCCCTACCTTTTATATATGAGCTTATGAATACGCCAGAGCCTATCTATTTTGAGAGGCTTATGGTTGCCGAGAACAAGCTGGGGCAAATAGTCGAAAACAAAGAGGATAAAAACGAGAAACCGATTGATTATTTTAAGTTCGATCCCAATAATTTGTCGGCGGCTGATTGGCAAAGATTAGGCCTACATGCGAGGCAGATTGAAAATATAAAAAACTTCAAGGCTAAAGGTGGAAGATTTTACAAAAGGGAAGATTTTTTAAAGCTCTATACGATTTCGGAGGACGACTATAACCGATTAGCGCCATTTATACAGATTGCAGTTACACAAACTCAGGAAGCAGCGATAGAACGAGTGAAAGATATTCCTGTACCCAATAATCGTATAAAGCATGCACAACCTATTTCAAAAATATACCCTACGCTTGAAATTAATACAGTTGACAGCCTCGCTTTGCTCGAATTGCCAGGGATAGGTCCGGTTTTTGCATCGAGAATTGTACGATATCGAAATCTTTTGGGCGGTTTTTATACGATAGAACAGCTAAAAGAAGTATACGGTATGGATCCAGAGCGTTATCAGCAGATAACGCCATTTTTAACCGTTAGCAACACTAGTATATCACAGATTGCCATTAATAAGGTAGATGTTGATGAACTCAGAAAGCATCCTTATTTCACGGGGAAATATGCACGATTAATTGTGCAATACAGAAAGCAACATGGAGCCTTTAAACATATCAACGATTTGTTAGGAATCGCACTAATTAACGACGATTATTTACATAAAATTGCACCTTATTTATTAATGGATAATGATTGAATATTTATTGAAAGATGCTATCCGGGATGTGGTTGATTTTCCGAAACCCGGCATTGTTTTTAAAGACATAACCCCCATTCTAAAAGACGCGGCTCTTTGTAATAAAGTGGTTGATGCGTTTGTTGATCGTTTACGGGATGTGCGCTTCGATATAGTTGCAGGAATTGAGAGCAGAGGTTTTTTATTTGGGCTCATGTTAGCTAATAGATTAAACATACCATTTATCCCTATTAGAAAAGAAGGGAAGTTGCCGGCTCAAACTACAAAACAATCTTACCAGCTAGAATATGGCTATGCAACCATAGAAATGCATACCGATGCTTTCGAACCTGGAACAAAAGTGCTGTTACACGATGATCTTCTGGCGACGGGAGGTACCGTGGTGGCGGCAAGTGAGCTGATCAAGCAACTTGGAGGCACGGTGGCCGCCTATAGCTTCGTTATTAGTCTTGATTTTTTAAATGGAAGAGAACGCTTATCTGCTTATAGCAATCAGTTTATTTCGTTGGTGAGTTATTAGTTGTGAGTTGCCAGTTGTGAGCACTATTTAACTTCGCTACAATGCCTTCCCCGTCAACGTGATATCCGAAAGTATACTCATTGGGATTTTCATCCCCTGAGCGGCAATATCCCCTGTTATTTCCTGATGCATTTTACTGGAAGTGATGAGTCCCGAACTTGTATGCAACAAAATCGTGCCGCTTTGGGTACCCTTTAAATTTATTTCAATATTACCCAAGGCACTACCAGAGGATAATGGGGCTAGTGCTATTGCTGATTGAACGGTTAACGTGGATTGGTCATTAGATAGTTCGCTTAAAATGAAGTTGTTTTGTAAATTCATTTCCATGATACCTGCTATAGGAGTGGAGGCATTTTTTTGCCAACTTTCACCCTTTTTTATTTCTTTATTTGGATAGATATTCATGGCCACGTTCATCATATTCATAAAAGCAGAATCGCTGAATTGCTGTGCTAACAATTGCTGTGTGGCGGCGTCGCCACCGATAGCGTCAAGAATTTCTTTCATGCCTTCAACTTTAGTGATTTCACCCTCTGGACTAACATACATGTCGAAGCTTTTGCCCACCATATTGCCCAAGCTCTTCAATGGGCTTTCCTCATTTTCGGAAGCTTCTGAGTCAAACTGGTGACTACCCTGCGGGGTCTGCATATGGATGGCAAAGCTCTGATAGGTCGTTTTAATGTGTAAACCCTGAGCATTGTTTTCCAAAACATCATAGAGATAATTTACGGTGGTTTGTTGGTCAATATTCATCTTATTTCCCATAATCTCTTGTGTGATCGATTGGACGGTGCTGGTCGTAAAAATATATTTGGTTCCTTTTGATAGGTTCATTTTTAGGAGGGCCGACTGCTGCGCTCGTTCTTCTGTGTGGACGTTCGCCTGGAGTGTACTTATGGAAAAGGTTGTCAATAAAAATAAAATCACTTTTTTCATCTGTATATGATTATTCGTTATTGTTTTAAATGGTATTATTCATGAGCTTACTTACGTTCGGTTCATGCTAAACGAACATGGTCATGTGTCTTTGTTTTCTTTGTTAAGATAGGATCATCTAAAAAGACTATTGTTACAAAAAATGAAATATTCTTCCGTGTTTTAAACCTGTTTAAATCAAATAGGTTTGTTTTTTGTACCAAATACTATTATGTTATTTATATAATGTTGTTTTTCAGTTCTTTTTTAAGATAAAATTTGGTTATTATTGTATAACACCATATTATAAATTATTATGCTGGCTGGTAAAGAAACATTTTATTTTGATTCAGAGAATAGTGCAATGATCCGCGAAATGGTAAAGGACTTTGCGCGTAAAAACATTCAACCACACGTGATGACGTGGGATGAAGAGCAGTTTTTTCCTAAGGATCTTTTTAAGCAGATGGGTGAATTGGGTTTGATGGGCGTGCTGGTGCCGACATCCTACGGAGGTGCCGGTTTGGGTTATCAGGAATATGTAGATATCATTGTGGAAATTGCTCGGGTGTGTGGAGGAATAGGGCTGTCATTAGCGGCTCATAATTCGCTTTGTGCCGGGCATTTGCTCACCTTTGGCAACGAGGAACAGAAAAATCGTTGGTTACCGAAGCTGGCAAGTGGCGAATGGATAGGTGCTTGGGGGCTGACGGAAGCAAATACCGGTTCAGATGCTTTGCGAATGAATACAACTGCGGTGTTGGAAGGCGATACCTATGTAATTAATGGAAGTAAAAACTGGATTACACATGGTAAAAGCGGAGATATCGCTATTATTATGGCACGTACTGGCAACAAAACGGAATCTTCAGGGGTTTCTGCTTTTGTTGTAGAAAAAAGCACACCGGGATTTACGCACGGTAAAAAAGAGAATAAATTAGGTATGCGAGCCTCGGAAACAACCGAACTCATATTGGATAATGTTCGTATCCCAAAGGAAAATTTGTTGGGAATGGAAGGAGATGGTTTCAAACAGGCGATGAAAATACTGGACGGAGGTCGGATATCCATTGCGGCCCTAGCGCTGGGTATCGCAAAGGGCGCTTTGGATGCCGCTATCAAATATAGTCAGGAAAGGCACCAGTTTGGGCAACCCATTGCTAGTTTTCAAGGAATTTCATTTAAATTGGCCGATATGGCTACCGAAGTAGAAGCAGCGGAACTCCTTATTAGGAAAGCTGCCGATCTGAAAAATAGGGGGCTCCCTGTTACGAAGGCATCCGCTATGGCGAAATACTATGCTTCTGAAGTAGCCGTAAAAGTAGCCACTGAAGCAGTGCAGATTTTTGGTGGCTATGGTTATACCAAAGATTTTCCTGTGGAAAAATTTTATCGGGATGCCAAGCTTTGTACTATTGGGGAAGGTACTTCGGAAATTCAAAAGATGGTGATATCCAGGGAGGTATTACGAGAAGGAAAAGTAGAATAAAAGTTGGGTCGTTCTACTGAGTAGCTGATCTGAATAATTTTTTGGCAAAATAGGATAAGTACTGCTGATTCTTTTCTTTTTTTTCTGTTATTTATGTAAATAATTAGATTCTTTTAGTGGTTTTTTAAGAAAATATGACTTGATGGTGTTATTTTTGCAAACCATATATTGAAATGACTAAAAGCAACAAAAACACCATTCAGGAAATAGATGCTGTATTGATTGGGGCGGGTATAATGAGCGCGACCCTCGGCATCATGTTGAACCAGATTCTTCCAGAGGCCACTATAGAGGTTTTTGAACGTTTAGATGAAGTCGCTGCAGAAAGTTCTGACGCATGGAATAATGCAGGAACTGGTCACTCTGCATTATGTGAGCTAAATTATACTCCACAACTACCAGATGGTTCCGTTGAAATAAAAAAAGCAATTGACATTGCTGAACAGTTTGAAGTCTCGAAAGAGTTTTGGGCCCACTTGGTAAGTGAAGGTGTACTGAAGGATCCCGCACAGTTTATTAAAAGTGTGCCGCATATGAGCTTTGTTTGGGGTGAAGCCAACGTAGACTATTTGCGGAAAAGATATGAAGCAATGAAAGAGCACCATCTTTTTAAGGGGATGGAATATGCTGAAGAGGGCGATGTGATTAATCAGTGGATTCCCTTAATAATGGCTGGTAGAGCACCGGAACAACCTGTCGCCGCGACTAAAATGGAGATTGGTACTGATGTTAATTTTGGTGCACTGACGCGTTGCCTATTCGAGTATTTACGCAAACAAGCCAATTTTAAATTGCGCTTGGCGCATGAAGTGCGCGATCTGGAGCGTTTACCGGATGGAAGATGGAAAATTGAGGTGAAAAATAGCACCACCAAGCGCAAGCGTACTTTGATCGCTAAATTCGTTTTTATAGGAGCTGGTGGGGGTGCACTTCATCTCTTGGAGAAATCAGACATCAAAGAAGGAAAAGGGTTTGGAGGGTTCCCGGTAAGCGGACAGTGGTTGCGTTGTACCAATCCTGAAGTAATAGCCCAACATGAAGCAAAGGTATATGGTAAAGCGGCAGTAGGTTCTCCTCCTATGTCAGTTCCCCATCTAGATACACGTATTATAGATGGTAAAAAAGCATTATTGTTTGGTCCATATGCTGGTTTTTCTACAAAGTTTCTAAAAAACGGGTCTTGGTTGGATCTACCTGCCTCTATAAAAATTAATAATATACGGCCTATGCTAGCGGCGGGGTTGGATAATTTAAAGTTAACGAAATATTTAATTGATCAGGTACGGCAATCACCAGATGACCGGATTGAAGCGTTGAAAGAATATGTGCCAACGGCACGTAAAGAAGATTGGGAACTCGAGATAGCTGGCCAAAGAGTACAAGTCATCAAGAAAGATCCCGTACATGGAGGAGTGCTGGAATTTGGTACGGAGGTGGTGAGTAGCGCAGATGGTTCTTTATCTGCATTATTGGGAGCTTCCCCTGGTGCGTCCACGTCTGTTTCCATTATGATCAAACTGTTGCAGAAGTGTTTTCCACAACAAATTAATACCAGTAAATGGGCGGAAAAGCTCAAGGAATTGATTCCTTCTTATGGTAAATCTATTGCAAATGATGCACAGCTGGCAGCAGAGACCCGTAAAAGAAGCAGTGAGGTATTGGGCTTGCGTCAGTTGGTGGAAGAGGATGCGGTAAATTAATGTTTTCGCCGATAATGAAAGGGCCAGGTAGTAGATATCTGGCCCTTTTTTGTTTCTATATGGAAATATACTAACTCGTTTTAGTGATTTAAATGCCTTTATTTGTGTGGTGCTTAAGTTCGGATTAGGAGCTTAGTTAATTATTTTTTAATTTAGAATCGAATATTTAAAACTAACCGGTTTTGACAGCAAAAATACTAAAGCAACAACACCTTCGAAAAGCTATTTTAAGGTATTTGTACTATAATGGGGCATTATCTCTGGCAGATCTTTGTGTACACACCAACAAGAGTTTACCAGTTGTTTCAACGGCGGTGTCCGCTCTTTTGGAGGAAGAATATATAGTGGAATATGGATTAGCTCCTTCTACCGGCGGTAGGCGTCCCACCACTTACCTCATCAACGGTGACAAAAAAAGTTATATGCTATCCGTCGCTGTGGATCAATTGGAAACGAGAGCCTGTGTTTATAATTTGAGAAATGAACCCGTAGCGGAAGTATCCCATCTTCGTTTAAACTTAGCAGGTAACCCGGAGTACCTTCAACAGCTGCTTGAATTTTTAAGGCAAACAATTCATCATAGTAACATTACGAAAGATGAGCTCTTAGGTGTAGGTATAGCGATGCCAGGTGTTTATAATATGAAGGAAGGGACCAATCATACTTATTTCTCGGAGTTAGGAAGTTTGCCTAAGCTGTTAAGCAAGCAGCTGGGATTGCCTGTATATATTGATAACGATTCAAGGGCTATTGCAATTGCTGAACTCCATTTTGGTACTGCAAAAGGCTTTAAGGATGTGATGATCGTTAATATCGGTTGGGGTGTAGGTCTAGGAATGATTGTAGATGGCTCTCTATTTAGTGGCCATAACGGTTATGCAGGCGAGTTCAGCCATATACCATTGGCAAATAGTAATAATCTATGTTCCTGTGGCAAGAGGGGGTGTTTAGAGGTTGATTCGTCTTTACTGGTCTTGGTGGCTAAAGCAAAGAAAGAAATGTCGTTTGGAGCGAAATCAAGTTTAGAAGAACACTTTAAAGATGAAACCGCATTACCGGGAGAACAATTGTTAAATGCAGCTAGTAAAGGAGATCCACTCGCTGTTTCTTTACTGGCCGAAGGTGGATTCATGATAGGTAAGGGCCTAGCTACTTTAATACATATTATGAATCCGGAAAGGATTGTTCTAAGTGGTAGGGGTGCCTCTGCAGGGAAAATTTGGTTAGCCCCCATTCACCAGGCCATTAACGAGTTCTGTATCCCGCGATTATCAGAGCAAACAACCATAGCTGTATCCAATCTGTCAAAAGAAGTACAATTATTGGGAGCCGCCGCTTTGGTTGTAGAAAATAGTTCGTTCGAGTTAACTTAATGTTTCCTCAAACCGGTTCGGTATAGTACTTATTTAATATCTATCGCAAGATCCTTTTCCAGCTTAATCGTATTGATTTTTGGAATTGAAGCACTTTATAGTTAAGGGAGATAGTTGCTCCATCTCCCCTTTTATCCGTTTATATAGTATTCTCCCAAGCCTTTATTTGCGCCTCTCTTAGCGTCTTCAAGAGGGTTTTGGGTACAATATTTCTAAACTTACCCTTTTTGGCAGGAACGATTTTAATCATGGCATCGATAATCTCTCTTGGATCTAACCTTGCTTCGGGCGTGCCAAGCACTGCGTCGAATATCTTGCGGAGATCTGCTCGTTGTGTGAAGTTTTTCTGGTCATCAAGCCAGCGGAAAGGTGTATCGGCCATCGTCTCATTAAAACCTGTAAGAAACGGTCCTGGATTTATGGTTTGGACTTGAATGTTGTAGGGTTTCATTTCTCGCTGAAGTTCTTCGGCTATAGCTTCCAGTGCATGCTTAGTGGATTCGTAAGGGCCAAATCCAGGAACGGTTAACAACCCCAGCAATGAGGAAGTAAACACAATTTTGCCTTGCTTATTCCCTTTAATCCACTTCGCTATAAATTTTTGAGAAAGGGAGAGCGGAGCAAATACGTTGATCTCAAAATTAGCTCGTACGAGGTCAAGCGGTATTTCGGATACTGGTCCTGCCTCTCCGATACCTGCATGATTAAATAGGATATCAATTTCCCATTTTAACGCATTATCTACATCAAAGGTACTGAGCACATCCAGTTTTTCAACATGTAAATTATTTTCCAATCCAAGCTTTTTGGCTTTCCGGCGCAGTGAGGTTACCTGTGGCGCGATTTCTACTCCTGCGATTACTTTGTGACCTAATTGTGCCAAGCCGATGGATACACCTTCGCCCATTCCTGAACCAGCTCCTGTGATCAATATTGTTTTTTTTGTTGACATTTTAATTGTTTTTAAATTTTAAAAGATTGATTTCGTGGTAAATTTTGATATAGTAAGATTCATATTAACAACGTGTTATGGCTCTTCGAATGCGAGTTAATCGCTACCAGTTTGATCTTAAGTAAAAGAAAGATCTTGTGCTATGCAATTTTATTTCAATGAGCTGCTTGAGACAATCACCAATAATGGTAAATGAATCCCTCATTATAGGAAGGAGCCATTTCTCTTTCATTGTCAGCTTGATGATCTAAAAACCAGTAAGATGGTTTTATCCCCATATTTGGTGTGTATGCTCCCTCTAATAAGGGATAGGGGGGGAGTTGGAATTTAACGTCCTTTGTAAGAGCAAAATATGCAAGATAATAGTCGCCAGTCGCAATACATGGCTCAGACAATTTTGGATATCGATGTTAAAAAAGTATTTCTTCAGCACAAGTTTGTAAATTAATCAAATCAATAGAATGAAAGATCAAAATATACACGAAAGTCTTTTAGCAAAATACGATTATATAATTGTAGGAGCGGGATCAGCTGGTTGTGTTGTAGCGCGTCGGTTGGCCGACAGTGGGCATTTCAATATCTTGTTATTGGAAGCCGGAGGTAGTGATGAAGGGATTAACTCAATAGCAAATCCCATGCAATGGCCAGAAAATATAGGATCTCCAATGGACTATTTCTACCAGAATGAACCGTCTCCAATGACAAACCACCGTACAATTGCTCTACCGAGAGGGAAAGTGTTAGGTGGTTCCAGTAGTATAAACGGTTTGATCTGGGCAAGAGGGCATAAAGCAGATTATGATGGTTGGGCAGCGGCCGGTAATGACGGTTGGAACTATGATGCTGTCTTGCCCTTGTTTAAAAAAATTGAAGATTGGGAAGAGGGGGAGACCGATTTCCATGGTGCGGGCGGACCAATGCGAATTGAAAATGCAAAAGAATTACATCCCGTAGCATCTGCTTTGATTGAGGCCGGTGTATCTTATGGTATGCCCTATTTGAAGGATACCAACGGGCCGGAACCAGAAGGTATCGGTCCCATGAGCTTGAATATAAAAAATGGTAGGCGATGGAGTACAGCAGATGGGTATTTAAAGCCAGTGATGGGGAACGATAAGCTGACGGTCTTAACCGGTGCGCAGGTGCTGAAGCTTAATTTTACCGGAACAAATTGTATAGGTCTCGATTTTGTTCAAAATGGCGTGGAATATTCAGTAGCAGTATCTAAAGAAGTAATCTTATCCGCTGGTGCAATTGATACCCCCCGTATACTTATGCTATCTGGCATTGGCGATCATGAGGAACTAAGAAAAATAGGGATTAAAACCGTAGTTGATTTGCCTGCTGTTGGAAAGAATTTACAAGACCATCCAATGATTTGGGGGCTGTGCTACGAAGCGAGAGAACCCCTCGGACCTATGAATTATAATTTGAGCGGAAGTGATTTTTATTGGAAAAGTGATACAAAATTAACTGTTCCGGATTTAATGTTTGTTCCTATACAGATACCTTTGGTCACAGAAACCATACAAACGCTTTATCCGCCCACAGCAAATTCTTTTTGTATTTTACCTTCGCTGGTAAGGCCACAGAGTAGGGGTTATTTAAAAATGGTGACAGCCAAGCACGACGGACCGCTTACGATTCAACCTAATTACCTTTCTGAGCAGGCAGATTTGGATGCCATGATTAAGGCTGTTGAATTAGGCATGGATTTGGCTTCAGAACCTGCGCTAAAGAATATAATTAAGAAGTGGATAGCACCCACACAGTTGATTGACAGGAAATCCATAATAGAATTTATTAAAAATGCCTGTTCTTCTTATTTTCACTACGTTGGAACCTGTGCCATGGGCAATGGCAAAGACACAGTTGTAAATAGCAAACTAAAAGTTCACGGCATTGAAGGTCTGCGGGTTGTTGACGCATCCGTGATGCCTTCAATAACTACAGGCAATCCCAATGCGCCCACCATGATGATTGCGGAATTTGCATCCAACTTACTTTTAGCTGCCAATGTGGAAGATGCTAATTCCTCACTTCTCTGATGTTTGGAATAATTAGTTCTCAACACATCTAGGTGATGTTTAACCTTGAAATAAAAAAGCGGCTTGAAAGAGCCGCTTTACATTTGGTGGAGATTACCGGAGTCGAACCGGTGACCTCTTGCCTGCCAGGCAAGCGCTCTAGCCAGCTGAGCTAAACCCCCTTGTATTTGTGTCCGCAAAGATAATCATTAACAATATATATGCAAATTTTTGTTAACTATAGAGATGGCGTTTCACAGGAGTTTACCATGCGATTTGCAAATCTATTATATATAGCTAAACATTATAGCGCGTTAACCTGTTGTATTCAGTGAATATTACGAAAAAGAACAATCATGGGAAATTTTAAAAACAGATGGGGTGCCTATCTGTCGTTCATTATAACGACAGCAATCCTTGCTTGTAATTCGGCGAAAAATGAAAAAGTAACGGAGGAAAAAAATGAAAATAAAATAGTAGACCAAGATTCTATAACTATCGCGTTGATCGATGGGGAAGCCCAACAACAGGCCGTCATGAAAAAAGGCAGACACGTGGTGTTCTCTTTCGATATCAAAGAACATGTGAAACTGCATGCAACCGTAAAGGCCGATGAACCGGTGGGGAATGTGCGGATAGCACAAATATTTACACCGAATAATTCCGCAGACGGCCCTTTTGGTCAGGAAATGGAATATGACCTAAAAGAACCTGGTAGTTATAGACTGGTGATCAGTGAGAATCAAATGGCTGGCGATCCCTACAATGGCCCCTTTACGTTACATATAAAGACAAGCGACCGTTAATGGTTCAATGTCGATGATTCGTTAGGTCGGTCAGTTTTTTCACAGCCGTTAAATTATCACCGGAGATATCATACCTACCATCATTATAGTCAATACGTGCTGCCTCATTTTTTAAGGTGTCATATACAATAAAAGCCTTTTTGTCGTAAGAGGTAGAATAGCCTGTCCAGTCATGATCGATCACTTGGGCCCATTTTTCAAATCTTTCTAGCATATCTTTTGAGTTAATCGTATTTTTTATTGGTTGTTGCCTTTCCCTTATTAAAACAAAAGACAACGGAAAAAGTTTAGGACGCCCCTATGATTAAAGTTGTAGGTGATCATGATTTTATCTATGTTTGGAAAAGCTTTTATCGCTAAAAAGGTTAATTATGGTTCCGTTAGGCTAAACCGCTGTATTTTTATGACATTTGAGCCCATATTTGCGTTGCTCCTTATCAATTTTTTGAAGAAAAGAGTCGACCCCAGGCACGTAAATTACGATTTGCCTAAATATCTTCAAATGGGTGTATACGCTTGTATAGCCCTTCTTATACTGGATATAGTTTCCAGTGCCTATTTGGTGACGCTTTTGATACAATGCAGTCTCTTTGCTTTACTAGCTGCTGTATATATAAGGCCCGAGTTGCAGGTTGCTCGAAGCATGTTGTTTGCGATATTACCCTATGCTATTTTATCCTTTTTTGCCTGTTTCATAGAAGCTGTTATACCTGATTTTTACAGGAAAAACAGCGATTTTTTTGAAAGTGCCAGTCTGTTTGGTATTTTGTGGTATGTGGGCATGTGGTTAGTGAACCGCAATCAGCGCAAGGCACTGGAGAAAGAACGGGCGAAGCGACAGGCAGAGGAAGCCCAAAATCGTATTATGGCCCAGTTAAAGGTGGATCTGGAGAAGGAAGTTGCACAGCGTACAGTCGAACTGGTGAAGCAGAAAGAGGAGTTGTTAACAACATTGGATGAATTGAGAAATACGCAAACGCAGCTTATCCAGTCAGAAAAAATGGCTTCTTTAGGGGAGCTTACGGCGGGCATAGCACATGAAATACAAAACCCATTAAATTTTGTGAACAACTTTTCGGAGGTTAGTATAGAATTGCTGGATGAATTGAAGGAAGCATTGCTCAAGGATCTCGCTGACGAAAATCAGGAAGAAGCATCGGATATTATAAGTGATCTGACCCAGAATTTAGAAAAAATCAACTTTCACGGAAAGCGTGCCGATGGAATTGTGAAGAGTATGTTGCAGCACTCTCGTAGTAGTACAGGAAAAAAAGAAGAAACTGATGTAAATGTTCTAGCAGATGAGTATATACGATTAAGTTACCATGGCTTACGTGCAAAGGATAAAACGTTTAATGCAGCCATCGAAACCCAGCTAGACCCTAATCTATATCATGTTAAAGCAGTTCCCCAAGATTTAGGGAGAGTGCTGCTAAACTTATTTAATAATGCATTTTACGCTGTTAGTGAGAAGAAGCAACAACTTGGCGAACATTTTGCACCAAGGGTAAGTCTAACGACCGAAAATGTGGTTGACAGTAATGGAAAGAAAGCGATAAGGATTACCATACTGGATAACGGACAAGGAATTCCTTCTCCCATTCTGGATAAAATATATCAACCCTTTTTCACGACGAAACCGACGGGACAAGGAACAGGTTTAGGTTTATCGATGAGCTATGATATTATTACCAAGGTGCACGGCGGAGAATTGAAGGTGGAAACCCAAGAAGGAGAATATGCCAAATTTATAATAACCATACCCGAATAAAATGAAAGTTTTAGTTGTTGATGATGAAACAGATATTCAGCCACTGTTTAAACAGCGATTCCGTAGAGAAATTAAGTTTGGAGAAATTCGGTTTGAATTTGCCCTGTCTGGTGAGGAAGCGATAAATTATTTAGCGCAAGATGGGTCGGAGGTGATTCTGATCTTATCTGATGTCAATATGCCCGGTATGAGCGGATTGGAGTTGCTGAAGCATATCAGACAGACACATGGAAGTACTCCTCCTTTCGTAATGATGATTACCGCCTATGGCGATGAGGAAAATTATCAGCAATCTATGCAATTAGGTGCGGATGATTTTTTGACCAAACCACTTGATTTTAATTTGTTGAAAGAAAAACTAAAAAAACTCGAAAAGCATGGCTAAGATATTGGTGGTTGATGATGAAACGGATCTGGAGCTGTTGATTCGGCAAAAATTCCGAAAGAAAATACGCGAGCAGGTATATTCTTTTGTTTTTGCTAAAGACGGACTGGAGGCTCTTGAGATATTAAAGAAAGAGGAAGATATTGATATTATTTTGAGTGATATTAATATGCCCGGTATGGATGGGCTGACTTTATTAACCAAGCTGCCAGAGGCAAATCCGGTTATCAAAGCGGTGATGGTATCTGCATATGGCGATATGGAGAATATTCGTACGGCAATGAACCGTGGAGCTTTTGATTTTGTATTCAAACCCGTGAATTTTGATGATCTGGATGTAACCATAGGGAAAACGTTAGAATACGTTGAGCAAATAAAAAATACACTAAAAGCCATCAAGGAAAATAATATCTTAAAGATGTACGTAGACGAAAACGTACTGAATTTCATGACGCATCAAGAGTTTGAAAAAAGTTTATTGATCAATGAGACGATTGAAGCGACGGTTGTTTTTATAGATATATGTGGCTTTACAGCTATTACGGAAACAGCGGCGGCAGATGATGTGGTGAAGCTACTAAATGATTTATTTGACACCATTGTAAAAGAGGTTATCAACTATAACGGGCATATCGATAAATTTATGGGCGATGCAGTGATGGCAGTGTTTAAAGGTGATTATCATCTAGATAGAGCCATAGAAGCGTCTCTGGCAACCAAGGAAAAGATTGCGGGGATAGAGGTAATTCTTTCAGAAAATAAGGCTTATACCCCGCAGGTATCTATTGGGATCAATACTGGAGAAGTAATTTCTGGAAATATCGGTTCAGCGTCCTTAAGACGTTTAGACTACACAGTTATAGGAGATGCGGTTAATCTGGCCCAACGTTTACAATCAGTTGCAAAAGCAGGTCAGATTGTGGTGGCCGAGCATGCTTATGAAAAAGCAAAACAATCGTTTGGATTCTCACCGCTCGGAACGGTTAGTTTAAAGAATAAATCTAACCCCGTGAATATATATGAAGTAATTGCTTAGCAGAACCATTTTCTTAATGTTCTCTTGCTCTTCTTTTCAATATGCCGCCAGCAGCTTCTTTGATCGTGTTGGTATAAACAAAGGCCTGAGGATCGATATGATGAACCATGTTTTTTAACCTTCTTACCTCGAAGCGGGTTACCACCGTAAAGACAATATCTACGGGATGACTGGTGTCAAAACTGTCTTTTAAAAAGCCTCTTTCGCCTTTGTACACGGTTATCCCTTTTCCCATTTCTTTGACTAATTTTTCTTTTATCAGTTCGCTCTGTGCAGAAATGATGTTAACAGCAGTATATTCTTCCAGTCCCTCAATCACAAAAGTTATCGTACGCGAGGCGGTATAGTAAGTGAGTATAGAATACAGAGCAGTGGGTAAACCTAAATGAACAGCAGCAATTAAAAAAATGACGATATTGATTCCAAGGATAATTTCGCTGATCGTGAAACTACTACGCCTTAAAGTGTATAGCGCTAATACTTCAATGCCATCTAACGCACAGCCTCCGCGCATGGAGAGTCCAATTCCTATTCCCATAAAAACGCCTCCAAAAATGGATACCAGCAGCTTGTCGGAGGTAATGGTTGGATAAGGAACATACAAAAGACAAATACCCAGTAGTATGACACATAGGAGTGTTTTGATGGCAAACTTTTTATTCACCTGGAAAGCACCCAAGATAATCAAAGGGAGATTGGCAAGTACAATAACGTAGGCTATATTGACGTGATATATCTCGTGGACAAGCAAAGAAATTCCAGTAATTCCCCCGTCAAAAAATTGATTGGGAACTAAAAAACCCTTGAGAGCGAAACCACAGAATAAAATACCTGCTATTACATAAACTGTATCGCGGATTACCGCTGCTGACTTTGTGTTCATATGTTCTTGGTGTCCGAATAAATTTTTTTGATCGTATTTAAATGTTCTTGTTTTTTACCATTTCTTAGTTTACTGGCAGTGCTTGTAAAGTATCGATGTGCTTTAAAAAAATGTAATTGTGCGTTTAAGAATTCTTCTCGCGATGATACGTTGCCTAGGATGACCATTTCTTCATATAACTTTTCGCTGATTTCGAAGAAATCATCACGGCCTAAATAATCTAAATCAGCATCGCAGATAATTTGCTGTAAATGGTCCTTTGGTTTTTGAGGAACCTTAGTAGCCATGATGAGTGCGCATATTTGATGGATTTGTACGTCATTATAATCGTGATTGGGTAAATGCTCCCGGGCGAAATGGCAGGAATTGATCTCGTGATTAATAGGCGAGACTAAAAAGCCTGTATCATGAAAAAGTGCCGCTGTTAATAATAGCAGCATGTTTTGATCGGACACATCGTTTTCTAAACGCGCAATCCTCTCCGCAGCATCGAATACATCTTTTGTATGTTCAACACAATGATACTTGAAATCAGGCGATAGCTCATTCCTTAATTTATCTAGAACAAAAGTGGTTACCAGCTCAAGGTGCATGTTGATGTTTAATAGATCGCTAAGATATTAATTTTTCTTAAACAGGCGGGAAAAGGTATTAAAAAGCTGTTGTTTGAGGGGGTAAAAACAATAAATAAAACAGTAGGATTTTTTAATTGGTAAGGGGTAGGATCACTGAACGATCCTACCCCTTACCAATTAAAATCCGTTTCGCTATATATCAATACTGCTTCCTATTTCAGGTAAATGCAATGTCAAACCTGGTTTTCGAACTCCAAAATAGCTTGTTGGATCGGCGATAAAGATTTTTAAACTAAGTTGATCTCCACGTTGATATTGCCGCGTGTTGCTTTGGAATACGGGCATGTTTGATGTGCAGCCTCCGTAAGAGCCTGAGCAACGTCACGCTCCAAACCTGGCAGGCTCACGTTTAAACGGGCCTGTAGGAAGTAACCTCCTTCAGCTGTGCCCAAATCAACCTCAGTGTCTACAGCTAAACCAGCTGGCAGTGCTACTTTTAATTTACCAGCAGCTAGTCCCATTGCACCGATGAAACAGGCCGACCAGCCGGCTGCGAACAACTGTTCCGGGTTTGTGCCCGAGCCAGAGGTGCCTGGAGACGAAAGGGCGATGTCAAGACGCCCGTCAGAGCTTTTAGAAACACCATCACGACCTCCAGTGGTATGGGTTTTGGCTGTGTATAATACTTTTTCAATTGGGGTGATTTTTCCTGAATTTTCCATTGTTTTGATTGTTTGATGTTATATTATTTAAACTATATTATTTCCATTAACGTAGTGATTTGAAGGCAGCGCGGATTTCCTTTGCGAACAGAAGGGGCTCTTCCCAAGAGGCAAAGTGTCCTCCCTTATCAACCTCATTGAAATAAATAAGATTGTGGTAGCTCTTCTCTGCCCAGCTTTTTGGAGCCTGATAAATCTCCCCTGGGAATACCGTTATGGCGGCGGGAATGTCTATGTCTACCGCATTAAAATTGTTAGCATTATTTTCCCAGTAAAGTTGTGCTCCAGATACCGCGGTATTGGTAAGCCAATATAGGGAAATATCATCCAATATTTCGTCCTTTGTAAGAGACTTTTCTGCATCACCACCACTGTAAGTCCATTCATTCATCTTGTCAAGGAAAAAGGCCGCAAGACCTACTGGTGAATCAGTCAAACCATAACCCAAGGTTTGTGGACGGGTTACCATCATCGCTGCGTATCCACCTCCCTTTGTGTATAACTTGTTTAGTGCTTCATAGGCTGCTTTTTCTTTGGTAGAAAGCCCTGCTGGCGCGGGATCTCCGGCCTGAAGTGACTTGGCTATCTCTGGGGGAACAGTTGCGGGCATGTTGACATGGATCCCTAGGAGTCCCTCGGGTTTCTGAAGGGCCATCTTATCTGTCACTACAGATCCCCAATCACCACCTTGGGAGACGTATTTTTTATAACCGAGCCTCTTCACCAGAACATCCCATGCTCTTGCCATACGATCGGCATCCCATCCAGTATCCTTAGGTTTGCCAGAAAAACCGTAACCTGGCATGGAAGGGATAATCACGTCAAAGGCGTCTTCTGCCTGTCCGTCATATGAAGTTGGATCGGTGAGTGGCCCAATAATTTTTAACATTTCGAAAATAGAGCCGGGCCATCCGTGTGTTATGATAAGAGGCAGTGCGTTCGGATGTTTGGACCGGACGTGGATGAAATGGATATCCAGCCCGTCAATGTTGGTGATAAACTGTGGCAGTGCGTTCAACTTCGCCTCTGCCTTTTTCCAGTCGTATTGGGTTCCCCAATACTGTGTGAGTTTCTGGATCTGATCCAATCTGACCCCTTGGGTTTGGTCGTTGACGGTCTCCTTATCTGGCCACCTTGTTGCCAATATCCGTTTGCGAAGGTCTTCCAGATCAGCTGCTGGAATGTTGACGTGGAAGGGTTTAATCGATGTTCCATTATCAGTGGAAGGAACCGTCTGCGCGGGACTTGAAGTCGCGAGCAGCATAAGTACGCCGGTAATAAATGTACCTAGGGTAAAGTTGTTCTTTTTCATTATTCTTCTTATTTTATTGTTTGATTTTTTATTTGGTTGTCCAAAAGTACTTCTCGAAGATCTCCTTATCAATCAACAAATACTTTAAGCGGTCTAAGTAGATCCCGAACTGGCCATTTCTGTACGCGAAATCCAATTGCAATAGCGAACTGTGACCTGTTCTTTGGTCTCTTTGTATGTAAACGGTTTAGAAAGTAAATTTTTACTGGCGAAGCGCCATCGTTTAGAGCGTTAGAGGATCTGGATGCGCGTGTTCTTATAGAAACTGCTTTGGTGATTACTGCATCTGTATTTTCTGCAAATGATCTCATTTTTTGTTTGTTTTATTTACAATACAAAGATGGAACATCGGCTCTCCCATAAAGTACAGCTTTTACAGAATTGTCTATATTTTTCTAAGGTTTGAATGAATCGCGTTGTTTTCCGTATAAAGCGAGAGGAAAGCCCTCTTAATCACTATTGCTGTAACAAGTGATGGTCACTAATTGGAGTTGTTGCTAAATCGGGGTGATTAGGCTGCTAGAACTGGAGAATTTAGATGTATATAAGATTGGTAAGACAGCTATTGCCGTTTTTCGATAGATATGGCCAGTGCCTTCGCCGGATTTGTGCTAAAAAGTAGTTGCAGATCTTCATTAGTAAACGCGTTATTTTTTAATGCTGGAATTAAATGCGTAAAAAGTGTCTCGTATGACCGATAATGACCGCCATTTGGCTCGCCAACATGGTACCAACCTGCGTCATGTGAAACCAAGGCCTTATGAAGCAGCTGATGGGCCTTCATATCTTTTAAAAATTGTACATATTGAGCAACTGATTGTTGATTCAGGCCGTCAAAAGAAACCCATCCCCCTTCTCTGGCTACCTGAAGATGGATAGACCTATCCGCTTCATTTTGCGCATGAACCCATACCCATGCTTCGGCTTTTACTCCCATATCTTTGATGATACTTAATTCCTCTAAGGCAGCTTTGCCATCACCAGTATGCACATATATCGTTAAGCCGGTTTCGAGATGGGTAAGGGCTGCTGCCTTTATTAGTTTTCGCTGTACAGCTGAAAGAGGAGCGATGTCTACTCCTGTTTTTATAAAACCGGGCCTAATACCTGAGCCGTCAATGCCTTCTTCCCATTCCAATATCCAACGCCTGGCAAGCTGTTCTGCGGATGCTGAATAGGTGTGTGGGGGAAGGTATTTTTCCTGTGCAGCGCCATAATACCCCGTGTTGGTAATAATATGCAGACCACTTGTTCTTGAAAGTTTTTGCATCAACCTGGGATTCCGTCCAAGCCAAGCGGGTGTGCATTCAACTAAAGTTTGCGCGCCGCTATTTTTGGCTTGCGCTAAATAAGGTAGGGCGGTGTCGAATACTTCGATCTCTTTATATCGAGCAGGATTTATTTGATCTGCGCCGATAAAGTCGACTAAAATATGCTCATGAGGCAAGATAAAACCGGCTTGATGAGGGGAGATCATGCCATTTACCGTCATGATACGCTTTTCTTCCAGAAAGAACTCACGGAAGCCACTAAGGGGACAGGCCAGGGGCAGCATGGCTATTAGTCCTTTCTGGATAAAGTTTTTTCTGTTCATTAAACCGATGTGAAAGGTGTTACATTTATTCTACGAACCGGTAACTGGCATGCACGTCATAATCAATCCCATGTTTCTTTTTCAGTTTTTGAATATATAGAAGCGTGGTCTTTGTATGTGGACTCGCGACGCCCTCGCCAAGTGGCTCAAAAGTATGCAATAAGGTTTCTTCAAGCGTGCTGTCAATACTCATGCCTTTATGTTCGGCCAAGTCATATAACAACGCAGCCAGCCGCTTTTCAAGACGAAGGGGGATATCAACGCGTTGAATCTTCAACGAGGGTGTAGAAGGCATGATGTATTGTCCAAAACCAAGATAATTTCCATATAGATCACGCACCTGATAGTCGCGCATGTCATATGGCCTGTTGGCTATGGTTTCTGTAATTTCAACACCATTGCTTTGATGAAAATTATATAAAGAATCGACATCCTCCACAGCGAAATAGGCCGAATTATTGCCAGCTTCTTTTTCGCGCTTCATTAGATGCACGGATACGTTCCCTAAGCGTATACCCGCAAAATATGGAGGTTCTCCCCAATCAAATTCGAATGTAAAACCCAGTTTCTCGGTATAAAACGCGATCGCTTTCTGAAGGTCGAGCACGGTGAATCCCGGATTCACGCTGTTGCATATGACGGATGGGATGCTTGTGTTGGGCATGGTTTTGTCATTTGAGTTCGTGGATTTGGTTTGCTGAAAATATATATAAAGATAATATATTTTTATCGTTGAATTTTTTTTAATGCTTAGTAAAGACCCTGAGCTGTTGCTATTACTTTAAATGCTCCCTTTCCCGTCAGTGGTCGCAGCCTATAGGCATCCAGAACCTGCACATTGGTTTCGATATTCGGCTCCCAGAAAATGGTGGTGCGAAGATCTTCCCCCTCAGACTCATGCTGGTCGTAATCCGGCTGACGAAACGAGGCCGGTATCGTAATGTTTTTTATATAGCTGATGTTTCGGTAATAGCCGCAGCCAAGGTACATAACTTTCGTTCCGAAAGGTGAATCCACAGGTCTGCCCTTAAAGGCTTTTGTCCTATCATAAAGATACGTCATACCCTTTACTGGCTCGCACCTCCTTTTCTTTCCTGCTTATCGACTTTACCTTGCATAGAACCGTTATAAAAAGACACATGATGCGGATTCTGGCCAGTTTGAGATCTTTGCCCAGATGGGCTTTAAATACTGCCAGTAAGTCTGTATATTTAGCGCCGTGACTGGTGTTCTTTTTTAAAGATATTATGTGAGAAATATTTCTTTAATATACTGAAAATTGGTGGTTTAGTCAAATTTATTCTAACATAATTTGTTGGTTTTAGCACTTGTAATTTTTGTCATGTACTAAAGCAATAGTATTAAAATTTATCTCCGACGAGTGCACCTATTACTTCTTTTCTATGTGAAAGCCCAAACTCTATCAAACTATTTAAAACCGGCCAAATTTTGTGCGCATGAGGAGTTAGTTGGTAGTAAGTAATATCTTGAGTAGGGGTATATTCGATAACCTTTTGGATCAATTGATGTTCTTCCAGAATCGTTAATTCGGTACTTAAGACTTTTGGTGAAATACCTTTCGAAACCTCAAAAAAATCTTTAAACCGTAATTTTTCTTGATAATACAGATTAAGAAGTAAACAGAATCGCCATTTACCACTAAATAGTTCCATAGTGTCATGCAATGCTAAAAATCTTTTTTTCAAAATTTCTTCATCCTCAATACAAGGTTTTACCTTCTTTTCCATGGTACTTTCCTTTAGGTAACTAAACGTAAATATAATCATTTCCTGAAATACATTTGTCTAAAATAATATAGCAATGAAAAAGATTTTAGTTACAGGTGCTACTGGAAAGCAGGGAAGTGCTACAGTAATTGAGTTATTAAATCATGGTTTTGGTGTAACCGCCTTAACCAGAAACCCCAATTCTGAAGAAGCAATGCGTTTAAAAAATAGAGGCGCTCATTTATTACAAGGAGATTTGAATAGCGTTGATATTTTACGCCAAACATTACTAAACATGGATGGATTATACCTTGTGCTACCTCCGGTTTGGGTATCCAGTATTGAAACAGATGAACAAGAAGCAGCACTGGGAATTCAAATCCTACAGTTAGCCAAAGAATGTGATGTAGACTTTGTTGTTTATTCTTCTGTTTTAGCATCAGATAAGCAAGCAACGTTTCGTCCAAAATTTAAATATAGTATTGAGCAATATTTATGGAATAGTGGGTTAAAAGGTACGGTTATTCGACCGGCATCTTTCATGGAAAATCTATTATTACCAAGTTTCGGTTTAGGAGAAGGGAAATTTATAAATCCTTTACCTGAAGATCGCGCTATTCCTTATGTTGCCACTCAAGACATAGGAGTTTTTGCCAGGATTATATTTCAAAATCAAAGGCAATTTGTAGGTAAAACAATTGATTTGGGAAGTGATGTTTTCACACCGAAACAAATTTTATATTTATTGGAAAGTAAATTAGGTCAATCCATCGAATTTGTCCAAGTCCCTCTTGAAATATTGTACCAGCAAAGTAAAACATTCGCTCAATTAGTTGAAATGATAGCAAAAGAAGGTTATGATACGATTGATTATAATTTCATTAAGCAATGGATGCCAAAATTAACAACTTTTGATCAATGGATGGACGAAATGGGCACAGAGACTATTAAAGAGTTACAATATAAATAACCGACGTAAAATAAAAAACAGTGGTTTTTTATCGCTGTTTTTTTATTATTTCCGCTAACAGATTGGGAATGTAACTTACCGGGTGGAGGAGTTCCGCACAGAATTTCAGTTCTCGTAATAGATGTGATGAACCCTGTTAGGTTGGAGATGCGTCAACCAAACTTCGGGCTGAGGATCTCGACCACATCAGGTGATTGGGTTAGTCTCCCAATGGGCTGTCTGATATGGCTTCGCCAATAGCATAAAAATATCCGCCGGATACGTGGTGTAAACTTCGCCATTTCGGATCTGCCATTTCAAAATGCCAGTGCCCATTTTTAAAGATCCGTATGTCAGACCAAGCACCGATGACTTCTCCGATAAACAAATCATATTTTTCTTGCATTGATGGTTCTTCAGTTACCTTACAGGCCAACCAAGCAGAACATCCTGCAACAAACGGGAGATCAAAACCATCCATAGTAAATAATTCCACTCCGGCTTTCGATAGTTTGTCTGGTTCGTTAAACAAGCTATGGCTACCTAATTGACGAGTCATATGTAACTGCGCAATATTTGGCACTTGGATCACAAAGCTCCCGCTTTGTTCGACCAGTTCACGGGTTTTTGTTGCACGGTCTAGTACTATGGTTAGTTTAGAGGGATCATAATCTAGCGGACAAGCCCATGCAGCGGCCATCACATTGCTGATGCCCATATATTGTGATGAAACTAATACCGTTGGGCCATGATTTATGAGTCGATAGGCCTTATCTAATTGAACAGATGCAATAAATTCAGTCATTTTTTATTATTAGCTATTAAACAATCTTTCTTATATCTGTTTTAATGCCTGTCAATCGGAGTTTCACCATTGGGCATCATTACAATTAACAGCCCTTGCTGCTAGTGTTTCATAAAAGGCAACATGGAGTGGGGTACGCCTTCTATTCCAAACTGCATAGTGGGTAAGAATAATAAATGCCAATTTAACATTGTTTTGCCAAAAGGACAGCTGTTTTATTCTTTTCACTCAAATTTTATGATAACTATTTTTCGATCCAAGTCATATAAGATTCTTCATATCGATCACCTGCGGCTGGCGTCAGATTATTTAGTTTTTTAATATGATTTGTACCTAATTCAATACTGTCGGCAGTCACGTTTTCTTCTACACGGCTTACACGTTTAGTTCCTGGGATAGGGGCAATGTCGTCGCCCTGCGCGAGTAGCCACGCTAGCGCCACTTGTCCTGGTTTTGCATTTATTTCATTCGCGATAACCTCAACTTCTTTAACAATGCGGAGGTTTTTTGACAGATTTTCGGCGCTGAACCTGGGGTTTTGCTTGCGGAAGTCGTCATCAGCAATTTGTTCATGAGACGTGATTTGTCCTGTTAGAAATCCACGACCCAGCGGAGAGTAGGGGACGAATCCAATGCTTAGTTCCCGTAACACCGGCAATATTTCCGTCTCCGGATCACGAACCCAAAGGGAATATTCACTTTGTAAGGCAGTTATTGGGTGTACTGCGTGCGCACGGCGAATGGTACTTACGCCAGCTTCAGACAAACCGACATGTCGTATCTTACCTTCCCCAACTAAATCTGCAAGCGTAGCAACTGTATCCTCGATCGGTGTGTTCGGATCAACCCGGTGCTGATAGTATAGGTCGATGTAATCCGTTTTTAAGCGCTTGAGAGAACCTTCAACGGCAGCCCGGATATTTGACGGGTGGCTGTCAAGTCCATTGGCACCACCGTTGGAGTGCGAGATCAAACCGAATTTTGTCGCAAGAACAACCTGGTCTCTTTTACCTTTCAGGGCTTTGCCGACAAGATCTTCGTTGATATAGGGGCCGTAAACTTCGGCTGTGTCGATCAGTGTGACACCGAGTTCTATCGCCCGGTGAATAGTACGAATGGATTCTGCCTCATTTTGTTCACCCATGGTATAGTAGGCCGACATGCCCATCGCACCAAGTCCAATACGGGAAACCTCAAGTTTCCCCAGTTTAATGTGCTTCATAATTATTTTTGTTTTGAGTGTTTTGTAATTTAATGATTAAAATTTTCGCTGCACCCATCTTGCTATGATTTCCGGGTCCCGATGGTCAAAAAAGGTGCTTTTATTGGTGTCCAGGGCAGAAATGGCATCCATGTCTTCCTTACTTAACTCAAAATTCCACACGTCAAAATTTTCAATAATTCTTTCCTTGTGTACGGATTTTGGAATAACGGCAATCCCTCTTTGAATAAGCCAGCGTAAGGTGACCTGTGCAATGGATTTATCGTATTGCTTCCCAATAGAAGAGAGGAGCTCATTTTCAAAAAAGTTGTTTCTACCCTCTGCAAATGAAGCCCAGGATTGTATTTGCACATTCTTACGCTGCAAGAAATCTTGTGTATCGAATCGTTGGTAAAAAGGGTGTACTTCTATCTGATTGACCGAAGGTGTAATTTCATTATGTGCGATCAGATCTGCTACTCTGTCTGGGAAAAAGTTACTTATCCCGATGGCCTTTATTTTCCCTTCTTTGTACAGGTCTTCCATGGCGCGCCACGAGCCGTAATAGTCCCCTACAGCCTGATGTATAAGGTACATATCCAGATACGCTAACTGTAATTTTTTCAACGAATTCTCAAAAGCTTTCTTGGTATTTTCATAACCAGCATCCTGCACCCAGAGTTTCGTAGTAATGAACAGATTCTCCCTTGCTATGCTACTTTTCTTTATGGCATTACCAACTGCCGATTCGTTCCCATAAGCCGAAGCAGTGTCAATAAGTCGGTAGCCCGTCTCTATAGCGGTAAGAATAGTTTGTTCGCATTCCTCGCAATTGTTTATCTGATAAACGCCCAACCCTAATAGGGGCATTTCGACTCCGTTGTTCAATTTAATTTTCTGCATGCTTCTTACTACTATTAAATTCCATAGCCTCCTAAGAGGCTATGGAATTTTGACAAATGCGATTATGCGCTAAAATTCAGTTTAGTTAAAAAGTCAGCTTGGTCAACCATTCAGCAGTTTCTGGCTCTCGGTGATCAAAGAATACGCTTTTGCCGGTGTCTAATGTGGCTATGGCATCCATATCTTCCTTGCTCAGCTCAAAATCCCAAACACTATAGTTTTCCACCATCCGCTCTTCACGTACCGATTTGGGGATCACGGCAATCCCTCTTTGGATAAGCCAACGCAAGGTAACCTGTGCAACGGATCTATTGTGTTTCCGGCCAATGGAAGAGACTACTTCGTTGTCGAAGAAGTCATTTTTACCTTCTGCAAACGAGGCCCAAGATTGCGTCAGTATATTATGCTTCTTCAATAACTCGTGCTCGTCAGCCCTTTGATAGAAAGGATTTACTTCTATCTGGTTAACCGCCGGAACGATCTCGTTATGTGCGATCAAATCGACCACCCTATCCGGGAAGAAGTTACTGATGCCAATGGCGCGGATCTTACCTTCTTTGTATAGATCTTCCATCGCACGCCACGAGCCGTAATAATCTCCCATAGCCTGATGGATGAGATACAGATCCAGGTAATCCAACTGCAATTCCTTTAAGGATCTTTCAAAGGCTGTTTTGGTTTTTTCATAACCGGTGTCCTGCACCCAAAGTTTCGTGGTGATAAACAGCTCGTCCCTTGCTATACCACTTTTTTTGATGGCATTGCCCACTGCGGACTCGTTGAGGTAAAGCGCGGCTGTATCTATAAGGCGATAACCTGATTTTATAGCTGTTAAAACGGTTTGTTCGCATTCGTCAAGATCTGCTATCTGAAAAACACCCAACCCTAATAGGGGCATTTCGACGCCATTGTTTAATTTGATTTTCTGCATGTTATTGATTTAAATTATTATTATTATCTGAAAGATGTTCAAATGGTTTTACTGATCTCTGTTATCTACTGAGATATATCTTTTACTACCCAACGGGTATCCATTGGATTGGAAACAAAAAAGCCTTCTGTGGCTGCATTCAGCTGTTTGATATGATCCCGTTTTAACTGTGCTTCATGGTTCGCCACACTTTCCCAGCCTTCCATCAAAACAAATTTATTAGGATCATCTGCATATTGATAAAGATTAAATTCCAGGTTCCCATGAGTTTGCCTGGATAGAAGAGTTACGTCGGACATAGCGTCGATAAAGAATTGCCTCTTTTCCGGCCTGACATCAAACAACACTATCACATGGCGTGTTGTTTCCGGCTTATCGGAAAGTGTTGGGATCGCTGCAGGAATTTCGTCTAATTCTTTAAGTTCGAGAGACCTCGCTTCGCCTTCTAAAGATTTTTGAATAACTGTTATAGCATCTTTAAAATAGTTCTGCTCTTTGTGAACATTATGAGCCTCTTTATCTTTAAACCGTTCAAACCATATGGGTTGCAGCTTTCCGTCTTCAGGTTGGAACAAGCTGAATGACAGATTTCCTGGTTCGTTCCTTGAATTGACGATATTTTTTTGTACTGCGTGAATAAAATCATTCCATTGGTCTTTTTTGATAGGGCCAAAAAAACCTAATTCCTGAAAGGTTTTGGATTTAGTGGCAGCAGGTATCGAATCCCTTTGTGTCATATTATTATTTTGATTTATGGTTCTGTTGCAACCCAATAATAGGGGGACACTTAATGCAACCACCAACATTAATTTTCCTATTAAATGGGTTCCACAAGCCGTGTTGTTGTTTGGTTTTTGTGCTATAATCATTGTTTTTATTAAACCTTTCGTTTCAAAATAAAGCAAAAAAATTATTGGGATATTGATCCTATTAAAATTTCAGTCGTTTGTTTGGTTAGTTTTTTATCAGCAAATAATATATGTGTATTATAGATCGATACGAGGCCCGATACTAAAAAGTGCGCCAGTGCCAGAGGATCTTTGTCTGATTGTAGTGTTCCGTCCTCTTTTGCCTGCTTCAATAATTTTTCGAAAAGTTCCACTGCTTTTAATGTCTGCTTGGTAAGAAGTTTGCTTACTTCTTTATCTGTAAGCGCCAATTCAAAAACGGAATTGGTGAACAGGCAATTATTATCCTGCAATGCGGATTCAAATACAGAATAGATGATGTTCTTTACCGCTTCCAACGGGTCTTCACTTTTTTTTGCTGCCTGGCTGTATTGCTTATCTTTCCTTTTTATATAGTTGGTTAGGGATTTTAAGAACAAATCATGCTTATTACCATAGGCAAGATATAAACTGCTTCGGTTGATCTGCATGGCATCCACCAGGTCATTCATGGTAGTCGCATTATAACCTTTTTTCCAAAAGATATCTCTAGCTGTTTTCAGCTTTTCATCGTAGTCAAATTCTTTGTTCCTTGGCATATGTTACAAACGTACATATTAAACCTAACGTTTCAAAACAATTATCACAAAATAATGTAACAATTATAGATCTCACACCTTTCTATTTTCAACTGATAGAAGGTTTATCCCAGGGCAAGGGTAAAAAAGAAAGCTCTCTGTATTTATAATAAGCGACGGCTTGTAGGGGTCTTCCCAACCAAGTTTCGCCTCACTCTGCTAAGCGATTCGGGTGTTATCCCAAGATAGGAAGCGATCATGATCTGCGACAGGCGGAGGGCTAGGTGCGGATATAATTCGATAAAATTGGTATAACGTTCTTCGGCAGTACCCGCCAGCAATAAACTCACCCGCCTTTGAATATCTCTAACGGAATCGTTCAATCTCCAGGTATTAAATAATCCAAAGTCGGGACACAAATTATGCGCAAGATCCAAAAATCGCTTATTGATGACAACAACTTCAGTATCTTCAATGGCATCCACATAAAACTGTGTCGGTTCGTCAAAAACGACGCTGTTTCGATCGCCTATAAAGCCATTTTCGGGCGCGAACTGTATGATGTGCTCCTTGCCGTGTTTGTCTAAGATATAAGAACGAAGTAAGCCTTTACAGACAAAGAATAGCGATTTTGTCCGGGTATTTGCGATCAATAGCAGCTCACCTTTAGTCACTCGCTTTGCTTTTAGCTCACTTGATAACAGGGAAAACTGCTCGTCAGTAATAGACGTTTGATTTTTAAGATAATTCTTGAAAATTTTCATAAACAATTTTTCTATTAAAACTTGTTAAGGTCAAACGGCAATTTTCTGATCCTTTTTCCTGTTAAGTCATAAATGGCTTCTGTTAGTGCTGGTGCAAATGGCGGAAGTCCCGCTTCGCCGATTCCACAGGCTTTTTCATCATTTTCCATGATATATACTTCTATATTGGGCATGTCATTGATCCTGGGCATGAGATAATCATAAAAGTTCCGCTGCTCAACCAATCCGTCTTTGAAAGTAATCTCATGTATAGCTGCCGCACCCAATGCCATCAAGATTGAACCCTCAACCTGAGCGTTTATGATATCTGGGTTAACGTACCACCCGCAATCGACTACGGCCCAAACTTTGTCTATCTTTATCTTTCCATTTTGGCCCCTTGAAACTTTGACAATTTGACCAACCGTTGTGGCAAAACATTCGGTAATCGCTAAGCCAAAACCTTCTCCTTCCTTTCTGTTTTTCCAACCGGAGATTTCTGCCATTTTATCCATCAACTTTTGTTCCCGCTCTTCTTGCAAATATCCTCTTCTAAAATCAAGCGGATCTTTCCCAGCAAAATGAGCCATTTCGTTCATGAAGCTTTCATAAGCAAATCCATTGGTTGAAGCATAAACAGATCGCCACCAGGTATTCGGAATGGGAGTTTCAAAAGGCACATCAGAAAAGCGGATATCCTTGATGCTTTTAAAGTACGGTGCCAAAAAGCCTTCCGTGGTATTACCATTGGCTTCGGTTTTTGAACCGCCCTGCCAGTGTGCGACGTTCTGCCCGGCCATTCTGAATTTTAAAGCGCTCAGTTGCCCTTCCTTGATAGCTCCCTGGCAACGGTATGTTACACCTGCCCGGTATGGACCTTGCGTCATATCGTCCTCTCTTGTCCAAACAATTTGTATGGGCGTTCCGGTTTCTTTTGAGATCAGGCAAGCTTCGTGCGGATAGTCCATAAGCGCTTTCCGGCCAAATCCACCACCAAGGAAGGTCATGTTTACGATCACTTTTTCTTTCGGCAGGTTGAACTGAGCCATCATATAGTCCTGAATCCATTCTGGCGCTTGCATGGGGCCCCATATTTCCAATTTATCAGGCTGATAGAAAGCAACGCAATTAAGCGGTTCCATAGCACTATGGGACTGATATGGGGTTTCATAAACGACATCTAAAATCTTTGAAGCGGAAGCAAGTATTGCATCCGGATCCCCTTGCTTTCTGGCAGAAAGGCCTTCCTGGTTGTTAACTAAATCATTTTGCTGTCGATAAATATCCGCAGTATTGACATGGTCAAAACCACTATCATCCCATTCGATTTTTAATGCCTTTCTTCCCTGGATAGCCGCCCAGGTATTTTCGGCCACAACAGCGACTCCATCCCTGAAGGTTTGATAAACGCCTGTTTGTATCTTAAATACTTTTCTAACGCCCGGTACCTGAAGTGCCGCGCTTGCATCAAAGCGTACTAACTTGCCCCGTAAACGCGGGTTGCGCTCAACCACTGCGTAGAGCATTCCGGGCAATTTAAAGTCCAAACCAAAAATCGCTTTCCCGCTTGTTTTTAAACGTGTATCCTGACGCTTCAGTGGCTTGCCGATCAATTTATAGTCAGCACGGTTTTTTAATACCATATCTTTTGGTACATCCAACTTAGATGCCTCCTCTACCAGTTCTCCGTAGTGAAGTTTCTTACCCGATGGGCCGTATATTACATGTCCTAATTGTGCATAACAATCCGTTGCCGGAACATTCCATTTGATTGCTGCCGCAGAGATAAGCATTTCTCGGGCAGAGGCCCCTAATTGGAGCAGGTTTTTATAAGAGCTGCTAATAGTCGAGCTGCCTCCGGTTACCTGGTTACCATATTTCTGTCGGTTGCCCGGTGCAAAACGAATATTGATATCATTTAAATTGACTTCCAGTTCTTCCGCTATGATCTGCGGGATAGATTGATATGCACCCTGACCCATTTCAGCACGGTGGCTGAATAGGGTAACTTTGCCATTCGTGTCAATATGTATCCAGGCATTCATTTCTATATCCGAAGCTACTGCGGTATCGGCGGTAGTAACCTTAGCGTCTTTAGATGTTAATGGAAAGTAAATACCTACGAACAAAGCGGTGCCGGTAAGACCTGCGGCACTTAAAAAATCTCTCCTTGATATGCTACTTGTACTCATAAATCGGGCGTGTTGGATGTAATAATCGTTTATTATTTCTCCTCTGGCGCATATGCACCAGTGGTAAGCCAGGTAATCCATGCTTTTTTGAATGCCGCATGGCTCATTGGGGGTAGTTTACGTCCTTCTCCAGGATTCCAGCCGGCCAACACCAAGCCGTCATCGGCATGTTCAATCAACTTTTCTAGGTCTTTATAGCCATTTTGTTTTGGATCTATTAATTGTTTAGCTAACTGATGAGCTGTTCTGCCCTGGAAAACCATTTTCATGTCTGCCGGTGGCAAATGCCAGTTTGGATTTCCCGGCGGACTATGCAACCCAGGCGTGTTTGTTGGCTGGTGACAATTCGAGCATTTCATTGCATATACACCCTTTCCTTCGACACCTCTTTCTGGTGACATGGTGTGCAGGTGGCTATCTTCCCCTTGTAGTGGAGTATCTCCCGATGGGTGACAGTTCATGCAGCGCGGACTCGTCAATACGGCATAAACCTGCTTAAACGCATTAACCGATGCAACACTGTCTTTTTTTACAACCGGAATAATTGATGCCGAATGATGTATTACGTGCTTTTCCGTATTTAGCCCAAAAGCCATTATGCAGATCATCGATGAGAGGATACCTATAACTGCAAAAGTTCTAATAGTACTTCTGTAATATACTTTAATACCTAGTTGCTGTTTCATCTGCTGGGAAACTCCTTTCTTTGCAACTGCGCAGCTAGGTGGATAGCCTTGCGTATACGATGGTAAGTACCGCAACGGCAAATATTACCTGCCATGGCGGCGTCAATATCCTCATCGCTTGGATTTGCATTTTCACGTAGCAATACAGCCGCCGACATAATTTGTCCCGAATGGCAATAGCCGCATTGTGGCACGTTTTCTTCATTCCATGCAATTTGTGCTGGATGGTTGTTGTTTTTGGATAAGCCCTCTATTGTAACCACGTTTTGACCTGCGGCCCGGCTTAATTTGGTGACACATGAGCGCACAGCCTCACCATTCAAATGAACAACGCATGCCCCGCATTGCGCAACGCCGCATCCAAACTTTGTACCCGTCAAACCAATGATATCTCTTATCACCCATAACAGTGGCATATGTGGATCTACATCTAATTGATGCTGTTTTCCATTTATTGTAATAGTAGTCATATGAGTAGATTTAGTTATTATGAATGCTTTTTTATCTAAATCGCATCTACCAGATGATCATTGGTAGAGATTGCACTATATTCCTTTCTTCCAGAAGACTTCTCTAGCTGTTTTCAGCTTTTCGTTGTAATCAAATTCTTTGTTCCTCGGCATACCTTATAAAGGTATATATTAAACCTAACGTTTCAAAATAAATAGCACAAATTTTTTAAATACAATTTTAGATTGCACACTCTACGATTTTCAAATGATACGGCTGTTGTCTCACTCTTAATCCCTCGGACGCGCCGGTTATGAACCATACTTTGTCATTTTGTTGTTTTTCAGTTGTCATTGCTTGAGATTTGATGATACAAAATTGGGCTTTACAACCCGGCCTTATGTAACCAATACTTGGTTTTTTGTAGTCCAATCTCTGATGATATAGCATATCAACGGTATAAACTTGCATGGTCCAATAATTAAATCATGTAGGTGTTAGCAATAATCGACTTTAAACGGATGAAATCGACTCCATCCTGGTCTGTTGAATTTTTACTATTTGTAACATTTTTTTATATGTATTCTCTTCCCTATTATACCTGATTCAAATTCACTATACTGAAAGGTTTAATTAATTTGGTTTTTTTTGACTAGAAAGGATGTTTTTTGATCGCTTTTTTAAGTCGACAAAGTCAAAATCTTTTATTTCCTAAACAAGAGGAAAGTTTATTATTTATAAACAAAGTTAATAATATTTTTACTTTTGCTTAATACTAGAAGGCATCAATAACACTACATTTGTAGCAGTTTAATACAGGTAGCGATGTCTATAAAAGTTAATAAATTTACAAATAGTAAAAATAGTATAGCGCTTTATTAATGGCTGTAATCGACGGTGTTTATGCTGCTGTTGGCAATGTTTGCTGTGCGGTATTTCAACAGGTGTTTCTCTCAAATAAAACGTGAAGCAGCCTTATTTGCTGATGATATATATACTAACTTCAAAATGATGAACATAAAATACGATTTAATTGTTGTTGGTGGCGGAGCGTTGGGAACCTTCCATGCTTATCATGCTTTGCAAGAAGGTTTTCGTGTAGCTATAATAGAAAAGGATAAGCAGCCTATAGGCGCAACAGTTCGCAATTTTGGACAGGTAGTTCCATCAGGTATGGATACCAAATGGCAAAACTACGGGCGGCAAAGTCTTCAGATTTATAATGACATCCAAAGCCGGTTTGATATTTCAATTCGCAATAACGGTTCGGTATATCTGGCTTCCAATAGAGAAGAAGTACAGCTTATTGAAGAACTGAGCGCGATAAACAGAAATAATGATTACGAATCACATTTGTTAACCAAAGAGCAATGCCTGGATAAATATCCGGGATTGAGGGCTGATTATGTACAGGCAGGACTTTTCTTCCCTGAGGAAATGACTGTAGAGCCAAGAGTAATGATAAACCGTTTGCTGGAATACCTTACTTCGGAAAAAGGATTAGACTATTTTAATAACACGAAGGTTATACGCTGTGAAGCATGGGGAGATGAAGTTCAAGTGGAAACGACTAATGGTGATCTATTAAAAGCCAAAAAGCTTATACTTTGCTGCGGTTCTGAATTCAAGACGCTATACCCAGAACTATTTGCAAAAAGCGATCTTGAGGTTACTAAGCTACAGATGCTTCAAACCAAGCCACAATCTGGTTACACTTTGAAAGGCTCAATTTTGACGGGGCTTTCCATACGCCGTTATGAGGCTTTTTACGAGTGTCCTTCATTTTCTGCTATAAAAGCAAAAGAAAATCCGAACTCATTTGAGAAAAAATGGGGAGTACACATCCTGTTTAAGCAAGCTATGGATGGTTCAATGATTATTGGCGATTCTCATGAATATGCCGATGCAGCCAATATAGATGATTTAGGGTTTGACTTGCGGATGGACGTGGACACGTTTATGATTGAAGAAGCTAAAAAAATATTTAACCTTCCGACTTTTGAGATACAAAACCGCTGGTTTGGGATGTATTCGCAGTGCAAGGAAAATGATATCTTCCAGCATACTATAGATCACAATATCTATATAGTAACAGGAATAGGAGGTAAGGGAATGACTGGAAGTGCCGGATTTTCAAAAAAGAACATTAAAAATATATTCAATTTAAGTTAGATGATAGATATTAGAATGGTAGTTTTCGATATGGCGGGAACTACTGTAAATGAAAACAACCTGGTATATAAGACTGTACAGAAAGTGATTAATGAGGCAGGATTTCCGGTTTCCCTTGACGATGTGCTAAAACATGGCGCCGGTAAGGAAAAACATAAAGCCATAACCGATGTATTGACAGCCTGTACCGATGCCAAAAATATTGGTGCTATTGCTGATAGAGCATTTGCCAATTTTAAGGTAGCGCTTGAGGCAATTTATGATGAAGCTGAGATTACCACATTTGACGGTATGGAAGACTTTTTTGATAAGCTAAAGAATAATGATATAAAAGTTGTTCTCAACACAGGGTATGACCGCAAAACAGCGAGCAAGCTTATGACAAAGTTAAACTGGATGGTAGGTAATCAGGTTGATGCGCTCATTACTGCAGATGATGTTGAAAATGGCAGACCTAATCCGGATATGATACATATGGCTATGAAAATGTTTGGTATTACAAATGCTGCCCAGGTTTTAAAAGCGGGGGATTCCGTGATTGATATTACGGAAGGGAAGAATTCAGGATGTGGACTGACAGTTGGCGTACTGAGCGGGGCGCAAAGCAGCGAACAGCTTGAGGCAGCTCATCCAGATTATATTTTACAAAATGTTACGGAATTGCAACGTATTTTACTGCAGTAATAATTTTCACTTCATGTTTTCCAAACCTACCACAGAAATGGTGGGTTTATTCGTTCTTTTGGAAAAAGAAATACAGCACGAGCATTTTGGGCGTAGTTCCTCTGTTTACGGGTACGTGGGGAATCTTTACGTTAAAAAACAAGGAACCCCTTATTTAAATAATACTTCTTCTTCATGCAAATGAAACTGATTGACACCACGTTTAGGCTGTCACATATCTTCTTCGAAAAAATAGACAATTAGCATTAGCGCTTTGTAAGAGCCGATATTTTTGGGAGTATGAGGAATGCGTCCGTCAAAAAGGATGGAATCGCCGGCACTTAAGAAAATGCTTTCCTCATCAAATTTGTACTCAATTTCTCCAGACAGGATGAACTTATATTCATAAGCTGCCGTTTGCACCAACGGTCTTGCAGCTTTTGGTTCTAACTCCAGTAAAACGATATCTAATGTTGAATTGCGGATATTGCGGTTCAGAATGCGTTGATAGTGAAAGCCAATCGCTTCCTCTTTTTCAAAGGAAATATATTGTTCTTTCCGCTTCACAAGAATAGTCCGATTACCCTGGTTACTGCCTATATCTTTAAAAAAAATATTCATGTCAACGTCAAGGGCTTGAATAATTTCAATGAGCACCATGAGTGATGGCACCACGCGACTGTTTTCAATTTGAGAGATTAGACCTTTGCTGACAGAGGCTTTGTCTGCCAGATCTTGAATGGTAATGCCCTTACTTTTTCTTCTTTCCTTTATTTGGTGGGCAATTTGAATTAAGATGTCGTCTTTCATATCAAGAGTTAAGATTGCAAATATGAATAAAAAGTGAGAACGAAGAAAATCAATTGCACAAAATATGTAAGCGAAGAAACGCTAGCCTGGGAGGGTAAAAAACAGTTGCGAATATTATAGATTTAAATTAACCTTTGATACCACTGCATTCATAGTCCAATAATTCAATAACGTTCTCTAAATTGGAAATCGCCTGCTTGAGTTGTGATTTCATGTCCTCATTACTTGATATGCCATTCGTTTCGTTTCTTCTTAATTCTTTATGAGCACAAATTATTATTCATCGAAATATTTCGATATATTTGAACTCTGAAAAATAAAATTCAAACAGATGAGCACGCTATTAGACTTCAAGAAAATAGAGAAAATCTCTAAATCTCTGGGCGACCCATATCGTCTTCAGATCATTGAAGCAATTAAAAAGCACGGCAGTAAGTGTATGCAGTGCAGTGATGTTGTGGGTATGATAAATCTTTCGCAACCGGCTATATCGCATCATTTAAAATTATTGGTTGAGGCGGATTTAATCGTTCCTGAAAAAGAAGGGAGAGCCGTAAAATACACTATAAATAAGGGCGTTTTTACAGATTATGCGAACTATTTAAAATCCTTTGTGAAATAATTTACATATTTATATATTCAAATATTTGGATATATTATTTCCCTGTTTTACCTTTGTCTGGGATTCAGATAAATGACTTCTTTGTGTGTAAATACATTCATTTATTTAAATCAATGGATATTATATTGAAAACAGTCAAATTGTAAAAGAATGAGTAAATTAAAAAACAAAGTGGCAGTAGTTACGGGTGCATCAAAAGGAATAGGAGCATCTATTGCCAAGTATTTTGCATCAGAAGGCGCTAAAGTTGTCGTGAATTATGCTTCGGACAAAGAAGGTGCGGACAACGTTGTGGCAGCCATAGCCGATGATGGAGGTACGGCAATTTCGGTACAGGGCGATGTGTCGAAAGAAGTCGATGTCATCAGACTTTTTGAAGAAACAGAAAAAGCGTTCGGTACATTGGATATTTTGGTAAACAATGCGGGCATCTACGACTATAATCCCATTGAGGATGTAACGGCCGATTCTATCCATCAGCATTTATCCATCAACGTATTTGGACCAATAGTGGCTATCCGCGAAGCAGTAAAATTGTTCGGCGATAGTGGCGGAAATATTATCAACATCAGTTCAGAGGTAAGTAAAACACCGCTTCCAACAGGTTCGGTGTATTCTGCCAGTAAAGCGGCTCTGGATGCCGTTACGATTGCGTTATCAAAAGAATTTAGTGGAAGAAATATCCGTATTAATTCTATTCTACCGGGCGCCGTAGAAACAGAGGGCTCACATAGTGCAGGCGTTATCGGCAGCGATTTTGAAAAGCAATTGATTGCCAAAACACCGCTTGCCCGTATGGGGCAGCCCGAAGACATTGCAAAAGTAGTCGTATTTCTTGCTTCTGATGATGCAGCGTGGATCACGGGAGAGAAAATTTCCGTTTCGGGCGGTTTATATGGTTTATAAAACACAGAAGTTCAATGAATTTTAAAAAAAACAATGGAACAAAATAATTATAACGGAGCATTACAGAAACCAATTGCTTCAGGTTTTAACGCCACATCGACCACAAGTGATGTAATCAAAGGGATTGACCTTACAGGAAAAATTGCTATCGTAACAGGTGGCAATACGGGAATTGGATTAGAAACAGTAAAAACACTTGCAGATGCAGGTGCAACCGTAATTGTTCCGGCAAGGAATGTTGAAAAAGCACAGGAAAATCTACAAGGGATTACTAACATAGAAATAGAGGAATTGGATTTAATGGATCCCGACTCTATTGATAGATTTTCGGAAAAGTTTTTGGCATCGGGCAGACCGTTGCATTTGCTTATCAATAATGCAGGAATTATGTTTGTTCCGTTACGCAAAAATGGTCGTGGAATAGAATCTCAATTGGCTACAAATCATTTAGCACCATTTCAATTGACTGCGAGACTATGGAATGCACTCAAAAAAGCCAATGGAGCAAGAGTAATCAATGTGTCTTCCCAGGGACACCAATTCGCACCGTTCGATTTTGAAGACCCGAATTTTGAAACGCGTGCATATGAAACCTTAACGGGTTATGGGCAATCAAAAACCGCGGTTAATCTTTTTTCGCTTGAATTGGATAATCGTGCCAAAGTATTCGGGGTAAGAGTCTATTCCGTACACCCGGGCAATATTTGGGGCACAGAATTAGCAAGGGAAGCACCATTAGAATTATTGCAAAATTTTGGTTTTATCGATGAAAATGGAAATCCGGTGCAAGAAGTTATCGATTCGCTAAAAACCATTCCGCAAGGAGCCGCTACAACAATTTGGATTGCCACAAGTCCATTATTAGACAACATTGGTGGTGTGTATTGTGAAGATGCAGATATCGCCGAATTGGCTTTGGGACAGGAAATATCAACAGGCGTAAAACCTTACTCGTTGGATGAAACCAATGCAAAACGCTTATGGAAATTGACCGAAGAATTGACAGGCATAACATTTAACGTTGATTGATAATTTGTGTCTGTATCGCAAAAGAAATTGATTTTGCTAAAAATTAACAGAAAATTTAGTTCAACAAAAGTTACGGCTTTCTAATTTGAAGGTGTCTAAAAAGCCCATTGCCGTCATATCGAGTGTAGCGTAGCGAAATCGAGATATGACGACTTTTTAGACACCTTCTTTTTTTTAATTTAGCCACAGCGAAACATTGCAGAAGCGAGCTGACCTGTTATTGCAACTTTATAATCGGTTTTATCAAGATACTGATATGCAGGACATGTATTATCAAATTGAAAAAAGGCACTTTTGTTTACAGGGTTGATACAATCCACACATCAGACTGATTATATTATGACGAATACAATGCTTTTTCAATCAATTGTTGGGGTCAAGCAAAAAGGTAGATCACTACCTACTTAAGTAGCATAAAAAAAGCCCTTTTTTGATAAAAAGGACTTTTTTTAAGTGCTCCCAGCTGGGCTCGAACCAGCGACCAAAAGATTATGAGTCTTCTACTCTAACCAACTGAGCTATAGGAGCGGCAATCATTGCTGATTTGCGAGTGCAATTTTACATATTTGTAGGCACATTTTAAAATTAATTATGCAAAATATTGAAAATATTATCTTCGATTATGGCAACGTAATCTTTATGATCGACTTTATGAGAGCGCAAAATGCATTTACACAATTGGGTGTCAAGGATGTAGAAAAAGTGTTTGCACATACAGGGCAGAGTGAGCTTTTTGATCGTTTTGACACTGGAGAAATTAGTGCGGCACAATTTAGGGAAGGAATCAGAGAAATAACAGGTAGTTACCATCTAAGCGATGAAGAAATAGATGGTGCTTGGAATGCCTTGTTGATTGGCGTACCTGCCGGAAGGCATGAACTTTTACTGCAGCTAAAGCAAAGATATCGTACTTTTTTATTGAGTAATAACAATGAAATCCACTATCAGTTTATTATGGACTATCTAAAAAGGGATTTCGGTTTGGAAAATAATAGCGGCTTTTTTGTGAAAGATTATTATTCGCATTTATTAGGTATGAGAAAACCTCATGCGAATATTTTTGAACATGTGCTGAATGAACACGGACTTATTGCGGAAAAAACATTGTTTATAGATGATAGTCCGCAACACCTGGAAACTGCCAAATCCTTAGGGATACAAACCGAGTTGTTAACTGCCCCAGATACTTTGGAGAAGTTATTAGAAAGAAGGGGCCTTTTATAAATGAACTCATTAGTCAATCAACTAATGAGTTCATTGACTATTATTTTTTCCTCCGGTTTTTCTCGGCAATAATCAAACTTAATTCGCGACTCGTTTGGCCGGCAACGGATGTGTTTTCCTGTGCTCGTCTAAACAAATAGGGCATCACCGCTTTCACCGGGCCATACGGCATATATTTGGCGACGTTGTACCCCGCTTCGGATAAATTAAAAGTGAGGTTGTCGCTCATGCCTAATAATTGCGCAAAGTAAACTCTTTTATCATTCCGGGCAAGACCTCTTTTGTCAAGTTCTTCTGCTAGCAGTTGGCTACTGTGCTCATTATGTGTGCCAGCCATAAAACTTATCCTATCCAGATTGTCTAGGCAGAAATGAATGGCAAGGTTATAATCATTATCCGAGGCTTGTTTATTCGGTTGTATAGGTGAAGGATAATCCATTTTGGACGCTCTATCGCGTTCCTTTTCCATATAGGCACCCCTTACTAACTTTGCACCAACATAGAATCCATCCGTTTGAGCTAGGTAAAGATCCGCTTTTAATGCTGCCAATATATCATGGCGATAAAGTTGATAGGTATTATAAACAATGGCTTTTTCTTTGTTGTATTTCCGCATCATTTCCCTCGTCAAGTCATCAATCACATCTTGGATCCAGGAATGCTCCGCATCAATTAAAACAGCAATATCTGCTCCATGGGCTATTTGACAAATCTTCTCTACTCTGTTTTTTATACGGGTAAATTCTTCTACTTCCGTCGGTGTTAAGGATTCTTTGTTGTTTATTTTAGCTAATAAATCAAAACGGCCCAAACCGGTTACTTTAAAAACAGAAAAGGGAATATTCTGGTCTTTTTTTGCTCTGTCGATGGTTCTCAGTGTTTCGGCTAGCACATGATCAAATGCCTGCTCGGTTTCTTCTCCTTCAACCGAATAATCCAAGATAGTTCCAACATGTTGCTCGGCTAATTGCTGGATAGCTTTTTCGCAACCGTTTATGGTTTCTCCGCCGCAGAAATGTTCGAATATGGTTTTTTTTATTACTCCAGTAATAGGTAAACCAACTTGGAGAGCAAAATTAGTTACAGGAGGGCCAACCTTCGTTAGAAAGTTGCTCGAAATAATCTTAAAAAGCCAGTAAGCACGATTCAGTTCTGCGTTGCTCTTGCTGCGAAAGGCAATTGCTGTATTGTTAAAGGTAAGTCCCCCTCCAATAGAGGGCTGTGGTTCTTTAGATGTAGAAATCATAGGACAAACTTAGATAAAAAACCAAAGTTTTTATAGGATAAATTGTTATTTAATTCGTCCAGATGTAAGAATTTTATGTAGGTTTGTTTATGATAAACTTTAAGCTCGATGACGAATATATCCATCTGATACAGTTGTTAAAGGCTGTTAATGCGGTAGAGAATGGGGGAGAAGCCCAAGCAGTTGTCAGCGAGGGATTGGTGCAATGTAATGGCGAGACTGAATTTAGAAAACGCTATAAAGTGAGGAAAGGCGACGTAATTGAGTTTTTGCATTATAAGATTGTGGTTGAATAGTTAAATAGGATAATGTTTGAGTGCTTGATCCCTGTGGGCATGTTATTAAAAAGCGTTTAGTGACTAGGCAGAAGGGCTCACAACTGGCAACTCATAACTAACAACTGATAATATGATAAACGAAATAAAAGGTAATTCCTATTCTGTTTTTTTTGATAAACAATTAAGTTCCCTACAAGATTTTTTAAATAACCATAACTATTCTAAAATATTTATTCTAACAGATCGAAATACCGGAGAATATTGTCTGCCTGTGTTAAAAAATGCGCTTCCTGCATTAACGGACTATGATTTGATAGAGATAGACCCAGGGGAGGAGAATAAAAATATTGACTTTTGTATAGGTATTTGGAAGATGCTGTTGGATTTTGGCGCCGATAGAAAGAGCTTGATGATCAATTTGGGAGGTGGGGTGATTACCGATATTGGTGGTTTTGCTGCCTCAACGTTTAAGAGGGGGATAGATTTTGTTCAGATTCCAACCACTCTATTGTCGCAGGTGGATGCCTCTGTTGGCGGCAAAACGGGGATAGACATGGATGGAGTGAAAAATATAATTGGTACGTTTACGCAACCTAAAGCAGTATTTATCAATAGTGTTTTTTTGAAGACGCTGGATGAAAAGCAGCTGATTTCTGGTTTTGCCGAAATGATTAAACACGGACTGATTTATAGTGCCGGGTATTATGAACAACTGCAATCATCGCGCCCGGAAGATATGGATGATAGGTTGATTTACCAGTCTGTAGAAATCAAAAACGATGTGGTTACGAAGGATCCTACCGAACAGGATTTGCGCAAGATCCTTAATTTTGGACATACCATCGGACATGCGATAGAAAGTTACTCTTTGGCTAATGATTCGTTCCCGCTACTCCACGGAGAAGCGATTGCTGTAGGCATGATCTGCGAAGCGTACTTGTCACATCGCCTACAGGAGTTATCATTAAACGAACTGAATGAGATTACGCAATATATCCTTGATATATTTCCTTTCTATAGTTTTGGTGAGACCATTTACGATGATTTAATAGCCTATATGTTGAATGATAAAAAAAATATAGATGGAAAGATAGGTTTTGCACTATTGAAACAAATTGGCCTATGTACATTTGACAATTATATAGAGAAAGAACGTATCTTTGAAAGCCTGGATTATTATCGTTCACTGAATTAAACACCATTACGAAATATTGCATGATGCAAACAACAACCAATATGCATGAATTTTCCATATAGCCTTAAAAGATCAAAATGCGAAGCATTCATGAAGGCTATTGCAAAACAAATGATTAAAGAATAATTGTAAACATATGAACCTAAAGAAGTATTTATTCGTCCCATTCCTTGTCTTTTGCGCAGGAATTCTGCTATCATTTTGTAGCCCCGAAAATAAAGAGATAAATAAGGCCAAACCGAAAGTGCTGGTCTTTTCAAAAACGGGAGGCTTCCGCCATGATTCCATCGAAAAAGGTACAGCAACTATCGAGGCTTTAGGGAAAGAAAATAATTTTGAAGTAGAACATACCGAAGATAGTACTCTTTTCACTTCCGACTATCTTAACAAGTTTAAAGCAGTTGTATTTTTAAGTACTACGGGAGATATTTTAAATGATGAACAACAGAAGACCTTTGAACAATATATCCAGCATGGGGGAGGATTTGTTGGAGTACATGCAGCAGCAGATACGGAATACAGCTGGCCTTGGTATAATAAGTTGGTAGGCGCGTGGTTTTTGAGTCATCCTAAGCAGCAAAATGCAACTATTGATGTGCTGGATAAAAATCATCCATCCACTCAGCATTTGCCCGATCAATGGACACGGTGGGATGAATGGTATAACTATAAAGATATTAACCCGGAAACACATGTGTTGATGAAATTGGATGAGAGTAGTTATGAAGGCGGGGAAAACAAGGGAAACCATCCAATCGCGTGGTATCATGAATTTGACGGAGGTAGGGCCTTTTATACTGGCTTAGGCCACACAAAAGAAAGCTATGATGAAGAGAATTTCAAAAAGCATCTTTTGGGAGGAATAAAATATGCGTTGGGGGAGTAGACGACCCAACGTTATATCAAATATTCAAACAAGGTTTGATCTGCGTTGACTTCTTTTACATCAAAACGATGCAGGCGCATGCGATGCAGTAGCGCATCATAATCTTCTGCGTGTTGTAATTCGATACCCACTAAAGCAGGGCCTCTTTCACGTTCGGTTTTTTTAATAAACTCAAAACGGGTGATATCGTCGTAAGGTCCTAAAACTTCGTTGACGAAAAGTTTCAAAGCTCCCGGGCGTTGCGGAAAACGCACAATAAAATAATGTTTTAATCCTTCATACAATAAAGAGAGTTCTTTGATTTCTGCCATGCGGTCGATGTCATTATTCCCTCCACTCACAATACAGACTACCTTTTTACCTTTAATGTCTTCTTTGCAAAAATCTAAGGCTGCTACCGAAAGGGCACCTGCGGGCTCCACCACAATAGCATCTTCATTGTATAGTTTTAATATCGTTGTACAAACCTTTCCTTCTGGAATTAGTAGAACCTTTTCCAGTATGTCTTTACAAAGGCTGAAGGTTAGTTCACCGATTCGTTTCACAGCAGCGCCGTCTACGAAACGGTTGATCTCCGATAAGGTAACTGGTTTTCCCACTTTTAATGCCTCGGTCATGGATGGTGCCCCAGTTGGTTCTGCTCCAATAATTTTGACAGCTGGGTTTATCCCTTTCAAATAGTTTCCCACACCTGCAGCAATTCCTCCTCCCCCGATGGGAATAATAGCTACATCGATCCCCGGTTCATCCTCCATGATTTCAACACCAACCGTTGCTTGCCCTTCAATGATACGATAGTCATCAAAAGGAGGAACGAAGGTCATGTTGTTAGTGGCAGTATAAGAGAGCGCTTCCTGTAAGCAATCATCAAAAGTGTCACCGATCAGAATAATCTCTATTTGCCCATTGCCGAACATCTCCGTTTGTGTAATCTTTTGTTTTGGAGTGATCTCGGGCATAAATATGACTCCTTTCACGCCTAATTTACTGCAGGAATAAGCAAATCCCTGAGCGTGATTTCCTGCACTGGCGCAAACGACACCGCGTTTTAACTGTTCTTCAGATAAGGAGCTGACCATGTTATAGGCTCCACGGAGTTTATAGGATCGTACTATTTGCAAATCTTCCCGCTTCAGGTAAACTTGGCATTCGTATTTTTCGGATAGTCTGGGGTGATACGTTAAGGGAGTACGGTTAACTACGTTTTTTAACTGCGCTGCAGCATGCTGATAATTCAATTCGGGATCCATATGGAATCTTTATAAGTATAGAAGTGTCTTCTGAAAAACTATTGTCATATCGAGTGTAGCGTAGCGGAATCGAGATATCTCATAATTAATCCGTTATAAATAATAGATTCCTCCACTTCGGTCGGAATGACGGCATTTGGAAGACACTTCCGTTTGTTTATATATTCGCGGCTAGCCAGTCGCCCACTTCACTGGTTTTATAAGCCTTGTTATTTTTGCCGGCAAGGTCTTCGGTAACAATGCCTTCTGTCAGTGATTGGTTCACTGCGGTTCTGATGGCCGTTGCCTCTTCTTTTAGTCCGAAAGCATCTTCAAACATCATGGCTGCTGATAATACCGTAGCTAGTGGATTGGCAATATCTTTGCCCGCTGCCTGCGGATAAGAACCGTGAATAGGTTCGAACAAGGAGGTGTGAATACCAATGGAGGATGACGGCATGAGACCCATCGATCCGGAAATAACAGATGCTTCGTCTGTTAGAATATCTCCAAATAGATTTTCTGTAATGATCACATCATAAGAACTTGGCCATTGAACAAGACGCATCGCAACAGCATCTACAAATTCATAGCTTACTGTTACTTCTGGAAAATCTTTTTCCATATCCTGTACGGTTTCTCGCCATAAACGGGAGCTTTCCAGTACATTGGCTTTGTCTACACAGCAGAGTTTTTTACTGCGGCTCATAGCCATTTCAAAACCCAATTTAGCGAGCCGCTGGATTTCTTCCCGCGTGTAGGTACAGGTATCAAAAGCTGTATTTCCATCGTCTTTACGGCCTCTTTCACCAAAATAGATACCTCCGGTTAATTCGCGCAAAATGATTAAATCTGTACCTTCGATACGTTCTCTTTTTAAGGGAGAGTTATCTATCAGTGAGGGGAAAGTAAAGGTAGGTCGTACATTGGCAAATAAGCCCAATTTCTTACGCATTTTAAGCAAACCTTGTTCTGGACGTACCGTAGCCTTTGGGTCATTGTCGAAACGAGGATGTCCTATAGCACCAAATAATACAGCATCGGCGGCCATACATACTTCATGTGTTTCATCCGGATAAGGTTCTCCCACAGCATCAATAGCGGCAGCTCCTGTCAAAGCTGATGTCCAGTTAATTTCATGATTAAACTTCTTTGCAACTGCATTTACAACTTTTACGGCCTGACCTACTACCTCGGGTCCGATTCCATCTCCTGCTAGAAGAGCGATATTTAAATTCATATGTATTAAAGTAAAAAGTAAAAAAAGACTTTTAGTATCAAGTATCAAGTATCAAGATAATATCTCGTGTCTTATGTCTTGATACTTGTGTCTTAGTAAAAATTAAAAATTCAAAAAAGTAGTAAGACTTTTAGTATCAAGTATCAAGATAGTATCTCGTGTCTTATGTCTTGATACTTGTGTCTTATGTCCCTAAATAATATTCAACATTTTTTGTGTGGCTTTAATCGCACAAACTGTTTGATCAGAATCCAAGCCGCGGGTTGAAAACGACCGATTTTCCGTCTCCCACGTAATAACGGTTTCACACAGCGCGTCTGAACTACTTCCTGGCGCTATGCGTACACTGTAATCAACTAATTTTGGTAGCGTTAGATTTTTCTTTTGATAAACTTTTGTTAAGGCTTTCATGAAAGCGTCAAATTGCCCGTCACCTTGTGCATGTTCTTCTATCAGCTTGCCGTCGATGTAAACGGAAATAGTAGCCGATGGACGTAGCCCTTTTGCATGGGTGAGTACATAAGATTCTATACGAACCTTCTCTTCATATAAATTGCTATCCAGTACATCTGAAATAATGTAGGGAAGATCCTCCTTGGTTACCGTTTCTTTTTTGTCGCCGAGCTCAATCACCCGTTGGGTAACCTTTTTAAGATCTTCATTGTTGAGCTTAAGACCTAATTCTTGTAGGTTTTTTTCAATATTTGCCTTACCAGATGTTTTTCCAAGGGCATATTTACGTTTTCTTCCAAAGCGCTCTGGAAGTAGGTCGTTAAAATAAAGATTATGCTTATTGTCGCCATCAGCGTGTATGCCTGCTGTTTGCGTGAATACATTTTCGCCAACTATTGGCTTGTTTGTAGGAATCCTGATTCCTGAAAAAGTTTCTACGAGTTTACTCACCTTATAGATGGAAGATTCTTTAACGGAAACAACTGATTCCGGCAAAAAGTCGTTGATGACTGCCACGGCGCTGGCCATAGGCGCATTTCCTGCTCTTTCACCCATTCCATTTACGGTTAAATGCAAACCATTTATACCGGCCTTAACGGCTGCCAATACATTGGCCGTTCCAAGGTCATAATCATTATGCGCATGGAAATCAAAATGTTGCTGTGGATATTTTGCTTTTATTTCTGAAATAAATTGAAATGTCTCAGCAGGGGTTAGAATTCCCAATGTGTCGGGAAGCAAAATTCTTTTAATATTTTGGTCAGCTAAAAACGCCAGATATTCCCACACGTATTCCGGAGAGTTTTTCATGCCGTTGCTCCAGTCCTCCAAGTATACATTGGTTTGGATACCATGGCTTTTAGCAGCATCAACAATGGCTGCTATTTCTGCAAAATGTTGTTCCGGTTTTTTTTTAAGCTGATGGGTCAGGTGGTTTAAGGAACCTTTTGTTAATAGGTTCTGCACCTGAACTCCAGCTTTTAACATCCAGTCAATCGAAATGCCGTTATCTACAAATGTAAGCACTTCAATAGCATGCAGATACCCGTTTTCTTTTGCCCAGGCAGTTATTAATTTAACCGCTTCAAACTCCCCTTCAGATACGCGGGCGGATGCAATTTCAGCTCGATCAACCAATAGTTCTTCCAGTAATAGCTGTGTAATGGTTAGTTTTTCTGAAATAGAAAACGACACCCCGGAAGTTTGTTCTCCATCTCGAAGGGTAGTGTCCATTATTTCTATTTTCTTTCTCATTCGTAGCGTTAAGTAAAAAGTAAAAAAAGTATCAAGATGTCAGTATCAAGTATCAAGATGATATCTCACGTCTTGATACGATAGACAGCGAACTGTACCGTTACTCACAACGGACAACGGACAACTTAAGTTGTCTTGATACTTTTAAAAAGGCAATGTTGATGCAAATTCCTTAATTTCTCCCTTTATATTTTGTAGATAATCGATGTCATCAAAACCGTTGGAAAGATTATCTTTTTTGTACGGACTGATGTCGAATTCTTCTTGATCGCCGGTTGATAAAAGAGTGATCGTCTGTGCTGGGAGATTCACCTCCAATTTGACATCAGGATCTGTAAAAACAGCGCTGAAAATATTCTCCAGAAACTCCGGACTAACCTGTACAGGTAGTACACCAATATTCAAACAGTTATTCTTAAAGATATCCGCAAAGAAACTGGATACTACACAACGAAAACCATAGTCGTAAACCGCCCAGGCTGCATGCTCACGTGACGAGCCTGATCCAAAATTTTTACCACCAACTAAGATTTTGCCGTTATATATCGGATTATTCAACACAAAATCTGCCTTGGGTGTGTTGTCGCTGTTGTATCGCCAGTCGCGAAATAAATTGTCTCCAAATCCAACCCGTTCAGTTGCTTTTAAGAACCGTGCTGGTATAATTTGATCGGTATCCACATTCTCAATAGGAAGGGGCACTATGGTGCTTTGCAGTATAGTGAATTTATCGTAAGCCATAATTTTAAATTAACGTTCTTGGATCGGTAACTACTCCGGTAACAGCTGCCGCTGCAGCAACAAGAGGACTTGCCAGCATGGTTCTTGCACCGGGTCCTTGCCGGCCTTCAAAGTTTCTGTTCGAGGTACTTACCGCATATTTGCCTGCTGGTACCTTATCATCATTCATGGCTAGGCATGCGGAACAACCTGGTTGGCGCAAGGTAAATCCCGCCTCATTTAAGATGTCCAATATGCCCTCTTTTTTAATTTGTTCTTCTACGATATGAGAACCAGGTACCAGCCATACCGTTACATCATCTGCTTTTTTCTTTCCTTTAATTAAGGAGGCAAAGGCTCTAAAATCTTCGATACGACCATTGGTGCAGCTACCAACGAAAACATAGTCTACTTTTTTACCAATCATCGACTCACCTTCGTGGAAGCCCATATAGCCCAACGATTTTTCGTAGGTGGCAACTCCACCCTGTACCGCCGAAGCATCGGGGATATGGTTAGAGATGGCCATACCCATGCCTGGATTTGTTCCATAAGTGATCATGGGCTCGATACTGCTGCCATCAAAAGTAAATTCTTTATCAAATGTTGCATCCGCATCTGTTTTAAGCGTTTGCCAATAAGTCATTGCCTTATCCCATGCTTCGCCTTTCGGTGTAAATTCACGATCCTTAATGTAGTTGAATGTGGTTTCATCCGGAGCAATCATACCACCCCGTGCGCCCATCTCGATGCTCAAATTACAAACGGTCATACGACCTTCCATACTCATCTTTTCAAAAACTTCACCGGCATATTCTACAAAATATCCGGTAGCGCCCGAAGTAGTTAATTGGGAAATGATAAATAATGCGACATCTTTTGGTGTAACTCCTTTACTGAGAGACCCCGTTACATTAATACGCATTTTTTTTGGCTTCGGTTGCATGATACATTGTGATGCGAGTACCATTTCTACTTCAGAAGTACCTATGCCGAAAGCGATTGCTCCAAAAGCACCGTGCGTGGAGGTATGCGAATCGCCACATACAATCGTTGCACCGGGTTGTGTAATGCCGTTTTCGGGTCCTATAACGTGCACGATGCCATTTTTATGGTGGCCAAGCCCCCAGTGCCTGATACCATAATTGCTTGCGTTTTCTTCCAAAGCCCTTAGTTGGTTGGCAGAAAGTGGATCAGCAACTGGTAAATGTTGATCAATGGTTGGTGTATTGTGATCGGCCGTAGCAAATGTACGTTCTGGATATAATACGTTTATGCCCCTATTCTTTAATCCCAAAAAAGCTACGGGACTGGTAACTTCGTGGATTAAATGACGGTCGATAAATAACACGTCGGGACCGCCCTCAATCTTCCGTACTACATGCGAGTCCCACACTTTATCAAATAACGTCTTGTTCATTTTTTATTTAGTTAGATTTTTATTGTTTCTTATTGCTTCGTGTATCTCAAATTTTTCCATTCGTCATGTCGACTGAAGTGAAACCGAATGGAGATATCATTTACTCACCATCAATTTTTAGATTTCTCGGCTCCATTACATTTCGCTCGAAATGACGAGTAATAAGTTGAGATATATCCTTTACACGAATTTATTCAGCGCGTCCAGATAAGCGTTGGCTGATGCCCGCACTATATCGGTGCTGAATCCGTATCCCATATAGGATTGATCTTCATGGATGACGCGCATATCTACTTTACTTACATCATCACTTCCTCCATGAATGGAGTGAATATTAAATTCTTTGATTTCGTTATGACTTCCAACAATGCTTTCAATGGCTTTAATGGTGGCGCTAACCGGGCCATTACCAGATGCCGTTGCTTCCTGTTCGGTACCCTTATAGTTTAGTTTAATTACGGCTTTCGGGTCACTCTGATCGCCAGTAATGACCTGCAATGAACTGATCGTGACACCATTTTTAAAATTTGTTTCCGCATCGTCGCCCATTAGCCTTAATAAGTCATCATCTTTGATCTCTTTTTTCTCATCCGCTAATATCAGGAAGCGCTGGTAAGTTTGATCCAGATCAATACGCTCAATCGTGTAACCGAGTCGTTCTAAATGATGTTTCAGTGCATGTCGGCCACTACGAGCGGTGAGGATAATTTCCGACTGATCTATACCGACATCCTCGGGATTGATAATTTCGTAATTCTCGCGGTGTTTAAGTACCCCATCCTGGTGAATCCCAGAGCTGTGTGCAAATGCGTTACGGCCAACGATCGCTTTGTTTGCCTGCACGGGCATACGCATCATACGGCTTACCATCGCACTGAGTGGATATAATTGCTTCGTATTAATATTTGTTTGGAACTGGAGCGTTTGGTAGTGTGTTTTCAGTGCCATTACCACTTCTTCCAAAGAGGTATTACCAGCGCGTTCGCCGATACCATTGATGGTACATTCCACTTGTCGCGCACCATTTTGAATCCCTGCAAGGCTATTAGCGGTAGCAAGGCCTAAATCATTGTGACAATGAACGGAGATAATTGCCTGATCGATATTCTTGACATTTTCTTTCAGGAAGCGAATTTTTGCTCCATATTGTTCCGGTAGGCAATATCCGTTGGTGTCCGGAATATTCACCACGGTTGCACCTGCTGCGATAACCGCTTCGATCATTTGCGCTAAGTATTCATTGTCTGCTCTTCCTGCGTCTTCAGCATAGAATTCAATATCTTCCACAAACTGTTTCGCATATTTTACCGCGTCTGCTGCACGTTCCAAAATAGCTTCTCGTGTACTATTGAACTTATATTTGATATGCATATCAGAAGAACCAATACCCGTATGAATACGAGGACGCTTCGCATATTTTAGAGCCTCTGCTGCACAATCTATATCCCCTTTGTTTGCACGGGTAAGGGCACAAATGATGGGTTCGCGTACAACTTTTGAGAGTTCAACCACGCTTTGAAAATCTCCGGGACTCGATATGGGGAAACCGGCTTCAATGACATCTACACCTAAAGATTGCAAGGCTTCACCAATGATAATCTTTTCGGGCGTTGTTAGTTGCGAGCCCGGGACCTGTTCACCGTCACGAAGGGTAGTGTCGAATATGTATAAGTGATTAGGGTTGTGTAACATATTGGGTCTTTTTTTATTTCTATTATATATTATTGAGATAGCTTTTCAGCTTCTACTACCTTTTGTATTGTTTTTACTTCACCTTTCTCTAGGACAATTTTATTTTCCAAGCAAGCCGGTAACTGTGTCTCATAGTGGCCTACATAAATCAATGTTTTTCCAAAACTGCTGAGTTCGTCTACTACTGTATTGAAATGTTCGGTCTGTGCATAGTCCAATCCTTGGCAAGGTTCATCCAAAATCAATAAGGATGGGTTTTTAATAATGGTCCTGGCCAATAATACGAGCCGTTGCTTGCCTAATGGCAGCGAAGTTAACAATCTATCTTTATAGGATGTTAGCTCAAAGAAATCCATTAGTTGATTGACTTTCTGCTGATCGTGATAATTGAGCTGCCGGAATAAGCCAATGCTGTCGTAAAGACCTGAAGCGATTGCTTGCCATACCTTCGCTGTTTTGTCAAAATACCAATGCAATTCGGGCGAGATAATGCCCAGGCGCTGTTTGATATCCCAGATACTTTCGCCACTTCCCCGCTTGTTGCCAAAAAGATAGATATGATTGGCATAGGCTTGTGGATGATCTCCATTGATGAGGCTTAACAAGGTGGATTTTCCTGAGCCGTTATGCCCTTGAAGGAGCCATTTTTCGCCTGCACGCACCGTCCAATTGATGTTCTTTAAGATTTCTTTATCTCCATAGCGAACATGGATGTTCTCCATATGTACCAAAATGTCTATAGGCTCTTTTACCTCTTCACGAAGAAAATAGGGTAAAGGTTTCCGCTTGCGGGTGATGTCTTTAGACAGATCTTGAACAGCGGATAACCTTTTTAATTGTCCATGTTCGATTTCGGCAAATCGGTTGATACAGCTGGGCAGATTTCCATCGTTTGTGATGAGCAACAGGTGTACCCCTTCGATGGTTAGCTCCTCCAGAAATTGGTTCAGTTTTTCGCGCGAAGCTTTATCTAGTCCGGTATAGGGTTCGTCAATAATTAAAAACTGCGGCTTTAGCCAGAGTGCTTTTATCAGCTGTAGTTTTTTATGTTCGCCACTAGACAACTCGATCAGCTGTGTGTTTTTGAAATCGATAAAATCAAAAAGACCTAAGTACTTTTCGACCTCTTCGAATGCTAAGTTTTCCTCTTTGGCGTAATGCATCAATTCGCCATATACTGTTAAGGTGTCATTTCGTTGTTGTTTATTATAGCGTTGCTGATAATAAAAGTTACGATCACCTTCGAGATTTGTAAACTGATACCAGTTTGACACATATAATGCCTGTGCAGGAAGAGATGACGATTTATCGAAAAAGAATTGGATGTTGCCGCTTGTTTTTGCCAGTCCAGCAAGTGCTTTCCCTAATGAGCTTTTTCCAGAACCACTTTTGCCGCCAATAAGCCAATGTTCGCCGCGAAGGATTTGCCAGTCGAGCTCCTTCAATATGATCTCTTGCTCATATTGAAGACTTAAGTGGGTGATATGGACGACGGGATTAGTCATAGTCGTTTGGACTGAGATGTCTTTGTTAATAATGTATCGTTTCGTTGTTTAGTGCTGCAAAATATAAATTCTTTGGAAATATCTTTTTATGCTCAGGGTGAGCAGTCCATCTCGCTTGCTGTAGCAAGAAGATGGACTGGCGACCTCTTTTAAGCAGTTTTAATGGCTTTCATTGCCGTCATTGCTTTACGCAATACTGCGCCAACCTTTTCAACTGCATGCGTACGGATTGCTTCATTTACAGCAATAAGTTCCTGATTGTCTACTGCTAAATCTTTCCCTTCATTAAAGTTTTTACCAATAATATCGGTGTCCACTGTCGTCATGAAGTCTGCTAATAAAGGCTTGCAGGCATGATCAAATAAATAACAACCATACTCAGCCGTATCAGAAATGACTCTGTTCATCTCAAATAGTTTTTTACGAGCAATGGTATTAGCGATCAGCGGTGTTTCATGTAAAGACTCATAATAAGCCGATTCAGGTTTAATACCTGCTTCTACCATGGTTTCGAAAGCGAGTTCAACTCCTGCTTTTATGTAAGCCACCATGAATACCGCATGGTCAAAATATTCTTGTTCTCCGATTTTAACATCACCCGCAGGTGTTTTTTCAAAGGCGGTTTCACCGGTGGCTGCGCGCCAAGCCAATAGATTCTTGTCGCCGTTTGCCCAATCCTCCATCATTGTGCGGCTAAATTCGCCACTCATGATGTCGTCTTGATGCTTTTGGAATAACGGACGCATAATAGTTTTCAGTTCTTCCGATACTTCAAAGGCCTTTATTTTGGCTACATTACTCAAGCGATCCATCATGGCTGTGATCCCTCCTTGTTTGAGTGCTTCGGTGATTACCTCCACACCATATTGAACCAATTTAGAAGCATATCCTGCATCAATACCTTTTTCAACCATTTTATCAAAAGAAAGGATAGATCCTGTTTGTAGCAGTCCGCATAAGATGGTCTGTTCGCCCATTAAGTCAGATTTAACTTCTGCAACGAAAGATGAACGTAGTACACCTGCTTTATGACCGCCAGTACCCACGCAATAGGCTTTCGCTTCGGCTAAGCCTTTTCCTTGTGGATCATTTTCGGGGTGAACGGCTATCAGTGTAGGCACGCCGAAACCACGTAAATATTCTGCTCTTACTTCTGAACCAGGGCATTTAGGAGCAATCATAATCACTGTAATATCTTTGCGTATTTGTTTTCCTTCTTCCACGATATTGAAACCATGAGAATAAGAGAGTGTCGCACCCTCTTTCATTAAAGGCATCACAGCATCAATAACAGAGGAGTGTTGTTTATCAGGCGTTAAATTACTCACGAGATCAGCTGTAGGAATAAGTTCTTCATAAGTGCCAACCGTAAAATGATTATCGGTTGCATTTTTCCATGAATCTCTCTTTTGTTCAATTGCCTCTTTCCTAAGGGCATATGAAACATCCAGTCCACTATCTCTTAAATTGAGCCCTTGATTTAAGCCTTGAGCACCGCAACCCACGATGACGATTTTTTTACCTTTCAATGCGCTCACGCCATCTGTAAATTCACTGATGTCCATAAATTCTGCGACGCCTAATTGGTTTAATTTTTCTCTGAGGGGTAGGGTGTTAAAATAATTTGCCATTGTTTTATCTAATAATTGACGATTTACTGTTTTTAGTTTTATTATATATTTATTGCCGTTTAGCTTTAAACCTGTAGAAACTGGTTACTGGCTTTCTGTTTTTCTCCTTCAATTGCCCTTTTTATCGCGGTAGCAAAGCCAAGATGCAGCGCGTCATGGTTTGGAAAATAATTAATCGCATCTTCAATGCACAGCAATTCAAGGCCATAATGTAGTTTGGTGGGATTAAAGTTACGGAAAATATCTGTTTTTAAATCCCTTAGCAATTCTTCAATCAAGGTACAGGCTGCTTCTTTCAAAAAAGCTATTTCTTCCGGATGGATAAACTTCTGTGGCTTCGATCCTCGTTGATAGCGTTGCAGATATTGCGTGTCTATTTTGAGAGGCAGCCCCGCTAAGCTATAGCAAAGCTTTTGCTGACTTACGACGATATGTCCAAAATTCCAGACAATATTGTTGTTAAATCCCGGGGGAATACTGTTTATATCAGCAATGGTCATTTCGTCCATCAATCGGATAAAATTTTTTCTCGTTTGAATCGCTATGTCTATACTTGTAATTACCATTCAGGGATTACATCGTGAACACTCTGTCTTGTTTATCTAAGTATTCGTTCTCTACTACTTCTTCAATAGGCTCCGCTTGTTCAAACTCTTTTAATTTTTTGTGGAAACCTTCGCTATCTTTTATAATAGCAATACGTGCACTTCTAACAAATTCAATTAAATTGTACTCAGCAAGCGCTTCTGTCAGTTTATCAATTTCTTCTCGATGCCCCGCTGTTTCAAAAACGGTATAATCATGACGTATTACTACTGCGTGAGCACCGTATTCACGCAGTAAGCGCTCTATAGGAGCCTTTTCCGCGACAATATTGGTCGGAACTTTATATAGCGCCTGCTCCTGCCATATCACTTCATCGTTGGTATTGTAATATGCTTTCAATACTTCTACCTGTTTTTCGATTTGACGGCAAAGTTTCCGCACTACCTCTTCTGATTCGGTGATGACAATGGTAAAGCGGTGTATACCATGCGCCTCGGAAGGGGAAGTATTTAAACTTTCGATGTTTATCTTGCGGCGAGAAAAGATAGTTGCAATTCTACTGATCATGCCGATCGTATTCTCCGCGTATAAGGTTATGGTGTATTCTTGTTTTTCCATTACAAATTACAAATTAAAATATTCGTCTTCTTTTTTTCGCAAAAAGAAGCAAAACTGAGCGGAGCGATCTCATGAACTCCTATTGGTATCTATGATGCTGTGAATAAACGCGCGACTTAAAATTTTTCTATAATGGTTCTGCCTTTACTTAGCCTATGCTACCAAAAAAATTTGAGGTCGCCTTTTAAGCATATGAACGGACAACGCCTACGATAACTAACGTTCACTCCTTATTTATTTATTATTATTGTCTTTTTACTTTTGAATTTTTACTTTCTTTACTTCAACCGAATTTCACTTACACTGCTACCCTGAGGTACCATTGGGAAAACGTTGTTTTCCTTGCCTACCATTACTTCTAATAGGTAGGATCCGTCATGATCCAACATCTCTTTTAGAGCAGTTTTCAACTCCGTTCTATCATCTACCCGTTTACCTGGAATATAATAGCCCTTGGCAACGGTTATATAATCAGGGCTGGTGATATTGACAAAAGAGTAGCGTTTGTCATGGAATAATTGTTGCCACTGACGCACCATACCAAGAAACTGATTGTTCAGAATAAGAATTTTCACCTTAGCACCAAATTGCATAATGGTGCCTAATTCTTGTATGGTCATCTGGATACCTCCATCGCCAATAATGGCTACCACTGTACGTTCTGGAGCACCATACCAGGCGCCAATGGCTGCGGGAAGTCCAAAACCCATCGTGCCTAATCCGCCGGATGTGACATTACTTTTACTTTGTTTAAAACGTGCATAACGACAGGCTACCATTTGGTGTTGGCCAACATCTGTTACAATAACGGCATCATCATTTGTAAGCTCATTTAATATATTTATTACTTCACCCATCGTGATTTCACCTCCTTCTGGTTGTAATTCACTTTTAATGACGGTGTTTATCTCTTCTTGTTCTAAGGTACGGAACTTCTGTAACCATTCATGATGGTTACCTTCATTCACGAGCTTGGTAAGTAAAGGAAGTGTTTCCTTACAATTGCCCCAAACCGGGACGGTCGTCTTCACATTTTTATCGATTTCCGCAGGGTCAATATCTAAATGGATAACTTTAGCCTGTTTTGCATATTTGTCCAGTCGGCCTGTAACCCGGTCGTCAAAGCGCATCCCGATCGCGATCAATACATCGCATTCATTTGTCAGCACATTGGGAGCATAATTACCGTGCATGCCCAACATGCCAACGTTTAAGGGGTGATCGGTAGCTAAGGCACTTAAGCCCATGATTGTCCACGCTGCCGGAATGCCGGTTTTTTCGATGAAAGCCTTAAACTCATTTTCTGCTTTACCCAGTAGTACACCTTGTCCGAATAGTATAAACGGTTTTTTTGCTTCATTAATCAGCGAGGCGGCTTCCTCTATATATTCTTTACGGATAATGGGAGCAGGGCGATAACTCCTGATATGATGGCAAGGAGTATAGCCTTCATGGTCAAATAACTGCAACTGGGCATTTTTGGTAATATCAATGAGTACGGGGCCGGGGCGTCCTGTGCCGGCGATATAAAATGCTTTTGCAAGCGCAGCAGGTATTTCCGAAGCGTCTGTCACCTGATAATTCCATTTGGTTACCGGTGTGGTGATGTTAATGATATCTGTTTCCTGAAAAGCATCTGTTCCTAATAAATGAGCAAATACCTGTCCGGTAACACACACCAGCGGATTGCTGTCGATCATGGCATCTGCTAAACCGGTTACCAGATTCGTTGCACCCGGACCACTTGTTGCGAAGACAACACCGGTTCTGCCAGAAGTACGTGCATAACCTTGAGCGGCATGAATCCCTCCTTGCTCATGGCGTACTAAAATATGTTTAAGTTTATCGTTATAATCATATAGCGCATCATAGATAGGCATGATAGCACCGCCCGGATAGCCGAAAATCGTGTCCACTCCTTCAGCAATAAGTGCTTCCAATACAGCTTGTGAGCCGGATAATTGTGTTTTCTTTGCTTTTTCCTCTAATTGATTAGGAGGAGTGTCTTTGGTTATTTCGAGTGTATTCATTTTTTTAAGTTAAAAGTCAAAAACTTATATTGTCTCCTGCTTTTTTGTCCTTATTTTCTGCTTTCACGGAGAATATTTTCTTAATTTTTCCTTTTTAATTTCAAAGGTCAGTTACGCAACCCTCCGAGGCATCGGCTACCGTTTTTGCATACTTATATAATACGCCTTTCGTCACCTTTAATGCTGGTTGTACCCAATTTGCGCGACGCTGAGCAATGGTCTGTTCATCCACCTTCAGATTAAGCGTATTATTTACGGCATCGATTTCGATGATATCATCATCCTCTACCAGGCCAATAAGTCCCCCTGTATAGGCTTCTGGAGTAATGTGTCCAACAACGAAACCATGTGTGCCCCCTGAGAAGCGGCCATCCGTAATAAGCGCGATTGATTTACCGAGCCCTGCGCCAATGATTAAGGAAGTAGGTTTCAACATTTCCGGCATTCCCGGAGCACCCTTAGGTCCTTCGTTTTTAATAACAACCACATCCCCAGGTTTAATTCTGCCCGATGCCACTCCAGCGACTAAATCATGTTCGCCATCAAACACACGAGCAGGACCCGTGAATTTTTCACCCTCTTTACCCGAGATCTTGGCAACAGAACCTTTTTCTGCGAGATTGCCATAAAGAATCTGCAAGTGGCCCGTAGCTTTGATGGGATTCTCCAATTTCTGAACAATAGGCTGGTTATAATCGATAATTGATTTGACGTCCGCAAGATTCTCGGCAAGCGTTTTACCCGTAACAGTCAGGCAATCGCCATGTAACAAGCCTTCATCTAACAAGTATCGTAATGCGGCAGGGGTTCCACCATATTGGTGTAAATCCTGCATCAGGAATTTTCCGGATGGTTTGAAGTCTGCTAAAACAGGGGTTACGTCCGACATACGTTGAAAGTCGTCCTGTGTAATATTTACGCCAACTGATTTACCGATCGCGATAAAGTGTAAAACTGCATTGGTACTCCCCCCAAGGATGATGATGGTACGCAATGCATTTTCGAACGCTTTACGGGTCATGATATCAGAAGGCTTGATATCTTTCTCCAATAGGATCTTGATATATTTGCCAGCTTCTAAACATTCTGCTTTTTTATCGTCCGAAACAGCGGGGTTAGATGAGGAGTAAGGTAAGCTCATTCCCAAGGCTTCAATAGCTGAAGCCATTGTATTGGCTGTATACATGCCTCCACACGCTCCGGCACCTGGGCAAGTATGTTTTACCACGCCAATAAAGTCTTCATCGGAGATAGTACCAGCGATCTTTTTGCCTAAAGCTTCAAATGCTGAAACAATATTTAGCTCTTCTCCTTTGTAGTGGCCGGGAGCAATCGTACCTCCATAAACCATGATAGACGGACGGTTTAATCTGCCCATGGCCATGATGGCGCCAGGCATATTTTTATCACATCCAGGAATTGCAATGACGCCGTCATAATACTGCCCACCGCAGATAGTTTCGATACTGTCTGCAATGACATCGCGTGATACCAGCGAATAACGCATGCCGTCGGTACCGTTACTCATGCCGTCGCTTACACCGATGGTATTAAAAACTAAACCCACTAAATCATTTTCCCAAACACCCTGTTTTACATCTTTTGCCAGATCATTTAAGTGCATGTTACAGGTGTTACCATCATATCCCATACTGGCAATACCCACCTGCGCTTTGTTCATGTCTTCATCCGTCAGTCCAATTCCATAAAGCATTGCTTGGGCAGCGGGCTGTGTCTTATCTTGTGTGAAGACTTTGCTGTATTTGTTTAGTTCAGTTGTTTGTTCAGTTAGCATGCTGCGTAAATATATTTAATCTTTTAAATGTTAGCTGATAGTATTATATCCCCATGAAAATGTTGTGCGAATACAAAATTTCTCTCTCGTCTATTTGTTTTCCCAAGTTAAGCGCTTCCGATTACAAAGGCAATAGCCAGAATGGATTTCTTGAATTTGGTATTTTGTTTTATTATATTTTATAATGACAAAATTTTATTTTGATAAAAATGCTTTTTCTGTTATATTGAAGGTTGTTAAGTAGACTAAAACCTAATTCGGTATACGGTATGTATTTATGTATGCATAGTATTTTTGGGCACTTTTCTTCTTAAAATTGCTGGAAGAGAGAAAATTTTCACAAAAATAAAGCCCGGTAACCATTGATTACCGGGCTTTATTTTTGTGTTGTATTTTAATTAACTTTCGTCTGTTATAACACCCTCAGCAAGCACGGTAATTTTATTGTCGAGTACTTCTACTACTCCGCCTTTAATAATGATAATCTCAATATTTTTATTATTGCGAATGATTACGTTACCATCTTCCAATGTAGAAATAATAGGGGCGTGGTCTTTCAATATTTCAAAAGATCCGGCGCAACCAGGGACGGTTACCGAAGTGGCTTTTCCGTTGTACACGGATTGATCGGGTGTGATAATATTCAGTTCCATATTTATTAAGCGTTCGCTTCCTCCATCAATTTCTTGCCTTTCGCAATCGCGTCTTCGATGCTGCCTACCAAGTTGAAAGCTGCTTCAGGGTATGCATCCACTTCGCCATCCATAATCATATTGAAACCTTTGATGGTATCTTTGATGTCTACTAATACACCTTTTAATCCGGTAAATTGCTCTGCAACATGGAAAGGTTGCGATAAGAAACGTTGTACCCGACGTGCACGTGAAACAACCAATTTATCTTCTTCAGAAAGTTCATCCATACCTAAGATGGCGATAATATCTTGCAACTCTTTATAGCGCTGTAAAATTTCTTTCACACGTTGAGCAGTATTATAGTGGTCATCCCCTAAGATAACAGGATTTAAGATACGTGATGTAGAATCTAATGGATCTACTGCAGGATAAATACCCAACTCGGCAATTTTACGTGATAAAACGGTTGTGGCATCTAAGTGGGCAAAAGTGGTTGCTGGGGCAGGGTCAGTCAAGTCATCTGCAGGTACATAAACGGCCTGTACAGAAGTAATTGATCCGCGTTTAGTAGATGTAATCCGTTCTTGCATCAAACCCATTTCGGTAGCAAGAGTAGGCTGATAACCTACTGCAGAAGGCATACGGCCTAAAAGAGCAGATACTTCAGAACCTGCTTGTGTAAAACGGAAAATATTGTCGATAAAGAAAAGAATATCTTTTCCGGCACCTTCTCCATCACCATCGCGGAAATATTCTGCAATGGTAAGACCTGATAAAGCAACACGAGCACGAGCACCTGGAGGCTCATTCATCTGACCGAAAACAAAAGTAGCTTTTGATTCCTTTAGCGCATCTGTATCTATTTGCGATAAATTCCACTCGCCTTTTTCCATGCTGTGCAAGAACTCATCGCCGTATTTAATAATGCCCGATTCGATCATTTCGCGAAGCAAGTCATTCCCTTCACGTGTACGTTCTCCCACACCGGCAAATACAGATAAACCGGAATACGCTTTCGCGATATTGTTGATCAATTCTTGGATAAGTACTGTTTTTCCTACTCCCGCGCCACCAAATAAACCGATTTTTCCTCCTTTAGCATAAGGTTCTAATAGATCGATCACCTTGATACCCGTGAAAAGAATTTCTGTTTCAGTAGAAAGGTCCTCAAACTTTGGAGGTAAATTGTGGATAGGACGTCCGTTCGATTTATCGAGTTCTTTAATACCATCAATGGCATCTCCAACTACGTTAAATACACGGCCTTTAATGTCATCGCCAATAGGCATTTTGATAGGAGCTCCTGTGTCTTTTACAGGCATTCCGCGAACAAGACCATCGGTAGAATCCATGGCGATTGTACGTACGCGTTCTTCTCCTAAATGTTGCTGAACCTCTAAAACAATACGTTGTCCGTTTGCTTTTTCGATTTCTAATGCGTCGAAAATTTTCGGCAATTTTACATTGCCTACAAAGCTGACGTCTACTACTGGTCCGATTATTTGCGCTATTTTTCCGGTGTTGGACATATAAGAAACTATGTTTTTTAAATAATGTACAGATTTATTGCCATTTAAGGGTTTTATTTCGGACTGCAAAAATACGCTTTCTACTGGAAAATCAAACACTTAAATGAAAAGAATTTTCATCAACCCCATTCGATTATGATAAGGGATGTGTTTAGTACAGGATTAGCCGTATTTTACGGCGTAATTAACTTCATATTGAAGGGGTTATTGTTTGTTCTATCACACTAGGTTTAACGGAAGTATTGTCACATCCGAAAGCTTTTGGCACGTAAATGGCGTTATAAAACCTGCATGAGCTGCCACTCACAAAAAATACATGAATAAATAGCTCATGCAAGCTTCATCGCCATTAAAGAACAAACTGCGAAGCATTCATTGATGCCATTAAAAACAGACAATGAATCAATAATTTATTCTGATGAAAATAAAGAAAATGCCCCTAGCTGGATTGTGCTGAATAGAAGTTAGGAAGATAATTAAAATAGGATTGTTATGAAGAGATTATTAGTTACTGGAAGCAATGGCCTGCTGGGGCAGAAAATAACAGATGCATTGTTAAATGATAAAAATATACTGTTGGAGTATGTCGCCTCTTCGCGGGGTTCTAACCGCCACCTGAAGAAAGATGGCTATGTATACATCGATTTGGATATTACCGATCATGGACAAGTTAAAAAGGTGATTGAGCATTACATGCCCGACATAATCATTAATACGGCTGCTATGGCAAATGTAGATAGCTGCGAGCGTAATCCCGAAGATAGTTATAAAGTGAATGTAGAAGCCGTTGCTAATTTGATTAGAATCTGTGAGAAACAAGGTATTCACCTGGTTCATTTGTCTACTGATTTTGTTTTTGATGGAGAAGAGGGGCCGTATACAGAGGAAGATCTGCCTAATCCAGTGAATATTTACGGAAAACACAAATGGGAAGCAGAACAACTTTTGCAGTCTGCCAGCTGCCCATGGTCTATTGTCCGCACGATCCTGGTATATGGCATTGTGTCTGATTTGAGCAGAAGTAATATCGTATTATGGGCAAAAAACGCATTGGAAAAGGGTGAGAAAATCCGGGTGGTAAATGATCAGTGGCGAATGCCTACTTTGGCAGAAGATCTGGCCAAAGCCTGTCTAGCTATTGCCGAAAGGCAATCCGAGGGTATCTTTCATATCTCTGGTAAGGATTTTTTTAGTATCTGTGAAATTGTGGAGGCAGTAGTGGAGCATTACCGTTTAGATACCACATTTATATGCAAAGAGAACTCATCCGCACTCCATCAGGATGCTGTTAGGCCAAAAAGAACTGGGTTTATACTGGATAAAGCGTATGAGCAGCTCGATTATATTCCACATAGTTTTGGTGAGGGCCTAAAGCTGATTGACGAACAATTGAACAACATCCAAAAGCGTAAAGGGTAAATCGCTGTACCGTGTTTGTTAAATCAAGATAAAAAAGGTATCTTTAGCCTGTAACCTTATTTAAATTTAATATAACACTATGGTTTTATCGAAGGGACGGCAAGCGCCTGACTTTACCTTAACATCTTCAGATCTAAAAGAAGTATCTTTAAGTGATTACAAAGGAAAGAAAGTAGTAGTTCAATTCTTTCCGCTGGCTTTTACAGGGACTTGTACCACACAATTATGTACCATACGGGATAGTTTTGGTTATTATGAAGGACTTGGTGCCCAAGTGTTGGCTATCTCTGTAGACTCGCCTTTTACCCTAGCAAAGTTTAAAGAAGAAAATAACTATCAGTTTCCATTGCTTTCTGACTTTAATAAAGAGGTATCAAAGGCATTTGGCGCGCAGTACGATCATTTTGTTTTTGGATTACAGGGGGTAGCAAAACGTGCTGCTTTCGTAGTGGATGAGACAGGGGTTGTTGTTTATGCGGAAGTATTGGAGGATGCGGGAAATCTGCCGAATTTCCATGCTATAAAAGAGGCGGTAAAGGCTTAATATTTAAATTACTATTATAAAAGTTCATTCTAAACATAATCTATATGGATCCTGCATTGTCGCCTATTTTCATGATAATTGGTGCTGTTATCGCACTGTTTTTATTATTATATATTCTTCCCGTTAATTTATGGTTTACTGCACAGCTCTCAGGAGTAAAAGTAAATCTGTTAAATTTGGTATTGATGCGCCTGCGTAAGGTATCACCATCATTGGTGGTCAATGCAATGATCATATCAACTAAAGCAGGGTTAAATATCACTTCCAATGAAATTGAAACGCATTATTTAGCGGGGGGCAACGTAAATAGTGTGATTAAGGCCCTCATCTCTGCAGATAAAGCAAATATACCCTTGGATTTTAAGTTGGCAACAGCCATTGATTTAGCGGGCAGAGACGTTTTTGATGCTGTGCAGATCTCGGTTAATCCCCGGGTGATTAATACACCGCCCGTTGCTGCCGTAGCAAAAGATGGAATACAGCTGATCGCAAAAGCGCGTGTTACTGTACGGGCAAATATCAATCAATTAGTTGGAGGAGCAGGGGAAGAAACGATCCTCGCCCGTGTAGGAGAGGGTATTGTTACCACGATTGGTTCTGCGGGCAATCATAAGGAAGTATTGGAAAATCCGGATAAAATTTCCAAGACGGTATTGGGAAAAGGCTTGGATAGTGGGACGGCTTTTGAAATTTTATCAATTGATATAGCGGATATCGATATAGGCGAAAATATTGGCGCTAAATTACAAACGGATCAGGCAGAGGCTGATTTAAAAGTGGCTAATGCGCGTGCAGAAGAACGCAGAGCCATGGCTGTGGCTTCGGAACAGGAAATGCGCGCAAAAGCACAGGAGGCTAGAGCAAAAGTGATTGAAGCAGAATCACAGATACCATTGGCCATGGCTGAGGCCTTTCGAAGTGGTAATCTAGGGGTCATGGATTATTATAAAATGCAGAATATTCAGGCTGATACAGATATGCGTGAATCGATCGCTAAACCAGGAGCTGAAAGTAAAGGGAAAAACAAATAATTTTTTTCCGTTGTGAGTTGCGAGGCGTCCGTTGTGAGAGAAATAAAACCTTTTCTTAACTTTGCACATACTTATGAGTATTGCAGGCCGACCTATTACAGATAATGATGTTCTTTACGAAGATAATCACTTGATTGCTATTAACAAACGGGCAGGAGACATTGTGCAAGTGGATGAAACGGGAGATGAGCCCTTGGATGAAAAGGTAAAACTGTACTTGGCAAAAAAGTATAGCAAACCCAATGGTGCCTTTTTGGGAGTAGTACACCGATTGGATCGGCCTGTAAGTGGTGTTATACTCTTTGCAAAAACCAGCAAATCACTTGATCGTATTAATAAAATGTTCAAGAGCAGGGATATGCATAAGACGTATTGGGCAGTAGTACGTATAAAACCGGCTCAAATGGAAGGCACGCTGGTGCATTGGCTGGTTAAGGATTCGAAAAGAAACGTAACCAAGGCATATGATCATGAAGTAAAGGGAAGTCTTCGGGCGGAGCTCAGTTATCGAATTATTGGTGAATTGAATGGTTATTATCTGATTGAGGTGAATCCCATTACTGGAAGACCCCACCAAATACGTGTGCAGCTTTCAACGCTAGGATGTCCCATCGTTGGGGATAACAAATATGGTTATCCAAGAGGGAGCTTGAAGAAAAGTATCTGTTTACATGCGCGGCGATTAAGCTTCGAACATCCTGTGAAGAAAGAGCTCGTTACTGTTTTCGCGAAATTACCCAAAGATGGTTTTTGGGAACGTTTTGAGGGTTTTTAGTTGTGCGTTTTGGGTTTTATTACTAAGACTCAAGTATCAAGACATAAGACACGAGATATTATCTTGATACCTGATACTAAAAGTCTTACTACTTTTTAGAATTTTTACTAAGACTCAAGTATCAAGACATAAGACACGAGGTATTATCTTGATACTTGATACTAAAAGTCTTACTACTTTTTTGAATTTTTAATTTATTACTCATGGAAAGAGTTTGGATTTATCAGGCATCAAGACCATTTACGGCCAGCGAGGAAGAAATTGTGCTGGATAAACTGGAAGAATTTACGGTGCAGTGGAAGGCCCATGGTAAACAGCTGGCTGCTTATGTTGAAATTAAGTATAATTTGTTTGTTGTCATTACGGTAGATCAATCCTTTGCAATGCCAAGCGGTTGTTCCATTGACAAATCTGTACATCTTTTAAAAGAGCTTGAAGAAGAGCTGGGCATCTCGCTGTTTGATCGATTTCAGATTGCTTATCGGGAGGGTAATCAGGTGCATACCGTACCGCGTAAAGCCTTTGAGGAGTTGATCGATTCGGGAAAAGTGACGGAGGACACCATCGTTTTTAACAATCTAGTTGAAAAAAGAGATGATTTAGCATCTAAATGGGAAGTTCCCTTTCGAGAAAGTTGGCATGCACGGGTGTTCAGTTAATCAGGGATTTTACTGTGCCCCATATACCTTACGATCGTATTCGCTTTTCGGTTAATATAGGCTGTTGGTTTAGCTGGAGACCACCGTATTGGGTTGGGTAAAACAGCGATGATTAAGGCCGCCTGCCTCTTCGAGAGTGAAGTAGCCGGTTTCTTAAAATATTCGTTGGCGGCGGCATGGGCGCCATACAAACCATCTCCGGTCTCGATTACATTGAGATAAACCTCTAAAATTCTCTTTTTGCCCCATAGGAGTTCAATCAAGACAGTGAAATAAGACTCAAAGCCTTTTCGTACCCACGAACGCCCGGGCCATAGAAAAACATTTTTAGCAGTCTGCTGGCTGATGGTGCTGCCTCCCCGAATGGTTTTGCCATCTTGGTTTCGTTTATAAGCATCCCGTATAGCTTTTATGTCAAAACCTGCATGTACCATAAAATTGGCATCTTCTCCGGTGATTGCTGCTTTTTTCAAGTTATCAGAAAGAGATTCATAGCTCACCCATTTCTTCTCCAGTTTCCAATCTTTTCCATCGAATTTCCTCTCAAAGCCGCGTTGTACCATGAGCCAAGTGAATGGAGGGTTGATAAAGCGTAATAAGAGCACCCACCCCACCGTTATGATAATAAAATAGAGCGTTAGATGTGCCAGAAAAAGACCGAATTGCCGTTCTTTTATTAACAAACACAGTCTATTTCGATCGGCGAGAAGATGATGTTTCTTTTTTAAACGTTTTTTTGCTGCTCCTTTTTTAAGAAATTGATTCTTTTTTGGAGTACGTTTAATGGCCATATTGCAATCGAGCTTTTTAATTTGGCTGCAAACCTAATACAAAAAAACGGCTCTAAGAATTCTTGTGAAAAAATGTTTCAATCATTTTTTTTGCACATAAAAATAAAATATGTAAGTTTGAAATGCTTCTTTAAACGTCTCTAGGCAAAAAACATAAGACATTCAACAGTTCGTTCAAAGTCCGATAAAACCCCGTTAAAACTCCGATAAAAGTCCGCTCTCACTTGCACTTTCCTTGCGTTTTCCTTGCACTTAGCTGGCACACTGCTCCGTACCTGCTTCGAGATAACTTCGACAGCGCTTCGAGATACTTCCGTTTTTATGCGAATCCGAGTCGAATCCCCGTAGAAGCAAAGCCGAACATGGTAATATTCATTCCCGGACTACTGTTTTATCCTTTTCGATAAACTTACATGGGGCTTCCAGGGCATCGATAGATATGTTAATTTCATATAATAAATAGCTAAGAATGTTGAAAAAAAATAGATATAATGTGTACATCTTTAGCGTTCGTATTGAACTAAAAATTAACTATGCAAAACCTTCCGATAGTAGACTTGTCGATTATCGCTATTTATTTACTGGCCATGGTATTGGTGGGTGCTTGGTTTTCGGGAAAAAACAAAAATGCCGATCAATTTACAAAAGCCTCTGGTTTAATTCCAGGCTGGGCAATTGGTTTATCCATATATGCAACTTTTTTAAGTAGTAACACGTTTTTAGGAGTGCCCGGGAAAGCATTTGGAAGTAATTGGAATTCCTTTGTTTTTAGTCTTTCTATGCCTTTGGCTGCTTGGATTGCCGCAAAGTATTTTGTGCCTTTTTATAGGAGCACAGAAGCGGTGTCTGCTTATACACATTTAGAACACCGTTTTGGCTCATGGGCAAGAACGTATGCTGTGATCTGTTTTTTATTCACACAACTCGCCCGCATGGGCGCTGTTTTTTTTGGAATTGCTTTAAGTATACAAGCGCTTACGGGCTATTCGATGGAAACAATTATGCTGGTTACAGGAATTTGCATTATCATTTATACTGTAATGGGAGGTATAGAAGCGGTAATATGGACAGAAGTGGTACAGGGAATAATCAAAACGCTGGGAGCTATATTGATTATCTATTTGATAATTTCCAATATGAACGGTGGAATTCCAAAAATTATCGAAATTGGCAAAGAGCACCACAAGTTCGATCTGGGGAGTTTTTCGCCCAATTTCAGTGAGTCTACTTTTTGGGTAGTACTCCTCTACGGTTTTTTTATCAACTTGAACAATTTTGGTATGGATCAAAACTATGTTCAACGGTATCATACCGCTTCTTCGCCAAAAGAAGCAAGTAAATCGGTTTGGCTATGTGTATGGATCTATGTGCCTGCTTCCTTGCTTTTTTTTATTATTGGGACTTGCCTCTTTGCTTTTTATCAGGATAACCCCACACTCATTGAACCTGTAAAATTACAGGTAGCTGCCGAGCGTCTGGGCACAGGTGCTTCCAGTGTCGAGATCTCCTCGTTGGCAGAAACATTACAGCCTGCGGATTACGGAGATAAAGTGATGCCTTATTTTATGGTCACCAAAATCCCAACCGGGTTGATAGGACTTATTGTGTCGGCCATATTATCCGCGGCAATGAGTACTATTAGCTCAGGGATGAATGCTTCGGCAACCGTTTTTTCTGTTGATATATACCAAAGATTTATAAAGAGGAATCAAGACGACAAACAGGTGCTCCGGTTATTGCATCTGGCAACGATGGTTTTTGGGCTATTGGGGATGGGAACAGGAATACTGATGATAGGTGTAAAAAGCATTCTAGATATATGGTGGCAATTATCGGGCATATTTGCAGGAGGTATGTTGGGTCTTTTTCTATTGGGTATTTTAAGTAAGCGCGTGACGAATAGCGACGCTATCATAGCTACAATCGTAGGCGTCCTGGTAATTATCTGGATGAGTTTGTCTTACCTTATGCCAGTAGCATATAACCATTTAAAAAGCAGCCTCCACGCCAATATGATTATTGTGGTGGGCACGCTTTCTATCTATTTAGTAGGTATCGGGGTCCGCTCCTTGCAAAAATGATGCAATCTGGTTTAGAAACCTGAGTTCGATTATTATTTTCTGCTCAGAACGCTTAGAAAAGGATAGATTCAACTGAAAAGGACAAAGGAATAGCGGGCTATTTCAAGGAGTTTTCAGGAAGAAGATGAGCGTTTCTAAGTGCATAGATACGACAAAACTAATCCAATAGCTGCAGCAGGCTGCGTTGCCTTCGCTTGGCTTATCCCGATAAGTCTGCATAAAGGCGCCTTACCTGAATTTGCTATTGAATTTCTGAGCGCATAAAGAATAATCAAACTCAGGTTAGAAAGCTAATATCCTATAATTTGCAGCAAATATATTATAAGAAACATCTGTAAAGGGCGAATAACTTTGTTCATGTTATAACCGCTTAATTTATTTCGTTTAGTACAACCTTGGAGAGAAGCGTGGGTTTAGATGCTGAACCTAAGTAACCAATTTATAGCATATACTTAGCATATTTATTTAAAATGGAAGAAAAAAAACGATTTATTCCTGTTATGCTCACCCCATATTCGGAGAATGGAGCGATTGATTTCGAAGCGCTTACATCATTGACCGAATTTTATATTGCAGCTGGTGCATCAGGATTGTTCGCTAACTGCCAATCGAGTGAAATGTTCGAACTTTCTCCTCAGGAAAGCTTGCAACTCATTGAATGGGTTGTAAAACAGGCGAATGGGCGAATTCCTGTGGTAGCGGCCAGCTCGGTAGCGGGGGATATGAATACGCAAGCAGCCTTTGTTAAACAGATATATGCATTAGGAGTGGAAGCCGTTATTTTGATTACCGGATTAATCGCTGGTGAAGACGAGTCTGATGAGCTATTTAATAAAAGAGTCTTCCAGCTTTTTGATCTAACAGCTGCTATTCCACTGGGATTTTACGAATGTCCGGAACCATATAAACGCATTTTATCTCCCCAACAGCTAAAAACATTTGTAAATACCGGAAAGGTGATCTATCACAAAGATACCTCCTTAGATATTCATCAGGTCCAGAAAAAAAATGCAGCTACAAGAGGATATCGTTTTGGTTTGTACGATGCTTATATGGCACATGCCGTTGATTCGCTAAAAGCCGGATCGGCAGGTTTGTCCTGTATACAGGGGAATTATTTTCCGGAATTAATTGTGTGGCTATGCGAACATTTTAATGAGATCAAACTTGCGAAGGAAGTAAATCTCGTACAACAATTCATGATTGATCATATGGATATAATGCATGAAGTATATCCTATTGTTGCTAAATACTTTTTGAATAAAAGAGGATTGAATATTTCCCTGTTCAGTAGAAGGGCGGTTGGTTTCTTCGATAATAGCACTAAATTAGTGATGGATAAACTGTATAGTGACTATGTCGTCCTGGCCGAACAGATAGGACTAGCTAACGATGCTGTTTTGTTGCAAAACAAACAATAAAGCCAATAATAATCTAAAATATGATATTCAAGAAAATACATAAAGGAGTACTACTTGCTTTTCTCTTAGCGATGAGCTTTTGCACGTCTTCCTTTGGACAACATACATCTTTTATATTAAAACTAGACGCACTAAAAAAGAACGTTGATTATTTCAATAGTATTGACAGTGAGGCAGTGGTGAATGCCGTGCCCAACAAAGAGTCATTCCAGTGGCTGGCGGATAACATCCCTTTATTTGCATGCCCTGATACGACCATTCAACAGATTTATTATTATCGATGGTGGACCTTCCGCAAACATTTGAAACAGACACCCGATGGCTTCATCTTCACCGAATTTATAGAACCGGTGAAACATGCAGGAAAATACAATGCTATCAGTTGTGCTTTAGGCCACCATATTTATGAAGGGCGTTGGCTGCGAAACCAGGAGTATATCAACCAGTACATCGATTTTTGGTTATCGAAAGAACCTGCCTTCCAACCGTCTAAATTTCATTCTTTTAGTAGTTGGCTGAGCGATGCAGTGTATAAGCTATACTTAGTGAAACAAAATAAAGAAGAAGTAGTGAAATGGCTGCCTTTATTGGATAAAGACTATGAGCGTTGGGAAGGCGAGCGACAATTGAATAGCGGTTTGTTTTGGCAATTTGATGTAAAGGATGGAATGGAAGAGTCGGTGAGTGGTGGTAGGAAAGTACAAAATAAACGTCCCAGCATTAACAGTTACATGTATGGTAATGCGGTTGCCTTGAGACAGATGGGGGAAATGCTTCAAATAGATAGTTTGGTAAGTAAATATGACAAAAAAGCCGATATGCTCAAAAGGCTGGTCTTAGATAGCCTTTGGGACGATAAAGGGAAGTTCTTTCGTACACGTCAACCAAATGGAGCCTTGGCTGCACGGGAAGCCATTGGTTTTATTCCTTGGTATTTTAACCTGCCGCCAGATGAAGCTGGTTTTTCAGCAGCATGGATACAAATAAACGATACGAGTGGATTTCAAGCTCCATGGGGTTTAACCACTGCCGAGCGTAGGGAACCGACATTTCGTACGCGTGGTACCGGACATAGCTGTGAATGGGACGGAGCTATCTGGCCATTTGCCACCACCCAAACGCTGAAGGGGCTTGCCAATTTGCTGACATCTTACCATCATCACGCGAACATAGGTAATACCGTTTTCTATGAAAAGCTCCAACAATACGCAAGGGCTCATCAAAAAAATGGAGAGCCTTATATTGGGGAGTACCAGGATGAAAAAACGGGCTATTGGTTAAAAGGAGATGATCCGCGAAGTTCTTTTTATAACCATTCGGGATTTTGCGATTTGGTTATTAATGATCTTGTTGGATTGAAACCAACAGCTGATAATGAGATTGTAATCAAACCTTTGGTACCTCCGGCAATATGGGATTGGTTCTGTCTGGATAATGTTTCCTATCATGGAGAAACCTTGACGATTTTATGGGATAGAACGGGCAAGAAATATGGAAAGGGAAAAGGCTTCATGCTGTTTGTGAATGGTAAGCGCATTGCTTCAACCAGAGGTCTAGGTGAACTAACCGCTAAAATCAATTAAAATGAAAGCCTTATACCTGGTGTTTTTTCTTGGTTTATTTTTTGTCTCAACACAGGCGCAAAATACATTTAATGTATTGGATTTCGGTGCCAAAAATGATAGCTCGGTCCTTGCTACTACGGCTATTAGAGATGCGATAGAGAAAGCCTCGTTGACAGGTGGAGGAACCATTTACTTTCCACCGGGCACTTACCTTACGGGGGCGATCCATCTGAAAAGTAATATCACCTTATTTATTGAAGCTGGCGCTGAATTATCCTTCAGCGATCATTTTGACGACTATTTGCCGATGGTGTCTAGCCGGTGGGAGGGTACAATGGTGACGAATTTTTCTCCGTTGATTTACGCTTACGAGGCAGAAAATATTACCATAAAGGGACGGGGTACGCTCAATGGAAATGGAAAAAAATGGTGGGCATATTCAGAAGTACATGTAAAGAATTCTCCGGAGTCTAAATGGCAGAAAGAGTTTCATCAATTAAATAGGGAGGTGCTTCACCCCGATTTACCGGGCTGGGTAGAGCGGGGATTCTTGCGACCGCCCTTTATCCAACCGATGTATTGTAAAAATGTGCGCATTGAAGGGATTACTATTAAGAATTCTCCTTTTTGGACCGTCAACCCGGAGTTTTGTGATAATGTAACGGTAGACGGTGTCACGATCGATAATCCGCCTTCTCCCAATACGGATGGTATTAACCCCGAGTCATGCAGCAATGTACATATTGCCAATTGCCATATTAGTGTGGGTGACGATTGTATTACGATAAAATCCGGAAAAGATCGTTCGGGAAGAAAAGAAGCTCGTCCAGCCGAAAATTATACCATTACCAATTGTACGATGTTGTCTGGCCATGGTGGCGTGGTGATAGGTAGCGAGATGTCGGGAGATATAAAAAAGATGGTGATTAGCAACTGTATTTTTGATGGTACTGATCGGGGCATCAGGATAAAAACGGCTCGAGGCCGTGGTGGTGTGGTTGAGGATATTCGGATAAGCAATATTGTGATGAAAAATATCAAACAGCAGGCCATTGTGCTGGATATGCAATATGCAAAAACGGCTATTGAACCGATCTCTGAACGGACGCCTGCTTTTAGAAATATCCATTTAAGCAATATTACTGCGCAAGGGAAGCAGGCTGCGTATTTAAATGGTCTGGAAGAAATGCCTATTGAAAATGTCTCTTTTAATGATATCGTGATGGAAACCGAAGAAGGTTTTGACATTCGGGCCGCGAGGAATATCTCCTTTACAAATGTAATGGTAAATCCCTCCCGGGGGCCAGCCATTACCGCCGACCGGGTTCATCATTTGCAGGTGAATGGACTTCGAAGCACCTCACTGTTTAAGGAAAGTCCGGTGTTGAAGTTAACTAATGTGAAACATGCCTTTATCAGTAATTGTTTTATGATGAAACCTATAGCAACTTTTCTGGAGGCAAATGGGAGGGAGACGGATGCAATATTGCTCCGCTCGAACGATCTTCGTCTTGTTCGGGATGCTTTCCTACTAACAGATGTTCCAAAAGATGCCATTATTCTAGAGAAATGATTCTAGCGAAGAAATATAGTGTTTTTTGTTTTTTATTCCTGATCACATGGGGGGCCAACGAGGCGTATGGACAGGACTTAAAATTATGGTATCAGGAGCCCGCAAAAACGTGGACGGAGGCGCTCCCGATTGGAAATGGAAAGCTAGGTGCGATGATATTTGGCGGAATTGAAGAAGATCGCATTCAGTTTAATGAATCCTCTTTATGGACGGGTGAACCAAGAAATTACAATCAACCAGGTGCGAAAGATTATCTAGCGGAAATAAGGAAACTGCTGTCCGATGGAAAACAGCAAGAGGCAGAGGAGTTGGCAGAACTTCATTTTATGGGTACCAAATCAATAACAGATCCAGTAGAGCCCTGGCTCAACGAAGTAAGGGCCATCGAAGATTTAGCTCCGAACCCCTCACAGGAGCACTTTGATGATAGGCAGTGGAATAAGATGTCTATTCCTACCTATGATGGATGGGAAAAAGCAGGTTTTCAGGGGCTTGATGGTGCCGTTTGGCTGCGTACTTCTTTTGATATTCCAGATGCATGGCAAGGTCAAGACCTGGTGATCGATCTTGGGAAAGTTCGCGATCAGGATTTTACCTATGTGAATGGAACTTTGATTGGAAGCACACATGATAGCAATCAGGGCCGGCAATACACCATGCCAAAAGAGGTCGTAAAAGCACATAATGAATTAGCAGTCCAAGTGATCAATTATGACGATAAAGGCGGCCTAGTTGGTTATAAAGATACAACAAGAAAGTTATCCGTGTATCCCAAATATGGAGGCGCTGATGAACCCCTCTATCTAGACACTGTTTGGAAATATTGGATCCAACAGGATGAGGTGCCTCGTGTAGGGAAATATCAGGAGTCATATCAGCCGTTTGGCGATTTGTCGCTCCAGTTCAAATACGATAAACCTTCAACAAATTATAGAAGAACGCTCGATCTGGAACAAGCTATCTGTAGAACAAGTTATGTAAATGACGGCGTGTCCTATGAGCGGACTTATCTCGCCAGCGCGGTTGACGAATGTCTGGCTATCCATTTAACGGCTGATCAAGCAAAAAAAATCGGCTTTGAGGCCTTCCTTAGCGCCCCTCATAAAAATTACACCGTCAAAAAAGTAAATGATTCCAGCGTTCAAATTTCTGTTCAGGTAAAGCATGGACGTTTAAGGGGAGAAGGATTGCTCTCTATTCTTCATCATGGAGGTAAACTACGGATTGAGGACGGAAAGATCGAGCTGATTGGCGCAGATGACGCCACACTACTTTTAACTGCTGCCACGAATTATAAGCAATACGATGACGTGTCTGCTGATGCAACGGAGATTAGTGCCTTGCGAATGGATAAGATCAAGAACAGGCCTTACAAACAAATCCAATTAGCGCACATTCGTGATTATCAAAAGTATTTTTCGAAATTTTCTATCCATTTTGATGGTGCTGGCCCTATGCGCTTACCTACCGATAAACGGATTGAACAATTCAAAGAAGGGCATGACCCGGGCCTGTTAGCTTTATTTGTTCAATATGGAAGGTACCTTTTGATCTCTAGTTCAAGACCTGGTGGCTTAGCACCTAATCTTCAAGGAATCTGGAATGATTTGCTTACACCGCCGTGGGGCAGTAAATATACGACGAATATTAATGCGGAAATGAATTATTGGCTAGCAGAAACCACGAACCTTTCCGAGCTGCAAAGACCCCTTTTTGAGATGATCAAAGAGTTAAACATCACCGGAAAGGAAACTGCGGAAGTATATTATGGGGCACCGGGTTGGGTGCTTCATCACAATACGGATGTATGGAGGGGTACAGCCCCTATTAATAATCCGAACCATGGTATTTGGGTTACGGGTGGAGCCTGGTTGTGCCAGCATTTATGGGAACATTTTTTATTCACACAGGATAAGCATTTTTTGCGAACCGAGGCTTATCCCATTATGAAGGCATCCGCGCAGTTTTTCGATCATTTTTTAATTCCTGATAGCAGCACCGGTTGGCTCATTAGCAGTCCGTCGAATTCACCGGAGCAGGGCGGTTTAGTTGCTGGACCGACGATGGACCACCAGATCATAAGGCAACTTTTTAAAAATGTTGCTGCCGCCGCATCACAGTTGCATGTAGATCCAGCATTCGCGTCACATATTTTGGATAAAAGCAAAAGGATAGCGCCAAACCAGATTGGGAAATTCGGACAATTACAGGAATGGTTAGCAGATAAGGATGATCCCGATAACAAACACAGGCACGTATCACACCTTTGGGCCGTATATCCAGGAAGTGAGATTAATTGGCAAGATAGTCCAAAATTCATGGAAGCCGCTAAAAAATCATTAATCTTCCGAGGCGATGCCGGGACAGGATGGAGTCTCGCCTGGAAAATGAACCTTTGGGCCCGTTTTAAAGATGCAGAGCATGCTTACCATATGGTGAATATGTTGCTGAGCCCTGCGGCTAAGGGTGGAGGGGTTTATCCTAATCTTTTTGACGCCCATCCTCCCTTTCAGATCGATGGGAATTTTGGAGGAACAGCAGGTGTAGCAGAAATGCTGCTGCAAAGCCATTTGGGAGTTATGGATATACTTCCTTCTCTACCTAAAGCTTTACAAAATGGATCCGTTAAAGGTATCTGCGCACGTGGCGGTTTTGAGTTGAGCTATAGCTGGAAAAATGGAACGCTGACTCACTTAGAGGTCCTTTCTCTGGCGGGAGAAAGATGCTCGCTACGCTATGAAGAAAAAGAAATTCAGTTCGATACCGAAAAAGGGAAGATATATCGTTTGGATGCTGATCTACAGCTGAGGGGGCATGCCAATTTTAACAATAGTATGGATGAGCCTGATCTGGTTATTTCTAATCTGGAAATACAGTAACATGATGGGTTACCACAGGGTAATGAAACAAAATTTTTTTGCAATCGATTCCGGTAATAAAAGATATGCTGCTATGGTAATATCCTACAATAAGTAGATAATAATCGCTAAAAAATTACAATTGGAAGCGTTGATATTTGTATCACTAACCATAGGGAAATTGATATAGTTATAGACCTATTCCACAGAATTTAATGCAAAGGGAATAGCGGTAAAATTTTTTCCTTGTAAGAAATGTCATATTGACACTACTTTTGTTGAATTATGAACCAAATATATTCTCATGAAAAATATTAAAGCCAGTAATAAAATATTCCTTGTTTCCTTATTTTTTTTGACTATGCTCGTACAGCAGGTACAGGCAGCGGATCAGGATGATTATACACAGATAATTACCAAGAGAGCGCAAAAAATTGTTGATCAGTTACACTTAGAGCAAGAGAAATCAGTAGCCGTTCGAGATATTGTGGTACAACAATATCGTGATTTAAATACAGTGCATACCGATTTCGAGCAGCGAAAGCAGGCTTACAAATCAATTTTAGATAAAGATGAAGCTACTGGGTATTTAGAAAAGGCCGAAAAAACGACCGAAAAGAAATTGGCTAAACTCCACGAAAAGTACGTAAAGAGTTTGCGTAAAGAATTAACGGAAGATCAGTTGGAGCAGATAAAGAATGGGATGACTTATAGTGTGTTACCAATTACCTATCAGGGGTATCTGGATATGCTCCCAAGTTTAACAGGACAGCAGAAAGCGCAGATTTTAACTTATCTTATCGAAGCAAGAGAGAAAGCAATGGATGCCGGTTCTTCGGAAGAAAAACACGCTTTGTTTGGTAAATATAAGGGGAAAATCAATAACTATTTATCGAAAGAGGGGGTGGAGACTAAAATTGCTAGGCAAGTGTGGGAGAAAAAAATAAAAGAAAAACAGCAACGCCGGTAGACTTCAGTAGTGCGGAGCATTTTTTCTAATACAAACTAACCGAAAAAATTACATGACCAACCTTATGAACTTATTGTTAAAAAGAACAACTTTTGCCCGCGGCAGACTTGTTTTGCCATTGCTGGTGTGGTGTAGCATATTACCCTTTTCTAAAGTATGGGGTGAACCCGCATCCAAATGGTCCGATAAAATAAGCAGGGAGATTAATTCGCGGATTAATATCCAGGGAACTGTTAAAAATGAAAAGGGAGAGCCGCTTCCTGGAGTCAGCATTAAATTAAAAGGAAGTAAAACGGCCACTACAACGGATGAAAATGGTGTTTTTAGGATGAATTTGCCAACAGGAGATGCAACATTGGTTTTCAGTTATGTTGGTTACAAATCGAAAGAGATTTCTTTAGGCGAACAACGATCTATAGCCGTCATTCTACAGGAAGATAATAGCGCTTTAGATGAGGTGGTTGTAGTGGGATATGGCACACAACGGGCTAGGGATGTAACAGGCGCGATCGTTTCAGTAGATATCGAGAAACTGGCCGATATACCTGTGGCCTCTGTTTCAGAAGCACTGAGAGGGCAGGTTCCTGGATTGAACGTTTCGGGAGGTAGTACCCGTCCTGGGGCCATGGCTACTTTAAGTGTCCGGCAACAGTTCAACTGGGGGAAAGATGGCGGAAATGAATACCCACTGATTATCATTGATGATGTGATTCAAGTAGACCCGCAGAATGGCAAGCCGTCCATGGAACGGTTTAATATGTTGGATGTGTCCGAAATTGAAAGCATCACGGTATTAAAGGATGCCAGTGCCGCTATTTACGGCTCTCGCGCATCTCAAGGGGCTATTGTTGTAAAGACAAAAAGAGGCCAGGTAGGCGTGCCACGCATTTCCTATAGTGCTAAGTTCCAAACAAATGATGCCGTAAGCCACGGAAAAGTGATGAATGCCCGACAATATGGGGAATTTGCCAATAAGTTTGGCAGGGCCCGCGATTGGAACGACAATTACTTTTACTCGGATGCAGAGCTTTCGCAAATGGAATCACTGAATTATGATTGGTTGGCAAACGATTGGAGGGCTGCCAATACGATGCAGCATTCGCTGGATGTCAGCGGAGGTTCTGAAAGGGCTACCTATTATACCGGCGCTTCCTACTATACACAAGGTGCCAATCTCGGGTCGCAAGATTTTGAGAGATGGACTTTCAGAGCGGGTACGGAGGTGAAGGTGGCGAGTGATCTGCGATTGAGCGCGACGCTGGCTGCAGCTAATACCAATCTGGAGCGCTCCTTTACAAAAATCAATTTCAGCGACGGATATGCTAGCGGTGGTGAACAAAATGATTATAGCGTATTGCTGCATATGCCCAAATACATCCCGTGGGTGTATAATGTAGACGGGGTCGATCAGTATGTTTCTCCCGCATTAGGGCCAAATAAGTTGGGAAATGTATCGGGCAATAATTCCCTGAGCAATTGGAACTATTATGATATGTTAAACAATGGTTCAAAGACCACTAACAAGGATTTTAATTATAATGCCAATTTTTCTTTACAATATGATGTGCCATTCCTAAAAGGACTGTCGTTCAAATTTAATTATGGTCTTACACAAGCTTCGGGCAATACAGAACAGGTTCAGATGCCCTTACTGTTGGTACGAGCCAGTAATATCAACACGGCAGATAACCATTTATACTCCAGTACGACCCAATGGGATGATCCGGTACTTAATCGGTCCAATTCCCGTGTTACTTATGACAACACAACTTCTAAGAACGAGCAGCTGAATTTCTTTGCCAACTATAATCAAAAATTTGGCGATCACGATATTGGCGCCATGTTCAGCGTTGAAAAGACAACTGCCGGCTGGGAAGACCGGTATCAGATTTACGATAATCCAACAAGAGGGGTATACAACGGAACCTCCATATCTGCCGGAACCTTGAATACATCTAACTCTATCACCTACCGAACGGAAAGCGGAACCCTTTCCTATTTGGGACGTGTCAATTATAGTTACAAGAGCAGGTATCTCTTACAATTTGTATTCCGAACAGATGCTTCGACTAAATTTGCACCGGAGAACTACTGGGGCTTCTTCCCCGGTGCTTCAGCCGGCTGGGTAGTTTCGGACGAGAATTGGTTCGCAGAGCATGTTTCGTGGATGAATTATTTGAAGATTCGTGCTTCTGTAGGGATCACTGGAAATAACAATGTGAACCCATGGAAATGGACTAGATTATATACGGCTGCCACCGATAAAGGAATGGCTTTTGGAAACAATGGCGGAATGTATACGATCGGTATTACGCCTGACGCTGACCCCAATCGAGATCTCCGTTGGGATCGCACAGTACAGCGCAATTTAGGCTTAGATATGTCTTTCCTGAAATCGCAACTTAGCATGTCCTTCGATGGTTATTACAATACCACCACTGACATGTTAACGGATATGTCCGGTGCTATAGGCGTGCCTATTTCCGTAGGTGGAGCTTTTGCCGAACAAAACTATGCAGGTGTGAAGGCTTGGGGAACCGAGGTATCGGTCACCTGGAAGAGCAATATAAATGAGGTGAACTATTCGATAGGCATGAACTTTGGTTTAAGCAATTACAAGACTACGCTTTATTTCGATCAACCATTTGATTACCCAGCTGAAATGACCACAAGACGAGCTGTAGGTAATACCGGATACGGTAACCCCGTTTGGGGATATAAAACCTGGAAAAACACCTCCGGCGGTGACGGTATGTTACGCACAGATGCAGACATTGATGCCTATTGGAATTATCTGACTGAAAATGCGAACAACTCTGGTATCGACGGCGCTGCACCGAATTTTATGGGCATTACCGACAAATCTCAAATGAAAAAGGGAATGCTGGTGTATGAGGATGTCCGAGGTGCGTTGGATGCTAATACACAGAGCTACGGTGGTCCTAATGGCGTCATAGAAAAAGATTCCCGGCAAGATTGGGAAATCTTGAAAAAGTCAAACATGAATTATGGGATCACCACTAATCTAAGTGCCGGATGGAAAGGGATTTCGTTCCAGGCCCAGATTTCAACCTCATGGGGAGGAGCCAACTATCTGGATTATATTAAACAGGGCACGAGCAGTACGCACAGTTTATGGTCGCAGCCCATTTATCTGACTGATATGTATGATCCGGATACGAATCCCGGTGGAAAATATCCCAATATAGCCTATTACGATGAGTTCGGTGGAGCAAATTCTGACTTCTTCTTGCTTCCTACATTTAGAATGTTTGTCCGAAATCTGAGCATTGGCTATACCTTGCCAAAGAAGTGGTTAACAAAAGCAAAGGTGGATAACGTAAGGATTTTTCTTTCAGGAAACAATCTTTGGGATTTCTATAATCCCTATCCCGGCAAATACCGTAATATGTATGATTCACCAGACATTGGTTATCCAACATTGCGAACTTGGTCTTTGGGTATAAATTTAGGCTTATAATACACCATTATTTGATCATCATGAATAAGAAGATATTGATTTTTGCAGCTGCGGCTTTACTAACAATAGTTGGATGCAAGAAAGATTTTTTGGAAGATATGAGAAGTTACGATAAATACGATGACAGTATTTTTGAGAATGAACTTCAAACAGGTTGGTATATCGACCGGTTATACAACTATTACTTTGTTAGTTATAGAAACCCGCTACAGCAAGTTGTTGGATTATACAATGACGATAGGTCAGAAATGACAGAAGAAATAGGAGGCACTGTCGGCAACTATATCAATCCGACCATGACCGTACAATTAGCCTCGCAGGCGGACGGTTATTACGGTAATTCGGTAACGGCCAGTGTACAGAATAATCCCTATACCCGTATACGATTCGCAAATTTTCTGATCGGGAGAATTGACATAGCAGGTGACGGACTCTCCGAGTCTTTTAAACAATCGGCTAAAGGGCAGATGTACTTGTTACGAGCCTTGCAGTATTTTGACTTGATTCGGGTTTACGGGGGCGTTCCGCTCGTAACGACTGTACAAGAAAACAGCGCGACCGATGAAGCAATCCGGCAGCCGCGAGCTACATCATCGGAGTGTTTCGAGCAGATCGTAAACGACCTTGACTCTGCGGCAGCTTTATTGCCCATGCGGTGGGATAGCGAAGCGAACAATTATGGCAGACTTACCGCTGCTGGTGCACTGGCTATGAAAAGTCGTGTGCTATTAACGGCTGCCAGCCCTTTGTTTAACAAAGACTGGGATAATCCAGCTAATGAACGTTGGCAAAAAGCCTTGGATGCTGGCCTGGATGCGGAAGCAAAACTCACTTCAGCAGGCTATGGATTATTCGGTTCAAATGCAAAGGACTGGGCGGAAATGACCTTTAGAAATGATAATTCGTTTAATCCAGAAGCTTTGATGGTCTTTCTACTTTCGACTACCTCCACGGGCTCTGCTGGATATAATAATGGTTGGGAAAATCAAGTGCGTCCAACTTCTTATAAAGGAGGCGGAGGCATCTCGGCACCAAAGGAAATGTTAGATCTTTTTCCAGTGGCCGATGGATCCCGTCCCAACGCCAACAATTATGTAGATACCTTCTTTTTCGTAAACCGAGACCCCCGATTCTACCGGACTTTTGCTTTTTCCGGATCAAAATGGGGAGTTAAAGATAATGAAAATAAATCGACATGGTTCTACAGATGGAAAGACGATGAAACCTCTACAAGAGTGACCTATTACGCGAATGATCAAACAAATAGCCCGGCATTAGTCCGTAAAATGTCCAACCCCGTCGCTGACAGTACTGGATTTGCTTTTTCGGGCACAGATATTTTTGAATACCGTTATGCGGAACTGTTGCTGAATATAGCGGAATGTTATGCTGCACGGGGAGAAATCGGAAATGCGGTGAATTACCTTAGTAAAATTCGTCAACGCGTTGGTCTCCCCTCAGCAAATAATTATGGGATAGGAATGCCTACTTCTAGATACAACGCTTTGGAGGCGTGCTTATATGAACGAAGGGTAGAACTAGCTTATGAAGGAAAACGCTTTTGGGATATACAGCGCTGGATGTTATATGATGATATTCCTGAAAGCGGCAATTCTGTACAGAAATTGGGACTGAACCCTATAAATGGGACTAAACGCTCGGGTTATTACTGGCAATCGAGGACCTTTGGTGAGGATCCGTTGGGCAATGCTGACCGAGATATCCTGATTGATCCCGATGCGGCCAACTTTAATGAAGAAATAGCCAAGCTAAAAACGGTTTATCAAAACCACTTTGTGATGGCACCATTAGACCAAGAATGGGATCGGGTTAACAACGAGGCGGTCACCATCCTGTTCCGTCCCAACTACTACCTGTCAGGACTCTCAGCGACGGTGCTGAGCAATAACCCTTGGCTCCAGCAGACAAAGGGTTGGTTGGATTATTCAGGCGCTAGCGGTACTTATGACTATCAGCAATAGTAGTAAATCCTTTAAAATAATACATTAGTTTAATTTTTGGTAATACGCGGTACAATCTTGATGATTGTGCTGCTTTTTTTAACGTCTGATGGTGGTTACTACTGAGCATAGGATATTGACTAGTTATATTCCGCACAGGTGAATTTTTGTCGTTTTTGAAAAGGCCTTAATTGCAGGATAGATCCAATAAATGGAAAACAGGGAGAGTAATGTAATAAATTTGTGAAAGATAATATTGTATAATATCGCGTCAACATACTATAAAATATTTCGTGTCAATTTGACGATATTTGATTTTATAAAGTTAACCAGGTGCATCGTCTTCGGATGATGTCATGATAAACGACTAACCTTAATTTTGTAAATACTATAAACTTATGAAAAAGTTTTTTCTAGTACTATCATTTTTTGTTGGCATTGTTTTAACAAGTTTTGCGCAATATCCGAAAATACCGGAAGACGTAAAACGCGCGAGCGATTCGTTAATGAAAGCCGCTGAATGGCAATCAGAAATCGCTTGGCAGAAGGCATTACCCATTATAGAAGCGGAGGCCAAGCAGGGAAAGCCCTATATTCCATGGGCTGCTAAAGATATTGACCTGGCACAAGCGGATATTCCGGCTTTCCCGGGGGCAGAGGGTGGAGGAGCATATTCCTTTGGCGGACGGGGAGGTCAGGTGATTGTGGTAACAAGTTTGGCAGATAGCGGTCCGGGTACCTTGCGGGAAGCTTGCGAGCAGGGAGGAGCCAGAACAGTTGTCTTTAATGTAGCGGGCATTATCCGCTTAAAAACACCTTTGATCATTAGAGCTCCTTATATTACTATAGCTGGGCAGTCTGCACCAGGAGATGGTGTCTGCGTTGCAGGTGAGTCCGTATGGATTAATACGCATGATGTCATTATTCGTTACATGCGCTTTCGTCGTGGAGAGACCTGGGTAGGCAGAAGAGATGATGCTATTGGCGGAAATCCAGTTGGCAATATTATGATTGATCATGTTTCGGCTAGCTGGGGTCTGGACGAAAACATGTCGATGTACCGTCATATGTATAATGATAGCACCGGAAAGGTCGAAGAAAAGCTAGGAACGGTTAATATTACCATACAAAATTCTATTTTTTCGGAAGCCTTGGATACGTGGAATCATGCCTTCGGGAGTACTTTGGGTGGCGAAAACTGTACGTTTATGCGTAACCTGTGGGCCGATAATGCCGGCAGAAATCCATCCATCGGTTGGAATGGTGTTTTTAATTTTGCCAATAATGTGGTGTTTAACTGGGTGCATCGTTCAACAGATGGTGGCGACTATAAAGCATTGTATAATATCATTAACAATTATTATAAACCGGGGCCCTTGACACCGCAGGACTCGCCCGTAGGTTATCGGATTCTTAAACCTGAATCTGGAAGAAGTAAATTGCCTTATGTCGTGTTTGGTAGAGCACATGTTGCCGGGAATATCGTAGAGGGAAATGCGCGTGTTACCAAAGACAACTGGGATGGTGGCGTACAAATAGAGGGAAAAGACGGAAATCAAATGGATTTTGAAGCTGCTAAAACTTATTTTGCTAAAATGCGGTATGATAAGCCTCTTCCAATGGCTGAAATCAGCATCTTGCCCACACAAGAAGCCTATAACTATGTTTTAGATAACGTAGGAGCCACGCTTCCCAAGAGGGATCCGGTAGACACCCGCGTGATTGAGCAGGTAAGAACAGGAAAGATAAGTTATCTAGAAAATGTAACATTGCCGGAGACACAGTTTGAGCATCGGCGCTTAGCTATTGATTCCTATAAACAGGGTATTATTACCGATATTAGTCAGGTTGGCGGTTATCCTGAATATAAGGGGACACCCTATCAGGATAGCGATCATGATGGTATTCCAGACGAATGGGAGAAAAAAAATGGCCTAAACTCGAATGATTCAAGCGATGCATCGAAAGTGACAGCAAATGGTTATACTAATATTGAGAATTACCTGAATAGCTTGGTAGATGTAAAAACAGTAGCTCCGATCATCGCTAAAAATTAGTAAAAAGATTATCACTGGTTGCGATTGGTTAATATGGTTTATTGTGGTTTTAATAGTTGGTTAGTGTTGTCCCTTACCTTTGTGCTCTGCTTAGGTAGGGGCAATACGCTTTATGCACAGGAGCGTGCCAATAAACCCTTGCAATGGGAGCAAAATCGATTGATCTATACCTCGGATAGTTTGGGGAATTCAATTCCTGATTTTTCCTATAGTGGCTATAAGGGAGGAAACGAGGCTATTCCCTTTGTGCCAGTTAAAGCGGCCGTTAAGCACCAAACAGATGATGCAACAGCAACGATCCAGTCCGCTATCGATTATGTCGCTGCCCTGCCGATCGATGAGAAGGGTTTCCGGGGGGCCATTTTGCTTGAACGGGGAACTTACCGCGTTAGAGGTAGTTTGATCATTCCTTCCTCGGGCATTGTGCTCCGTGGCAGCGGCTTTGACAATCAGGGAACGGTGTTGATCGGTGAGGGTAGGAGTAGAGAAACATTGATTCGCATTGCGGGTATAAAAGATAGCACGCATCGGCACAGCGAAACAATTCATTCTTCCTATGTTCCAGTGAATAGCATGACCTTCGAGTTAAGCAACAGCACTGCGTTTCAGGTTGGTGAGGAGGTGACTATCCATAGACCATCTTCCGATGCGTGGATTAAAACCTTGGGCGCTGATCACTTTGGTGGAGGAATTACCGCTTTGGGCTGGAAGCCTGGACAGCGCGATATCTATTGGGATCGAACAATAACTAAAATAGAGGGACATAAAATTTATATAGATGCGCCCATTACAAGCGCGTTGGACCGCCAATTCGGTGCGGCAGAAGTAAGTAGCTATGAGTGGAAGGGACGTATTCGTCATGTGGGAATAGAAAACTTAACGCTGGCATCTAGTTATGACGTTGCTAATCCAAAGGATGAAGATCATCGCTGGATGGCTATAACACTTGAGAATGTAGTAGATGCATGGGTGCGGCAGGTTCATTTTAAGCACTTTGCAGGATCGGCAGTATATGTTGCTGAGACCGGCAAACAGATAACGGTTGAAGACTGTAAGTCTATCCAGCCCATATCCGAAATTGGTGGACAGCGAAGGAACACCTTTTATACGAATGGACAACAAAGCCTTTTCCAACGTTTATATGCCGAACAGGGTTATCATGATTATGCTGTAGGATTTATGGCTGCCGGACCAAATGCCTTTGTTCAATGTCAATCGGTACAGCCTTTCAGCTTTAGCGGAGCGGTAGATAGCTGGTCGTCTGGCAATCTCTTCGATGGCGTAGAGGTAGACGGACAGGCCTTGCGTTATGCCAATTTAGAGCAGGATGGAAATGGCGCTGGCTGGGCTGCCGCAAATAGTGTGTTCTGGCAATGTTCGGCTGCACGTATTGAATGCTATCAACCGCCGACAGCACAGAATTGGGCTTTCGGAACGTGGGCACAGTTCGTGGGAAATGGCTACTGGGATCAGTCGAATGAGCATATTAAACCACAAAGCTTATACTATGCACAATTGAGGCAACGTCTAGGTGAAGGGATAGCCGATAAAAGAACCATCTTGACGCCCGTTGAAACGGAAGCCTCCAGCAGTCCGACCATAGCAATAGCCGAAGAATTGACTCAGTTAGCCAAGCAGCCGGTATTAACCTTAAGCGCCTTTATTGACCAGGCAAAGACGCGTACTCCTATTTCTTTGGAAGCACGTGGAGCGAAAGTGATAGAAACGATGCTAGCGAAACCAAAAGCAACTGTCCCATCAGCTATTCATTTAGAGAATGGGTGGCTCGCTGGTACAAAGGGTGTATTGATCGGAAAGAGACAAGATGTACAGTGGTGGGCGGGCAGTGCACGCAAGTATTGGCTAGATAATGCACGGCCGCATATTACACGCTTTGTACCCGGACAAATAGGAAATGGATTGACAGATGACTTAGCAGCTGTGGTTGACACTTTGCAGCAGCAACAGGTAGTCGCTTTTGAACATAATTACGGACTTTGGTATGATCGAAGAAGAGACGATCATCAACGTATACGTCGGATGGACGGGGATGTATGGCCTCCGTTCTACGAATTACCTTTTGCTAGAAGTGGGGAAGGGCAAGCTTGGGATGGTTTAAGTAAATACGATTTAACGAAATATAACCAATGGTACTGGTGGCGCTTAAAAGCCTTTGCCGATCTTGCGGAGGCGCAGGATATGCTCTTGATACATCAAAACTATTTCCAGCACAATATGATCGAAGCTGGAGCACATTATGCGGATTTCCCTTGGCGTACTGCCAATAATATCAATCATACAGGTTTCCCGGAACCGCCTCCATATGCGGGTAATAAAAGAATTTTTATGGATGCCCAATTTTATGATGTTTCCGATAAAAACCGCGCATCTATTCACCGTGCCTATATCAGGCAATGCCTAAACAATTTCAAAGAAAATAAGGGCGTGCTTCAATTAACAAGTGCTGAATATACGGGTCCTTTGCATTTTGTGCAGTTTTGGTTGGATGTCATAAGCGAGTGGGAAACAGAAAATAATCAAACAGCGTTGATTGGACTAAGTACTACGAAAGATGTACAAGATGCCGTATTAAATGATGCGAAACGTAACCAGACAATCGATGTCATTGATATTCGCTATTGGTATGAACAAGCTGATGGTGTAACATATGAACCAAAAGGTGGACAACATCTGGCGCCACGCCAACAAGCCCGTCTGTTCAAACCGAAGAAGACTTCGTTCGAAAAGGTATACCAAGCTGTCTCAAGCTATCGAGAGCGATATCCAGATAAAGCAGTTATCTATTCTGCTACTGGAGCTGAAAGTAATGGTTGGGCCGTGTTTATGGGGGGCGGTTCACTAGCAACTATTCCTGCAACGTTGCCGGTTGGCTTTTTGACCGCCGCTAAACAAATGAAGCCGCAGCCAAGCGGTATAGATGGACTTTATATCTTGCGTAGTGGTGAAGAGGAACAAATTGTATATGCTAGTGGTTTACGTGAAGTGGAATTTGATTTATCTCATACAGAAGGGAATTTTATGCTGAGCTATATAAACCCTACAACAGGGGAGGTGCTTGCTGAGCAAAAGATAGAGGTGGGTAAGAAGCAAACCGTGAAATTGAAAGATACTAACCAAAGCATTGTGTGGTTACACCGTGCTTAATATTTAACGTAAATGATGATAAAATCTAGCACCTATGCTATCCTATTTGCTTTTTTATGTATGGTGGCCTGTACGACTGGCCAGCAAAAGCATGCATCCGTTCAACGTTTGCAGGTCTCCGATAATGAACATTATATCGTAACTGAAGACGGTAAACCTTTCTTTTGGTTGGGTGATACCGGCTGGCTATTGTTCAACAAGCTGAGCAAAGAAGAAATAAATCAATACCTGGAGGATCGGCAAAAAAAAGGCTTCAATGTGATTCAGGTCATGCTGTTACATACCTTAAAGGCTAAAAATGCTTATGGTGGTTTTGCTTTGGAGGGAGGAGATGTTTCCAAACCCTTGCTAGAAGATACGCTAAAACAGGATAGTACTCATTTTAATTATTGGACTTTAGTGGATTATGCTGTCAAAAAAGCAGCAGAAAAAAACATATACCTTGCTTTAGTGCCTGTTTGGGGTACTAATGTGAAAGAAGGAGGGGTTACAAGTGAACAGGCAAAAGCGTATGCAACATTTCTTGCTTACCGCTATAAAAATGCACCAAATATCATTTGGTTAAATGGTGGCGATATTAAAGGCGATGATTCCTTACAAGTTTGGCAAACTATAGGAAAGACCCTGAACGAACTTGATTCCAATCACCTCATAACTTTTCACCCCAGAGGACGCACTAGCTCTTCTGAATGGTTTCACCAAGCGTCTTGGTTAGATTTTAATATGTTTCAATCGGGTCATAGACGTTATGATCAAGATACCTCGGCTAATGAAACCAATCATTATGGAGAAGATAATTGGCGCTTCGTAGAAGGCGATTATCAATTGAAACCTACAAAGCCTACTATTGATGGCGAACCCTCCTATGAAGGTATCCCACAGGGATTACATGATCCCAAGGAACCGAGATGGACAGATAAAGATATTCGTCGATATGCCTATTGGTCGGTATTCTCCGGGGGATTCGGCTTCACTTATGGCAATAACTCCGTGATGCAGTTCTTGAGTAAAGCCGATACAAGCGCTGCTTATGGGGCAACGGAGTGGTGGCTGGAAGCTTTACAAAATCCAGGTGCCGGACAGATGAAGTATTTAAAAGACTTGATGCTTTCGAAATCCTTTTTAGATCGGGTACCGGATCAATCTTTATTGGCAGAGAATGGAGAACAATACCAATATAAGGTGGCTACACGTGGTAAGGATTATGTATTCGTTTATACGTACAGCGGAGGATTCATCCACGTTAAGCCAGAGAAACTGTTGGGCAATAAATGGGAGGCGTCGTGGTTTGATCCACGCACTGGCGTATACACACCAATTAAGGCAATAAGTGATAAGGAATCCTTAACCTTTAAGGCACCGGGAGAAGAACGAGAGGGGAACGATTGGGTGTTGGTTTTGGAAGCACTTTAGTTATGAATTATGAATTATGAATTATGAATTATGAATATTTTAAAGGACAAGAGTTTTCAATTTGCATTAGAAGTAATCAAAATATATAAGCAACTGACGGTTGATAAAAAGGAATTTGTTTTAAGCAAGCAATTGTTAAGAAGCGGGACCGCAATCGGTGCTTTGGTAAGAGAAGCGAATAACGCTGAAAGTAAAATGGACTTTATTCATAAACTTGCCATTGCGCAGAAGGAATGCGATGAGACGCTGTATTGGCTTGAATTATTATTCCAATCTGGTTATTTGGAAAAGGAATCTTTCGAACTACTTAATAAATACGGAAAGGAGATTTTACTGATCATAAAAAGTTCAATCCTAACCGTTAAGAATAAACTTGGCAAGTTATGAATTCATCATTCATCACTCATCGTTCATCGCTCATCGTTCATCACTCATCATTAACGTGTATGATGTTAGTAGTGCTGGCAGGATTTTTATCCTCCTGCTCCAAAGAAGTGTACCTATTTACCTCTTTTCACGAGCCGGCGGATGAGGGGTTGCGGCTGCTATACAGTGAAGACGCTTATCATTGGAAAGATTTGAACCATGTGTTTCTGAAGCCAACGGTCGGCACACAGAAAGTGATGCGTGATCCTTCGATCGTTCGCGGGCCGGACGGCGTGTTTCATCTCGTGTGGACCTGCAGCTGGAAGGGCGATAAAGGTTTTGGTTATGCGGAGTCGAAGGATCTGATACATTGGTCGGATCAACGCTTTATCCCCGTAATGGAGCATGAACCGACAACCGTTAATGTTTGGGCACCGGAACTTTTCTATGACGACGATACCAAACAATATGTGATCATTTGGGCATCTACCATTCCGCATCGATTTGAGAAAGGAATAGAAGAGGAAGAAAACAATCACCGTATGTATTATACAACGACAAGCGACTTCAAATCATTTAGTAAGGCACAGCTTTTTCTTGACCCAGGCTTTAGTGTCATCGATGCAGTCATTGTCAAGAGAAAGCTGAATGATTATGTATTGGTGCTGAAGGATAATACAAGGTCAAACCGTCATTTAAAAGTAGCTTTTGCTGAAAAGGCGTTGGGACCTTATCACGATGTCTCTAAATCTTTTTCGGGAGAAAAGACAGAAGGGCCAAGCGTTGTTAAGACCGGTGCTGATTACCTAATCTATTTTGATTCGTATGGAGATAAAAAATATAAAGCGGTCAGTACGCCGGATTTTAAGAATTTTAAGGAGATAGATGATCAAGTAACCATCCCGGAAGGCCATAAACACGGTACTATTTTTAAAGCAAGCGAAGGTGTTTTGAAGAGATTGAAAAAAGAAATAGACAATTAGTATTAGTGAATAGTATAATATCGCTATGACAAGTGTTTTTTACCCGTCATTTCGACTGAAGGGTGTACGTCGGCTAGCGGAGGAATGGAGAAATCTCCAAAAGAGTATGCTGAATAGGGGCTAATCTCATTGATAAACAGATTTCTCCATTACACTCCATTCCAGTCGAAATGACGAAGTAATAATTTGGGTGATCCCTTTTTAAACGACAAAAGAAGAAATATAAAATGATAGTCAAAATAAAAACAATAGTACTTTTCTGTGTATCCTGCATATGTGGTGCCACTGCAGGGGCACAAGATACCGCTAAGTATATTGGAAGTACCTTGTCTAACGTTGATTACCACCACGGGCAATTAAGCCCTGCAGTAGGTGTTCATAATATCCAGGTGTTCAGGGCGAACCGGGAACATCCAGAGCTGGCGGGCGAGCACAGTTGGACGTATAATCATCAACCCATGTTAGCCTATTGGAACAACCAGTTTTTTCTGGAATTCTTAAGCAATCCTGTCGGCGAACATATTCCTCCGGGAGAAAGTTTATTGCAGACATCCAAAGATGGCTATCAATGGACAGATCCCGTGGTGGTTTTTCCTCCTTACAAAGTGCCAGACGGTTGGCAGAAAAAAGGGAACGATCAAGTGGCAAAGAATCTGTATGCCGTGATGCACCAGCGCATGGGCTTTTATGTATCAAAAAGCAATCGATTATTGGTGCTGGGATATTATGGGGTAGCCATGGATGCGAAAGACGATCCGAATGATGGCAACGGTATCGGGCGTGTAGTCCGGGAAATTTATAAGGATGGTACTTTTGGTCCGATTCACTTTATCCGCAATAATGCTTCTTGGGACAAGCGGCAGTCGGCCTACCCTTTTTTTACGGAAAGCAATGACGAGGGTTTTGTAACGGCCTGCGATGAACTGTTAGCACAGCCCTTAATGATGCAACAATGGGTGGAGGAGGCGGATAGAGACGACCCGTTGATACCGCTAAAGCGAAGTATTAAGGCTTTTAACTATTACCATTTGCCCGATGGAAGGGTGGTTGGATGGTGGAAACATGCTTTAACATCCATTAGCAAAGATGATGGTAAATCTTGGGAGTACGATGCGCTGAGGGCCCCGGGCTTTGTCAATAGCAATGCCAAAATATGGGCACAAAAAACTAGCGACAGCAGCTATGCCACTGTTTACAATCCCTCCGAGTTTCGCTGGCCTTTAGCCGTTTCAACGAGTGATGACGGACTGACATACAAAGATCTGTTACTCGTAAACGGAGAAATTTCTCCCATGCGTTATGGTGGTAATTATAAGTCTTATGGACCACAGTATGTGAGAGGAATTGAAGAGGGGAACGGTACGCCACCGGATGGGGCCATGTGGGTGGCCTATAGTATGAACAAGGAGGATATGTGGGTGGCCTCCATACCAGTACCCATCACCACTCATGTGGTTGGTAAGGTGCACGAGACCTTTTCTAACATGCCGGCAGGCAAGGAACTGGCTAAATGGAACTTGTATAGTCCGATATGGGCATCCACAAAAATAGAAGAGGCACCTAATGGGGTAAAGGCCTTAGCCCTGCGTGATAAAGATCCTTATGATTATGCTAGAGCCGAACGCCTGGTTCCTGAAAGTAAGCAGATACAAGTAGCTTTTACCGTGTTACCTGCACAAGCCGATCACGGCTTATTACATATTGAATTTTTGGACGCAAAAGGGCAAGCAGCTGTGCGTTTGATCATCGATAAAGATAGCTTGATTAAAACAAAAGCGGGTTATCGTGATGCGGGCTTGGGTGATTATCAGGCGGGGAAACCCATTCATTTCGTGTTGAGACTAGATGTTAGTACACGTTCTTATACCATAGAGGTCAATGGAAAAGAAAAAGGAACGAAGATCTTTTTTGCGCCTGTGGCAAGTATAAGCCGTATCGCCTTCCGTACAGGTGAAGTAAGACGTTTTCCGGATGCAGATACACCGACCGATCAAGATTACGATCTTAAAAATCCCGGAACACCGGCAAAAGAAGCGATTTACTATATCAGTGATTTTAGTGCAGAATCGCTTTAATCGTGTTCCGCTAAGTGAAAAACAAATAAATAATCCTTTTATAAAATGTTGAAGCTAATTGCTATTATTCATATCCTGTTTTTACTATGTATAAGTCTTCGTTCGCATGCGCAGGAGACAGATACAGTGTATTTGTCGGGAACAGGAAAGGATGATCGGGTAAACTGGCAATTCTATTGTACGGCAGGTGCAAAGGCAGGCAAGTGGACCACAATTCCCGTTCCTGCTAATTGGGAGCTGGAAGGGTTTGGCCAATACAATTATGGTTTTGACAAAAAGGAGAAAGTAGGGAAAGAAGAAGGTATATATAAACACCAATTTCAGGTACCCCTCCAATGGAAAGCACAGCATATTAACCTTGTATTTGAAGGGGTAATGACTGATGCGGAGGTAAAGATCAATGGTAAACTACTTGATCCGGTGCATCAGGGAGCATATTATGCTTTTAAGTATGATATTTCTTCACGCTTACACTATGGAAAGGACAATTTTTTGGAAGTGAAAGTCTCAAAACATTCGGCTAATGAGTCGGTAAACGCTGCGGAGAGGAAGGGAGATTTTTGGATCTTTGGTGGTATATTTCGTCCGGTATGGCTCGAAGTTTTACCCAAGAAACATATTCAGCGTACTTCCATCAAGGCTTTAGCGAACGGAGATTTTCAGTCGGTTGTTCAATTAAACACACAGGCAGATAGTCTGACAGCGCAGATTTATACACTCCACGGTGAGACAGTAGGAGCTGTTATGCAACAAAAACTAAGCGCGCAACAGAAGCAGGCAACGTTTCAAACGCATGTAGAACAACCTTTATTATGGTCGGCCGAGTTTCCTAACCGATATGAAGTGGTGTTTGACTTGTATGAAAAAAATCAGGTAGTCCATCGTTTTAAACAAAAGTTTGGCTTCCGTACAGTAGAGGTAAAACAACGCGATGGTATTTATATCAATGGCATGAAGATGAAGTTTAAGGGAGTGAACAGGCATTCTTTTTGGCCGAGTTCGGGCCGTACTACCAGTAAGCTTTTAAGTATTCAAGATGTCGAGTTGATGAAAGAAATGAATATGAATGCCGTGCGCATGTCGCATTATCCTCCAGATGATCATTTTTTAGAGGTTTGCGATTCTTTGGGCCTTTATGTGATGGACGAGCTTGCAGGTTGGCATGGTCATTACGATACACCTACCGGCACTAAACTATTAAAGGAAATGATGGTACATGATGAGAACCACCCGTCGATTGTGCTCTGGGCAAATGGTAATGAGGGCGGGCACAATGTTGATCTAGATCGTATTTTCCTGGAAGAGGATCTTCAACAACGTCCTGTGGTACATCCTTGGCAATTATTTGGTGGGATTGAAACTCAACACTATCGTGAATATAATTACGGTATTGGCAATTACGATCATGGAAAAGCAATCGTGATGCCTACCGAGTTTCTGCATGGTATGTATGATGGTGGGCATGGCGCCGGTTTGGAAGACTATTGGAAACAGATGTGGTCCGAACCACTTTCCGCCGGAGGTTTTCTTTGGGACTTTGCTGATCAGGGTGTTGTACGCAGAGATAAGAAAGATTCAATTGATACAGACGGTAATCATGGTGCCGATGGCATTGTAGGTCCCTACCGGGAGAAAGAGGGAAGTTTTTATGCCATTAAAGAAATCTGGAGCCCGGTATTTATCGAACGAAGGGAGATTACACCCGCTTTTGATGGTACGTTTTCCATAGAAAACCGTTATGCTTTTACGAACCTAAATCAATGCTCTTTTGCTTGGGAGTTGAAAAAGTGGGATCAGGAAGCTTTTTCGACGGATTCGATTCGGGGGCAATTAGAAGCCCCTGACGTGAAACCCTTAGAAAAAGGCACGCTCCATTTGGAACTCCCAGCTAATTGGAGAAATTATCAGGTGTTGTATCTTACTGCCTACGACGCGCATCAAAAGGAGCTGTTTACATGGTCTTTCCCTATTCAACAACCGCAAGAAGTGGCTGGCCAAATGATGACGGAAAAGGGTGCGGCGATTGTAAAATACACAGAACAGGACACCTTGGTTTTAGTGGATATAGATGCGTTACATCTACGCATTAACAAGCGAAACGGTAAGTTACTTCGGGTATGCAATGGAAAAGGGGAAATACCTTTTCGGGATGGACCGATCCTACAGCAAGGGCTTAATAACTTTGGTCATTTTAGGATACGACAGGAGAAAGACAAAGTCATATTGGCTTCCAGCTTCGATCAGAAAGAAAACTATAATACCTTGGAGTGGACCTTTTACCCATCTGGATGGGTTAAGCTCTTTGTGCGTTATTTTCCGGGCGACTATTTCACCGATTATGTTGGTTTGAATTTTTCTCTTCCAGAGAAAGAGATGCTGGACGTTACCTACATGGGTAAAGGCCCTTATCGCGTGTGGAAAAATAGAATGAAGGGACAGATCCTGGGCGTTTGGAGCAAAACATATAATAACAGTGAGACAGGCGAAGCACCCTGGTTGTACCCAGAGTTTAAAGGCTATCACGCCAATATGTATTGGACGGTGTTTAAAACGCAAGGCCACTCTTTTAAGGTAGTGACGCCAAATGAGGATGTTTTTCTTCGGCTGTATAGCCCCGCCTATAAAGAGGATGCATGGAAGAATTACGATTTAGTATTTCCATCGGGCGATATCTCTTTTATGCAGGGCATTTCGGGAATCGGAACGAAAACACAGAAAAGAGAAAATACCGGGCCAATGGGCGCAAAGAACATCTTTTACGATTATGAAAAAGATCCTACGCGGGCCAAAGAGCTCACGTTATATTTTAACTTTAATGAACCATAAATAAAATGCGAAACGTTCATTTAATGGCTCTTCTATTATGTTTGTTGTTTGCTAGACAGCAAGTTTTGGCACAAACAGCAGAGATACAGGTGAATGATTTACGCTGTGAATCGCTGGTCAATCCTTTGGGTATGGATGTATTCGCTCCCCGTTTAAGCTGGCAGTTAAGGGGAAGTAAAAGGGGACTAATGCAAACTGCTTATCAGATCCAAGTGGCGTCAACTCCTGATTTACTGATGGCAGGAAAAGCCGATTTTTGGGATTCTGAAAAGGTCATGAGCGAGAGTAGCATACAGATTCCTTATAAAGGGAAGATGCTGCGTAGTACAGATCAATGTTATTGGCGCGTAAGGATCTGGACGAATGATGGGGTATCAGCTTGGAGCACACCGTCTTATTGGACCGTTGGACTGTTGACGTATGCCGATTGGAAAGGTCGCTGGATTGGTCTCGACCGGTCGTTCAGCTGGGATCGGGAGGATCAGTTTTCCAGGCTCTCCGCCCGATATTTCAGAAAGGAATTCCGCCCCCAAAAAAAGATAAAGCAAGCTATGGTATACATCATGGGTTTGGGTCTTTACGAGCTCTATATAAATGGGGAAAAAATTGGTAAACAAGTACTGGCCCCAGCGCCTACCGATTATACCAAAGAGATCAAATACAACACCTTCGATGTAAGTGCGCAATTACAACAGGATAACAATGCCATTGGCGTGATATTAGGCAACGGTCGTTTTTATACGATGCGACAAGCCTATAAACCCTATAAAATCAAAACGTTTGGCTATCCCAAGCTGCGCATGCATATGGAAATCCGATACGAGGACGATACCAAGGAAACGATCAGCACGGATGATTCCTGGAAGGTAAGCGCCGACGGCCCTATTCGGGCCAATAATGAGTATGACGGTGAGGAATACGATGCCAGAGAGGAATTGGAAGGTTGGAATAAAGCGGGTTATGACGATGCGAACTGGTTGAAGGCCGATTTTGTACAGGAGCCAGGGGGAATGCCGCGTGCACAAACAAATGAGTTTATGCAGGTGATGGATACCCTAAAACCGAAAAGTATCCATCAAGTGTCCGCAGGAAGGTATGTCTTAGATATGGGGCAGAATATGACGGGTTGGTTAAAGTTGCGCGTCAAAGGCGACAGCGGTACGCGTGTAAAGATGCGATTTGCTGAATCTTTACAACAGGATGGCAACTTGTTTGTAGCCAATTTACGAGATGCCAGGGTCACCGACGTTTACACCCTGAAAGGGGTAGGGGTAGAAACGTGGGAACCGCGCTTCGTTTATCATGGGTTTCGATATGTGGAAATTACCGGCTACCCCCATGAGCCCACACTAGAAGATTTCCAAGGCATGGTGGTCTACGATGGATTAGCGTCTACTGCTTCTTTTGCATGTGATCAACCTGTGTTAAATCAGCTTTATCACAATGCATGGTGGGGTATCGCCGGAAATTATAAAGGAATGCCCATAGATTGTCCGCAACGTAATGAAAGGCAACCCTGGTTGGGAGATCGAACAACGGGTGCTTATGGTGAGAGCTTTCTATTCGATAATGCTAAGTTATATGCAAAGTGGTTAGATGACATTGCTTCCGCACAAATGCCCGATGGGAGTATCCCGGATGTGGCACCGGCTTTTTGGCGTTATTACAGCGATAATGTAACCTGGCCGGGAACCTATCTATCGGTGGCCGATATGTTGTATCAGCAGTATGGAGATACCTATGTGATCAAAAAACATTACCCATCCATGAAAAAATGGATGGATTACATGAGCAGAAATTATGAGAATAAAGGGCTTATTACCAGGGATAAGTATGGCGACTGGTGTGTGCCGCCGGAGGCTAAAGAGTTAATTCATTCCCGAGATCCACAACGCCAAACCGATGGGGTGTTGTTGGCCTCTGCGACCTATTACCATTTATTGCAGTTGATGCAACGTTTTGCAGATATTACAGGAAATGAAAATGATAGGCTGTTTTTTGAGATAAAAGCGAAACGTTTAAAAGAGGCCTTCAATCAGCAGTTTTTGGATAAAAGCACCGGTCAATACAGCAATAATACCGTTACAGCGAATTTGCTGCCGCTCTATTTCGAAATGGTTCCGGAAGAAAACCGCAAGTTGGTTTTTGAAAATATCGTTACAAAAATCACGGGGGAACACAAAGGGCATATTAGCACTGGAGTGATCGGTACACAGTATCTGATGAGAGGCCTGAGCAATAACGGTCGGCCTGACCTGGCCTTCCAACTGGCTACGAATACGACCTATCCGAGTTGGGGATATATGGTGGAAAAAGGCGCCACCACCATATGGGAATTATGGAACGGTGATACGGCCAATCCAGCGATGAATTCACAGAACCATGTGATGTTGCTGGGCGATTTATTGATATGGTATTATGAAAATCTTGTTGGTATCAAAGTGCATAAACCGGGTTTTAAGCAGTTCATCATGAAGCCAGATTTTAGTAATCCGCTCAAGTGGGTAGTGGGTAGCTATCGATCGGGTTACGGACTTATTAAAAGTAGCTGGAAAAAGGAAAAAAACAGTTTGCAATGGGATATGGAAGTACCTGCCAATACAACTGCGTTGGTTTATTTTCCAACAATCGATAGCAGAAAAATTAAAGAAGGCAAGCGCACAATAGAAAATAGCAAAGGAATTCGTTATGTGAAAGAAGATAAGGGATATAGTGTTTTTGAGGTAGGTGCGGGCACCTATCAGTTTCGTGTTGACTTAATTAAATGATGAACGATGAGTTATGAATGAGCGTCATCTCGAGCGGAACGCGGTGCAGTCGAGACATCTAGATTTCTCCGCTCCATTTCATTCCGGTCGAAATGACGGAGGCAGCCGCAACGGACGGCTACAAAAAATGTATTGATGCTTATATCCCAATACAAATTAATGGTGGGTTATGAGTGGTGAGTTGTGGGTTGCGAGGATTCGTAACACGAGCGTCATCTCGAGCGGAACGCGGTGCAGTCGAGACATCTAGATTTCTCCGCTCCATTTCATTCCGGTCGAAATGACGGAGGCAGTCGCAACGGACGGCTACAAAAAAATGTATTGATGCTTATATCCCAATACAAATTAACAGTAAATGGTGGGTTATGAGTGGTGAGTGGTGAGTTGCGAGGATTCGTAACATGAGCGTCATCTCGACCGTAGTGGAGAGATCAATACGAGCGAATAGAAAATAAAATTATTTACGGATGAACCGCCCATGTTTAAAATTTCATTTTTATCACACAGGAAAATGTAAATTTTATTCACGGATTTTAAACACTCCATGGTGTTCATGAGCCCTTCGGGGTTTGAACATGGTAAGCTCCATCTGGCCTATGGTAAAAAATTATTTACAGATGAAATTACTAAACAACATAAAAACGTTAAGCTTCTTCATAATCCTATCTCTATTTGCCTTGGTAGGTTATGGGCAGGATAAGCAACGTTGGAAACAGGGGATCCTGAAAGAAGAATTTTTATATGAAAAAGCTCCTTTTCCTTCGTGCCATTCGGCCACGCTCGCCGAAACGCCTATGGGTTTAGTGTCCGCTTTTTTTGGTGGTACGAAAGAACGTCATCCCGATGTAGAGATTTATGTATGCCGTCAGGAAAATGGTGTTTGGACGGCTCCTGTATCGGCTGCCGATGGCGTTCAGGCAGACGGAAGTCGCCTACCTACCTGGAATCCGGTTTTATATCAAGTTCCCAATGGAGATCTGCTCTTGTTTTACAAGGTAGGCCCTAAACCTTCGGAGTGGTGGGGTATGTTGAAGCGATCAAAGGATGGCGGGAAAACCTGGTCGGATGCCGAAAAGCTGCCTGACGGGAATATCGGACCGGTGAAGAACAAACCTATCTTATTAGGAAACGGACAGCTTTTTTGCCCAAGCAGTACAGAAGGCGATGGCTGGAAAATACATTTTGAAGTCACCAATGATGTTGGGAAAACATGGCGTAAAATTGGCCCTCTAGAAGCGAAGGATAGCATTGATGCGATTCAGCCCAGTATTTTGATTCATCAAGACAACAAACTTCAACTATTGGCGCGCAGTCGGAATCGCGCACTGGTTCAGGCTTGGTCGGACGATAACGGTGAAACCTGGTCGCCCTTAGAGAAAACCACTTTGCCTAATAATAATTCAGGAACAGATGCGGTAACCTTACAAGACGGGAGAGAGGTATTGGTTTATAACCACGTGCTTCCTCCGGATGATCTGGCAAAAGGACCAAGAACCCCTTTAAATGTATCCGTTTCCAAAGATGGGAAAAACTGGTACGCGGCCCTCATTTTGGAAGACTCTCCCATCAGTCAATATTCCTATCCCGCGGTCATACAGACCAAGGACGGACTGGTGCATTTTATCTATACCTGGCGACGGGAGAAAATAAAACATGTAGTGGTGGATCCCGGTAAACTGAAGCTGAGAAAGATCAAGAAGGGTAGCTGGCCCAAGTTAAAAGGATATACACCACCTACATTAAATGAGTATAAAAAAGAAGAAGATTAACGCTTATGAATCGCATTTCGTTCCAATGGTTTAAATTAGTTGTTCTATGCTTGCCTTTTGTTGCGCTTTCCACTTATGCCCAAGATTCGGATAGTCAATATCGTATGCCACTCAAAGACGTGTTACAACGGATAGAACAGCAATTTAATATCAAAATTAAGTATGATGAAAATCAGGTGAAAGACCGCCTCCTGACCTATGCCCTTTGGCGTTTTCGACCAACCGTAGACGAGACCTTGGCGCAGGTATTGACACCCTTGGATTTAAAAGTGAATAAAGAAAAAGAAGGGGTTTATAAGCTAAAGGAATTTGAATATTACCGCTGGCCGGTGCAGGAAGGATGGGAGAAACTAGATGCGCTTGCCGCCCGGTATCAGGATAAACAAAGCTGGGAATTAAGAAAAGATAGTCTTAGAAGTGAGCTATGGGAGGCTTTAAAGCTAAGCCCTTTGCCACCGAAACCTGTATCGAAGCCTATTATAACACCTGTTAGAAAAATGGACGGCTATACCGTACAGAATATCGCCTTGGAAATATTACCCGGTGTTTATGTAAATGGTTCCTTATATCGCCCAACAAAAATGAAGGGAAAAATACCCATCGTTTTAAGTCCGGATGGCCATTGGCAAGGCCATCGCTTTCGTGAGGATGCGCAGATCCGCTGTGCCATGACCGCAAGAATGGGAGCGATGGCTTTTAGCTACGATCTATTTGGTTGGGGCGAATCAGGCTTGCAGTTTAAATATGAAGACCATCGAAGAAGTCTATCGCACGCTGTTCAGACGCTCGGTGCTGTTCGTATTCTTGACTATTTGCTGACGCTGCCGGAGGCGGACACGGCACGGGTGGCTATCTGTGGTGGTTCCGGTGGAGGGAGTCAAACGGTGTTGATGGCCGCATTGGATCCCCGTATAAAATTAAGTATTCCGGTAGTTTCATTATCTTCTTATTTCTATGGTGGCTGCCCTTGTGAAAGCGGGATGCCTATCCACCTTTGCTGTGGTGGTACCAATAATGTGGAGCTGGCAGCCATGACCGCTCCAAACCCGCAATTGGTGATTTCGGACGGCAGCGATTGGACGGCACATATGCCCGAACATGATTTCCCTTATTTGCAGAGGATGTACACTTATTACGGAAAACGGGATTTCGTTGAGCATGTACATCTACCACAGGATGGCCATGATTTTGGTTTTTCCAAGCGAAAGCCGGTGTATGATTTCTTGATGAAGCATTTCGATCTAGATGAAAAAGCCGTGAAGGATGCACAGGGGAATTATGATGAAGGTAAATGCACTATAGAGAAAGAGCAGGATTTATATGTTTTTGGTGAAAACGGAGAAAGGCTTCCCGCCAATGCCTTAAAAGGGTATGAAAATTTAAAGAAATTATTTCCATGAAGGATTTTTTTCTTAATCAACTTTTTTCATTGCGTGTTTGTTTTTAAAGGCATTCAAGCTACTTCGTGGTCTGCGGAAGAAAGTAACACGATTTTTAAAGAAATAACTAAAGAAAACGTTCAATCCCTACTCATGAAACCAGTTATGTACACAATAAATCGAAGAAAATTTATACAGCAAGCCACTACTATGGCCTTGGGAGCAGCTTTGCTGCCAGATAATTTATATGCCTCATCTAAAAATCCTTATAAAATAGGAGTAATAGACTTGATGATGCTAAAAAGGCAAAAAATCAGTGCGCTTGATTTGACCAATGAGCTGGGTGCCGATGGGGTAGAGGTAGATATGGGCGGTTTAGGCAACAGAGAAACTTTTGATAATAAACTGGCCGATCCAGCCATACGGAAAGCATATATAGATAAGGCAAAGGCTTTGGGTATCGAAATCTGTTCTTTGGCCATGACAGGCTTTTATGCCCAGTCCCTAGCTACGCGCCCAACCTACCAAAAGATGTTGCAAGACTGTATCGATACCATGAAAGCCATGAAGATCAAGACCGCTTTTTTACCCTTGGGGGTACAGTGCGATCTTACACAATTTCCCGAACTACGGCCGGTGTTAGTGGAACGTTTAGCTATTATTGGCAAGATGGCTCAGAAAGCAAAGGTGGTCATTGGTATCGAGACGGCCTTGGATGCGAAAGCAGAAAGACAATTTTTGGAGGATGTCAACTCACCCGCCATAAAAAGCTATTTCAATTTTTCTAATGCCCTAAAGAGCGGTCGTGATTTACATCAAGAATTGCGCATATTGGGGAAAGACCATATTTGTCAGATTCACTGTACAGATGAAGATGGTGTTTGGCTGGAGCATAACACACGGTTGGATATGCCTCGTGTGAAGCAAACCTTGGATGAGATGGGATGGAAGGGCTGGCTGGTTATTGAGCGATCTAGAGATGCCAATAATCCCCGTGATGTCAAAGGAAACTTCGGTGCCAATACACGTTACATGAAAAGAACTTTTCAATCTTAATCCATTATTTTTTGTAGGGCATGTTAAATTACAAGGGGCTACATAAAATGTTCTTTTAACATTTAAAGATAATATCCTACAATACATAGAAAAAATCTTATAAATAAAGGATAGGTCTTCTATTTAACTTTGTAAGTAGCCTGTCAGCGTCATTAGATATCCATTGACCTGATGTTAAACTTAAAGATGAGATTCTTACGCTTTATATTTTTCTACTTCGCCGTATGGCTGATACACCAGCTCCCTTTAAATTGATTCATTAGTACGGTTGTGGGTATTTAGGAAGATGTTTTGGAGTAACTACTTGATCGACATGATGAGTATAACCAATTATCAATAGTAAAACTATGTATGGCAAATTGACTTTGTTTTTGCTCTTCTTTTTTTCGACAGGGGGAGCACATTCTTTCACGCAAGAGGGAGTAATCTCGGGGCGTGTACTCGATTCTGTGAGCCGATTGCCGCTAATGGGTGTCGGTGTTAAATTAAAAGATACGGATATTAGCGTTGCTACCGATGAACAAGGACGATTTTCGATCAGTTCTGATAGTAAGGGGCAGGTTGTTCTCGTGTTTTCCTACATTGGCTATGATTCGCAAGAGATATCCACAACCGCTGGTTCCACAATGGAGGTGCGGTTGATAGAAACTGCTTCTGAACTGGATGAAGTGGTGATCATCGGTTATGGAACAGTGCGAAAAAGAGATCTGACTGGTTCGGTTGCTTCAGTAAGGTCAGAAGATATCGTGCGGTCTCCTACACACAATGCAATGGAATCTCTACAAGGGCAGGTTCCGGGTCTGGATATTGTGCGAAATTCAGGGCGGGCTACATCAGGACTAACGATGAATATCCGCGGCAAGCGATCACTTTCGTCAGCCACCGACGAATTTGGCAACTTGATTGCTAATAATCCATTATTTATCATCGATGGTGTCCAAGGGGGAAATATTTCAGACATTCCGCCACAGGAAATTGAGTCGATCGAAGTAATGAAAGATGCTTCATCAACAGCTATTTATGGTTCTCAGGGAGCAAATGGGGTGATTATTGTCACGACAAAACGCGGAAAAGCCGGCAAGACCCAGATCAATTTCAACGGCTATACCGGGTTAAACGGTTGGGCGCAGTATCCCAAGATGCGTATGGGAGACGATTATCTTCAATTGCGCCGTGAAGCGGCAAAAACGGCAGGTCAATGGTCCTCGCCAGATGATGATCAAACGTTATTTACCGCAGAGGAATGGGGAGCACTATCGAATAATCAATGGGTAGATTGGGTTGATGAGGTGCTCAAAGTTGGAATTGTTCAGAATTACCAGCTAACGGCATCAGGAGGTACTGATAAGACTGCAGGATTGCTATCGGCCGGTTATTATCAGGAGAAAGGTTCTTTTAAGGACGATGAAATGGACAAATATAACCTGAGAGGGAACGTCGACCATAGTTTTAGTAATTATTTAAAAATCGGTGCCGCAACACAATTAACCCACTATGCTGCATACGAACGTGCAGAAAATGTGTTATGGCGTGCAGCAACCAATGAACCATTGGGGATGCCCTACGATGATAATGGCCAAGTGGTTCTCTGGCCGTTGGGGCGTGCAGGTAAGGTGAGTCCTTTGGCGGATGAAGCTGGCGACTATATCGCAAAACATCAACGGCTAACAACCAATGTGCTGGCCAATGGTTATATAGAGCTAAAGCCAACTGAAGGCCTTTCGCTTCGTTCCAACCTGGGCGTCAATTTTAATTTTAGAAGGAACTCGGATTTTGAAAGTGAAAGTTCCATAGATCGTGCAGGCAACTATAACGAGTCAATAGCCTATATACTTTCTGCCGAAAAATTATTTATCACATGGGAAAATATAGCAAGCTATTCGAAGGTTTTTGGAAATCACTCATTAGGACTTACTGCATTAACATCTTGGACACAATCGAAGTTCAGAAGTTCGTATAGTGAAGGAGCGGGACAGTTGATACCCAATCAACTCTGGCATAACTTATCCGCGAATGCAAAGGAATCTTATGTGATCCGGTCGAGTTATACGCAAAGCCAGACGTTTTCATATGCATTTCGGGCAAACTATAGCTACTTGGGTAAATATTTGCTTACCCTATCAAACCGTTGGGATGGAGCTTCCCGTTTAGCTAAAAACAACAAATGGGCGGCTTTTCCTTCTGCAGCCCTGGCATGGCGTGCCAGCGATGAAGAATGGCTTTCCGGGGTTAAAAATTTAGACGAGCTGAAAATCCGTTTAAGTTGGGGGATGACCGGTAATTCCGGAATTAGTGAGTATGGAACGCAGTCTTGGCTTCAGCCGCTGTCTAATGCTGCATTTCAAGATAGAGGATTTACGTATTATGTATACGACACATTCCTGGGAAATGAGAACTTAAGTTGGGAAAAATCGAGCTCGTGGAATTTGGGTGTGGATTTTGGTTTTTATAGCGGACGTCTAACTGGTAGTGTCGATTTATACAATACGAAAACAACGGATATTCTATTGCCAAGAACATTACCTACTTCACTCGGTAGCGGGAATAATACGCCCTTCCAGATTTATGAAAATATTGGAGGTACCAATAACCGCGGAATAGAATTAAATGTGAATACGGTAAATATTAAAAAGCAAAATTTCGGTTGGCAAACCAATTTGACTTTTGCCGCTAATAGGGAGCGTATAACAGATTTGATAGACGGGCGCGATATTATTGGAGCAACTACTCGTGAAACAGAAAGTCTCTTGATCGGAAGGCCACTTAACTCGTTCTATACGTTTAAACGTCTGGGAATATGGCAGCTCGATGAGGCAGAAGAAGCAGCGAAATATTTTAAGGACGCAGCGAAGACACAACCATTTCAACCCGGAGATATAAAATTAGCTGATTTAAATGGAGATTATATTATCGATGAAACCAATGATGTCCAATACATTGGAAGCACTTCACCTAAATGGACGATTGGTTTAAACAACACATTGAACTATAAAAATTTCGATTTGAGCGTATATGTCATTGGACGATGGGGGCAGCTCATGACCTATGATTTTACGGCTTCGTATGATCCCTCCGGAAGGGGAAACCATCCAGCTTACCTAGATTATTGGACTCCAGAAAATCCAACAAATGATTTTCCAAAACCCGATTTAACGAATTTTTACAATTACAGAGGATATCAGTCGCTTAATTATGTAGATGGCTCTTATATAAAACTTAAGACCGTATCTTTTGGATATAAAATTCCTTCATCCGTATTCCGTAATTGGAAGGTGTCCGATTTTAGGTTATATCTGTCAGCCAACAACCTCTTTACAATAACGCGAAGCCACTTAGTGCAAAATTATGATCCCGAAAGAGGAGGTGCTGCAACGTCTCCCCTGCAGCGTCAGTTTGTTTTTGGAGTAAATATTGGTTTTTAAATCGAATAACCATGATAACGATGAGTAAAAGAAATAGATATCTAGCAGTGGCAATCGCTTTCTTCATGATGTTGATTGCTTCGTGTAGCCTCGATGAATACAATCCAGGTGGGACTACACCAGATTTGGTTTACAGCACTCCCGAGGGAATGAACGCATTAGTCAATTCCGCATATGTCAATTATGGAGGGCAGTTTTACGGCCGTGAAGACATTCTGATGCTAACAGAAGGGGGCACAGATCTATGGATTAATATCGCAAACAGCGGATATGGTAGGCAAATGACTAAATATGAAGAATTGACGCCGAGCACGGGGCAGCTTCGGAACAGTTGGAACCGGTTATATGAAATTGTCAATTATTGCAATGCCGGTATTTCTCGCATTGATGAGGTACCCTATGTGGATGAAGTAGAAAAACAAGCACGAAAAGGCGAGTTACACTTTTTACGAGCATACACCTATTGGCATATCGTGGAGCAGTATGGAAATGTAGACCTACGTACGGAAGAGACCAGTTCACCCATTTTAACAGTATACCGTAGCCCTATTGAAGCCTTTTATGACCTGATGCTTGCTGATATTGATGTGGCTATTGCCAGTCTTCCTGTAGACCCATTTCCAGCACAGGATATTGGTCGTGCTACACGCAAGGCTGCTTATGGTTTGAAAGCCCGCATCGCTTTAACACGGGCGTCATACGAGGATTCTCAGACAGAAAAGGATGAATTTTATGCTTTGGCGAGAGATGCGGCTATGTATGTTATTGAAAATCAGTCGATGTTGAAAGTGTCCTTATATGGAAGGCCAGAAGAGGTATTCAGACCTTCGAACAACAAAAACAACTCCGAAGCTTTGTTTGTTGTTACGCACTCCACCATTTCTTCATTAAATCCTCAACCCAATAATCCAAATCGCTTACATATTTGGTTTAAAGCGAAGTACTCATCAATGGCGGGTATGCAGATGGATTTGCCTTATGGAAACGACGTCAATTCCCGTTCTGGCGGTATGTGCTTCATGCCTACCCGGCACCTGCTCGAACTTTACGATGAAGAAATGGATGCCCGTTATCATGATTGGTTTAGGGAAGAATATCATCTAAATCAGCAGGAATATGCTTGGACAGCCGATGATCTGGCCTCTTTTGAAAAACCTTTCAGTATGGTGGGAACAACAATCAACCGTGGAGAGCTGGCATTGCTATTTACCAAGCACAGCATCGAAAATAAAAGGAATACACCGTACGCTGTGGTAGATATCAACGATACCTATAATGGCGATCGTGTGAGTAGCAATGCTCGATTTAATATTTGTTTTCCGGCGTTGAATAAGTATGACGATCCTGATTTGCCTACGGTTGGATCTAATTTCGGTAGCAAGGATGTTATTGTCATGCGGTTGCCGGAAATGTACTTTATCGCTGCGGAGTGCGAGTTAGAGATGAGTGGCGGATCCAAAGCTAAAGCAACTGAATTGATCAATGAAATTCGAAGAAGAGCTGCCGTAGCGGGAAAAGAAGCAGAAATGGAAATTACCGACGCACAATTAGATATGGATTTTCTACTCGAAGAGAAAGCAAGAGAACTTTGCGGTGAGCATTTGCGGTGGTTCGATCTGAAACGTACAGGTAAATTGGTAGATTATGTAAGAGCATATAATAAAGACATACCACTGATTCAGCAACACCATGTGTTGAGGCCAATCCCACAAATGTTTTTAGATGCGATCACTAATCCCGCCGAGTTTGGTCAAAACACAGGTTATTGAGATAGGCGGATTGTTATAAAGTATTTTTATGAAATTTTAAGGATAATATCCTACAATATAAAGAAAAGTTGTTATAAGGTGTGCTGGTACATCCCGATTATCTTTGTAGATAAAGCTAACCTTCAACCAGTCGTATTGGATACGATTATCGATAGGGTTTACAAAAAAAATGAGTCGAATTATCACTATAGCATATATTCTTTTGCATTACTGTGCAGCAGTCCATGCGAATAATTTGCAGACTATCAAACTACGTGTTGAATATAAGGATCACCCAAGGGCTGTGATGAAAATGAGGCCATCATTAAGCTGGGAGCTAAAGAGCGCAACGAGAAATACGCAACAGATCGCTTACCAGATTGTAGTGTTTTGTAAAATAGATAATTGGTCTGACGAAAAACAAATCGTTTGGAACTCTGGAAGAATAAACTCCCGGAAAAGCATTCAGGTCCCTTACAATGGACCATCCCTGCAAGCCACTCAGACGTATTACTGGAGAGTCAAAGTATGGGACAGTCATGGCAACGAGTCGGAATGGTCAGCGCCTGCAAGCTGGCAAATGGGACTTATTACGTTAGACGACTGGAAGAGAGCTCAATGGATAGCCTATGAAGAACTGCCAAAGGAACGCCAAGACCCATTGCCCAAAAGCGATAAGAAGGACGATTATCAAGATAACAATGTGCTTCCTCTATTGAGGAAATCGTTTCAGATTCAAAAGAACATAAAACAGGCAACGCTATTTATGAGCGGCTTGGGTCATTTTGAAGCGCACGTAAACGGTAAAAAAATAGGCGATCACTTTTTAGATGCGGGTTGGGTGAAGTATGATAAAGAAGCCCTGTACGAAACATTCGATATCACCAAAGATCTTAAAAAAGGTGAAAATGCAATAGGGGTGCTGTTAGGCAATGGTTTTTACTATATACCGCCTGTGAGAGGACGATATAGGAAACAGAAAGTTGCTTTTGGTTATCCCAAAATGATTTGCCGTCTGCAACTTACTTACGATGACGGAAGTACCATGGATATCGTGAGCGACACGAGCTGGAAAACAGACAAAAGCCCTATTACCTTTTCCAGTATCTACGGCGGGGAAGACTATGACGCCCGTTTAGAACAGATGGGTTGGGATAATATTCGTTTCAACGATCAGACTTGGAAACAAGCAATAGTGGTAGAAGGTCCGCCGGAACTTAAGCCGCAAACGGCAGAGCCTGTGAAAGTAATGCAGCAATTTGATCCGGAGGGTGTTTCGAAAACGCCTGCAGGAAATTGGGTGTATGATTTGGGGCAAAATGCTGCTGGGATTATACAAATTAAAGTGAAGGGGAATCAGGGTGATACCGTGCGCATTTACCCTGGAGAATTGTTGAAGGACGGTGCGGTTACACAGAAAGCCACTGGTAGCCCTTATTATTTTACCTATGTTTTAAAAGGCGAAGGGGAAGAGCTATGGCAACCTCGATTTTCTTATTATGGCTTTCGCTATGTAGAAGTGCGTGGTGCCATCCCATCCAGTGAACAGGAGAGGAGTGGACAAACCCCGAGGGTGTTGGCTTTGAAAGGATTACATACACGTAATGCGGCGCGTCAAACCGGCAGCTTTCAATCTTCCAATGATTTATTTAACCGCACATATGAGCTCATTGATTGGGCCATCAAAAGCAATATGGTAAGTGTATTTACGGATTGTCCGCATCGGGAGAAATTAGGTTGGTTAGAACAAACACACCTCATGGGAGCCTCGGTACATTATAACTATGATATTGCAACACTTTTGAGAAAAGTGATAGAAGACATGATGCAATCTCAGTTGTCAACGGGATTGGTTCCGGCAATCGCGCCAGAATTTGTTGAATTTAATTGGGGGGGCGACATGTTCCGGGACTCTCCGGAGTGGGGCAGCGCCAGCATTATTCTGCCCTGGTATCTGTACAAGTGGTATGGAGATGAGGAAACATTACATAACGCATATCCTATGATGAAAAAATACATCGCCTATCTGCAGTCGAAATCCGAAAATCATATACTGAAGCAGGGTTTGGGCGATTGGTACGACCTAGGTCCGGAGCCCCCAGGCGTATCGCAATTAACACCAATGGGCGTAACAGGCACGGCTATATATTATTATAACTTGAACTTGCTGAGCAAAATCGCTGATCAATTGGGAGAACATAAAGATAAAAAAGCGTATGCCCAATTGGCAGAAGAGGTTCGGCAGGCATTTAATGAAGCCTATTTTAATGTAGAAACGAAACAATATGCTACCGGAAGCCAAACGGCTAACGCCATGGCAGTTTATATGGAGCTCGTGGAGCCAGCATATAAGGATACAGTAGTGCAGCATTTAATTCAAGATATCCGCAACAGGAACAATAGTTTAACAGCGGGCGACATTGGGTATCGTTATGTTCTTCGGGTACTGGAGAAGGAAGGACGTTCCGATATTATTTATGATATGAACAATAAAACAGATGTTCCGGGTTATGGCTATCAATTGGCAAAAGGCGCAACGGCCTTAACTGAATCATGGCAGGCTCTGGAACAGGTGTCTAACAATCATTTCATGCTTGGACATCTCATGGAATGGTTCTATAGCGGTTTGGTCGGTATTAGGCAGCAGAAAGAGAGCGTTGCTTTCAGCAAGATTGAAATACACCCAACAGTGGTGGGCGATATCGATAGCGTTCGGGGTACTTATGATTCTCCTTATGGCTTGATTAGCTCGTCTTGGAAAAAGGAGAATAGTACGTTTGAACTGGAGGTGCAAATACCGCCGAATACGATGGCTTGGGTTTATTTACCGGTTCAAGAGGGGGCATCGATTTATGAAAGTACAAGAGCCATCAACGAAACAGATCTGAAAATTATAGGTCACGAACAGGGACGAACAATAGTAGAAATTGGCTCTGGAGATTATCGTTTTAAAGTAATGATGAACGATGAATGATGAACGATGAGTGATGAATGATGAATGATGAAAGGTAAGTGATGAGTATCCCCAACGTCATGTCGAGCAGAACGCAGTGCAGTCGAGACATCTAGATTTCTCCGCTCCATTTCATTCCGGTCGAAATGACAAAGGTACTCGCAACGGACAACTCATAAGGGACAAAAAAATGTATTGATACTTGTGCCCTAATACGAATTAACAGTAAATGATGAATTTTGAGTGATGAACGATGAATGATGAAAGGTAAGTGATGAGTATCCCCAACGTCATGTCGAGCAGAACGCAGTGCGGTCGAGACATCTAGATTTCTCCGCTCCATTTCATTCCGGTCGAAATGACGAAGGTACTCGCAACGGACAACTCATAAGGGACAAAAAAATGTATTGATACTTGTGCTCTAATACGAATTAACAGTAAATGATGAATTTTGAGTGATGAACATCTTGAATCTTTGATCTTATGTCTTGCTACTCATGTCTTGCTACAAAAAATGAAAAAACAACTATATATCATACTTTTTATCCTTTTTGGAAGAGAAGCTTTCGTTTATGCGCAGGAAGCACAGGTAACACCTGGAGAAATGGATCGTATCTATCATGAGGTTAAAACACCTTATAAATTCGGTTTGGTAATGGTGCCACCTAGTAACGATAAAAAGATGGATTGTCCTACGGTATTCAGAAAGGGAAAAAAATGGTATATGACCTATTTAACTTTTGATGGCAGAGGTTATGAAACTTGGTTGGCGAGTAGCGATAATCTACTACATTGGACGCCACAAGGTAAATTGATGTCGTTTTCAGGAGAAGAGACATGGGATGCGAATCAAAAAGCGGGATACAACGCTCTACAGGACATAACATGGGCAGGAACATATACTTTAAATCCTTTTAAGGGTAAATACTGGATGTCGTATTTTGGAGGTGATGCAGCGGGTTATGAAGCGGGCGACTTATCGATTGGGCTGGCATATACCAAAGGCGAGCCTTGGGTAGCACATGAATGGGAGCGGCTTGAAAGACCTTTGTTTACAGCGAAAGACAAGGATGTGCGTTGGTGGGAGAACCGAAAGCTGTTTAAAAGCACCATCATGGAAGATAAAAAGCGCTTAACAGGCCATCGTTTTGTGATGTATTACAATGCGAACGGAGATTCATTATCGAATAATGTAAAAACACGTTGGTTTGAACGGATCGGTATGGCGGTTTCGGATGATATGATACACTGGAAACGCTATTTAGAGGAGCCTGTGGTGCATCATCCGGTTGGGATCACTGGAGATGCTGTCATCCAGCAAATAGGCGAAACCTATGTGCTCTTTTATTTCGGTGCCTTTTGGCAGGACCGAAAGGGGGCCTTCAATCGTTTCGCTGCGTCAAAAGATTTGGTACATTGGACAGACTGGGAAGGGGAGAACTTGATAGCACCTTCAGAAAGTTATGACGCCTTGTATGCACACAAGTCTTTTGTACTTAAACATGAAGGCATCGTGTACCATTTTTATTGTGCTGTTAACAAAAATGAACAGCGGGGAATTGCGGTGGCCACTTCAAAGGATCTAGGAAAAAGCACGCTTCATTTTATTGCTCCACCCGAATCTCCATGACAGAAATAATAATCTGCTAACGTAATGAACACATCTAAAATCGTCTTTCCTTTTGTTTTTCTTTATATGTCGGCAGTCACACTGTATGGGCAGGAACAATCCTTGGGTAGGGTTCTCTTTAATGACAAATGGAAGTTCTATTTAGGAGATAAGCCGGAGGCAAAAGTGGAGGGCTTTCGTGATGACGGTTGGCGCACCCTAGATTTGCCGCACGATTGGAGCATTGAAGGTGCATTTTCAAAAGATAATCCTGCGACAAACCAAGGTGGCGCGCTCCCGGGAGGGATTGCCTGGTATCGGAAAAGCTTTTATGTACCAACCGGTACCGGCGATAAGCAGGTGTATATCGATTTCGACGGAATCTATCGCCATAGTGAGGTTTGGGTGAATGGCCATTATCTCGGGAAGAGGCCTAGCGGATATACTTCTTTCCGTTATGATTTAACACCTTATATAAAGGTAGGGGGCGAGGCAAATGTGATTGCAGTCCGGGTTGACAATAGTCAACAACCAAATTCACGTTGGTATTCCGGCTCAGGGATTTATCGGAATGTATGGTTGGTAACTAAAAATAAGGTTGCAATTGACCATTGGGGTGTGTTTGTAACCACTCCACTGGTGGAAAAAAATCGGGCAATTATTCAACAGCAAACCGTCTTGAAGAACTTGTCTGCGACGGCAGTTGCAGCTACTGTAGTACTTAGGGTCGTTGATGCAGAAAATAGGGTGCTGGTAGCAAAACAATATCAGCAAAACCTAACAAAGGGGGCCACAGAGGCGAGCTTTCAGTTGGAATTATCCCAGCCGATCTTGTGGAATACCGATCATCCGTATCGTTATCGGATAGAGACACAAGTGTATGTAGGAAAAAAATTGCTTGATCAGTATAGCGTACCGATCGGCATTAGGCGTTTTTCTTTTGACGCGAAAAAAGGCTTTGAGCTAAATGGCGAACAGAAAAGAATACTGGGGGTTTGTATGCACCATGATTTGGGTGCTCTTGGTGCAGCCATAAACAAGAAAGGCATGGAAAGACAATTGCTACTGTTGAAAAACATGGGCGCAAATGCTATCCGTATTTCCCACAATCCACCGGCTCCTGAATTTTTAGATCTATGTGACAGCTTGGGTTTTCTAGTGATGAACGAAGCTTTTGATATGTGGCGTAAGAAAAAGAATAAGTTCGACTACTCCCTGGATTTCGACGAGTGGCACCGGCAAGATTTGATTGATTTCGTCAAAAGAGATCGTAATCACCCTTCTGTTATGATATGGAGCATCGGAAATGAAATCCGCGAACAGTTTGATAGTACCGGTACCCAAATAACGAAAGATTTAACTGCGATTGTTAAAGAGGTGGATGCTACACGGCCCGTAACCGCTGCACTGACCGAAACGTATTTGGAGAAGAACTTTATTGCGCAGGCAGATGTTTTAGATCTATTGGGTTTTAATTATAAGTATGAACAATATGATAGTCTACCCATTCATTTTCCAGGTAAAAAGTTTATCGCTTCCGAAACGACATCGGCTTTAGCTTCCCGTGGTCACTATGATTTGGGACAGGATACCCTCCGGTTTTGGCCGCCAAGTGCGAAAGAGAAATTTGTTAAAAACGGCAATCCTGACTTTAGCGTATCTGCCTATGATCAAGTTGCGGCTTATTGGGGTACCAGTCATGAACAGGCATGGAAAGCAGTAAAAGAACGGGGTTTTATGACCGGACTGTTTGTATGGACGGGCTTTGATTATTTAGGAGAACCAGTGCCCTATGATTTTCCAGCCCGCAGTTCTTATTATGGTATTATTGACTTAGCTGGATTCCCAAAAGATGTGTACTATATGTATCAGAGCGAGTGGACGGATAAACCTGTATTACATCTCTTGCCACATTGGAATTGGCAAACCGGACAGACAGTAGATGTGTGGGCCTATTTTAGTCAGGCCGATGAAGTAGAACTTTTTTTAAATAATCAATCCCTGGGAATTCAAAGGAAACAGGCTGATGATATCCACGTTTCGTGGAAGGTTCCTTTCCAACCTGGCATGCTGAAGGCTGTTTCCAGAAAAAATGGTCGGGAAGTTTTAACGCAGGAGGTTCGCACCGCAGGCAAGCCGGCCAGTATTCATTTGTCTGTAGATAAGAATCTGTTAAATAAGGATATACGTGATTTGGCCTTTATAACGGCAACCATATTGGACATGCAAGGAAATCCCGTGCCAAGCGCGAATAATGAAATCATATTTGAAGTGCAAGGCAATGGATTCATAGCGGGCGTTGATAATGGTTTTCAGGCGGATTTATCTTCACTAAAGGGAAACCAAAAGCAAGCTTATAATGGTAAATGTCTGGCAATCATCCAGGCGAAAGATAAAGTGGGCGAAATTTTTTTTAAAGCAAGTGCCAAAGGTTTAAAAGGAGCGGAGTTGAAACTAGTAGTGGAGTAGGTTTTATAATGATGAATGATGAATGAGCGGTAGGTGTCTTGCTACTTGTATCTGATGTCTTGCTACTTGTGTCTGATGTCTTGCTACTTATATATAAAAAACAAACAGATGAACAACAGTGTTTTTTTTGACCATATCCGTGTTGATAGCTATTCTTCGACACCGAAATATCTGCAGCTCGCGCACGCCATATTGGGCGCTATCAAAGAAGGTAAATTTCAAAAGAACAATATCTTGCCCTCTTTAAATGAATTAACTACACATTTGGAGATTTCACGCGAAACGGCCGACAGAGGGTATAAATACTTGCGCTATCTAGGTATTTTAAAGGCAGTGCCCGGAAAGGGGCATTTTATATCAAAAACCGAAGTCTATGCACCTCGTAGAATCTGTTTGTTGGTCAATAAAATCAGCGATGGGAAAAATCTTTTTTACCACGAACTGATGGAAGCATTGGGCAATAATGTGTCGATTGACTTTTATATCTATAATAATGATTTTTTACTGTTTAAACGTCTGTTACAGCAAAGGCACGATTATGCCTACTATGTGATTTTACCGCACTTTATGGATAACGAAGAAGAGGCAGAAGCCTTGATTGATACACTTCCAAAAGAGAAGTTAATCCTATTGGATAAACGGTTGAAGCGTGTTAGAAAAAATCATACCAATATTTATGAAGATTTTGAGGGCGACATTTATACGGCTTTAGAACAGGCTTTACCTTCTTTGGAAAAGTACCATACCTTGAAGCTTATTTTTCATAAAAAAAGCTATTTACCCTTCGACATCAAACGAGGTTTCCATAGATTTTGCCAGCAATATGCGTTCGAACGTACTGTTTTAGATAAAATTGATTCTATCCAGCTAAATAAGGGAGAAGTATACGTCTGTGTCAACGATGATGATATGGTGAATTTATTGGATAAAATTTCGGCATCACACCTTACATTAGGAAAGGATCTCGGAATGATTTCCTACAACGAAACACCGTTAAAAAAATATATTGCGGGTGGTATTACGACGATCAGCACAGATTACAAACAAATGGCCTTTTTAACGGCGCAATCCATCAAAGAAAATAAGCAGCAGGATATTGCCTTGAATTTTTGCTTGCAGTTAAGGGCCTCCCTGTGACCTGAATTTATTAGACAGAAATGAAAAAGAAACGCCTTATTCTATTTTTTTTATTGTTAACTGCACTTTGCTCTTTTGCTGATGGAGCCGAAATTTGGGTGTCTCCCAAGGGAAATGATACGTATCAGGGGAGTATCGATTCTCCTTTTGCGTCTTTGGATGCTGCTTTAAGGAAAGCGCGAGAATGGCGAAGGTTAAACGATAAGGAGCTTGTAGGAGGAATTGATATTGTCTTACAGGATGGAGTATATCCATTATTAGAACCGATTTTTATCCGGCCGGAGGATGCCGGCACCGCTGCCAGTCCAACATACATCAAAGCGGCTCCAAATGCCCATCCAATTATCAGTGGTGGAATACAGCTACCTAGAGAATGGAAAAAAGCGAAGAAGAAAACCGCTGGACTAGCTCCAGTTGCGCAGGGCAAGGTTTGGGAAATAGATGCTCCTTTGATAGGTGATGCAGTACTGGATTTTAGACAGTTGTGGATTGATCATCAGAAGGCCGTCCGGGCAAAGAGCAGCTCCGGAACGAAAATGGAGAGAATATTATCTTGGGATGCTAACACCCAAACGTGTTGGATCCCGAAACCTGCTTCTGCAAATTTCAATTGGCAACCCGGAATGGAATTTTTCATCCATCAGTGGTGGGCGGTAGCCACCCTACGGGTGAAAGAAGCAAAAATAGAGAGGGATCGTGTGCAACTGTCGTTTTTGCAACCAGAAAGTAAAATACAATCAGAACATCCCTGGCCTGCGCCATGGATTTCTAAAGAAACCGGAAATTCTGCTTTTTATTTATGCAATGCATTGCAATTTTTAGACGAGCCGGGTGAGTGGTATCTCGATAAGCTGCGTGGAAAACTCTATTATTGGCCAAAAGAAGAAGAGGATTTACGTACGGCTGCTGTCACTGTTCCTTATTTGGAAACATTGCTCCGGATGGAAGGAACGATCGATCATCCGGTAACACATATCCATTTTCAAGGCATCACCTGGCGGCATAGTACCTGGCTTAGACCGTCAAAACTAGGACATGTGGCCTTACAGGCTGGGATGTATCTGTTAGACGCTTATAAGTTAAAAATACCGGGTACACTGGATAAAAAGGGGCTCGAAAATCAGGCTTGGATAGGCCGGCCACCGGCTGCGGTGGCGATGTCTTATGCGCAGCATACGTCGTTTGAAGACTGCCGATTTGAACATTTAGCTTCTACGGGATTGGACTATCATAAAGGGGTGCAAAATAATGAGATTCGGGGAAATGTATTTCAGGATATCGGTGGCTCGGGCATACTCTTGGGTGTCTTTTCGGATGAGGCCTTTGAAACACACCTGCCTTATAATCCAATTGATAGACGCGTAGTGACATCTAATAATCGCATTGAAAATAACCTGATTAGCAATGTAAGCAATGATGATTGGGGTTGTGTGGCCATTGGGGCAGGCTATGTGAGCCACACCAGTATTGCCCACAACGAAATCAGCGAAATTGCCTATACAGGTATCAGCTTGGGTTGGGGATGGACACCAACCGTAAACGTGATGGCTAATAATCATATCAAGGCCAACAAAATCCTTCATTATGCCAAGCATATGAATGATGTGGCGGGCATTTATACCCTGTCGGCTCAGCCTGGTTCCGTAATCGAAGATAATTACATCGATAGCATTTATGTGGCCCCTTATGCACATCTGCCCGAACATTGGTTTTACCTCTATACAGATGAAGGATCCGCCTATTTTACAATCCGGAATAATTGGTGCCCATCAGAGAAATTCCTACAAAATGCGAACGGACCGAATAATCATTGGGAAAATAATGGCCCGATGGTATCGGAAGAAATAAAACAAAAAGCTGGATTAGAGAAAGCCTATGGTAGACTAAGGTTTTTGGAAGAATGATGAATGATGAATTTTGGACAATAACACCATAGGTAGTAACACATAGGATATTATAAAGGAGGCGATAGAAACAGGTGCAGTGCTTGTCCTGATACTTGATACTTATGTCTTGGTACTTGTAGCGAAGTCCAAGTGCGGTCTGCAGAAAAAATAACACGATAATATCCTACACAAGCAAGCAAATATCTTATAGAACTTTATAGGCTTTAAAGCGTAAGTTTGACATTTAAACCAATTTAGGCGTTGAATCTTTTTTTATTATTCACATGGAACCGAATGCAATGAGGATATTTCTATTCATGTTATGTTTTTGGCTTTTTTCGGGTATGGCTTACTGTCAAGAGCTTGTCTTAATCATTCCTCAAAAAATATCACCTCGTTTTAAATACGGAGTCGACAGCTTAGCGAAGACCTTATTTGCGAAGGGCTATCAGGTGCAGATTGATTCCAGCGGAGTTATCAAGAAGTATAAGGAGCAGGTGTTATGGATTGGAAGGACTTCCGATTTTCCGGAAGAATGGAAGGGTAAACAAACAGCACCAAAGGAAAGTTTTCATATAAAAATCAGTCGCGATAGCGGTTATATTCGGGCATCAGATGATAGCGGCATTTTATATGGCACTTTAAAATTGGCGAGTGTGGTGATGGAAAATAGTAGAGGGCTACCCGATGAATTTCAGCATAGTGACCATCCTGAAATGGTATTGCGGGGAACAGCTATTGGCATTCAGAAAACACATTATCTGCCGGGTAGAACCGTATATGAATACCCCTATACTCCAGAGGAGTTTCCTTGGTTATATGATAAAAAGGAATGGGTTCGGTACCTGGATATGTTGCTCGAGAACCGCTATAACTCGCTCTATTTATGGAATGGACATCCTTTTGCTTCCTTGGTACGTTTGCCAGACTATCCCTATGCGGTAGAAGTAAACGACGCGACTTTTAAAAAGAATGAAGAGATCTTTCGTTTCATCACAAAGGAGGCTGATAAACGGGGGATCTGGATTATACAGATGTTTTACAACATCATCGTTTCGAAACCCTTCGCCGAAAGGCATCAATTGAAAACCCAAGACCGTAATCGTCCTATTATACCTATTATCGCCGATTATACACGAAAATCAATAGCAGCCTTTGTGGAGAAATATCCGAACGTAGGCCTGCTGGTTACCTTGGGAGAAGCAATGGAAGGAGTAGGACAGGATGATGTGGATTGGTTTACGAAAACCATTATCCCAGGAGTTAAAGATGGTCTGGAAAAGTTGGGTATAAGTCAAGAACCTCCCATCGTTTTGAGAGCACACGATACTGATGCCCCCCGGGTGATGGAAGCAGCGCTTCCACTTTACAAGAACCTATATACCATGGCTAAGTATAATGGGGAAGCCTTGACAACCTATACGCCTCGTGGAAAATGGGCAGATCTGCACCGCACCTTGAGTAAGGTAGCACCCGTGCATATCGAGAATGTACATATCCTGGCCAACTTGGAACCCTTCCGTTATGGTTCTCCGGATTTTATTCAGAAGAGTGCCCAAGCGATGCACCATGTGTATGGTGCAAACGGTTTGCATCTCTATCCACAGGCTTCGTATTGGGATTGGCCTTATGCTGCTGATAAACTTGATGAAACCGGAGATAAGCGTTTACAGCAGATTGACCGCGATTGGTTGTGGTATAAGGCTTGGGCTCGTTATGCCTGGAAAGCAGATCGGAATAAGATGACGGAGAACGATTACTGGTCTGGCTTGTTCGCCGAGCAGTTTGGGGTCGACAAAGAGGCTGGCCTTGCTGTATTGAAGAGTTATGAAGAAATGGGTGAGATCGCTCCTAAGCTCTTGCGACGTTATGGTATAACGGATGGTAACCGACAAACACTAAGCCTTGGTATGTTTATGACCCAACTAATCAATCCTTACCGCTATGGACTTTTTACTTTGCTTTATGAATCGGAAGCACCCGAAGGAGAGATGCTTATCGAGTATGCTAAGAAAGCATGGAATAATGAAGCTCATGTGGGTGAAACCCCCATACAGGTAGCGAGCGAAGTAGAAGCGCATGGCAGAAAAGCGGTACAGTGGATAGACAAGCTGCAAGGAAAAGTACAGCTCCATAAGGAAGAATTTGAACGGATCCGCAATGATATGCATTGTTATCAGGCATTGGCAAACTTTTATGCAGAGAAAGCGCGGGCGGCCATTTTGGTGTTGCGCTATAAATACTCAAATGACATCGCTGATTTACAAAAAGCCTTACCTCTTCTAGAGCGTAGCGTAGAACATTACCGAAAATTGACCGACCTCACACGGAATACCTATTGGTATGCAAATAGCATGCAGACAACGCAACGAAAGATTCCGATTCGCGGTGTGGATGGAAGATATAAAACCTGGGAGGAACTATTACCCCTTTACGAAGAGGAACTGAATCATTTTAGGCGGCAGGTCGATTCATTGAAACAGGCTCCTGAAAAAAATATCGCTATACACAATCGGCTTCGTTCGGCGGTGGTTGAACTGGGAGATCGCGATTGGAAATACTATTCCTTAACGAAGGGATCGACACCTTACACCGACGGAACCGATACGATCCTGGATGTGACGCCGGATCTGATGGGGTTAAAAGGCATTCAGCTAGATCGCAATCGACAGCTCGATACGTTAACGACTATCCGGTTCCATACAACACAAGCAGTTAAATTATTGATAGGATATTTTAGGCAAAAAGAGTTAGCTTTTGGCGCGAAGCAAACAGAGCATTTGTATGCTCCGGCACCGGATTTGGAACATGATGCTTCTGCCAACGATTATGGACAGTCGGAAGTATTTATTGCCAATGCAATGGAAATACGCGACCGCCCCGCTATTGACATACATACCTATTCTTTTGATGCCGGTAAACATAGCCTCACCCTGCCGAAGGGACTTCTTCTAGTATTAGGTTTTATAGAGGAGAATGGGCAGTTAAAAAATTACGATGCCAATATCGGGGTGCCGCCTGATGAACGGAATATCGACTGGTTATTTGAATAAGTATGAAAAGCCGAAAACAGCTCATCGTTGTGTATTATTGCTTCCTGTTGTTTTTATTGGGTGGCTGCCATGCTGCAAGGCAAAACCAGGTAGGCGAATATCAAGCGGTACAAGTGATCCTAAAGGAAGGCGACTCGCTATCCATCCGTAAATTAAAGGAGGTCTGGGCGGTGCATTCCACTCGGGGAAATCTATATCGGTGGAGGGATCGTTTTATCTTTTATGCGGAACAAAAGCACGTGGTTAACTTTTATGACCAGGTGAAAGAACAGTTGCCAAGTGTTAAACGGACTTTATTTTCGGTTCCTTTCTATGTGTTCGATCGGCAAAATTGTGAGACCGCTTCTTTGAAAGAAGAAGAAAGCGAACACATACTTTTATCTGCCAATTTGGTACAGGATACCAATATGCAAAAAGATTATCTGGATTACCACCGTAAACAATTCGAGGAATGGCCTGAGGTTTCCAAGGGCTTTTGCAACGCTGAATTTAAGCAGATCTTGCTCTTTAAGGAGGGGCAGCAGCTATTGCTGGTCATCGATATACCGAAGGGCGCCGATTTTGAAGACTTGAATAAAAAGACGGTCGAGCATAATCCACGGGTAGCGGAGTGGAATCGCCTTATGTCTGCCTATCAGGAAGGACTGCCCGGCACGGAAACTGGAGAGGTTTGGGTGCGTTTTGAGCGAATGGATACCGGTATCAAGTAGCAAGATACAAGTAGCAAGATTAATAGATGATAAAAAGTCTTACGTCTTATCTCTTGATACCAAACCAATAACAAACAACAAACATGTTAAAACTAGGAATTTTAGGTTTGGGAGAAGGTAGGAGTACCATCTCGGCTGCATTGAATAGTTCGAAAATTGAACTGATTAAGATGTGTGATCTGAACGAGGCGCTATGCAAACAGCGGGCGGAGGAATTTGGTTTCCACGCCTATACAACGAAGTATAGTGATTTATTGGAGGACGAAAGCATAGAAGCCATTGCTATCTACACACCTGATAAATTTCATGCGGAACATGTCAGGTTAGCCTTACAGCATGGGAAGCACGTGGTTTGTACCAAACCCTTTATTGATAACCTGGTAGACGCGGCGCCTTTGCTAGCCTTAGCTAAATCGACCGGTAAAAAAGTTTTCATCGGACAGAGCTCACGGTTCTTTGAGCCAATGAAAAGGCAGCGTGTTGATTTTGAGGAGGGGGTTATTGGTGATTTGATTACGATCGAAGCCTATTATCATGCTGATCACCGCTGGTTTTTGGAAAAACCATGGTCTTTGGAGCATCATTTTAAATGGCTCTATGGCGGCTTAAGTCATCCGGTGGATTTTATCCGTTGGTATCTGCCCGATATAGCAGAAGTAATGGGTTATGGCATGCTGAGCAGCAATGGAAAACAGGGAGGCTTGAAAAATGATGATACGATGCATTTTATCTTTAAAGCCACGGACGGTCGGATTGCGCGTGTTAGCGGTGCCTATACCGGGCCTGTCCAACCGGTTACTCGAGATAGCGAGATGAGCTGTATTTTACGGGGAACAACAGGGTGCAGTCAGGCTGATTATATGGATTTGCGTTATGCGGTCACTACCTCAGCAGGTGAGGAGAAAATCATCACCTGGGAACATAAGCTGAAGCATTATTTCCGATTCGAAGGCAAAAGCCATCATGCGGGTGAATACCAGAATTACTTGGAATACTTTGCGGATAGTTTGGAAAAAGGAGAGACGGCTTATCCTGATATCGCCGAAGGAATCGGCACCGTCATTCTATTGCAGGCAATGGACCGTTCATTGCGTCTCGGAATACCTATTAAGCTACAGCAACTATATGATGAATTCGGCTTAGATAACCCTGTTAAGTGGTAAGGATTGAACTTATGGAAAGTATCGCATCGAAATTAACTTGGATTGACTATGTAATTATCATCGGATATATTATTTTACTCTTAATCATAGGGCTTCGTTCAAGTTTATGGAGCAACGCGAAGCGAGAAGAATCTTTATTTCTGGCAAATAAATCGCTGGGATGGGCAAGCATTGGATTTAATATGTGGGCCACCAATGTGGGGCCTTCGATGTTGTTGGCTTTTGCGAGTATAGGCTATACAACGGGTATCGTGGCCGTGAATTTTGATTGGTATGCTTTTGTGTTTTTATTGCTGCTGGCATTGGTTTTTGCTCCCCGTTACCTTGCTGCCAACGTAATGACCTTGCCGGAATTTATGGGTAAACGATACGGCGATAGAACGCGCAATATACTGGCCTGGTATTCTCTGGTTAAAATGCTGATTTCGTGGTTGTCGTTAGGCCTTTTTGCGGGGGGCTTTCTCATCCGGCAGGTGCTGGGCATTCCGATGTGGATGTCGGTTATCGTCCTTGTCTTCTTTGCTGCTTTTTTTACCTATATCGGTGGGTTGAGGACAATTGCCCGCATCAATATTTTCCAGATGCTTCTGTTGATCGCGGTCTCTTGTTTGCTGACTGTGCTGGGACTGCATCGGGTGGGTGGAATTTCAGCATTGTACCAAGGGGTACCCAGTGAATTCTGGAATCTTATCCGCCCGGCTTCCGACCCGGATTATCCCTGGCATGCCATTCTATTGGGTTATCCGGTTGCGGCCATTGCCTTTTTTTGCACGGATCAGGCAATGGTGCAATCGGTCTTAGGAGCGAAGAGTTTAGAGCAAGGGCAATTAGGCGTTAATTTTATTGCCTGGTTAAAAATATTATCGCTTCCTCTTTTTATTCTTACCGGCGTGCTATGTGCAGTGTTATACCCCAATTTGACGGATCCAACACAGGCCTACATGACCATGGTAACCAACCTTTTCCCGACGGGACTGAATGGTTTGGTGATTGTGGTGTTGATTGCCGTGTTGGTAGGGACTATTGGCTCTTCGCTGAACTCCTTGAGTACTGTGTTTACCATGGATATTTATGTTAAACGGCTAAATTCTGCGGCTAGTAAAGAGCAGATTGTTCGGGTAGGGCGACTAACGATTCTGGTTGGCTGCCTTTTTGCCATTATGATGGCTCTGGCGATTGATCAGATCAAAGGACTCAAGCTCTTCGATGTTTTTCAGTCGGTACTCGGGTTTATTGCACCACCCTTGTCCGTTGTGTTTCTTTTAACCGTATTTTGGAAACGGGCAAGTCGCTTGGCAATTAATTTTGTACTTTCTTTGGGATCTGCGTTTAGTCTAGGTGTAGGAGTCTGTTATCTATGGTTATTTACACCTGATAGGTATACCGCCTGGCCGCACTACCTGCTACTATCCTTTTACATTTTTGTTATCTTAATGCTCGCAGCGATATTGCTTTCGTTGATTGGAAAAAAAGAGGAGCTACCGGTTATACCTTATCTGGCCGTCAAAATGACGAAGACGGTCAAATGGGCGTGGGGAAGTTTAATAGTGGTGATGATACTGCTGTATATGTTCTTTAGTGGACATTAACCATTTTTTTGTCGCTTTGGCTTGATCCAAACCGACGCAAAACCGAAGAGCAGAGCGATGAGCTCATGAACCCATCTGAAAACAAACACAAGTGAATAGATCAAGGCGGTGCAAGCTACCTTGCAACTGATTGCAAAGTATCAACAGCGCGTATTGGAGCTGTTTCACTTCCTCAATCCGCTTGGGTACTGCAATATGAGTAGACGTACAAATGCTTTGCTGCTCGTTGCATCGGCATCCTCCAAGGCCATTTAAGCAATCGGAACGGCTTTGCAAGAGGACTTCCGTGCGTAGGGAAGAACGGCCTCACAGCGTGAGCGTTAAAAAGATTTAGGACATGGTGGGTCAAAAAGTCATGTGAAAAAGCGAAGTGTGGGATGGTGGGAGGAGCGACTCCACATGACTTGAGCGGTAGACCTAAATCTTTAGCGAAGGATGTGTAGCCTTGACTTTTTTGGTTCTTTTTGTGTTAAGACAAAAAGAACATGTATTAAGAAATTTGACTAAAGAAGAGGTTTCATTTTAATAAGCGACACAAATAGCTAATATACTACAAAAGCTGGTTAATATCTTACAGTTTTGATGGCTTGGAGAGTTTTACCTTTGAAGCTTAACGCTTATAAATCATGCCTATATATCGGCCAAACAGGGTCCAAGTGCTTAGTTGGCTCATTCCTGTACTTCTTTTGATCCATGTTACTTCATTTGCGCAGAACAAAGCCACTTGGATTTGGTATCCCGGTGATTTTGAAATAGCACTCAGTAACCAGATGCAGAACCGCAGAACGGAACGCGCTACCTTTTTTCCACCCTTCTGGCGAATGGATAACCCCTCTGTGCTCGTGGATTTTCATAAAGTTTTCGATCTGAAGGAACCCGAGGACGTGCAGATATACGCGGAAGGCCAATATAATGTAAAGCTGGATGGTAAAATGATAGAAGGATACCCTAAGGCAGTACACGTTCCGGCAGGGCAGCATAAGCTAAACTTGAAAGTATATGCAGAGGACAAAGTACCAGCGATTTATATACAGGGAAAAACCATCGTCTCAGATAGTACCTGGCTGGTTACCAACGAAGATAAAGAATGGATTGACGAGACAGGAAAAGCCTCCGACCAATCGGGTACAACTTGGCTACAAGCGGGTTCATGGAATTTCGATAGCCCAGACAAACGCCCTTCGGAATTCCGGTTATCCACCGTTCCGCAAAGTGCCGTATCACATACAGCGAAAGCAAAAGGTTTTTTAGTGGATTTTGGAAAAGAAACTTTTGGCTTTGTAAAACTGCACGGTTTACAGGGAGTGGGTACTGTATCGCTGTATTATGGCGAATCCGCAGAGGAAGCTTTGTCTACCGAGCACTGCGAAACGCTTGACCGGATACAGGTGAATGCGTCTGGGGCGATTGATTCTACGCTCGATCTGTCAAAAGCCTTTCGTTATGTATATGTCGAGCCTTCCGCAAAAACAAGGGTCGATTCTATTTCCATGGACTATGAATACTTACCATTGGAAACAAAGGGAAGTTTCCACTCTTCCGATGAAGAATTGAACCGTATCTGGGAGCTTGGAAGATATACGATGGAGCTTACTACCCGCGAATTTTTTATTGACGGTATCAAGCGTGATCGGTGGATCTGGTCGGGAGACGCCTACCAGAGTTACTTAATGAACTATTATCTTTTCTTTGATAGTCCTTCCGTTCGGCGAACCACCTTAGCACTTCGGGGTAAAGAACCGGTAAGCAGCCATATCAATACCATCATGGACTACACTTTCTATTGGTTTCTAGGTATATACGATTACTATCTGTATACAGGGGATAAGCAATTTATACAACAGCTTTACCCGCGCATGCAAAGCCTGATGGATTTTTGTCTGAGCAGGCGGAATGCAGATGGTTTTATGGAAGGTTTGGCAGGTGATTGGGTATTTGTTGATTGGGCAGAAAATCTGAGTAAAAAGGGTGCGCTTAGCTTCGAACAACTTTTGTTCTGTCGCAGCTTGGAAACGATGTCTCTCTGCGCTGATCTAGTAGGCGACGATAAAGCAAAAACGTATAAAGAAGAGGCCGAACACCTGAAGGATAAGCTATTTAAGGCTTATTGGAACACGAACAAAACGGCATTCGTACACAGTAGTATGGAGGGTAAACCCACTGAGCATATTACGCGTTACACCAATATGTTCGCCATATTTTTCGACTACCTGACAACCGCGCAAAAGGAGGGCGTGAAAAACAATGTACTCTTGAACCGGGCAGTACCCAAGATTACCACACCCTATATGCGCTTTTACGAATTAGAAGCACTTTGTGCGATGGGAGAGCAAAAGTATGTACTAAAAGAAATGAAAAATTATTGGGGCGGAATGTTAAAGTTGGGAGCCACCTCTTTTTGGGAAGAATTTAATCCGGAAAAAAGCGGGGATGAACATTATGCGATGTATGGGCGTCCTTTTGGTAAAAGCCTATGCCACGCATGGGGTGCCAGTCCGATTTACCTATTGGGTAAATATTACTTAGGTGTAAAGCCTACAAGCCCTGGATACGAAACCTATCTTATTGAACCGAACTTAGGCGGCTTGGAATGGATGGAAGGAGCAGTCCCAACTCCTAATGGTAATATTGCACTCTATTGTAGTAAAAAGGAAATAAAGGTAAAGGCAAGCGAAGGAAAAGGTATACTAAGGATAAGAAGTAAAGTCATACCTACAGGAAAGGACGTAAAAGCGGTTGAGAAAAGTAAGGACCTATATGAGATTGAAATTCTAAATAATACAGATTATACGATTCATTATCAGGCACTTTCTCATTAACTGACCATTATGCCTGCCCGTTAATTTTAGGGCCGTCCAACCTCTATGTTCAAAGGCTCTGTGTTGTCTGGCCGATTTTCTGTTCGCAAAGACCGTCCGTTCTGCTCGAAATGCCGCCTTAGTCAGTAGCGGTTTGCAGTGGGATGCATTGCCTTTGTAGCTACTGGGTACAGCGGCGAGTCTTTGTTACTTTCTTCGGAAGAAAGTAAATATCAAATGATAATATCCTATAATAGCTAGCCAATTTCTTATAGAAAAGATAAGCTCCCTACTTTTATTTTTGAGATTTACTAGCCAGTAAACTAGAACTAACAGTGATTATAAGCAATTGTCGTTTAAAAAGTAGTTTAGGAATGTTGATCTGGGGAGTGCTTTCGACAGGCCTAAATGCCCAAACAGTAGATGGTTTACCGGCTACGATACCCCCTGTGCCGGGCATTTATCAAGCCGAGCCTTGGGAAGATCCTTTGGTTACCAGTATCAATCGGGAGCCTGCACGCGCTACAGCCTATTCGTATGCTAGCGAAGCAGAAGCCTTAAAAGATGATCGGGAAAACTCGGGTAGAATGTTGTCATTGAACGGTGAATGGGATTTTTTCTTTGCAAAAAAGCCGGCAGATGCGCCGAAGGATTTTTATAAAAATAGGGTGAAGGGCTGGGATAAAATAGCCGTTCCCTCGAATTGGGAGATGAAAGGGTACGACATTCCGATCTATAAAAGCGCTGTTTATCCATTCCGACCGGTAGATCCTCCCCGGATTCCAACAGATTATAATGCGGTTGGCTCGTATCAACGCACATTTACCATACCCATTGAATGGGAAAAGCTAAATGTGACACTCCACTTTGGAGGGGTAAGCTCTGCCTTTAAGGTTTGGTTGAACGGAAAATTGTTGGGATATGGTGAGGATAGCTGCCTGCCTTCTGAGTTTAATGTGACACCTTATTTGCAGGCAGGTGAAAACATCCTTTCGGTGCAGGTCATCCGTTGGAGCGATGGCTCTTATTTGGAAGATCAGGATCACTGGCGGATGAGCGGTATTCAACGGGAAGTGCTGTTGTTGGCGGAACCGAAAGTGCGTATAGCCGATTTTCATTGGCAAGCAACATTGGATAAGGATTATCAAGATGCCCTATTGAGTATACGCCCCCGTATTGAAAACTTAACGGGCGACTCTATCAATGGTTATACTATCCAGGCACAGTTGTATGATGCTGAGAAAAATCCGGTTTTGGCCGAGGCATTACAGCGATCGGCCAATGAGGTGGTAAATGAGATATATCCTCGATTAGACAATGTGAAGTTTGGTTTACTGGAGGCGAAGGTTAAGAACCCCCAAAAATGGAGTGATGAGGAACCTAACCTTTATACATTACTGCTAACACTTACTGACAATGACGGCAAGGTATTGGAAGTGAAAAGCTGCAAAGTCGGATTTAGAAAGATTGAATTTGATAAAAGCTCCGGGAAATTGCTTATCAATGGAAAGATAACGTATTTATACGGGGTTAATCGTCATGATGCGCATCCAGAAAAAGGCAAGGCGCTTTCGAGGGAAGATATCAAAAAGGACATCCAGCTTATAAAACGATTTAACTTTAATGCCATCCGCACGAGCCATTATCCCAATGATCCTTACTTGTACGACTTATGTGATCAATACGGCATTTTTGTGATGGATGAAGCGAATTATGAAACGCATGGCCTCGGAGGTAAGTTAAGCAATGATCCGCAGTGGACACATGCCTTTATGGAGCGAAGCAGCCGCATGGTTATGCGGGATAAAAATCACCCGTCCATTATTATCTGGAGTTTAGGGAACGAAGCAGGGCGGGGTCCTAACAATGCCGCCATGGCGGCCTGGATTCACGATTTTGATATCAGTCGCCCGGTACACTATGAGCCTGCTATGGGAAGTCCCCGGGAAGAAGGGTACATAGACCCGGCGGATCCCCGGTACCCTAAGTCAAATGACCATGCCCATCGCGTGGGTAATCCTGTTGATCAGTATTACGTGGATATCATCAGCAGATTCTATCCGGGCATTTTTACACCCGAATTACTGCTGAACCAAAAAAATGGCGATAAAAGACCCATTTTATTTGTCGAATATGCGCATTCGATGGGCAATTCTACAGGGAATATGAAGGAGTTTTGGGATATTTTCAGAAGCCATCCTCGATTGATCGGTGGATTTATATGGGAATTTAAAGATCATGGCCTGACGAAGATCGACGAAAAGGGCAAACCTTACTTTGCATATGGTGGTGACTTTGGTGAAGAAAGGCATGATGGTAATTTCTGTATCGATGGCATTGTTGCTTCGGATGGTAGACCGAAGGCAGCGATGTATGAATGTAAACGTGTTTATCAACCTATTGAAACTTCTTTAATAGATGCCGATGCCCTGCTTGTACGGATTACGAATAGGCATGCCGTAAAAAATCTCCAGGATTATGATATGGTTCTTAGCTTGTTGGCCGATGGCCACGTCGTGATGCAACGGACATTGGATTCCTTTCCCCTCGCAGCAGGGGCGGATACGCTTGTGTCGCTGCAATCTTTTTTACCAAAGCGAAAGTTCGGTACGGAGTATCTGCTGAATGTCCGTTATCAATTGAAAGCGGAAACAGCATGGGCTCCAAAGGGATGTGAGGTGGCTGGGAATCAATTGGCACTAACGGGACTTGCAAATATGGGAAAAGAGGGCAGGGAATTTCGGAAGGTACATGTTCAGGCCAACAATAAGCGAATTCTACTGCAAAGTCACGAGGGTAATGAGGTTGGTATCGATGTGCATAATGGTGCGCTGATTTCTTATAAAAGTGGCGGTATGGAACATATTGCACAGCCCCTTTTACCGCATTATACAAGGCCGCAAACAGATAATGATCGAAAAGGATGGAAACCCTCCAAGGTGCTCAAAAGTTGGTATGAGGCAGTGCCTATCTTGACAGGTATCACGATTGATAGTACTACTGTACAGGGAGAGGTCTCGGTAAGGAGTAGCTATACCTTGATAAAAGATAGTGCCTCTGTAGAGGTAACCTATACCTTGAACGGTGATGGTGTGTTAAAGGTAAGCAACGAGCTACATGCGGCGAATACACTTCCTCATTTACCCAAGGTAGGGATGCAGGGTGGTATACATCGAAGCTTTGATCAATTGACTTGGTACGGAAAAGGACCTTTAGAGAATTACGTGGATCGGCGCTATGGCTTTGATGCGGGTATTTATCATGCTTCGTTGGAAGATTTTATGGAGCCTTATGTGTATCCGCAAGAAAACGGTAACCGTACGGATGTGCGGTGGATGAGTTTGACCGGTAAAGAGGAAAAGGGAATCTTGGTGGTAGCCGATAGTTTATTGAGTATGAGCGCCTGGCCGTACACCGAAAAGGAAATCAAGGAAGCAACGCATCATCATATGTTGAAGGATGCGGGGTATATTACTTTAAATATCGACCTCATGCAGATGGGAGTAGGAGGAAATGATTCGTGGTCGGATGTTTCACAGCCTCTGCCGCAATATCAGGTGCCGGCGAAGGATTATACCTATCGCTTTTACCTTGTGCCCACCAGGGATGGTAGGCCTAAGGTGGCAGAAGAGATCAAGGCCATTAAATTCTAAGAAGAATTAACAATGAAGAAATTAAGTTGTTTACTGTTTTTGTGCTTGCTGATAACGAAGCTTGGTTTTTCGTGGGATAAAGACCTGCCTATTCATATGCAATATGTACAGGAAGAAGCCCCTGATCAAGCGAAACCCTGGGTGTTCTGGTATTGGATGCACGCCGCTTTTTCGAAAGAAGGCATTACCGCTGATCTGGAAGCAATGAAGGAAATGGGTATCGCTGGGGCTTATTTAGCGCCTATCAAGGGTAAGACAGATCCGCCTTTATACGAGCCTGTTGTGGAGACGATGACACCGGCTTGGTGGGATTTGATACGGTATACCTTAGATGAGGCGGATCGTATTGGTGTAAAAATAGCTCTATTACCGAATGATGGATTTGCTACGGCAGGAGGGAATTGGATCAGTCCGGAGCTATCCATGCAAAAGGTAGTGTGGACGGATACGGTTCTTACCGGTGGGCAGCGTAAACGCATCCGGCTGCCCAGGCCTGAAGCTTATGAAGGCTACTATCGTGATATTGCCACTTTTGCTCTTCCGCTTAAAAGTGGAGTATCGATGGAAGACTCATTACCTACGGTGACGACAAATGCTGGCGAGGATGCGCAGTTTTTGGCGGTGAAAGGCAACAAAAAAAACTTCAGCAGTAAAGAGCCTTGTTGGATTCAATATGTGTATGAAAAACCCTTTACCTGTCGTGCTATTCGAATTGAAGTGGACGGCTTCAATTATCAGTCGGGAAGGCTTATCCTGCAAGCAAGCAACGATGGTATACAGTTTCAGGAGCTTACTCGGCTCAAGCCGCCAAGGGCGGGTTGGCTCGATTGGGATGCGGGAGTTACGCATGCAATAGCGCCAATTACCGCCAAGTACTTTCGCTTGGTGTATGATCCGTCAGGTAGCGAACCCGGGGGGGAGGACTTAGATGCGGCAAAATGGAAAGCAAGTTTAAAAATATCGGGAGTTCATCTGCTATCGGAAGCGCGCATTCATCAATACGAAGGTAAATCGGGTAGGGTATGGCGGATCAGTGAGGCGAGCACTTCCGCTCAAATAGCAGATACCGATGGTATACCCAAGGATAAAATTATGGATGTGTCGGCCTTTGTGAGAGAGGATGGAACACTCGATTGGCAAGCCCCAAAAGGTAGATGGAGGATCTTACGTATGGGACATACGTCTACTGGCCATAAAAATGAAACGGCAGGAAATGGAAAAGGTTTAGAATGTGATAAACTGAACCCCGAAGCGGTTCGGATACAGCTGGAAGGTTGGCTGCAAAAGGCAGTCGCTGTAGCAGGTGACTCTCTAGCGCATCGTGTGTTGAAGATTTTTCATGTAGATAGCTGGGAATGTGGAAGCCAAAACTGGTCGCCCGTCTTCCGTGAGGCATTTAAAGCGCGAAGAGGTTACGATCCGGTTAAATACTTGCCTGCCATGGCTGGTTATCCCATTGAGAATGCCGATTTTTCAGAACGGTACCTATACGATATCAGGCAGACTATTGCCGCACTTGTTACGGAAAACTTTTTCGGGCCCATCAAGGAATTTAGCCATGACCATGGTGCCCTCTTTAGTGCCGAGACGACTGCTCCGGTTATGCTGACCGACGGTATGGCGCATTTTAAACAGGTAGATATACCGATGGGTGAATTTTGGCTGAGGAGCCCATCGCATGATAAATTTAATGATGTGTTAGATGCCGTATCGGGGGCACATATTTACGGTAAACCGATGGTGCAGGCCGAAGCTTTCACACAGATACGTATGCAATGGGATGAACATCCAGGCAACTTGAAAACGCTGCAAGACCGGAATTATGCCTTTGGTATTAATCGATTGGTTTATCATATCTATGTGCATAATCCATGGATGGATAGAAAACCGGGGATGACATTGGACGGCATCGGTCTGTATTTTCAGCGCGATCAAACGTGGTGGAAACAGGGTAAGGCCTGGGTTGACTATGCAACACGTGCCCAACGACTGCTGCAGGAAGGGATACCCGTTTCGGACATCGCTATTTTTACCGGAGAAGAATTTCCAAGGAGGGCATTGCTGCCCGATCGTGTGGTGGAGACATTGCCGGGTATTTTTGGTGAAAAGCGGGTACTGCAGGAAAAAAATAGATTGGCGAACGATGGGCTGCCGATGCAGAAGATCGCGGGGGTCAGTACCAGCGCCAATATGGTGCAGCCTGAAAATTGGGTAAATGCACTCCATGGTTACCATTACGATTCTTTTAATCCGGAGGTTTTGCTGCAGGCTGATGTACATGCTGGGCGGATCGTACTGCCCGGAGGTACAAGCTACGGCCTATTGGTGCTGCCCGGAAAGCATGTGATGCAACCCAACTATCGGGTAATGAGTTTAGACGTGGCGCGTACATTAGAACAGCTGATAAGCGATGGCGCAACAGTAGTTATAAGCGATAAACCTACGCGTACGCTTGGCTTGTCGAACTATTTGGCTGCAGACAGTGCGCTAAATGAGATCGCTAGGCGTATTTGGGATGCTCCTTTTGAAAAAATGGAGGAGAAAGGAAAAACGATCTTCTTTAGAAAAATGGGGAAAGGAATGGTCATAAAAGCACCTTATACGCTGGAAACGTTCGACCAATTAGGTATATCGCAAGATGTGCGTATCCGTGAATGGGACGGCCCGGTGGCAGAAGGAATGGGTTTTAATCATCGGCATACAAATGAAAAAGAGATCTATTTTCTGACGAATCAAGAAGAAAGAGAACGGAGGCTGCATATATCGTTCCGCGTAACCGGCAAAGTACCGTATAGGTATGATGCGGTAAACGACAAGACGGAGCCTGTAAAAGAATGGAAAATGGTAGGACAACGAACCGAGATTCCACTTCTTCTGGAACCAAATGCTTCTTTATTTATCGTTTTCAAGGAAGATACAAACTTAAAGGAGCTTAGAGCAGCCCCCAACTGGCCTACTTTCTCAGAAAGAAAGAAATTGACGAGCGCATGGGAGGTTCAATTTGATCCTGCCTATGGCGGTCCGAGAGAACCTATTATGATGACAGAACTACAAAACTGGAATGAATTTGAGGATCTAGCGATACGAAACTACTCTGGTACCGCCTGCTATCGTACCACTTTTCAATGGGAGGATATAGATAGCACATCGCATATCTGGCTGCAGCTGGAAGAGGTAGCCAATATTGCCACTGTTAAAGTGAACGGAACAGATTGCGCCACACTTTGGACGGCACCTTATCGTGTGGATATCAGCAAAGTCTTGAAGAAAGGAGAAAACGCGTTGGAAATAGCGGTTACAAATACGTGGGCAAACCGTTTGATAGGCGACCAGGAGCTGCCTCCTGAAGAGCGGATTACCCAGACGACAGCTCTCTATCGTTTAGACGGTCGGCCTTTGTTAAAAGCGGGACTCATCGGAACGGTGCGTTTGATGGAGGAAGCGAATGAATAGTTAGCCAATGTAATGAATGATCAGTGACGGGTAACAAGTGATGAGAACGCAGTGCAGTCGAGACATCTAGATTTCTCCGCTCCATTTCATTCCGGTCGAAATGATGAATACCCTCGCAACACACAACTCATAGCACAAAAAAAATGTATTGATACTTGGTACTTATATCTCATATCTTAAATTAACAGTAAATGATGGTTAAAAAACTATTAATAGGGTTTATTTTCTTCGTATATATCTCCATTATTAACTTAAAAGCGCAAGAGGCTTCGTTGGTAAACACATCTAAAAGTCCTTTTGCCAAATTAAAACCAGTTGAAATGAATAGTGTTCATTGGACAGTAGGTTTTTGGGCAAATCGCTTTGAAGTTTGCAAAGAGCATATGGCGCCGCAACTATGGGAAGTTTATAATGATAAAGATATCAGCCATGCATACAAGAATTTTGAAATAGCCGCCGGCTTGGATACGGGTAGTCATGTAGGCCCTTCTTTTCACGATGGTGATTATTACAAGATGTTGGAGGCGGTGGCGAGCTTATATGCAGTCACCAAAGATCCCGCTTTAGACGAGCAAATGGATAAGGTGATCAAGACCATAGGACTTTCGCAGCGTGCGGATGGATATATCTATACCCTGTCTATGATACAGCAGCGTAAAACGGGTGCTCAAAATCAATTTGAAGATCGCCTGAGCTTTGAAGCGTATAACATCGGACACTTAATGACCGCAGCTTGTGTGCATTATCGGGCAACTGGTAAGCGAAACTTGTTGGATGTAGCTATTCGAGCTACCGATTATCTGTATCGTTTTTACAAATCAGCTTCGCCAACTTTGGCACGAAATGCTATTTGCCCTTCGCATTATATGGGGATAATCGAAATGTACCGTACGCTAGGGGATAAACGATATTTAGAGCTGGCGAAGCATCTAATTGATATAAAGGGAGCGATTGATGACGGTATGGACGATAATCAAGATAGAGTGCCATTCAGGGAGCAGGAAAAGGTGATGGGACATGCGGTACGGGCAAATTACCTGTACGCGGGGGTAGCAGATGTGTATGCAGAAACGGGGGATACTAGCCTGTTCAGCCAGCTGAATAAAATGTGGCAGGATGTTATTTCGCATAAAATGTATATCACAGGTGGCTGTGGTTCTTTGTATGATGGTGTTTCTCCTGACGGTACTTCTTATGACCCAACGGAGGTGCAGAAAATTCACCAGGCCTATGGACGCGACTATCAACTACCAAATTTTACGGCCCACAATGAAACCTGTGCCAATATAGGTAATATGCTGTGGAATTGGCGCATGCTCCTGTTGACGGGCGATGCAAAGTTTGCTGACATTGTAGAGTTAGCGCTCTATAATAGCATTTTGTCGGGTATCAGTTTAGATGGAGAACGATTTTTATATACCAATCCCCTCGCTTATTCAGATCAGTTGCCTTTTAAACAACGCTGGTCGAAAGATCGGGTACCCTACATTGCATTATCTAACTGCTGTCCACCGAATGTTGTGCGAACACTGGCAGAAGTGCATAATTACTTTTATAGTGTTTCAGATGAAGGTGTATGGGTGAATTTATATGGAGGAAATACGCTTAATACCTCACTACCGGATGGACCTCGAGTTCAGTTAAAACAGGAAACGACTTATCCTTGGAATGGAACGGTGAAGATTGTATTGGAAGAAAGTGCTAAAGATGATTTTTCCTTGTTTTTACGCATCCCCGGTTGGGCAGATGCCGCTACTATTCAAGTAAATGGAGAAGATATAGGTGGAACTTTACAGCAGGGTGCTTATACTGAAATCCGAAGAAAGTGGAAAAAGGGAGATGTGGTTTTACTTGAAATGCCTATGGAGGCACATCTGATGCAGAGCAATCCCTTGGTTGAAGAAAACAGAAATCAAGTGGCAGTGAAACGTGGACCGATTGTATATTGTTTGGAAGCGTTGGATTTACCTAAAGGGAACAACATATTTGATGTGACGCTCTCTTCTAATGTGAAATTTCAGATGGAGGAGTATGCGATTGATAATTGTCCTGTGGTTTGTTTAGCAGGAGAAGCTGAACTTACCGGACAACAGCAAGATTGGGAAGGTGTGTTGTATCGGAAAATGGATAATAGCGTTGGAAAATCTATATCCCTTCGTTTGGTGCCGTATTTCGCTTGGGGTAATCGAGGACATACCGATATGACGGTTTGGATGCCGGTGAGGTGAATGATGGGTGATGAATAACGTGTGATCAGTGATGAGTATCTCCGACGTCATGTCGAGCGGAACGCAGTGCAGTCGAGACATCTAGATTTCTCCGCTCCATTTCATTCCGGTCGAAATGACGAATGACTGAGAAGTAGGCGTCTTGCTACTTGTGTCTGATATCTTGCTACTTGTGGTCCACATCTCAATAAATAAAGCATGTTAAAGAAAAGTAAATCTTTTTACCTGATACTCTTTTTGTTTTTTGGAAGGGTTGCTTCTGCACAGGAGGTGGATCTGGACCAGTACAATATTGTATGGAATAGCCAGAGTGCCAATTCGGGTGAGTCGATGCCCTGTGGAGGAGGGGACATCGGGTTGAATGTTTGGACGGAGAAAGATGAAGTGTTCTTTTATATCGCGCGAAGTGGTGCTTTTGACGAAAATAATGCCTTGTTGAAACAGGGAAGGGTCCGATTGCAATTATCACCTAATCCATTTGCTGCTGGTTCATTCAAACAGGAATTGAAGCTGGAAGATGGTGCGATTTATATTGAAGCTAAAAATAACCAGGTTGCTGCAAAAATCAAACTGTGGGTAGAGGTATATGATCCAGTGGTTCATATAGATGTCTCGGCCAGTAAGCCTATACGCGTAACGGCTTCTTATGAGAGCTGGCGTTATCAGGATCGTATTTCCAAGGGCAAAGAAAATAATGCAAACGCCTATAAATGGGGGCCGCCGGCAGAAGTGATTACGAAGAAAGATGTAGTGGATTACGCGGGGAATAAGGGCGTTTTGTTTTATCATCAGAACGATGCGCAGACGGTTTTCGATGTGGCGGTGAAGCAACAGGGATTGGATTCAGTAAAAAGCGAGCTGTTTAATCCACTGGCTTACTTGACTTCTGGTGGAATGATGCTGGGAACGCATATGGAGCCAAGCGGTATGACTTCGGGAAAATATCAGGATACCGAATTTAAAGGTTGGAGTTTAACGAGTAAAAGGGCTACAAAAAATCAAAAGATCACATTATATCTGCATACTGCACAGGTTACATCTACGAGTGTCTGGGAGGATGGATTAACGCAGCTGATAAGAAAAAGTAACGACACAAATACCCTGTCCAAAAACAAGGAATGGTGGTCTCAGTTCTGGAATAGGAGTTATATATGTATTAAACCGGGGAATAAAGATACCAGCGATGTCGATTGGCAGATGGCTAGAAATTATCAGTTGTTCCGGTATATGTTGGCCTGCAATGCTTATGGGACTTATCCTACTAAATTTAATGGCGGACTTTTTACGTATGACCCAACAAATATCGATCGTGAGATGCCTTACACGCCAGATTTTAGAAATTGGGGAGGAGGAACGCACACAGCCCAGAACCAGCGCCTGGTTTATTGGCCTTTGCTAAAAAGTGGCGATGTGGATTTGATGAAACCTGCTTTCGAGTTCTATCGGCGGATATTAAAGAATGCGGAACTCAGGACACGCGTGTATTGGGGGCATGATGGAGCAAGCTTTACGGAGCAGATGGAGAATTTTGGCTTGCCAAACCCTGCCGAATATGGTTGGAAACGGCCGGCCGACTTTGATATGGGGGTGGAGTATAATGCTTGGCTGGAATATCAATGGGATACGGCACTGGAATTCTGTATGATGATATTGGAAACCTACCGATATACGGAAAAGGATATTCATCCATACTTACCCTTGATAGAAAGTTGTCTTCGTTTTTTTGATGAGCACTACCAGTATTTAGCCAAAAAAAGGGGTCGGAAGGCCTTGGATACAAACGGGCATCTGGTGCTTTATCCCGGATCGGCAGCGGAGACGTACAAGATGGCCTACAATGCCAATGCCACGATAGCGGCTTTAAAAATGGTGGTAGAAGGGTTGCTGGCGCTTCCGGATACGGTGCTATCTCCGTCTAAGAAGGCGCAGTGGGTTGATATGTATGCTCGCATCCCACCATTAAATTTTAGAATGCTGGATAACCGGGTATTGCTGGCCCCGGCTAAACTTTGGGAACGCGTAAATAATGTAGAATCGCCACAGCTATATCCTGTATTTCCTTGGGGGATATATGGGGTGGGAAAAGCCGGATTGGATACGGCTATCAATACCTACTGGTTCGATCCAGATGTACTGAAATTCAGGAGCCATATCGGGTGGAAACAGGATAATATATTCGCTGCCCGTTTGGGTCTGACAGACGAGGCCTTACGCTTAAATAGGCTAAAACTGAAAAACGCACCGCGTAGATTTCCTGTTTTTTGGGGACCGGGATTTGACTGGGTGCCCGATCATAACTGGGGTGGATCGGGTATGATCGGTCTGCAGGAAATGCTCTTGCAGACGGATGGAGAAAAAATGTATATACTGCCCAGTTGGCCAATGGAGTGTGATGTGAAGTTTAAACTCCGTGCTCCGTTCCAGACGACGGTTCAGGTAGAAGTGCATGCCGGGAAAATAAAATCGGTAGATGTATTTCCTAAAAGTAGAATGAAGGATGTCATCTTGCCCCTTATTCATTGAATCTTTTCTGTAGATTTTTTACAAAAAAAGAAGCCCTACATCGCTGCAGGGCTTCTTCTTATGCTTTAAAGCGGTGTACTTATTCTGCAACCACGGTAAAAGGAACCTGTACTTTAACTTCTTTGTGTAAGTTCAAGTTAGCGGTGTAATCACCAACTTCTTTCGGCTCCACATCAAATGTAATGCGACGGCGATCTACTTCAAAGCCTTCTCTTTTCAAAGCATCAGCAATTTGAATAGTGTTAACCGATCCAAAGATTTTGCCAGTTTCTCCTGCTTTAGCGCCGATGGTTAATTTAACCGACTCTAATTTAGTAGCAAGATCCGTAGCATCTTTCTTGATTTTCTCTTGTTTAAATTGTGCTTGTTTGATGTTTTCAGCAAGCACTTTCTTGGCAGAAGGAGTAGCTAAGATGGCTAAACCTTGTGGAATAAGGTAGTTACGACCGTAACCATTTTTTACGGTTACGATATCATCTTTTTCGCCAAGTTTCTTAATATCTTGTTTTAAAATAATTTCCATGTCGTTCTTACCTCCAGATTATTTTAATGAATCAGTTACATAAGGTAATAAACCAATGTGGCGTGCACGTTTCACCGCCTGAGCTACTTTACGTTGGAATTTCAAAGAAGTTCCAGTTAAGCGGCGAGGTAATATCTTACCTTGATCATTTACGAACTTCAATAAGAAGTTAGCGTCTTTGTAATCAATATATTTGATTCCGTTCTTTTTGAAACGGCAATATTTTTTACGGTTATCCTCTACTTTAGGGGCAGTAACGTATTGAATTTGTTCTTTAGCCATTATTTTGCTACCTCCTCAGTTTTCGTTTCAGGTTTTTTGTTAAAAGCACCACTGCGTTTTTTCTCGTTGTAAGCAATAGCATGCTTATCTAATGAGATGGTTAGGAACCGCATAATGCGCTCATCACGTTTGTATTCAAGTTCCAGTTTGCTAATAACTTCACCTGGAGCCTTAAATTCTGTTAGGTGATAGAACCCTGTTGTCTTTTTTTCAATAGGGTACGCTAATTTTTTCAAACCCCAATTATCCTCTTGGATAATTTCGGCTCCGTTTTCAGTAAGAACGTTTTTGAATTTGGCAATCACCTCTTTCGCAACTTCTTCTGACAACAACGGGGTAAGAATTACTACGGTTTCGTATTGTTGCATTTCGTTAAAAAATTTATTAAATTAATATCCGCATTAAGCGGAGCGCAAAGATAGGTGTTTGTTTTTTAAATTGCAAACTCAGATTAGCCTGTTGTTGACAACTTAACTTACTTAACGTATAAACCAGGAAGCAATTGGCTAATTCCCGCAAAATACTTACCTTCGCATCGATGGATAATTTTATTGTTTCTGCGCGTAAATATCGCCCCTCTACCTTTGAAACGGTGGTTGGGCAACAGCATATTACCGGAACTCTTAAGAATGCCATTAAGAACAGTCAGCTTGCACAAGCTTTCCTGTTTTGTGGCCCTAGAGGAGTGGGTAAAACAACCTGTGCCCGTATTTTGGCGAAAACAATTAATTGTCAAAACCTCACCAACGAGATAGAAGCTTGTGGTGTTTGCGATTCCTGCAAATCTTTTCAAAATGGTAACTCCTTTAGTATCCATGAGTTGGATGCCGCTTCGAACAATTCAGTGGATGATATTCGGAGCCTGATTGAGCAAGTAAGGATCCCGCCTCAAACCGGTAAATATAAGATTTATATCATTGATGAGGTGCACATGCTTTCAACGCAGGCTTTCAACGCTTTTTTGAAAACTTTAGAAGAGCCACCATCTTATGCCATTTTTATTTTGGCAACGACTGAAAAGCATAAAATACTGCCCACTATATTGTCGCGGTGTCAGATTTTTGATTTCAATCGAATCAAGGTGGATCATATAGCAGGACATCTGTCAGGCATTGCGGCAAAAGAGGGAGTGCAATATGATGCAGACGGCTTGCATCTTATCGCACAAAAAGCTGATGGAGGTTTAAGAGATGCCTTGTCGATGTTTGACCAGATCGTTAGCTTCTCTAATAAAAATGTCAGCTATCAGGCCGTCATCGATAATCTCAATATCCTTGACTACGATTATTATTTTAAGCTAGCAGACGCAATCTTGGAGGAGGATTCTGTGAAGGCACTATTAGTTTTTGATGACGTACTGTCTAATGGTTTTGATGGAAGCCATTTTATTTCCGGACTCGCTTCCCATTTAAGAAATCTGCTAGTAGGAAAGGATACCAGTACGCTGAAGTTGTTGGAGGTAAGCGATAATATTAAACAGCGGTATTTAGAACAATCGCAAAAAACGGAGGTAGGGCTTTTGCTTTCTGCGTTAAATATCGCCAACCAATGTGAGATCAATTATCGGACCAGCAAGAATCAGCGTTTGCAAGTAGAGCTGGCCCTTTTGAAGATGTGTCATATTAAAACCGCTATTCAGGTCAGTAAGAATCCGATAGACACTGCAAACCGGCAAGAGCCGGTAAAAAAAAAACCTGATACCCCAATAAAGGAAGTATCTTCAGCTGATCAAACAGTTCAAGAAGCTCCGGTTATAATGAAGCAACCGTTGCCCGCAGATCTGCCGACAAAAACGGTTCAAGAGGCAGTAGCACCAGCATCTGGAAGTAATCAGCCTGGGAAATTCAAGATGCCTAGCTTTAAAGATATGAAGCTTACTTCTTCTGTTCCTAGTCTCAATGACGTTTTTAAGGATAAAAAGGAGCTTGACCCTAATGCCGAACCCGAATATATAGCCGGTACCGAAGAGCATTCATTCACCTATGATCAATTTTTGACTTTATGGCATGCCTTTGCTGATAAGGCCAAATCAGAGAATAAAATTACCCTATTTACGCTTATGACAGCCAATGCGCCTAAGCTGAGGGATGATTTTAAAGTGGAGGTCATTGTTGAAAATGCTATTCAGGAAAACTTGTTGTCTATATCGAAAATAGATATGCTAAATGATTTACGGGTAAAGCTGAAAAACTTCTCCTTAGATTTAATTCCCGTTCAAGTAGAATCGAATGTCATACGTAAGCCCTATACGGATCAGGAGAAATATCAGGCTATGGTGGCCAAAAACCCTTTGGTCGATAAACTTCGTCAGGACTTTAACTTAGGTTTTGATTAGGCATCCCGCAAAAAAATAAAAAATGCTTTCAGGATTCCTTTTTTGGATATCCCTCTTCGTCCAAATCATTGCGCGAATCTTCTGGAGTTTCTGCTAATTTTGCGTCTTTTTTACCGAGTTTAGGGATCTTCCCAATATGCATGCCCAGTTTTTCGGCATCTGTTTCCAACGATTTATTTTTATCATATTCGTCACCCACATACAAATTTGCTTCATCCCAATCGGAGTTATCATCTTTTCCATGCGGAGCATCCGTATCATAAGGATCATCATGCTGGTATTCGGCATCCTCATTCGCATAACCCAAATCTTCTTTTTCTATATCGTATTCAAAGCTGTCAGATCTTTCATTATACTTCAAATTGTGAATATAACCTCTATCTGCTTGATCATTCGGAATATCCTTATTCTTCCTGATATTTGGTTTATCTTTATTCATAGTTTAATCTTCTTTATAGATTCCTCTTAATGGGATTGCACTAATCATATAACAGTTATTCCCTAAATAGGTTTTTAGGTCTATAATAGGTTTTTGGTTGAAATCAAAAGAACGTTTATTTTATTCAAATTTATCATATATGCCAACAGCTCATTCCCTTTCGTCGTTCGACCACGACTAGGCCTTACTTTTTTTCACCGCGAAAAAAAGTAACAAAAAAAGCTCCCGCTGCACCTAGCCGCTTAACGACTGTGCCTCCCATTGCAAATG